>JADMIO010789653.1_pt1 | contig 129420 bp, 98 predicted proteins | sample 8958161 | NCBI WGS metagenome assembly JADMIO01 (sample SAMN16585339, study PRJNA669376) | soil metagenome | isolation source: Crop rotation soil | place: USA: Cullars Rotation, Alabama | collected 2011
GCCGCGACTTCAAGTCACGTGAATTCCAAGCTTCGGATCCCACTGTGCTGGAAAGGGGGCCTGATGGGCTACCCCAATCCGGCCGAGAGCGAGTACGACCTGTTCATGACGGGCCATGCCGGCTGCAGTGTCTCGACCGCGCTGGGCCTGAAATCGGGCGATGACCTGATGCCCGGCGAAGAGGGACGGCACAGCGTGGCGGTCATCGGCGACGGCGCGTTCCCGTCGGGCATCGTCTACGAGGCGATGAACAACGCCGGCGGCCTGAAGAAGAAGATGCTGGTTGTCCTCAACGATAACAAGATGTCGATCTGTCCTCGCGTGGGCGGACTGGCCGAGTATCTCGACCGGCTGCGGATGACGTCGTTCTATACCGGACTGAAGAGCGAGGTGGTCAAAGTCCTGGAGCGAGTGCCAATCCTGGGTGATCCGGTCGAAAAACTGCTCTGGCAGGTGAAAGAGTCGGTCAAGGCTGGCCTGCACGGCGGAATGCTGTTCGAAGAGCTCGGCTTCCGCTACGTCGGACCGGTCGACGGCCACAACATCGGCCAACTGCGTAAATACCTGGCGATGGTCAAAGATGTCGCCGGCCCGGTGCTGCTGCACGTCGTGACCGAGAAAGGGCACGGCTTCAAGCCGGCGGCCGAAGACCCGGTGTTTTTCCATACGCCGGCGCCCTTCGAACGCGATGACAACTGCGTCGTCTCGATCAAGAAGAGTTCGTCGCGCGCCTACACGGCCGCGGCCAGCGACGCGGTGTTCGACCTGATGCAGAGCAATCCGCGCGTCACGATCATGACGGCGGCCATGTGTCAGGGGAACCAGCTGGAGCGGATTCGCGATACCTACCCGGACCGGTTCTTCGATACGGGAATCTGCGAGTCGCACGCCGTAGCATTCGCCGCTGGTCAGGCCAAAGCCGGTTTGCGGCCGATCGTTGACATCTACAGCACCTTCCTGCAGCGAAGCTACGATCAGATCTTCCAGGAAGTCGCTCTGCAGAAGCTGCCAGTGACCTTCCTGCTGGATCGCGCCGGCTTGACCGGCCCCGATGGCCCGACACATCACGGTGCGTTCGACCTGGCTTACATGCGGGTTTTCCCCAACATGGTCGTGATGGCGCCGGGAGACGAGCGCGACGTGCAGCCGATGGTGCAGTTTGCCCTGACGCACGACGCCCCCTGTTCCATCCGCTATCCCAAGTCCAACGTCGACAGCATCGACCGCGTGCCGACGCCCATCGAACTGGGCCGGGCCGAAGTGCTCGATTGGGGCCGCGACGGAGTGATCGTCTGCTGCGGCACGCTGCTCAAGTCGTGCCAGAAGGCGGCGGCCGAACTGCGGCAAGAAGGACTAGAGATCGGCGTGATCAACGCCCGCTTCATTAAGCCGCTCGATACCGAGACGCTGCTGCGAGCCGTCGACGAGAGTCCCTTTGTCGTCACGGTCGAAGAAGGCTGCCTGGCGGGCGGCTTTGGCAGCGCGCTGGTCGAGGCGGCAACCGACGCTCGGATCTCCACGGCGCATGTGCGGCGGGTGGGCATCCCCGACCGGTTCATCGAGCATGGCGAGCGCAGCGAGTTGCTGGCAGCCGTCGGACTGGACGTGCCTGGTATCGTCAGCGCCTGCCGCGAGATGGCTGCACAGACCGAAGGCTACACCGTGCCGGCGCGACGTCAGGTGAGCTGATCGCGGCTTGCGCCGGGGTGCCCAGCGACAACCAGTTGTGGGAGGCGACTCGGTCGCCGAACGCGCCGCCTTCGATATTCCATTCAGCGGCTGTAGGAGCCGTCTCCAGACGGCGATCTGGGATTCGCCTGACATCCGAGGCGCATCGCCGTCTGGAGACGGCTCCTACAGCCGGGTTGTCATAACCCGGCGGCGCCTCGATTCGGTGACCGAATCGCCTCCCACCGTGGATTCGCTCCCATCGTCCCGTTGACGAGAAGCTGAGCATCATCGGAGCCTGGTTTGCATTATGATGGTGACCTGGGCCGTGGTCGCTTGATCCGCCAACCACACGCGATAGGCGCTCCCATCGAAGTCTCCAAATTCAAAGCCGTTCGTCCGCGAGCCGTCGTATTGGGGATGGGCGACCGCCCGATGATGCGGGAACGCGGCGAGCAACTCCGCCCGATCCTCGAGCCGGCGGTCGAACTGCTGGCCTGGGACTGGTCGTTCTCCGTCGACCTGGCAGCTCTGCGGCCCGACATTGTCATCGTGCTCGGCGGTGACGGATCGATCCTCCGTGCCGCCCGCCAGATGGGAATGCAGCAGTTCCCGGTGCTGGGGGTTAATCTCGGCCGGCTGGGCTTTCTGGCCGACATTTCGCCAGAAGAACTGGAATCGGCGCTCGTGAAAATGCGTCAGGGCGATGCCCGCATCGTCGAACATCTGATGTTCGAGTGGCAGATCATCCGCGACGATCGGGCTTTGCCGCCGCAGTTGGGGCTGAACGAGGCAGCAGTGCTGGCAGGCGGTTCGTTCCGCATGCTGGAGGTGCAGCTTTACGTTGACGCACAATTGGTGACTACCTATAGTTGCGACGGCCTGATCGTCAGCACCCCCGTTGGTTCGACCGCTCACAGTCTTTCGTCGGGCGGACCGATCCTGCGAAAGGATTTGCAGGCGTTCGTCATTTCGCCGATCAGCCCGCACACGCTGACGAATCGTCCGGTCGTGGATTCGGCCGACCGCGTGTACGAACTGGTCGTCGAACGGCCGCATCCTGGCACGTCTTTAGTCGTCGATGGGCAGAAGGCGTGCGAGCTGCAGACTGGCGAACGAGTGCGAATCCAGCGATCGACGGCCCGATTCAAGTTGATCGAGGCGGGCGGACATAACTACTACCGCACGCTCCGCGAAAAACTTGGCTGGGGCGGCCAACTGTTTCACTAAGCCAGAGACTGACAAGTCAGAGATACGGCGATCGAAGCTGCCACGGATCCGGTAGCCATCGCACGCGATACAGCTCCGATTCATCTCTCGAAAGGAAGCGAGACGCATGAACCGTTTCATGGCCACGGTCTGTTTTGGTTGCCTCGGCCTGTCCGCCTGGACGGGCGTGTCGGCGCAGACACCCGCCAAGCAGCCGACTCCCGCCAAGCCGGCCGCTCAGCCGACTACGGCCAAGCCAGGCCAGCCTGCTCCAGCTGCGGTAAAGCCGAACCAGCCGACTTCCGCCGCGCCCAAGCCGGGGCAACCCACGCTGGCGCCGCCGAAGCCCGGCCAACCGGCGCCAGTTCCGGCCAAGCCAATCGCGCCGATACCGGCCGTCGCCAACAAGTCGGGCCGGCCAAAACCGGGCGAGCCGACCCTGGCCCCCCCGCAGCCCGCTCCAGCAGCCGCACCGACGCCTACCCCCGCGCTCGCCGAGCCGGCAGCCGCCAAACCCGAAGATCCTGCGCCGGCCGACGAACCCAGCCCCACCGCGCCTTCCGACAAGGCCACCCCGACGACTGCCGAGGCCGCCCAGAGCGACAAGCCAGCAGCCGATCAAACCACAGAGGACGGGAAGCGCACTTATGCGCTGCGCTACAAGTTCCAGAAAGGTGAAACGATCCGCTGGCGCACCGAGCATCGGTCAAACATCCGCAGCACGGTCAAAGGGGTGACCGCCGGCGCGGAGTCGCACACCGAAAGCGTCAAGGTCTGGAAGGTCTCGGCCGTCGACGCCACAGGAAACATCACCTTCGAGCATTCGGTGGCCAGCATCCGCATGCGGCAAAAGCATTCGGGCCAGAGCGAAGTGACCTACGACAGCCTGACGGACAAAACTCCGCCGACGTTGTTCGAAGATGTCCACAAGTCGATCGGGGTGCCGCTGACCGTGGTGACGATGAGCGCCCAGGGCAAGGTCCTCAGGCGCGAGCGGAAGGTGATGGTCGGCCGCGAAGACGGCCAGCTCACGATGACGCTGCCGGAGCAGCCGGTCGCCGTCGGCGACGAATGGCGCGATCCCCTGCAGTACCAGGTCAAGGCGCCCGACGGCACGCCGCGGCCGATCAAGGCCCAGCAGCTCTACCGGCTGACCAGCGTCGAGCACGGCATCGCCGTTATCGAACTGGAAACGCAAATTCTCACGCCGATCAGCGAACCCACGGTTCAGGCTCAGCTCGTGCAGCAAGAGACGCGCGGCGAGGTCCGCTTCGACATTGAGGCGGGACGCATCGTCCGGCAGCAGTACGATCTGGACAAGCCGGTCGTCGGCTTCAGCGGCCAGGACAGCAGCATGCACTGTCGTTCGCGCTTCAGCGAAGAGCTGCTGACCGAAGCCCCGGCGACTGCGCGCAAGGAGTAGCGGCCAATCGACGGGTCAGGCGTGGACGCGCAGCCAGCGGCTCAGCGGCGCGCCGGCGGCTTCATGTCGTCGGGCAGCGAGGGCCCCATGGCGCTGTTGACCTTCCAGCCGATGAGGCCCGTGACCGGGTCGGCGTCGCGGGAGAGGTTCATTTTCAGAAAGAAGGAGCGGCGCTTCCCTTCTTGTTCGTAAGTCACGACGAACAGCTCCTCCAACTCGTGCCCGCTACGGCGCTCGCGGTGCGCCAGCAGCGAGTAGGGCCGCGGCTTGGCGTTCTTGCCCAGGGCCAGCAAAGCCTGAATGGGAGGATTCTTGACCAACTGATGGAGGCCGTCGTTCAGCTTCGGCGAGTCCAGGTACGATTTCCACAGGTGGCCATCCAGCGGCAATCGCTTTTGCGGCTCGACCTGCAGTTGAAACGCCTTGTGCGGCTCATCGTGCGCCAGATAGCTGAACCATTCGAGCGCCGTGGCGTTGGCGCCGTCGAGGATGGTCTTTTCCCGCGTGACCTGTCGGGTGACCCCGCCGGCCAAACAGAACAGCGCGATCAGGGTCCCAGCCAGGGCCAAGTTTCGCCCGGTCCAGCTCTCGGGTTGCCTCGCAATGGCCCACAGGCTGAAAACGCCAATGGCGATCGCCGCGACGGTCAGCACGACCCACACCGGGTGAAGAAATGCGGTCGCTGACAGTACTGCCAACGCCAGGCAGACCAGGGCGCCGGGGTAAAGGGCGCGGTAGTTCTCGTCGGCCCCTTCCATCAGGTCATAGTCGCCGACCGCAGTCATCTTTTCAGACATAGAAAACACGAAGCGGCCTGATTGTCGTTACAGGCCCGCTGCCAAAGAGTTGCGTGCAAGAATGCCCCGTTCCCTGCGACCGTACCCGGGGCCGCCTGCGGTGTCAAGGAACAGGCAGTTGTGCTGGCGCGTCCGCTCCAATCGCTGCTCCGGGAGCGCATTCAGGATGACTGACAAATGCTTGGCAGCAGTGCCGCCATCCTGGTCGCTTTGCCAATCGACGGCCCTGATCCTAAGCGCTGGCGGCGGCCGCACGACCCCTGCGCGGACCGCTCTAGGGTGGCGGCGCGACGACGGTTAAGATGCCTGCGCGCTTGAGTATTGTGGCGGGCCGAAGGATCGACCTGCGCAGCGGCGTGCGGCTTACCCCGCTCTTCGACGGAATTGCCGATCAGAAGGAATCTGGCCATGGCCACCCTCCCGCGCAGCTTGCGCTTGGCAAATGACTTCCCTACCAGCGGCCCGCCCGCGCGACCGCGGCCCAAGCGGCGCTGGTGGCTGTGGACGTTGCTGGCGACTGTCGTCGTCATCGGTCTGTTGCCGCTGATCATTGCGCAGACCCCCTTGTTGGGCGTGGTGGTGCGTTCGGCATCCGACGGGCTACGCGGCGAAGTCGCCATCGGCAGCGCGTCGTTCGGCTGGTTCTCGGCGACCAGCGTGCGGAATGTCGAAATCCGCGACCGCGATGGCGAGACCCTGCTGCGGTTGCCGAGCGTCACGCTTGATCGTTCGCTGGCCAGCCTGTTGTGGAACCGCACCGACCTGGGGCGGATCCGCATCGAGCAGCCCGAGGCGTTCGTCGTGGTCACGCCCGAGGGAACGAACTTCGAAGAGGTGTTCCAGAAATTCATCCGACGCCCGGAGCCGAGCCTGACCTGCCCGGCCGTGTCGATCGAACTGGTCGAGGCAGCCGTGACCATTACCGACACGACCGAAGATGCCGAGTGGCACATCGAACAGGTCAACGCCACCTTGCAGTTGGCCCGAGACTGGTCCGAGCCGATGTCGGCCGAAGTTTCGGCCGTGCTCCCCACCGATCGGGGCGATGGGCAGCTCAGCGCGACAGCCAGCATCGTCCGCAGCGCCGTGGACGACGACGTGCTGATCTCGTCGGGTCGCGTGGAGATCACGGCTGACGCCGTGCCGCTCGAGCTGAGCCAGGCGTTTCTGCAGCGCGCCGCCCCGCGTGTGCGGCTGGCCGGCGGACTGTCGTCGAAGTGCACGCTGGAGTGGAACACTCCGGAAGATGGGCCGCTCGAGGCTAAGGCAACCGGCGAGCTGCGCGGCGAGCGGCTGCAACTGGCCGCGCCGCAATTGCAGAACGACCGTTTGCGGCTGGCCGCGTGGCAGGCGCCGTTCACGCTCACATACCAGGAAGGGATCGTGCGCGTCGAAGAGCTGTCTCTCGATTGCGACCTGGGGCGGTGCCAGGTGCAGGGGCCGGTGGCCATCGACGTCGCCGAGTTCTCGACTTCGCGGCTGCTGGCCGCGCTGTATCAGCAAGACTATCAGGCCGAAGGGCATCTCGACCTGGCGCGCTTGGCCGAGCAATTGCCCGCCACGCTCCGCATCCGCGAGGGGACCGAGGTCACCGGCGGCCAACTCGACCTGAGCTTGAAGCACAAGACTAGCGCTGCCGGCTCGCATTGGGACGCGGTGCTGAACGTCGACGGGTTGTCGGCGATCAACGACGGTCAGCGGATCGATTGGCAAAAGCCGATCGACTTCACCCTGGCCGCGCACGACAGCCAGCAAGGCCTGGTGATCGAAAAGTGCTCCTGCCACTCCAGTTTCCTGGAAGGGGAGGCCAGTGGCACGATCGACCAGTTGACCGTCTCGGCCACCTACAACCTCGACGAGCTGGCCGCGCAGCTCGATCAATTCGTCGATTTGTCGGATGTCGAACTCAAGGGGGAGGGCTGGACCCACATCAAGTGGAAGCGGGCCGACGACGGACAGTTTTCGCTGGTGGGCGAGTTCCAGGTGCACAAGTTGGTGCTGGCCCAGCCGAATATGCAGCCCTGGACCGAAGAGAGCTTGACGATCGACGCCGACATCACCGGTGTTTACGAAGACCGCTCGATCCGCCGCATCGACAGCGCCGCCATACAGCTCAAGAGCGGTAGCGACACGGCCCGCATCGTGCTCGCGCAGCCGCTGCAGGACCTGGCGGATGACAGCGCCTGGCCGCTGGAGATCGACGCCGAGGGCCAACTGGCTACCTGGTTGCCGCGCCTCGAGCCCGTGACCGGGCAACTGGCCGGCTGGACGATTGCCGGCAACGCCAAAGTCGCCTCGTTGGCCACGCTGTCGCCGACGTCGGTGCGCTTCGATGAAACCAAGGCCACCGTCCACCGCTTGCAGGTCGAGCACGGCGCCATCCTCATCGATGAGCCGAACATCGAGCTGACCGTGACCGGCAACTTCGACCGCGAGCAGAAGCAACTCTCGGTTGCCGAAGCCGACATCAAGTCCGAATCGCTGGCCGTCAGCATCCGCGAGCTGGGTTGCCATTTGACGGAGGCGGGCCCCGAAGATCTGCAGGGGAGCGCCAGCCTGTCGTGCGATCTGGGACGCCTCGCCGCCTGGCTGGAAGACCCGCGAAATCCCGCCGCCGAGCGGTTGGCCGGTTCGCTGCAAGGGCGATTGGAATTCGAAGTCGACGGCCGCGCCAGCAGCGCCAAGTTCGACGGCCTGGTCGAGAACCTGGGCCTGGCCGACGAGCAGGGTTGGATCTGGCAGGAGCGGAACATCGAAATCGTGGCCCAGGCCCAGTATCTCCCCGCCAAGCAGCAACTACTCATCAACCGTCTGGCCGTTGACGGCGATATCGCTCGCATCGAATCGTCGGGACAGGTCGCCGACGCCCTCGGCAGGCGCGATCTGGAACTGCGAGGCAAACTCGACTGCGATCTGGAGAAGCTGGCGGTGCTGTTGCGGCCGCAACTCAGCCGCAACGTAAAAATCGTGGCTGACCGGCAGCCGCGGGACTTTAGCGTCTCGATGTCGCTGGCCGACCCGATCGCCACGCTCAAGGCCGACGGAGGAGTGGCCTGGACCGGGGCCGACGCGTTCGGGTTCCCGATCGGCCCGGCCGAGGTTCGCGGCAACCTGGCTGAAGGCTTGCTGCAAATCGATCCGCTGGACATTTCGGTCAGCAACGGCCGCCTGACGACCGCCCCGCGGGTGCGGCTGCTGCCGTTGCCACGGATGGCGGCTGTTGACAAAGGTCCGCTGCTGGAGAAAGTGCGGATCACGCCCGAGATGTGCGATCGGGGCTTGAAGTTCGTGCTGCCGATCCTGGCCGATGCAACGCAGACCGAAGGGACTTTTTCGGTCGACCTGGACGATTGCCAGATTCCACTGGGCTCGCCGGAACGGGGCGAGCCGGGACCTGCTGACGCTGACCTGTCGGGGCGGCTGACAGTCAACATGGTGGAGATCGAAGCCGGTCCCGTGATCTCCCAATTATTGGTGCTGGTAGACGGAGTCCGCAGCGTAGTGACCAACACACAGCGACGTGCGCAGAACGGCCAGTTGCCGCCGGCCCGACTGCGGAAAGAATCGGTCGTGCCGTTCCGCATGGTCGAGGGGCGCATCTATCATCGCGACCTGATCCTGGACTTCGACGACGTGACGATCAAAACGTACGGCTCGGTGGGTCTCGACCAGACGCTGGCCCTGATGGTCGAGTTCACCATCCCCGAAAAATGGTCGACGGGCGGACCGCTGCGCGCGGCGCTGAAGGGGAAGGCGATCAGCGTTCCCTTCTCCGGCACGCTGAAACAACCCAAGTTCGACATCGAAGCGGCATTGGCCAAGCTGACGACCGACACCATCAAAGGCGGAGTCGAGGGGACGCTGATCGAAGGGCTGAAGGGGGGCTTGAAGGGGCTGTTCAATAAGTGAGACGAGATCGCCGATTTGGTAGGAGGCGATTGGATTCGGCGCCGCGCATTTAGCGCCCATCTTCGCGCGGGGGAATTGGTGGCAATCCTGCCGCCGGGTGAGAGGCTTCGCCCGGAGCATCCGGCTGATTTGTTCCCTCGCGGCGTGCTATCATGCGCCGGCCGCGCTGAATCGTCACGTCATGCCGGCGGCTCGATTGGCCGTGCGTGGCGCTTCACATCGATCTGCCGGCGTCGAACAGCGGACACCCTGAGGTCCGGATGAACGAACGGCCTTGGTATCGCTCGCGGTTGCATGGGCAGACTTGGGCTAGTCTGTTCCTGGTGGTCAGCGTGGCCATTTTCGCGGAACTGCGCAGGCACGAAGATCCGTGGTCCCCGGTCGGCGCGTACAGCCAAGGCTGGCCGACGACATACTTTGAGCACCTGGACCTGGGACCGTATCGCCTAGGTTCCGTGCATCATGAGCACGTCAGCTGGAATGTTCCCAACTTGTTGCTGAACATTGACATCTTGCTCGTCCTGATTGGATCGACCATTTTCACCATCGAACGCTACTGCCGCCGGAAAGCGTTTAGCTTCCGTTTTTCGATCACGTCGTTGATGCTGCTGCAGGCGATTGTCGCCTTGTCGATCCTGATTGTTCGCGAGAAGCGGCACTCCTGGGACTTGGGCGGTTGGAGCGGCGCGGACTTCTGGCTGTGTGCCTGTTTCGTTGTCGCCGCCGGCTGCGCCCTGCATGTGCTTGGGCTCCTCCTGGCGGGGCTGCTGAACTTTGCCTTCCGCCGCTCCGCAGCCCCGCCTGACAACGGCCGCGGGCAGGTAGCGCCACAGGGAATCGATCTGCCATGAACCTGCGTTTCGTCATGGGTTCTGCTGTACTTGTCGTGTCGGCTATTGTCGGCAGTGGCTATCAGTCCGCGGCAACCGCAGCTGCTGAAGAATCGTCCGCCGCTCGTCCCGTTCCGCTGTACGACTCGGACCCGCAGCACTTGTGGAACCGGCTGCACGGGGCGCTTTGGGACCGCGTCGGACTCGGTGGGCATGTCTACGGCCACGATCGCGTCGACCCGTTGCTATGGCCGCAAACTCGCCATCTGTTGGAGGGAATCTCGCTGGACACCGCCCAACAAGTACTGCGCGAATTTCTCAACTCGCGCGGCGAGCGGCTGATTAACGATCCGCTCAAGCGGGCCGTCCTGCAACGCGACCTGTGGACGATTTTCGACTGGCTGGTGGGTCCGCATATCGACGATCGTCATCTTCATCTCAGCGAACAAGCTCCAGCGCTGCTCCGCCGGCCGCTGGCCGAGGCAATCGGCCGCCTGGCCCTCGACGCCGAGGCGATCGATAAGCTGCCCGACGCCTATGCTTCCGCCGTGGCCTCGGGCAAGTTTGCTGCCGCGTTCGACCCCGCCCACTCGCACACATCGTTCCTGCCTCCCGATTTGTTCGATCCGGCGGGGCCGTGGGTCTGCGTTGGCCGCAACGGGAGCGATATCGTCGCGCCGGCGCACGCCAGCAGTTTTTCGCGGTCGGTCGCTCAGGTGTTCCTGAATCTGCCCGCCGGGCGCAAGGCCACGACCGACTATCTGACGGCGTTGAGCGTTTTCAACGAGCCCTTCCACTTCCGGCCGCTGCCGGACGGCCGCTTTGTCTTGCGTCCCAATCCGGAGTTGCCGCAGTTTGCCGCCGGCACGCAGGTGGCCCTGGTGCGCAGCATGCTGCTCATCGACTCGCAAGGAGAGCTGCGGGCGACGAAGCTTATCGAGAGCGTGCAATTGCGGGCTTACGGCTATCCGATCTCCGACCTGCAGCAGGGGAATTTCGAATTCACGCTCAGCCGCGAGCGGCTGTTTGCCGGCGCGGCCGGCGGCCTGCACGCGGTGGCCCTGGACGAGCGGGACTTTTTGGCCAACTTTCAAGCCGGGCACTTGGACGAGATCGAGTCGGATCGCAATGTCGAGCGGAAAACCCTCGATCGTCAGATGCATGTCGTCCGCAACCGCTGCGTCGGCTGCCACGACGGACCGGGAGTTCAGTCCTTCAACACGTTCGTCGGCGGCTTCTCGCCCCCGCAAGTCCGACCCAGCTTTCACGACTCCCAGACGACCGCCCACGGCGAAACCGGCGCCATCCGCAACAAGCAGACCCGCTACGACTGGGGCTTGCTGGAAGGATTGCTGAGCGAAACTCGCCCCTGACTCGGCCTGTTCCTGAGCCTACCGGCCGACGCTTCCGGTAAGACCGATCGCGGCGCTGCGTAATCCTTGCGACCGCTGCGATCGGACGCTCTTTGGGGGAGGATTCGGTCGATCGGATGGTTGGCTTTTGAGCTACGTTTTCGCGTGCATTGTCACGCGCGGACCGAGGGGGATACGTCGCGGCGTCGCTGGCCTGCTGCCGGCGAATTCGACACGCTCCCTTGGAACAAGCGTTCCTCGACAATGCGCGGCCCACTGCCGTCACAAACACCGCTCAACAAGAACTCCCTGGAGATACCCGTGACCAAGAAGAACACCCGACGCATCGGCATCCTCACCAGCGGCGGCGATTGCCCCGGCCTCAACGCCGTCATCCGCGGCGCGGTCAAGACCGCCACGCAACTGGGCTACGACTGCATCGGTTTCCTCAAAGGTTACGAAGGGCTCGTCGACCCGGTGATGTACATGCCGCTCGACCAGCGGAACACGTCGGGCATTCTCACGCAGGGGGGAACGATCCTGGGCTCGACCAACCAGGGACGGTTTGTCGTCCGCACGGGCGTCGACGATCGGTCCGAACTTGACCCCGCACTGCTGGCCGGCGTGGCCCGGACCGTCGAGCAACTGGGATTGGACGGCCTGGTGTGCATCGGCGGCGACGGCTCGTTGTCGATCGCCCAGCAGTTCCACGAATACGGCATCCCGGTCGTCGGCGTCCCCAAGACGATCGACAACGACCTGTCGGCCACGGCCTACACCTTCGGCTTCGACAGCGCGGTGGCTTGCGCCACCGACGCCCTCGACCGACTGCACACCACGGCCGCAGCCCACGAGCGGATCATGGTCCTCGAGGTCATGGGCCGGCACGCCGGCTGGATCGCCCTGCACGCGGGTATTGCCGGCGGCGGCGACGTGATCTTGATCCCCGAGATCGACTGGAGCTACGAACACATTTGCCACAAGGTACTCGACCGCGAGACGCAAGGCCGCAAGTTCACGCTGATCGTCGTGGCCGAAGGGGCCCAACTGCCCGACGGGGGACTGGTCGGCCAGGACCAGGCGAACCAGCGGCAACAGATGCGGCTCGGCGGCGTCGGCAACATGGTGGCGCAAGAAATCTCGCGACGCCTGCACCGCGACACGCGCTGCGTGGTCCTCGGTCACCTGCAGCGGGGCGGAGCGCCGACCACCTTCGATCGCGTGCTGGCCACGCTGTTCGGGGCGCACGCCGTGCGGTTGATTCACGAAGGCCGCCTGGGCGAAATGATCCGCTTCCAGCCGCCGCACATGGACGGTGTGCCGATCCGCGAGGCGGTCAGCCGTCTGTCGCAGGTCGATGCGTACGGCACCGCGGTTCAGGCAGCCCGGGCGCTGGGAATCAGCTTCGGCGATTGCCCGACGCGGAACCCGTTTGCCCATTGCAACGCCAACTCCGCTGCACCCGCCCCGCTGAGCGTGGCGGATGCGACCTTTGACGCGGCGCTGCTGCCGGTTTGAATCTGAAGTTGAGAGGCGACATCTGCTGTGGGAGGCGACTCCGTCGCCGAACGCGCGGGCTTGCGGCCCGCCTGTTCTGGCGTCGGAGTTCCCGTCGACTGATCAGCGAAATCAGCCGCCAACGGCGGTGGAATTGCCTCCCACAGTCGGATTCGCTGCGACATTTGATTGTGGCAGTTTCCGCTCGGGACTCCCAAAACTCCATCTGGCCGGCATACAATCGAGTCACGGTCGGACCGCGCGTCGGCCGGCATGTCACCACTCTCGATTGCCTCCGGTTCGATGGAAGAAACTTCGGCCAGCTTACTCGATCGGCTGCGGGTCACCCCCGACGGCGCCGACTGGTCGCGGCTGGTTGATCTGTACACCCCGCTGATCCGCGGCTGGCTGCTGCGGCACGGACTTCCGCCGCAGGAAGCCGACGACCTCGTGCAGGAAGTGCTGCAGGTAGTCGTCCGCAAAGTGCCCGACTTTCGGCGGCAGCGGACCGGCTCGTTCCGCGCTTGGTTGCGAGCCATCACCGTCAACTGCCTGCGCGATTTCTGGAAGGCCCGCCGCCGCGAGCCGCAGGGAGCCGGCGACACGAGTTTCGCCTGGATGATGGAGCAACTCGCCGATGCGACGAGCGGTCTGAGCCGCCTGTGGGACCAGGAGCACGACCGGCACGTCTCGCAGAAGCTGCTGGAGACGATCCGGCCGCAGTTCGAGGAGCGGACCTGGCGGGCGTTCCAGCGCGTGGCGGTCGACGGCGCGACGGCCGACGAGGCTGCTGCTGAGCTGGGCATCACCACCAACGCGGTGTTTATCGCCAAGTCCCGGGTGCTGACGCGGTTAAGGCAAGAGGCGGCGGGTCTTGTCGATTAGGGCTACTTTCCACAAAAGCGCAGATTGCCTGAAAGAATCCTGGCCATCGAGCCATTTCTCTGTAGACCGATCGACTGACAGGGCCAGCTTCCGGCAATCCTGCGAACGACATCATGGTACTCGCTGCTGACCCGCATCCCGACGAAGCTCAGCTAGCCGCCTTCCTGCTCGGCCGGCTCGATCCCGAGTCGCAGGCTGAGGTCGAAGAGCACGTCAGCCAATGCGACGCTTGTTGCCGCGTGCTGACCGGCGTTCCCGACGACACGCTGGCGCAGTCGCTGCGGGCCTCTGGCGGAGCGGAGACGATCGCCATCGGGGCCACGCCTGGCGTCAGCCTGGCGATCGAGCCGGCGGTGTCGGGACTGCCGCCTTCCCTGGCCGAGCATCCGCGCTATCGCATCATCCGGCAATTGGGCAAAGGGGGCATGGGGGTCGTCTACCTGGCCGAGCATCGGCTGATGGACCGCATGGTGGCGCTCAAGGTGATCAACAACCGGCTGCTGACGAGCCCGACGGCGCTCGAGCGATTCCGGCTGGAAGTCAAGGCCGCGGCGCGGCTGACGCATTCGGCGATCGTCACGGCCTTCGACGCGGAGCAAGCGGGCGACCTGCACTTTCTGGTGACCGAGTACGTCGACGGTGTGAACTTGTTCGAGCACGTTGGCAAACGCGGGCCCCTCTCGCCGGCGCTGGCCTGCAGCATGATCCGCCAGGCAGCGCAAGGCTTGCAACATGCCGCCGACCGGGGCATGGTCCACCGCGACATCAAGCCGCACAACCTGATGGTGACGCGCAAGGGGCAAGTGAAAATTCTCGACTTCGGCTTGGCGCGGCTGGCTCACGGCGGCGACGTCGATTCATCGGGCGACAACTCGACGCGCGGTGTGGCAGCCGGCCTGACGATGGACGGCGTCGTGCTCGGCACGCCCGACTTCATCGCGCCGGAGCAGGTCAGCGATTCGCGTAGCGTCGACATCCGGGCCGACATCTACAGCCTGGGCTGCACGCTGTACTACATCCTCACCGCGCAAACGCCGTTTGCCGGCGGGTCGTCGCTCGAGAAGGCGATGGCCCACTTGCAGTCGCGGCCGCGGCCGATGGACTCGGTGCGCGACGATATCCCACCCGACTTGAAAGCCATCGTCGAACGGATGATGGCCCGCAACCCGGCCGATCGCTTCCAGACGCCGGCCGAAGTGGCCCAAGCCCTCAGTCCGTTCATCAAGGCGGCCCGCGCAGCGGCCGAACCCGAGCAGGCGATGCCAGCCGGGTCGGCCGCATCCGCCGCTGCGCCGGCCGAGACCGCGTCGCAGCCGCTCGACGCCCTGCTGGCCTCGTATCCGCTGCCGGGTCAGTCGCCGCAGCAGGCCTACGGCTTCTCGCATCCGGTGGCCGGAGCCGATCCGTTCGGCTGGCCATCGGCTCCGCGGCGGCAGTCGTCGGGTTGGCCGCGGGCGATCAAGCGGCACCGCATGACGATCGCGGCGGTCGGCGGCGCGACGGTCGGCCTGATCGTGGTTGGCTTTCTGCTGTCGAGTCTGCTGGGGCGACTTTCCGATCCGATCGGACCGGGGCCGCTGGCGAAACAAGAGGGGGCCCGGCAGGGGGATCAAATCCCGCCACTGGGGTCTGCCCCCAGCGAGATGGCTGGAATGGGGGCCTTCGCGGCACCCACCGGCGATCGCCCTAACGTGCTGCTGGTGATTCCGCACAATGGATTCTGGTGGGGAGATTTCGAACCGGTGCAGCGCAAGCTCGCAGGGATGGGGGCCAACGTCGTGATTGCCTCGTCCCGGAGCGGCCGGGCCGAGCCGCTGGACTACGATCACAATCCGCGGCCCGTCAAGGCGGAGCTGTCGCTCGACGCGGTTGATCCAACCGGCTTCGACGCCGTGGTGTTCGTCGGGGGCAACGTGCAAGAATTCATTGGTGGAGCGCCTGCTGCAACCGATGCCAAGCGGATCATCCAGGCGATGCTCGCCAGTGACCGTAAACCGTGGGTCACGTCGCTCTGCAAGGGAACGGCCGTGCTGTTCGACGCCGGCGCATTGCGAGATCGGGACGCCGCTTGCAACGTGAACATTCAGAAGTTGGCCGAAAAGTCGAGCGGAGTCCGCTGGGATTGGAACAATCCGGTGGTGGTGTCAGACAACATCGTCACCGGCAGCGACTACCAGCATGCCGAAGAGTTTGCCGACAAACTCGTCGAACTCCTCAGCGCCGGCCAGTGAGTTGCATCGCGACGCGGCGGCTTACGCGGGATTGGGCACGAACTGCCCGCCGCGGCAGCGTTTCAAATATTCCAAGCCCGCCACCTGCCCGGTCATCTCCAGGGCGTCGCGGTAGACCGGGTCGTGCCAGCCTTCGATGTCGATCGCGCCGCGATAGCCGGCCAGCCGCAGGAATGTGATCACGTCGGTCCAGTTGGTGTCGCCGAAACCCGGCGTGCGGTGATAGACGCAGGTCGCGCCGCCGCGGATGCCGCGCGTGCGGACCACGTCCCACAGCACGGTGGCGTCTTTGCCGTGGACGTGAAACACCTTGCCGGCCCATTGCCGCAACTGCGGCAGCGGCTCGACCAGGCTGACCAGTTGATGGCACGGCTCCCACTCCAGCCCCAGCGCCGGGCTGGGGACTTCGTGGAACATCATTTCCCAAGCGGCCGGGGCGTGGGCGATGTTCCAGTCGCCGTAGTCCCAGGTCCCCCCCATGTCGCAGTTCTCGAAGGCAATCCGCACGCCGCGGTCTTCGGCGCGACGTGACAGCGGGCCGAACACGCGGCGAAAGTCCGCCATCGATTCGGGAATGGGCCGGTTGGTGATGCGTCCGGCAAAGCCGCAGACCAGGGCTGCGCCGAAGTGATGTGCCGCGTCGATCAAACGGCCGAAGTCGTGAGCCGTCGCTTCGTCTGTCAGCGGATTGCCGTAGATGCCCAGGCTGCTGATGACGGCGCGGTCCCCCGTCTCGGCCAGAACACATTTGATGTCGTGCGCTAGCGCCGGCAGATCGATGCCGCCGATGTGCCGGCGGAATACGAGCTGAAACGATTCGAAGCCGTGCGGCACGATCTGTCGGATGTAGCCGGCCGGGTCGTGCTCGGCCTTGACCAGCGTGCCGATCTTGATGTCCTGGTCGATCATCGCGGCTCAGTCTTGCCCAAAAAGTAACTCATCATCTTCCAGCCTTCGGGAAACGCCAGGCTGGACTCGCCTGCCGCGACTTCGTCGTATGTCTTGGCCTTGTCGGGCGCGATGCCGGTCCCGGCGATCGTCAGCGGCACGAAGCCGTGGCTGTGCGTCTTGGTGCGCAGCGGCGTGGGGTGATCGGGCGACACGAGGATGCGATAGTCGCCGCGCTGGCGCAGCGCCGCGTGCAGCGGGCCGACGATCTTCTCGTCAATCTCTTCCAGGGCCTTGATCTTGGCGTCGGCCCGCCCTTCGTGCGAGGCCTCGTCAGTCGCTTCGACGTGCACGCAAATGATGTCGGTGTCGTCGAGGGCCTCGATGGCGTAGCGCCCCTTGGCGGCGTAGTCGGTATCGAGGTAGCCGGTCGCGCCCGGCACTTCGACGCGCTTCCAGCCGACCAGGGCCGCCACGCCGCGGAGCAGATCGACCGCCGTAATCATCGTGCCGCGCGGGCCATAGGCCTGGGCAAATGGCTCAAGTGCCGGCCGCCGCCCCTGGCCCCACAGCCAGACGTTCGTCGCCGGCAGCTTGCCGGCTGCCCGCCGGGCGGCGTTCACCGGGTGGTCGGCAAACAGCGACACGCTCTGGTTCATCCACTCGATCAACAGATCGCTGCCCGGACCGCGGGGGTAGTCGTCGAGCACGCTCTTATCGGTCAAATCGTGCGGCGGCGTGGCCCGGGTCTCGCGGCTGAACGGGGGCGGCTCTCCCGCGCCGCGGTAGATCAGCAGATTGCGGTAGCTGACGCCGGTCTTGTACTCCAACCGCTGGTTGCCGCAGCGCTCCTGCATCGCGGCCAGCAACTGTCGCCCTTCGTCGGTCGAGATATGGTCGGCCGTGAACGACCGCATCGTCTGATCTTCGACCGTCACCAGGTTGCAGCGGATGGCCCAATCGTCCGGCCCCAACTCGATCCCCTGCGCGGCGGCCTCCAGCGGCGCCCGGCCAGTGAAGTACCGCAGCGGGTCGTAGCCCAGCAGACTCAACGTGGCCACGTCCGAGCCGGGCAGCAGCGAGGCCGGGACATTGTTAGCGCGCCCCACGACGCCGGCCGCGGCGATCGCATCCATGTGGGGCGTGCGGGCCGCTTGCAGCGGAGTCTTTCCAGCCAGCGACTCCTGAGGTTCGTCGGCGCAACCGTCGGGGATGATGATCGCGTATTTCATGTTCGGTCTTGGATCTTCGCAGTTCGATGGGGGCAGGCAGGACTACCAACAGAATGAGTCGACTCACAGCAAGCAAACGTCTCGATCTCTCCCAGCGAAGATCGGCAATCGACAATGACCTAGTCTCTCACCCGCAGGCGAACGCTGCGCGACTTCACGCAGGGGAGTCGGTCGATCTCGTCGGCGGCTGCCTGCATCGCCCCTTCGGTGGTGCGGTGGGTCATGATCACCAGCGGCACGCTGTCGGTGGCGCTGTTGTCGGCGCCGTGCTGGATCACGGAGCTGATCGAGACTTCTTTGCGGCCGAGCACGCCGGTGATTTCGGACATCACGCCCGGCTGGTCCTGCACGTCGAACCGCAGGTAAAAGCGCCCCGGCACGTTGGCGTGATTGCGCTGGGTCACGCGCGGGTCGCTCTTCGACCAGAGTTCGAGGGTACGGAAGGTGATGGCGGTACGGCCCACGACCGTGTCGATCATGTCGGCCACTACGGCCGAGGCGGTGGGCATTTGGCCGGCCCCCTGTCCGTGATAGAAGACCGGGCCGAGCGCATCGCCGACGACCTGGATGGCGTTGAACGCGCCGCGGACTTCGGCCAGCGGCGTGCCGCGGCGGACCAGGGTCGGACTCACATGCAGTTCCAGCCCTTCGGGGACGAGTTCGGCGATGGCCAGCAGCTTGATGCGGTAGCCGAGCTGCCCGGCGAAGCGGATGTCGGAGATGTCGAGCGTGTCGATGCCGCGGCGGGGGATCTCGCGCCAAGGGGCCCGCGCGCCGAAGGCCAGGTGAGCCAGGATCGCCAGCTTTTGCACGGCGTCGCTGCCATCGACGTCCATCGTGGGGTCGGCCTCGGCATAGCCTAGTCGCTGGGCCTCGGCCAAGGCTTCGGCATAGGTCCAGCCCCGTTCCTCCATCTGCGTGAGGATGAAGTTGCTGGTGCCGTTGAGGATGGCGGTCAGCGAGGTGACCTGGTTGGCCGACAAACAGGTGCTGATGTTGGCAATGATCGGAATGCCGCCGGCCACGGCCGCCTCGAAGGCGATCGACCGCCCCAGCTCGCGGGCCCGATCGAACAGTTCCGGGCCGTGCTCGGCCAGCAGCGCCTTGTTGGCGGTGATCACGTCCTTGCCGCTTTCCAGCAGCTTGAGCATGATCGTGCGGGCTGGCTCCAGGCCGCCGACCATGTGGGCCGCGGCTTTGATGTCGGGATCGCGGGTGACCTGCTCCAGTTGATCGGTCAGCAAGCCGTGCGGCAGCTCGATGTCGCGTTTCTTGCTGACGTCGCGGACCACCACGCGTTCGATCCACAGCACGCGGCCGGCGTGGCGGGCGGTGCGGTCGCCATGGTCGAGCAGCAGACGGCAGACGCCGGTGCCGACGGTTCCCATGCCGATGATGGCGACTTTAGTCTTGTCCATGCGGTGAGTTTCGCCGGGAGGCCGCGCCAGGGCAAGGGGCCGCAGACGGGCGATCGGTGTTTCGATCACCCGTCTGTTACCCTCATGGAATTATGCCTGTGGGGGCGAGGGTCGTACGCTATCGCCTGGTGCTATCGGTCAGCAGGGTTGCGGCAGGCGATGCGGTCGATTGTGCGCGCTTTCCAGCGGCGTCGTTTGGGCGATCGATTCAGTCCAGCACACAGGAGCGCAACGGATGTCCGCAAGACTGGCAACGATCCTGGCGTTGGCGCTTGCCGTTTTGGGCTGCAACGGTTCGCCAGCGCAAACACCGGTAGTTCCGACGCCCCCTTCAGCCGAGGAGTCTGCGGAGCAGGCCGCGGCCGAGATTGAGAAGAACAAGCTGCACTATCTACAACTCGGCAAGGACGTCTGTTGCAGGACCTTATGTGTCAAGCCGGTCAGCCTGCGGCTGGAGCGAACGAAGTGGGCGGAGTTGCACGGGCACCGCCAGAAAACCGACGATAGCCAATGGATCGTGCTCACGCTCAAGTTATGGATCCCCGCAGATGGCCAGGCCTATCGCCCCGATGTCATCGCCAACAAGTGCCTGGACAACATGGGGAATGAACTTACTACAATCAGCAGCAACCTCGCCGACAAAAATTCCGTGCCGGGCAACGAGGTGGTGATGTGGGGTAGTACGACCTTGATCGTGGCGGCAAATCCAGCAGCGGACGACGTTACGGGTTACGTGTGGACGTTTTCGATTCGATCCACAGATTACCGGGACGATGGCTGGATGAAGCTCCAATTCGACTTTAATGCCGATGACATAGATCGACCTGAATAAAGGGTTGGGCATCGCGCCCGTGCCGGCCCGGTCAGTTCCTCGCGAATCTCGCATTACAAGAGGGCCGGCAGCGAGTGGCCAGCCGAAGACCTGATGCGGTACAACAAACTGCACGGGCGGGTCACGAGAGCAGCGACGATGAGTCAGGCCGGCGAAGACGAACCGTTTTTGGCACGGCTAGCCGCGCGCCTGGCCGGGCCTTTGCCGGGGCGAGAGGCGCAGGAACGGTTTTCGCCGACGCTGGCCTACGGCCGGCATTTCGATCGGGCTCCCGCCGACGCGCGGCAGGCGGCCGTGGCCATCCTGCTCTATCCCCAGGCCGGCGAGTGGTGGCTGCCGCTGGTGCTGAGGACGGCCTCGATGTCGTCGCACGCCAGCCAGATTGCGTTGCCTGGGGGGATGATCGAGCCGGGCGAATTGCCAGAGCAGGCGGCCTTGCGCGAGTTGGAGGAAGAGTTGGGAGTCGACCGCTCGACGGTGCGGCTGCTCGGGCCGCTGTCGCCGATCTGGGTGTTCGTGACCAACTTTCAGGTCAGTCCCTGGATCTGCACGGTCGGCCAGCGGCCCGATCTGCGCCCCTGCGAACACGAGGTGGCCGAGGTGATCGAGATGCCCGCCCGCTGGCTGCTCGATCCGGCCAACATCGCGGAGGGGCAACGGACGGAGCGCGGCGTCACGTTCACTGCGCCGTATTGGCGCTGGCAGGAGCGGCAGATCTGGGGGGCGACCGCGATCATTCTGGGAGAGCTGGAGGGGGTGCTGCGCGACCACGGGTCGCCATAGCGGAATCGCGGTCAACCGGTAGACGGCAGACGGCGGAGAAGAACCACGAAATACACGAAATACACGAAAGGCATTTTTGCCTCGGTTCAATTCGGCGCGACTTGGCGCAAGGGCCGGTCTCGGGCTGGGGGTTTTTCACGCAAAGACGCGGAGCCGCAAAGACGCAGAGAAGCGAGGAGAGGGAGAAGCGAGGAAGGGAGCAGGGAGGAGATGGAGATAGGAGGGGCAAGAAATCGCAGGCTGCCGAGATGTGCATTAGAAGACCTGGTCGCGGCCTAACGCAGTCCACCTCCCCTCTTTCTCTTCTTCTCTTCTTCTTTGCGGCTCCGCGTCTTTGCGTGAAAAACCCCCAGCCGAAGACGATCCATCGGAACAGCCGCCATCAGAGCCAGCGCACCGCTGTACGACCTGCCTGACCGCGCTCAAACAATTGCGATCGGCTCGCGAGACAGGAAAGCTGCAGCGACGGAAAAGGTTCACGCCTGCTTGATGCCGGCTAGCTGCGCGGCGACGTACTTGGCCAGCAGGTCGGTTTCGAGATTGACCCGGTCGCCGGGGCGGCGCGAGCCGAGCGTGGTGACGGAGAGGGTGTGCGGGATGAGCTGCAAGCTGAAGCGGTCGCCGGTCACGTCGACGACAGTCAGGCTGACGCCGTCGATCGCCACGCTCCCCTTCGACACGATCTGCCGGGCGAGGTCGGCCGGGGCGCGAAACCAGACGGTAGACCAGGGGCCCTCGTCGCGCCGCTCGATCAGCTCCCCCTGTCCGTCGATGTGACCGGTGACAAAGTGCCCTCCCAGGCGGTCGCCGACGCGCAGCGAACGCTCGAGGTTGACCGGGTCGCCGACGCGGAGCAGACCGAGGTTGGTGCGGGAGAGGGTTTCGGGGCCGGCTTCAAAGGCCAGCGTGTCGGCCGAGCAGGCGACGACGGTGAGGCAGCAGCCCGAGACGCAGATGCTGTCTCCCAGGGAGGCGTCGGCGGCGATCGCCGCGCTGCGCAAGACCAGCCGGCGGGCCGGCGGCTGCTCGACGATTTCGGCCACGCTGGCCAGGGCTTCTACGAGACCGGTGAACATCAGACGCAGAACTCTGGTGGGTTAACGTAGACGCGGCGTCTCGCCGCCTTGGAAGTGACGATGCCAACCTGGGGGGTGCTGCAATGTGAACCAGCCCGCGCAAACGCGGCAAGATGCCGCGTCTACTCTTGGCCAGCCTCAATACGTCGGCTCTTCGCGCGAGAACCGCTGGGCGACCTCGCGCCAGGCGTAGCGCGCCGGGCCGCTGAGCGCGAAGGCCGTGCTGACGATGGCCAGGGCGTAGCCCCGCACCAGCATCACCGCCACCACGCTGAAGACGACCGCCACGACGTGGTTGAAACTCTTGTTGCCGCGGACGAACTGATTGACCAGGTGCGGGTAGCGGATCCGCGAGACCATCAACAGCGCCACGCACAGGGCAAAGAAGGGCAACACATTCTGCAGCGCCTGGTAGAGCTGCTCGGAATAAATGAAACGCTCGCTGTCGCGCAGCAGCCGGTGAAACAAGATAGCGAAGCCGGCGATGACCGAGGCGGCTGCCGGCGAGGGGAGGCCGCTGAACGAGCCGTGATCGTCGTCGTCGGCCGTCTCGACGTTGAAACGGGCCAGGCGCAGCGCCGCGCAGACGGCGAAGGTGGCGGCGATGATCCAGACGGCTTCGTTATGCAGATAGGTGAACTTGGGGCAGAGCTTGACCAGCAGAAAGCCCGGGGCGACGCCGAACGACACCAGGTCGCAGAGACTGTCGAGTTCTGCGCCGAAGTCGCTCGAGGCCTTGGTCAGTCGGGCCAGGTAGCCGTCGAAGGCATCGAACACCATCGCCAGCAGGATCAGCCAACCGGCCAGCATGCAGTTGTGGATGTCGGGCTTCACCAGGTCGTAGTGCTCGGCCAGGATCGGAACGACGCTGGGCTTGTCGACGCGGGCCGCGATAACGATGGCAAAAAACCCGCAAACCATGTTGCCCAGCGTGAACATCGTGGGCAGGACGGCGAGTGTGCGGATGCGTCGCATAGCTGCTGGCCAAGAGACCGATGGGAACGTCAGGCAGACCAGGAAATTGTACGGCGCGGCGGGGCGTTCCGCCGTACAGCCCCATGCTACGCATATTTCGCGCCAGGTCTACCGAAAACCTGGCGGCCGGCGGCGGCCGCGAACGCCCGTCGATCAAGGCGATCAATACTGCCGGAAATAACGCCGCACGTCGGTGGTGACGGGCTTGGGTTCCCAATGGCTGTCGCGCTGCCGCCGTTGCAGTTTCAGCGCGTCGCGTCCCATCAGGCGGAAGATCAGGGCGACCGGCGTGAACAGCCCCAGAAAAATCAGCAGCAGCACGATCTGCGTCACGGTCCAGCCGATCGGGAAGGCAGCCACCATCCAGGCGACGAAGACCGGCCGCAGCCAGAGAGGCCGGGTCCAGCCGATGGCCGCCACGACGGCGGCGATCAGAAACAGGGCCCACACCCAGTCGGGCCAGCCCCGATTGAACCCTTGCCAGACGCCGGCAATCAGCAGCGCCGCCACGCATAGCCCGGCAAACTGCTTCAGCATCCGTTCGCCGGCGTCGAAGGGGATGTCGGACCAGCGCATATTGGGATAACCGGTGGAGGGGGCAAGCATCGAGAAGGTCAATCGGCAGGCCCCGATTGTCGCGGGTAGGGCGAAATGCCTCAAGACCGGCCTGGGTTCCGCTGCGACCGCGGAAGGTAAATGACACGGAGCGGCCGCCGCCAACTGCGAGACAGCCGTGGTCCAGGCTAGAATCTTAAGATGGCCGAGAATCGTACTCCACTCACGCTGCCCGATCTGGGCCTGCATCCCGAACCGGTGGCGACTGGTCTATGGCTGGTCAAACTCGGCAGCGAAGTCAGCATCGGCGACCGGCTGATCGAGGTGGTGGGCGGCGTGGTGACGGTCGACTTGCCTTCGCCCGTCAACGGTGTGCTGGTCGAACAAGTGGTCGGCGAGGACGAGTTGGTGCAACCCGGGCAAACGCTGGGCTGGCTGGAAGAGCGAACGGACGAGGCCACGTAGGCGCCTCTTGAGCGCCGATCTCGAGCGCCGTGCTGGGCCACCGATACGACATCACTGCCATCGAGTGGCGGTCGGGATGGCTGATTTGCCGCAGAAACCTGGCCCGATAGCGCGGTGATATTTTTGCGCATGGTCATGGAGCGAGGTCTCGGGGGCTCATATGCTGCGGTTGACCGTGGCGAGCGCCGCAGCCGCGCAACGTTGATGTTCTCGGTAGGTGCGAGGCCGATGGGTGCGAGGCCGAAGGGTGCGAGGCCGATGGGTGCGAGGCCGATGGGTGCGAGGCCGAAGGGTGCGAGGCCGAACGCCGACTTGTACCCCGTGACTTGACAAGCTGCAAAGAGCGGTTGACGCGGCTCCGATGTCCTTGAAATGGCGACGAATCTCCCCGGAATTGCCTCAAATTTCCGCGTTTTTCAGGGTGCAAAGTGCGGTTTTCGGCCGAAATACTGCGATTTTGACCCGTTCAGGCCCCCTCCCGACTTCGTGCCCGCCGCGCGTTAAATTAGGTAACTCTGCAGGTCCCAAAGTCGGTCGATTATCGAGACAACACTCTCATGAACCAGATCAGTGCGAACTGTCCGTCAACGGCCAGCATACAACGAGGTCGACGACGGGTCGTTGCGATTCCGCTGCTGATGCTTGTCCTTTCGGCGACCGCCGGCTTGCTGGCACGCGCCGATGAACCGCTCTCGCGGATTGGGTTTGGCTCGTGCGCTCAGCAGGACAAGCCGCAGCCGATCTGGGACGCGGTCAACGCCGCCCAACCGCAATTGTTTCTGCTGCTGGGGGACAACATCTACGGCGACTCGCCGGACATGGATGTGCTACGGGCGAAATACGCGCAACTGGCCGAGCAGCCGGGCTTCAAGAAGTTGCGGCAGGCCTGTCCGGTGCTGGGGACCTGGGACGATCACGACTACGGCGCGAACGACGCGGGGGGCGAGTTTGCCGAGAAGAAAGCCTCGCAGCAGTTGTTTCTGGACTTCTTCGGCATTGGCAAAGACGACCCGCGACGGAAGCGCGAGGGGATTTATTCTTCGCAAACGTTTGGCCCGGCTGGTAAGCGGGTGCAGGTAATCCTGCTTGATCAGCGATACTTTCGCAGCCCCTTGAAGGTCGGTTATGAGGCGGGCGAGCCGGGCGAAGGGGTCCGCGGCCGCTACGCGCCGGTCGATGACCCGATGGCCACGGTGCTGGGCGAATCGCAGTGGAAGTGGTTTGCCGAGCAGTTGCGTCAGCCGGCCGAAGTGCGGCTGGTCGGCTGTAGCTTTCAGGCGATTGCGGCCGATCACGGCTGGGAGTGTTGGGCGAATTTTCCCCGCGAGCGCGAGCGGCTGTTCAAAGTTATCCGCGACAGCCAGGCGGGCGGTGTGATCCTGATGAGCGGCGACCGGCACCTGGCAGAAATTTCGCGGCTGACGGCCGACGAAGCGGACGGCGTCGGCTATCCGCTATTCGACGCCACCAGCAGCAGTTTGAACAAACCGAGCGGCAATATGACCGCGTCCGGCGTTCGCTTCACCAACGAGATCAACACGCACCGCGTTGGGCAAATTTACTTTGACGTCAACTTCGGCTTCATCGCCATCGACTGGGAACCGGCCGATCCGGTCGTCCGTGTGCAGATTCGGGAGGAGAAGGGGACCGTCGTGCTGCAGCAGCGCATGAAGCTGAGCGAGTTGCAGCCGAAGTAAAGAGTGAAACAGGGACGGGAGCAAGCAAAGCAGAGCTTTGCATCTGCGTAGTCGCGAAGCTCCTACTTTGCGAACTTCAGCTCGACTAACGTTGAGCCGGAAGGCGGGGAAACGCGCGTCGCAAGCGACCGCGGCGAAGGTCCAAACCGAGGCGGCAAAACAAAGGCAGGCTGCCGATTCCTGCCATATTGGCACCGACTTGAAATGGCGGTTTCAACACCGAATAGCCTCGAGCAACCTTTCGCCCGGTCATGGAAATCGCAAGATACTACTGAAAAAGGACTTAAGGAAAAGTTGTAACGACTTGGCGCGCCGATTGCTTTCATCCGCGGCACACCACGGTGCAGACCACATTTTGGCAGGCCGCCATTACCGGTTCGGCCAGCCCTCTGCCCCACGCGATTCAAACACATACCATCCCCACACGTTCGGAGGCACCCAGGCATGTCGACGGTCACCAAGCCCAAGAAGAAGTCCAGCGGAGGCTCGATCAACCTGCAGCCGTTGGGCGACCGCATTGTGGTCGAACGCGAAGAGTCCGAAACCAAGACCGCCGGCGGCATCGTGCTGCCTGATTCGGCCCAGAACAAGCCGTCGCGCGGCAAGGTCATCAGCATCGGCGACGGCCGCTTGCTCGAAGACGGCAGCCGCAGCAAGCTGCAGGTCAAGTCGGGCGATCGCGTGTTGTTCAGCTCGTACGCTGGCGACGAGTTCAAGCTCGGCGAGCGCGAACTGCTGCTGATGCGCGAAGAGGACGTCCTGGCGATCATCGAAGACTGAGGTTAGATCGCTGCCGGACTAAACCGTTGCGACGCCCTAACCAAAAACACTGCGGCATCATTCACGGCCGCATCACTCCCCCGAAAAATAACATAGAGAGACGACAATGCCCAAGATGATGGCGTTCGATCAGGAAGCCCGCGAAGCAATTCGCCGCGGCGTCGGCAAGTTGGCCCGGGCCGTCAAAGTGACGCTCGGACCGAAGGGCCGCAACGTGATCTTGCAGAAGAGCTTCGGCTCGCCGACCGTGACCAAGGACGGCGTCACCGTCGCCAAGGAAATCGACATCGAGGACGTCTACGAGAACATGGGCGCCCGCATGGTTCGCGAGGTCGCCAGCAAGACCAGCGACGTCGCCGGCGACGGCACCACCACGGCCACCGTGTTGGCCGAGGCGATCTTCAACGAAGGTCTCCGCGCCGTCGTGGCGGGCGTGAACCCGGTGCAGATGAAGCGCGGCATGGAAAAGGCCGTGGCCGACATCACCGAACGGCTGCACAAGATGTCGATCAACATCAAGAGCCGCAAGGAAATGGCCCAGGTGGCTTCGGTCGCCAGCAACAACGACCCCGAGATCGGCGACCTGCTGGCCGAAGCCATGGAGAAGGTTGGCAAGGACGGCGTGATCACCGTCGACGAAGGCAAGAGCCTGAAGACCGAGGTCGAGTGGGTCGAAGGCATGCAGTTCGACCGCGGCTATCTGTCGCCGTACTTCGTCACCGACCCGACCAAGATGGAATGCGTCCTCGAGGACTGCTACATCCTGATTTACGAGAAGAAAATCTCCAACGTTAAGGACATGGTCCCGGTCCTCGAAGCCGTGGTCAACGCCGGCAAGCCGCTGTTGATCGTGTGCGAAGAGGTCGAGGGCGAAGCTCTGGCCACGCTGGTCATCAATAAGCTCCGCGGCACGTTCAAGTGCGTCGCGGTCAAGGCTCCGGGTTACGGTGATCGCCGCAAGGCCCTGATGGAAGACATTGCCATCCTCGCCGGTGGCACCGCGGTCTTCGAAAGCCTCGGCCTGAAGCTCGAGAACCTGCCGATCACCGACCTGGGCCGCGCCAAGCGGGTGATTGTCGACAAGGACAACACCACCATCATCGAAGGCGCCGGCAACAGCAAAGAGATCAAGGCCCGCATCGACCAGATCCGCCGCGAGATTGAAGTCTCGACCAGCGACTACGATCGCGAGAAGCTCGAAGAGCGTCTGGCCAAGCTGTCGGGCGGCGTCGCCAAGGTCAACGTGGGCGCGGCCACCGAGAGCGAGATGAAGGAGAAGAAGGCCCGCGTCGAAGACGCCCTGCACGCCACGCGTGCGGCCGTTGCCGAAGGCATCCTGCCGGGCGGCGGCGTGGCCCTGCTGCGAGCCACTACCGGCCTGAAGCCGGAAGGCTTGTCGTCGGACGAAGTGGTGGGCTACAAGATCGTCACCCGGGCCTGCCGCTCGCCGCTGACGATGATCTCCACCAACGCCGGCCAGGACGGCAGCGTGATCTGCGAGAAGGTGCTCGAAGGCAAGGGTAACTTCGGCTACAACGCCGCTACCGACGTGTTCGAAGACATGGTCAAGGCCGGCATTATCGATCCGACCAAGGTGACCCGCACGGCGCTGCAGAACGCGGCCAGCGTGGCGATCCTGCTGCTGACCAGCGACGCCCTGATCGCCGAGAAGCCCAAGGCTGACAAGCACAAGGGTCACGGCGGCGGCGAAGACCTGTACTAGGACTTGCCGCGAAGCGAAGCTGAACGGCGATATTAAGTGAGAACTTTGCACCTGCCGGTCGACAGTCGACCGGCAGGTGTTTTTTATTGCGCCGTCGCTGTGACGGTCTTTATGCGGCGAAAGTGTGCGCGAACTTCGAGAGAAAACGGCAACGAAAGGCTGTGCCGCTCGATGGCGCAATAGTTCTGTCTCGCCATCTGCCTTCGATCTATAATCGCGATATCTGCGACGTACTTCGAAACTCGCCGCACAAGCCTCATCGCTCCACGCCAGGTCAGCCACGCATGGCCAACCGTATCACAGTTCACGCTGCTTGCCGAACTGCTGCTGCGGCGCTGCTGGTTTGCTGGTCGATCGCAGCGTTGCCGGCTTCCGCCGCCGATGAACCGCAGTTCGAAACCGACATCCTGCCGCTGCTGACCGCCCGCTGCGTACGTTGCCACGGCGACGAACTGCGCAAGTCCGATCTCAGCCTGACGTCGGCCGCCGGTCTGCTCCGGGGGGGCGAGTCGGGTGCGGCGATTGTCGCCGGCAATCCCGAAAAGAGCCCGCTGTTCGAGATGGTTCGCGACGGCCACATGCCCCCAAAGCCTGCGGAGCCGCTGGCTGCCGCCGAGATTGACTCGATCCGCCGCTGGATCGAGCTGGGAGCCAAGTCCGCAGAAGGCGAGGCCAAATCGCAGCAAGTCACCGATCACCAGGCTTTGCCGATCCTGCTGCTCCGCTGCAGCACCTGCCACGGCGCGTCCCGGCAGGAGGCTGGACTCGATATCCGCACGCGCGATGCAATCCTCCGCGGCGGCAAGTCAGGTCCAGCCATCGTCGCCGGCAAGCCCGACGAGAGCCTGCTGATTCGCCGCATCCACGCCGGCGAAATGCCCCCCAAGAAAAGCCTGCTCGACGCCGGAGTCAAACCGGTCACCTCGCGCGAAGTGGAGATACTGTCGCAGTGGATTGCGGCTGGTGCGCCCGCTGGCCCAGCGATCATCGACGAGTCAGGCACAGAGCGCGACCCGCTTGTCCGCCCCGAGGACCGCGAATTCTGGTCGTTCCAGCCGCCGCGTGCGGCAACTGTGCCACAACTTCCAGATGGCAGCGCCGCGGCAAACACTATCGACGCCTTCCTGCTGGAGAAACTGACTGCCGCTGGCTTGTACTTCTCGCCCGAGACCGATCGCCAGACGCTCATTCGCCGAGCAACTTTCGATCTGACCGGCCTGCCGCCGACGCCCGAAGAAGTCAGCGAGTTCGTCGCCGACGCAGCTCCTGACGCTTACGAGCGTCTCATCGACCGTCTGCTGGCCTCGCCCCGTTATGGCGAGCGTTGGGCCCGGATCTGGCTCGATGCGGCGGGCTATGCCGATAGCGAAGGGGGCAAACTCGACGCCGATCACGCCCGGCCGCACGCCTGGCGGTATCGCGACTACGTCATCCGCTCGCTCAACGCCGACAAGCCGTACGACCGTTTTCTGCACGAGCAGATCGCCGGCGACGAGTTGGCCGATTACGAGCACGGCCCTATCACTCCCGAAGTCTACGACAACCTGGTCGCCACGGCCTTTCTGCGAATGGCTCCTGACAGCACTAGCGAGCGCGAGGTGGCGTTTACAGTCGACCGCTTCGATACGATTGCGGACGAGTTGGATGTGCTGGGGAGTGCGGTGCTCGGCTTGACGGTGCGCTGTGCCCGCTGTCATAGCCACAAGTACGATCCGATCCCGCAGCGCGACTACTATCGCCTGGCCGCTGTGTTCAAAGGGGCCTACGACGAGCACGACTGGCTCAAGCCCCGATCGGGCAGCGAGCGGCAGTACAAGTTTCCGCTCCGCGTTTTGCCGCACGTGCTGCCCGAGGAGCGGTGGCAGTTCGAGCACGACCGTGATGCCATCGACGGCCAGATCAAAACGCTAAAGGAATCCCTCGAGCAGCAAGCCGAGCCGATCCGCGTTCGTCTGCAGGGTGAGCGGTTGGCATCCCTGCCGGCAGTGTTGCACGACGACCTGCGGAAGATGCTGGCCATCGCCACGGCCGAACGCAACGAAGTCCAAAAATACCTGGCCGAAAAGTTCGAAAAGTTCCTTAAGCCCGGTCGCGATGAACTGGGCGTTGCCGACGCGGCGTTCAAGACTGCCGCCGAAGAGACGGACAAGAAGGTCAAAGAACTAGAAGGTCGCCGGCCCAGTGAGCCGTTCGTGCAGGCATTATGGGATCGCGGCTCGCCCTCACCGTCGTACGTCTATGTTCGTGGTGACGTCGAACAGCCCGGTGCTTGGGTGACCGCTGGCCCACCGGCGGTGATTTCCAGCGGTCCGCTAGAGGTCACTTCTCCCTGGCCCGATGCGCGGCAGACTGGCCGCCGACTGGCGCTGGCCCACTGGCTAACCGCGCCGGAAAATCCACTGACGGCCCGGGTGCTGGTCAATCGCGTTTGGGGGAGGCACTTTGGCGTCGGCTTGGTGAAAACGCCAGATAACTTCGGCCACACCGGCGCGCGGCCGACGCACCCCGAACTGCTCGACTGGCTGGCAGTCGAATTCCAGCGTCAAGGCTGGAGCCTGAAATGGCTGCACCGCGAGCTGCTGACCAGCGCCGCCTACCGGCAGTCGTCAGCCGTTTCCGCCCAACACGAAACGCTCGATCCCGACAACGTCCTGCTCAGCCGCATGCGGCTGACGCGGCTCGACGCCGAAGCGGTTCGCGACGCCATGCTGGCCGTGTCGGGCCAGCTTGACGAAACCCGCTATGGGCCGGCCGACCCTGTGACGGTTCGCGATGACGGCCTGGTGACGGTGCAAGCCCGACCCGGCGGCGGCTGGCGGCGCAGCATTTACGCCAAACAGCGGCGTAAGGAAGTGCCGACGTTCCTGGAGACGTTCGACCTGCCGCAAATGAGCCCCAACTGCCTCGGCCGGCCCGAATCGATCGTTGCCCCGCAGGCGCTGCACCTGTTGAACAACGCCGAGGTCCGTGATCTGGCGACTGCACTAGCCTCCCGCGTGTTGTCTGACGCTGGCACGGACCCAGTCGCTCGAATCAGTCGCGTCTACGCCCTGGCCTACGGACGACAACCCAGCGGTGAGGAGCTATCGCTCAGCCAGGAGTCGATCGCCGCACTGACCGCCGCTTGGGCGGCCGAAGCCACCACGGCATCCGGACCAACGCCGACTCCCGCCGAGCGCGCCTGGGCCGATTACTGCCACACGCTGCTCAACACCGCCGGCTTCCTGTACGTCGACTGACGAGCGAGGCGGGCCACAAGACAGCGCGGATCCCCATTCGGCAGCAGAAAAGAACCACGAATTACACGAATAACACGAAATGAAATTTTGGTGTCGACCTCGTCTGCCTATTCGTGTCTTTCGTGTAATTCGTGGTTCTTCTCTCTGTGATTCGCAGAAAAATAACTTAACGGCATAGCGCGTGACCCACTGCGAACCGATCCCAGGTTTTCGGAGTCAGGATGGGTGGGATGAATATGGTCGGCCGCTGCCCCCTCCCCGGGCAGGCGTTGGCCGCTAAACTCGCAGTTCGCCACACCAGGCGGACAATGCCCGACAGCAACTCCTCGCGCTCGCGTAATTCATGAATATTCAGTCCCTGCTTGCGGATCGTCTGAGGTCGGCCCTGGCCGGCATCGTTGCTCCTGCCGACATGCCGGAGGAATTGGTGCGACCGAGCAGCGATCCCAAGTTTGGCGACTACCAGGCCAACTTCGCCATGGCGCTGTGTAAGAAGGTCGGCATAACCTCGCGCGACCTGGCCGCCAAAGTCGTGTCGCAGCTCGACGTAAGCGATTTCTGTGAGCCTCCTGAGGTAGCCGGGCCGGGCTTCATCAATTTCCGGCTGCGGAACGACTGGCTTTCGGATCAGCTCGCGGCCCTGGTGAAGGACCCCCGCTTGGGAGTCGAATTAGCCGTCAAGCCCAAGACGATCGTCATCGACTACTCGGGGCCGAATGTCGCCAAGCCGATGCACGTCGGCCACATACGCTCGACGGTCATCGGCGACTCGCTCTATCGCACGCTCACATTCCTCGGTCATCGCGTGATTGGCGACAATCACATCGGCGACTGGGGGACCCAGTTCGGCATGATCATCTACGGCTACAAACATTTCTTGAACGCCGAAAACTACCGGACGAAACCGGTCCTCGAACTGGCCCGGCTCTACCGGCTGGTGAATCGGCTGGTCGATTACTTCGAATCGCGCGACGGACGGCCGAAGCTACTCGCCAAAGTCGCCGCCGCCGACGCCGAAGCGAAAGCTGCCGCCGCCGCACCAACTCCCGCCGATCCCAAGGCGGCCAAGCAGGCGGCCAAAGCCCGCGAAAAGGTCGAGCGCTCCCTGGCCGATGCGCGCACCGAAGTGGCCGATCTCGACAAGAAACTGGCGGCGGTCGAGGCCGACGCTGAGCTGTCAAAACTTGTCGCTGGCCATCCGACCATCGCCAGTGACGTGTTGGCCGAAACGGCCTCGCTGCATGCCGGCGATGTCGAGAATCGCCGGCTGTGGAAAGAGTTTCTGCCGCCGTGCCTGGAGGACATTGACCGCATCTACCGGATGCTCGGCGTGACGTTTGATTGCACATTGGGCGAAAGCTTCTATCACGAAGATCTGGGGATCGTCGTCGCCGATCTGCTGAAGCAGAACATCGCTCAGCCCACCGAGGGAGCCGTCGGCGTGTTCGTCGAAGGTTTCCCCAATCCGTTCTTGATCCGCAAGCGGGACGGGGCATTCCTCTACGGCACGACCGACCTGGCGACGATCCGCTACCGCATGCGCGAGTGGAACGCCGACGCCGTGCTGTACGTCGTCGATCATCGGCAGGGAGAACATTTTCAGCAGCTCTTCGCAACTACGCGTCGTTGGGGCTACGACCAGGTCGACTTGCAGCACGTCGGCTTCGGCACTGTGATGGGCCAGGACGGCAAGCCGTACAAGACCCGCAGCGGCGACACCGTCGGTCTGGAAGGGCTGATCACCGAAGCCATCGAGCGAGCATTAGCCATCGTCACCGAAAAGGACGATGCCAAGCCAGACGGAGCCGAGCTGACCCCCGCCGCGCGGCAACAGATTGCCGACGTCGTCGGAGTCGGCGCTCTCAAGTATGCCGACCTGGCTCATAGCCGCACGACTGACTACATCTTCAGCTACGACAAGATGCTGGCGATGAACGGCAATACGGCGACTTACATGCAGTTTGCGTACGCCCGCGTGCAGAGCATTTTTCGGAAAGGCAACGTTGATCCCGACGCGCTCCGGGCCGGTCCGGCCGCGATAACGCTCGATCACCCGGCGGAACGAACCTTGGCCATCGAACTGCTGCGTTTTCCCGAGGCCCTATCGCTCGTCGTGGCCGACTATCGGCCGAATCAACTGACCGATTATCTTTGGCGGCTGGCCAATGCTTACAGCGGTTTCTTCGAGAATTGCCAGGTGCTCAAGGCCGAGCCGAACTCGCTGCGCACCAGCCGCTTGTTGCTGTGTGACTTGAACGCCCGCGTATTGCGGCAGGGGATGTCGCTGTTGGGGATCGGCGTGATGGAAAAGATGTAGCACAAACAAGCGTTTTGCCTGCTTAAACTGGTGTTGGCGACCCGTTAGACTTTTGCGAAACTAGCGAAAGTCGGCAGACTGCGACGCAATGAAGTGGCCGATGTTGCTAGCAGCCTCGCTGTTGGTGCTGGCGAATTGAAAATTGCTGATCCACGTCTTCACATACTCTCAGGCGTCCTTCGCGGCGAATAACGCGGCATGAGCTGGTTCCGAGGTCTCGAAGAAATCGTGCAGCCGGCGGCGCCGTTGGCCCCGCTGACCTGGTTCAAGCTGGGCGGGGCCGCCCAGCACTTCGCGACTCCACGCACCCAGGATGAGCTGGCCGCGATTGTCAAACGCTGCCACCAGGAACGCATCCCGATTCACGTGCTGGGGGCCGGGTCGAACGTGCTGGTCCGCGAGGCCGGCGTGACCGGCGTTGTCCTGCAGCTATCGGCTGCCCCTTGGAGCGAGATCAAAGTTCAAGGCCGGGTGCTTACCGCCGCGGCCGGTGCGCGGCTGGGCCATGTCATTTCCGTCTCGGTCGGCGAGGGGCTTGCCGGGCTCGAACAGCTCGTCGGCATCCCGGGCAACATCGGCGCGGCCCTCCGCGGCAATGCCGGCGGGCGCGGCGGCGACATTGGTCAATGGGTTAACCGCGTCACCGCCATGACTCCCAGCGGCGAAATCGTCCAGCGGACCCGCGAGGACATCGTCTTCACCTACCGGCAGAGCAACCTGGACGAGTTGGTGATTCTCTCGGCCGAGTTTCAGCTGGAGCAGGATGACCCGGTGGAGCTGACCAAACGGATGCAGAAGCAGTGGATCGTCAAAAAGGCGGCTCAACCGCTGGGCCACGAACGGTCCGGCTGCATCTTCCGCAACCCGCGCGGCATGAGCGCCGGCATGATCATCGAGCAGGCGGGGTTGAAGGGAACGCGCAGTGGCGGGGCGGAAATCAGTCAGCGCCATGGCAACTTTATCGTGGTGGATGGCGACGCGACCAGCAACGACGTGCTCAAACTGATCGATCTGGTCCGCACACGCGTCCACGACAAGATGGGGATCGAACTGGAAACGCAACTCGAAGTCTGGTGAGCTGTTATTAGGCCAATGCCCATTCGGGCGGCGGCCAAGGGACGATGGATCGTCGACCGCGACCGCTGGTCGTTCGCGGCGGAACAACTTACTGCGGTGCCGTCACAGGAAGGATGGCTGCAGTGCTTCAGATTTCTTTCCACCGCGCGCTCGTCGGGCGAATGGCCCGGCATCTGCACTTCGTGCGCGGGGTTCTGGCTGGCCCGGCATTCGCCGCCGGACTGTTTCCTTTTCGTGAATGGGTTCTCCCATGAGCAAGAACACTCCCCCCGCAGTCGTGCCGCGCGCCGCAGAGTCCGCCAAACCCGATGCCGCATCGACGGTCGCTCCGCAAGGTCGCCGCGAACAGCTGCTGGTCGCCGGTCTGCTGCTGGCCTTTGCGGTCGGTGGGTTTGCCATGTGGCAGCACACGCACGGGTTTATCACCAGCCAGGAAGACTATCAGCTCGACCTGGACGAGGTAGAGATCACCCCGCTGCCGCATTGGATTCGTGAAGACATCCGCGACGAGGCGCTGGGTCGCGCGGGGTTCGATCAGAAGGTCTCGATCCTGGATGGCAGTCTGCCGAAGCGCGTCGAAGAGGCGTTTGCTGCCCATCCCTGGGTCGAGCGCGTGACGCGCGTCGCCGTGCGGCATCCGGCGGGGGTCGACGTCGACATGATCTATCGCCGCCCGGTCTGCATGGTCGAACTGCCGACGGGCTACACCGGCGTCTACCCGGTCGATGCGCACGGCGTGGTGCTGCCGACCAAGGATTTCACCGCCTCGCAGGCGCAGAATTATCCGCGTCTCTCGAACGTGGCGAAGCTGCCGGCGGGCAAGGTGGGCACCGCCTGGGGCGATCCCTGCGTGCTCGAAGGGGCCTGCCTGGCGGCCGAATTGGCCGAGCAGTGGAAATCGCTGCGATTGCAGGCGATCAACGTTGTCGATGCGGGATCACCGACCGGCGGTGCGACCTTCGAACTGGCCACGCAAGATCACGTGCGGATCTTGTGGGGGCATGCGCCTTGCGCGGCGACAAGGGGCGAGCCGACGGTCCAACAGAAGCTGGACACGCTGCAGACGGCCCTGGCCACGGCCAAGCCGGGGTCGGCCATCGACGTCCGAGGCGCGGCGGCGAAAGAAGCGCAGACGGCTCGTCGCGACGACGATGCGGAACAGCGTTGAGTCCGGCCGATTGAGCTGGATTACTTCGACTTACTCCGCCGGGATGTAATTCAGCGTGTAATACGCCTCGCGATGCAGCAACGGCAGTCCGGCAGCGGACCGCACGCCTTCGGCGTGCAGCTCGTGCACGTGGCCCGGTTGTAGCCCGTCGACATACAGCCGCACGCTGCGGGCATCGGGCGCGACGACCGCCCGCTTGATCGTTGGCGTCGTGGCGTCAACTTCCGGGCTGCCGTAGCTGGCCTGAAAGATGTACGTGTAGGTCGTCATGTTGTACGAGGCCGGGTCGGTAGCCTTGGCCGTGTCGACTGGCTCGGTGAACGTCAGCTCGAACCCGTCCGGTTTGGCCTTCATCTCGTGCATCTCGAACGGCGTCTTGCCCGACCAATCCATCCGCTCAATGGCAAAACCTTTGCTTCCGCGCGAGCCCCAGCCGCGGTTCGTGCCGCCGACGAACATGTGGCCCGACGGTTCCATGTCGAGCGGCAGTGTGCCCGAGCCGAATCCTTCGCGGAATGGAAAGCAGGCTCCCTGGTAGCGGCCGTTGATCTTCTCCAAGTAGCACCGCATGACCGTGCTGAAGGTCTGGTCGCCGACAAACATCTGCCCGGCAAACGGCCCGAACTTGCCGCCGGTGTTGTCACAGGCAATGCCGCTGGCCGACTGCCCCATCTTCTTGTAGGGAAACAAAATCGTCGGCGGCTCGTACTCGGGGATTTTGCCGGCCTCGGCGATAAAGCGACTGCCGCTCTCGGGGTCTTTGGGCCGCTCGCCCATCGCCTCCTTCGCGATGTCGTACCAGCGGTTGCCGCCGGGGTGGCCGACGAACTTGCCCGGCGACAAGTGTTTGAGTGCGCACGTCCCGTTCCAGGGTCCCTGGTTGTCGGTGTAAAACACCTCGCCGTCGCAGTGAAAGCCGATGCCGCCGGGAGAGCGGATGCCCGACGTGGTGGGGATGAGTTTCCCTTCGGGTGTTATGCGCACACACCAGCCGCGGAACTTGCAGTTGCTGTCGAATGACCCGGTCAGGCAGAGCACGACCCAGATGTTGCCGGCCTTGTCGAATTGGGAGCCAAACGCGTACTCGTGATAGTCGCCGCTCACTTCCCAGCCGTCGTTCACCACCTCGAACAGATCGGCCACGCCGTCGCCGTCGGTGTCTTTGATGCGCGAGACGTCGCAGCGCTGTGTGACGTACAGCCAGCCGTCGCGCTGCGCCAGGCCGAGGACTTCGTGCAAGCCGTGGGCGAAGCGCTGGAACTGGCTGGCGCGGACTTCCTTGGCCAGCGGGTCGGTGATCAGCCAGACTTCGCCGCGGCGCGACGACACGGCCAGCTTGCCGTCGGGCAGAAGCTGGAAGGCGCCGGCTTCGAGGACGACGCCTTCGGGGATTTCGAACGTGGTGATTGGGTAGTAGTCGGCCTCGGTGGGCAGCTTGTCGTCGGCAGGGGCGGTGGCCGTGAGGAGCAAGAGGATAGCGAGCAATTGCAATAGCGGGCGGAAGGCAGAGCGCGCCGAGCGCGATGGATGGCCGAGCGCGAGGGGTTTTTCACGCAAAGACGCAAAGCCGCAAAGGCGCAAAGAAGAGAGGGAGACAGAGAGGATGGATTCGATACGACTCATATCCAGAACTACCTTCTTGGTACTCTTGATGCCGGATTTGTCGGGGTTTGAGCAGTTCACCATTGGATCTCCTCGACCACCTCGGCCTTGCCATCGACGAACGAAAGAGGAATCAATAACTCGAAACTGTCGCCGGTCTGTCGAACGCTCGGCGTGCCGCCGCTGAGGCGAATGCGAATCGAGTCGTTCAGCAGGAAGGCGCCGTCGGCTTGCCGTTCGATCTTTTTGCCCGGCACGCGGAAGTAGACGTTTTTGACGTCCTTGCCTGCCGGAGCGGTCAGCGTGAGCGTTCGCTTGAAGCCGTGGGCATTTTCGCCGGCGATCGGCTGGCAGAAATCTTCGACCGAGAATTGCTCGGTGGAGTAGCGGAAGTGGGGCCGGCCGTCGTGATCGAGCTGGTAGCCCAGGAACTTGTAGCCCCGCTCCTTGACGGGCTGCTTGGGCCACTCGCTTTCCAGCGAATCGAGCACGGCCAACGGCGCTGTCTCTTCCAGTCGCACGATGTTGTCGCCCAGCGGTCGCTGGAAGCCGACTCCACGCCCCTGCCAGTGTAGGCCAGCGTCGATAAAACGACCCTGCCAGACGAAGGCCAAGGCGAACTGGTTGGCGTCCCAGGCCAGGTGCGTTTGCTCCGGGTAGCCAACGGCGATGGCCCGGGGCAGGCCGTCGATGAAATTGCGGAACAAGATCGGCTGCTTCTCGGGCTTCAGTTCGATCACGTCGGCAATCAGCCCCTCGGGAATTCCGGCCCGGTCGCCATCTTTCAGATAGGTCCAGACGGCGGCGAGTTGCTGTGTCGGGTCGCCGTTGTAGACGTCGCGGACCGTCGCCTGGCCGTTGGGGAAACCGGTCGGCATCCGCGTGCCAGGCCTGTAAATCTGCGGGTTGAACATGTACCGCAGGAACCAGTCTTCGCGCAGCCGGCGGGTCATGGTCTGTAGATTCAACGCCTGAATGCCGGAGGCCCGATGCTGGCCAAACGTGTGGCACTTGATGCAGCCCAACGCTTTGTCCCCCACCAGGCGGCGGCCCACCGCTTTGACGCGGTTCTCCGGTTCCGTTGGTGTGACAGGCGGGGCCGACATTTGCCTATCAGCGGCGACGAACGCCTCGACCAGGTGCCCCACGTTCTGCAGGCCAAAGCGGGGCATGCGGGCCAGCATATAGGGGCGATCGCTGGCCCCGTTTTGCAGGATGTGCCGCAGCCAATCATCGTTGAGTTTGTCACCGACGCCGTCGAGGGCCGGCGGCACGCGTCCTTCGTCCCCCATCTCGGGAATGGCCGAGAGGAATAGCGCGTTGCGGTCGCGCTCCGGGCCCCCTTGTCCTCCGCGGACATGGCAGGCAGAGCAGTTGAAGGCGGCGAACGTCTGGCTGATCTGCTCCGTAGGAGTCGGAGCGTTGCCTGGCAACGGCTCGGTCAAAGCAGCCGTCAGGGCGGCTCGCTGCGTGGCATTCAGATCGTACCGCGGCGGCGCGGCATCGAGCGGACTGGCGGCCGGACCAATCTCTATCGCCAGGCAGCCGCGCGTGGCATTCAGCTCGCGCAGCGGCTTGGCTTGCAGCTTGCTGGCCAGCGGCTGGTTGTTCTCCTTGAATTCATGGCAGTTCGCACAGCCTAGAGAGGCGAACAGTTCGTGTCCCTTGGTCGCCTGCTCAGGGTCGAATTGAAACGGCGGCTTGGTCCCGGCCGGTGGCGGTGGCGGAGGGGGATTGCCTGCTTCGGTCAGAGCCAGCAACCGGCCAGCGTCTTGCCGCGGCATCTTCGGGCCTTCGACTTCGAGATTCAGCGTCCATTCGCCGCCGCCTTGGATGTAGTCGACGCGGACCACGTGCGCCCCCTTGGTCAGCGTGACCTTGCCGGCGCTCCACGTATGCGGATGCACGCCGTCCGAGTCGGCCACCTTGCGACCGTCGATAAACAGCAAGCTCCCATCGTCCGAGCCGAGATGAAACGTATAGTCGCCGGCCCCCTTGGTGATGAAATACCCTTCGAACCGCATGCCGAAATTGTCGGTTCGCCCGGCCATGTTCAAATCCAGGCCGGCGGATAAGCCAGATTTCGTCGGCTTCAATTGGTCGAAGTCGGGCACCTTCGGCCAGTTGCCTTCGTAGGCAGCAAAACGCAGGTTTGGGTTCTTAGGGGCCGTGATCGAATCACCTGCCAGATAACAGGCCAGGTCGCGCCAGGCGTTGCCGTCCAGATTGAACGCTGGCATGCGGCCCGACGGACGCACCTTGTGCGGGTCTTGTAAGAACGCGGCCAGGCTGCCGATCGTGTACTTCTGGCCCAGGTCTCCCAGCGGAACTGTTGTCTCGGCACTGACTTTTTGACCTTCGCGCCGCGGCGCGTGACAGGCCGTGCAACCGATCTCGTGATACAGCTTTTCGCCGTTGCGGGCCGCCTGACTGTCGCCCGGAACTACCGGCGGCTCAGCGGTTGAGACCAGGAAGTTCGTGAGTGCGAGCGCGGCCGCCTCGCGCTGGGCATCGGGAAGCGAGGCCAGCACATGCGGCATCGCCGTCCCCGGCTTCGCTGCATGCGGATCGGCGAGAAACTTCAACAGCCAGTCAGCCTGGACGCGGCGGCCGACCTCATCGAGGATCGGCGCCTTGCGCGGCAGCACGAATTTGGTCAGGGCCGCATCGGCCTGATGGCACGAGGTGCAGTTCAACTCACCCAGCAGCAGTCGCCCGCCCGCCGCGCTGCCGCCCGCCAGTCCGTGGAATCGCTCGAAGCCCGGCACGATCGGCCGACGGGCCTCCTGCTCGGCCGAGCGCGGCACGACCCAGATGTTGCGATATCGCACCGGGCTGCCATGTTCCTGCAAGTAGATCGGCCCGGCTTCGGGTCCCTCCATGAGCGGCGACGCGAGGGTTGCCCGGGGGAGTTCGAAGTCATTATGGATGACAACGCCGTTGAGGCGGGCAGTGATGCGGGCGTTGGCCGTTTTCTTGCCTGCAGCGTCGAACCGCGCCGCCGTGAACTCCACGTCGTACGTCTGCCAGGAGAGGGGCGGCAGGCACATGTTCAAGTCGGGCGATTTGATCTCGTAAAATCCGCCGCACTCGTGATCAGTCCCTTCCAGCCCGAACGAATCGAGTATCTGCGTTTCGTAGCGGCTTTGATAATAGATGCCGCTGTTGCCGCGACGTTGTTCCCGCGCGGCGGGCATGAACGGCAGGCGGAACTCGGCGTGAAACGAGAAGTCCTGGAACGCGTCGCGGCTGGTGCTGCCTTGCCGCAGCAGTTCGCCGTCGGTCTGTGTGCCCGGCTGCCAGTGTTGGGCAACCGATTCGGCCGTGCCGTCGAACAGCACGACGGCCCCCAGCGGCGGCTTGGCGCCGAGCGTGGGGCTGCGGCGCTCGGTCTTCTTGAGCTTGAGATCGTCGATCAACCTCCGCACGCCGGCGGCGTCGAGTTCTTCGTCCAACCGCTCGGACCCGTCCCAGCCCGCGCCGGGCAAACCGCCGCGGTAGGTGACGCTGTTGAACTGGCCGCTGCCCAGGGCCACGATCTGCACAGCCGTGCCGTCTCCCAGGTACTCACCTTGCAAGGCAAAGTCGGGGTCAGCCGCCGCTTGCTCGGGCGTTTCATACACGCCGTCGGCAGCTTGGATGGGACCGATCGAGAATAGGAGCGCCGAGGCCGCCAGGGCCGCAAGACATCGTGCACGCATGCTGGCTACGCGGAGGGAAGAATTCGTGGTGGGAGCGACGGCAGAGGCAGGCTGGGGCCGGCGCAGACCACTTGAGCATGTGCTACCGGCGGCAATGTTTCAAGCAGACGGAAGGTGGGCGAAGGATATGTCTGGGCTGGAAATTTGTGGGACGTCGTGATCGGTGGTAGCAGACGATGGAGAAGAACCACGGATAACACGAATGGGCACGGATGTTGGATGGGATGATCAGGGGAGCGCCGTCTGCGATGGAGTCGAGCGACAGTCAGGAAGTGAAGTACCGCGGACTATCGCCACCGGAATTCTGTTCATCCGTGAAATCCGTCGCAACTCTGGGTATGGGCAAACCACGGCCGATCGGATGTAGCGATCGAAGGCGCTGCCGCGCTTGGCAAGATGGCTTAACAGGGGGCTGACGGACCCCGCTCGCCTGAGAGAGTGAGTCAGGTCAGTCCTGACGCGCTTCCGCAGCCGCCTGCCGGGCGGTGCGGGCGCCGCGCTGCACTTTGAGATCGGTGTGGCCGAGGGCGAAACTGTCGGTGCCTTCGACGAAGACCCGCACGTGGCACGAGCCGTGCGCCTCGGGAGGAACAGCCAACGAGACGCGGAAGCGACCGTCGACGACATCGCAGCGCGCTGTCGCCAGGCAGGGATTGTTCGCCGCACGATACGTGGCGTTGTAGGCAGCCGTCGATTCGGGCGATTCGACAAAAGCATCGCGGACCGGCGCCTTAAACGTCAGTCGGTCGCGGCGGACGACCAGCTCGCAGGTGCAATGTCCGTTGACGGTGGTGGTGCCGGAAACCTCCAGTTCGCCGCCGGCGGTCGCGGCGCTAGCGACTTGCAGCTCGATTGGCTGCGGATGGGCGATCTGCAGTAGCGGGTCGCCCAACAGATTGAACAGCAGCAGATGCTCGGCCCGTTCGGCCGCCAGATCATCCGACTTGGGGTTGAGTGCCTTGGCCGCCGTGTCGAGCGAGACGCTGAAGTCGTCGCTGCGCTCTCTGAGCACCGTGTTGCGTTTGGCGTGCAGCAGCAACTCGCCCAACGTCTCGGGCTGTTGGCCGAACCATTCGTGCATCAGTTCGTTGCCGAACACCGCCATGGCGTAGGGCATGGTGACGCGCGATCCGCAGACGACGGCGACCGGTCCGCCGGGCGTACGCAGCATCTCTTCGCCCAGGCAATCTTCACGCGCGTCGAAGGCCCCGGTGTAGCACGACAGGAATAGTGCGATCGGCGGCGACTGCCGGTTGGCCAGCGCCTTCATGTCCTCGACCGCAAGGATTGGAAACTGCCGCTCGCCGACGTTCACGGCATCGACGTTCCGCACGCTGCCGTGCCCCATGTAGACCCAGAACAGCCCTCCCTCGTTCAGACGGTCGACCGTTGTCTGCCGAAAATGGGACGGCGCGGGACAGAACGGACTCTGCCAACTGCCATGCGTCAACGTGGTGGCGTAAGCGGTGGGAACACCCTCGGTAATCAACCGCCGGGCCCACTGCTCGACTGCCGAATCGATCACGGCTCCGTAACCGCCGATGCCGCCGATGAAGTGAATCTTCTGCCGCCAGGGGCCGAACCCGGCCCGTTCGTAGTCAATGATCTTGCGGACGATGCGTTCCAACTCGGCGGGTGAATCGGCTGGCAGCCGTCCCACGGCCAGATCCGGTACGCCGTCGTCATCCAAATCGGCGTAGGCGTTGTCCGACGCGATGTGCGCCTCGGAACGAAACTTCACCACGACCTTGGACTCGGCCCGCGAGGTGGGGGTGATGCGTTGCGCTGTCTCGGCGTCGTCGTTCGTCGTGAGTGCGGCGTCTCCGACCAGCACCACGTAGCGGATTGCCGAAGTCTTCGCGCGAGCTTTGATTTCGGCACGAATCTCGTCGGCCGAGCCACGGTTCGAGATGAAGTCCAGCTTCAGCCCTTGCCGTGAACGATGTTCGACCCACGGTTTCAGCGCCGGGCGGAACGACTCCGGGCAGACGACCAGCACATCGGCGGCGAGCGAGGCAACCGCCGGGGCCAACCCCAGTGACAAGCAAAGCAGCCGCAGGCAGCCAAACAGCAAACAGCGTGATGCCCGCGATGGACCACTGTCCCACAGTTGCGCGATCGAATAGGGCATAACGACGGTTCGCCGGTCGGTCCGTGCTGTACTCAGCTACGCCAAACGGTCGACGCCGTCTCGCGCGACGCGCCAAATCCGTGGCGGTCGTCGCAGGTCAGACCCGGCGAACTGCCGAACCGCTAACCCGCAGCAGCATCCTTGAAGTTTACCGACGCCGCGAAGGTGGCAGCAAGGCGAGCCTGCGTTTTATCCAACTTGTAATCCACTAAGCTTGCTGCCTAAAAAGCGGGGAGTATCATGGCGACTCATGTCGTGCAGCTTGCTTAACTTCGCAATTCTTCGGCGGTAGCTTCGAACAATCAAGGACGTCGGCATGGCTGAGTTTCGGGTTGAAAAGGATTCGATGGGGGACGTGCGGGTCCCCGCGCAGGCGTACTACGGCGCGCAAACGCAGCGGGCGGTCGACAATTTTCCCATCTCGGGTTGGCCGCTGCCGAAGCCGTTGATCCACGCCCTGGGCCTGGTCAAGTACGCTGCTGGCATTGCCAATCGCGACCTGAACAAGCTGGCCAGCTCGGGTAAGAACCGGCTCGATAGCAAGCAGATCGATTGCCTGCTGGCAGCCTGCCGCGAAGTCTTCGACGGCAAGCACGACGACCAGTTCCCGATCGACGTCTTTCAGACTGGTTCGGGCACGTCGAGCAACATGAACGTCAACGAGGTGATCAGCAACCGGGCCGTCGAACTGGCCGGGGGCGATCGGCTGGCGGCGGACAAGCCGATCCACCCGAACGATCACGTCAACATGGGGCAGAGCACGAACGACATGTTCCCCACGGCCATCCATGTGGCAGTGGCCCGCGAGATCCAGATCGATCTGATTCCTGCGCTCGAAGCGTTTGCCTCGATCCTGGAAGACAAGGCAGCAGCCTGGGACAAGATCATCAAGATCGGCCGCACGCACCTGGCCGATGCCACGCCGTTGCGGCTGGGTCAGGAAATCGGCGGCTTCGCCCGGCAACTGCGGATGTCGATCGATCGGGCCAAGCTTGCCCGTAACGCCGTGCTGGAGCTGCCGGCGGGCGGCACCGCGGTCGGCACCGGCATCAATACCCATCCGGAGTTCGGCCGCCGCGTGGCCGAAGCGCTGGCCAAGGAAACGGGCATTCCGTTCGTCGAAGCGGTCAACCACTTCGAAGGCAACGCCCAGCGCGACGGTCTGGTCGAGTGCCACGGCGACCTGCGGGCCATCGCCGTCACGCTGTTCAATGTCTCGAACAACATCCGCTGGCTCGGCTCCGGGCCGCGCTGCGGCTTTTACGAGGTCATGCTTCCCGACCGGCAGCCTGGCAGCTCGATCATGCCGGGTAAAGTCAACCCGGTGATGTGCGAGAGCATGATGCAGGTCTGCGCCCGTGTGATGGGCAACGACCAGACAATCGCCATCAGCGGGGCCGCAGGCGGCCAGTTCCAGCTCAATATTATGATGCCGGTGATGGGGCAGACGACGCTGGAGAGCATCATGCTGCTAGCTAGCTCGTGCCGCGCTTTTGTCGATTTCTGCGCCGTCGAGATGGAGGCCAACGCCACCAACTGCGAGGCCAGCGTCGAGAAAAGCCTGTCGATGGTGACCAGCCTGAATCCCCATATCGGCTATTCCAACGCTGCTGCATTGGCTAAAGAGGCCTTCAAGAGCGGCAAGACGATACGCGAGTTGTGTGAAGAACGAGGCCTGCTGCCGAAAGAGACGCTCAAGCAAGCGCTCGATCCGTGGCGAATGACGGAGCCGCAGGCCGACTAGCTTTCCAGCTTCAGTTTCAGGCGGAATTGATCCAATCACTTCTGCAGTTTGACAGGCGGGCGACGGGCTATTCTTGCGCGGCGCTCAAACGACTCCTCGGAGAATGCACCCATGCGCTCAATGAAATTTGGCAGCGATGCTGCGCGTAACGTCAGTCGATCTGCGTCGTTCTGGTATGTCGGAGTTGCATACATTTTTCTCATCTCGACATGTCCATTACCGGCCTGCGGTGATGATGAGCCAGCCAAGCCCGAGTCTGCCGCACCCACTGAACAACCGAGCGAGTCGGCCGCCAAGTTGGGCCTTCCGGAACTGGTGAAGTCGGTAGCGGCCCTGTCGACCAAAGCTGAGGCCGAAGCCGATTTTTCGTTGATCATCGATCAAGCCGGGCAGATCCTGGAATCTAAGCCGGACGCCGCTCAGGCGAAATTTGCTCACGACACGCTGGGCTGGGGCCACAACCGCCGCGGCCAACTGCGGGCCGACACTCAGCCGGCCGATGCCCTGGCCGATTTCGAGGCCGCGTTGCAGCACACTCCCGACGCCTGGCGGCCGCTGTACAACCGGGCCATCAGCCTGGCGCAAGCCGGCCGACTGGACGAAGCCCAGGCCGATCTCGAAAAAGTGGTCCAGGCCCAGCCGGCCTTCTTCAAAGGGGTGTTCAACCGGGCCGAGGTCAAGTTCGCCCGCGGCGACGTGCCGGGGGCCATGCAGGACTACGACCTGGCGCTGCGGCTGGACCCCCAGGCCGCCACGGCCTACGTGGCTCGAGGCTTTGCCCGGCTCAAGCGGGGGCAACTGCAGCAGGCGATGGACGATTACGGTCGGGCGATTAACATCGACCCGAAAAACGTGGCGGCCTACGTCAATCGAGGCGACGCCTTTGCCGAAGCCGGGCAGTACAGCAACGCCGCCGCCGACTATCGCAAGGCGATCGAACTCGATGGGCGGTCTTCACGGGCCTACGTGAGCTGGGGTTGGCTGATGGCAACGTGCCCGAACGCGCAATTCCGCAATGCCGAATCCGGCGTCAAATACGCCCAGTACGCTGTGCAGTCGCTGGGAGAGGAAAACTACCACTACCAGGATGTGCTGGCGGCGGCCCTGGCGAACGCCGGCCGATTCGACGAGGCCAGGCAGGCGGCTGAAAAGGCGCTCAGTTTAGCTCCCGAGAGCGATCGGCAAGCCATCCAGGAACGGCAGGCGTTGTATGCCAGCGGGGCGCCTTATCGAGTGCCGGCGCGATAACCGAAGCGGCACGCAGGCGGACGCATCCGACTCCTCCCATCGGCTTGCGCCGTCGCTATACTATGCTGCGGCCAGCCGCCAGAACTCCGCTGGCCGCGGCCCATCGTCCAATCCCATACGTTAGCTCAGCATATGGCCAACGAATACGACCCTTATCGCGAAGCGCTGGTGATGGAGCGGCGAACCATCTGGCCCCCCGAGTACGACGATTGGGACGACAACGATCGCACGCGGCTGGAAACCAAACTGCACGCCGATCCGCAGCACGCCGCAGAACTGGCCTACGATCGGCAGCATTCCGGGTTTACCCGCGTCATCACCGTCACGCCCGACGACGTCTCGCGGCTGAAATAGCGCTGCGGAAGTACGCCGACGGCGGGGCCGGCAATCGAACTTACTGACCGTTCGCGCTACGCACCCAGTCAATCACCGGATCGCGCTATCTCCGCATGTCTGCTCCCCGCGAAACTGTGCGTGTCGCTCTGGGCGAGCGGAGCTATGACATCGAGATTGGCACCGGCAATCTGCCCGAGACAGGGGCCTTTGCGACGGCCCGCCGCAAGCTGTCGCACGCGGTGGTCGTCACCGACGAAAACGTCGAGATGCCGCACGCCAAAGAAGTCGTTGCCAGCCTGAGCGGCGCGGGCGCGCGTGTCGATCTGCTGATCGTCGAAGCGGGAGAATCCTCGAAGTCGGTCGAGGTCGTTGCCTCGCTGTGGGAAAAGCTGCTCGACCTGGGGGCCGATCGCAAATCGGTCGTGTTTGCCGTAGGCGGCGGGGTGATCGGCGACCTGGCCGGCTTTGCGGCCGCCGGATTCGCCCGCGGTATTCCGCTGATGCAGGTCCCAACGACCCTCCTGGCCCAGGTCGACAGTTCGGTCGGGGGCAAGGTGGGGGTGAACCTGCCCGGCGCCAAGAACATGGTCGGCGCCTTCTGGCAGCCAGCCGGCGTGCTGATCGACACGGCGGTGCTGGCCACGCTGCCGGAGCGCGAGTATCGCGCCGGCCTGGCCGAGGTGGTCAAGTACGGCGTAATCCTCGATGCAGATTTTTTCGCCTGGCTGGAGGGGCACGTGGCCGAGATTGCCGAGCGGCAGGACGCATCGCTGCGGCAGATCGTGGCCCGCTGCTGCCAGCTTAAGGCCGACGTCGTCTCGCAAGACGAGCGCGAAGAGACCGGCTTGCGGGCGGTTTTGAATTACGGGCACACGTTCTGCCATGCCTTCGAGACGCTGACCGGCTACGAGCAGTTGCTGCACGGTGAGGCGGTGTCGATCGGTATGATGTGCGCGGCCCGCCTGGCCGAGCGCCTGGGTCGGATCGACGGCAGCCTGGCGAAGCGGCAGCATGCACTATTGACGGCGCTGGGCCTGCCGGTCGAGGCGCCGCCGCTCAAGCCGGAAGACGTGATCGCCGTCATGGCCCGCGATAAGAAAACGTCTCACGGACGGCTGCGATTCGTGCTGCCGACGCGGCTGGGCCACGTCGAACTGGTCGGCGAGGTTCCGACCGATCAGGTGCGGGGGGCGCTGCTGGGGTGAGGGTGGTGGGAATCATGCTCCGCATGATGCAACTTGCATTTGGCAGAGCAGCGTGAGGGCAACGCCATCATCTGAACCGCTGCTCTCTTGCCACTGTACGCACGTGGCATGCGAAGACTGGGAGATTCAGCGACGAGCGCGGCGCCAGCAGGTGGCCGACGCCCGCATTCCCCTTTTTGGTTCCTTTCTACGCATGGCTTACAATCAATATCCGTCTGCACGGCGATTTTGAGCGAGCCAGATCAGGTTAGGGGCCAGCATGCTGCACGGCGAGCGACAGGCGATCGACTACGGCGAGTATCGCGACTATCTGCTGGTGTTGGCCCAGATGCAGGTTAATCCGCGCGAGCGTGGGAAGATCGACCTGTCGGGCGTGGTGCAGCAGACGCTGCTCGAAGCGCACCAGTCAGCCGATCAACTGCGCGGCGAACGGGACGAGCAGCGGCTGGCCTGGCTGCGGCGGATCTTGTCGCACAACTTGCAGGACGAATTTCGCAAGTGGCGGTCGGCCAAACGCGATGTCTCGCGCGAGTGCGCGCTGGACGACGATCTCGCCAAATCGAGCGCCCGGCTGGCGAACTGGCTGTGCAGCGACGTGCCGACGGCCAGCCAGATTGTGCAGGACGAAGAGCGGGCGGTGCGCCTGGCCCGCGCACTGCAGACGCTCCCCGCGGCGCAGCGCGAGGCGTTGGTGTTGCAGCACTGGCACGGCTACTCGCTGGCCGAGATTGCGTCGCAGATGGACCGCACGACAGCGGCGGTGGCCGGACTGTTGAAACGCGGGCTGCGTCAGTTGCGCGAGGTAATGATCGACTAGAAATGGCGCCCCCTCCCCCGGCGGTGAAGCCTTCACCCTTCCAGCGAGGGGAGAGGGTTGTTTGAATTGAGCACATCGTACCATGGCCGGAACTGATTCATCCTCGGTCGCTCGCGAACAGCGGGTCGACGCCGCTATCGCCGACTGGTTGCAAGCGGTCGAGGCCGGCACTGCGCCCGAGCGCGCGGAGTTTCTCGCGCAACATGCCGAGATCGCCGCCGAGCTGGCGTCGTTTCTGGACGACCAGGCCTTGTTCGACCGAGCGGCCGGCGCTGCTCGTCCGCGAGATACCGCAGAAAACGAGTCCGTCGAGCAGCCGCGTGCGGCGCCGACTCGCCTGGGCGATTTCGATTTGATCCGGCCCATCGGCCGCGGCGGCATGGCGGTCGTTTACGAAGCCGTGCAACGATCCCTCGGCCGTCGCGTGGCAGTCAAGTTGTTGCTGCAGGCCGTACCCGATGGCAAGGTGATCGAGCGGTTTCGACGCGAGGCGGCCGCGGCGGCCCGGCTGCATCATCCGCACGTGATTCCGATCCACGCTACCGGCGAAGAAGCCGGCATTCCATATTACGCCATGGATCTGGTCGACGGCCCCTCGTTCGACGCCGAACTGCGGCAGTTGTCGTCTCCCGAGCGCGGCCGGTCCGCCTGGCAACGGCTGGCCCGCGAACTGGCGAACGTGGCCGACGCGCTGCGGGCGGCACACGAACAGGGAGTGATCCACCGCGACATCAAGCCGTCGAACCTGCTGCGGGCCGCCGACGGCCGGCTGCTGGTGGGCGACTTTGGCCTGGCCCGGCTGGCGGTTGCGCCGGAGTTGACTCAAACCGGCGAGTGCCTGGGTTCGCCCTGCTACATGTCGCCAGAGCAGGTCTCGCCGGCTGGACGTTCGATCGACGAGCGCACCGACGTCTATTCGCTGGGCGCGACCTTGTATCAGGCCATCGCGCTGCGGCCCCCGTTCACCGGCGACTCGCGCGAGCAGGTGCTGGCGCGGGTGCTGCACGAAGCACCGACGCCGCCTCGCAGGATCGCGTTGGACTGCCCGATCGAGTTGGAAACAATCTGCCTGCGGTGTTTGGAAAAAGAGCCGGGTGGGCGGTATCCGACTGCAGCGGCGCTGACCGACGACCTGCGGCGGTTTGCCGCTGGCGAGCCGATTGCAGCGCGACGAGCTGGTCCAGCCGAGCGACTGGCTCGCTGGACCGTGCGACGTCCCATTGTGCCGGTAACCACGCTACTGATCGCTGCGGCCTTGTCTGGCGCCGTCTTCTTCGCGCGCGAGGCGCAGCGATCGCAAGCGGCCCTGCAAGCGGCTCAATTGCAAGATGCATTGGACGACGCCTTGGTGGCGGCCCTCGGCGCCGACCAGGACGCCGCACAGCAGGCAATCGGCGAGGCCGAAGCACGAGGCGCGTCGCCGGCCCGGCTGGCGATGTTGCGCGGGCAAACAGCGTATTTCAGCGGCAAGTATGACGAAGCAGCGCGGCAACTGGAGCAGGCGGTGCACCTGGCCCCGCGTGAGATGGCCACCCAGTCGATGTTTGCCGCGGCCTGCGTGGCTGCCGGACGCTGGGAAGAATACGAGTCGGCGCTAACCACGGTCGAGCATCTGGCGGCGGTCACCCCCGAGGACCGGCTATTCCGCGGAATGGCCGAGTCGTACCTCGATCCGGACCTTGCCCTGCGATCGCTCGACGAGGCGGTGCAACTGCGTAACTCGCCGATCGCCCGGCTGATTCGGGCCGAGATCCGCACCAGCCTGGCTCAAGACACTGGCGATTTGCAGAACGCCGCCGAAGCGGTCGACGATGCGGACTTCGCACGAGAAATGCTGCCCGACCATGTGGGCGCGTTGCTGGCCAGCTTCGATGCCCACTTTGTGGCCAGCCAGATTTACGGTCGGGCCGACGAGTTCGAACAGCAGCAAGCGGCGCTGGCGGCTGCCGACGCTGATGCTGTAGCGCTTGAAGCCTACAGCGACTTGCCGCTCGTCGTCGTCAAACTGGCGCTCTACCGGCAAGCGATCGGCCGCGAGAACGAATCGCTAGCCGGCTTGGCGGCGGCCGAAGAGCGGCGGCCCGGTGAGCCGGTGCTGGCCTACAACTTGGCGCTGGCGTTGTATCGCGCCGGGCAGTCGGCCGATGCGTTGGCGGCGCTCGATCGCTGCCAAAACCTGACCGGCAACAGCCAGTGGCTGCGGATGTGGCTGATGCTCGAGCAGGAGCCGAAAGCGGAAGCACTGGCTGAGTACGCGCGGCTCCGCCAGGGCGACGCCTCGGGCTTGGAAGTGTTGTTTCGACCCTGCTTGTTGCTGCTGGCGGGCGATCGCGAGGCAGCCGTGGCGGAAAGTCAGGAGTTCCGTGGGCAGCCGGGTGTAGTGCCGCGGTTTCGAGCGAGGTTTTATCGCGGCCTGCTGGCGTTCAACTGCGGCGAGACGACGGCTGATGATTTGTTGGAATCGGCCGGTGAGTCGTTATGGGATCAGAGTGAGGCGCGATTCTTCATCGGGCTCGATCGATTGGCGATGGGAGATCGGAGCGGGGCTCTCGTCCATCTGCGTGCCTGCGTGGCGCTTGGCTGCGTCAGCACGCAAGCTTGGGATTGGAGCGCGGCAATTGTCAGCAGGCTCGAAGCCAATCCTGCCTGGCCGACGTGGATGGTAGTTAGCCCCGTAGTTAGCCCCCGGTGAACACACCGGGGGCATTGTGCGCACGGTCGCGCTGCTACGGACGATCTCTATTCGCGCGCGAGGATCGCAGATTCGGGCGGCCGCGAACGTGCGGAAAACATCTCTTGCGAAAGAGAACTGTGGGTGGAACGAACCGGATTGCCATGAACCCGGAATGCCCCCGGTGTAGTCACCGGAGGCTAACGGAGGCGTGCGGTTCGGCGCAGGCCGGTTCGTCGAAGTGCCGCAGATCGAGTTGCAGGACCCAGGCCGCCGCGACGGTGGCCAGCCAAGCTCGGGCCGTGCCGATTGTCGACGCGGCCTGCAGCGGCGACCAGCGCGGCTGCCAGCGGAACTCGGCCGGGCCTTCGGCCAGCACGACCGCATCGTCGACCAGGAACGCCGCTCTGCCTCCGCAAGCGCGGCTGCGCTCGATGGCGGCGTGTTCCCGGTCGAGCGACACTGCCACGGCCCTGCCTCCCAATTGTTGGAACAACTCTGCACACGCTGGGTCGTCGACGTTGACGACAATCGATTGCCGGGCGCTCACTGAGTCGGCCAAGACCCGCGCGGCGCGGAGGTGCTCGAGCTGCGAGAACTCGTCAGCCTCGGAATTTGCCCCATCCAATTCCATGAACAAGGCCACGTCACAGCGGTCGAAGGCCAGGCCAGCCGTGCGCAGGTCGGCGGAAGACAACCGGCAGACAGCTGCTTCCACCCGCGGGTGCAGCAGCAGCGCGCGGGCGGCCGCCGTCGCTCCGCCGCTGAGCAGCAGGTTCCGACCTTGCACAGTCGTACCGGCTTGATCGCTGGTACCGACCAGGTAGCCGGCGCGATTCAGCCCGCGGGCCAGCCAGCGGACGATCGACGTCTGCTCGCCGCCGCAAACGGCCACGATAGGAATGCGGGCTTGCTCCGCCTGCGGAAACAGATGGGTGACGATGGCGTCGGTCACCGGCCGCGGCGGCTGACAGACGGGACTCGCGTGAATCAGGATCGACGGTTCGGCGTTCACCTCCAGCACACCGAGTTGCTGCCGATAGGGCGGCCGGCTGATGTCGTCGGCGATCAAGTCGACGCCGGCCAGGTCGAGCCCGACCACGCGCACCGCGTCGATGGCCAGGGCGGCGATCTCGGGATGCACGTCGTCGGTCACGTCGACTAATGAATCGCCGTTCCATTCCGCTGTGCGCCAGCGCGTCAACACTTGCTGTCCGGCAGCTGGCAATGCGTCGAGGTCGAGTCCTTGATCGGCTAAGGAGCGCTCGGTCTCTTCGTCGACATCGATCTTGAATAACGGCGTGGAGCGGTCCTCCGCCGGACCTCGTCGCGGGTCGCCGTTGGCGACGGCAAGCAATTTGCGGACGCTGCTGCGACCATCCCCTACGACCGCGGCCGGATCTCGCCGCAGTGCGGCCACGACCCGCTTGCCAATGACCAGCAGCCGATGATGCGCGCCAGGCAGGAACTGCTCGACGATGGCTCGGGCGCCGTACTGACGCGCGCGATCAAAGGCCGCGCTGAATTCGGCCTGCGTCACGAGCCGCAACGAGACGCCGTTTCCGTAGTCCGCGTCGAGCGGCTTCATGGCCGCGGGCAACCCCAGCTCGCAGGCCGCTTGCCAGGCCGTCGCCGCATCGTCGACCAGCCGGCCGACTGGGACTGGAATGCCAACGCGCGCCAGCAGTTGCTTGGTGAGAAACTTATTGCGCGAGACCCCTTCGGCCAGATAGCCGGCGCGGTCCGTGACCGCCGCGCTGAGCCGCCGCTGGCGGCAGCCGTAGCCAAGCTGCACTAAGTTCTCGTCATCGAGCCGCAGCGTTGGCACGCCGCGCAGCTTGGCCATTGCCACCAGCGGCCCTGTCGTGCGGCCCAGCCGCTTGTCGGCAGCCAGCGTCCGCAGTTCGGCCAGCATGCCGGCCAGCGGCAACGGTCGATCCCTCTCGGCCAGTTCAAGGACTTGAAGCGCCAGCCCGAGAGCGCGGCGCACCACCGCCTCGTCGCAGAATTCGACAGCGCAGGCGGCCCGCGATCTGTTGCCGCCTGCCCCCACCCAGCCATGCCGCACCATCTCGCTGGCGGAGCGTTGCAGTGCCAGCAATAGCCGCCACAGCGCGTCGCTGAAGTCCACTGCTTCGTTCAGGCCGGAAATTGTCGATGACAACGCGGCTGTTGCCGAATCGGCAGTGAGCGAGTCGAAGGCGCGGCCCAATCGCGTGATCGTGTCCGGCCAATGCGGGTCCGGCGACGCGTCTCGATCCGCCGCTAAAGCGACTTCAAATACGGGGTGCCGCGACCAGACGTTCGGGCCGTGCAGTGCCCAGGTTCCTGTAACGCGCATGACACACCTGCTTTCACTCGCCTCCTCGACAATCGAGGGGGCTATGGAGTAAGGCGTGAGGAGGCTAAAAACAGGGCGGAAAATATTCTTCAAGAGAACCGGTCGACGCACGACACGCCCTAGGCGCCGGTCCCAGCCAGCGATCGGCGGCAGTCCCGCCGCCAGCTTGACACTCCTCTGCGGAATCCCTAGATTGCCTGACCGGTCCCTTGGCACCCGTCATTTAGTTGCGCTGCATTTGTTCCGGCGCCGCGGTTTTTCCGCATGACTGTTACGACACAACTCGATCTGGGGCAGATCGCGCGCGAGCTTGGGCTGCGGCTCGAACAGGTGCATGCGGTCGTTAGTCTGCTTGACGCTGGCAACACGATTCCGTTCGTCACCCGCTACCGTAAGGACCAGACCGGCGGGTTGGACGAATCGCAGATCGGCCGCATCAATGACCGCATCACCAAGGCTCGCCTGCTCCACGAGCGGATGCAGACGATTCTGCGGTCGATCGAATCGCAGGGCAAACTGACCCCCGAGCTGGAAGCCGCCATTCGCGCCGCCGACACGCCGGCGCGGCTCGAGGATCTGTACCTGCCGTTCAAGCCCAAGAAGCAGACGCTGGCCACATCGGCCCGCGAACGCGGCTTGCAACTGCTGGCCGACGAAATCCATTCGGCCGACCCCGCTTGCGCCAATCTCGACAGCCGGGCCGCGGACTTCGTCAATCCCGACCGGCAGGTGATGACCGCTGCCGACGCCCTGCTCGGCGCGGGGCACATCCTGGCCGAGGCGTTCAGCGAGCGGGCCGACCTGCGGCAGACGTTGCGGCAGATCGTCGAGCGGACGGGCAAGATCGCTACCGCCGCCGTCGATGCCGCAGCCGAGTCGGCCAAGCCTTTTCGCGACTACTTCGATTACCGCGAACAGGTCGCCAAGGTGCCGCCGCATCGCGTCCTGGCCATCAATCGGGGCGAGAAAGTCAAAGCCCTGCGCGTGAAGCTGGAGGTCGATGAGCCGGCCATGCAGCAGGCGGTGGATCAGGCCGTGGCGGCCGACGATCACCCGCACGCCGTATTCTTGCGCGGCTGCGGCCGCGACGCGCTCGATCGCTTGATATTTCCCAGTCTCGAGCGGGAGGTCCGCCGCGCGCTGACCGATCAGGCCGAAGGGCACGCCGTCACGGTCTTTGCCCGCAACGTGCGAAACCTGCTGCTGCAGCCGCCGGTCCGCGATCGGCGGGTACTGGCGATTGATCCGGGCTTCAAGAGCGGCTGCAAGCTGGCGGCTCTCGACGAGTTCGGGCAGCTCATCGAGCACGCCGTAATTCACCTCGTCGGCAAGGAGGAAAAACGTGAGGCGGCCAAGACGACCGTCGTTGATTTCGTCGATCGCCACCGGCTGAATGTCGTTGCCATCGGCAACGGCACTGCCTGCCGCGAGACTGAATCGCTGATCGCCGAGCTGATCGCTGGACCTCTGGACGGCAAAGGGGTTGTCTACACGATCGTCAACGAGGCAGGCGCCAGCGTCTACTCCACCAGTGCGATCGGCCGCGAAGAGATGCCGGAATTGGACGCTACGGTCCGCGGCGCTGTCTCCATCGGCCGCCGGCTGCTCGATCCCCTGAGCGAACTGGTCAAGATCGAGCCAGCCAACATCGGCGTCGGCATGTATCAGCACGACGTGAAAGCCCGCCACCTGGAGTCGTCGCTGGACGAAGTGGTGCAGTTGTGCGTGAATTACGTGGGGGTCGACGTCAATTCGGCCAGCCCCGCCTTGCTGCGCTACGTGTCGGGCCTGAACCAGCTCAAGGCCCGGCAGATTTTTGAATACCGCGTGGCCAATGGACCGTTCGCAAGCCGCGACGCCCTGAAGAGCGTCCCCGGTCTGGGCGAGGCGACATTCGTTCAGGCCGCCGGCTTTTTGAAAATCTCCGGCGGGGCCAATCCGCTCGACGCCACCTGGATTCATCCCGAGAGTTACCCGATCGCCGAGAAGCTGCTCGAGCGGATGGGCCGCTCAGCGGCGACGATGAGCGAGATGCACGACGGGGCCACGTTGGCCGATCAGGCGAATCGGCTCGATGTGCCGGCCACTGCGGCCGAGCTGCAAGCCGGTACGTTGCTGCTCTCCGACATGCTGACGCAGCTCACCCGCCCGGGCCGCGACCCGCGCGAAGACCTGCCGTTGCCCTTGTTCAAGCGCGAGATTCTCAAGCTGGAGCATCTGGCGCCCGGCATGGAGCTGGCCGGCACCGTGCTGAACGTGGTCGACTTCGGCGCGTTCGTCGATATCGGCCTGAAGGACACCGGCCTGGTGCACATCAGCCAGTTGGCCAATCGCTACATCCCCGATCCGCACGAAGTGGTCGCCGTCGGCGACATCGTCAAGGTTTGGGTGCTGTCGATCGACAAAGAGCGGCGGCGGGTCTCGCTGACAATGATTGCTCCGGGCACGCCGCCTCGTCCCACCGGCCGGCCGCAGCACGCCAGGCCGCAAGGTCAGCCCGCAGGCGAACGTCCCCCTCGTCCGCCGCGCGGCGATCGCGGCCGTCGCCCACCGCGACCGGCACCAGCCGGCGCTCAAGGTCAAGCAGCCGCTGCCGGCACGGCGACGTCGCCTCCGCCGTCACAACAAGGTGGCGGTCGAGGAGGCCGTCCCAAGCCTCCGCCCCCGCGGCCGGCCAAGCCGCGGCCGCCGCTACGACCGTTGACGAAGAAGATGCAAGAGGGGAAGGAGCCGTTGCGAACGTTCGGCGACCTGCTCCAATTCGCGAAGCTCAAGACCGAGCCGCCCCCCCCGCCGCCAGCAGACGAATCGCCGCAGGAGTAGATCCCGTCGGCGTCAGGCTTCGCACGATGTAATCGGCTCAGGCAAGCAGGGGGCGTCAGCCAACTGCTCGCCGGATGTGACGAAGCTGCTATTCGAACATCGAGTCGTCCATGCCCAGGCGCAGACGCAGTTCATCGAACTGGTCGCGGTAGGCGTCACTCGAAGAATGGACGTGCTCGGCTTCGGTGATGAACTTGATGCGGTCGTTGCGGCGGACCCCTTGGCGGTCGAAGGTGGATTCGAAATCGCTCAGGTCCTCGCCGTACACGATCAGCAGCTTGTGCTCGTCGAACTGGACTTCGCGCGGGGCGTGCGGATTGAGGACCGCGACCCCAGTGCAGCCATCGTTGAGCAACAGGTCTTCGTAGTCGTACAGAATGCTCTTGAGGACCGGCAGGTCGATCTGCTCGCGATACAGGTCGACGTGACCCCGCCCGTGGCGGTGGTTGTGGCTCGTCTCGAGCACAACGTCGACCTCATTGCCCAGCGAGTCGAGCAGGTCCATGAAGGTCTCGAACAGTGCGCCGCTGGTGGCCGAGGCCATCAGCACGGGCACGGTCGTCCTCGACTCTTCGTCGTGATAGACGTCGTGCCGGTAGCCCTGGGACGGCACGACTTGCAGGTCGTAGGCCGGCCGAATAGCGTCGGTCAGGACGAAGTCGCCGTAGCGACAAACCGACAGATGCGATTCCAACTCTTCTTCCGAGAGGTGCTCGAAACTGCTCGCATGCACTGGCATGGAGCCATCGCGAAACACGTTGCGGAAAAAACGCTTGAGGAAACCCATGTAACTCGACCCTCTCTCGGACGACCCGGGACCGCTCGGCGCTGCCGTTCCTGGCCAAACTCTAGGTCAGGCTTTGATCCTGCCGCGTGCGCTTCAGCGATTCAATGAACTGCAGGTTGCCGGCTGCCGCGCTGGCGACAGCAACTCGTCGACACAATCGTCAACGATCGCACAACCATCAACGACGAGCGCTCCGGCTCCTACGAGGGCGTCCTTGCGGGTTCGGTTGTCGTCAGCGGAATTTGCGGTGCCGGCCGCAGATTCGTTGACAACGTCCGAACCGTTGCGAGAGGTAGCAGCGCTTCGGGCCTGGCCCGCGAGACGTCCGCCTGCCGCTACGGAGCAATACACTCCACAGCGATCCTCGCACAGAACTAGTCTAGCACTTCGGGCGCGCCGGGCCGTCGCGCAAAGGCGATTTCCCCGGCGAAAGACGACATGAAATTGTGAAAGTGAAACGATCGCGAAAAGTTATCCTCCGTCACGGCAAATTTATTCGGCATCGACGGTTGCGTCGTCAGAACTGTCACGGGGACGCAAGCGAAGCTGTGCGAAATCAACACCCGACCAGGGGACAACATCGCACCCCGGATCTCGCCAGTCGGAAACACTTCTTGAACGACGCATCAGTTTTTCCTATGTTTTTGCGGCCGGCCACCGACGACTGCGGACCATCGCTTCCGAGCGGCTCTTACAACGCCTGCAATCTTTACATTGCTCGCTCGCCGGCTGCTGGGGGGGAGCGTGGTATACTACGGCCGCAACGGCCGCTGGTTTCGTTGCAAACCGCAATTTCCGAACAATTGCGGATTCGATTTCGATGCTATCCCACGTTCCGACTCGGCGGAGCGATGAGGCCATCCCATGATGCAAGACGCGGGCCAATCGCCGCGCGGGTGTTCCCGGTTTTTGGTGCTGGCTGTGCTATGGCTGGCCGGGTGTGCTCCGGCGGCGACTCCTCCCGCGCCCCCGGCGAACACCAAACAGCCAGGAGTCGTCCCAGCGGCCGGCGTCGATCAGCCGGCCGTCGCGGCCAGTTCCAAACCGGCGCCGCGCCTGCTCCGCGAGTCGTGGGACTCGTGCTTCATGCAAGGCCAGCGAGTCGGCTACCAGCGGACCAGGATCCGCGAGGTCGAAGTGAACGGCGAGTCGCTCGCTCGGGTCGATCAGGAAATGGTGATGCGGCTGCGGCGCGATGCAGACGTGGCTGAGCAGCGCGTGTTGTTCAACAGCCTGGAAACCTTTTCCGGCGACGTGCGTCAGTGCGAATCGCAAATCCTCGGCGGCCCGCAGCCGCAAATCACCCGTGTCCGCGTCAACGACGACAGCGCCACAGTCTCCACGTCGACGGCCGGCAAGACAGTCGAAGAAAAACTCGAGTGGCCGGCAGATGTCCGGGGCAGCCTCTTCGCCGAGCAGAGCTTGATCGACAAGCCGCTGGCGCCTGGCGAGCGGCGATCGATGAAGTGCTTCGCGCCATTGTTCAATCAGATTTCCGAAGTGGAGTTGAAGGCCATCGACTACGAACCGACCGAGGTCCTGGGGACTGCGCTTGAACTGCTGCGAATCGAACGGCGCGAGCGCGTGCCGGGCTCGGAGTTGCCTCTGACTGTGGTCTGGTGCGACCGTTCGGGAGAGGTCATCAAAATGGCGGTCGAGCAGATGCAGTACACGATGTACCGCACGACTAAAGAAGCGGCGCTGGGGGAGATCGATCCCACCCGGCTCGACCTCAACGCCGCCACCAAGGCGTCGATCGCCAGCCCGTCAAGAAATCCCCATGATTGTCGGCGAGCCACATACCGCGTGCGGCTGGAACACGGCGATCCGTCCAAAGCTTTTGCCGTAGGCATCAGTCAGCGCGTCGAACCGGTCGACGAGCATACCGCCGACGTCACGGTGCTGGCGGTGCGGCCGGGTGACAAACTTGATCCCGATCCATCGGCCGATGCAACGCCTACGGACGCCGACATCGCGCCGAACAACTTGATTCAAAGCGACGACGAGCAAGTCATCGCCCTGGCGCGCGAGGCGATCGGCGACGAGACCGACGCTTGGAAGAAAGCCGTGGCATTGACCAGACATGTTCGCCAGGTGATCACGCAAAAAGATTATCGCACCGCCCTGGCCACTGCGGCCGAAGTCGCCCGCACCCGCTCGGGCGACTGCACGGAGCACGCCATGCTGCTGGCGGCGATGGGGCGAGCGGCGGGGCTGCCGGCGCGGGTGGCAACCGGACTGGTCTATGTCGAGCGCGAACAGGCGTTCATGTTCCACATGTGGACCGAGATGTTTGTCGAGGGGATCTGGGTGCCGCTCGACGGCACGCGCGGTGCCCCCGGCATCGGCTGCGGCCACCTCAAGCTGACCCGCTCAAACCTCAAGGGAAGCAGCGCCTACGCGAGTTTTCTTTCGGTGGCGCAAGTGCTGGGGCAACTCAAGATCGAGGCGCTGGAGATCGAATAGGCCGAATCGGGCCCCGATCTTTGGACCCTGGATGGCAGTTCTGTCGCCCTGGTTTGCAGAAATCAACTTCATTGGCGACGGAGTTGCTTCTTGCGGCCCGCTGAAAGTACCGATCCTGAATCGCCGGTGTACAATGGACCGGTCGGGGGATCGATCATCGCAAGGAGTTCGGCCATGAAAGCCTGGATCTCGTTGGCGTGCGGAGGATTGCTGTTGTTGGCGGGCAGCCAGATGGCGTTCGGTCAGGCGGCGCTCGAGCGACTGGAAAAACGGCTGAAGCAAGGCAAGCCGGCGGCTCGACCCGAAGTTCAACCTGGCGCTCGCCCGGCGGCTCAGCCTGCAGCCCCCGCTCCGGCTGAGGACGACGTGCGGCCGGCGCCGCGCGATGTACAGTTCGAGCCGGGTTACCTGGGCGCGATCGCCGACGATCGCTTCGATCCGGGCCGCGGCGTGCGCATCGTCGAGGCGGTCGCCGACGGGCCCGCGGACGAGGCCGGGCTGCGCGAAGACGATTTGATTATCGGCGTTAACGGTCGCCCGGTCCGTAAGATGGACGACTTGTCGCGGGTCATCGAGCGGTCTCCCGCCGGAGCGGAATTGACAGTCGAGATCGAACGAGGCGGCGAGAAGCTGCGCGTCGCGGTCACGCTGGGCCAGCGTCCGCCTGCCGACGGGCGGCGCGTCCCGGAGTTCGGCCGTATCCCTGACGAGGGGGAACAGCCGGCGGTCGCCGGCCCCGCACAGCCGGTGCTGCCTAACCCGGCGCCAGCGCGTGAGGCGGCTGATCGCATCCGCCGCCTGGAAGAGCGCGTGCAACAGCTCGAACGTCGATTACAGCAGCTCGAAGAAGCGCTGCGGAGCCGAACATAGCCTGTGTTCGCTAAATTTCTTTGGCGTTTCAGCCCGGTTGCCGCCTGGAGACAACGAATTGGGCAGAGCCAGCCTTGCTCCAGACCGCAAAAGCGATTAGATATAGATAGGACAGCAATTGTTGTAGGCCGCATGCTGCGGCGGATCGAAGTCACTGGTAGAGGGTGTCACTTTGCTTACCGAACAAGAGGTTTCGCGAAGTTGGCGGCAGTTGTTCAAGAAGGGCGCTGAGTTGAACAGCGAAGCTTTCGACAAGGCAGAAGCCTTGCTGGAGGAGCTTCGACCCGAGAGTCCCCTGCGTCATCGCTTGTCGCAGGAACTCGTCGATCTGCGAACGCTGGCGGACGTCTAGTCGCCGCTGGTGTGAATCGCTGAGTTGTGTCGCTCCGTGCTGCGGAGTGGCTCCAGGCTGTCAGTGCGCGTATGCCGCGCGCGGAACTGCCCACGGTCTCGGGCTGTTATCCCTGCTGCAATCGCTCTTAAGGCTTGCCGCTGAGGTAGGCCAGCAGGTCGCGCAGCTCGGTCAACGTCAGCCGTTCGTGCAAGCCGTCGGGCATGATCGATTTTCGCGCCTGTTCGCGCGTTTCGATCTCTGCCGGTCGGACTGTGAACGGCTTGCCTGCGGCATCGGCATAGGTCTGCGCGCCGTCGACCGCTTCGCTGACCAGCACGCCCGTCAGTGTCTGGCCGTCGCGGGTGACGATCGTCCAGGTGACGAATTGCGGGGCGACTTCCTGGCTGGGACGCAGGATCGACTCGACGAGACGTCGCCGCGACAAGGTCTTGCCCGTCGCCGTCAGGTCGGGTCCCACGCGCCCGCCCCGCCCTTCCATCTGATGGCACTTGAAGCAGCCGGCGGCCTGCGGGTGAAAAAATATCCGCTCGCCGGCCGCGGCGTCTCCCGTTCCTTGCTTTTCCAACAAGGCGAGCCAGGCAGCACCGTCCTCCGTGGACGGGGCATTGGCCGGCGGAGCCTTGGGGGCGAGGACTTTCGCGACCAGATCGCCCAGGGCTGGTTCTTCCTTGGCGGCAGAAGTTAGCCGCTCCGTTTCTTCTTCGTCCGGTTCCACTCCACGGAGAGAGCGCAAGGCCTCGTCATGCAGCGTGTGCACTTTTTCGTCGACCAGCGCCCAGAGCAGCTTGCGGTCGAGCGGATCGTCCGCACGCAGGCCGACAATCGCCTCGGCCCGCAACGCCGTCGCCTGCTGCACATTGCCGGCTATCGACCGCAGCAGTTCGCGGGCGTCGTCTTGTTGCCGCTCGCGCAGTGTCCGCACCGCTTCGAACTGCATCGCCGGATCGTCGGAAGCCAGAAAGCCTTGCAACACCGCGGTAGTCAGCGCCGCATGATCCGGTCGCAACATCCGCAGCGCGTGCCGCCGCACCGTCGGCGCGGCTTTGTCATCCAGGAGTAATTGCGCAATGTACGGTTCCAAGCCGGTTTCGTCCCAGGCCTTGGTGGAAGTTCCATCAAGCATCGACAGACCAGCAAGGTAACCCTCGAACAGTCGCCGCGTCGCGGCCTTCGTCGCCAGCCCGTCGGCCAACTGCGGGCGAAACTCCTTCAGTCCTTCTTCGGCCGCCCATTGGATGGCGGCAAACCGGACGTCGGGGTCGGCGTCGTCCAGGAACAAACGTAACTGGGCGAGCGACGCCGGCTCCTTGGGCGTCGTCTCGCGGCGGCAGTGGAGCGCCAACAGGCGGACCGCCGGCGAGCTGGCCTGGTCCCAGTCGTGCGACGGCTCGGCCAACCGGCCCGAGCGCTTGAGCGCCGTGAGCAGCGCACGCCGTTGGAACGGATCGCTGCTCTCGGCCGATCGCAGCATCGCCGGATCGTCGGGCCGACCGGGGACGAGCGCGCCGCGCGTCCACGTAGCCAGCGACTCCGCATGAAAATCTCGCGCGAGCGGCTTGATCATCTTCGTCGCGCGTGTCGGCAAGGAGTCGGCCGGTTGTCTGGCCGCGGGTTGCTGTGCCGGATCCAAGAACAAGGTCAAGGCTAATTGCTGCACCACGGGAGACTTTTCCCGTTCGAATTCTTCCAGCAGCGTATTGCTGATGTCGTGGCCGGCCGTCAGCGCTTGCCAGGCGATCGCGCGCTGGCGGTCATCTCCCGAAAGTGCGAGCTTCAGACCGTGTAACCCCGTTTGCCGACCAGCGGCAATTCGGTCAGGTCCATGCGTCCCCGAAGTAGTGACCTCATGTTGTCGCCGGACGCGCGTCAGACTCTTGTCGCCGTTTCGCAGCCGCCAGATCCGCCCTTTGCCGTGGAGCTGGTACGACTTGTCAACCCAATCGCTGATGAACAGCGATCCATCTGGCGCCAGGGCAATGCCCACCGGCCGGAAGTTTTCTCCCCCGACCACGATTGGCTCGGCCGTCGACAAGAACGACGAGCCATGCGACTGGAGGCGGAAGCGATCGATGCGGTGATCGCCCCACGAGGTGCACAGCAGGCTGCCTAGGTATTCCTCGGGCAGGTTGTCGGATTCGTACGCCAGGATTCCGCTCGGGGCCTCGCCGGTGCCGGCCACCATCGGCAGCGTGCCCGGCAATTCGCCGTTCCACGAGGTGAAGGGGTGCAGACCCTTGCGGCCGTTGCGGAAGCGATAGCCGTAGTCACCGTCTTCGACGATATGCAGCAACCGGCAGGGGGGCCGCGAGTCGGGATCGTTGTCGACGGCGAATAGTCGGCCGAAGGCGTCGAAGCAGAGGTGGAACGGGTTCCAAAAGCCGGTGGCCACGCGATGTACCCCGCTGCCATCAGCGCGGCAACGATAGATGTTGCCGCCTTCGCCGCCCCCCAATAACGCCGCGCCGTCCGATCCGATCAACTTGTAGTCAGCCCCCAGGTTTTCGCCGAAGCCGAAGTAGACGTTGCCGAAGAAATCGAAAGCGAAGCCCGACAACCCGTTGTGCGGATAGTTGCCGGTCGTTTCCAGATGGGCGATCCGCGTTCGCTCGTCAGCCACGTCGTCGCGGTCAGTGTCGCGCAGGCGAAAAATTTCCGAGCGCGTCGCCACGTACAACGAGCCGTCAGGGTGGAACGCCAGATTCATCGTGGCAGTCGTCCCCTCATAGAACGTGGTAATGTGGTCGACGTGGTCGTCCTCCGTATCCCACAAGATGCGGATGCGGTCGGCTTTCGGACCCTCGTATCCTTCGGGCCGGAAGTGCGTGTGGCATTCGATGACATACACGCAGCCTCGGCGATCGATCGCGATCCCCGTCGGGGTGACGATCTGCGGCGCATCGGCAATCAGGTCGAGTTTGAGCCGGCTATCTAGAACGCGCGGCATCTCCACGTCGGCCGCACGGGCAGCACCCGTGTACGCGACAAGGGCAAACGCAATACCGACGCTAAGCGCGAGGCGGCGCCCGGCGCGCAGTTTTTGATGCATGTCACACCCAAGGAAAAGGAAGCCGACGACGGCTGTCAATTGTCGTCCAGGCGCCGGCGGTCGACAACAATCGATCGGCCGAGAAAGCAGCCAGGCCGTCTGCCGCCTATCCCATTCCGGGCAGCCACAGGCCGCCCTTCTGGGGTCGTTCGCTCTCCGGTGTCCAGATCTTGCCCTGCTGGGCGGCGCCAGCTTCTGCACCCACAATGGCTGGCTCGCCCGGTTCGCCCCCTCCCATGCCGCCCACCGGCCTGCCGGTCTCGTCGATCAGACCGAACTCGTAGAGCAGCGAGGCCAGCGCCTCGGACACTCCCGCCTCGTTCTTGTGTTCCTGCATCAGGTGCTGGAACAATTCCTCGACGCGCTGCATGTCGCCCCGCTGCATCCGCAAGCGCAGCTCGAGCACGTCCCAGGCGGCGGACGACTGTCCCTCCTTGACAGCCAAATCGCGCCCGCGCTCCAGGTGTTCGAGGGCCCGCTGCGGGCTGTCGATATCGATTAGCGATCGATACACATCGGATAATCCGCGCCGCTTTTCGGCCAGGCCGGGGCGCGCGATGGTCTCCAAACCCAATCGGCGCAGCCCCTCGGTGGCATTCACGGAGGCTGCCCGATTGAGCAGCACGATCAACGTATCGTCGTCCAGACGCGCGGCGTCCAGGCGGACGAAGCGGGCTGGCGGCAGGTTCTTCGCTTCGGCGGCCGTCACCACCAGCGGCGCGGCTGGCGCGAGCTTCCAGCGCTCGCGGAGCAGATTGAAGTCGAACAAATTTGCCGGCAGGTTGGCGACGCTTTCCAGCGCCAGCGCCAGGCCCGCCAGGCGGAGCTTGTATTGCGAGTCCCCCGCCGCCTGGTCGGGCGTGCGGCCGTCGAACAGCTTGAGGGACAGCCGGCTCAGCCCCTCCAGAAAACCTTCGCGTGTTCGCCATTCGGCAAATTGTTCTCGCTGCTCGTAGGTTGCGTCGGAGGGGAGCAAGCGGGAATTCTCGATCGCCACGTTCAGCGAATTGGCCGTCAGCACGACCTGCTCATCGACTTTTGCTCCCAGCGCATCGCCGGCGGCGGCCGCGATTGCCTGGCTCGCGGCGGGCAACTGCGGCTCCCGCCAGGCTTCGACCTCGACGCGCGCTTCGCGATCGGTTTGCTTGCCGAAGATCCAGCAGCGCCCGAGCACCAACGGCGCGTCGCCGAAGGTCAGCCCTTCGGCCGATGCCGGCATGGCCCGATCGAGAAGGGCAAACCCGGCGCGCGGCGGCGGCGCTTCTTCCTCTGCGACATATTGCTCTGGCGCGATCGCGACGCAGCGCCCGTCGGCCGACAGCCGGGCCAGGCATTCGTCGAGGTTGTTCAGTTGCCAGCCGGCTCGCACGCGGTCGACCGTATCGGCCACATTCTCCAAGTCGAGCGTCTGGGCGGTGGCCTCGGCTTCGATGGCCTCATCGGCGGGCACGCCGAGCGACGCGTACTTGCGCCAGGCCGCGGCAGCGGCAGCGTTCTCCGCCAGGCAGGAGCGGGTGATCGCCACGTTGCGCTGGATCGCCGGCACATCGGGATACTTGCCGGCTAACTGCGTAAACTTTTCTGCGGCGGCGCTGAATGCTCCGCGCAGCGCCAGTTTGGCCGCCTCGTTGAACGGCTCTTCATAGGGCGCGCCAGCCGGCGCGACCGATAGCTGCGTGTGGTCCTTAAGCAGCAGGCTGAAGGGCTGCGCATCGACTTCCAGCAACATCTGCAGGGCTTGCTGGTCTTGTCCTTGCGTGGCTTGCAGGTAAAGCATCAGGAAACGCCGCGCCGCGAACTGCTGCCCTTCCTGCAGCAAGGCAGCGAACATGGCGATCAGCGCTTCCAGCAGATTGGTGGAGAATTGTCCGTTGGCTGCGGCCAAGGCCTGCTGCAGCGCGGGCATGGCTGCCAGGCCCCCCCGGTCCCGGACGGCCAGCGCGGCGGCTTCGGCCAGGGCCACCGGATTCTGCGGCTGGCCGGCGAGCAATTCCGACAAGGTTTTTTCAGCATCCTCGTCGCGTCCGGCGTGCCGCTCGAGATTGGCTTTGACCGTCAGCAGGCAGGCTCGCCCGGGGTGCTTTTTGAGCAATCGATCGAGATGGTCGAGGCTGGCCTGACGCTGATCGCCGTCGATCATCCGGCCCAGCTTGTCGAGTTCGCTGACCAGGTCGCTGCAGCAGAACTTGACCTTCTTGCCCGTTCCTCCGGGACACAGGGCGTATGCGTCGATGGCCATGAGGCATCAATCCATTGCGATAGAATTGGTGGAAATCCGTCAGGCTGACGGCTTTCGAGCGCTCTCGTGCTGATCCTAACAAGTCGTCGGAACGTTGACGAGGATCGATGACGCTGACTTTCGCCGAGACGCCAATGACGCGCGCTCCCGCGACGCGGCCTCCCACTGACCTCAGCCTGACCCCAAGAAACCTTCCGCTCGGCCAATCGAAACTCGGCAAACTCGGGGCATTGGGGGAGTCGTGTCCCTCGAATAGAATACGGATTCGTCGATGACCGATTGGCCTCTGCTGTTGCATTGTCTGACCCCCGCCCATTGAGCGTCTTCGCGTGCCCGCAGCAGTCGAAACTTCCCCCTATAAAAAGACCGTCGCGCCGGCCGACCAAGCGGAGTTGGCTGCTGCCGTGCGCGATGCGGCCGCCGCCGGCACAGCGGTCTACCCGATCGGTGGCGGCACGGCGCTGGGCTACGGACTTCCCGTCCGGCAGCCGGGCGTCGGGCTGTCGCTGTCGAACCTGGCGGGCATCATCGAGTACCCGGCCCGCGACATGACCATCACGGTCGAAGCGGGCATTACCATCGCATCGCTGGCGGAGACTCTGGCTGCGGAAGGTCAACGCCTGGCGGTCGACGCGGCCCAGGCCGAGCGGGCCACTCTGGGCGGATTGATCGCCACCAATTTCAGCGGTCCTCGCCGATACGGCCAGGGGACCATGCGCGACTACGTGATCGGCATCACGGCGGTCGACGGCCGCGGGGTTGCCTTCAAAGGGGGCGGGCGGGTCGTCAAGAACGTGGCGGGCTACGATTTCTGCAAGCTGCTCACCGGATCGATGGGAACGCTGGGGGTCATCACCCAGGCCACGCTCAAGCTGCGACCGATCCCCGAGGCGACTGCCTTTGTCCTGTGCGATGTGCTGGACTGGAACCAGGCGGAGACGTTGCTGGCAGCGCTCATCCATTCGCAAGCCACGCCGACCGCCATCGAACTGCTGGCCGGTCCAATGTGGAAGGATGGAACGACTGCCAAGGGCTCAGCGAACGCCAACGGCACAACGCCTGCTTCAGGCGGACCCGTGGCGCGGCTGGCCGTCGGTCTGGAAGGGACGGCCACCGAGGTGGAGTGGATGATCGGCCGGCTGCAAACCGAATGGAGCGAGCAGCGCGCCAGTGGAATCGAGAGCTGCCGGGACCAGGGGGCCGGCGAATTTTGGGGCCGCCTGATTGAATTCCCGGCGCAGGCGGGAGACGGTATCGTCCTTAAGGCCGCCGTAACGCCGAGCCAAGCGGTGCGATTCATTCGTCAGATTCTGGAGATCGACCCGCAGGCCAGCCTGCAGTCGCACGCCGGCAACGGCATCGTGTTGGCGCACCTGCCTGGCGTAAAGCCGGTCGATCTGGCCGGACTGCTGGTCAAGCGTTTGCAACCCGCCGCCGTTGCGGCGGGAGGCAACATCGTCGTCTACTCGGCCCCTGACGAGTCGGGGCTGACCCGGCAGGCACAGTGGGGCACGGCCACCGCCGATGCCGCGCTGATGCGCAGCGTCAAAGAACAATTCGATCCCCGCGGCGTGCTCAACCCGGGCCGATTTATCTATGGAAAATAGCGATATCGCCGCCGCAGCGACCATGCCGGACGTGGATGTCCCCCGTCCGCCGGCCGCCGCCATCAATCCCGACGGCACACCTACGCAGTCGCCGCACGAGGCGGCACCAGCGTTGCCACTCTCTGGCGCTGAGCGAAAGAACCCCGGTGCCGGCATCGACTACGAACTGTTTCTCGATTGCGTCCACTGTGGGCTCTGCACCGCGTCTTGCCCGACCTACGTCGAACTGGGGAACGAAAACGACAGTCCGCGCGGTCGCATCTACCTGATGCGTTCGGTCACCGATGGCCGTCTGGCCTTGAACGACGAAGTCCGCCGGCACCTGGAGCTGTGCCTGGACTGCCGCGCCTGTGAAACGGCGTGCCCGTCGGGCGTGCAGTACGGCAAGCTGATTGAGCCGTTCCGAGTGGCGATGGAACAGTCGGACGATGCAGCGGTCAACACGAAGACCCACGACTGGTTCCACCGCTGGATCTTGTTCGGCCTGTTTCCTTACCCCGATAAACTTCGCAAAGCGCTCGCCCCGGCGCGGATCGCGCAGCGCTTGGGCTTGATGACCGCCTTGGAAAAGACCGGCCTGACGAAGCTGCTGCCGCCGCGACTGCGGCAACTGGTGGCCATGCTGCCGCCGCCCCGCAAAGAAGAGAAGCCGCTCCCGGAGGTGCTGCCCGCCATCGGCCGTCGCCGAGCTCGCGTGGCGCTTTTCACGGGCTGCATCGGTGACGTCATGTTCCGCCACACCAACTGGGCGACTGCGCGCGTGCTGCAGCAGAACGGCTGCGACGTGGTTGTGCCGCGCGAGCAGGTCTGCTGCGGGGCGATCCATTTCCACGCTGGCAATGGCGAGCCGGCCCGCGCGATGAGCGACCAGAATCTGACGGCCATCGACTACAAGGGGGTCGACGCGGTCATCGTCAACGTCGCCGGCTGCGGCTCGATGCTCAAGGACTACGGCCACCACTGGCACGACGAGCACCAGGCCCAGCGCGAGGCGTTCGCCGCCAAAGTGCGCGACGTCAACGAATTCCTCGACAGCCTGGGCCTGATCGCACCGGAAGGCAGCATCCCGCTCACGGCCACCTATCACGACGCCTGCCACCTGGCCCACGCGCAGAAAATTCGCGAAGCCCCGCGCAAGTTGCTCGCGCAGATTCCCGGCCTGACGCTGAAGGACCTGCCCGAGACCGAACTCTGCTGCGGCGCGGCCGGCACCTACAACCTGACCGAACCCGAAATGGCCGGCCGCCTCAGCCGCCGCAAGCTGGCCAACATCCTTAGCACCGGCGCGGAGCTGGTCGTCACGGCCAACGCCGGCTGCATTCTGCAGATCGCCCGCGAAGCCCGGCAGCAAGGCCAGCGGCTGAACGTGCTGCACCCGGTGGAACTGCTCGACTGCAGTTACCGGGGCGTGCAGCCGCAGAATTAATCGCGCACGCCGACGGCATTTATTTGTTGTTCAGCAACTTGTCCGCGGCGGCGAGCGCTTGGTCGAAGCCGCCGATGAATGCGATCGTGCCTTCCCGGTCGATGAGCACGGCATGGGGGATGCCGTACACGTCAAACGCCGCCATCGTTCGCCCGTTTTCTGGTCCGGCAGCGTCAATGGCTAGCGGCAGCGTTAGTCCCTTCTTGCCAGCGAATTCCCGCAGCTCGTCGCGGCTGATGTACTGGTCGTGCAAGCCGATGATTGCCAGATCGGTCTCGGCGAAATGCTTGGCGGCCGCTTGCACCTTGGGAAGCTGGACCACGCAAGACCCGCAGCCGACACTCCAGAAATCGATCAGCACCAGTTTGCCGTCGAGTTGCGGTGGCTTCGCCTCTCCCTGCTGATCGACCCAGGCTTGCGTCTTCAGCTCCGGGGCTGCATCGCCCACCCGCAACTTCGGCAGCCGCGGCTCGGGCAGCGTCAAACTATGCGCCACCACATCGTGAACCGCCGAATACAGCACCCCACTTGGCGACCGACCCGCGCCGCCGCCCGCTTGCGGCGCGCTTTGTCGGGACAGCATTGTTCCGGCCGGGGCCGCGACGACAAACGCATCGATTGGCAGCCGCTCAAAAAGCTCTGCTTGATCGATCACGTAGAGGTTGATCGAACGTGTATCGGCGTGGATCGAAACGCGAGGGTAGAGCAATCCGCCCGGCAACTCCATGGGGAATAGTTGGCGAGTCGCAGCGAACTGCCGATCGGAGATCACCGTCAGGCTGTGGGCCAGGAACCCTGTTTGCTCTTCCACACTCATCTTGTAGGTATACTTGCCGCGCACATCGATCTCGACGAAGCGGTCCTGACGTTGAATGACGATCTGCGGCTCCGGTTCGTCCGCACCGAAAGGTTTGCCGTCGAGCATCCACGATTGAGCCCCGCGTCGCCAAAAACCTGCCACGCCTGGCGCGTGGATCGGTCCGCGCGAACTGTAAACGCCCATCTGGCGGTTCGCGTCTATGCCATAGATCGATTCCTGTCCATTCCAGACCGTTGTGAATCCGTTGTCCGGGGAGGAAATTCCCTCGGTGATGTTACGAAAGCGATCCTCATCGACCAGCGAGTCGGTCGTGACTTGCCGCTTCAAATCGGGAAATGCCGCGAACAGGACGTTCAAGACTTCCTCCAGCGACCGATCATCGAGACTCTCGATTAATTTGGTCACCTCCGCGAGTTCGAACGACTTCCGGCAGACGGCCTGGCGAAATCTGAATCGACCGCGAATTGGCGGGTCTCCCTGGGCCTTCATCTTGTCGTACAACGATTGCAATAGTCGCTGGTCATCGGTCTGTGGCGCAGGGCGGTCCGCAGGCAGAGGTGGCGACCCCAGCGCGAGGGGAATGCGAACAGTCTCGCCCGCCGTTAGTTCGATCGCTTCCGGCTCCTGGGCCTGGAGTTGGTAGCCTCGCGGAGGTCGATCTGCCAGGAAGCGATACCGGCCAGGCGCGACATAGGCCGTAAAACGGCCGTCCGATCCGGTCCGCGGGTGATCGATCATGCCGATCCGCGACTGCAGCTCCTGCCATTGGTCTCCCGAATCGGGCTGCCAGACGACGTGGACCCCGGCGACGGGTTCCTGCCGCGAACCGGTCGCGTAGAACTCGACCGCCGCCAAGGGATCGAGGGTCCTTTCCACCACCTGGGGCTCGGCCGCAACGTCAACTTCGCTCTCGTCGGGCGCTAGTGGCTGATCGAGCGCCGGGCGGACGCTCAGCTTGTACTTGCCGGGCAGCAGTTCGAGCTCGGCCACCCCCTGGTCATTCGTCGGCACCACGTTGCCGGCGCGAATGATGCGCGTCGTGCTGGTTGCCTGCACAGTCGCGGCCGCCGCCGGCTGCTGATCGCTGCTACCAACGACGCGCACCTGCAAACGCTGCGGCTCGACAAACACATGGTCGACGCGACCGTCGTCCCCGACAAAGCGGCGGGGGCCCAGGTCCTCGCCGGCGGCCGTGATGATCCGCAGTTCGAGCGGGTTGCACTCGGGCCGATAGTCGAAAAACGCCATCAGTCCGACGTCTCGCGGCAGTCCCGCGAATTCGTATTCACCTGCTTCGTCGGTCACCGTTTCCAGCCAGGTCGCAGGTAGGTGCCTGATGCCGACAAAACTGCCGTCGGCCTCCCGCGAGGAACCTTCGCGGTAGGTACAGGAGTAGCTGCGGGGCGCTTCTCCGGGCAGATCGCGCAGCGTGTTGGCTCGTCCCAGTTGGAGTTTGACCCCCGCCAGAGGGCTGCCCGCTACGTTCGTCATGCGGCCGCGCAGGCGGGCCGCGGGGCTGAACGGCAGATCGACTGCGATTCGCTCGTCGCGGAAGAAGACGGTTGGATCTTTGATATTCCCCTGTCGCGGCTGCGGCCGATAGAAGTGGGTCTTCCGCCAGGTGAAGCCATATCCCTCCGCAGTGCCGAAGACTTGAAAGCCGCCTTGAGTCGGCCGCGGAAGGGGTTGGGGAGGAATCTCCAGCACCGGCAATTCGACATCGGCAAAGCGATATTCGCCCGCCTCGTCGGTCGTCGTTTGCCCCAGCAGGACCATCGGCGTGTAATCAGCATTGTGCGGCAGCAGGTACACCCTCGCTCCGGCGATAGGTTGGCCGGCATCGTCGAGCGCGCGACCCGAGATGGTTACCCGATGAAGCTCCTCGACGAAGCTGCGGCTGGCGAACTTGTCGTTCTTCTCAGGAGCATCTGCGGCAGTGGCAGGGCAAGGGGCGAGTAGCGCGAAGCAGAAAGCGAGGGCCGATAACCGTGCGATCGGACCGCGCATCTGCCGACAGCCGAAGTATGCAGTCATGACAGCCCCTTTCGAAATGCGGGTGCGGAACGCAAGCAGTCAGAACGCGCATCCATGGCAGCCCCTCGAGAGAAAGTCGGACGTGCAACCGCTTTCGATTGTAGGGTAGCCAGCCGTCGAAATGCGAGAGCGGCAGTCTCCGCGAGAGCCGATGGGCGTCGCCTTCGTCGTCGAGGTCAGACGCCCCTTCGCAGCAACGACAGGCGAGCTACCTGGCGACCGTCGGCCGGCCGACGGTGTTGGCTGCTTCGAGTTCCAGCAGCCGGGCGATGGGGGCGATGACCAGGATCACATCATTGCCGGCGAGCGTCAGGTCGTGGGACGGATTGACGTTGACGCCGTCCGACCCCTGATGCATGACGATGTTCACTTCACGGTCGGCTTGAATCTCGCCCACGCGGCGGCCGACCAGCGAGCCGCCGGCGACGACCGTGATCTCCACCAGGTGCACGGTTTGGCCCGCCATTTGGAACTGCTGGTAGACCTTGCGGCCGGTGGCCGCGGCAATGAAAGCCGGCGCGGAACACTGTGAGGTGGAGATGGCAGGCATCGAAAACGCGCCGGCAAACTTCGTGGCCAGCGTGTCGTCGAACAGCCGCAGTACGACCTGCGCCGCCGGGTTGATGTCGCGGGCGGTCAGGGCTGCGTCGAGATTGGTGAGGTCGTCGCTGGTGGCCAGGACAACGGCCCGCGCGTGGACGACGCCGGCTTGTTCCAGGATCTTCTTGTTGCGCGCGTCCCCTTGAATGACCGGCACTCCCAGGTCGAGCACGTCGTCGAGAAACTGTCCGTCGTTCTTGCGCTCGACGGCCACGACCGGGATCTTCAGGTCGAGCAAGCCGGTAAGGATGCGGAAGCCGACCTTGCCGATGCCGACGACGATGATGTGGTTCCGCTGCAACGAGGCGGCCATGATCTGCCACTCCGGAAGGTGCCGCTTTTGGGTGAACAACAGATAGGCCAGACGGACCAGCGAATCGGCGACGGCGGCCAGCCCGATGATCGGGATGAGAAAAAACGCGACCTGCAGATACCACTCGTCGGGAAACGCGTCGAGCGACGATTCGAAGAACACCAGGCAAAAGATGGTGTAACAGGCCTCGAGATAAGGCAACTCCCGGTGCTGGTAGAACCGCCAGAAGACGGCTCCGCCACCGAAGACCAACGTCCAGAAGATGCCGATCGACCAGCGGAACTCCCACAGCACGTACAGCAGATAGCGGCATGACAGCCGCAGGCGTTGCCAGTCCATCGGTTGCTTTCCCGTCCTTCGCACGTTCAGCCCGCCACGACGGGGTTCCGCAGGATGCCGAGCTTTTCGATCTCGACCTCCGCCACGTCACCCGGCTTGAGCAGCACGGGAGGCTTGCGCGGGAATCCCACGCCGGCCGGCGTGCCGGTGAAGATCACGTCGCCCGGCAGCAACGTGCAGACCTGCGATACGTACGAGACGATGGCGTCGACCGGAAAAATGAGCTGGTCGGTGTTCGAATCTTGCAAGGTCTGGCCATTGAGGCGGAACTGGATCCGCAGCTTCCCGGCGTCTCCCACCTCGTCGGCCGTGACCAGCGCCGGTCCGAACGGGGCAAAGGTGTCGAACGATTTGCCCAGCAACCATTGGCCGCCCGGCTTCTTGAGCTGCCAGTCGCGGGCCGAGACGTCGTGACCGGGGCAGTAGCCGGCGACGTGCCGCAGGGCGTCGCCGCGGGCAATTTTTCGGCCGCCGACGCCGATCACCACCACCAGCTCGGCCTCATAGTCGACCGACTCGCTGGCAGGAGGCAGGACGATGGGGTCTTCGTGGGCCGCGACTGCGGTGGGGAACTTGTTGAACAGCACCGGCTCGGGGGGCGGCTGCGCGCCGCTTTCGCGGGCGTGATCGGCATAGTTCAGTCCCACGCAGATGACCTTCTGCGGATCGGGGACGGGAGCCAGAAGTTTGACCCCGGCAGTTGGGATCGGCCGCCCCTTCTCGGCGGCCGCGGCGGCCCGGGCCAGGCCGGCGGGACCCGCAGCGAGCAATTGTTTGATACAAGCCGGAACTTCGGCATCAGCCTGGTTCAAATCGACGTAGCCTTCGGCCCGCAGGGCCGCAACACGCGGGCCGGTCGGGCTGCGGTAGGTGATCAAACGCATGGAGCACGTCTCGCGTAGGGATGACGCCGGTTGTGTCGAAGATGCGGGAAACACGGTAGTGGATCGTTGTACGGCCGGCAAGCAGCGCCCGCCAGCCGTGACTGCGGCTTTCCGCCGAAGGAGGGGCGTAGGCGATTTGCCGACCGATCCGTTGCGACCTAAAGTTTCGACGCGCCGATGCGCGCAACGTCCGCGGCATTTTGCGGCGCTTATTCCGCACCACGGCAGCCGGCCTCCTGGAGTTCCCCGTGACCGTCAGCTCGATGCAATCGACCGCACCGGGCTCGGTTGGCGCACCGCCGGCCGTGGCGGCCAGCATCCCGGCGGGTCATCCGCCTGGGCTGATGAAGGGCAATGCTGCTCCGCGACCCGCCGCAACGCCCAGGCTGCCGGCGACCGATTCGCCGGAGAGCCAACTGTTGCAGGCCCGCTTGGGCGTGGCCAGCAGCCTGTTCACGGCGCTGCGTTATCGGCATGCCCCCACGGCGGCCCACTCGCTGCGAGTCACGCTTGGCTGCGCGTCATGGGCGCTGGCCATGGGCCTGTCGGACGAGCAGCGCGACTTGATCGAGATTGCCGCCTTGCTGCACGACGTGGGCAAGATCGGCGTGCCCGATCCTATCCTGCTCAAACCCGAACGGTTGTCGGCCGACGAGTTCGCCGTGATGGAGCAGTACCGGCTGCACGGCATCGAAATCCTCCGCTGCAGCTGCACGTCTCAAGCCATCCTGGACATCGTGCACTACGGCTCGGCCTGGTTCGACGGCACGCGGCCCGGGTTCGACCGCTGCGGCCAGGACCTGCCGCTGGGGTCGCGGATGCTGATGGTGGCTGACGCCTTCGACTCCATGACCTGGGACAGCCCGTACCGTCGCGCCATGCCGCGCGAGCGAGCCATGGCCGAACTGTTCCGGATGGCAGGGACGCAGTTCGACCCTGATCTCGTCAAGATCTTTTCGGCCCTGCACGAATGCGACCAGTCCCGGCTTCACGAGCAGGTGGCGCAGCGCTGGCTCGACTCGCTCGATCAGAAGCAAGTCAACGGCCTGTGGGACTGGAACGCGGCAAAGACCCAGCCTGCGGGCGGCGGTTTGAACGCCCTGTTCGAGCAGACGCTGCTCGACAACATGCGAGACGCTGTGATTTTCCTCGATGCGCAGCGCCGGGTGACGTTCTGGAACTCCGGCGCCGAGCGCATGACCGGCCTGTCGTCGACCAGCGTGCAGGGGACGCAGTTTCTGCCGTTCACGCTCGACATGCGCGACGACGGCGGCGTGACGGTGGCCGATGAAAAATGTCCGGTGGCCGACAGCATCGCCACGGGAGAGCAGCGGTTTCGCCGGCTAGTGATCCGCGGTCGCGGGCGCAAAGACGTCTCGGTCGAAGCCCAGGTCGTGCCGGTCATCGCCGACAATGGCGTCACGCACGGCGCTACGCTGGTCATGCATGACGTTTCGCCAGAGATCTCGCTCGAGGCTCGTTGCCACAGCCTGCACGAGCTGGCCACCCGAGACCCTCTGACGCAAGTCGCCAACCGGGCCGAGTTCAACCGGGTCCACGGCATGATCGTGCACGCGCATCTCGAGCGCGAGCTGCCTTGCAGCCTGATCATCACCGACATCGATCACTTCAAGAAAATCAACGATACCTACGGCCATCCAGCGGGCGACGAAGTACTGAAAACGTTTGCCAAGGTGCTCAAGAGCGGTTGCCGGCCCGGCGACCTGGTGGCGCGCTACGGCGGCGAAGAGTTCGTGATCGTCTGTGCCGATTGCGACAACGTGGCGGGGGCCCGTCGGGCGGAAGACATCCGCAAGCGGATCAGCATGGTGCAGCATTCCTGCCTGGACGGCAAACGAATCACGGCCAGCTTTGGCGTGACCGAAATCCAGCACGGCGACACCCCCGAGATCATGCTGGCGCGTGCCGACCGCGGCTTGTACGAGGCCAAGGACCGGGGACGCAACACCGTCGTCCAACTCGGAACGGGCATGGGCATAAGCAACGAGAAGATGCCCGATCTGCCCGCACTAGACCTGAGCCGCAAGCACCTGCTGGCCGAGCAGGATTTGATCATGCCGGTGCCGCTGTCGGTGGCGATCGAAAAGCTGCGAGGTTTTGTTTCCGATCATTCGGCGCACGTGCTTCAGGTTCACGACGGCGGCATGACGTTGCGGCTTGGTCCCGGGGGCCTGGGCTGGCTGCGGCGATTCACCGATCGGGAAGTGCCGCTGATTTTGGAACTGTCGTTCCAGGAACTACCGCAGAAGACCAATAAAGCAGGCCGTTTTCTGCCGATTCGCACGCGCGTCCGCGTCGAAGTTCGGCCACAACGCAAACGCGACCGGCGCCGCACCGAGGCTGCCGACCGAGCCAGGACGCTGCTGGTCAGCTTCCGGTCTTATCTGATGGCGGCCGAGTATCTCGGGGACGATGAATTGCCGCCGCTGCCGGCCTGATGAGGAGAGTCGCGCCCTCTAGGCCGACTCGCGCTCGTCGGGGGGGCCGGTATGCGTGACCGGGGTCCAGGCCGGCGGATCGCTGGCCGGGAACGACTCTTCCGAGGTTTCGTCGATCAGGTCGTCTTCGGTCGCATTCACGACGCGCACACTGCGGACAGGTGAGGACTGCCGTTCGTGACGCACCAAGGCCAACGCCTCGCCGCGATTTTCGCCCTGCGGCCAAAGACGATCGAGTTGGGCGATCTTCAGCACTTCCTGCTCGTATGCGGAAAGATTGCAAAACGCCATCCGTCCGCCGCGCCGTTTGGCGGCCGAGCCCAGCTTGAGCAGGTAAAACGCAGCCCCGGTGCAGCCGAAAAACTTGGTGCAACGGAAATCGAGTACGACATGTCGAACGTCGCCGCGGTCGAGCATGCCGACAATCGCCAGGACCTCGGCATCGAGTTGAGCCCGATCGGCCTCGCTCAACTCGCGCGTCGGCGTGATGATGAGCGCCTCGGCGTCCTGTTCCAGTTGAAACAGAGGGGCAGTCGGCATGAGTGGTCCTTTCGGGGCCCCGCGTAGTCTTATCCCCGCGATCAGAACTACACAATAATGCAAATGGCGTGCCGCGCCTCGATGCATCGGGTTTGGCCGATTGGGCCAGCTTTTTAGGACCCAGCCCGATCGACTGACCGCGCGCCAGCCAGGGTGGAACTGTCGACAGTCGGGCATCGCTGAAGGAGTCGGGACTACGACACGGTGTCCGTCACCGCGAATCGATCCTGCAGGGCTTGCACGGTCAGCTCTTCTTTGCGCAAGGCGTCAATGGCCTTCACAGTGGCCTGCGCCGCCTGAATCGACGTGATGCAGGGAATGCCGTGTGCCACCGCCGCGGCGCGGATGCGCCCTTCATCCGTACGGGCTCCTTTGCCCTGCGGCGTGTTGATGATCAGTTGAATTCCCTCGTCAATCAGATAATCCAGCACGTTGGGATGTCCCTCCTGCAGCTTCTTGACCGCTTGCACGGGAATGCCGTGGGCCTGGAGGTCGCGAGCCGAGCCGGGGGTAGCGATGAGGTTGAAGCCGAGATCGCTGAATCCCTGTGCCAGCTCGACGAGCGCGCCCTTGGTGCGGTCGGCCAGGCTGATGAACAGCGTGCCGTGCAAGGGCAGCACGGTGCCGGCGGCCAACTGGCTCTTCGCGAAGGCGATCGAGAAGCGGTCGCTGATGCCCATCACTTCGCCGGTGGAGCGCATCTCGGGGCCGAGGACGATGTCGACGCCGTGGAACTTGATGAAGGGGAAGACGCTTTCTTTGATCGAAACGTGGCTCGGGATAGGATCGGAGTCGATTCCCTGTTCGGCCAACGACACGCCGGCCATGACCTTGGCGGCGATCTTGGCGATCGCTACACCAGTGGCCTTGGCCACGAATGGCACCGTGCGGCTGGCGCGAGGATTGACCTCCAGCACGTACAGCACCGGGCGGCCATCCTCCATCTTCACGGCGTACTGGATGTTCATCAGGCCTTTGACCTGCAAGCGCCGCGCCAGGGCGTGCGTCGCTTCTTTGATCTCGGCCACAACCGGTCCGGGCAAACTGTAAGGGGGAATGCAGCAGGCCGAGTCGCCCGAGTGGACGCCCGCCTGCTCGATGTGCTCCATCACGCCCGCCACGATCGTGCGTTCGCCGTCGCAGATGGCATCGACGTCGACTTCGGTGGCATCTTCCAGAAAGCGATCGATCAGGACCGGCTGACCCTGCGAGACCAGGAAGGCTTCGGCCACGAACCGCTCGAGCTGCGTCGTGTCGTAGCAGATTTCCATGGCCCGGCCGCCGAGGACGAAACTTGGCCGCACCAGGTTCGGGAATCCAACCTTGGCCGCTTCGACGCGAGCCTGCGACATGTTGCGGGCGATGCCGTTGGCCGGCTGCCGCAAACCGAGACGCAACAGCAACTGCTGGAATTTTTCACGGTCTTCGGCGTCTTCGATGGTGTCGACGCTGGTGCCGATGATCGGCACGCCAGCGTTGGCCAAGGCCCGGGCCAGATTCAAGGGAGTCTGCCCGCCGAACTGCACGATCACGCCGTCGGGCTGAATGCGATCGCAGATGTTGAGCACGTCTTCGGCCGTCAGGGGCTCGAAGAACAGGATGTCGCTGGTGTCGTAGTCGGTGCTGACCGTCTCGGGATTCGAGTTGACCATGATCGACTCGATCCCCAGCTCGCGCAGGGCAAAGCTGGCATGGCAGCAGCAGTAGTCGAACTCGATCCCCTGCCCAATGCGATTGGGACCGCCGCCGAGGATCATAATGCGGCGCTTGCCCGGTTTGCGCGCGGGCGTTTCGTCCTCGTCCTCGTAGGTCGAGTAGAAGTAGGGCGTATAGGCTTCGAATTCCGCGGCGCAGGTGTCGACCGACTTGAATGTGGCTACGATCCCGCGGCGCTTGCGCTCCGCCCGGATCTGGATCTCCGACTGCGTCCAGATGGTGGCGAGCTGCCGGTCAGAGAAGCCGAACTGTTTGGCCTGCCGCAGCAGCGGGTTGCTGGCGGCTTCGACGCTGGCCACGCAGCGCAGTTGCTCCTCGAGCTGGACGATCTGTTCCAGGTTGTCCAGGAACCAGGGATCGATGCCGGTGATCTGGTGGATCTCTTCGACCGACATACCGCTCTTGAAGGCGTAGCGGATGTACCAGGCGCGCTCTGCGTTGGGGGTGGCGAGCTTGGCGCGGATTTCATCGCGGTTGGGCTGCTGCGGCGTCCCCCACAGGTCCTTCGCGTCGCAGCCGAAGCCGAAGCTGCCGACTTCGAGCCCGCGGAGAGCTTTTTGGAACGACTCCTTGAAGGTCCGGCCGATGGCCATCGTCTCGCCCACGCTTTTCATCTGCGTGGTCAGCGTGCTGTCGGCCTCGGGGAATTTTTCGAAGGCGAAGCGGGGGATCTTCGTGACGACGTAGTCGATCGTCGGCTCGAAGCACGCGCGAGTTTCGCGCGTGATGTCATTGGGCAACTCGTGCAGCCGGTAGCCGACGGCCAGCTTGGCGGCGATCTTGGCGATGGGAAAGCCGGTGGCCTTCGACGCCAGCGCGCTCGAGCGACTGACGCGGGGATTCATCTCGATGATGATCATCCGCCCGTCTTTCGGATCGATGGCGAACTGAATGTTCGACCCGCCCGTCTCGACGCCGATCTCGCGGATGATGGCCAGCGCCGCGTCGCGCATCCGCTGATATTCCTTGTCGGTCAGCGTCTGGGCCGGGGCCACGGTGATCGAGTCGCCGGTGTGCACCCCCATCGGATCGAAGTTTTCGATCGAGCAGACGATGACGACGTTGTCGTCCGCGTCGCGCATCACCTCCAGCTCGTATTCTTTCCAGCCGTGGATCGACTCTTCGACCAGCACCTGGTGAATGGGGGACATTTCCAGGCCGCGGGCCACCAAAGCGTCGAACGTGTCCTTGTTGTAGGCCACGGCCGAGCCGCTGCCCCCCAGGGTAAAGCTGGGGCGCACGACGGCTGGGAGGCCGATGTATTGCTGCACCCGCCGGGCATGCTCGAGCGTGGTGACCGTCTCGCCGCGGCAGACTTCGAGGCCGATTTTTTCCATCGCCTCCTTGAAGCGCTGGCGGTCCTCGGCCTTGTCGATGACATCGGCTTTGGCGCCGATCATCTCCACGCCGTACTGCTCCAGCACGCCGTGCTTGGCCAGGGCCATGGCCAGATTCAGGCCGGTCTGCCCGCCCAGGGTGGGGAGCAGGGCGTCGGGCCGCTCGGCCTCAATAACCTTGGCCACCAGTTCCCAGGTCAACGGCTCGATATAGGTCCGGTCGGCCGTGCTGGGGTCGGTCATGATCGTGGCCGGGTTGGAATTGACCAACACAACCTCGTAACCTTCCTCGCGCAAAGCCTTACAGGCCTGGGTGCCCGAGTAATCAAACTCGCAGGCCTGGCCGATGACGATCGGTCCCGACCCGATCAGCAGAATCTTGTGGATGTCGTCTCTTCGAGGCACGCCTGTTCTCTCTCCTCATGGTGCGTGATGCGCGCACAGCGACCGCTTGGCGCGTAAAATCCCACGATGTTACCACGTGCTGCGCGCAGCGTTCAAGGGGCGCAGCAGCGGGGATAGTGAAGCGATTTCCGCGAGGATCACTCAGGGCACGACGGCACTGCACCAACTTTGATAGGCCCCAACTAGCGCCGGTGACGGACTATAAGTGTCCCAACTCAAGTTTCCACGACGCATGGCCGGCCCCGCACTCGGTACGTTGAGGACCAACAGCAGCAGAGGCCCTCCTAATGGCGGCAAGACGAGGCCGGAACGGGGCGCGAATGGTTTTCCGGCGGAGCCATTTGACCTGCGAGGTCCCGGGGGAATTGCGGTCGTAACAGGACTGCCGCGAGGCGAAACTTGCGACACCGTAGACGTCAGCCGCCGCGGAGAAAACGGCAGAGATTACGGCTGGGCGTCCAGATCGGCTTTCAGGCGGCGATTCTCCTCTAGTTTTCGTTCATGCTCGGGCAAGCCGAGCAGCGTCGGATCGGTCGAGTTCTCTCCGTCGATCTCGGGGATCGGCCGATAGTCGAACCACTCGTCGAGCGGAATCTTGCCCCTTTGGGGCGTGGCCAGGACAGCCGACCAGAAGATCGAACCCATCCACAGGTCGGAGCCTTCCGCGATTCGTCCGTCGGCGAACTTCAAGTCGTAGCTAATCGCGTAGTGGATCGTGCCGCGGGCCTTCTGCTCGTGGACCAGTCCCCAATAGACGTACACCACCCCCGACAGTTCGTTGTCTTTGGCCGCAGCCGGGTCGAGCGGAAAATAGGCGACCCAGCGCTGCATCGGCTCAACGATCTCGAGCGAGGCCACCGTGTTGTTGAGCGGGGATAGATCGGCCGAACCAACGTAGCTGCTGGTCAGGAATACCCCGTTCATATACTCGTCGGTATACAACGAGTCGGTGGTGTGCGGCGCGCGGATGATCTCGTACCGGATCGAAAGCCCGTCGGTCGGCAGCGGATCGCCGACCTGCAATTGCTCGTGGTAGCTGTTGCAAAGCGCCAGCCGCATGGTGGCCGTACGGTAATTGCCGCCGTTGAACAGGGCCTCGTTGCGCTCGCAGTTGCCCCGATAGAATTCGCCTCCCAAGCGCTTGGGGATGGTGGGACGGATCGGCAGCGGCGGGTCGCCGTAGGCTTGCTTGATGACGTCGACGGGGCCGTTTCGCCCCTCCAACTCGGCGAGCCGGAGCGCTGTGGCCTTGAGGTCGACGCGTGCCAGGTCCAGTTCGGACTGCCGGTCATCCCACACGGCGTAGAGAGCGAAGGCCATCACCGCCAGCAGGTAATAGCTGGCTCGCATGTGCGAGCAGAGGCCGATCCACCACCGGCCCAGGCGCGAGCGGGGAGTGCGCGTGCGGCCATACACCTTGGTGCGCTCGGCGAGCAGCACCAGGACGAGCGCGGCCGCCAGCCAGGGGGTGAACTCGCGAATGTGGTTCGTGTACCGCAGCCCTTTGTCGAGCCACCGGGTGTAAAAGGAGAGCAGGAACCGGTCGGCCCAACTGCCCGGGGCGGCTTGTGGAGGCTTCACCGGCCGCTCGGGCCAGGGGGATCCTTCGTCGACCCAACGGCCGATGCGTTCAATCTCCTCAGGCGACAGCGAGGGCGCCTGCTTGGGCATGCGGTACGTCGGATCGTCGGACGAGACCCGCCGGTACAACTCGTTCGTTTCGCGCGTTCCGCCGCGAATCGGCTTGCGCGAGATGCCGCCAATGGCCGCTTCCTCGGCCTTGTCGAGCCGCAATGCGGCGTTCTGGGCGGCGGGCCCGTGGCATTCCACGCAATGCTTGCGCAGGATCGGCTCGACCTCGTTCCAGAAATCGACCGGCGCGTTGGGGAGCGGAGGTGGAAGTGCAGTCCCCGGCTGCGACTCGATGAGGGCCGGGTCGCCGGCGGGATGTTCCACTTCAGGCGGCGGACCGCCGGCCGGCTTCGAATCCCGCGTTGCGTCGCTGTCGGCGGGAGCTGCACGCTCGACCGGCGGGTCGTCCGCCCACGTCGCAATCGGTCGCGGCGGCAGCAGAGAGAATCCGGCGATCGCCAGCCAAAAGATCGACCGTTGCCCCATCCCTCGCCAATCAATGAACGATGAATCGCGCATTTGCGGCGCTTACCGCGCAAGAAAATAATGCCCGGCGGACTTTGTACCCCACGGGGCCGAATGACCGCAGGGACTGCCAGGAAAAACGGAGGTTACACCAATGGCAGCGTTAATGCCGGCGACGTTAACGTAATCGAGAATAGCCGACCGGCGAGGCGGGTGGAAGCAGGCGGTTGCTCCCCGCGGGGACCCAGCAGAAAATGCCCGCGATGTTCGTCCGTCCGGGTTGGCACGCTCGATTCGTATCCGATGATCGGCAAGGCTCACCGATGGAACAGCACCCCGTCAACAAATCTATCAAGGCGATGACCATGCAACTTCGTGCGTTACGTTCCCGTGGTCGGCCGGCTTTGCTCCTACGGATGCCATGCGTCGCCGTGTGGATGATCGTTGCCCTGGCGGGAGGTCGCCTGTACTCCGCTGATGCAATCCGGTTTGTCGACGACGAGTTCCAGGATTTTTCGCAAGGCACGTTCGACGACGGCGGACACAACCTGTACGCCGCCCAAGACGGAACGCTGCGGACGATCAATCGATTTGACCTCAACGGGGACGGATTTCTGGACGTCCTCTTCAATTGCACGCACAACACGTATCAAATGCTGCCCGCGACGTGCGGCACAATCGATCGGGACCATCGTGCGGCCAGCGTCGAAATTGCCGTCGAGGGGTCGCAGCAGGTGGCCTGCGGTGACTTGAACCGCGATGGGTTCACCGATCTGGTATTCTGCCCTAATCTGATCGGCGTGCACCACGATCGACGGTTTGTGACGATCGCCTGGGGAGGAGCCGACGGCTGGCTGCCGCAGCGCGTCAACTCGCCGCTCCCCATGAACGGCGCTTCAGCCGTCGCGATCGTCGACCTGAACGGCGACGAGTGGCCGGACATCGCCGTGTTGGGGAACACGCGTTGGATGCCCGATCAACCCGACGGACGCATTGTCCGCCTCTACTTCGGTAGTTCCACGGGCTACTCGGTCGTCGAGAAGCAGGATCTGGGTGTGTCGGCAGCGCTGGCCATGGCCGCGGCCGACTTCGACCTCGACGGAAATCGAGACCTGGCCGTATTGGGCTCGGATCGTCGCATCACGCTGTTGTGGAATACGGCTTCAATTGATGGAAAATGGACGCCGGCGCGGACGGAGATTGCCCTGCCGTTTGCCGATGCTATTTGCATCGCGGCGGGCGACACTACCGACGACGAACGCGCAGATCTTGTCATCGGGCGGGCCAGCGCGTCGATCGGCGTCGTCGCGGCCGCAGCCGACCGGGAATGGAAAGCTCCGCAGCAAGTTCCCGCTTATCCGGCGACACAGATCACGATCGCCACCATCGACCGCGACGCCAGTCCCGATCTCGTGCTGACGCAGTTCGACCAGGCACGTGCGGCGGGGGGCGAGCAGGCTGGCGCGTCGAAGCAGGCCAAGGACGTGGTGCGCATCATGTGGGGAGCCGCTCCCGGTTTCTCGCGGGACCGGGTGACGAACCTCGACATCCCGCTGGCCGTGGCGACTGCGGCCCAGGACATGGATGGCGACGGGTCCACGGATCTGGTCGTCGCTATTCACCAGGGGGAGAACACGTTCAATGGCGAGTCGTTTGCCTGGTGGGGTGACGGCCGCCGCGGGTTTAAGAAGAGTGCGACCGGCTTCCGCACGTCCGGCACCTTGCACGTTGCGACAGTCCCGGCCGAAAAGCAGCTTCCGGCGCGGGCCGTGTTCTGCAACAGCATTGGCGGAGAGCTGGATGAGGCCGTTCCGCTGCACGTTTACTGGGGTGGGAAAGAGGGCTTCGATCCCGAGCGGATCTGGAAGCTGCCGTTTCACAGTGGTTATGAATCGAGCGCCAGCGATCTGAACGCTGACGGCTTCACCGATCTGGTCGTGCTCAACTCCGGTCACGCCGGCGAGCATGCCCATGCCGACCCGACGCTGGGGGCGAACATCCTGTGGGGCGGCCCCGACGGCTTGGAACAATCGACGAAGCGCTCGGTTCTGCACGAACACTTTCTGGGTACGAGCAGCGTGTCCGATTTGAATCGCGACGGCTGGCTTGATCTGGTGCTCGAGCCGTTCGGTCCCGAACACGCCGGCGAAAAGGAAAAGCTGTTTGTCTACTATGGCGGAGCAGACGGATTCTCGGAGAAGGCGGGGCGTCGAGTGGCGCTCGAAATGGACGGCTACGCGCAAGAGCACCTGGTCGCCGACTTCAATCGCGACCAGTGGCTCGATGTTGCCGTCACGTCGCGCTCGCTCGATTGCGTCCGCATCCTGTGGGGGGGGCCGGAGGGGTACGACACCGAACGAGATCAGCGTCTCAAGATCTCGGGGCCGGTGGGGGTCGATGCGGCCGATTTCAACGGCGATGGCTGGCTCGACCTGCTGGCGGGGAGCTACAACGATCCCATCTCCGGACATCGCGATATGGGGCTGGTCATCTTCTGGGGCGGGAGCGATGGCTACCGGCACGCGGACGCCCAGTGGCTCCCCGGCTTCTCGCCCCTGGGGCGCACGGTTGCCGACCTGGATGGTGACGGGCACCTCGATCTCGTCTCGCCGCAACATAGCGGTGAACTGACGCGCGAGGATCTGGCCTGCCACATTTACTGGGGCAGCAAGTCGGGCTTTGGGACGCGCCGCCGCACCACGTTTTTTTGTGACTCCGTCAACGACACGATGGCAGGCGACTTCAATGGCGACGGACGTATCGATCTGGCGGTCAACGCCCACACCCGGCACGGCGATCACCGCACGCAGTCCCGCATCTTTTACAACGACGGGGGGCGATTCGAGAATCCTACGATTCAAAAGCTGCCCACGAACGGCCCGCACCTGATCTGGGCTGGAGACATCGGCCACATCTATCACCGACAATACCGACAGGCGTTCGAGTCGCGCGTATTCTCGTGGAATGAAAAGGCCAGGTCCGGCAAGCTGAGCAGCAAGGCGGAACGACCGGACGGAACGAAGATCGTCTTCGCGGTGCGGTCGGCTGCGGACGACGAGTCATTGGCGAAGCAGCCGTGGTCCCTCGTGAAGAACGACACCTTCGCGGTTCAGTCCGTCGACCGCCGGATGCAATACCGCGTCGAATTACATTCGGACAACGGCGATCGCTATCCGGTACTCGATCGGGTTCAAGTCACGCTGCCACCGTGAGGCGTTCACCGTGTCCGTGCGCGGCCGGCATGAAGCGGCGCGGAATCCGGCGCAGCACGCGTGGTTCTCGGGCGGAATTCCGCGGACGCCAACAAAAAAACCCTCGCTCTTGCCGAGCGTTGCCGTTATCGGCTCACGCTCGCAGAGCGAGGGGATACCCCCACGGGGGGCCGAACTACCGCTAAAAACGTCGGGAAAAATGGGGGTCCGCGCCGAAGTCGGTGCAGAATCCGGTGCAGTCGAGGATAGCCGACTGACCCGCGTGGTGGAAGCGTGGCCGCGACTGAGTGAGGCGGTTAGGAGGAAGATCCTCAGCCTTGCTCGTAAGGCGTCGAACTAGGTCCGCGGCCACGGGTGCCAAGTGTTGCGCAAACGTCTCGATGCTGCGATTGAAACGTCAAACCTGGGTCGTCGGGTTCAGAGAAAGAACGACCCGGCTGAGGCTGATCCGACGCCGATGGCAGCCGGACTCGCTGAGCGATACGAATGCGGCTCAAACCAGCGTCGATCACTTCCGTAGCGGTCGAATGGAGCGGCCATTCGCTAGGAGGCTAGCGGAGCGTATTGCTGCTTCAATTTTGTGCATCTGCATGCAGGCTCTCCCCAAAATTCCTACCTCGTTGACCGACGCCAAATGATCCGTGACAATCGTCAGAACACTTCAGGCAATTCCAAGGCCGGTCATGGGCATACAAGGTTGGTGCGCTAGCTGCGGCAAATTGTGTCAATTGCCGCCTTCCTCTTCGGGCAGCGCTTCCCGCTGCCCCTCCTGCGGGGCTGAGTTCGTCGTATCTGTGCTGCCGGGAGTGGGGGTCCCGCCGGCTGCGGCTCCTGTCTCCGCGTCTCCATCGGCTTCGCCCAGTTTCTGGCAGTCCGGGGCGGTCGCCTGGGGATTGGCGGGGGTGGGGGGAGCTTTCTTTGCGCTGGCGGCTGCAATTACCTTTTTTGGCGCGGTGTTGCTCCGTCAGCGAGCTGCAGAGTCGATCGCCTACCAGCCGCCTACCGCTGCATTACAGCCGCCTAGCGGAGCGGAGGTAATTCCTCCAAGTTCCAAGGATAACCGGCAGCCGACGCTGGTAATCACCGCACCACCGCGAGATCCTGCGGAACATGGCACAGCGAGCGAAATGATCACGGAAGCGTCGTCGCCAGCGGAGGTTGACGAGTCCGATTCCTCGCCGGCCGCGGCAGATACAGAACCAAAGTCGGATGGCGATGACGAATCGGCGGTCAACCGAGCAAAAGTTGTCTCCACGCTCGAACCGGCTTCCCGCTGGGAGGTTGAAATAGATCCTGCGGAGGTCCACTGGAAGCCGGTAGACAAGTTTTCCAAAGGGCTACCGGCGGTGAGCGTTTCGCTGAGATCTATCCTGGTTCCGGCGACACCCAGTCCGTTGATGGCAATCCGCTTCTCCGATGGGCAGGCAGATCTGTGGGATCTATCGACGGGCGAATCGAGCGGTGGTTGCCAACTCAGCAAATCGAACGGCCCGGCAGCGCTAAGCCCGGACGGACGGTGGATCGCCGAAATCGAGAAAGGCTATCTCAATCTCTATGCGACGAGCGCGGACAAGCCGCACAAGATCGTCCAAACGGCAGCACCCAGCTACGTCCATGTGGCGCCGCTATTCGCGCGGGCTGGCGTGGTGCTGGTCGAAGACGCCGCCATCCGCGTCTATGACCCGGCGACCGGGGCCTGCAAACGAGAGTTCCTGACGGCCGAGAAGACGCTGCAGGCGGTGGCCATCAGCCCCGGCGGCAGATATCTGGCGTTCTGGGGCGGTCAAAGAATTATTCAAATCATCGATCTCGATCGAGGGCGGTTGGCCGGCACCATTCGCAGCCTCTTCGACGCCTACACGCAGACTGAACTGGCTTTCTCGCCCGACGGAGCACAGCTGGCCGCTTATTTGTCCGTCGGTCCGGAAAACATTCTGCTCTGGGACGTGGCTACCGGCGACGGTCTGCCATCGCGGAAGGTGGTTAACAGTGTAGGAAACCGGTCATTGAGCTGGTTAGGCGATTCGGGCGGATGGTTGCTGGGAGGCGAATTGGTCGTCAAACCCGAGAAGGAATCGACCCCCATTCGGCTGGAGAACGTCCCGGTTCGCATCCCTGTACAGGCCGACGTCTGCGTGACCATTCGCCCCAGCCAGGATTTCAAGATTCACTTCGTCCTGACTTTGGAGAAGCTCTCGTCGAGCGCCGACGTGCAAGCCGATCCCACCGCGATAAAAAAGCTCGCCGCCAAGGACATTCCACCGTGGTCGGTCGTGCCCGACCCGGCTCCGCCGCTGCCTCCCGGGACGGCAGCCAAGCCGATCGCTCTCGACTGTAGTTGGTTTGATGTTGAGAAGGTGTTCTTCGCCACCGCGGGCAAGCCGCGGGCGTTCGTGGCGTTCAACCAAAGTGTCAGCCAAGAGTCACTCATGGTTGTCGATCTGGCCGCGGGCGAGAGGACCGGGGTCTGGAAACCGCCGATCAAGTCGAAAATCGTCGCGGTCAGTCGCGATGGCCGGCGCGCTGCCCTGCTAGGCAAAGGTAAAGATGCGCTTCTGCATGTCGTCTCGATCGACGACGGACAAGAGATTGACTCCTGGCAGCCGCGCGAAGTGGAAGAACTCCGGAATGCCGGGCCGGTTACGGATGTCGAATTTGTCGACCAGGATCATCTGTTGCTGCGTTACGTCAACGGCACGGTCAACGTACGGCAGGTCTCTGGCGGCAAGCGACTCTTTCAAGGTAAGAGCGAGTTCTCCGATAGTTTTGCGGTCAGCCCTGGCAGGCGGTATCTCGTCGTTCAACAGAGCCGGCAGCTCGTGTTCTACGACCTGCATAGCGGCGACGCCGCGGGCGCACTGTCTTTCGAGCCGTCGGCGTCGATGTCGGCGATGATGTTTCATCCGGATGGTACGCGCCTGGCAGCCAAGTTCAACGCCGGACCGTTGGGTACGCACATCGTTGTCTGGAAGGTGGCGGATGGCAGTTATCTCGGCAGCAGCCCCTTGCCCGATTATCGCGAGTTTCTGTCCTGGAGCGGCAACTATGTCGTCGCAACTGAAAATCGTTCCACGCTGCTGATCGACGCTGGCCAGGGGATGCCCTGGTGGAACTATGAGCACCCCAACGGACATACCGTGCGGAACGCGCCCGACGGTCGTTACTGGATCCTGCAGAGTTCCCGCCATCCGTCCAAGGCGTGGTTGGGAGCGCACGACCTCCCCGACCCCTTCGTGCAGGAGCAAACGGCGGGACTGAACTCCCCGGGGCCAATATTGAAGCGCGATTCGCGGTTGGGAATACGCGTCTCGATTGACGAATCGATTCCCCCCCTGCCAGGCCGCCAACTCACGAAGTCCGCTACCGACGGGCTGAAGAAAGTCATATCCGATTACGGTTGCGAGTTTGTTGAGAATTCGAACCTGAAATTGGCGCTCTCGGTGACACAGCGCAAGACGGGAGAATCCCTGCCAATCAGATCGTCGCAGTCGAATTCGATCGACGTCATCGAGGTCGGAGTACGAGTGGCGCTGATCGACGAAGCCAAAGACCAAGTTCTGTGGCACCGGCAAATGCGAAACATTCCTACGAGCCTTCCGCCAGCCGGGGTGCGACTAGACCATCTGCCGGACGATCTGTACGCACTGCAATACAAATCGGCCGCCCTGACAGCATCGGTCCTGACGATCCCCGAGAATGCTTTGCCTGAGCACCTGCAACACGGCTGGGGCACGTCTGTCCTGACAACCGGCGGCATCGAGAACGGACGGAAGCATCCACCGCTGAACAAATCGATTCGTACACTGGACGAGCCCTAGCCGCCGCTCGGAGCGACGACGACATCCATCCAACCCCGTTCACCCAGCGATGCCGATCCCGGTCGTTTGCCCTCACTGTCAGAGAACATTTCGCCTCGCCGACAGTTTGCTCGGCAGCGTGGTAAAGTGTTCCTCGTGTGGAACACCGATTCCGGTTGTCCCCCCGCCATCCGACACGGCGGTCGCGGAGATGTCTGCTGGCGCTCCGTTGGCGACTGCTGTCCCGATGGAATCGCCGGCTCGACTCCCCCGGGGTGAAGCGATTGCCGCTTCGCCGAATAAGGCCAGCCGAAGCGTCGTCTGGGGCCTGGCCATTCTGGCGGCAGGCACTCTCAGCCTGGCCGCAGCCATCGTTTTTTTGGCCACGGTGCTACTGCCAGCGCGACCGGCGCCGCTTGCGGCGGATAACTCCACAGCACGTGCGATCGGCGCGGCTCCCACAGCCCCTGCCCAGCGTGCGTCCGCGAGCGCCGCGGGGCCGGACGACGTGCGACGGGAAGATGTCGCCGAACTGCCAGCCCAGTCCGATATCGCCTCCTCCGCAGTCGATCCGGGCATCGACACCGAAATCGAAGACGCGACCGAGCCGCTGGTCGCAACAGAGCCCGACGAAGTCGCTCCTGCTGATCCGCCGCCAGCGGTTCGACCTAGACCGGTCCGACCGCGCCAGGAGACGGACAGCGAAGACGTGGTCAGCCTGGACTTTCAGGACCTCCCCTGGAAGGTCGAAGTCGATCCGCCGGCAACAACGTGGACATCAGCGGTGGAAGAGCTGTCAACGCGGCTGCTGTACAGCAGCTCCACGAGCAAGTTCTTGTTCCCCTCGGCCGCTTCGAGTCCCTATGTCGCAGTCCGGCAGATCGGCGAACCGGTCAAGATCTACGATTTAGAGACCGGGCGATTCGATCGCAAGTTCAACGTGAAGCCTCAGAGAGACACACTGGCTGTCAGCTCTGACGGCGAGCGGATCGCTGCGCTCGATGCCAAATTCCTCACGATCTGCGAGGTCGGGGAAGCAGAACCGCTGATCGTGAAATTCGAAGACGCCAAACAGGGGAACGAGTTTCTGGCGTTTGCTTCGCTGGACCTGGTCCACAGCACCGGCAACCTCGTTACGGTCTTCGACCCGGTGACCGGCAAGCGCCGGCGGCAGTTGAAGCTGGGACGGCCCGAGGCCTTGCAAGCGGCGGCTGTCAGTCCGGGGGGGCGATTTCTGGCCCTCTGCGCGCCCAGCGGAGGAGTCGCTTTGATCGACCTCGACGAATGGACCTCCGCGGGCATGGTCATGGCGATTCCGGACAAGGTGCGACGATTGGCTTTTTCGGGGGACGGCGCCAAGCTCGCCGCATTGACCGCCGACTCGCAGGTGATCTGTTGGGATATGGCTCGAGGCGCAGAACTCTATCGCCGTGAGTTCGATCGGGACCTCGGCTTGCAATCGCGGGACAGCGGACGAAACTTCCAATGGCTGGTCGATGGCAGCGGCTGGCTGGTCCAACGGTCGATCGTGGACGAAGCCAGCGGAGCGGTTGTCGTCCAGCTCCCCGAGGCGCATGACCGTCTGATCGCTGACCGCAAGCGGATGCTGGTCGTCGACAGGTCTGGGAACCGAAGAGACAACGCTCTGCGTCTCGAGGCGCTGCCGCAGGAACAGATTGCGACCGGCAGGGCCGCTGCCGCCGCCGGCGGGCAACTGGCGGACGTAGGCCTACCCCCGCTGACGCGCGTCGATCTGACCGGCGCGAAGGCGATCGACATCACGGCTCCTTGCGATTGGTCCGTTCAGCCCGATCCGGCGCCGCCAGTTCCGGCTGGGTTGCTCGACAAACCAGTCCTGCTGCCCGTCCCGATCTCGGCAGCGGTGCAGACCTATCTTGGTTTCGGCGACACTCCACAGGCTGTAGTTGCGCTGCGGACGGGCGACGACCGGCTCGACATCGCTCGGTCGTTGCTGCGGGTTGATCTCGCGACCGGCGAAAAACTTGGCGAATGGAATTTGCCAGGGCCGGCGTTTGTGATGGACGTCAGCCCCGACGGCTCGCGCGTCGCACTCAGTCGAGAGCCGCAATCAGGACGAGTGGACATTTACTCTCTGCCCGCAGGCAAGTTCGAGGCAGCCTGGCGACCATCGCCACCGACGAGAGGATTTCCAGTGCCTCATCTCGGCTCTTTCCTGGACTCCGAACACATCATGGCGACCTCGTGGACCGGGCTGAGCTATTGGAAACTGCCCGGCTGCGAATGCCTGGCGCAGTGCGCCGCCAGCCGTGTGCCCTATTGGCCTGTGGTCAGTCCTGGCCGGCGCTATCTGGCGTCGGTTCTGGAAAGGGAAGTGGTATTCTTCGATACCCGCCGCAACTCGATCGCTGGCCGAGTGACCGCTTCGTCCTATGTCAACCGATCTGCGTTCCATCCCAGTGGCAACAAGCTGGCAGCACTGTCGAGCGAGGAGGGGGAATTCAGAGTCACCGTCTGGAATCTGGAAGATGGCAAGCGACTCAGCGAAGTCGCCTTGCCAGCGAGCGCTAGCGGTTTGGCTTGGTGCGACGATTGCCTCCTGGCCCAGTACGAAGATCACTGCCTGCTGATCGATCCACAGCGGTCGCTGGTACTCTGGAAGTATGAACACGAGCACGCCAAGCTGCGATCGGACAGTCCCGACAGCCGCTGCTGGGTCCTGCTGAAATCGCAGAAAAGGATCGAATGGTCGCAGCCCGTCTTGTGCGCATTCAAGCTTCCGGAGCCCTTCGTCAGCCAGGTGACCGCCGACGCCCGCGCGACCGAACCGCTGCTCAAGCGCGCGGATCGCGTGGCGATCGAAATCTCCGTTGCTGACAAGTTTGGGAAAGAGGAGCAGCAGACGCTGCGCAAAACCGCCGCGGCCGCCCTGGCCAGGGCGTTCGCCAAACGCGGCTTCGTCGCGGACAAAGCATCGGATCTGCGCATGGTCTTCACGTTTGGCATGGAGAAGACGGAGGATGTGTTGAGGATCAACAACGTCACGCATCAACAGATCATCCCCGTGTACGAGTTGACGACCACGGTAGCACTGCAGTATGGGCGGCAAGCCGAGGTGGTTTGGCAGCGCGAAATCTTCAAGAATCGCACAACCAGCGAGAACTTGTTTGCGGCAGTCGGCTCGGATCTCGCCGCACATTGCTATCGCAAGCAAGCCATCGCCGCGGCGGATTCACTGGGCAATTTCAGCCTTCCGTCGACGGTGCTGCCGCCGGAGGTCTCGCACGGTCTGGGCAAGTCGAAACTTACCGTGGAGGGGCCAATCGAAGCAGAACAAAATGAGCCCCTGCCTGAGCGGCCGCGCATCGACCCCACGCGCATTTAGCGACCTGATCGAGCGATGAAGCGCGTTTCGCGTTGGCACATGATGGACCCGAGACTCTGCCTGCCCCATGCCTCGCGCGCTTCCGCTATCGGCTCCGCGGAAATGGGGTTTTTGTGCGGCCTACCAGGGCTGGTAGTGATGCCTTTTGAAGATTGTTCGCAGGCAGAGCGAGGAAAAGCGTGCCTAGGTCGTTCGGTGAACTGATGAGTGCCTAGCATGGACGAAAACCCTTACAAGTCGCCCGTGAGCAGTGAACGACGCCAAAGCAAGCCGCAACGAATTCGTATTACTGTCGAGATGTGGTTTCTCTTGGCTGTCGTTGGTCTGATCGCTTTTTTCGCGTTGATTGTTTTCTGGCCAGTGCCGTTCACCCCGCCCCGTGACTGCCTAGCATTTAGGCAGAAAACCAAAAGGCATCACTAACTTCCCGACGGCGTGCCCAAACGACAACCGCGACAATGTTCGCGACGGCTGCGCAGTCCGAACGACATGACGAGCGAGGAATTGGAGGAGGAGATCGACCAGGTGTTGGCTGAGTCGCTGAGCAGGGTGACAGCTGACCGCGATTGAGTGGGTGGAGTCTGAGACGTCGCAGCCCTTAAGGAAAAGGGAATCACCGTCTCAATGCCGATGGTCTACAACCTGAAGGCTCGGAAGAAGATGGGCAAGCATCGCAAAAAGGCCGAGGCCGGTGGTCAGACGATCGGTCTGTCGATCACCCATATGCTGGCTGCAAAGAAGCTGGTCGACCAGGCAGGCGGCATAGGCGGCTTCCATCCCACAACTGTCGGCGTCAGCGGCCTGCCAAAGGTTGACCCCGCGGTTCGCGATGGCATACGGGCGAAACTCGTCGGAAAGTAATCTGCCTATCATATATTCGACCGGGGCGAAGCCTGAGCCGCCCCAATTGTAGACATCCACCGTCCGGCGAATGATGCAGTTGTCGGCGCTGTCAATGATCGGCCACGACTCTCGAATGGGTCTGGATCGCATAGTGGCGGCTCCATGCGGATGACTCGACGCCGAGCATCTGAGAGCGCCACGAGGGGCGATGCAGCAAGAGGACCATCAGCGTAGTCGGAAATGCCGCGCTGGGCCGTCCAAATCTGCTCGCTCCGCAGGAGCGAAAATGGCGTTCCTCGCAGCCATCCGCGCGGTCGCTAGCCCGAAGGTGCCGACGTGGGCGAGGAGGATGCTGCTGCGGCTGCGGCCCGGAATTGGACGGTGTAAGGCTGTAGAGCCGCTTTTCGGGGGTCCGCTTCGAGACAAATCGGCATGCCTTTAGCTCTTCATTGCTCAACGGAAATGCCATGAGCAACGTGGACAAAGAGGCTTCGAACGCGTTTCGTCGCGCTTTCGTAGGGCTTGCCCGCTCGGCAGCGCGGTACATGGGTTCGGCGTGGGCCTTTGCGATTGCCGTAGGCACGGTCATTGTTTGGGCTGCCACGGGTCCGGCATTCCACTACAGCGAATCGTGGCAGTTGGTCATCAACACCGGCACCACGATAGTCACCTTCTTAATGGTGTTCCTGATCCAGCACAGCCAAAACCGCGACACAACAGCGATCCACCTCAAACTGAGTGAGTTAGTTCGCGCTGTAGAGGATGCAGAGAACAGCATTATCGATGCGGAGAACCAGGAAGAATCTCAGCTCACGGAGTTGACCGAACATTACCAACAGATCGCCGATGCGGCTAAGAAAGTTCACGAGGGGGGCCATTCGGGTGGCGTAGTCTGATTTTGGTTGCCGGTGGAGCAGTGCCGCGATGAAATTCAAAACCGTGCGCGAGGCATTTAATTGGCTTCAGCAATGCAAAGGCGGCGTCGACGACCGCAACTGCTGGCTAGCGGTAATCGACCACCAGCGGCGACAAGGCGATATCGAAATTGCGCGACATCCATTCGAGGCAGCTTTGACTGCTGCCGAAAGCCTTTGCTCGGATTGGGCGAATAGTGGCAACCCGCCCGGACAGCCGGAACGCACGAATCTTCAGCGATTTACCGACAGTGCGGCAGCAGACCCCTTGCTTGCCGCGGCTAACTCGTACTGCACCTGGCTTGAGCAGCATCGCGAAATGGTGCCGGCGTTTCATTATTGAAAATCCCCGCTGGGCATCCGTTCCCCACGTGAGCGGGTCTGATTCGCGCGTCACCCGTAGTGTGAACACCGCGGAATGATCGCCCGGCGAACAGCGAGGCTGCTCGTGCATCGTGGTCGCGTGCTGCGAGGATTTCGAGAGGGGAGGCAAGCTCGTTCCTCCAGTCGAGTGATGATGGTTAGACAATCCCCGCTTGCTGGCGGACAAGTTGAACGACTTGCTGCCACGCTGATAGCCGATCGGCGGAGTCCATAACAACCTTGCGCTCCGTGCCACAGGTCGCGGTAACGAGCCACTCGCCAGCGCTCTCCATGTCGGTGGCCGTCCAGCCAAGATCGGCCAGCAGTGACCAGCAGCCCTCGCGTGTCGACATCTGCTCATTCAGTTTCACTTCTGCCGCGCGCCGCTGGCCCCAGCCGGGAACGGGTATAAGTTTGGCGGTGCCGTCCTGGATGATGCCGAGATAGGGAACGTCGGATTCAATCAGCGTCGCCGCTTCCCCTTCGTCCATCGCATTCGCCCACTTCATCATGAAGCCGGCGACGCTGAGATGCCTTGTATTGGTAATCTGCAACCCATCGCCATCGGCCGCGGGCTGCAGTCGCGCCTCCAGGCAGTCCATCGGCTCTAGCTTCGACGTTTCAACCATTTGCGTCAGCCGAGCCATTGCTTGTTCGTAGTCCATGACGTTTGGCTCCGAATGTCGATGCGGGATTTTATTGCAACAAACGGGCGGACGATTCGCAGCTTGCAGTCGGGATCGCTCGTCGCCAGCGGCGTGAACACTGCGAGCTCGCAGCAGGTCCTGCGCCACGCGGGGTGTAGGGGGCGGATGGGGGCTTTCGCTTGCGGACGTTGTTGACGACGGCTTCCATCTGGCGGGCTCCGGGTCGTTTCGATCGGGTTCAATTCACCGAATGGTGGCACGTTGTTTGCTAAAAATGCGCGTCAGCCGATGAGGCCAGACAAACATGGTTCCGGTCGGGTCGCCGGGTCACTTTCACGCCAAGTTGGTAGCCATGAAATTCAAAACGGTGCGCGAGGCGTTCGAGTGGATGACGACTAAGGATAAACGCATAACTGCCTTTGATTGCTGGACAACAGTGACTGACTACGCAGAAAAGATGTCTTGCGCAGATACGGACGATGCCGCGCTGCACCAAACGCTTGCCCGAGCACTTGAGCTATGCGAGTTGTGTCGAATTAGCGGTAATCCACCCGGCGCACGTCGCGACTTAGAGCAATTCACAGACAACGATGCCGAAGCGGCCCTGCCGGCAGTAGTGGCGTGCTGGGAGGATCTTGAAAGAAGAAGCAAGCTAGTTGCTCCTGTAGTCTAAGGGCTAAACCCGCGGGGCGTATTGAGCTATGGAATTCAAAGCAGTTCGAGCGGCATTCAACTGGCTCATTGCCAAGAAAGATGGCCGAAATGAATTCAATTGCTGGTCCGCCATCTTGGATTTTGAACAGCAGCGACTTTCAAGCGATGCGGAGGGATTGCCGGCGTCGAAGGCTTTGGCCCGGGCCGACGCTCTTTGTCTGAAGTGGCGAGAGAGCGGAGATCCGCCCAGCGATGAAGCGCGCCGGGCATTGGAGCAATTCACAGACAACGAAGCAGACGACGCGCTCGCCGCCGTGAACGCGTATTGCCATCACGTTGAGCCGCCGTTCCGGGTGGTTCCACATATCGTTCACGGCCTCTGATCCAGAATCCCACGGGCCATCAATTCCGGACGACGATCACTTCTCGTGCAAGAGGGTTGTGATGGAATTCAAAACTGTCCGCGAGGGATTCGATTGGCTGAAGGTCAACAGGCAAGCCAGAAACGACATGGAGTGCTGGGCTGACATTATCTGGTACATAGACAAGCGCTTGGGCAGGTATGCGGATGAGCCAGCCGAAAAGGCAGCACTTGCCCGAGCTAGGAAACTTTGCCAGCAATGGCGACAGAGCGGCAATCCTCCGACCAGCAAAGCGCGCAGCGACCTTGAACAATTCACAAACTGCGACGCGGCTCCATTGTTGCGCGCCGTCAGCAAATATTGCAGCGATCCGCAACTCATTAATCAGCCAGTGCCACATTTCAACTACCGCAGTTAGAAAATTTGGAAGAAGAGTATCTGGCCTACTATCACCAGGAGCGGACGCACCAAGGCGCAGAGAATTAGGTGCTGGTCAGGTCGAAGCGGAAAAAGAAGCGGCCGCGGGACGAGAAGCTTCCAACCTTGGACGATATCCGGTGCCGATCGCGGCTCGGCGGGCTGCTCAAGCACTACGAGCGGCGGGCGGCGTGAGGCCGCCGCCACCAGAGACACGCGGCGAGGCACTCGTTAGCTCAAAACCGACGTCGCCCCGCCGAAACTCTCTTTGTCTCTATTCCCGTGGGCCGTTCGGGTTATCAGAGGGTTGGCTCCGGTATAGCGGGCCGAAATGTCATGGTTGACCGCTGTGCGGTTGAGCGGATGTCTTATGCGGAGGTTCCGCGGCGTCGTATTCCTCCGTCCATCCAAGGCGCTGACTTTCGGGAACAACTTCTATCGGATCGCTCCAGGTCTTGCCGTCATCGTCCGAAACCAGCAGCATCGGCTCACGAGCTGATTGAATTCTATTCGTGTGAGGCCATTCCCGGGTTTACGGGCGAAACCCGATACGGAGAGCAAGCGGTCGTCTCTTGACTGCCGCAAGCGACGTGGCCAGGCAAGGTATTTTTCAGGCGGGAACGGCACCCCCGTTTTTTCCCAGGGTTCCGTGCCATCCAGGCTGCGCTTGAAGAACCCGGTCTGTGGAAGTTCCGGGTTGTACGGCAAGTAAAAGCCGTACACGCCGCGAATCACGGTCTCGTTCGACAGGGCGGCTTCGCACTCGCCGTAGGACACATCGGGCATTGGACCAGGGACTTCCCTCGTTGACTAAACCGACCCGCACGATTGGAAAATTGAGCGGAAGCGTACCTGGCGAGCGTAGGCGATATTGTCGATGCGACCGGCGCAGGCATGAAACCGCGCCCACCGGAAGAAGCGATCCGCACTATGGTAAAGGCATAACAAATCGATCAGGAAACCAACCGGGTAGCCATGCACAATCAGAACGAGCGTGTCTGCAACCAATTCTTTTTCATCTTCTAACCTATCCTTCTACTGAGGGTAACGCTTGGCTGACTAGGTAGCGCGCTCATGAATCTGCTCGCGCTGGGCGATGCGCCTTTGTAGATGTACCCAACCGTCCCTTAATTCGCCGAAATTTCCGAATCAACAAGCTAACAATGTCCTCATGATGAACAGCCCGCTGTCACCTACCGAACCACGAAGTCGATTCGTTACGGACAACAGCAAAGATCCCCCGGTCACCGACGAAATAACGGCGACGCAGTCACAGGAGATGGTCACAGTCGATTTATCTATCGTCCACGCTTATGGAAAACGTGCGAAGATAATGATGGTCGATGACGAGCCGATCATCATCATGGCCGTCGAAACGCATCTTCGTGGAATCGGTTATCAAACAATTGTCGAGACTTCAGATTCCACTGATGCGATAGCGATGCTCGGCCGCGAGCAGCCCGACTTACTGCTGTTGGATATCAACATGCCGCAGGTCGACGGCCTGGAATTGCTGCAACAGATTCGCCTTGATCCCCGCTGGCAATGCCTGCCGGTCATTATCCTGACGGCATGTGATGACCCGGCCACTCGGCGTAAGGCGCTCTGTGCAGGTTGCACGGATTTTCTTTCGAAGCCGATCGATCCGAGCGAACTGGCTCTGCGAGTCCGCAATACCCTGGTGGCAAAGACCTATTTTAATCTCCTGTCACGACATGCCGAACAGCTCGAAGCCCAGGTACTCAAGCAAGCGGAGGCAGTTCTTGCTTCGCCGCATGCATCCGAAGTGCGCTAACAAACGGACAAAGCGTCTCAGCCCTGGCGTTAATCATCTTGTAGCCAATCGACGGCTCTTTGGCCAACGACGGAACTAGACCCCATTTCAGCAAGGACGGTTCCCTCTTGTGGACTTCGTTCAACCGAACCGGCGGCATCAGTTCGACGACGACACAGCCGGGTTGCAACGGCATGAGATGCAGCAAGCCGATAGCGATGTGGCCGAAACCGAAGGGAAGCTTCATGCTGGTAGTGTCTTAACGTCACGTTGATGGCATGTTGCCCCATTAGGGAGGATGCGGAAGGCATCCAAGAACATCTTCACGACAAGCCCGCAGCTAAGGGCCAGCAAGGCCAGGAGTAGGCTGACATACACGCCTGGCCAAACTCTGCCGCACAACAGACTCACTGCAATTCCTGACAGCCCTATGACGAGTACGACTCGCAATCCACCGACTAGGGCGCCGAAACTATCACCCCATGGGTTCGCGCTAAACGCGACGAAGGCCATCACAATGCATCCCAGAGCTAAGCCTAGGCGCTTTGTCGATAGGTTCACCATACTCGCATCCTAGGTCGGAACCGCCGCGAACAGCTCCTCAAAGCTCCAAACGTGGCCTTCTAATCCCGCCATCATAGCCGCTGCCGGACGGCACTTGTCCGAGAGGATCTATGATCCACTCTATGCGCCGATAACTTCGATGTGCCACCACAACGATGCAGTCAACGTCTGCATGGACAAGTGGGCCATCCTGTGCTGGGACTGGATGGAATGGGTGCCAGACCAGACTTTGCAAGATCGCCCAGTGCCCAATCTCTAGTCGCGATTTCCGCGCGCTGCCTGCGAATTATTTTCAAAAGGCATCACTACCGGAGGGGAAGCCTGAACGCAGGTAATTGAGAATCCGATCCGCGTGGGGCAGGACGCAGATCGAACAATGGAAATTTAGCCGGCCTGCTCGTCGCGACAATCAAGCGTCCGCGTGGCGTGCGTCCGCTATGATGGCGGGATGGGGCAAGCCTGGAGTCCGAATCGATGCTCAGAAATGCTCGCAATGTCAGGGACTGCGCGATTTGGAATTCGATGGGCTGCCCGGCCTCACGAGCGCCTATGAGTTTACCTGCCCGCAAACTGGTGGTCTTGCGGTGGTCTTTCCTACCAAGGAGGGCCGCAGTGTCGAGACGCCCGAAGCCGGGGCAACTCCGTGGGTGAAGGTCAACCGCCGACTGAGCTAGCGAAGGAGCCCTTGGATGAATATCACCACGAGCCAAGGTATTTGGGCGAACCCGTTATTCCTGTCCCTGGTTCATCAGACCAACGCCATGATCGAGAGCGAGGCCGGTCCCAAATCCGAGACACTTTCGGTTTGCTGGGGCGTAGTGCCAACTGGTGGCGCGGCCCAATTTGCCTTGCAATTGACAGTCGTCAACGCGGCCTCGCCGCAAGCGCCATTCATGCCCAGGGACGTGTCAGATCAACAATCGCTCCGACTGGAATTTCGGCAGTGGTGTGGAGCATAGAGGTTGGCCAAATCGGTATAGCGCAACAAAAACCTGTTGGCGGGTTGGCGTCAACGGGTCCGCGAATCACCTGGGGCCATGAAAAGACCCGGACAGGTGGGGCAGTTACCCATCCGGGCCATGCGGGAAACCGAAGCTCCCCGCACGCCCTAAATAGTAGCGTCGCGTTTTTCGTTTGTGTACGGTACGCCCACTTCGCAAACCGATGACGCGACGGCGAAGCGGGGCCGCAAGGCCAAGCCCCCGGTTTCTTGATTGCCCTGACTGCCAGACGCCGCTCTTGCACGACTGGTAGTGCAACTCGACATACAGCGACTGTAGCGCGTCCCGGTCTTTCAGTACGGTGTTGTAGAGCTTGTCCGGCCCGGCGTACCCGCGTTTCGCCATCCGATCGAGCATGCGGCCCAGGTAGCCCAATGTTGGGCCGACGATGTCGAGAATCTTCTGCGCCTGCCAGGGCTTGAGTTGCATCGGCCTGCTCCCGAAATACTGTACGCTAGTACACGTTTCGGGCGTTCTGCCGATCAGTCGCCGGACTGACAACCCCCACGATTTGGCCGGCTATGATGCCGATGTCCGGATGAGCACTGTCGACAAATCTTAAAACCATAAGCGGTAACGCGCACGGGCAGCTGGCCTAAACCTCACAACCCAGATTGAGCAGGTTTTGGACAATTTTATTCGGAGCTGGGGCGATCAAGAGTGGAAGCGTGCCTCTGTTCTGGGCTCCCATTGAAGAGGACTAGTTATGCGATCGGCCTGCTTTGCGTTGTCATTGATGGTTACGCTGGCCGTCTCAGGTCGGATGAGGGTTGCGTCTGCCCAAGAGCCGTGCTGCTGCCCGCATCCCGTGTTGCGAGCGACGGCCATTCTCGTGCGAGGGGCGGTTCGCGTGGTCACTGCGCCAGTCCGGTTGCTGGTGCATCATCACGGCTGCGGCTGTGACGATGGATGCTGTTATGACGTCCCAATCGGCTATGGCTACGGTGGCGAAGTTGCAGGACCGATCAACCCAGGCATCACCTACTCGACCCCGTTCGCTGCGTCATCGTCCTTGGCGATCTACACGCCCGTCATCGACGCTGAGCAGCTTGACAAAATGTCTGACGAAGAATGCCGACTCGGTGCGGACGAAGCTATCGGTCGCGGTCTAAGCTTGTACCGACGAGGCGAAATTTCCGTCGCCCGCCAATACTTCCATGAAGCAACCGTTTTGTCGCCTGGCATGGCGTCGGCATGGGGTCTGTGCGGGGTTGCAGCGGCAGCTGTAAACGATCAACGGGTGGCGGCCCTTTGCGCCGTTCAGGTCCGCGAGATCATTGCCGACAACGCGGGTGAACGGTCGAGCCTCTACCGGACGTTGACTCCAATGCAAGGCAATTCGCGAGCTGCATTCGAACAACTCGTTCGCCACAATGACGCGTTGACTCCGGTGGAAAATCTTGTCAGTGCTGAATAGTTGAGTGACTGGTCGACACTACCCCGCCGGCATTTTGCGCCGGTGGGTTTTTTGTTGCGCTCTGCCAAGTATTTTGCGGTGTCCCGCGAACCTGGAATTTGCATTCTTAAATTGCTAGAACCGAATCAGGGTTGGAAAAGCAATTGAGGATGCAGCGGAGCGTCGGGTGAATTGGTTCTTGCGGTTCTTCTCCTCGCGAGGAAAGCCGGCGGCGATGCTGAAGCAGGCCATCGAGAAATCGAAGACCGACCGCCCCGGCGCCATCGTGGACTACACCACGATCATCCACACGAAGGACGCTCCCCCGGGCATCAGAGCTTCCGCCCTCTTTAATCGCGGCCTAGCCTATTCACACGATCAGCAGCCGGATCTGGCGGCGGCGGATTTCAAGGCGGTACTCACGATGCCGGATGCGCCCGCGAATGTCGTCAACGCGGCAAAAGAACGGGTCGAGCGGTTGCGAAAAAGAGCCGATCGCGGTCAACCGCCGCCCGAGTAAGCAACTGAACAGGAGTCAGCGGCTGACACGTAGGGGGCTGCGCCCGGCCGGTGTCATTTTCGCGCTCTGCCCGCAGAATAGACAGGCCGAGCCACGAGCCCACAGCACGGCCATACCTCCGCAACAAAGCGCCGAGCCGCTTTCTAAACAGCGTCGCCAGAGGTTTGCGGGCGAGAACGAACATATCGAAGGCGTAGCGGCAGAAGCAGGCGTCCAAAGAAGCAGCCCACAGTCATTGCGCGCGCACGGACGGTAAGCTATTCGCTTTCGTCGTTTGACCGAGTGGTCCTCGAAAGCGGCCGCGGGTCGTGCACCATCGTCAACACCGCAACGTTTCACCGCGCCGCTCCACGATCGAATCTCGGTGATTCTTCAACCCGAGAGCTACGACGCCTGGCTGTCGGCTGAGCCGGATGAGACCAAGCACCTGCTGAAGCAAAGGCCGCGAACAAGTTCGGCTTAAGCTTAACGGTGATCGCCTAGAGCTGGCCTGGCATTTGCAACTGAGCCGCCTCGATTTTGTAGGGGCTTTGCTGGCCCCGCTTACGGTCCACATTTCTCGTGGTTTGTAGAGAGTTTCATGCCACGCTTCTTCATTCACGTCCTGTCGAGTGTTGTACTTGTGGCGACCATTTTGGACGTAGAAAGCACCGCCCTTGCGCAACAAAGTCAAGCAAAACAGCAAGGCGGACAGGTACTCGACATCGAGAAGATCATCGGGCGTATCTTAATAGAACTGAAAAACAGCGGCATTTTGAATGGGCAACAGCAGATGGGGAGCGCCCAGAGATCAAACTACGGCGGCATGGTTCCGTTCGGGACTTGCTATCCCAATGGCTGCTGTGCGAACTATCCGGTCTTCATGCCGCCCTGCCCAGGTCCTAAAGTGGCTGCCCCTTCAGCCAATAAGCCCCCACAAACCCAGGCCGTTCCTGCACAACGCCATCGATCGGCAGGTCAAATTTCGGTGGCGACGTATCGGCCAGTAGTTGCGGCAGTCTCCCTCCAAGGTCTTTCAGAGGGCGAACGGCGACTATTCGCCCAGGAAGCCCTGGACGAGGGCCTGAAGCACTATCGGCAGGGCGATAGGAACATTGCGCTGGAATACTTCACCGAGGCCACAGAACTGACGCCGGACGCCGCCACAGCCTGGGCGTACCGCGGGATCACCTCCCTGGACCAAAACGACAACTCGGTTGCCAAGGAGTGTGCCGCCCGGGTTCGCGAGATTGGAAATGCTAATCCGCAAGCGCGGACTCAACTCTACCGGGCGTTGTCTCCGATGCAGGGTCAGTCTCGCCTCGCATTCGAGCAATTGGTGCCGCGCTCGACGAGCAGTGACGGCAACAGCGACCGTGTAGTCCGAAGGCCCCGGTGATTTGGCACATAAAGAGGTCTCAGATCAATTAAAGAGACCGACGATTTCAGCGTGCGTCGAGGTTGTTTATCTCCGGATATCGGCCCGTAGTGCACCGTCGGAGTTGCCTCATGAAGGGATTGACTGACGAGAAGCTGGAAGAGGCTCGGTCCGTCCTGGACGAGTACAAGGAAGAGCTGTTGTACGCACAGTTCTTCAATACGTTCGGCCTGGAAAGAGATTTGAGCGAAATCTGGGAAGCCAATTACCGAGAACTGCAGAACCTGCTGATCGAACTCTTGGACACCGAATACTATCTGGTCGCTGCATGGTACATGGAGCACGGTCTGGGGGAGGTTGCGCATAACTTTCGCAAGCCACTAATGAAGCTCTACGGAATCACACACGATGGAGCCGGCGACGCGGAAGAACGACGTCGTAAGTTCTGGGAGGTGGCGTTCAAGCGCAGAGTGATCCATTAAGCGAGACTTCTGGGCTTCTGTTGTCAGCAGTTGGAGAGTCGCGAATTGACTCTGATGGGCTAAGGGACTATGGCTGTGGCCCGACACTTGCGTAATCCGCGCAAACGCCTTTTCCCTCCAACCAACTAATTCTTGTACGTGCAATGATTACGACTAGGCGGACGCTGAATGCGCGAGAAATACCAGAAGGCGTCGTTCCCCTTGCGACACGTCTTAAACGGCTAGTCAAAAGCGAGTTCATCCACACCGTCAACTTTTGCGAATATCGGCGCAAAGTTCAAGCGGTCTACAATGGTCCTCGCGGCGCATTGCTGATCGCGTTTAGCATGCTTTCTGGTCATCTAAGTTTGGGCGGCCGGCTTCTACAGAGCTCCGCCTTTGACTTAACTGGGAGGAAACGCATTCTGGACGTCGGGTCAGGGCCTGGACAACTTGCCGGCTGGGTTCTCCGCCGATGCGATGTTGGCGCATCCCTTACTTGCGTTGATCTATCCCGGAGGATGTTGCAGCGTTCTCGGCGACGACTCAAGAACAGGATGACCCTATCCGTAGCCGGCGACATCACCCGCTTGCCATTTGCAGATGAGTCGTTCGACTGCATCACGTGCGGCTATGTTCTCGAGCATTTACCGAATGCACAGCTCGGCTTGGCAGAACTAGCAAGGGTGTTGATTCCCGGCGGGACTCTGCTGCTCGTGACGACCGAGGATAATCAACTAGGCGCGTGGACCAGCCGCCTATGGCATTGCCGCACCTACAACCGAGACGAACTTCGGCGAAACTGCCAGCAGGTAAATCTGACGTGGAGACGCGAGCTATGGTACAGCCGCATACACCAAGCCTTAAAGGCCGGTGGAATCTGCGCAGAATTGCAAAAGCGGGGCTGAGCAGTGAGAGTAACTGGCAGAACAACTGCGGTAATCTTCGACACCAGATTTGTGCCCGTTGTCCTATAACGATTGTCTAAATTCTGCTACGGTCGTCGTTTAGTCTCGAATGAGATCGGGAGTGTGGACTGCCACGCGGGTTGGCAAATCCGATCTTGTCTTCTGGTGGGACACGAGGCATCTCGATGCAATTCAAGACGGTGCGCGAGGCGTTCAACTGGTTGAACACCAATAAAGATGGTCGCGACGATCTGCATTGCTGGTCGGGAGTCTTGGAGCACGAACACAAGGCACAGTTCCGGAATTGCGACTGCCCGTCGGCTAGGAATACATTCACTCTCGCGGAATTACTTTGTTTGCAATGTCGCAACAGTGGAAACACACCAGGAGCCAAAGAGCGGCTCGATCTGGAAAACTTCACGAACTGCCAGGCCGAAGCAGCCTTGGCTGCAGTCAGAGCCTACTGCGACGATCTCGTGCGACGTCAACAAATCGTGTCTCCGACCGCCCATCCACGATAACTGATTACTAACGATCCTGCCTGGGGCTGCAACACTTCGGAAGCTCAATGATCTCACACGCTCGTTTCGGTGCACTGCGACTCGCCCAGTTCCTGCCGGACGCCGAGATCGCCGAACTCGAAAACTGGGAGTTCATGGATCGCCTTTGGCTTGGCGAGGCAGTCGGATTTTCGGAGTGGTTACGGTTGGAGCAGCCGAACTCGGCGCGATGATTACTCCAGGCAGATACCGGTCAAGTCAAAAATAAAGGGAGTCGTAGCGGCGCGGAGGTGCCGGAGGTTGACACTTTTCCCGCTCCAACTGTCGATCGTCGGCGGCTATGTGTTTTTAATTATGGATTGCCAAAATGGAACTAACGACCGCAGAGCAGTTCAAGCTAGACGTGGGCGAAGAGGCAATCAAAGCGTTTGTAAGGGCGCTAGGTGACAATCCGATAATCAAATTCGAGCACGACGGGGGCACCTACTCATTTTCGCGTGAGCAACCAACTGCCCAGCAGGCATTTGGCGAAATGACACCGAGCGCTGATTGCGGGGCGTCGGTCCACAAACAAAATGAGCGAGACTTTTCAGAGCATGCCGAAGCGTTGCAGCTGCCAGACGAGAGGGAATCTGTATGAAGCTCCTCATCGCAGTTACCGCTGCCGCTGGGATGATGGTCGCTGTCTTTGTCGATCGGTTGTGTTCCACCCAGCCAGCGCCGCCGGCCACGGGCGTGGAGATGGGGTTCTGGGTCGTCACCACGATATTGCTGTTTTGATTCGCCCCGACCTGCGGCGCAGGAAACGCTCCTTTCGCCCAAAAATTGACGCAACTCATCCAGGCTCATTCCGCGCTGAACCGGTAGCTCGACCGTCCGAACCACCTTGGTTGCTGCCTGCTCTGGAAGCGTGGCGTAGTCGATCGCCAGCGACCGCAGTACATCAGACTCGGACTGTGTTCTCATCCCGCAACATAGTAACCCGCCTCCTCCGTCTGCGGGAACTCTTCCTTCCTGAGACGCCTCTCCGTTAGGAGCTTTGTCTCGTAGAAGCTCTGGAATCTCAGCAGATGCCTCCGGAAGATCAGAGAGGTTTTTCAAAGGCTTCGGGAGCAAGCTCGGCAGAGGTTTCAGCAGACCGTGGCGGCTCGGCCTGTTCGTTAGCCCACACTCCAGTGCATCCCTCGTAGTGGAACGTCATGTACAAGTGATGCAGCGACTGCTCCGCGGCCACGACGGCTTGGAAGATCCTGTGCTTGTCGTTGTAGCCCTTGTCGTGCATGCGCTTCCACAGCTTCGAGTCGAACTGACAGCCACGTCGCAGCCCTTCGAGCCTTGTCCGTTTGCCACTGTTCCATTCTTTGGGCACCTCCGGCCCCGGAAGAGAGCCAGAAAGTGTTCGCTTGTACGGGAATGCTGTCATTTTGACATGGCACGGAGGTTGCATCGCCGCCTGGAAAATGGTGGTAACCATGTACCTCAAACCATCTTGCCCTCGGTGCGACTCGAAAGACGTGCGGCGCGTGAGCGAGGCCACGCGATCCGACGGAGAGTCCCCGCGGCTCACCTACACATTTGAATGCGTCTGCGGACTGCGGTTCGATGTCTCGATCACGGAGGATCGAGCGAAGAAGTCCCAAAAGTGAGGTCTATTATGCTGGGATCGGTTGTGCCACCGCGGAAAGGCGCAAGAGCATCCAGGCGCAGCCTTTGCGTCACACGCCGTCAACGGAGGACGGCTATGTACGAAAAAGAATCACCAATCGACTTTTTAGAGCGCTGGGAAGAGTGGCGGAATCGCCTTAAAGCGATATCCCAGAAGACGCTACACGCGAGCTCAGAAAACGATTATCACGGACTTTCACCGGAGACGAATCCGCCTACATTCGATCGATCCGCGCCTGAAAATGGTCTCGTCTGAGTCAAACAGCTAGCCCATCCTTCAAGCACCCCCAGCCAGCTCTACGGCGCATCGAATGCGGAATAGGGCGAAAAAAGGAGCCTGCCATCATGCTTGAGCCATCCTGCCCGAGGTGCGATTCCAAAGACGTCCGCCGAGTCGGTGATCCCATCAAATGGGAGGGGACGCCGCTACGGTATACGTACACTTTTCTGTGCCGGTGCGGCCTGCGATTCACTGTCCCCGCCAAATCTGAGATGGTTCACCGAACGCGTTCGACTAGAACCATGACGTCCATCCCTTCCACTTGAAGGTAGAACTCTTCACCCTTCTGCCAGATTTTCACCTTTGGCTTGTATCGGTAGGCCTGGACGACACCTGGGACGCTTTGCTTCCACTGGCTGCCATCGTCTAAATCGAAAATGGTTTCGCCGCTCCAACCCTTGAATTCATCTGTAAGCCGGGAATCACACAGAAGTTGCATCGAGGGGGTCTCAGACGAGAGGGAGAGGCGAGCAGAAGTGCGGCTTCCCGCTGCAAATTTCATCCCATGCTCTGACCAATCCACGAATGAAGACGCTGCTTCACACGTTCTGCACTTCAGAAGGTGAAATCCTCCTCCAGATCGACATTAATGCGACCTCCGAGGAAGACTCAGACCGAGTCATCCGTGAACTCAGCCGCCTCATAGGGGAAGTGCTAGCTGAGAAATGGCATGCCAAGGCAAAGTCGCTGCGCTAGGCTTCGGGCCAAGCCAGTCGGCCGTGGCCTTCGCGTCGAGAAGCTGCGAAAGCAGATCGACGCCTATTTCGATGACGGCGATCGCTTCATCGACCCCCGGGTTGGGCCACATCCAGAGTCCAACGAAGTTGGTGGCGAAAACACATCTGCGTGACCCGCAGATCAGCGCACGTCAATAGCCCCAGAGACGACATGCCCGAGTGGGTCAAGCCGGATTGTTGACGTATAGCCATAGCGGCCGTCGGCGTGGCAAAACTCATTGTTGCACGGTACGGTGAATCATCCCCCTTATTGAATTAATGAGATTTGCACGCCGTCTTGCATGATCTTCGTAAATGCTTGCTGCAGATTGTTGATGATCGTGCTCTCGCTCCCGTAGATAATCTTGTAGCTTGGCATGCCGTCGGTGACGTTGCCGATCTGCTGCATTCCGTCGAGCGTGGCCTTGTTATCGTCCGCCGACGAGCTGGCGGGATCGAACGCCGGTCCGAAACCGATGCAATGGATCAGCACCTTTTTCGTCGGTGTGGAATAGCCTGGTGAACTGGCGCTGTCGAGCGCGCAGATCTGACTGCAGATCGAATTGATCTGATTGACCACTGATGACGAGTTGTCGCTCGTACCGTTGACCGATGTGGGAAAGTCGCTAGATGATGTGCTGGTGCTGTTGTAGCGCACTCGGTAATACGAGTTGTAGGCTCCGCTATTCGTAAATGTGGCGGTGGCCAACGTATTCGGTGCGCCGTCGGTCTCGAAGATGATCAGCTTCTGGGCGCCTTTGCGGCCGTTTCCCCCAGCATCGCCGGTCGCGCCGCCGGGGTTATACGTTTTCAGCGATGTGTTGCCGCTGAACTGGTTGTAGGCCAACATCAGGGGGTAAGAGTAACACGTACCTCCCATGGCCCGCGGCACTTCGGTGTTGGCGCTATCGTAGGGGCGCACAGTGGCACTGGAGTTACCGATTGTCGCCGGCGGATACCACAACGCCTCTTGCATACTGGCATAGTCTCTCCCCAGCGGCACGCGTACGCGGTTGAAGCGGCCATCTGTATCGTTGTCGCTCTCTTTAGGCGTGCTGAACATGATCAGAGCGACGCTGTCGTTGGGATGATTGTTGCTCACGTCGGTCAATGCGGCACGAACGCCCAACTTGCAGCCGTACATCGGCGATTCGTGGCACGTCCCCGGCCACCAGCAGAACCGCGACAGGCTTGGACTGACGTTGTACCAGAGGTTGTAGTTCCCCAGGAAATCGACCATTGTCAGCGGTCCGAACCAAAAGTGTGTCCGTGGCCGGCGCGGATTGTCAGAATAGTTCATGTAGGGCTTAGGACCGCCCGTAAGGCTACTCTTTGGTGTGATTTTCACGGTCCCCCAATCGTCGTCGTAGCCATACCCGGCCAGACCGTCGTTGCTGTCATTTAGAACGGTCCACGAGCTGCTGCCAGTCTGCATGATGCCCAGCACGTAGTCGATGTAGTCCTTCCAGAACCGCTGGTTCATGTCGGATGGGGGCCAGCTCGACGTGTCGATCGTGCTGGGGATCGAGTCGTAGTACAGGATCCGGCCGGACTGGAGCCGCGATGGGAAGGGGTTCGGACCGACGTTCTTGATGAAGTTCAAGATGGCGTCGTAGTCGGGCTCGTAGGTGTCGCTGTCCGGAGCCTGCCAATTGCCGGAGTTGTCCCAAAGCTTGGAGTTGTCGTCGATTCTGCTGCTGTTGCCGTAATTCGTGAAATACAATCGCCGCCAGTCCTTCGTCGTCCGCGGATCGGGCGGCCAGATGAAAAACGTCTTTCCCCAGTAGCCCGGACCGGTCGTGTAGCCGTTGAATGTGGCGGTCATCCCGTATGCCGTGTAGCCACTCGATTCAAACGTGGCGTCGCGGCTGCTGTTGCTGGCCGTGCCACTGTTGCCCAGGATCGACCAGGCCGTTTGGCCGTAGGTCGAGCTGGTGTTCTTGCTCGTCTTCAGGTAGTTGTCTCCGCCGGGCGTCGTCTGATAGCCCGACGAAGCGGCAGTAAAGGCCGGGCTGCCCGTGGAGTTGGTGTAGAAGTCCGTCACAATGGGCGCACGGCCGTCGCTGGTCGTGGTCGTCAGGTTACACTCGTCGTACGGCGGACTGGGCGACGATCCGATCAAATCGCTGTATGTGCTGGAATAATGCCCGAACCTGGGCACGTTCGTATCCATATTGTTCGACGAGCGGTCGCCCGAGTAAGGAAGACCGACAAGGCTGCCAAAGCGCATCGAGCCGGAGTAATCCAAAATGACTGCCACATCGCGTGGGCGATGGGCGGCCGTCGCCGTTGATTGGATCGTCAGCGATGAGAAACCAAAAATCTTCGAAAAGCCCAGCCGACTCCCTACGTCCAGGCCGACCGTGGCTTGAACCATGTTCCAGTTGTCGGTTGATGGACCGGGAAACTGGCCTTCGAAGCGTTGATTGGCAGTGACGTAGGTGTAGCGGCCAATCTGCACGCTGACGGCGGAAGTGGGCATGTTGCCACCGAGCACCGCGTTGTTACTGACAACGGTTTGCGCGGTCGGCAGCACATTGCTGTAATTGTTGTTCGCGCTGTTCGTGGTATTGCCATTGAGTGCACGAGCGCCCGCCATTGCTGCAGCGTCCGCGGCATCTGAGATTTGGGTGCGGGCAGTGGCCAAAAGGCCGAGATCAATTGCTAGTGCGAGAAAAGCAATGATCGGAATCAGGAAGATCACGAACATCACCAAAGTCGCTCCGCGGCGTCGGTCGTAGCGACGACGGAAGCGAGCTGGTCTGACCGATTCACTCATGTTCGTAGGCCGGGGTTGGAGCATCGATCCACCAAAACCATGTCGCAAGACGACTTCTCTCGGTGACGCTGCCGACTCAGTGCCCATCAGCAATCCAGGTCGTCGGATTGGTATGCGACCGACGCTTAAACGGGATCTGCGGTATTTTAGGCCGAGAACCTTGCCCCCCATTTTTCCTAGCGGGTTTTCGTACTCGTCAGCGGCTCCTAGATTGACTCACGAACCTCTAGGCACCCAATAAATAGGACCGCCAAGGGGATTTGCCTATTCGTAAAGACGTATCTGCGGAATGTCGCAAAGACGAACGTCGCTACTCCCATAAGCTATAGTCGCGCAGGGTGTTGTTAGTTTTTCGTTAAGGCACCAAATATGACGTCACAAACCACGATCCGGCCGCGACCGGGCTTCACTTTGGTAGAACTTGTAGTTGTGATCCTCGTCCTCGGTATTATCGCCGCTGTCGCGACGCCCAAGATGTTCGACATAGCCAGTACGGCACGCACGAACGCTACACAGCACTCGGTCCGGATCCTGCGCAGTGCCATTGAACTGCACAAGACGCAAGTCGGCTCGTTCCCGACAGCCGCCAATTTAAAGACGGCCCTGGTCCCCTACCTCAGGGGAGCATTCCCATCACCGCAGGTGGGAGCGAATCAGAACAGCAACATCGTGGTGACGACCCAAAATCCCATCTCCACGCCCGTGGCTGGCGGCGCTGGCTGGGTCTACAACGAGACGACCGGAGACATTTCGGTCAACGACGCCACCGGGATTTCGTGGTAACGCAAGCGGCCAGCGCGGCCGAACGAACAACGAACCAGTGGCATCAATGCCAACTCATTCTTTTCTAGAAATGTTCCTGATGCGTTGGCGCGCCTGGCTACGGCAGAAGCAAAATGCCGATCCGGGGACTCTGGCAGTCAACAACGAGCCAGACCGGCCTGGCAACGGTGTGCTCTTCGCCAAGCGACCCGCCATCATGAGCGAGTTCGCGAAGATCGGCCGGCTCGACGAGCACAATATGCTCGTCCGGCACGTGTATTCGGCAAATCCTCTGTGTGTTGCGCCAACAACATCTCTGTCAGACGCCGAGCGGCAAATGATCGATCATTGCTGCCGCCACAGCCTCGTCTGTCTGATGGCCAATTGGTGGGGATCCTCAGTGATCGAGATCTGAGGCTTCGCCGCGGTTCTCGAGTCGAGAGCTTGATGACACGTAACCCCATCACGGTAACGATCGACACGCCGATTTTCCGCGCGATCACCTTGCTCATTCAAAAACACATCTCCTGCTTGCCCGTGGTGGATGGAGGACGCTTGCTGGGCATCGTCACGTCAACCGACGTCATGGTGGCCTTGCAGTGCGCAGTGCTTCTTGGCAATCCTCATTCGACCTAAGTGGCAGAAGAGTTATTGTCGTCTGAGTAATCCAATTGCGGATTGCCGCCGGGGATGTGAGACCTATCCTAGGGAGGATAACGTGCCACGCCTCGTGGCAATCTAGAGTCCGCCAGCTGCGCGACGCTGGCGGACTCTTTTTTTGCGCCGTGCGTCATCGTTGTTAATTCCAGGCCACGCTATCCTTGCCAGCAACCGAACGGCTGATTTCCTGCAAGTGCTGGTAATCCTGTTCCCCCTAGCGGCATTTTGACGATATTTGCCACTGGTTCGTCTCTATGCCACGTCATGCAGCGACCAAAGTATCTGCGGAGACCATCTCCACGAGCCGTTACCTGGGTTGAGGTTAACATGCTCTGCAAGCATCTCGTCTATTTGAGTCGACCGACACTCGGCGCTTTGGCCGCTATTTCGATGTGCACGCTAGCGGCGGCCGCTCCGCCGCCGTACGTGCGACAGCCTGCTTCTGATGCAGAACGTTTGCCGGCCGTCGAAAGGGCTGTTCGGGAAGAAGAGGCTGACGAAGCCGCTGTCGTCGAGTTGGTTCAGGAGCGCTTTGCGAACGGCAAGGTTCGCAACATTCGCTATATCACGCAGGACTCTGATAGGAACTATGTCAACCATGGTCCGTTCGTCGAGTATAGTCCGAGCGGCAAGAAGATCGCTGCCGGAAATTTTGCCATGGGCCAATACGAGGGAACTTGGACTCGTTGGCACGACTCTTCGCAAAGCTCGCTGCTAGTCACAACAGCTGACAGGCGGTTTCAACGGCCATTCACGTCCGAAGTACAGATGCAGGACGGCAAGCTGCATGGTACTTGGACGATCTATGACGCTAAACGACTAAAGGCGAGCGTCTGGAATTTTGCCCAGGGCAAACGCGAGGGCAAGTCCACCTGGTTCTATCCCAATGGTCAACGGGCACGCGAGGTGGATTATCATGAAGGCCTCATCGACGGGAAGGTCCTCGCCTGGAGTGGCTACAACAAAGTCACTGAGGACCTGACCTACATCAAAGGGCGCCGCCTGGCGAAGACCACCTACTGGCATAGCCCAGGTGTGAAAGCAGCCGAAGGCGAGACATTGTTTGCCATGGAGCCTGTCGAATCTAGCTACGATTGGTGGAACGCCAATGTTACTTTTGCCAATTCATCGGACGCAGGTGCGGACGAGAAGGTCGGCGTCTGGACCTGGTGGCACGCCAATGGTGAAAAGGCGTGCGAGGGCCGCTTCGATGCCGACATGGAGCAGGGCAAGTGGGTTTTCTGGCATAAGAACGGACAAAAGAAGACCGAAGGGTCGTACGACGCTGGGAAGCGAATCGGCCCTTGGGCTACGTGGCGTGAGGACGGCAGTTTCGCGGGGGAGAAAATCCTAGAAGGCTCCGACGCCAGCCCAGAGGTCACAGGTGCCGGACGGACATTCGAAATCCCTCACCCGCACCCAGGAGGGCAACGCCGGCCAAGACGTAGTGCTGCGAACTGGCCGATTGTGGGAAACTGACCGAAGTCGATTGACCTGCAACGCAGCGTTCCAAGTCGGCGACCACTTCAGGCATCGACTGGTAGCGGTCCTCGATCTTTTTCGCCAGCATCTTGTTGAAGATGGCTGCCAATTCGGAAGAGACATCCGGGCAGACTTGGCGCAGATCGGGATCGGCGTCCCCTGGTGGGCCATCAGCTTGGCGGTGATCGTCTCGCCGTCGAAGGTTGGTTTGCGATGTCGGCCCGGGCATCGGCGTGGCGAGTGCTCATGGCCTGCTCGGGGGCCATGTAGTCGACGGTCCCCACCACCGCACCGGTCCCGATCTCTGCCTGGGTCGCTACATCCTCCGAGGCATCGATGCGAGCCAAGCCCATATCGAGAATTTTGACCGTGCTTCTGAGTCCATCAGGAGATTTGTGGGCTTGCTCTCTCGATGGACGACCACAGTCGTGCACGCTGCACACGAGTGCAGTAGGCGTGATCCCGAGGCCTTTAGAAGCCACCATGTAGGCGTCTCGTCTTTCCTGTGTCGCCATCGGTGCCAACAATCGCGCCGCAATATCAGGAACTGCGCAGGCAATCATTTGCGCGTGACGGTCAGGCTGCCACGCTGTACTGGGTGGCGTCGGCTCAGCGGCAGGGAACGGCGGTGGCAGATGGTTGAACAATGGGCGCACCGTCGAGTATGCCGGCCCACCCGCCAGCGAATCGTGGGCCACGACCCAACTGCAAAATTTGGTCTGTCGCGGGATTACTTTGATTTAGTCATATCGGTCGAGCTATGGTCCGCGACGACGGTCGAAGATTACTTATTGCACCTTGCCACGCGCATGGGCGTTGGCCTGCGTTAGTACGTCACGGATCACCTTTAGCTCCGCCGGCTTGGCCAGATGGAGGTCGAAGCCTGCGTCAAGGGCGCGCTGCTTGTCCTCAGGTTGAGCATACCCCGTCATCGCGATCAGGAAAGCATTCGCCCCGGCTTCGGTGGCCCGCAGCCGGCGGGCGATTGCGTAGCCGTCGATTTCGGGTAAGCCAATATCGACAAAGATGATTGAGGGTTGCAGCTGCGAGAAGATTTCCAATCCTTCTTTTCCACTGGCGGCAGCAGTAACTCGGTGACCGATGTGCTCAAGCAGCGCTTTAAATGACTGCCGTACATCGGGATTGTCCTCTATCAACAACACGTTTAGGCGAGTATCCCCGCTGTTAGACCCTTCGGAATTAACCTGTCGTTGTGCGCCGGTTTGAACTAGCGGAAGTCGGATTGAAAAGACTGAACCACGGCCATCGCCATCGCTGGCTACACTGATCCCACCATCGTGCAGTTCCACAAGAGACTTGACTAGGGCTAGGCCCAAGCCGAGGCCATTCGGTCGGCGCGTCTCCGGATTCTCAATCTGAATGAATGGCTCGAAGATTACTTCTTGCTGCGAGCCGGGAATGCCCACGCCGTCGTCTTGTACCTCGACCAGCGCGACCTGGTTCTCCCGCTGGCAGGTGAGCTGAACGACGCCTCCTGTGGCAGTGAATTTGCAAGCATTGTTGAGCAAGTTGTCGAGCACCTGCGTGAGCCGTGCCGCGTCCCCCAAAATCCATAGCGGCTCGTCAGCACTGTGCAATACCAAAGTCCGGTGCTGGGCCTGGAAATCCGATCGATGAACTTGGTAGACGTGGCGGACCAATTCGCCAATGTCCAGAGGTTGCCGGTTAAGTCGAATCTTCCCATGCAGGAAGCGAGACAGGTCGAGCAGATCGTCAACGAGACGCGAGAGATGACGCGTCTGTCGCCGGATGATCGGTCGCACTTCATTCAGTACCTGATCGTCCTTTTCCAACTCTAGGACTTGGGCGGCGTTGCTGAGCGCCGCCAGCGGATTGCGTAGTTCATGGCTCAACATCGCCAGGAACCGATCGCGATTACGGACGGCTTCGCGGGAGGCGGTGACGTCGACTAAGGTCAGAAGCCAGTGCTGCACGTCGTCGAAGAAAAGTGGAGCGACACTCGCCTGCACCACATGCCGTACGGATGTGCCAACCGCGAAGTCTTGCGGCGTGCGCTCCTGTAGTTTGGCAAGCAGGAAAGGTGTCGATCGCTCTTTACCAGCGGCTAATCGCTCAAGCAGTGAGGAAGCCGCGGGGTTCGCCAGCACCACTCCCGCATCCTCATCCAGCAGAGCAACTCCTTCGGGCAATTGTTCAAGGATGGCGCGTAGCCGCATGCGTTCCTTTTCCAGGAAAGCTCGTGTCCGCTCGATCGCTCCTGATGCATGCCCAGCGACCATGGATAACAATCGAACATGTTTTTCGCTGAAGGCATGCGCACCTTCAGCGCCGACAAAGATGCAGCCGATCGGGCGAGGATTAGCGAGAATGGGAACCATGAAGAAGCTGCGCAATACCGCGACCTGAGTGGCCGACTGGGCATAGGATTCTTCTGTGGTGATTCTCTGAACTTGGTCGTCCGGGATCTGTGCATGCCACAGGCGTTGACAGGCCGTAATCAGGCGTTCTTCCACTTCGGTGGCCGCTTCGCTAGACAAGGGCCGGACGCAGCGGCGGAAAAGATGCCACTGACCATCATCCCCTTGCAGTAGACTTGCCGCCACATCGTAGGGGACGACCGCACCCGCGCGCGCCAGTATGGTGCGCAACAGTGTTGCGTAATTCAGGTCTGTGCCGATCCGGCCAGCGACCTCTTGCAGGACCTCAAGCTCAAGGGTCTGCTCCCGTACCTGGGCCTCCAAGGCGTCCAGGCGGTCCGGCGAGGGTGTGACTTCTCGTTCGCGTTGGGTCATGGGGCATGCGATTGTCCTACGGCCGCAGAGTGCGCGGCGACTTGATTGAAATAAGAAGGTGTGCCCGTTAACACGCCGCTGAAGGCGCGGATCGGCTCCATCAGGGTGAAACCATTGCCAGTAATCTCGAATTCGAAGATTTCCTTGCTGTGTTGAGATCCTCGCATCTTCATCACACTAAGGGCGCGGCCCATCCTGCCCGGCAATTCGACGTACCGAAGCAAAAAGACGTTATCGGCAATGAAGGACACGCCGTATTCGCTCAGGGCGAATGGACCGAACAGCTCCAGGATCTCATTAGTCATCAGCAACGTTACGCCGCGTTGCTTGAAGCCCTGGACAAGCGAATACATGTAGTCCTTGTACCGAGCTTTGTCGGGTGTGGCGATCTCCAGATCTTTGAGCGAGTCGATCATCACCAAGCGAGTACCGCTTCGATCTACAGCGTCGTGAATTTCGCAGAGATGAATGTCGGGCTGGATCTCCACCGGCGACCGATACAGGTAGTGGATAAGCTTCTGATCCTTGAGCCGTTCGAGGTCCCAGCCAAAGCCTTTGGCGATTTGGGCAAGCTGAACTGGCGTTTCCTGGTAGCTGACGATGATGCCAGGCTCGCCGCGGGCCGCGGCAGCCATGAGAAAATGCAACGCCAACAGGGTCTTGCCGGTCCCCGCGCCGCCGGCCAACATCGTCGCGCTCCCCGTGGGCAAACCGCCGCCGATGAGATGGTCAAGCGCTGGTATGCCCGAAGCGACACGCGTATTGACGCTGGAATAGCTCACGAACGTCGTAGGCGTCTTGGTACGCGCAAATACTCGGATGCCGTCGCTCGTGATGACGTATGGATGCAGCCCGCTGAAATAATCACTGCCGCGGACTTTGGCTACTTCCAAATAACGCTGGCAGTGCAGACCCTGGGTCTCGTAGTGCAGGCAAATGATGCTGTCGGCGATGGAGAAGATCGGTTCCTGCTGGATGTCGGACGAGGAGTATTCCCCCACGAGAAATGTCGTAGCCCCCCAGGCCGCGAGTTGCACGGCCAGATCGAAGCCGAACTTGCGGACCTCGTTGCGATCAGTCGACAGATCATGAATTGCCTTAAAGCTGTCGACCGCCACGATCTCCGGTTTGTGCTGCTTGACGATCTTCAGGACCTCGTCGATCGTACCGGCGATGCCTCGCTCTCGAATGTGTTCACCGATGTCGAAGTACACCAAGTCCTGACCCATCTTGTCGGCGTCGACATAGCTAAAATCCTGCAGATAGCGAAGGATCTTGAGCGCCGGCTCGGCCAGTGTCGTTAAGTAGAGGGCACGGCGGCCCGCCTTCAAGTTGGCGAATATCGCCTGATGCGTGAGGATAGTTTTGCCGGTGCCCGGCCGGCCCATGACGATGTTGATAGAAAGATCGCGCAGACCCCCTTGGAGGATGCGGTCCAAGCCTTCGACACCCGTGCTGATGCGGGTCTTGCCATTGGCCGATTCGTGCAAGTTACTCATGTGCGCGATTTCTCCACATCCTTCAGCAATTGGCGGACGATGATGTCACCGGTCAGTACGGCGAGCAGATCGATGAGGTTCGCGACGAGTTCCTTCATGGCGTCGCGTATTGCCGCCTGGTCCTGTGCTTCCAATTGCCCGCGTAGGACTTGAAAGGAAATACCGTCGCGTGAAATCTCTAATAGGTTGATGAAGGGATAGCGCTCGGCCGTAACAGAGGCCGAGCGCTCGAGGATCGCCGTGACACTGACACGTCCCAACGTTGGGACTAACCTATTCCAAATGGTCTGTAGCAAGTCTTCGTAAGTAACGATCACCTCGTCTTGCCGTGCCTGCAACAGGCGATGCGCGACGACTTTTTCGGCCGCTGCTTGCACGGCCGAGTCACTGGAACGCACTTCTCTGTCCATCTCCGTTCCTCGAAGGGTCTTAGAAGCGGGCATCAATTAGCTCGTGATTCAATAGTTCACGCACTTCCGCGGTGGATTTGCATCTCAACGCGAGCTCACCCAACTGCTTCAATTGCGCCATAGTTGTCGTCCGTAATGCTTGACGTACACGTGCGGCGCGGGCGGGACTCATACTTAGCTGGCGTACGCCCAGGCCCGCAAAAAGGCAGGCTGCTTTTGGATCGCCCGCGGCCTCACCACAAACTGACATCGGCTTCTTGGCATTAGCACACTGCTCGACCATATTGGGAATCGTCCGCAAAACGGCAGGGTGAATAGCGGAATAGTCATCATCCATCTCGAAGGCTCCACGGTCTGTCGCGAGCATGTACTGAGTTAGATCATTCGTGCCGATGCTGACAAAGTCCGCTAGCTCGACAAGGCCGTCGAAGAGGACAACAGCTGCGGGAGTCTCGATCATGACCCCGATCGCTGGGGCACGACTCATACCCTCTCTAGATGCGCACTCACGCACGATTTCAATGGCGCGGGCCACATCCTGCGTGTCGACCACCATCGGTAGCAGGATCCGAAGGTCATGGCCCTTGGCACCTCGCACGATCGCCTGAACCTGATCGCAAAATAGATTCTTCTCTTTCAGCGAGAACCGCAGGCCACGAAACGACAGTAGCGCGTGATCGAACTGCGCGCTTAGAAACCTCGGGTGCTTGTCCCACGCCATGTCCAGCGTGCGGATTGTAATGGGCTTTCCCTGCACTGAGTCCGCGATTTGCCGGTACACCTCGACCTGATATTCAAGCGCCGGCGGCGCAGTGGCGTCGAGGAATAGGAACTCGCTCCGTAGCAGTCCAACACCATCTAGCCGATGTTGGATCACCGCCTCCGCCTCTTCGGGCCGCGCGATATTCGCCTGAAGGCTTATGTCTATGCCATCGAGCGTAGAACTGGGTAGGAATTCATCTCCCAGACTTCGTGTCCGTTCGTTTACCCAGTTTGTCACCTCGCGAGCGAAATCCAGCGTTTGAGGGGCTGACGGGGAGGCGATTACTTCGCCTGAGTCTCCATTAACCAGTAATTCCATGCCCGGGCGGACCCGCCGTAGTAAGCCGTCCAACGCCGTGACCGCAGGTACGCCCAAAGCCCGCGCTAAAATTGCGGTGTGGCTGGTCTCGCCTCCCTGCTCCGTCAATATCGCAGCCAAATGGGCTCGATCGATATTAAGGGTGTCGGATGGCAAGAGTTCACGGGCGACTAGAACCGAGCGTGGAGGCAAATTGGTGGAAGTGACAACCGGCGCACCTGACAGGTGCCCGAGAAGCCGCCGGCCTACATCGCGAATATCTTGCTGTCGCTCCCGGAAATATGGAGCACCAGAACGCGCGAATTGGTCGCAAATCTCGGCAAGTTCCGCATCGAGAGCCTGCTCGACATTGACCAAATCAGATTCAATGCGAGCTCTAACTCGATTAACGAAATGCGAGTCTTGAAGAATCGCCAAATGGGCTGAAAATATGCCCGAATGCGATTTTCCCAGTTCGCGCAAGACACGGTGACGAGTTTCGTCGAGTTCTCGAGCAGATTCAGCCACGGCACGGTCGAATCGCTCGAACTCGGCTTTTACCAGCGAGGCCGAGATCGCCCGTCGGGGAATAACTTCGGCGCTTGGCTGTAAAACGACCGCGGTGCCTGCAGCGTATCCTGGCGAAATCGGCCTTCCTAGCAATTGCATTGGTCACAACCTGCATCCGAACAAAACTGCTTCAGATACCAAGCTGGAGTCATGCCGAAGTAAGAACGGCGGGCGGCCGCGGAATGAGCCGGGGCGTCCTCCAGCCACGCGGCGCCCCATGCTGCAATGGCAAACGAGGGCACCGCGCGGCTGGACTGATCGCAGCCGCAACCGAGATAACATCGCAAACATATCGACGGGACGATACTCGGCACTGACCGTAATGCCATCAGTCACGTCGGTATGACTCTCTATTCATTACTCTGTCACCGGCCAATGCGAGTGCCAGACGCCGCCGAGTTCTTTCCGTTTCCTCGTTTTTCTGACGTTGTCGAAAAGGATGACTCGACCGACGGATTTCCTTGCTTCACCTCAATCCGCCGCGGTTTGACTTTCTCTGTTTTTGGCAGATGAAGCGTCAAGACGCCGTTGTTCAGTTCGGCAGAAATTTTTGCCGTATCGACTGCCTCTCCGATTGTAAACGTGCGATAGAAATCCCCGATGCCATATTCGCCGGCGACGAAGGTGATGTTCTGGTGGCGCGGAGGAACGTGGCCTTGAATTGTCAGCTCGCGATTTTCAAACTGAATCTCCAGCGTCTCCGGCGTCACACCAGGTAGGTCTGCATACAGAACCAACTCGTCGTCAGTCTCCCGGATGTCGATGCGCGGCGTGTAGGCCAATCCCCCGCGAGTCCTCTCGACCGAAGCGAGACCGTTTTGTTCCTGTTTAGTCAAATCACTGGACATGTGTGAGTCCTCCTTTCGTGAACAGTCGGCGTTCGCCTCAATGTTATGCGCCTTTCGTATTGACCGAGATCCGTCGTGGCTTAGCCTCCTCGCACTTCGGCAAGGAAATCGTGAGCACGCCGTATTGGAACTCCGCGGTCACCTTACTGCTGTCGACCAACGATGGAAGCTCGACCAGCCGACTAAAAGTCCCCCAGCTGCGCTCGCGCCGATGCCATGTCCCGTTTTGCGTTTCGGGCATCTTGCGATCGCCTTTAACGGTTAGCTTGTTGCCGCCTGTGACATAGATCTCGATGTCGTCCAGGTTGATGCCGGGGAGTTCCGCTTCGACATAGAAGGTCGCTTCGTCGTCCCACAGATTGAGCGATGGAGAGACACCGCCAGTCGCCGTGCGCGAGCTGTTCGTGCCGAAGCGATCGAAGAGACGACTCATTTCTTGGCGCAACTGGTCCATTTCCGGTCGCGCGTCCGCGAAGGATTGCCACGGAGCGAACATGTCAAACCTCCTCCGAAAGAACCTTGGGTAAATCCAGACAGCCACGCGAAAGCGCGATTTGCAACGCCCGTGCCAGCACGGGGCTTAAAGTGACGCCACACGGACAACCTAGCCGGGAATTCGCAAAAACCAGGGACGAAAAGACTTCCGCATACGGTCACATGTTGATAACCACCGACTCCCCAAAGGCCGGCCAATAGGGACCTGCCAATCTGACATCTCGTCCTGCAAAAATGACCCCCGCGACGTCGTCGTTGACCAAAACCGAACAAACGAATTCATTCGAACCGGCCAGAAGGTGCTATGTCAAACGGGATGATTGCCGCACGAAACCTTTCAGGGGATAGTCGCAGAGATCGGTCGACGTGACCTGAAGACGGCATCTCGGCAGCTTTCCAATAAGACCGGCGGAGAACTGGCCAGCCGCACAGACGAGTCGGTGCAAGAACGTCCCCTCACCGCGACCTATTAGGCCCGCGTGTCGATCGAAGATTCCTGCCGGACTGCTGAGGTTTGGCAGTCGTGGGCGGGCCAACGTAGTGGTCGAGACCCAGAGTCTGGGACAGTGCGGCTGGCGCTGGATTCAACGTACGTTTCACTTCAAGCTGTAGGATTGTCCAAACGCGTGCCACCCGAAATAGGAGATTGACGCCGGTCGCTGATTTCCTAGTTGAGGTCCCTGCCCCACCTCGACCGGACGTTAAACTCTGCCCGCATAGTCCCTGCCCCACCATGCGGGTTTTTTTATCGGTTCCCTTTGGTTTACTGCCTAAGAACTAGACGACGCTCAGAATGATGACCAGGAGCGACAGGGCGGCAAACAGTAACCCGGCCGCCCGAACGTTTCTGGACAGCACCCAAACTGCAACACATGGCATCCCCAGCATAAGCACAAAGAGGCAGAAGCCTTGAAATGGGCTGAGCTGATGATTTCGCGTGCTGTGATGCCATGCCGCGCATGCTAGGGCGAGGCAAGCCACAGCAGCCATCATGCGCCCGATGCTAAACGTGAAGTTGCCCATGTCCGCGGTTTCGGCAGGCGTCCTGCGACTGCTGGGTCATTTCTGCGTCGGCCACCAAAGCAGGCACGCTAGAGCAATGGCTATCGCTCAGGGAACCGCCAGTATGGCTGCAACAATGTCTTGGGGGTCGTCTTCTAAGCAGATTCGCCAGAGCTTGCGGACTACGACGAACGTGGTGGGGGCACACGTCAGGGCAAGCATCAGTCGCTTCAGGGAGAACTGAGCCATTCCCGCATCCTAGCCCGGCAGTGCGACCCCGAACAACTTTTGTGGTGCACTGGCGCCGGCGGCTAAAATGAGCCCATGCCCCGCAACCCACCCACGCCCCGGTCCGGTCTGAGGGTAGCGGCGATTGCCGGGGTGCCGTTGCTGTTGGTCGCGTACGTGCTCAGCATCGGGCCAGCGGCACGACTAGGCGGCGCACGCGGTTCTTCCCCAGAGTTGTACCTGCGGATTTACGCGCCGGTCTTCTGGGTAACTAAACGCAACGACACCGCAAAATCGGTGGTGGTGTGGTGGCTGCTACTTTGGCTCCCCGGTAACAGGTCCAATCGGGTTAATGCGACGACGCACGATTCGGCATCATTTCCGCGCTCTGCTGAGATATCCCGATGTGGCCGCTTCACTCTCCGTGTCAATCAATGAGTGCTCGAAGCAGCGTTTGTCCACAAAAGTTGACAAAGCGCCCAGTCGTAGCTCATTGTCTGTGCAAGATTTTGCACACCAGCGGGACGCAGCATGACTACCTGGGCGGAACTCAATTGCGATATCGGCTGTCACCTGCCGACCCCCGCGGCGATCCGCGAGGCGTGCGAGGCGATTCAGCGAACCTGGACTGAAGAAGAGCGGGTAGCCCGATCCTGCGGCTCGACCACCAGCATTAAGCCTCACTCGACCGGATACCGCCCCAGGGCGAGGCAGCCATCGTCGTGAAGTGCCGACGGCTGGCCGTATCACCCAGCAGCGGCTTCAGCGTTGTTCTCGGCAGGGTACTGGCGGGCGAACTTGATGGCCGCCCGTGCCGTGCTGAACTTCCGCGGGTCTGCGCCAGCGCTGTAGACCGCCGCTATTTGTCAGCGCTCGCGGCCCGAGTGCCCTTCCTAGGCCGGCTAGTCACCTCCGGCGCTATATGGAAGGTAATCGAGTCGCCCTGACGCTCGAAGCCAATCACGCGGCCGATTCCCTCGTTGCCGGCCCACTTGAGCGACTCCGGCTGAGTGCTCCGGCTCAGGTGGTCGAGTTGTTCCCTCTCATCGCCAGTACAGCAGGCGAAACGAATCACCAATAGTTCGCCGTCGTAGTCCCACGACGCGAGACGAGTCACGGTGCCAAGCTGGACGATGCCGGACTTGCTTTCCATCTGATCAACATTACCGCCGACTAGAGGTGCTGAGAAAACCCTGCATGGTTCTTAGACCCTTCATGCGGGGTCGGATGATTTGGCCAGACGCAACCGCTCCGCGGCCTGTTCAGGTCTGCACAAGGCGGGCATCAGATTGGCCAGCTCGCTCGCGTGCGTATTGGCGGGCAAAGGCGACTGCCGCCCGAACGGTCTTGAAACTGTGCGGCTCTGCATCTTTGTCCAGGATGACCACATAGCGTGCAGACACGCTGGGATCATAGAGGCCCATGCCACCTGACGGGTTTTGGTCGCTCTTGGCATAGCGGCCGAGGGCAACCCGTACCTGCCGATCCACTTCGCGCTCGATTTGCTGGGGCGTACGCCGGCGATTCATGGGCTATCCCTTCATCAGCCAGCCGTGGCCACAACAAAAAAACCGCGCATGGTGGGCAGGAACCATGCGGGGCTATTCCTGCCGGCGTTCAGCAGGTGGAATCCGCACGCCGACTTAATCCAATCCTAATAATCGACTGCCGACGGTCAATGATTTTTTGGCCGTGGCAATTAGTGACTTATCGAATCGATGCTGCCGGTCGTGCCGGCGGTTGGAGGCTTTCTGGACGTCGTCCGACTCAGTCGCCCATGACATCTGCCGTGCGATGACTTCATTGGCTGCCGCACGGCCCAGCCAGTTTGGGGCAGAGCGAGCTATCTCGGGAATGATGGGGTTATGGGGCAGCCGTGGCAGCGTCCCCTACATGACTCTTGGCCCGTTGACACTCCTCGTCAGCGGGTTTTTTGTTGCGCGGTGCTGGCCAAGCACGAATCTGCACCACTTTGGCGGGGGGGCTACAATCGACCCCATGCCCCGCAACCCACCTACGTCTCGATTTGGTCTGCACATCGCGGGCATTGTGAACCAGTAATCCAAGTGTGCCCTATCCGTATTCTTGGCGGCCAGCCAAAAGTTTATCGGTGGAGGTCGTACCCTCCTCGGTACTGACGTGTGCCGCGCTTTGGGCCTGGCTGGGCTGTTGCTTTGCCCCCAGGAATTCTACCCGCTCCTTCTGACGGAATCATGGCCGGTGAGCACGTTGGCGACCAGCTTCACTTCGGCCGCTGTTGCATCTCCCGGCTCCTCGGCCCGATACTGGCGACATGGACCAAGCCGACAAACCCACCCCGAAACTCAAGCGTCGCTGGTTTCAGTTCGGCCTGCGGACGTTGCTGATCCTGACGACCGTTGTCAGCGGACGTGGCGGATTCGCAGAGTCCATTGCCACCCAGCCGATGCGTGACTCCCGCAGCCATCGCAGTCGTGACCCGCATTGTCCCCGGCCGCTGGCAGAAGTTGTACAATCGACTTCATGCCCAGCAAGCCAACTGAGCGCCGTTCCGGTCTAAAGAGTGGCCCTGATCGTGGGCGACCATCAGACGTGAATAACAAGAAAGGGACCATCCATCATGTGCATCCGCGTACAACTTCTTGTGTGTGTGATTTGCGTGGCCCTGTCAACCTCGGCCGTCGCTCAGACCGAAGTGCCGCCGCAGTCGAAGAAGGAACCAATCCCGGAGAGCACCGAACCGACGGAGCTTGAGGGGAACTGGGAAGTGGCCCGGGTGGAAGGAGGCGACCCCGGTGAGGCTAAGGTCAAACAAAACTGGAAGTACAAGTTCGCCGGAAATACGTTGACGGTCTCGGTTCCGGGCGCCGCCAGTCAGGCCGTCGATGTCAAGTTTCGCATTTCCCTGCCCCCCGACACGAAGCCACAGCACATCGATCTGGAACTAATCGAGGGAGCGGATGCCGGCAAGAAGTTTGTTGGCGTCGTGGAACTGGGTAAAGACGTACTCAAGTTGGCGATGTCCGCACAGGACCGCCCTGCCGATTTCGACGCGGCCAAGCAGACGGTCGGGGTGATGCACCTGCGGCGTGTGAAAAAGTAGGAAAAGTAGGTGCCAGCTGACGGAATGGCCCCCATGCCCCGCAACCGATCCACGCCACGTTCCGGTCTGAGGGTGGCCCTGATCGGCGCGCCGCTGCTGCTGGTCGGCTACGTGCTGAGCATTGGGCCAGCGGCTCGGATTTTGATGCCGGGAGGCTTGGACAACCTTAAATTGTTCCATTCAATCTATCGGCCGATCACGTACGCGGCGCACTGGTGCTATCCTCTGAAACGCGGGATGTTTTGGTACGTGAACCTGTGGCTGCCAAGCAACATAAGATACGGTCATCTGCCCGAAGACTAGGCCCGCATTCCGCGCTCTGCCGGGCATCAACACAACCTTAGGACACTTCCGGTTAGCGGCCTTGATTTCATTTCGTGAGCGCACCTAATATACATTTGGTGAGCGCTCCTAATATATTCGCGACTTTACTATCCGTTTTTGGCTCTTGATAGCAGAAAGGATGGGAAATGAGACGTTATTTTAGGTTAAGCAGTTTCGTGGCTATGGTTGGTTTATTGACCCTGTTGACGGGTTGTCCCGGTGAGGGGGGGCCAAAGAAAGTCTCCGTGAAAGGGACAATCACCAAGGGGGGTGCGGCTATCACAGTGCCCGCCGATGGAATTGGAACTATCATCTTCACCGAGGTCAAAGGGGCCGATCAATTGGGCGATGCCACGTATCCCGGTACGATTGATGCCGCCGGCGCGTTCCAAATCAACGTTCCGCTGGGCAAGTATTTCGTGTCTCCCTCCGTGCTCGACAAAGACCGAAATTCCACCATCGGTCCTCCGGTGACCAACATCGTCAAGGAAGTCACGGGGCCTACAAGTGACATGAAAATCGAAATCCCTTGAGCCGCAGATTCTGTTTTTGATGAACGGCGGAGCAGTCCGGGCTCCGCCGTTTTCTTTTTACGGCCGGCAACTCTGCGGCGGCACGGCAATGACCAACAACCCATCCTCGCCCCGTTCCGGTCTGAGGGTGGCCGGCATCGTCGTGGCTGGCGTCGGCGTGTTGCTGACCCTGTACGTGCTGAGCAGCGGGCCAGTTGGTCGGCTCTTACCACCGATGCTTCCAGCCGCCATTGGCCCTTCTAGTTTTCCCGTTTGGCAAACGGTCTACGCGCCACTGCTGTGGGTCACGGATCGTTCGCCTGCAGCAGCCAAGTTCGCCATTTCTTATTTGCAGGGTTGCGGAGCAGTTCACGCTGCGTTTTGGGTCGAATTGCGGCAGGAGTGGCACAATCACCTCCTGCTCACTCTCTAGGCACGCTTTCCGCGCTCTGCCTGCGGAAAATCTTCAAAAGGCATCACTACCTACTTCGCTGGCACGATTACTTGCTTGCCGCACTTAGGGCATGTCGTGCGGAGGCCGGGCTGATCGGCGACCAGCAGCTGAGTGCACGTGTCACAGCAAAAGGTGATCTGCGGTGCTATGGCACTCGTGCCACAATTCACGCATTTAACATCACTGCCGGCGCGCCCCGCAGTCAGCACCGCCTTGCATTTGGGGCACTCAAAACTCATGTGTGGTTTGGGATCGAAAATCGACCGCCCTCGCTCGTCAACCTCCGTCTCCGGCGCCCAGGACAACTCCCGCTGACACCATTGGCACTTTTTGCCCTTGCCATCGAGCCGGCCAGAGCAATCGGGGCATTTGGGCCGCTCGTCGAGACCTAGCGCGGCGATGACTCCGAGTGGGCCTAGGAGGAGACCGAGCCCAGCCCCGCCACTTCCCGCATCGCGTTCGCGGGCCGCGTAATAACCAGCAACTCCGCACGCCAACCACACGAGTACGCCAGAGCAGGTCAGAAAGCCCGGGTCCATTGAATTGCCCTTTAAGCCGCCGGCCGAACGAAGCGGCGTCATCCTGCCAAGTGCGCTGGCGGATCGCAAAGAAAATCCCGGTCTCCCTCAGTTTTGCCGGGCTTATCTACTTCGGGAGGACACGCCCATGTCTTGCCTCATTCAGGCCATTGGCCGGCTACAATCGGAGGCATGAAGCGGCCGCAGTTCAGTCTCCGCGACTCGCTGTTTGCAACGGGCTGTTGCGCAATGGCGATGGGCTGCTTTCGCGCGGCGTACTTCACGAAGGATGAGCTGCCCGTTTCCAGCTTGGCAGCACTCGCTGGCATCGTACTCGTCGGCGCCGCAATCGGAGCCTTGTTCAAGGCGCCGGTGCTCGGCGGGGCAGTGGCAGCAATCGTCGTATTCACGATCGTCGCTGTCCTGCTCACCATCGCGGCGATGATCGTATTGCTTCGGAACGACCCGCTTAAGTCGTGGGGGCAAAGTCTTCGGCGAAACGACGATTGGGTTCAGCTGGCTGCTGTTGCATGACCGAGCTCTTGGGCCGGATACTGGCGATATGGACCAGGCCGACAAACCCACCCCAAAGCCAACTCGCCGCTGGCTTCAGGTCAGCCTACGAACGCTACTGATTGTCACGACGATCGTTGGTGGGCTGCTAGCCGTCACGCTGCGGTGGATCGCACCGGCGCAGCGGCAGCGGGCGGCGGTGAAAATGGTCGAGACGTTGGGAGGAGCTCCGGCGTACTTCAAAGCGCCCAACCACGAATCGTGGTTAACCAAGAAACTTCGGGGCCAGCTGCCACGAGACTATTTTGATGGGGTGCGATGGATCTTGCTCGACGGAACAGCAGCGGCGGACCAACACCTGGCCTCGATTTCCTCCTTGCAGCAACTTCGCGTGCTTATGCTGAACGGGACGCAGGTGACTGATACGGGGATGATCCATATTGCGAGCCTCGAGCAACTAGTTTCTCTCTCGCTCGAACGCACACAACTAACGGATGCAGGTTTAGTTCATTTGGCAGAAATGACGCAACTCAATTACCTATATCTCGATGCAACGCGCGTGACGGATACGGGACTGGTCCATTTGGCGAAACTTGAGCAACTCCAAAAACTTAGCCTTAGTGACACACAGGTGACTGACGCTGGGGTAGTCCACCTCTCAAAACTGACTCAGCTCACCCAACTGCGGCTCACTTTCCAGCACATTGGGATCCTAAGCTTAGAATTCCACGTGGACAAGTTGTCGCGG
>JADMIO012752699.1_pt1 | contig 129412 bp, 93 predicted proteins | sample 8958161 | NCBI WGS metagenome assembly JADMIO01 (sample SAMN16585339, study PRJNA669376) | soil metagenome | isolation source: Crop rotation soil | place: USA: Cullars Rotation, Alabama | collected 2011
CTTTCCCCAGCACATACGACATTAATCGTGCCGATACCCAGGTTAGGCGCGCTGTCAATAACTATGACATCATAGTCATGAGCAACAGTTTCAATGGCCAGTCGGAGCATCAGGTGTGGATCGGTGGGCAGTTTACCTTCATCAAATTTGCCCATTAACTCAGTTTCAATACGGTGCAGAGCCAGACAGGAAGGAATAATGTCAAGCCCCGGCCAGCAAGTGGGCTTTATTGCATAAGTGACATCGTCCTTTTCCCCAAGATAGAAAGGCAGGAGAGTGTCTTCTGCATGAATATGAAGATCTGGTACCCATCCGTGATACATTGAGGCTGTTCCCTGGGGGTCGTTACCTTCCACGAGCAAAACACGTAGCCCCTTCAGAGCCAGATCCTGAGCAAGATGAACAGAAACTGAGGTTTTGTAAACGCCTCCTTTATGGGCAGCAACCCCGATCACCGGTGGAAATACGTCTTCAGCACGTCGCAATCGCGTACCAAACACATCACGCATATGATTAATTTGTTCAATTGTATAACCAACACGTTGCTCAACCCGTCCTCGAATTTCCATATCCGGGTGCGGTAGTCGCCCTGCTTTCTCGGCATCTCTGATAGCCTGAGAAGAAACCCCAACTAAATCCGCTGCTTCACCTATTCTCCAGCGCCGGGTTATTTTCCTCGCTTCCGGGCTGTCATCATTAAACTGTGCAATGGCGATAGCCTTCGTCATTTCATGACCAGCGTTTATGCACTGGTTAAGTGTTTCCATGAGTTTCATTCTGAACATCCTTTAATCATTGCTTTGCGTTTTTTTATTAAATCTTGCAATTTACTGCAAAGCAACAACAAAATCGCAAAGTCATCAAAAAACCGCAAAGTTGTTTAAAATAAGAGCAACACTACAAAAGGAGATAAGAAGAGCACATACCTCAGTCACTTATTATCACTAGCGCTCGCCGCAGCCGTGTAACCGAGCATAGCGAGCGAACTGGCGAGGAAGCAAAGAAGAACTGTTCTGTCAGATAGCTCTTACGCTCAGCGCAAGAAGAAATATCCACCGTGGGAAAAACTCCAGGTAGAGGTACACACGCGGATAGCCAATTCAGAGTAATAAACTGTGATAATCAACCCTCATCAATGATGACGAACTAACCCCCGATATCAAGTCACATGACGAAGGGAAAGAGAAGGAAATCAACTGTGACAAACTGCCCTCAAATTTGGCTTCCTTAAAAATTACAGTTCAAAAAGTATGAGAAAATCCATGCAGGCTGAAGGAAACAGCAAAACTGTGACAAATTACCCTCAGTAGGTCAGAACAAATGTGACGAACCACCCTCAAATCTGTGACAGATAACCCTCAGACTATCCTGTCGTCATGGAAGTGATATCGCGGAAGGAAAATACGATATGAGTCGTCTGGCGGCCTTTCTTTTTCTCAATGTATGAGAGGCGCATTGGAGTTCTGCTGTTGATCTCATTAACACAGACCTGCAGGAAGCGGCGGCGGAAGTCAGGCATACGCTGGTAACTTTGAGGCAGCTGGTAACGCTCTATGATCCAGTCGATTTTCAGAGAGACGATGCCTGAGCCATCCGGCTTACGATACTGACACAGGGATTCGTATAAACGCATGGCATACGGATTGGTGATTTCTTTTGTTTCACTAAGCCGAAACTGCGTAAACCGGTTCTGTAACCCGATAAAGAAGGGAATGAGATATGGGTTGATATGTACACTGTAAAGCCCTCTGGATGGACTGTGCGCACGTTTGATAAACCAAGGAAAAGATTCATAGCCTTTTTCATCGCCGGCATCCTCTTCAGGGCGATAAAAAACCACTTCCTTCCCCGCGAAACTCTTCAATGCCTGCCGTATATCCTTACTGGCTTCCGCAGAGGTCAATCCGAATATTTCAGCATATTTAGCAACATGGATCTCGCAGATACCGTCATGTTCCTGTAGGGTGCCATCAGATTTTCTGATCTGGTCAACGAACAGATACAGCATACGTTTTTGATCCCGGGAGAGACTATATGCCGCCTCAGTGAGGTCGTTTGACTGGACGATTCGCGGGCTATTTTTACGTTTCTTGTGATTGATAACCGCTGTTTCCGCCATGACAGATCCATGTGAAGTGTGACAAGTTTTTAGATTGTCACACTAAATAAAAAAGAGTCAATAAGCAGGGATAACTTTGTGAAAAAACAGCTTCTTCTGAGGGCAATTTGTCACAGGGTTAAGGGCAATTTGTCACAGACAGGACTGTCATTTGAGGGTGATTTGTCACACTGAAAGGGCAATTTGTCACAACACCTTCTCTAGAACCAGCATGGATAAAGGCCTACAAGGCGCTCTAAAAAAGAAGATCTAAAAACTATAAAAAAAATAATTATAAAAATATCCCCGTGGATAAGTGGATAACCCCAAGGGAAGTTTTTTCAGGCATCGTGTGTAAGCAGAATATATAAGTGCTGTTCCCTGGTGCTTCCTCGCTCACTCGACCGGGAGGGTTCGAGAAGGGGGGGCACCCCCCTTCGGCGTGCGCGGTCACGCGCACAGGGCGCAGCCCTGGTTAAAAACAAGGTTTATAAATATTGGTTTAAAAGCAGGTTAAAAGACAGGTTAGCGGTGGCCGAAAAACGGGCGGAAACCCTTGCAAATGCTGGATTTTCTGCCTGTGGACAGCCCCTCAAATGTCAATAGGTGCGCCCCTCATCTGTCAGCACTCTGCCCCTCAAGTGTCAAGGATCGCGCCCCTCATCTGTCAGTAGTCGCGCCCCTCAAGTGTCAATACCGCAGGGCACTTATCCCCAGGCTTGTCCACATCATCTGTGGGAAACTCGCGTAAAATCAGGCGTTTTCGCCGATTTGCGAGGCTGGCCAGCTCCACGTCGCCGGCCGAAATCGAGCCTGCCCCTCATCTGTCAACGCCGCGCCGGGTGAGTCGGCCCCTCAAGTGTCAACGTCCGCCCCTCATCTGTCAGTGAGGGCCAAGTTTTCCGCGAGGTATCCACAACGCCGGCGGCCGGCCGCGGTGTCTCGCACACGGCTTCGACGGCGTTTCTGGCGCGTTTGCAGGGCCATAGACGGCCGCCAGCCCAGCGGCGAGGGCAACCAGCCGAGGGCTTCGCCCTGTCGCTCGACTGCGGCGAGCACTACTGGCTGTAAAAGGACAGACCACATCATGGTTCTGTGTTCATTAGGTTGTTCTGTCCATTGCTGACATAATCCGCTCCACTTCAACGTAACACCGCACGAAGATTTCTATTGTTCCTGAAGGCATATTCAAATCGTTTTCGTTACCGCTTGCAGGCATCATGACAGAACACTACTTCCTATAAACGCTACACAGGCTCCTGAGATTAATAATGCGGATCTCTACGATAATGGGAGATTTTCCCGACTGTTTCGTTCGCTTCTCAGTGGATAACAGCCAGCTTCTCTGTTTAACAGACAAAAACAGCATATCCACTCAGTTCCACATTTCCATATAAAGGCCAAGGCATTTATTCTCAGGATAATTGTTTCAGCATCGCAACCGCATCAGACTCCGGCATCGCAAACTGCACCCGGTGCCGGGCAGCCACATCCAGCGCAAAAACCTTCGTGTAGACTTCCGTTGAACTGATGGACTTATGTCCCATCAGGCTTTGCAGAACTTTCAGCGGTATACCGGCATACAGCATGTGCATCGCATAGGAATGGCGGAACGTATGTGGTGTGACCGGAACAGAGAACGTCACACCGTCAGCAGCAGCGGCGGCAACCGCCTCCCCAATCCAGGTCCTGACCGTTCTGTCCGTCACTTCCCAGATCCGCGCTTTCTCTGTCCTTCCTGTGCGACGGTTACGCCGCTCCATGAGCTTATCGGGTCCACTCGCGAACGCAGAAAGGCCCACCCGAAGGTGAGCCAGTGTGATTACATTTGCGGCCTAACTGTGGCCAGTCCAGTTACGCTGGAGTCACTAGTATTTAGGTGACACTATAGAAGCGGCCGCGACAACTTGTCCACGTGGAATTCTAAGCTTAGGATCCCAATGTGCTGGAAAGCGCTGCCGCTTGATTGAGCCAATTGAGGGGGATTGAGTTCATTGGTTCATTGGTCCATTAGTATTTCAGAGAAGCGATCCGCTGAACTGCAACAATCACGGCCAATGAACCAATGACTCAATGCAGCAATGAACCAATGACTCAATGAACCAATGAACAAATTCTTATGAAACATTCTGAAGGCTTTCTAAAAATCGTTAACGATTCGAAGACTCGAATCAAGGAAGTGACCGTCGCCGAGACGCGCGAGCGCGTGGCCGCCAACCCCGATGCCAAACTGATCGATGTTCGCGAGGACAATGAGTGGGACGCCGCGCACGCGGCCGGCGCCATTCACCTTGGCAAAGGAATCATCGAGCGGGATATTGAGGCGACCGTGCCCGACAAAGCCGCCGAGCTGATTCTTTATTGCGGCGGCGGCTATCGCTCCGCGCTCGCGGCTGATGTGCTGCAGACGATGGGCTACACGAACGTCTGGTCCATGGCCGGTGGCTGGAAGGCCTGGAAAGAATCAGGCGCGCCGGTCGAGTGATCTTTCTTACCGATGAAATCCGTCTATTTCACCCCAGAGTTTTTCAAATTTCTTCGCGAGCTCAGCAAGCATAACAACCGCGAATGGTTTGAGCGGAATAAGTGGCGCTACGAGCAATTCTCCCGCGATCCATTTCTGAAATTCATTGAGGACTTTCGCCCCAGGCTGCATTCAATCAGCCCGCATTTTATCGCCGATCCCAAACCCGTGGGCGGATCGCTCCTGCGCATCTATCGCGACATGCGGTTTCGCAAAGATCAACCGCCTTACAAGACGATGGTCGCCGCGCGATTCCCGCACCGAGCTTATAAAGAACGCGCGGCTCCCGGTTTATATCTGCATCTCGACACCAGTCGCTCGTTTTTCGCTTGCGGTCTTTGGCATCCGGACGGCGACACGCGGGCCCTGGTGCGGGAAGCAATCATTCAGCAGCCGGTGAAATGGAAGCGCGCCGCAAAAGGCAAAGCCTTCAACTCAATCTGGAATCTGTCGAGTGAGTCGTTCAGGAGACTGCCGCCAGGCTGCGACGCAAATCATCCTTTCGCTGCTGATCTGATGCGCAAGGATTTTGCCGCGGGGTTAACGTTGAGCCAGGAACAGGTGTGCAGCCCTGGTTTCATGGATCAAATCCTCAAATCAGCCAAAGCGGCCGCCTTATTTTTGGAATTTCTGACGAAGTCGGTGGGTTTGCCGTGGAGCGCGAATGATCGAGTGGCGCCGCGCGAGATTTTGCGGGCGGAATGAGGAAAAAACCAACGAAGAACAGACTACTCGGTTCAACGAGGGCAGAGGGTACCTGCGAGGTCAAGCCGAATCCTGTGTGGAGAGCCGGGCCCGAACCTGACCGTCAGGGAGGCTCGCGAGGGACCTGCGAATTGAGCCCCGTGACGGTCGGGCTAGGGCCCGGACGCGAGTAACTCAGCATTCAGAGCCTGCTCATGCAATCGACCAAACGGCGCCGGGCATGCGTGATACAATCCGCGCCCACCCGGGTTTTCAGCGTAACCAAAGGCCGATGCCCGGCGTCATTTGAGTTCTAGTCGATTCGAATTCTTTCAAAATCGAAGTCACGAAAGCAGCATTCAGGAACCAACTGGCGTGCGGTCCTTGAATCCTGGGACCCATCCATCAATGCCGCCTGTTAAAGGAGTCACACCATGAAGAGATTCTTCCCGCTCGCGATGCTCTTGCTCTGTACCTTTGCGACGCTCTGCTTCGCGCGCGACGCGCGACTGGTCCGCTACCCCAGCTACGCAAACGGCCGCATCGCGTTTACTTATCTGGCCGACATCTGGACGGCCGACGAAAACGGCCAAAACATTCAGCGTTTGACGGTCAACAAAGCACGCGACGCTTACCCGCGCTTCTCGCCGGACGGTAAATGGATCGCGTTTTCGAGCGACCGCGACGGCAATCTTGATGTCTATATCATTCCGTCCACGGGTGGGACGCCGAAGCAATTGACCCATCATTCCGCCGATGACGTGGTGCTGGGCTGGTCGCCCGACGGCAAGGGTGTGCTGTTCAGCAGCCAGCGCGGCGAAGACTTCATGGGAATACTTTATGTGGTGAGCATCAACGGCGGAATGCCCTGGAAGGCCGGCCCGGACATGGGTAACGCCGCCAGCTTTTCTCCGGACGGTTCCCGGATAGCCTATAACCCGAAGGGGCAGGTTTACTGGCGCAAGTATTACCGCGGCGCCTACGCCACCGATGTTTGGATTGAAGATGTGTCGACGAAGAAATTCAGCCAGGTGACGGACTTTGACGGTTTGGATTCATGGCCGATGTGGGGCCGCGACGGCATTTATTTCGTCAGCGATCGCGACGGCAACGGCTTGACCAACATCTGGCGCACGGGCGACAGCGGCGGCAAAGCCGACAAGATCACTTCATTCCGCAGCGGCGATGTTCGCTTTCCTTCGATCAGCGCGGACGGACGCGTGATCGTATTTGAACATGACTTCGGAATCTGGAAACTGGACACTGCCACTAAGAAGGCGACGCCGATCCGGCTCGACATCGAAGCTGAGACCCAGGAGAACGACGAGGAAGTGCGTTCGTTCAATTCCGAAGCAGACGATTACGACCTGGCGCCGAACTCAAGGCGCATCGTTGTTTCGACCCACGGCGAACTGTTCACTGTGCCGGTCGATGAAGGCGACATCCGCCAGATAACCGACAGTCCCGCGCGCGATCGCGCGGTTGCTTATTCGCCTGATGGAAAGTGGATTGCTTACATTTCCGACGCCAGCGGGCGCGAAGAACTCTACGTCACCGGCACGGACGGAATGGGAACGGCGCAGAAGCTGACCGAGATTGACGCGCTGAAGTTTGGTTACAACTGGTCACCCGATTCGAAAGATATTGCTTTCGTTTCGTCTGACAGCAAGCTCCGCAAGATCAATGTCAGCAGCAAGCAGATCGTTGAGCTCGACACCTCGCGCTACGGAAACATTTCGACGCCTGAGTGGTCGCCGGACAGCAAATGGTTGGCGTACTCAAAAAATGACGCGAGTCGCACGACCGACATCTATGTCATCTCAGCTGCGGGCGCCGACAAAGAAGCTCACAAGGTAACGTTCGATTCTTATGATGAGCGGAGTCCGCGGTTTTCGCCGGACGGCCGCAAGCTCTTCTTTGTTCGGACAGATTCCGTCGGCGGCGGCGGCGGCTTTGGCAATGCTTCAGTGCAGATCTATTCCGTGGGCCTGGAGAAGCTGGAGCGTGACCCCGACGATCCTGAAGAGCGCGCCGAAGCGGAAGGCCCGGCGGCTGAAGGCGGCGAAGGCGCCGGACCTCAGCGGCGGCCGCCGGCCAACCGGCCACCGCATGAAACCAAAATGGATTGGGCCGGCATGAAGCACCGGACCAAACAAATTACGCGCATGCCGTTTCCGGTTTCGTCTTACACGGTGACGCCGGATAGCCGCACGCTGGTTTTTGTTACTACCGAACCAGCCGGCAACTTTGCGACGCCAGTTATTTATTCCATCGGCGACGATGGCCGGCGCCTGGCCCGGGTTACCGCGGGCGGCCCGCCACAGGGTGACGCTGAAGGCGGAGGCGGCGGTGGATTCGGCGGTGGCATTGGCAATCTAGCCATCTCGCGCGACGGCCGAACGCTCTTCTTCAGCGAGCGCGACAATATTTATTCAGTGGCGCTCGGGGGAGGCGCGGCTGCAGCCACGGCCGGTCGCGGCGCCGGCGAAGGCGCGCGCCGGCGGATCAATTTCAATGTGCGCGTTAAGGTTAACCGGCCGGCCGAATGGGCTGAGATGTTCGGCGACGCCTGGCGCACCATGAAATACCGCTTCTACGATCCGGCGATGCACGGGATGGATTGGGACGCCGCCAAAGCGAAATACGAACCGCTGGTAAAAGACGTCGGTGATCGACAGGAGTTGCTCAACATCATTAACGAGATGATTGGCGAGCTCAACGCGTCCCATACCGGCTCAGCCCCTCCGCCCAGAGGCGCTGGCGGTGGTGGGGTGGCGACCGGAAATCTCGGCATCGAGCTCGAGCCTGACAAAACCGCTGGACGTTATCGCGTGACTTATGTTTACGAGAACGGACCCTCCGACAAAGACTGGGTCAAAGTAAACGTCGGTGACTATTTGATTGCGATTGGCGGCACGCCGGTGAAAGCAGGTGACGAATATTGGGAGCTACTCAACAACCGTCTGAACCGCAAGGTTGAAGTTACTTTCAATAACAAGCCGGCAGAGGAAGGCGCGTGGAAGACGCGCATCGAAACAATCAACTCGGCCGCCTACGCCAATTTGCGTTACGACCGTTGGGTCAAAGAGCGGCGGCAGAAGGTCGATGAGCTTTCGGGCGGCCGCATCGGCTATCTGCACATACAGGCGATGAATCCGCCGAGCCTGCGCAAGTTTGAAAAAGAGATTCGCGAGTTCCGCAACAAAGAAGCCCTGATTATCGATCAGCGCTGGAATGGGGGCGGCAATATCGAACAGGAACTGCTGGCCATTCTGGTCCAACGTGAATATCAGGTTTGGCAACCGCGCGGCGTAGAAGCTTCGGGCCGTCCGTTTGCCGGGTACTTCGGACCGAAAGTAGTGCTGCAGAATTGGCGGTCAGCTTCGAATGCCGAAATGTTTCCGGCGGGTTTTCGGGCCCTCGGCCTGGGTAAAGTGATTGGCACGCCCACGATGGGTGCGGTGATCGGCACCGGGAGCTATAGCCTGATCGATGGCTCGACCGTGCGCACTCCGGGTGTTGGTGTTTATCTGGCCGATCAGAAACGCACCAACATGGAAAACTATGGTGTGCAACCGGACATCCGCGTCGACAATACGCCGGAAGACAATCTGGCCGGCCGTGATCGGCAACTGGAAACCGCCGTGGACGAGCTGATGAAACAGCTCGGTGGCGGCCGCCGGAACCAAACCAACGAGCAATCGCAACGGTAGTTACGTTCAATGAGCTGCGGAGCAGCGGGGAGCACTAAGCCCAGGGCGAGGCTTTGCGAGCCCTGGGTTCCCGTTCCTTATTCAACGAGCCGCGAAGCGGCGACAGAGCATTATTGGTAACGTGAAATTCAATGTTCATCTGTCGCCGCTCTGCGGCTCCTCACTTAACCGATCTACTACCCAAGGCTCGCAGAGCCTCGCCTTGGGCTTAACTCTGACCGCTGCTCCACAGCTCGTTGAGTGATTTCTCTTATATGATCCGCGATCAAAACGCTACCGATCGATTACGCTCCGTAATCGCGAAACTTCAGCAGCTGACCGCCAGCGGCGAATTGCATTGGGAGCGGCAGGCAGGCTCGGCCCACCGCTATGCTCGCTGGAAAAATAATCTGGTAATTCTCGGTCCGGCCACGCCCCTCAGCGATACCAACATTCCGCGTTACATGTTCATCACGCCCTTCGATTCACCCGATTGCATCGAAGTAAATTCAGACGACGCGGAACTCGGCGCAGCCGTGATGGCCCTGGTCAAGCAAGTCGAGGAAGCCAGTCAGGCAGAGCCGGACACGGATCCATTCGCGGTGACTGAACAAATGCTGGAGCGCCTCGAAGCCACAAAGTAGATACATCCAAAACTCTTCTATCTTTATAAGGAAGCAAAACTATGTCAGCACAGTTCAATTCCCTCAGCCAGGAAGCTCAGAGCCTCGCACGTGTTCCTCTCTTCAAACGGCTTGAACCTCATGAACTGGAAAAACTGGCGCAGGAGATTGATCAGGTCAACTATCCTGCCGGCGAAACAATCTTCAATGAACACGATCGCGGTGACGCGCTGTACATCCTGGAAGCCGGATCAGTGCGCATCTGGGTCTATGACGATGACGTCAAGCCGGTCACGCTGGCCGAGTTGAAGCCCGGCGATTTCTTCGGCGAGCTGGCGGTGCTCGATCGCGGCGAGAGATCGAGCAGTGCTACCGCAATTACCGACATTCATCTGCACCGCCTCAGCAGTGACGATTTTCAGCGGTTCCTGATGGAGCATCCGGATGCGTCCATCGATGTCATTTGCGAAATCGCCGCGCGCATGCGCCAGACAAACATGCTCGTATCGCAACGGGCCGCGCGGAACATCAACGTCGAGATTGAAGCGAAGTCTACGATCGGTCAACGCGTGGCGGACAAGGTGGCGGCTTTCGGCGGGTCGTGGACTTTTATTTTCCTTTACGGTGGATGCCTGTTGGCGTGGATAGTTATTAACACCTTCGTTCTGTACTACATGGGCCACGGTGAAAACGGCGCGCAGTTCGATCCTTATCCTTACATTCTGCTCAACCTAATGCTGTCGATGACCGCAGCAATGCAGGCGCCAATCATTATGATGTCGCAGAACCGCGCGGCGGAAAAAGATCGGCTGGCCGCTGAACAGGATTTCAAAGTGAATCTGAAAAGTGAGCTGATGCTGGAAGAGCTGGTGCGCAAACAGCGGGAACGTGACGTGCAAATCGATGAGCTAAACGCCGCACTGGCGCAATTACGAAAAGCGTTGCCTCATTAGGTTCGAGACGCGGACCAGGCAAAGATGTGGTTTAGTTTCGTGCGCTGGTTTCGTGTCGGTTCGTGGTTTCGTATCTTCGTGACCATGAACACACACGAACAATCTGAAAGCACACTAAAAAGACTTCCATGATCGACCACCGCCCGCCGCGGGCCCGATCTCTAATTTGAATGCCGTCCCAGGGTTCGCTTCGCTCACCCCGCGCTTTATTTCGCCGTCCGCTCCGCGGACTCGTTGATTCTGGCTCTTATGGTTTTTTCTGCTGATCGCGGCGCCGTTTCTCGGCTTCACGCTGCTTAACTATTCGCGCCGCCGTCAGATCATCGAGGTCAAAATGCGGAGTCTGCTCGCCGCCAACCGCTTCGAGGCCCAGCCCTGCCGCCAGGCGAAAACCTTCACACTCGATCGCCATGTCCGTCAGATCCTCAGCGTCGCGGACCTCTTTATTATGCCAATCATAAAATGGCTTCCAGTCTCCCCGAACTGAAAGCTTTCCCGCCAGCACCGAAGCAAACTCAAATTTGCCGCCCCACTTGTTGGTTACCGGGTAGGCTACGCGAACATAAGAGAGCCGGCCGTCGGTGAACTTAAGAGATATGCCTTCTACGCCTTCGAACATTGAACTGCCGGCCGCCAACTTGCTGATCTCGGCCGCCTTCAGTTCCACATCAGACACGCCCAGCTCGTTAACCGCACCGATCTGAATTCCGGGCAGGAACGCCTTTATCTGATCTTCAGTCATCCCCAGATAAATTCGGTCCAGTCGCGGCGCGTCATTGCGCCCCAAAGTACAAGGGGCCGAAACCTTGGGGTCAGGCTTAATTACGGGCGCGGTCTGCTTGGTGAACATTTGGGTGGGATCAAGCTCGAGCCGCGCGCGGGCCGAATGGTAGTCAACGATCGCCTGGTAATACTCCAGCCGGGTCGAAGAATAGTCAGCCTGGGCATCGAGTATCTCCAGCAGGGTCGCCTTATTTGAACGATAACGTCCAAAGATCAAACTCATGTTCTGCTGAGCCGCGCCGGCCGCCTGGGCCGCAAATCTGGTGCGATCAAGCGCTGAGAGTGCGCCGGCGTGCGCCGCATAAAATTCCTGTTTGAGTTGCAGGACCGCATTGTCGCGTTGGACATCGAATGCTCGAGCGCGTAACTCAGCTTGCGTTGCGCGGCTCTTGCTCGCGCCAAAATTGAAGATGGGAACATTGAGCGTGACCATGGCCGAGCCTCCGGCGTAGCGGCCCAGCGGGCTGAAATTACCGGCATCAAAGCCGGCGTTCAGCGTGTAGGTCAACTGCGGCCAAAGTTCCCGGCGCGCGGCGCGAGCGTCCAGCAGGGCAGCGCGCTTTTGCGCGTCAAGCTGCGCGAGTTCGGGGCGTGCGGTGATCGAATCTTCCTGATAACCGGGGATTCCCGTCACCTGCAATTCGCCGGCGCTCAGCCGCGGAACATTGATGTGCACTGCATAATCGACACCCGTCAAGACTCTCAACTGGCTCATCGCAAATGATTCTGCGAACTGAGCCTGGGCGAGCTCATCGCGGCGCGAGCGTGCCGCTGAGCGAGCACGCAGCACGTCTACTTCGACGTCAGCGCCCAGTTTCTGCTGTTCCTCAAGTGAGCTAAGAAAACCCTCCGCCAAGGCGAGGGCTTCGTCAGCCAGATTGCGCCGTTCTCGTGTGAGCGCAAGACTGTAATAGCTGTCGATTGTCGCCAGCACCAGGTTGCGGCGCGCAGTCATCGTGCCCGCATGCGCGGCTGCCAGCAACACACGCGAGCGGCTCAATTGGGCGCGCAGTTTGCCGGAGACATCGATGGTGCCGGTCATACTCAACCACCCGATGCTTTCGTTAATCGCACTGGATGCGACGAAACTGAAAGTGAGTGGCTCACCCGGTTGGCGAACTGTCGAGGGCGTCGTGCCCCAGTAGGTCAGCGGCATGTTGAATTGGGGAAAGAGCTCGGCCCGCGCCTGTTTCACGTCTTCGCCGGCGCTCTGCTCGTCGAACTCCGCCTGCCGAAAACTCGTGGCGTTAGCGAGAGCCATCGTCACTGCCTGCTCAACTGACAACTTTAGATCGGTCGTCGTCTTACTGCCGTAAGGGTAATCGTAATACTGAGAAGGTGGTTGCGGGAGCTGACTGGTCTGGCCAGACTGAGTTCCAGCAGCGGTGGTTGGCTGAGTCCTGATGGAAACTCCGGCCGGTTGTTGGCCCAGAGAATTAATGCTGGAGAAAGTTGCGATAATCAACATCAACGAGAAACGGATTAGCGTCTTCAATGTAGCTCTCCTCAATCAAGAGTATTGGCGAGCAAAAATATCTACTTTTCTTAAATAGGGAAAGCATAATGTGAAGTCAGAACCGGGAGCGGCAGCGACCGGGTTAACGTTTGGTTGAGTGGCCAAGCCAAAGTGCCTGATCGAAGATTATCAGGACCCGGTCGCTACCGCTCCCGGTTCTGACTTCAACTTTGAGGCAGCCCGCCGGCGCCCAAAAAAAACCGCCGGAGTCAGGCGAGACCGGCGGTTTATCTTAATCGAATTAAATGACTGTTTATTTCGGGCGCTTGGGCGTGTTGTTATTCGGACGCGCCGGAGTCGGGTTCGTGACCGGCTTGGCCGCCGTCGACGGCGTCAACGCCGTACGGCCTGAACGCGTTAGCGCGATTCGCTTATCGCTGCCCGCGGGTTGGGCCACTTGAACTTTGATGGCTCGAAACGAGCCGTCGTGGGCCTTATTGGTTGGGTCGTAGCTGATGACGTATTGGGTGCGCATGTCACGGACAATCTCGTTGGCGATCTGCGGCAGCTCCGAGATCGACTGCGGGAAAAAGGCGCGGCCACCCGTTTCAGAAGCCAGCCGGTTAATCAGATTGACGGCTTTGTCCTTCGGACTCTTGCGAATGAAACCTTTGTCCGCTTCCAGCTCATTCACAAATCCAATTACAAAGATTTGCACATCTTCTTCACGCAGGCGGCGCATCAGGTCGGCTTCCTGGTAGTAACTGGAACGGTCTTCGCCGTCAGTAACTACGATCAAAGCCCGCCGGCGACGGTCTCCCTCGTCACCTTTTTGATATTGAGCGACGTGCTCCGCGGCGAGGTACACGCCATCGACCACCGCAGTCTGTCCACCTTCAATGTAAAGGTTATCCAGGCCGTCCAGCAGTATGTCTTTTTTATCGGAAAAATCCTGGACCGTTTCGATCTTGTCGCTGCTGATGAAGCGTTCGAGGAAGGTCTCGTCGCCCTTCTTGTTGCTGTTGATGATCGTCTTGGCGGCTTCAATTACCTGATTGAACTGCGGCCGGAGCGAGCCGGAAGTATCCACGGCCAGACCATAGATGACCGGTACTTCTTCTTCGTTGAAATCGAAGATGGGCTGCTCGACGCCATCTTCCAGGACCTTGAACTCACCTTTGCCGATACGGTTAATCGGCCGGTTATTGCGATCGATCACGCGCACGTGCAGGGTGACCAGTTCGGTATTGATCTTGATCGTCTCGCCTTCAGTGATTAGCGCATCGTCGGGATTAGGCGGCGGAGTGGGCTTTGGTTTTAGTCTTGGCGCTTCGGGCGGCGCGCCCAACTGCGGCGCAATACGGCGGCCGGGCCCGCCCTGTGTGGGGCTGGTCGCCGGTTGCTGCGTCGGCTGGGGCGTAGGCGTGGCCGACGCATTCTCGGTCGTAGAGCCGGTCTGGCGTGGCCGATCCTGGGCACTGGTGACGCCGGCTATCAATAATCCGAGGGCGGCTATCAGAAAAACCAGGGAAACTACTGTGTTTTGGCGGACTTTTTTAAAATGCACTGGTCCAACGCTCATTTCTAAACCTTCTCTGAATAAATACTTAATGTCAAACGATTTTCGCGGTCAGGAGAGTCTACAGCCGGGATTAAAGATGCTCAGAGGCGGTCGCGACGTTGCCGGGTTGTCAGAACCGGGAGCGGTAGCGACCGGGTAGCCGCGTGCAATTCAGGCCGCATGGGTAGGCCGCGATTACCCGGTCGCTACCGCTCCCGGTTCTGACCTTATTTGGGATTCGCGATCGCGTAATAACCTTCCCGCGTGCGAACGAACAGGCGGGGCAGTCCGCGCGGCGGATTAACCTTGACCTTCACGTGGTGCCATTTGCCGTCGCTGACAAAATTACCCGGCCGGTAGCCGATGGAGTACTGGTGCCTCAGCTCGAGCGCAATCTGCTCAAAGATATCGTCCATCTCTGCGCCACTCCGCGGATAGAAAGCTTTGCCGCCCGACACGCCGGCCAGCTCATCCAGAATTCCCTGGCCTTCCATTCCCAGCGCGCTGCCCACGTCACTGCCGCCGAGAATACCCACCGCGTAAAGCACCACGTCTGATTCTTTCAGCACCCGGCGCAATTCATTGAACGTATATCGCGAGTTGTTGTCCTGGCCGTCGCTGATCAGCAACAAGGCGCGCTTGGGGTGGGCGCCGCGCTGCACGCGCTCTACGCCGAGATAGCACGCATCATAAAGCGCGGTGTTATTTTTCGTCTGGACAAAAGTCAGCTTGTCGAGGACCGCCTGGCCATCGCGCGTCCGATCCATGAGGAGCTGGGCGCGGGAATTGAAGCCGATGAGAAAGTATTCGTCGCGATCGTGACTGGTTTGAATAAAGTGGGCCAGCGCATCGCGCGCGCGATGCACCTTGTCACCGCTCATTGAACCGGACACGTCGAACAGGATGCCTACCGAGACGGGTGAATCTTCGTCGCTGAAGAAAGTGATCTCCTGGTCAACCTTGTTATCGGAAATCGTGAAGGCGCCCTTGTTGAGGCCGGAAACGAAGCGTCCGTAAATGTCGGTGACGGTAACGGTAAAGGTAATCAGATCGGTGTTCGTGATGATCGCGTTCTTATCATCGACTTCACCCTGGGGCAGCAGGATCTTGGTAGCAGGTTGCTGTTTCTTGTCCTTCTCCTTGTCCGGTGGCGCCTGTACCGGTGCGGGTTGAATGTTCAGTAATTCGTTTTTGTCAGCCGGTGACGGCGAAGGTTCAGGCTTCGGCTTTTGTTGCGCGGTTGAGGTGTTCTGCGCCGTGATGGCGGCGGCTACAATTAACGCCAGAAACACCAGCACCGGCGTTATCGTTCGAGGCGATCTCATGCTTCCCCCCTGTCATGGCCAAAACCGAATTTATGAGCGCAAGCGCAACCACACAACTCAGAGAGACGCGACGAGTACGTGCGTGGCGGCTTGATCGCAGACCGAAAAGGTTTCGCCTTCACTGATCCACTTGCGTTTGCGACTGCTTGCCAAACGAAGCGGGCGCAAATTGTATTTCCAAACCAATCGTTGCGGGGAGACGCTGCGAGCGTCCTAATGCAGTGTCGAACTGATGGACGCATTGTAGGACAGGGAATGGACGAGCGCAAGATGGCTGGGACCGAAGGCTTAGACATTTCGAGTCAATTAATGCTGTAACGCATTCCGGCTCACTAGCGCTGAAGGCGCGCAATGTAAAAGCCTTGGGCAACGCCCCAGGAAAGAACGGGCCGAGAAGATTAAGCGCTGAAGGCGCGACATAGATCGCTGCCAACGATCACTCATAGGCAAGCGGCCCCCAAAGTTTTGCATTATCGGCTGGAGCCTGCGGAGCAGGCGCGCAGCATAAAGCCTGGGGCGTAAGCCCCAGGGAAGACGCCGACAAAATCCTGACAGCTCGCGAAGCGAGCGGCAGATCTTGATAAATGATTTGATGAGAAGTTATTTGATGCGGCGATCTGACGCTCGTTTCGCGAGGTCGATTGGCCTTTTCTGACCTGTTACCTGGGACTTACGCCCCAGGCTTTATGCTGCCCACCTGCTCCGCAGGCTCAAATCCGAACCTGAAGAAATCATTCACTTGGTCTCTTTCAGGCTGCGTCGAATCCTTTCAGCGCTCTTCGGTCCGATGCCGTCAATCATTTCCAATCCGCCACCGGCGGCAAATTTCCGCAGGTCCTCCAGCGAAGCAATCTTAAACTTCTGATGAAACGTGGCGGCCGTCTTGGGTCCGACGCCGGGGAGCTCGAGCAAATCAAGCACAGTCTCAGGAGTCTCTGCGGTCAAGCGTTCCCACGCGTCGAAGGTCCCTTTTTCCAGCAGCTCGATAATTTTTCCGGCGATCGCCTTACCCACGCCGGGAATCTCCTGCAGACCGGCGGCGCCGTCAGCCGTAGCAATCTCTTTCATGGGTGTGGGCCATGTTTCGATCGCTTCGGCCGCCATGCGATATGAGCGGAGGCGAAATGGGTCCTCGCCACGCACCTCCATCAGCGAAGCCATGCGATTAAAACGGCGGGCGATTTCTTCGTTGTCCATGGGTTAATGTTTGGCTGAGGTAGTTAGTTAATGATAGCATCCGCCGACGATGAAGCTATCATTTCTGCCAGGGGATTTGCATCTCACCAAAGAAAATGATGGGACTTATGTCGTCACCGAAAAGGGAAATGAACTTTTTCGAACAAGGCAAGAAAAGAAAGCCATAACGAAATTCAATTCCATTCGGCAACAGCTAGAGGCACAATTTCCACCTCACAAACTAACGCTGGAGGAAAAAGCTGCCGCGCTCAGCCGTTCGCTAATGGATTACAAGCTCGTTCAGGTACGAGCTTCAACAAAGCCTCCCAAGAAAGACAAGATAAGAGGGACTAGGACCTTTGGCTAAGCGTCGAATGCTCCCTGAAGCGATGGTTGCCAGTGGCCGGACAGTTACGGAGCGGCATGCCACTGACGATCCGCATCATTTTGAGTTCGATTTGGATCGCGGTATCCGGGAGCAGGTCGTCAAAAAGCTAGAATCAAGCCCAGTACTTCCACTTGCGAAGGGTGTGGGACCGAAAATGAGCGGTGTCTACGCACTCTATTACAACGGTGCTCTTGTATACGTTGGCAAGGCATCAATGGGAATGACTAAGAGCAAGCGCACATTGCGCTCTCGCTTGAATGAGCATGTAACTAAGATCGAAAGGCGACAAAACATCGCTGTGGAAGCGGTTCATTGTCGCTTTCTCACATTTGACAGTGAATGGTGGGTGTTTGCGGCAGAATTTGCGCTAATAGTTCATTACACTCCTGAATGGAACGATAGCGGTTTCGGTAGTAAAACACCCGGAGTTGGTCGGCCTGGAACGGATCGCATCAGTCGATGGGACGACTTGTTCCCGCCTAAAGCGAGATGATCCGCTCGCATTCATCACTGTTACGACACACAATCCAAAAGCAATGCCGCTTTCGCGCATGGTGAGCCGTTTTCCATTTATTGGAGGTCATGGGTCCGGTCCGGACCTTGATTATCAAATCACAAACTGTAAAGCCCGCCTCTTCTGCCATCCGAATAAAATCAACATGAGGCCATTTAGACTTATGGTTGTTAACCATGTCGGTGATTTTCGCCAGTAATAATCCGTTGGGCTTTAGTACTCTTTTCGCTTGTTTCAAAAAAGGTGGATAGAGGTAACTCAAATTCCAGTCGTGTTCCTTGCCACACTCAATCGTCGCTCCGAAGTCAACGTCAAATCTCTTTCTGCTCTTATCTCTGCCTTGAGGGCCAACATGAGGAGGGTCATAAACGACTACGCCAAACCGATTTGCCTTGACGTCCTTCATCTCCCGATTGTCGCCTACAATGTCCGGTTCGTATTGCGGGTCGATATCCATCGAAACGACTCGCCGTTTTGAGCCCTTCCAGAATCGCCCAGCGTTATAAGTGGCGTCTAAGATCGGGCTTGGAGGAATTGTGGGATAAAAGGTTAGCATCGCCTCAATGAGCTCACCATCCGTGCCTTCCCATACACTACTTATCGGCCTGTACTTAGGTGAGTCTACGTTTGACGACGGTGATTCTGGCGCGAGGCCAACCGCTTGGCCGGTTGTAACTGACATCTCTGGCATATTAAAGACTTCTGATTGTGAACTCAATTGTAGGTTCGACAAGAGACAAAGCTGGCCTTTAGACTCGCGCATCGTGCTGCAAATCATAAGCCCAGTGTCAACGTAATGGACTTTGCCAAAGTATTCGAAAATCTATTGGCTCCACCATTAGTGTGGGAAGAATGAAATGAGTACGGACAACTATTTTCTGCAACTTTTTTGGATAAGCCTTCACTTACTTGTCGGAAGGCAAAGCTTGGCCGACAATGGCTGGTGACGAAACCCCTGTTAGTCACCAGCCTATTCCTATTTTTTCGCGCGGAGGAAGGACATGAACAACCACATCGAGAACATTATCAGCAATAAACCGATTAGGCTGGCTGCCTTTTTGGGTCTGCTCGCGCTCTTATGGTCCTGCTATCCGGTCGCCGATACCACTTATTCAAATCCGCAGGAACTCGGCGCGGGCCAATGGCTCATCGAGTTTCGCACCGGTGAAACGAAAGCCCACATGGAGATGCGTTACTCGCGCAATCGCGAGAAAGGTTCCGGCTACAGCAGCCACGGCTTCACCATCGATCCGTCGCTTTTGTCCGGCCTGAGTCGCGACCAGGTCATGTCCACCGGCACCAATGTTCAGTTTCAATTAAGGCGCGAAGCCGGCACCTTTAATTTCGTTGGCTGGTTCAAGGACGGTAACGGCTCCGGGCACTTCACCTTCACGCCGGACGGCAGCTTTGCCGGCAACCTATCGGCCCAGGGCTACGGCACGGCATCAAACGAGCAACTGCTCTCGCTGGCAATGAACGACATCGGCTTTGCATTTATCAATGAGCTGAAAGCGCAGAATTATGAGCGTCCCAATGTGAATCAATTGATCGAGATGGGCAATCATGGTGTGAACCTCGAATATGTTCAGGGCCTGAAGTCCCAGGGTTATCAGATGAAGAATGTTGACGCGCTGGTGAGGATGCGAGATCACGGTGTGACCCTGAGTTTCATTAACGAGATGAGCGCCCTCGGTTATCAGAACCTGCAGGCGGATGAACTGGTTCGGATTCGCGATCACGGGGTCACCGGCGATTATCTCAAGGCAATGGCCGCAGCCGGGTATCAACAGGGTTCGATCGATGAATGGGTGGGCTTGCGAGATCACGGGGTGACGCCTGAATACGTTAACGAGCTGAACGACCTGGGTTATACAAAACTGCCGCTGGATCAACTGCGGCAAATGCGCGACCACGGCGTGACCCCGAAATTTATCCAGGAGTTGAAAGACAGCGGCTTCGAAAAAATTTCGCCCGACCAGCTGATCCGGGTGCGCGACCACGGCGTTACCGGCTCGTATATTCAAAAGATGAAGGACCGCGGCTACAACAACCTGAGTCTGGATGAATACGTCAATCTGCGGGATCGGGGCATGTCAGAATAAGCTGTGGCACGGGCGTCCCGCCCGTGATGAGGTCAGCACCCAGAGCGGTAGCGACCGGCGTAGTGAGGTCAGTTCCGGGAGCGATAGCGACCGCCGTGATGAGGTCAGTACCGGAGAGCGGTAGCGACCGGCATAGTGAGGTCAGTTCCGGGAGCGGTAGCGACCGGGTAACTCTCGGTTTAATCGCCATCAGGACATGACCCGGTCGCTACCGCTCTCCGGTACTGACCTCACACCCCACGCCCTCGACCTGCCACAAGCTCAACTTCACTATTTGCCATTTACCCATTACCATTCTCTCCGCATTCAGGCATCCAAAAAGGCGGGACGAGGGTTCTAAAGAACTTCTCCTCCGATAATCAGTCAATTGAGGTAAATGTATGAAATTCCGTAGATTCGTGTGCGCGCTGGTTCTGGCGCTCTTTAGTTTACAAACTCTTCAATTCACCGCCCGCGCCGATGAAGGCATGTGGACCTTCAATAACATTCCGCGCGCGGAGATCAAGAAAAAATATGGATTTGATGTGACCGACGAATGGCTGCGCAAAGTGCAGCTGGCTTCGGTCCGTTTCAATAACGGTGGCTCTGGTTCGTTCGTATCGCCGAACGGCCTGGTGCTGACCAATTATCACATCGTCGAAGACATCGTTAATGAAGTCAGCACACCGGAAAAAGACCTGGCGAAAGAAGGCTTTGTCGCGCGTGACCGCGCCAACGAAATCAAGGCGCCGAGCCTGGAGCTGAACGTGCTGATGAGTATCGAAGACGTGACCAGGCGAATCACTGATGCGGTCAAGCCGGGTATGTCCGATGCCGACGCATTCACCGCCCGCCGCAAAGAGATCGCGGCCATCGAAGGCGAGTCAACCAAAGCCACGGGCCTCCGTTCCGACGTCGTCACGCTTTACCAGGGCGGCCAATACAATCTTTATCGCTACAAGAAATACACGGACGTGCGGCTCGTGTTCGTGCCTGAGTTCCAGGCGGCCTTTTTCGGCGGCGATCCGGACAACTTCAATTTCCCGCGCTTCAATATTGATATGGCGCTGGTGCGAGTTTATGAAAACGATCAGCCGGTGCATCCGAGCAGCTATTTCAAATGGTCCACGGCGGGCGCCAAAGAAGGCGACCTCGCTTTTGTGACCGGCAACCCGGGATCAACTTCGCGTCTGTTTACGGTGGCCCACCTGCAAGAGCTGCGCGATACGAGTATTCCGATTGTGCTGCGCCTGCTCGAACGGCGCGAGGCCATGCTCATGAAGTATATGAAAGGCGGCGAAGAGCAGACCCGGCGCGCGCAGAACGAATTGAACAGTATTCAGAACAGTTTGAAGGTCTATCGCGGGCGGCTGGCGGGACTGAAGGACAAAGCACTGCTCGATCGGAAAATGCGCGAAGAGAGCGCCCTGCGGAAATCCATCGCCGCAAATCCTGAACGACAGAAAATGTACGGCGATGCCTGGGATGCAATTGCCAAAGCCCATCAGGCCCTGCCGTCATATGCTGCCGAGCGCCGCGTCTTCGATCAGGCCGGCGGCTTCAATACATCTTTGTTCGGCATCGCGCGCACGCTGGTGCGCCTGGCCGCCGAGAATCCCAAGCCCAATGCCGAACGGCTGCCGGAATTCACGGACGCCCGCCGGGCTTCGCTCGAGCTGGCGCTTTATTCACCCGCGCCGATCTACGACGATTTCGAAAAGTTGAAGCTGGCTGATTCGCTCGCCTACATGGTCGAGCTGCTGGGCGCAGATAATGCTCTGGCCAAACAGGTCCTCAACGGCAAAACGCCGGAAGCCCGGGCCAATGAATTGATCGAAGGCAGCAAACTGAAAGATGTGGCTTACCGGAAAGAGCTGGCCGCCGGTGGGGCGAAGGCGATCGAAGCTTCAACGGATCCAACGATCGTGCTGGCGCGCACCATTGACGCGAGAGCGAGGGAGCTGCGCTCGCGTTATGAAAATGAAGTGACCGGTCCTGAGCGCACCAACTATGCCAAGATCGCTCGCGCTTTGTTCGAGACTGAAGGGACGAAACTCTATCCCGATGCGACCTTCACGCTGCGTCTGTCTTACGGCGCGGTGAAGGGATACACGGAAAACGGAAAGCGCGTGGCGCCGTTTACAACGCTGGGTGGTTTGTACGATCGCGCCGCGAGCTTCAAATCCGAGTTTCCTTACAACCTGCCGCCGCGTTGGACGCAAAAGAAATCAGCTGTAAATCTGAGTACGCCATTTAATTTTGTGACCACCAACGACATTATTGGCGGAAATTCGGGCTCGCCCACGATCAATAAAAACGGCGAGTTGATCGGATTGATCTTTGACGGCAACATCCAGTCACTTGTGGGTGATTACATCTATGATGAATCAGTCAACCGCGCGATTTCAGTAGACGTGCGGGCAATGACCGAAGTGTTACGCAAGATTTTTGACGCCAACCAAATCGCGGACGAACTGACGAAGGGCGAAGACTCGACTAAGCGGTAGGTTGAGTAGGCCCGCAGGCCCGGTATTTCGACAGTGCGCGTAGCGCACCGAGGCATCAAGCCCGAGGTGAGCGAACCCCGGGAACCGGTCCTTGAAAAATATTGAGCCCGCGGCGGGCGACGGCCTTGCGGATTGTCCGATCGGATTCAACGGCCATCGCCCGTTTCACGGGCCAAAATTATGTTTGCGATAGTACCCGGGGTTTGCTCGCTTCGCTCGCTGCGCCCCGGGCTTTATGCCGCCGTCGGCTCCGCCGACTGTTCTTTACACCCCCCCGCTTGCTGCTCTTTCACTCGTCGTTATAAGCTAACTCCCTCACAAGCTATCTTCCCTCGAGCACTCTCCTTGGTGATGAATCGAACTCGACTGGTTCATCAAAGTATTGTGGTTATCAGTGAAAGGATCGAAGACGATGAGAAAACTTCTTCTTGCCTTAGCGATCATGATTGCCGCCGCGAGCCTGGCCGCGGCCGACACCATCTACCTGCGCGACGGCCGCACTATCCAGGGCACCGTGCTCGGTTTCGTAAATGGCCGCTTTGTCGTGCGGGTCGAATCGCGTGCATCAACCAGTGAGACCGATGTTCGGCGCCGCGGCGACGGCAACATTCAATATTTCCGTCCCGACGAAATCGATCGCATTGAGCTCGAAGGCCGCTCGCTCGATGACGCGCGCTATCAAACGCGCAATGTGCAGGTGACGCTGGACTCGAACTGGGTCGACAGCGGTGTGTATCTGCGGCGCGGCGAGCGCGTCCAGGTCAGCGCCACCGGCGTGATCAGCGTCGGTCGTAATCGCATTCCGCCGGACGGCCTGCGCACTACCGATCCCACGGCGCCTTTACCGAATGCTTCGGAAGGCAAATTGATTGGCGCGATTGGCGATGATTCGCGGGCGCCGATTATTGAGCTCGGCGCCTCGCGCGAGTTTGTCGCGGATCGTAACGGCAAGCTTTTCCTGACGTCGAACCGTGGCTCATACACCGATGCGCGCGGAGCGTTTGATGTGCAGGTTCGCCGCGAGCGCAATACCCAAGTCGCTGACGAAGCCTACGATCCGCCGGGCGGCGTGCGCACTCGCGGCGGCAGTCGCGGCGATCGTCCACGCGCAGCCGAAGACATCACTATTAACGTACCGGGTAACTCACGGGGCGTGGATACGGGAATTGATGTGCGCGCCGGCGATCAGATTACCTTCACTGCAATGGGCACCGTGATCGCCGGACAGCGCGTGGGCCAGACCGGACCAGACGGGGCCCGCAGCAGCGGCTTCGGCTCTGTCGTTAACGCGCGGCCGGTGCCGACCGCGGGCGTTGGCGCTTTGATTGGTTACGTCCGCACGAACAACGGACAAAACGCGCAAGCGTTTTTCATCGGTTCGCAACAGACTTATTCCGTTCCGGCCGACGGTCGTTTGTATTTAGGGATTAACGACGACAACTTCAATGACAACAGCGGAAGTTTCAGCGTAAAAATCCGGTATTAGGCAGACGACAAGTCCGCACAGCGGGCGCGGCATAAAGCCCCGGGTGAGCGAACCCCCAAACACGAAGTGGTTACGCCCTCCAGCCCAACGTTGCCGCGCCAGCGGCTACGTTGGGAGCGGAGGCTGAAAGATCGATGCAACCCTGAAAAAGGGTTGCGCCATCCTCGCCAACATTACGCCCAAGTGTATCGCTCGTCCCACGCGACCTCGTGCTGCGTGAGCAGGATCGGCAACTCCTCCTTAAGTCGATCTTCCGGTGATGTTCGGCCTGGTTAAGTATGTACTGCCTTACGCTTTCGATATCCGAATAACTGACTGAAAAGTTGGCTGCGCAACCCTTTCAGGATTGCATCGATCACGCCATCTCGTCCCCAACGTAGCCTTCGGCAACGTTGGGCTGGAGGACTCAACCATTTCGTGGTTGAAGCGCGTGACTCAATATCCAACTCTATAGTGTTTAGAGATGGTCGAGGCGCAAGCATTCCCCATCCAGTCGCGAGTGTTGATTCCGCAACTACAGTGTTACTCTTCCGAAAACTAATCCCAAGATGAACTTGCTCCGGCCACCATGCGATGAAGGTTTTATCGCGGCGCGCAAAGCCACCGGAAAATGCGCCGAGGTCCAGCGGCGCTGGACACTCATCGCTACCATCCTCGGCTCGAGCATGGTGTTCATCGATGGCACGGTCGTTAACGTCGCGCTGCCGGCGCTGCAAACGCACCTGAATGCAACGGCGGTTGACGTGCAGTGGGTGGTCGAGTCCTATGCGCTCTTTCTCGCGGCGCTGCTCTTACTGGGCGGATCGTTGGGCGATCACTTTGGACGGAAACGCGTCTATGCGATCGGCATCGTCATCTTCGCCCTCGCCTCCGTCTGGTGCGGGCTCGCGCCGAATGTCACTCAACTGATCATTGCCCGCGCGGTCCAGGGGATTGGCGGTGCGATGCTCGTACCCGGCAGCCTCGCCATCATCAGTGCTACCTTTCCGGAAGATGTGCGGGGTCAGGCGATCGGCACCTGGTCCGGCGCCACAGCGATTACCACGGCGCTCGGGCCGGTGATTGGCGGCTGGTTGATTGAGCATGTTTCCTGGCGCGCTGTCTTCTTTCTTAATCTGCCCCTGGCCATTGCTGTCCTCACACTGGTTTTTCTGTTCGTCCCCGAAAGCCGCGATGAAGAAGAACGGGGCAAATTGGATCTCACCGGCGCCGCCCTGGCCACTCTGGCTCTCGGCGCCACCGTTTTTGGTTTGATCGAATCATCGCGACTGGGCTTTGCAAATCCATTTGTGATCGCTTCGTTGACCGGCGGCGCCATGACTCTTGCCGCATTCGTGCTGGTTGAAGCGCGCAAGCGTCATCCGATGATGCCGCTCTCGTTATTTCGTTCGCGGAACTTTGCCGGCGCTAACTTGTTGACGCTTTTTCTGTACGCCGCCCTGGCCGGCACTTTGTTTTTCTTTCCCATGGATTTAATCCAGGTGCAGGGTTACTCAGCGACTGCCGCCGGCGCGGCGACCTTGCCCTTCATCCTGATCATGTTCGGTCTTTCGCGCTGGTCGGGAGGACTGGTCAAGCGATACGGCTCGCGTCTGCCGCTCACGATTGGTCCGGGTATTGCCGGCATCGGGCTCGCCCTCTTCCTCCGCACCGGCGCCCAGGCTGACTACTGGAAGGATTTTTTTCCGGCCGTGGTCGTGCTGGGCCTGGGGATGGCGATTGCTGTGGCGCCGCTGACAACTACGGTGATGAACTCAGTCAGCCAAAGCCGCGCCGGCATTGCTTCAGGCGTGAACAATGCGGTCTCGCGCACCGCCGGTCTGATGGCCGTGGCGGTGCTCGGCCTGATCATGTTTCATTCGTTCAATAACTGCCTCGATCAACGGCTGGACCAAACGGGCGCACCTCCTGAAGTTCGTCAGAACCTCGACCAGCAACGCGTCAGACTGGCCGCTGCCGAAATTCCTCAGAACGCCGGATCCGCGTTGCGGGCCGAACTGGAACAAGCGATCGACGAGTGTTTTATCACGGGATTTCACCGCCTTATGCTAGTCGGAGCGGGTTTGGCCTTCCTGAGCGCTCTCATCGCCTGGCTCATTATCCGCAACAATTGAAGCCGCGACGCAAGCCAACTGCAAACTAAAGACTAAACCGCCGCTACATTGGCTGTCCGCGCCCTTCGTATCTTTATATTCTGCCCCGGCTCGGTATCGCTATCGAAATTTGTCGCCGGAGGAAACCAAGATGACCTCTTCTACCATTCTTGTCGTTGATGATTATTCCGATAACCGGATGCTCCTCTCAGCTTGGTTACACGCGAAAGGGTACAAGGTCCTCGAAGCTCAAAATGGACGTGAGGGCCTGCTCCAGGCTAACCGCGGCAACCCTGATTTGATTCTGATGGATTTGGCAATGCCGGAGCTCGACGGCATTGAAGCCACCCGGCAAATTCGCCAGCGCCGCACGTTGGCGCAAGTTCCAATCTTTGCGATCAGCGCTTTCGCCACGCGCGATGTCAAAGAGGATGCGCTGGCGGCGGGCTGTACGGAAGTTTTTGATAAGCCTCTTGATCTGGCGTCACTGCTGGGAAAGATTCAAACGACGCTGGATGAGTCAAAACCATTTAGCGCGGCAGCCGGGCAATAAGGCTTCAGCCTGCGGAGCAGGCGAGCAGCATAAAGCCTGGGGCGTGAGCCCCAGGTGGGGCGTGAGCCCCAGGTGATAATGAAGAAATGATGACAGCCCGCGAGCGGGCGACAGCGACAATTTTTGAGCGACTGCCGCCCGCTTTCGCGGGCTGTTTATTTTTGCGGTTCTCGCACCCGGGGCTTACCCGCCCCGGGCTTTATGCTCTCGCGTGCTCCGCACGCCGAACTCACTTCTCAATCTGCCTCGCAATTGATAGTCCGCGCACCATGTCCTCCAGATCTCTCTGCAGTTGACGACGATCTTCGAGGGCTGACTGCTTGTCCTTATTAAGCTGCTCGAGCCGCGTCTCCTGGCTGTCCGCCTTCGCGACGTAACGCGTGATCAGTTGCTTTGCTTCAGCGGTGGCGGTCAACGCCTTGATGTTATCGCGCAGCCGCGCCTGATCCTCGCTGATTTCGCCGGCTTCTTTTTGCACTGCTTCAATCTTCGCGTCCGCCGCCGCAATCCGGCTCTTAAGATCGATGATCTTTTCCAGCATCGCCCGGGTATCGGTATCGATCTGATTTCGCGTAATGAATAATTCAAGATCCGGTCGCGAGAAATTCATGAGCGCGAAGCTGTCCATCAAAGCGCGCCGTTCCGTCACCGGCAGTTCAACTTTCTCATGCGGCCCGAGCGGAATGCGGAAACGGTAGTAACGGGCACTCTTGCCTTCCGGCTTCTGCGTGGTATCCGTGAGTACCCAATCCTGCTTTACCGGATGTTCGACATAAACGACGCGCGGCTTGTCGGTTTGGTTAGTCAGCACGTATGTCTTCTGGGTCGTCTGATAGTAGTGGGCCTGGAACACACCGCTGACAACGCGCACCAAAAAAGTCGGGGCGCGATCTTCTTTTACTCGCACATTGACCATCGTGCCCAGATCGAGCGCAAAAGAAATCAGACGCTGTTCTGAAGGCTTCAAACGCGCGAGCAGGGCCTCGCCCGCATAAGCGTCGCCATCGATTACCGTCAACGCTCCATCCTCCAGGGTCAGTGACGAAGTGTTTTTGAGTAACAGCCCGCCCATCGGCCGATCGCGGCGGCCGCCTTCGTTGTAAATTGAAACGCGCTCGCCTTCCATGCGCGTCTGCAGAATAGGAATCAAGGCCGAGCGATCGCGGGGCACGGTGACCGGCTGGTCGATCTTGTATTCGAAAAGATCTCCGACTTCCGAGCCGGTGGCGGCAGCTTCGACTCCGGAATCGGGACGAGTCATCGCATCACTGAGACTAACTGTGCCAGCCGACGGTCTGAGAGCGTTGACCGCCAGTTCGCTGTAATTGTTCATGGGCAGCTGCGTGATCTGTGACTGGGTAGTATTTACAAGTCGATCCGAACCATCAACCCTCAGCGCTTCATTCTCTTCCTTTGATTGGCCATTGCCCGCGCCGCCTCCACTATCAGTATTGCTGCCCTCACCCGGTTCATAAGTTTGCGGATCAAGTTTGAGATCGCTCGGCATCGGCACGATCGGCCGATAACGATAGAAAGGTTTTTGGATCGGCTGGATAAATGACACCGGCGAGCCGGAAACGAGTGACAAAGAGATATTGGTCCAGTCTTCTTCGCTGACGTTATCGACAATGGCCCAGCCCTGGAAAAAAGGTTTGCCTTGTGAATCGAGCACCACCCGATAAGTTGTTTTCCAGATCGGCGCGGCGATCGTGTAGCTCACCAGCATCTCGCGGGTGCCGGCGCCGTCTGAGCTGACGACGATCGTTTTGGCATCGCGGCGGCGCGCCGAGGCTGTGGCGTTGGCGAATTCATTAACATCGCGCCGCGCGCCTTCATCGATTAGTTTGATTGAACGCACTTCGGCGAGATCGAAACTCATTAACTCGCCGCCTTCGGTAGCAATCACCAGCATCTGCGCCGTCTGCGGTGGTTTATTCGCATCGATCTGCGATTTGCGCTCTTCAATTGTCAGGATTGAGCCGGTGGCCGTGCGGGTGGCAGTCGCAATCACCACATGCGCGCCCTGCAATTGGCTCAGCACACCGGCGAGCCCGCCTGAATTTCCCTGCTGCGTGCCGGGCTCAATCGAAAAAGGAATGTCGGCCATGCGTGCCGACGGCGGCGCGGACGAGTTGTAACTGACCGCGCCGATGCGGCCCTGGCCGAGGTCGAGCACGACCATCGACTTGAGCACATCGTCGACTTGCGACTGTTTGAATGACAGATCGATTTCGGCATGGCCAGTCACCGTGCCGCGGCGCTCGATATATGCGACACCATTGCTGTACAGAATTACGCGGCGAATGGGCAAGGTTTGCGTGGCAGACCTGGCAGACGTCGCCGGGGTTGTGGCCGCTGGTCGCCGGGCTGCGGCCGGGCGCCGGCCCTGGGCCATTGTGTTGATGTAAAGCGAACAGATCACGAGGATCAGAAGCGTGCGTTTCATGGGCTTGCCTCCAGAAAAAGAGATTCAGTTTTTTACTGCTGGCGGGGAGACGCAATCAAAGAACGCGAGCGGTTGGCGCCGCTTGCAGGTTTTCGAAGTGATATCCAGCTAATTGATGCGGCGGATGCGTCGCAGGTTGGACTGGAAAACGGAAGATGGGATCAGAGGTCGGAGATCGGAGCTCAGAGATCAGAAGTCAGAAGTCGGGATCAGAGGCCTGAAGTCAGAGGCCTGAAGTCAGAGGCCGAGAGGCGAATAACGCGGCGCCAAAGGCGCAGCACTTCGGACTCCGACCTCCGACTTTCCGACCTCTGACCTTCCGCTTCCGACTTTCCGACTTCTGACTTCCGACCTCTGATCTCCAACTGTGATCTCCGCCTCTAATTTTCGACCTCTGACCCCCGACTTCTGACTTCTGATCTCTGATCTCTGACCTCCGACCTCCGATCTCCGGCCTCCGACCTCTGATCTCCGGTCTCCGACTTCTGACGTCGCTTCCTTTGCGATACAATCCGCCGCCAATGAAATGCCCCTCATGCCAAAGGGAAATCTCCTCTGAAATAACCCTGTGCCCGACCTGCGGCTTTTCCTTCGACGAAGCGACCCAGCGAATGGGGCCGCCACCGCACGCAAGCCAGTCCCGACGGCAATCCTATTCATCGTTTGATTCGATCGACGATGCGCGGTTTGTAGCCGGCACGATTCTCGCCGATCGCTATCGCATCGTCGGCTTACTCGGCAAGGGCGGCATGGGCGAGGTCTATCGCGCTGACGATCTGAAGCTGGCCCAACCGGTCGCCCTCAAATTCCTGCCGGATCATTTACTGAGTGACGACGCGGCGCTCGCGCGCTTTCATCGCGAAGTGCGCGTGGCGCGCCAGGTCTCACATAAGAATGTCTGCCGCGTCTATGACATCGGCGAAGTCGCTGGCCGCCACTTTCTGTCGATGGAGTTCATCAAGGGCGAAGAGTTGTCGTCGTTGATGCGGCGAATCGGACGTCTGCCACTCGACAAAGCGCTGCAGCTGGCGCGTCAGCTTTGTGCCGGTCTGGCCGCGGCGCACGAGGTCGGCTTCCTACATCGTGACCTCAAGCCGGCCAACGTAATGATCGACAGTGATGGCAACGCCAAGATCCTCGACTTTGGTTTAGGCGGGCTCGCGGAAGAATTCAACGCGGACGAGATTCGCGCCGGCACGCCGGCCTACATGTCGCCGGAGCAAATCGAAGGCGATGAGCAAACCGTGCAGAGCGATATCTACTCGCTGGGGCTGGTCCTTTATGAACTATTCACCGGGAAGCGCGCGTTCGAAGCACCTTCACTCAAGGAACTAATTCAGCTTCGTCGCAGCAATTCCTCGCCGACCACACCGACCTCGATCGTCAAGGATCTGGATCCACTGATCGAGAAAGTGATCGATCGCTGTATTAAGAAGCATCCCGCCGATCGGCCCGCTTCTGCGCTGCACGTCGCCGCCGCTTTGCCGGGTGGAGATCCAATCGCGGCCGCCCTGGCTGCCGGGGAGACTCCGTCACCCGAGATGGTCGCCGCCGCGCCGATGGAGGGAGTGCTGAAGCCCGTCATTGCGATCAGCCTTTTGGCTGCGTTCCTGATCATGTTGGGTATGTCTTCCTGGCTGTCGAAATACGCGTTCGTATATCGCCAGGCCCCGTTAAGACAATCGCCGGAGGTATTTCGCGCCCGCGCGCAGGAAGTCATCACCCGTTTGGGGTACAACGAGCCGGTCGTCGATAGCGCCGATGGCATGGTAGTGCGAGTTGATTATCTCGACTACATCGCCGCAACTGACCAGTCTCCAAATCGGTGGGAAAAGTTGCGCACGCAAAAGCCTGGACCATACCGATTTTGGTATCGCGACAGTCCGCGTTACTTCGCAACTGACGACGGCGAGATCAAACCCGATATGCCGGCGCTGGACGTATCAGGCATGAATACTCTCTATCTTGACCTGGACGGTCGTCTGCACTGGTTTGTGCATGTTCCGCCGCAACGGGAACCAGCAGCGTCTGTGGCGCCGAAGCCTATCGATTGGTCGATCCTTTTTCGGGAGGCAGGTTTTGATATGGCGACTTTTCGCAGCGTGCCTTCGACCTGGGTGCCGTTGCACGCCCACGACGAACGCGCGGCCTGGGAAGGAGCCGACCCTTTGCGCCCCGACCAGCAGATCCACGTTGAGGCCGCGGCCTTCCAGGGCAAACCTGTCTATTTCGAAACGATCTATCCGTGGGATCAGCCCACCCGCCAAGCGCAAGCGGCGCAGGGCGGCACCGAACGCGTTTTCATCTTTTCGGTCATCGCGGTTTTTCTGATCGCGCTCGTCGGCAGTGCGTTAATTGCGCGCCACAACCTGCGTCTGGGCCGCGGGGATGTGGTCGGCGCGGTCCGGATCGCGTTCGTCTATTTTACCCTGCGAATGCTTTATTGGATTTTTGAACCTCACCACAACGGATCGGTTGAGGCCGAGTTTGGGTTGCTACTCTACTCGCTGGCACTGGCTACCTTCGCCGCATTTTATTTATGGCTATTGTATATCGCGCTGGAACCATTCCTGCGTCGTCGCTGGCCACACCGCATTATTTCCTGGAGCCGGTTGCTGCGCGGAGAATTTCGCGATCCGCTGGTGGGACGGGACATTTTGATCGGGGTAGTAAGCGGCGGGTTTTTGATCCTAATATGGATGCTGTCGTGGGCGGTGCTGCACTGGCTGGGCAGACCGATAGGCGTAATCACGAATGATGGAGCCGTTCTGCTCGGATCTCACTTCTTCCATAGATTGGTTTCACAGGTTACGTCCGGCCTGTTCCTCTCGTTAATCATGTTCTTTCTACTGTTGCTGCTGGTTATTATCTTGCGCAAGGAATGGGTCGCCTTAACAGTGCTCGGGTTAATCACGATGATATTTGGTTTTCTGGTAGCGGGCGGGAGATTGACCGGATTACACATTGCCGCATTGAGCGCGTTAGTCCTGATCTTTTTGCTGTATCGCTATGGTCTGTTGACGCTGTGTGCCGCGGTTTTCGTTCTGCACCTGTGGGTGTTTTTTCCAATCACCTCTGACTTGCGCGCCTGGTATGCCATCGATTTTGTAATCGGTGGAGGCTTGTGCGTGGCGCTGGCAGCTTACGCCTGCTATACGAGCCTGGCGGGCCAATCTGTGTTTGGCGGAAGGTTGTTGGACGACTGATGGACAGCAGCATAAGGCAGAAGGCAAACGTTAGTGGTCAGTGGTCAGTGGTCAGTGGTCAGTGGTCAGTGGTCAGTGGTTCGATGTCAGACACGAGACGTCACAGGTTAAGATCTGATGTCTGATGCCTGACGTCCGACGTCTGCCTACTGCTTTCTGCTTTCTGCCTTCTCACGTTGTGCTTCAACGGCCGCGCCACCAGCACCGGACATGGCGCCTGTCTTAAGACGCGATCCACATTCGATCCGAACAATGTCAGCAACCCAAACCCGGCGCCCTGCGCGCCGATACAGACCAGATCGATTTCGTTTCGCTCGGCGTATTGAATGATCTCGCGATACGGCTGCCCTTCGCTGACTACATTTTTGATCGTGCACCAGAGGTGGGCCTCACTCGGAATTGCTCGCTGCAGACGCCGCGCTGCCTTGTGATACACGCCTTCTTTGCCCAGCGGATACCAGGAGATTTCCGGCTCATTCAAAGTGAACGGCGGCAATACGTGCAACACGTGCAGCTCGGCCTGATACTCCTGGGCCACCAGCAGGCCAAGACGCAACGCCAACTCGGAATGATTTGAGAAGTCGTACGCCACCAGGATTCGCTTCAGCCCAATTTCTCGATCGCGTTCATCGATCCAGTCACGCTCGTCACTATGAATCACCATCACCGGACAAGGCGCTGTGCGGCAGACCGACTCAGCCACCGAACCCAGCAATGCCGCGCGTGCCGGGCGGCGGCGCGAACGCATCACGATCAAGTCGGCCCCGCGTTTGGAGGCTTCCCGCGCAATGCAATCGCCCGGATCTTCACAATTGACGACTGACGATTTCCAGTGCAAGTCATCGAGGCTGGCCGGGCCGGCAGAATGCCTGAGGGCCTGTGCCATTGCGGGGAGGGGCTCGAAATTTCCGCTCGACGTCGCGGCCTGAGTGCCGGCCTGGCAATACATCTGAACGAGCTCGGCATCATAAGCGCGCGCCAAAGCCACGCTATAACGCAAAGCGCTTTGGGAATCCGGCGTCAGATCAGTGGGACAAAGAATGCGTTCGATTCTCATAAGCCCTAACAGAGATTCGGAAATCTCTGCACCTCCAATGTTGGTTTGAGCAACGACCGTGCCCTGGTCATTAGATCAATGAATCGCGCGAGCGTGGGATATTTTTTGAGGCGTTTTCCACAGACGTTGCGAAAGATTGCTCATTTTTCGAGTGCGCCGACTTGTCGGCGCTTTTGAGTGTTGCGGCGGCCGGCGGCCGCTAGATGAGGCCCAAAAAAAATGCGGTGAGAAGTCACCGCATCCCAAAAAAATTGCGTCGCCGATCTTCTCGACGACGCAGTTAGTAACGCGTGGGGAAAGTTTGTTACTGAATCTCGGTTCGATTGCGCCGCCCAAAGCGCTCGTGGTTGGTGCGCCGCATCTTCCGCATCTCTTCCAACTTAGTTTTCTGCTCGGTGGTCAGAATGCCATCTATCTGACCGCGCATCGCCTTGCGGTTCTCAATTAATTGGGCGCGCAAAGCTCTCGCTCGCTCCAAACCCTGCGGGGTCAGCGTGCCTGCGCGCCACTGCCGGTTCAGCTCGCGCATTTCCTGGCGCTGCGCCTGATTGTTCTGCCGGTTCGTTTGCATGACCGAGCGCATCTGTTCTTTTTGCTGGTCGGTTAGATTGAGTTGCTGCAACGCCGGTCCGCGCCGGCCGCGCATGCCACGCCGGCGGAGGCCCTGTTTTTGGGGCGGCTGCGTTTGAGTTGCCGGCGCCGCGGTGTTGGGTTGCGTCTGTTGCGCGAGGGCGTCGACGCCGCCCGCCGTTAAGCCAAGCACCAAAGCAGCGAGGATTGATTTAATCCGTTGGGACATTCTTGATTGCTCCTTCGATTTAAGACTAAAAAAGTGCGCTTATCGGGCACGCACGACTAGTTAGACGCAGGCAGTTAAGGGTTGGTCTGAAAGAATTGAGTGCGGCGCCAAAGTCCCGGCTTTGCGGGACGGCGACGCCGCTTTGGATAACAATGATCGATTCATGTGGCAGCGATCCAAAGCGCCGTCGCCGCTTCGCTGTGCCGGGGCACTCCAAATCAATTGATCGATATTGGACGCTGGGAGGATTTTTTCGAAGAGCAACTACAATCGCCGCCACATGACGACACCTTCATTTTTCTATTCGTTCGAAACGATCTGAGGCGGCGCCATCCCCGCCAACCTACATAACCGAAGGCGAGCAACAAAGCGATCGCTACCGCGATGATTTGCCAATCAAACATAGCGCAACTCGTTTTGGAGTTCCGCGTTTACGCGATGACCGCCTAAAGGCGGAACTCCAAACTAACTAAAACCCAGTAGCCTTCCGCCCTGAAAAGTTATGAGCGAAGCCACATACGCCAGCACCAACATATAACCAACCATGAACAGCGGCCAGCGCCACGAATTGGTTTCGCGCCGCACAATCGCCACCGTCGACATGCACTGGCACGCCAGCAGGAAAAAGATCATCAGCGACATCCCCGTCAGAGGGGTCCACACGGGCGAGCCGTCCGCGCGCCTGGCATTCTTCAGGGCATCAACCAACGAGGAACTGTTGTCCGAATCGTCGCCGACGTTATAGACGATGCTGAGCGTGGAGATAATTGTTTCCCGGGCGGCAAAAGATGAAATCAATCCGATACCAATTTTCCAGTCAAAGCCCAGCGGCCTGATTGCGGGCTCGATCAAATGTCCGGCCCGCCCGGCAAAACTGTTTTGAATTTGAACGGCCTTTTCATCGGGGGCGGTTGTGGGCGTACTGGATCTGGGGAACGCGACCAAGGCCCAAAGCACAATTGAGATCGCCAGGATCACAGTGCCCGCGCGCTTGAGAAAAATCGTGCTGCGGGTGATCAGCGCGTGCACGACGTTGCCCGGACTGGGTAAACGATACGGCGGCAGCTCCATCACGAACGGCGGCGGCGGCGCATTCAGAATCGTGTGTTTCAGAATCCAGGCGACCACGATCGCCACCAGAATTCCCAACAGGTACATGGCCAGAATGATTACCGCGCCCATGGAAATGAATCCCAGGAATTTTTGACCGGAAAAAAAGGCCGCGATGATTAACGTGTAGACGGGCAGACGCGCCGAGCAGCTCATAAACGGCGCGATCATGATCGTGGCGATGCGATCCTTTGGATTTTCGATCGTGCGCGTGGCCATGATCCCCGGCACCGCACAGGCGAAACTGCTCAGGAGCGGCACAAATGCGCGCCCATGCAGCCCCACCGCGCGCATCAGCCGATCCACCAAAAACGCCGCGCGCGCCATGTAGCCGCTGTCTTCCAATAACGAGATGAATAGAAACAGCAAAAGAATCTGCGGCAGGAAGGCCAGCACGCCGCCGACCCCCGCGATAATTCCGTCAGCCAGCAGGTCAGTGAAGATGCCGGCGGGCAGATAGGCGCGGACAGCGTCAGCCAAAGCGCTAAAGACATTGTCGATCAAAGTCATCGGCAGACTGGCCCAGGAAAAGATCGCCTGGAATACCAGCACCATGACCACCAGCAGAATCAACGGCCCGAAGAAGCGATGCGTCACCACTCGATCAATGCGTTCGCTAAGACTAGGTTTTCCTTCATCAGTCGCTTCGACCGCGTCCGAGACGACGCGTTCAATAAATGCATAACGCTTGATCAGCTTTGATTGGCGCTCGCGGCCTTCCGCCGGAACGGTTTCAGACGTTGAGGTTCGCAGCGCGGGCGCCGCGTCGAGTGTCCGGACCACCTCTCGTGCCAGCTCCTCAAAACCGCGACGTTGTTTGGCCACAACGGGCACGACCGGCACACCCAGGGCCGTGCTCAATTTTTCAATATCGATTTTCAGCCGGCTGCGTTCGGCGAGGTCAAACATCGTCAACGCAATCACGATTGGTTGGCCGCTTTCAATCAACTGGGTCGCCAGGTACAGATTGCGAACCAGGTTGGTCGCATCGACTACGATGACCGTCACATCCGGATGTTCCAGCGCCGTCCGGCCGAGCAAAATGTCGCGCGCAATTTCTTCGTCCAGCGACGTCGTGTCCAAACTGTAGAGACCAGGCAAATCGATCAGACGCGCGGGCGTCAATCCCGGCGCCAGCGTCCATTGTCCCAATTTACTTTCGACAGTGACGCCCGGATAGTTCGCAACCTTCTGCCGCAGTCCGGTGAGCGCATTGAACAGACTGGTCTTGCCGGCATTGGGATTTCCGGCAATTGCAATCGTCGGCGGTCTTCGGTTGATGACGGAAGGAGGAGTAACGGTTTGATTTTCGAGGGCGTTCATTTCATTGCGGGGGGAGGAGAGGACTGCAGGAACTACTCGAGAGTGACGATGATCGATTGTGCTTCGGCGCGTCGCAAAGCGAGATGGTAATTCCGCACGCAGACCTGAATCGGATCGCCGAGCGGCGCGGTCTTAACTATGCGCACCGGCGCGCCGGGTACCATGCCCATTTCCATCAATCTGAATGCATGTGCGGCCACAGACTCCACGGACTCGATCCGCGCCACTGCATCCTGAGGAACCATATCAAGTGTCATTTCGTCTCCTGCGCCACTCTCGGCCGGAAGTATTTTGGCAAAATTGAAATTCATTTTCAATATCACCAGAGAGTATTAGTGCAATTCGAAGGCCGTTTTCCGGGCTTCGCTCAATTGGAATTAAGGGACGGGATCATGCGACTTTCGCAAAATAAGGCGGAATTCCGCGCATTTCGTGGGCAAAATCCCCCGTGATGGGCGGGCGATCGGCTCGCTAAAAAATTTTTCGGCAGGCCCTTGGTTGACCGGTGGTCTGCTCAATTTGAGCGATGCTCATCGATTTGGCTTGTCAATCTGCAGGCTTCGAGTCAGAACCGGGAGCAGTAGCGACCGGGTACTCGTTCCCAATCATGACGCCTGATCCCATGCGGCTACCCGGTCGCTATCGCTCCCGGTCGCTCTGACTCCATTGTCTGCGAATTACTTCATCTTCTCTTTCTGACGCTTGATAGCGGCGCGCGTCTTTTTCAGCAGCTTCTGGGCCCACGAGAATTGGGTAGCGAGCAGCGTCAGGCCAAGGGCAATAACCAGCAGTCCAGGCCCTGGCAACACCAGCAACGCGACGCCAACCAGCACCACCGTACCGCCGGCAATGGCGGTGGCGATTTTCTTGACTCCCGGAAGATTACTAGTGATGCCCGACATGTTTCCCGCTTATTAGTTGCTGCGCACGCTCGCAAGGTTCGATTGCCACACGTAAGACACGCTCACTGCGGATTCCTGGTAACAATTGCTATGCCCTATTCGTGTTCTGGGTTTTTTATTTTCGTGTGTTTTCATGGTCTCTCGACATTCACGCTTCTCCATATCAATATAGCCGCCACCCATGGATCTTGAGTCACTCAGTTCTCCAATCACATTTCTCGGGTCGATGGTTGACGACGAAACGCTGGCGGCCTTGCGGGAATACGAATCGTGGTGGTTCCGGGAAGGAAAGCAGATTTCCGCCGCGGTCGATCGCGCCGGCACGCCCTGGTTGCGCATGTTCGACGAAGTCGGTAACCGCACCGACGAAATTCTTTACCCGCCGGAATACTGGAACATGTTGCAGCAGGGTTACCGGGCGGGCGCTATCTGGCGGCCATTCGCGGATGGCTCGCTCAAGTCGCATTACCTCATCGATTATGTCACTTGCTTCTTCGATGCCGGCCTCGCTTGTCCTTACATCGTTTCGCTTTCCACGACTGTGCCATTGAGTAAGTACGGAACGCCCGAACTGAAAGATCGTTTTCTTCCTCATTTGTTGCGCCGCGACGGCACGAATTGGCAGGGCGCGACGTGGATGACCGAAGCGAAAGGCGGTTCGGATCTCGGCGCGACGGTAGAAACATCAGCGCGCAACGAAGGTGACTTGTGGATTCTGAATGGCGATAAATATTTTGCCAGCAATGCCGGCGCCGAAATTGCGATTGTCGCAGCGCGCCCGAAAGGAGCTCCGCAAACTCCAAGGGGCCTGGCTTTGTTTCTCGTACCGCGGCGGCGCGAAGATGGCGCGCTCAATTACTTCATTCGTCGTTTGAAAAACAAAATCGGCACTCGCTCAGTCCCGACCGGCGAAGTTGAATTGCGCGACAGCGAAGGCTGGCTGCTGGGTACGCAGGCCTCCGGCCTGCTTCAAAATCAGCAGCCGGAACGGCTGCGTACCGAGACGGGCATTTATTTGATCCTCGAGTCGCTCAATCTCTCGCGCGTAGGCAATATCGCCGGCAGCGTGGCGCTGGCCCAACGGGCGCTGTTCGATGCCTTCTCGTTTTCGCAAAAGCGCGTCGCTTTCGGCAAGCCCATCATCGAACATCCGCTATTGCGACAACAATTTCGTGAGCGCTTCGAGCAGTTGATTCACGCGCGCGCTTTGATGGGGAAAGCAGTCGAGCTGCTCGACGAGGTCTGGCAGGAACGTCCGCCTTATTCCGATGGCTATCACACGTTTCGTCTGGTGGCGCATCTGGCAAAGTACTGGACCGCCGAGCTCGCTGTGCGGTTTGCGAAATGGAACATGGAAGTCCACGCCGGCGCCGGTGTTCTCGGCGAGCATCGGGCTGAGCGCTGGCTGCGTGATGCCATGATCCTGCCGATTTGGGAAGGCACGCCGCATCGCCAGATGCTCGATGCGCTGGAAGTGATGGAACGAAAAAGCGCGCATCGATCTCTGCTGGACATGCTGGCCCCGTACACCGGCGCGGATGAATTGAAAGAGATGAGCGATCGCATCGACGCGCACCTGCAACTACCATCAGAAGAGCGTGAAGCGCGAATTGAAAAACTGTTTGTTGATTTGGCGGCGTTTGCTGCGAGCTCGTTGGCGAAGAAATATTGACCACAGAGGACACAGAGGGAAATAAGGAAGACCGCAAAATCTTTTCGTGCTATTTCGTGGGTTTCTTTTCGTGTCTCGTCGTGGTTACGTTGCCGCGCTCAACAAATCCTTACTTTCATAATGAACGTAACCCCGGACCCTCACGAACAGAAAAAACAAACCACACGAGTTGGTAAGTCTCGTTTTGTTTTCCTCTGTGTCCTCTGTGGTTAATATCGCTTAGAATCTTTTCATGTCCCGTGAACCAACTTATCTGGCCGCGCGAGCCGTCGCTCCCCAGATCGCCAAGCACTTCGCGCGTCATTTAGTTCAGGCAGAGCGCCGCGGCGAAAAGGATCTCGCTCCCGCACCCGACACCGAAGTTATTGAAGCCGTCCTCGACGCGACCTTCTGGGCCAGCTTTCGCCCTGAGGAAGGCCGCTTCCCGAAAATCTCTCTGGCCTATTTGCCGCCTGAACAGTCGCGCGATCCTTTGATCTTTGAACATCGTCTGCCGTTGACTCCGGCGATTCTTACCAAGCTCGCGCCGGCCGTCGAGCGTCCGGCAATTCACCTCGGCGTCTGGCATGAAGCAGGCGAGCTGATGGTGTGGGGCGCTACCGGAAAAATTCCGAGTCTGGGGTTCGTGCTCGAAGATATCGAGCCGGGTTTGCTGGTCGTAAAGCACCGGCGCATCGAAGGGTTAGGCAAGTTTGCAAACGTAGCCGTACTCAAAGGAGCGAGCGCAAAGATCGTCGACGACGCGGGCACGAGCCTGCCCGATTGTCCGGATCTGCTGAAATCTTTGCTGGCCTTCACTTCGCCTGACACGTGGGACCATTCAGTTAACGTGCTGGTGCAGTTGGCGGCGTCAATGCGCGCGCACGAACATGGTGGGACGTTGCTGGTGGTGCCGGATGGTTCGGAGCACTGGCGCGATTCGGTGGTCCATCCAATCGTCTATGCGGTGGCGCCTTCGATGTCGAAAGTCGCGCGCTTACTCAGCACCGGCGCTGCGCCTGATCGAGAGAATGATTGGCTGGCTTCATTGAGCCGGAGTGTCGATACCGTAGCCGGCCTCACCGCGGTGGATGGCGCGACCATAGTTTCGGACAGTTACAACGTGCTCGCGTTCGGCGCCAAGATCAGACGCGCCGACGATGCCGAACAAGTCGAGCAAATGGTGCTCACCGAACCAGTCGTCGGCAACGAAGCCGTCGTCGTCGCTCCGGTCCAACATGGCGGCACGCGTCACCTGTCAGCGGCGCAGTTTATTAATGATCAAAGAGATGCTCTGGCGCTGGTCGCTTCACAGGACGGACGCTTCACCGTCTTCGCCTGGTCACCCTGTGAAGCAATGGTCCATGCTCATCGAGTGGACGTGCTGTTGATGTGAACTGCACGCCACTCGCAATGCCAGGAGCTCTCCCTACCAAACGGCCTTGAGCACAGTGAGGAGTACATCAGTTACAGTCAGCACCGCCTCCTCTTCCCCTGGATCGGAGTCCGGATGCTTACGTGGCGAGCTGGGTACCATGACGGTTATCGATTGAGGACAGGTGGTCGTATTGTTCGCCGCGTCCTTCGCCGTCCAGGTAACAATCGTGACTCCCACATTGAAAGGCGCATCCAACGGTTTTCCGTCGCTACGCGTCCCCGTCACGGTGGGAGAGCCACAATTGTCTGTCGCCACCGGCGGAACCAGATTGACCTTCGCGGTGATTTGACCTGAGTCCGTGTACTTGCTGATCCCACCCGGACACACAATAGCCGGCTTAGTGCTGTCGGGATTGATCGTCGTAATGTCGTTCGACGTGTTATTGCCCGGAGTCGCATCGTTACCGCCGGCGACAGTGGCAGTGTTCGTGACTGTAGGCGCCGCGGTACAAGATACATCCACGGTCAGCGTTATGGAATCGAACGCACTCGAGGCCGCTACGCTATCACTACGATTACAGCTCAGCGTTGCCGGACCAGTTGCCGGGACTGCCGTACAGGTCCAACCGGCGCCGGCCCAGCCGGTCGCAGTTAAGCCGGCGGGCAAATTGTCGGTTACGGTAACCGTGCCCGAAGAAGCGCTGCTGCCGATATTACTTACGGTAATCGTGTAGGTCTTGCCGGTATCGGCCTGACTGAAGTTACCGAGATGTGTCTTGCTAATCGTCAGGTTAACCGCGCTGACACCAATGGTGGCCGTGCCGGTGATTGAACTATTCCCCGTGTCGGTCGCAGTGATGGTTTGGTCGCCGGCAGTTACCAGCGTAGCGCTGAAATTCCCTGAGCCATTCACCAGCGAACTGTCCGCCGGGACGGCTGAGCCTGCGCCGTTGTCCGACTTGGTGAAATGCACTGTCCCCCCGTACCCGGTCACCGTGTTGTTGAACTGATCCTGTGCGGTCACGGTGAAGTTGAAGGGTACACCGGCCTGCGCCGATGGTGGCGCGCTTACCAGGAAGTGAGTTGCCGGAGCCGGGTTCACCAGAATGGCGCTCATGCCGGTGATCGAACTATTGAGCGTGTCGGTGGCGGTAATAGTCTGGTTGCCGGCCGTTACCAGCGTGGCGCTGAAATTCCCTGCGCCGTTTATCAACGAACTGTCCGCCGGTATTGCTGAGCCCACTCCGTTATCAGACTTCGTGAAATGAACTATCCCACCGTACCCGGTTGCAGTGTTGTTGAATTGATCCTGCGCCGTCACGGTGAAGCTAAAGGGTGATCCAGCCGTGACCGCAGCGGGCGTAGTTACCGCCAAGTGCGTCGCCGCGGAAGCGCTGACCGCTATGGTGTTGCTAATGCCGTTGATCGAACTGTTCGCTTGATCACTCGCCGTGATGGTCTGGTTGCCGGCCGTCTTCAGCGTAGCGTCGAACGTGCCGACACCGCTGATAAGCGCGCTGTCCGCGGGTAATACCGCGGCGCCATCGCTGCTGATGAAATGCGCCGGGCCGGTATAGCTGGTCGCGACGTTTTCGAATTGATCCAACGCCGTGACCGTAAAGCTGAAGGTTGAACCGGCAGTCGCGACTGACGGGGCATTTACGGAGAAGTGCGTCACCCCGGCAGCGTTGACAGCTATCGTATTGCTCGTGCCGTTGATCGAGCTATTTACAGAGTCAGTCGCGGTGATCGTCTGATTGCCGGCCGTGACCAGCGTGGCGCTGAAGGTGCCGGTGCCGTTTGTCAAAGCGGAGTCGGTCGGGACCGCCGAGCCGGAGCCGTTATCCGACTTCGTGAAATGCACGGTCCCGGCGTACCCGGTGATGGTGTTGTTGAATTGATCCTGCGCCGTCACCATGAAGTTGAACGGCGAACCAGCAGTTACTGAGCCGGGAGAACTCACCCCGAAGTGCGTCAAACCTCCTGGATCGTTGGTCAAATTGAAGAGTGCTGAGCCCGCGAACCCCGTAATCGTCGCGGTTACATCGTAAGAACCCGAAGTATTGTTGGCCGTAAACTGAGATGCGGTAGCCACGCCGTTGGCGTCGGTCGTTACCGTCTCGGTGTTGGTAGCAGTGTTGGCGAAAGTGCCGCTCGCTCCGCTAACGGGCGCGGTGAAAATTACCGAGATCCCGCTGACGGGAGTACCATTTTCCGTAAGTGTAGCCGCCAAATTTGTGGTGAAGGCCGTGCCCACCGTCGTGCTTTGTGGTGTGCCCGCCGTCGCCGTCAGTGCGTACGCAGCTTCGAAGGAGCCGATGTCGCAGTGCGCACCCTGCGGGCGCGTCACCGCGCGCTGGTCTTTGGCGCCGGCGCCAAAAGTTGGCGCACCGACTGGCGCCGCGCAGGTTGCATCGTCAGCGTTGTTAATCGCCGGCGAGCCGATGAGCAGTGCCATCGTTTGGGTCGGACCGCCGTTGTTTCCGAGCGATCCGAGAAGCGGATCGCCGGTGTGGAAATTGACGCCGTTCAATGCGCATGAACCATCCTGCACCAGATTGTTCTTGTTTGTGCCGATAGTATCGCTATTGAAACAATCGCCGCCGCCTGAATTGGCAATGATCGTATTAGTAAAGTTCAGCGTGCCGCTGTAGTTCATAATGCCACCGGTGACGTTCGCGGTATTACCGGAGAGCGTGCTGTTGATTACATTCAGCGTCCCACTGTTGTAGTTGAAAAGCCCGCCACCGAAGCCGCTGTTCGCATTGTTTCCGGAGAAGGTGCTATTCGTGAGGGTCAGCGTCGCGCGGTTATTGATGCCACCGCCGGCTCCGATAGTGCCATTGCCGGAGAAGGTGCTGCCGGTCACATTGAGCGTGCCCGTGTTGTAGATCCCGCCGCCGCCGTCGTTGTTGCCGTTATTAATGTTCGCGTTATTGCCTGAGAAGGTGCTGTTAGTCACATTCGCCGTCCCGCCATTGAAGAGGCCGCCGCCACTACAAGAATTACAGTAGCCATTCGCAATCGTCAGTTTCAGCAGATTGAGCGTCTTGCCGGCGTTCACCGCCATTACGCGCACCGCATTATTTCCGCTGACGATAATGCTTTGCCCGGTACCGTCAATCGTTACGTCGTCGTTGATGTTCGGCAGGCTCAGGCCCGAGGTGACTGTAATCGTGCCGCTGAGATTGAAGGTGATCGTATCGGCGCCGCTGTGGGCGTTCGCGGCATTGATCGCCTCGCGCAGAGTGCAGTCTTTATTACCGGGACCCTGACCGAGCACGCTACAAAAACCATCATCGGTGTCCGCTACGGTGTTGACGACATAGTTGGGCCCGGTCTGAAAGCCGTCCGCCTCGTACGCGCCGATATCGCAATGCGCGCCTTGCGGCCGCGTGATCCCGCGTTGATCGAGACCGCTGACCGGCGCGTTAGCGCAGGTCACATCGTTGGCCGCATCAAGCGCGGCACTGTTTTGTTGTAGCGCGACCGTCAGCGTGGGACCACCATTGTTTTGCAAACCATTGGTATCGAGCCCGGGATTACCACTGATAATGTTGTTTCCATTGTCAGTAAAGGTGGCCTTGTTACAGAGATCCAAATTTCCGCCGCAGGAAGCACCCGGCGAGTTATTTGCGATAATGCTATTGGCCACAGTCACGGTGTTGAGATTGTAGATTCCGCCACCCTCGTCGCCGGCGGTGTTGTGCGCAATCGTCACATTAATGAAGTTGAAGGTTGAGCCGCCCTGTCCCACGACGATGGCGCCGCCCTGTATGCCGGAGGTGTTCCCATAAAACGTGCTGTTCGACGCCGTTGCCGTAGTGCTGTTGGAGATTATGATCGCGCCGCCCGCCTCAGCAGTGTTCAGCGTGAAGGTGCTGTTCGTAATATTCAGCGTGCCTTGCCCGCCGAAAATTGCGCCGCCATTACGACCATCATTTGAAGTGAAGGTGCTCTGATCAATTGTTACCGTGGCGCCGAACCATCTGATCGCGCCCCCACCACCGCAGCACGTACTGTTGTGGTCAGCGGTATTGCCGGTGAAGGTCACGCGGTAAATATTCAAGTTGGTATTGACGGTTGAGATCGCGGCGCCGCTCCCTAAATCCACCGAAGCCGGAACATGTCCCTTGGCCACCGTGAGATTTTTCAAATTCCACGTTATGGCGGTCGAATTGAAAATACGCACGTCGCCGGTCCCGTTGTTGTCGCTATCGCCGCTGATGGTGATGGTCTGCCCCAGGCCATCAATCGTCATGTCAGTACTGATGGTCGGCAGACTGCTCTGGAGATTGATCGTGCCGCTGATGCTGAAAGTGATCGTATCTGCCCCGCTGCCGGCGGCGCAGTCGCCGCTGGTCGTGTCGCTGTTCGAATTCGCGTTATTGATCGCCTCGCGCAGCGTGCACTTGGTGTCGCCTCCCGTCGTATTGTCGCCTAAGTCATTGACGACGATGCCGCCCGGTGGGACATATCCGGCCGAAACCGGTTTGTAACCAGCGAACAATGCCACCGTCACCAAAGCGACGAGCAAAAGCAGGCCGATGAATGTAGTGCGACGCATGAGACTCACTCCTTGGAAATTAGCGAACTGGTTCTAATCCGGAACGCCGGGTCCACGCGCGGCCAGCCCGTCGAGCACCACCCGGGCAGCGAAATGAACCTCAGCAGAATCTGCGCCTTCGTTGTCATTGCCTCATTACTCATGAACTTCTTTAATCAGGGAGCGCAGAGAGAGCAGGTCGTCCTTACCGATGAAAAAACGCGCGCCCGCTTCACTCGCGGCCACGCGCGTATGCACGTCAACGTGCTGAGTCACGATGATCACCTTCGCCTGTGGATGTAGCTTCACCAGGTTGGCAGTAGCTCGCAAACCATCCATGCGCTTCATCTCCACATCCATCAGGACCCAATCCGGTTTGCAGGCAACAAAGGCGGCCAACACCTCATCGCCGTCTTCGCATTCAATCACCTCATCGGCAGTCTTTTTGACGATGCTTTTCAGCAGCTGCCGCATTTCGGCGCTGTCGTCGACGATGAGCAGCTTGGTCATCACGATCTAAGGACTTGCTTGTCGAATGGACGGGTTATAACCGCAGGAGGGCGGTCGACGCGTGAGCAAGTTCGCTCAATTTGTGTGAGTAAGATTACTCATTTTGAGTGAGCCAGTTCCCGGGGTTGCCTCGCTCACCCCGGGGCTTTATGCCGCCGTTCTCCGCGGGCTGGTTGAGCCTGTCACTAGAGGCACTTTCACTGCTGAGGTCCTAAGAAAACTCTTGAGGATCCGAACGTTTCCGGCGAGGCTTTGTTTGAAGGGATGATTCAAATATTGCTTACAACTCTTCTTTATGATGCAGCGCGAATTTCACTAGTGCGTGGGAGCCTTGCAGATTCAGTTTGGAGCAGATGTGAGCGCGGTGATTGTCGATAGTTCGTGGGCTGACACCTAACTGAGCGGCAATCTCCTTGGTGGTTTTCAAATCGGCCAGCATCGCGAGCACGCGACGCTCAGTGGGCGTAAGTTGGTCAATCTCGTTTTGGCCGCCTCTCTCTGAACGCCGTGTCCGCGGCAACAGGAAGGAAGAAATTGACGGGCTAAAATAATCATGATCTTTCGCCACGGTGCGGAGGCAATCGATCACTTCCGAAACTGCGCTGTCCTTTATTACATAACCGCGCACGCCGAGATCGATTGCCTGGCGAAAGTGCAACTCATCTTTGTGCATCGTGAGAATGACGATCTTCGTCGGCAGGCCGAACTCCCGAACATTGCGAGCCACAGCGAATCCATCCAGCTCCGGCATGTCCAGATCGAGTAGCGCAATTTCCGGTTTGTGGTTTCTAATAAGTTCCAGCGCCCGCCGGCCGTCACCCGCCTCTCCGACAATTCGCAGACCCGGTTGATGTTCAATTAATTGCGCCAGCCCTTGTCGCAGGATCGTATGATCGTCTGCGAGCACGATGGTGATCTCTTGAGTCATATTTCGCGCTTCGTGTATTTCGTGTCCTTTCGTGGTTCCGCTTCGGAGACTTGATGCAACAACTCAATCACCAAATGCACGAACCGCACTAACGGTTGAGCCACGGGATCCTGATGCGAATGTGGGTGCCCGCCTGCGGGCCCGTCTCAATTTCTTGCGTCCCATGAAGCATGCGCACGCGCTCAGCCATGCCAATCAAACCAAACCCACCGCGCTGTCCGTTTTCTTTGCTGTCGCCGGTCACAAATCCTTTTCCGTCATCGTCAATCAGGATTGAGATTTCCGCCTGGGCTCGAGTAACCACGAGCGACGCAGCGCGCGCCTCTGAGTGCTTGATGATGTTGTTGACGCACTCCTGAACTATCCGATAGACGTTAATCTGGGTCGTCTCATCCAAATCATCGATCGAATCGAGCTTGGCCGTCGCTTCGATGTTGGTTACTTCATTGATGCGCATGAACATACCGTAAAGGCTCCGGGTCAAACCAAAACGACTGATCTGATACGGTCGCAGGTTGTAAGCAATCTCCCGGCACTCTTCAATCGCCGCCGTCGTTGAGTGAGACAATTCGCCCAGCTGCTCTTCCACCGTTACCCGTTCTTCAATTTCACTTTGCGCCAGCGCGATGCGGTTCTTAATAATCAAGAGGCTCTGGCCCAACGAGTCGTGTAGCTCGGCCGCGATCCGCTGCCTCTCTTGTTCCTGCGACACGAGCAGCTTCCGGGAGAATTCTTCCTGCGCCTGGCGGGCTTGTTCCAGGCGGTCGGCGCGCCGCCGGTAGACACCAAACACCAGTCCGGCAATTCCCAGAATCGCGAGCGCCTGAAACCACCACGTTTGATAAAACCGCGGCCGCACATTGAAACTAATCCCGGCCCCGGTCGTGTTCCATATACCGTCGCTGTTGGCGGCAATTACCCGGAACGTGTAATGCCCGGGCGGCACGTGCGAGTAGTGGGCGGTGCGCCGCGTGCCCGCGTCGACCCAATCTCGATCCAGCCCGTCCAGCTTGTACTTGAAATGAATGTTCTCAGAGTTGATGTAACTCAACGCGGTGTAATTAATTTCAAAGTTCTCCTGCTCCGGCCGGATCTGTACTTCCGTCCCCAGCGCGACGGGCAGATTGTCGAGCAACAATGATTCAATAAAGACGGGCGGCGGTTGTTCATTCACCGGGACGGCATCAGGCTCGATCACCGCCACACCGTCCTGAGTCGGAAACCACAATTTGCCGTCCCTCGCCCTGATGCCGGCGGGCCAGCGGCCACCGTTGCATTCAATGTTGAGCAAGCCATCAGCTTTGCCGTAGCCGATCGAGTTAATAGATCGGCGGCGGCCGTCAGCAAAATCTTCCAATTCCTGCCGTCGCACGCGATAGATTCCGTGGTTTGAACTGATCCAGAAGTTGCCGCGTGTATCTTCGAGAATTTGAAAGACGCCGTTATTGAACAAGCCGTCGCGCATGGTATAGCTGGTGAACTTCCCGTTTTTGAACCGCGCCATACCTCCATCGTAAGTGCCGATCCACAATGTGCCATCGCTGTCCCGGCGCAACGCGCGCAGGTTTAAGCTGGGAAGCCCTTCGCGTTCCGTCCAACTCGTGAATTTCCCGTTCGCGTAATGCGTCAAACCACCGAAGCAGGCAATCCACAATCCGCCCGCCCCATCGTCGATGATCGCGCGCACGACGTTGGCGGCTAAACCGTCTTCCATGCGAAACACCATAATGGATCCGTCTTTCAGGCGCTGTAATCCGTGTTCGCCTCCGAACCAAATGGCGCCGTCCGGAGCCGCAAAAATCGCCCAGATGTTGTCGTTAACTCCGGCGATTGGTTTGAAGCCGTCACGCTCTTGAATCCATACCAGACCATATCCGCCAGCCATGATTCTCCCCTGCGCGTCTTCCGCGAGCGCGTTGATGTTGGCCGGCTTAAATTTGGGATCCGCCACTTCGAATTTGTTGTTCTGATATCGAAAGAGACCGCTCGGCGTGCCCAACCAGACGACTCCGTTATGGTCCTGGTACACCGGGTAGATGTTGTTTTGGGTGAGCCCTTCGGCTTTTGACAGCGTCGTGATGAATTGTTTACGAGCGCGGAACAAGCCGTTGCGAACAGTCCCAAACCAAAGATTGCCTTCGCGATCCTCGATTCCCACATTCGCGCCACCTGTAGCAATTTCAGGCGGCAGATTATTTCCGATTGACCAGCTCTGCAGGTTCGACACATCGGTCAGCCACGCCTGTCCCCGCTGATCCACGGACAGCAAACGACACCCCGCGCCGGTGATGAAGATGATGGGGCGGCCCGGCAATCCATCGCGCTCTCGATAGACCCTGGTTATTTTGCCGTGTTCGATTTTTATCAGCGCCGGATCGTTGGTTGCCAACCAAAGAGCTCCGTGGCCGTCATCAACGGCGTCCGGGCTGATCCGATCCAGGCTCGGCAAGCCGTCGGCGAGCCCCCACGACCCATAGCCCAGGCAACTGAGCCTGTCTCCGGTATGCGGACACGGCACGCGCCGCGCGACTCCCGGAGTTGAGGCATTTTCCTGAGACTTGTTTAGCGGATTGATCAGTTGCAGTTTCTCGTCGGCGAACCGCATGACTCCTACGCCGGCGAAGTAAGCAACCACGGAGTGCTGCTCATCTTCAGTCAGATAAACTACACTCAAACTTTTCAGACCCTCGTCTTTTCCGTAACTGCTGAAGCGGCCCTGGTGATAGCGCACCAATCCGCCTTCCTCGGTTCCGGCCCATAGATCACCCTGGCGATCTTCGAACATCCGCAGAAAACGATTACTGCTGATTCCTGGTGTAGTGCCTTTGTCAAAGACAGTGAAGCGCACCCCGTCAAAGCGCACCAGGCCGTCGAAGGTCGTGAGCCAGAGGTATCCGTCGCGCGTTTGCTGTATGTCGTAGACGGTGTTCTGCGGCAGCCCCGTTTCAGTGGTCCAGGACACAAAGCGATATTGAGCAGGCGCGCTGGTAGCCGCGACCGCGAGCGCGTACAGACAGGCGCAAGCCAGCAGGACGAACACTCTGAATCTCATAAAGGGTGCGCGCGCTTACCGAAAGCGCGCCATGCGGGAGGTCTTAACGCGTAACCGCTGCGCACATCGACAGAGCGCAGCTTGACCAAACGCGTCCACACACTACAGGAACGAATTGGTTGAAATTTTGGGGGAAACTGGTGGTTGGTTCGAGCCGTTAAATCGCCGGGACTGGGGGCACCTAACCGCCATGAACAGCGCGAATCATACGCCCGGATTAAAGTGGAATCAATACCGATCCCATTTTGGAGTGCGCCAACTTGCCGGCGCTTTGGACTAAGAAAAATAGACAGGATTTACAGGATGCACATGATAGGAAAGACTCGAGCGCAAGCGTCTCGCTTGCTCTGACTTCGGCGAGTGCTCGATCTAATTCTTAATCTCGATCTAATTCTTAATCATGACAATCAGGTAAATCCTGTCTATTTCTTTCTGTCCTTTCCTCTCGCTTCGTGCTTTTTGTGATCCCACTTCGTGTTATTTCGTGGTTTCGTTCAGACATATTCGCAACTCACAACGTAACCACGAAATTTCATGAAGACCACGAACCGCACACAAGCTTTCCTCGACACCGAATCATAATTCACAATTTCTAATTCTCAATTTCAATTTGCAATGCTTTCGCCTCTCTGCCCTACATCCCTTCTTTCGTCTCCACCAACTTCCCATCAACAAAAATCCGATAACGGGCCGGCCTCAATCCCGCCAGAAAAAGTTTCCGCTTCTTCTCAATCACCACGTCATGCCGCTCCTGCTCACCCACACTAAATTCATACCGCTTGGTCAGACTGAGCGAGAACATCCGGAAATCCTTCACCGCCGGCTGCCCATCAACGAGGATCTCGAGGTGACCAATGAACTGGTCGAACGAAAAATCCACTCGATGCTTTTCATCGGCCCCCACCATGAAACTGAATTGCATATGAATTTGCCGCAGATTAACGCAGATGACGGAGATAAGAAACTAAAATAGCCACAGATATACATGGATCCTCACAGATAAATCCCCTCCGCCTTTATCCGTGAAAATCTGTGGCTGTTAGGAGTTCGCCTTTGGGCGGTCACCGCGTAAACGCGGAACTCCGAACTTATTCATTTATGTTCGTGAGTGGGTATAACACCTCGCTGAAGCGAGGCGTAAGTGACAGAGATCAGATTGAAAAAGCTGTTACCGGCGCCGGCGCAGAAGCAGGAACAGCACAATGATGATGATGAGCAGCCCAAGCAGTCCGCCCGGCCAAAAGAACCAGCCGCCGCCACCGCTCGAATAACCTCCAACTACGCAACCCGTTTGCGCCATCGCCAGTAGCGCCGCCAGTAAGTATCTTCCGCCTCTCATTTTTTGATCCGCCTCCGATCCGTTACAAAAAAACCGGGCGAAGCCCCGCGCGCGTGCGCGAGGCTGCTCCCGTCATCGATTAAGGCGATTAAGGCCGGTTTCGATTTTTGTTCGCGTTACCGTTAATCGGCCTTACGCCGCTGGTATTCTGGTTGCCGTTGTTATTCGTTAACACGCCTGTATCCGACGAGACATTATTGCTGTTCGTATTCGCCGGCAGATTAGCGTTTGTTTCAACGGCGCCCTGCCGCTGTGGATTTCCTGCATTGCTGTTTGACTGATTAGAGTTGCTTTCGGCCGTACTGCACCCAGCCATAAAAACCCCACCAAACAGAACCAGGGCCAAAGCCAAAGTTCGTTGCATCTATCGTCCCTCCTTGAAATGCGCTTAGCGGTACAGCGCCTCGCCGCGATTTGTGCGCCAGTCGTTTTCGAGATAATCAGCATCTTCCGCATTACGCGGAGTCACGCCCATCACGATGCCGCCGTCCTTAACGCCTTTCTCGTACAAACGCGCGCGCTCTTCGGGAATGCCATAACCCACCAGCGCTCCAACCAGACCGCCCGTGGCCGCACCTGCGCCGCCGCCCGCAAGACCCGCGGCGATGGGACCCGCAATCAGCAAACCGAGGCCCGGCAGCGCTAAAGTAGTACCGATCGCAGCCAGTGCTCCGAGCGTCGCGCCCACCGCTCCGCCAATCGCGGCGCCTTTGCCCGTGCCTTCCCACGCTTTAGTTCCGATTTCCGTATCGTCGTCCTTGAAATATTTTTTCCGGGTATCGTCCGACATCACGAGATTGACATCGTCCTTGCCGTAACCACGCTCACCCAACGTTTTGTAAGCGCGCTCAGCACTTTCTCGATCGCGAAACAGACCCGTCAACATATTCGACCGCTGCGGCGCCGCGGCGGCTCCGGTTTCTTCTCTTGAAGTGATTTCTGCCATGTCCCTTGCTCCCTCTGTGATTTTGAAAAATTGGTAATAGAGAAGCGTCGGGTGCTTCCACTGTTTTTTAATCAGTTCGCGGGGCACTCAGCAAAGTTCATTCCAAGAGCGGATTAACGAAAAATGCTGGGCCTTGAAAACAGATCTGCGTTTGTTGAGTTGATGGTGTGCCGCTTAACCGTGCGTTTGATTCACAGATCTCGCACCGTTCTGGGACATAGGGAGTGCGGCGGTTGTCGCCACTTTTGGAGTGAGCCGGCAGAGTCCCGACTTGTCGGGACGGCGACGGCGCTTTGGATTAAGAAAATGGACAGGGTTTACAGGATGCACATGATGGAAAAGCCTGAGGATGATTTGGAGCACTTTGCACTGACACTGGCGATCACTCGAGTTACTATCTATTTATCAATCATGTAAATCCTGTCTAATGTTCCGCGTTCCCTGAGCTTAGTTCGCCTCTTTTCGTGGTTACGTTGATGCGTTAGAAACATTCGCATACAAGACCACGAATCGCGAGTCAAAGAACGTAACCACGAATGCACGAAACGAGCACAAAAATTGACGTCAATTACAGCTCAGTACCGGGAGCGGTAGCGACCGCGTGACTGTCTTTTCGTGGTTACGTTCTGCGAGGTGGCGATGCAGTCCGTACCATCTGCGTCAGTAGACGGATCAAGACTCAATCGCATGTTCTGTTTGACCTTTGCCCTTTTCCGCTTGGCACCAACTTTGCCACTCATCAGTATCTCTCATAAACCCGTCCCAAAATCAGGCAGGACGACTCGGGACCATGAGTGGTTTTGAGGGATGATCTATCAATAACCCCTTAGGAATTGGTTCACATCAAGGAGGTACGACATGGGAGACGAACGTAAAGAGAATCAGGGCGGCGGTCAGCAAGGTGGCGGCGGTCAGCAAGGTGGCGGCGGTCAACAAGGTGGCGGCGGTCAACAAGGCGGCGGCGGTCAACAAGGTGGTGGCGGTCAGCAGGGTGGTGGCGGTCAGCGCTAGTCGATCTCGCCATAACTTAATTCAATTAATCTTGGGGTGAGTTCTGCGGAACTCATCTCAAGTTTTGTCATTGGAGAAGCCCTATGAATCCTTACGAACTGCTAAAGAACGACCACGAGAAAGTTTCCAAGCTGTTTGAGCGAATCGAATCGGCATCGGGTAAAGCAAAACTCGCCGCCTTCACAAAATTGAAGGACGAGCTCGACGTGCATATGCTGGTTGAGGAGACAATCTTCTATCCGGCTTTAAAACAAGCCGCCGAAACGCGCGACATTACCCTTGAATCCTACGAAGAACATCAGGTCGTCAAAGATCTGCTGGCAGAGTTGGCAGCGGCCAAACTGAGCGATCGTTGGGACGCAAAATTCACGGTGCTGAAAGAAAATATCGAGCACCATGTCGACGAAGAAGAAGACGATCTCTTCAAGAAGGCCAAAGATGTTTTAAGCAGCCAGCAGGCTGAGGCCTTAGGCGATCAGATGGCCGCCGAAAAAGAAAAACAAGGCGCGCCCGTGCCGGAGGAGCTCAAGAAACCGTCGCTGTTTCAGCGAGTGGTGAACACCGTCTTCGGTGAAAAGACCGAGAAGCGTCCTGCCAAAAAGACTTCGGCAAAAACCGGCGCTCGGCAGACCTCCACAGCGAGCAGCAAACCTTCGAGTAAGAATGGTAGTAAAAAAGCGAGCAGCAAGAAGTCCGCTGGTAAGAAGAAGTCCGCTGGTAAGAAGACGAGCAGTAAGACGTCTGGAGCTAAGAAGGCGCGCAAGAAGAGTGCTAAGAAAGTGACTGCGAAGAAACGTTAAGAGGTCTGCTGTTCGTACGTAAGTTAACCACGAACAACACGAACGAGTACGAGTACGAAAAGGACACTATTTCACCCGGCCCAACTTCTTAACCAACTCCGCCTTCTGCGGCGCCGAAACCTTGGCCACAACCAATCGCAGATTTGCGAGTGACTTCCTCAATTCCGTCCGCTGCTGAACGTCGTAGATGTTGCCGCCTTTACTGTTCGCGGTCGCAATGACGTCATCGGTCATGGCCAGCGCGATATTTTCGAGTGCCTGGCCCACATGCGCGCCCCGGGGATACAGCCTCATGTATTTAATCTCGCCCTCACTCTGAAAATAGTTACAGACCTGATCGCTTTCACATTCCGAAGGCTCCGGATTCTCCGCCGCCTCCCACGCAATGCGCTCGCCCACCGGCAACGTGTGATATTTCGTTTGCAGGTTCCAGAGCACGTCCGTGCGCAGCTCATACCAGCCGGCAAACTCGTTTCGGACCAGCAAAGCGCCGTGGCTCCGGTACCACTCGCGGTACGGTGACTTTTCCTTTTGATCGGCAGGCACCGCATTCGCCGAGTACCTCAGCGCCAGCAGTTTCAAGAGCTCAAACTCGCCGCGCGTGTTTGCATCTTTCGCGTTGGCTGACGAGCTAGCGGCCAGCTCGTAAATTTCCTGCCGGTCGGCAAACCCTTCGCCGGGGAGGCGGTCCTCGTCCACTTTGAGGCGGTCTGCGATGATCTGTTTTATTAGCCGATCGCGCTGGCTCGCATTGTAATCGAGCAGCAGTCCACCAAAGAGCCACGCTGGCTTGCCGTTAGGAAGGTTGACGCGATACCAGTAGCCAGTTTCGCCGGCCGCGGTGTCCCGGTTCGCGGAGCGCGCGACGGCGCTCACCACTGTGCCGAGCTTCAAACGCGTGATCTCTTCCGCTGAGACCTGCGGCGCCTTCCGCGCGCGCATCGCCGAGACCGTAGTGATCTTCGGCATGGCCGCGGCCAACTTAACCTCATCAACCTGCGCGGTTACTTGAGAGACGCCGGCGAGCATGAACAGAACCACGGTGAAGAGTGATGCTTTGAGTTTCATTGATTTTTTCCGGCTTGGAGTACGCCGACAGCGGGTTCCCGCGCGCGCATCGCGCGTGGGGTGCTCTTGTCGGCGCTTTGGTGTCATTTCGTGGTTACTAGGTTCGTGTTCTTTTCGGTTCCATTCTTCGAGGTCCGTGGTGAACGTAATCACGAAATCACCCGGAACTATCGGAAAGGCCACAGAACGTTCGCCGTCGAACGCGATTTTGCGATTGAGAATTTGCAATTTTCAATTTGCAATTCTTTTCTCGTCTCTCATCACGGGGCTGCTATCCGATTTCCAGTCAGACCGCCCCTCGATACGCAAACACATATGCTCATCAATTCTTCCTCGCTCTCCCAGCAATACAGGTGTTGTCCGGCGGGACAACTGGTAGCGCAGCTGACATCTGCTTGCGGCTTAAGTTTAATCTGCCGTCCGTTCTTCATCCGCGCCGTCATCGCGGTAAGCTGATCGTCTTTTTGTTGCACCTCGACACCTTCGACCTTGAACAGTTCGCCGAGGCGATAATACTTTTGCCCTTCACGCCCCTGCGGGTCGGTTTCACGCCGGGCCTTCGAGGCTGAGACGCCCAAAGTCGCCGCCAGCACCACAGCGGTTACGAGCAGTCGTTTGGTGACGTTCTTCATGGTTTCTGACCTCCTGCGAAGGTGGGATCGGCTATTTTTTTACACGCAATCTATCTCAAATCTATTAAGTCAACAAAGTAATTTGCGATTGGTGCGCGGGGCATCTGGCTAACTGGAGCGCAAGCGTCTCGCTGACTGGAGCGCAAGCGTCTCGCTTGCATTCGACTGCTCAATGGGAGCGCGGGCGCCCTCGCCCGCAGTGAGCGCGCAGCGCGAAAATTTGGAGTGGATTGAACGTCGATCCGCGCGCGCTCGTCCGCAATGAGCGCTCAGACTCCTAACTGTTCCCGGTTAATTCCTCGTCCTTCGCCCTGATCAACTCCGCAATTCCTTTCTTCTTTTTCAAATCCGCCGCTTCACTCAGCACAACGTAACGATGTTTCTTACCCGCTCCTTCCATCAGTCCGTTCGGATCAGGTAGAGACGCACCACCCACAATCCCCAGCTTCACTTCCTTCTTGCTGAGAATGATGGTGCAGATCATTCCTTTGTACCCGTCGCCATGCCCGTACCCAATTACCCGTGCCGGAGCATCAACCATCTCATTCGCCTCCGGCACTTGCTTAAGGATCAGTTCGCGCAACCCACGCGCAACCTCCTGGACATTCGCGGGATATTGCGACAAGAGATCATCGAATTGTTTATTTAAGGTTTTCATCGTCGCGTGTACGATCCTGGGCTCTCGATGCTGATGAGCTACCCCTACAATTGTCTCACCATCAAGGCCATAGATTAGGAAGTAAGAAACCGAGTAACTAGAAACCGACGTCTTTGGAACCGTTCAATTCGCTGTCCCGCGCTCCCCCGCAACCATTCGAATCACCTCATTGCAGGCCAACTTCGCGCGCAGTAATCGATCAGGATCGATTTCTCGCACGTGTGCTATTTCATTTCGGACTGGCGCGATTTGGCTGATCGCCTCTTGCAGCTTTTGCTTTGCATTGCTGGGCCAGCCCAGACGGGTTCGGGCGTCGTTCCAAATATCACCGGCGAAAATCAGAACCGGTAGCTGCGCCAAATAGAGGTAGTCAATCACGCTAAGGGAATCAGCGCCTGACGGCCGGGCACGAAGCGCTCTCGAGAGACTTTCCCGTTCACCTTCGGACAAAGTCCGCTCGATTTTCTCTGCCGCATGGTCGGCAAACCGCGCTACATATAAATCCCGAACCAAGGCTCGCAGCGTTCGCTCTGTATCGGCAATCGATTGCCAAACTTCCTCAGAACCTGGAAGAAACCATGGTGGAGTAACGGGTGCCGCGCCGGCCTCTCCGCCCAGTTGACGAAACGCAACCCGGATTATTTCCGCCATTCGTCGTCGTCGTTCGCGAAGAAAATCTGTGTAGTCCATCTTCTCCCAACCAGGAGGTAAAGCATGTTCCGCACACATACGTCCCCATCGATGGTCATCAAGCGCAAGGCTCTCGCGTAACTTCGGGACATATTCTGCTGGCCCACTACTGCCGATAACACTGTTCTCGTGCCAGCCGACATGCGCAAGATTGGCAACCTGATTGATGATTCGCCGGTCTTCTATTCCCCGCCGCTGAAGCCAAATTTTTGGGAACAAGTGGTGGAGTTCACCGGCCGCCCGGGCGGCTGCACCGGTTGAACTAAGCAGGTTTTGGAGAAGCTGGTCCGAGAAAAGCGCCCGCGTTCCCAGCACAACTTGCGCCGCCCGGAAAGCTAGAGCGCCAGGTGAACGGCCCTTTTGTGTCTCCAGCGACGCAACCAGGGTGTGTGTCCAAAAATCTCCAGTGAGCGTTTCTCCCATCGCTTCGTCAAGTTCTCGAACGAACCCTTCGGCATCGGAAGGTTCTAACCTACCAACCCGCGCCAGATCCTGTTCAAACGCACTTTCGGACGAACCTGAGTACCGTGCAGTAAGCAGTGAGGCGAACAACCAACGCGCGATCAATTCGTCTAACTTACTCTTTGCGACACCCACCTTTCGTCCACGAATGTAAAAAGCATAAGCATTAACAATTGCATTCTTAGAAGCGATCAACCCCTCGTTAACGAAGCCGGCGTGTTTCACCCGCAGCAAATAGTCCCGCCAGGGAGTTAACTCCATGCACTCGGTTGCGGCATTATCGAGCTGACGTAGACGCTCCATGCGGCCGGCGGTGTCCGCTTCGCCAGTTGTCGGATCGATCCCTCTGAGAAACCGATAAACGGCTGACATTCTCGCTCGGCCGAAAGCTACGCCGCACACCGCTCGCAACAGCTGCTGTGTATCAATGCCCACCACAGCGTCTGAGGACATGCTCAGCGATCGCTGTTCGAAACGATCTCGTAATTCCCCGTGGTAGACGGACAACAACGTCAGGACAAAGTCTGCCTGTCCGAGCTTGGTTCCCTGGTTATTAATTCGAACAAAGATTTCGGCGACATCTTCGTCGGTAATCTCATCACCCGGTGTGGACGACGTTTTGCGAATGTCTACGGTGGGAAATCGGTAGTCGGCAATCGCGTGCGCACGGTCGAGATTACGCTCCGCGGCTTCTTCATACTGTTCGCTGACCGTTCGTCCCTTGGCTTGCAAATTATTTTTGAGGTCTCGACGAATCTGCGGTTTGCTACGCCTCCCAAGCCAAAGCTCCGACGCGTCAGGCAAGAATTCGGGATCTTTTCGTATGGCTGCATCCGCAACCTCGAATTTGCCATCACGCGGGCGAAAGGCAATAGTGATCCTTCGCGGTTCACCATCCTTGCCGATCACTTCGGCGCCTTTCATCACCGCGAAAAGAGAGGTGAGTCGCTGCTGGCCGTCGATAACCAGAGTCGTAGCTTGCAGTCCGGGCTTTTCCGCGCCGAGCGCCCGCGCTTCCTTCTCATTTGTCGGGTGCCAGAAAACAAGTGTTCCCACCGGAAAACCTACGAACAACGAGTCCAGCAGATCGCGAACCTTGGTGTCTTCCCAGACAAACGGCCGCTGCAAATCAGGAAGGGCAATTACTTCGCGGTGAACGTCATCCATGAGTGATGCGATCGAGCGTTGGCCTGGTTCAAAGATCGGCACTCGCCCACGGATCTTTGGCTCACGAGAAGCGAGTGCCTCTTCTTCGTCCGCGGCATCATCAGCTGATTCGGCATCGCTATCTACCGGCGTCGGCTGCGGCAACTCTCGACCAACAGCAGCAGCGATGTAATCAACCGCTTCCGGGGCATGTTCCTCAAGGCTGACCGCTCTGCGCACCCGGGCCATCGCCTCGTCCACGAAACTGTTGAAACTGTCCTTAAGTAGGGTGTTGGCTTGCGCCGCGTGTTCGATCGGGAAACTAAGCAACAAGCTTCCTGGAATCCACTTAAATTCCCAATCGTCCTCGCGCTCCGCCCCGAGAGCGTTACGAACGTCCTCACTAACAGGTCCAATGACGGTGACCTTCATCTTGGTCCGCCTTATTTCGCATGCCAGTAATCGACCTGTCATGAGGCGCAACTTTTGCTCGGCTACTCGTAAGTACCAAGCGTCGCGGCGCTCTTCATCTGCGTTCTCAATAGCGAAGGCCAGGAAATTCAAGGCCTCATGGCGTACTGCCTCGTTGGGGATAATCGTTTCCAGATTTTGACGGATGCGCTCCGCAAAGCCAGGTCGGCGAGTCCAGGCGCCTTCGGCGCTGTTGAAAACCGCAGGAGTTTTGTTTTCGAGAAGCGTTTCGCGCGCTTCCAGATCTTCAGGCTGTTGTGATTTCCACTCGTGAAAGAGACGAACGGCCTCTTTGTAGAAGGTCTCCGGATCAGTGAAAGTTTCATAGGCTTGTCGCCCCTCTTGCGTTACTGTCCACCGACCCCTGTCTTTGAGAAGCCATCCTGCTTTGGTCAGATCCACTGTGGCGAAAGTAACGATCTTTTCAAATCTGCGGCCGCCAGACTCGTATTCCCCCTGTTCGTAAGGACTAAGGGTCAGCCGTTTTTCCAGTTCAACAAGCGCATCACGAGCCTGCATTCCTTCAGGCATCGGAATAAGGAATTCGAAAAGCGTTCGCAGCATTTCGCCGGTGCGGCGACGAGTTACTTCAGGCATGAGGTTGCTCCTTTTTTCGTAAGACTCGGCTCACACTTTTCGCTTTATCATTCGCAAATTCCGGAATCGTGAACCGATGTGATGGGAGTAAGTAGAGTCTTCCCGCCCGCTCTTCAACTGTTTGATGAAAGGGAACACCTTCTCAGACACAACCTTGAACATTGAAGGCGCAGCGTCATTCTTGAAACGCGACCAGCGCAACTCCTGCTGCTTGCGATTGAAGATTGGATTCTCAATCGGCTGCTTCAGCCGGTTCGCTTTCTTTTCTTGCGCAGTGTGAAGCTCGTCGAGCCGCTTGATGAACAGCAAATAGGTAATCTGTTCAATCACTTCCAGCGGATTGCTAATCCCGCCTGACCAGAACGCGTCCCACAACCGATCTACTTTTGATTTGAGCTCTCCTGTAATCATGGTGATTCGTTAGGGTTTGTCATCGGATTTCTTCTTAGTTTTGACGCGTCAAAGTCCTTCTGAATCTTTTCATTTCCGATAGAATCGCGTTCGTGTCAGCAATTCAGATCTCTCCATCGTCGAAGCGTACTTTGCTGACGTACGCCACGCCCGTATCAAAAGAGAAATCGGCATAACGCGAAGCCACCCATTCACCTTTGTCGCTTTTGCCGGCGGCGACTGGGGGCATATCAACTCCGCCGGTACGATCAAGAAATTCATTTCCAAATATCGAACGCCACTAAGCCGAATTCAATAGCAACTACATTCCTGGACGAAGTGTTCTCGTAATTGACCTCATAATGAATACCCCGTTCGACATAACTCGCGCGTGATCCCTCGTAGATCGCACTAAACGCTACTATCTTTATCGGCGCATTTGGCTGCTCAATGATTTTCGTTTCGGAAGTGGTCCCTGCGCGCATACATTACTGGACAAGAGAATCGATGCGAGACACAGCAAAGGGAAACGCAGGTGCATAGTCTTCTCATTTCGCTTCAATTGCGGGTCGATACCGGTTCGCTCTGAGACAAGAGCACTTCGAGACTGCGCAGGCCGGGATGAACGGTTGCAAAAATTACCTCAAGAAGCTGGAAAGCGCAAAGGTGAAAGAGGTAAGAGCGAGGATTACAGTTGCAAGTCATAAATATTGCTGATTTGATATCGCGGTCCAACAGGACGCATGTGTTGAAAAGGAAGTGGTGAATTGTGAAAAAGTGCCCCAGGTGCAAACGCGAGTATCGTGACGATTCTTTTAACTTCTGCTTAGAGGATGGCATTCCGCTGACATTCGCTGGTCGAGATGCAACCACAATTCGGATGAAATCAGGGCGACCCGCAGGTCAGTGCAATCGTGAGACTCTCTTTTCGCAGGCTGCCGTAAGTCTCACTCCGACGGAACTGCAAGCAATTCAAGTCGTCCTCGACGCTGCGCCTCACTTCGGATATTCGGTCAACTGGGGTAGAGGTAAGTCGTGCGGGTTTTCTTTGCAGCATCCCACCACTAAGAAAGGATCACTCTTCTCGCTGAATTCGAAAGGAGAATTATGGTTGGCGAAAGGTGCGAAGGGAACCATAGCCGCAATGGTATCAGACGCTTTACAAGTCGACGTTCCTAAATACGACACTTGGTTCTTGATTCGGTCAACCGATTGGGTTCCAAGAACGGGGCCTCTGCTACACGTTCTCAGTGTCGTGGCGTATGAGAAAACATATCAAGTTCATTGATCCGTTGGAAAAGCCGTCTCGCTCGACATTGAGGTACCCAGTCGTTAGTTCAAACCGCCGCAGAGTCGCCACACTCGCGCGGGAACGGAACCACGAAAAGCGCGCGAAGTGCACGAACTTTTCGCGCTGCGCGCTCACTGCGGACGAGGGCGTCCGCGCTCCCAGTAAAGACAATCCGCAAATTTCGCAGCTTACTCAGAGAATGAGCGACGGAAATACCAAAGCTTCCGTGTACAAACTTTTCTTGTACGCGTTTTTCGTGGACGAAGTTTTCGTGTGATTCGTGGTTACGTTCTCGTTTAGCGAGTCGCTGACCTGAGAACGGAACCACGAAACGACACGAAACACACGAAAAGGAACAACGGACCACGAAAGGGCACGACGTTAAGAAACAAACCCACACTAAAGCGGGAGCTTCGTGATAAAGTGCGCCTGCATTCATAACGCGCCCCGACTGCATGGCTCACGCTTTTTGGCAAAGAGAAGCACGCCGGAGGCGTGCGTACCCAAGAGTTGAATTCGCTCTCATCAACCAGTGCAGAAAAAAGAATCCCTCGCAAAACCCCTCGAATCATCTCGCGAACGATCTCTCGAGCAATCTCGCGAAAACACGCAATCGTTTGTCTACATCCTGCTGCGCCGGCGGTATTGGGTCGCGGCGGCGCTGATCACTTTGATCGTGTGGGCCGTGGTGGCGCTGTTGATGCGGCCGATGAAAGACGCGAGCGGATCGTACGCGACATATCCGTATGGGCTGACGACAGGTCTCGATAATCAGGCGCTGGATCTGCTTTTTCAAATGCGCGCTGCGCGGCATCCGGAAGTGAGCGCGCGGGCTGAGCTGGAGCCAATCACAATCATCGAAATCGATGACGCCACCATCAAAGCTTCCGGCGTGCGCATTCAAAAGTGGCCACGTGATTTGTATGCGCGCTTGATTGATAGTGCCAGCCAGGGTGGCGCCGCCGTGATCGGCCTCGATCTTTTTCTGAGTGAGGCAGGTGGCGCATCGACGGAAGACAAGGCCGCCGACGCAAAATTGGTCAAGTCGATTGCCGACGCCGGCAATGTCGTGCTGGCGATGAAGACTTCCGCCGGCGGCTTTGAAGAGTTGCAGCCCTTGCCGATGTTCGCTGATCAGGCTTATGCCACCGGCTTCGTCGACCTGCCGCTCGACAGCGACGGCTTTGTGCGCAGCTCGCAGTTGCTGCTCGCGCGCCAGAACGAAGAGGCGAAGTTCAGCTTCGCAACTCGTTTGGTCGAAGGCTATCTGGCCGCGACTTCACCACAAGGCACGGCGCCGCAGTATCTGACACCGGGGGCGCAGGGGAATTTGCGTCTCGGTCAGAGAGAAATTCTCACTCGCAATGACGGCAATGTGCAGATAGATTTTCGCGGCCGCTCGCCCGCATTTCGGCGTGTATCGGCCGCGGACGTTCTCTTCAAGCAGACAGCGTTGCCGGCCGAACTCTTTCGCGATCGCATTGTCTTAATTGGCGCGGCCAACATCGACGCGCCCGATCTGTTCGCGACGCCGTTCTATGAGTATGCTGCGCTGCCGCGTTTGTTAGATCGAAACTTGCCCGCGGCGCCAAAGCGAATGCCCGGCGTGGAAGTGCACGCCAATGCCGCGTCCACACTCCTGTTTGGCAAGATGCTCAAGCATCCGGGTTACGTGCGGCAGCTGCTCGTAGTGCTGCTGGTGCTGGCCATCGTCGCCTTCGCAGTTTTTCGCCTGCGGCCACTGCTGGCATTTGTGGCCGTGCTCGTAATCGCGGCGCTCGCGCTCGCAGTTGCGTCATGGGTCTTCAACAGTTACGGAGTGACTATGCCGCTCGCAGCGACGTGGCTGGGGATGGTTTTGATTACCCCACTCGGGCTCGGCGTGCGCTACGCGCGCGAGCGGCTGTTGCGCAGCGAAACGGAAGCCGAACGCGCGCAGGTGATGGATATTTTCTCCCGGTTTGTCTCAGCCGACGTGGCGAAAGAGATGTGGGAACGCCGCGGGCAGGCTTCGCTCGTGGGTGAAAACCACACAGTCACTATTGTATTCACTGACATTCGAAACTTCACGACCCTTTCGGAATCCGAAAAGTCGGACAAAGTCGTCGAGTGGCTCAACGATTATTTCGCGCGCATGAATGAAATCGTCGAACGGCATGGCGGCCACATCAACAAGTACATTGGCGATGGCTTAATGATCGTCTTTGGCGCTCCCGTCGATCGCAGCGACGTGTTGGAAGCGCGCGCGGCCGTGGCCTGCGGGCTGGAGATGCTCGACGAAGTCGAACGCATGAACGAGGACTGGAAAGGCAAGGGCCGGCCGGTAATCAAAATCGGCTGCGGCATTCACACCGGCACGGGCACGTGCGGCGTCGTGGGCGCGGAACGCCGCCTGGAATATACGGTGATCGGCGACACGGTGAACCTTTCCGCGCGGCTTGAATCAACCACCAAAGAATTAGGCGTGTCTATTCTGATCAGTGAACCAACCGCCAGGCTGGTTGACGAGGTTTACGACGTGCGGCCGTTGGGTGAAGTGAAAGTAAAAGGGAAGACTCAAAACACCACGCTGTTCACAGTGTCGCGAAAGCAGTAGTCGTGGCAGACTGTTCGTGTATTTCGTGACTTTTCGTGGTTCCGCTGGGGCTGTGTCTAACGTAACCAGGAAACACACGAATCACACGAAGGGTTGGGTCTTTGGCTTTCGTCCATTCCCGTGTCAATAATAGGTGGCCCGACAATATCGTGTCGGCAGCCCGACCGTGAGGGAGGGCAACTGGAGGTGATGCTCAACCCTGAAGGTTATGCTACCAAAGGTTGCCCTCCCTAACGGTCGGGCTGCTGACACCGGGTGAGCGCACCCGTCATCGTTGCGCTCCGCATGAGAAGCAAGCGAGGACGCTTGCGCTCCAGTCGAACAAGGATTCCCTCGTGCCGAACATTCTTTCCTCAGTTTGTCGCACTCTCGTCGTAGTCATCCTTCTGTCTGCAGCCCTGACGATCAACGAACGGCTTACGACTGCAAAGTTAGCCGGCGAGGGGCCCGCGCTCCCACAGGATCAAAAACCACGCCGGCCTTTGCCCAAACCACCGGCAGGTTCACGCGGTTTTGAGCAGGGTAAAGGCGATGCGTCGTCGCGATTGATCGCCGCCGGCGCCACGCGCGGACCATTGAAGCCCATCGCGCCGGCCGAAGGTCTCGCGTACGACGCGCGGCCGTTTTTCGCGTGGGCGCCGTCACCGGGCGCGGCTTCTTATCACTTCACGCTTCGAAATGGAGCGGACTCCACGGCCGCCGTTGTATACGAAACAGACGCGAAGTCGGCGCAACTTTCTTATCCCGCGGACGCACCCGCGCTCACTCCCGGGCAGATTTATGCATGGCGTGTCTCGACCGCCGGCATGCTGGAGCGACGACAAGGATCAGTCGCAACCTTCTTCGTGTTGGCCGGTGAAGACGCCGCGCAGGTCAAAGCTGCGCTGGAAAAAGCAAAGCTGACCGCGCCGAAGGCCTTCGCCGATCGCCTGGCCCAAGCCCGCGTCTTCGAAGACTTTGGCGTGTGGTACGACGCGCTGCGGATCGCGAGTGAGCTGGTCGCCGAAAATCCTGCCGATGTTCAGGCGAAGAATTATTACGACTCACTGATCAAGAAGCTGCACGACGAAACTGAGAAGGCCACTTCACAAAATTCATCGGTCCTGCCGCTCTGGCAAAAACTGCAAACGCTGCTAGCTAAGCAAGACGAAGCAGGCGCCCGCGCGGCCAGCAAACAAGACCGGGCCGCGGCGAGCGCCCTCTATCGCGAGCTCCTGTTTGAGAGCGCCACCTCCAGGCTTTACGAAAATCCGGGACTTCCTTTCGCCGAAAGTGCACGGAAGCTGCTCGCTGAGACGGACGACGGAACGCGCGCTCTCGAAAATCATTTCGCCCAATGGTCACAACAACGAACGTTGGGCGCCGGCTTCACCATGAGCGGCGAACCGATTGAACAGATGCTGTATCTGGCCCAACTGGCTAACTTGCGCTCTGCCGAAAAAGATCCGGGCAAGGACGCGCCGCCCGGCACGCCGCGCCAGCTGAGTGAGCGCGGGCTGGAATTGGCGGACGTGAATGGAACAGAGCTGGCTGCGGCCAGCTTTTCACTTTCACTCGCGGTCTATGCGTTGCGCGAAAAACGTTTGGATGATGTGGAAGCGCCGCTGCAGCGCGGCGAAGCGATCGAGGCCGAGAAGTGGCGCCACCCCGTCGCCCTGTTTCAAATTCCTTTCATTCGCGCCTACGCCGCGTACGCTGCCGAAAATTGGAAAGAGGCGGCGGCACAATTTGCGCGCGCGGCTGAAGCGGCAAAGGCAATGCCCGAGTTGCGGGTTTGGCGCGTGAGCTCTCTATCAACCCTGGCGACGGTCGCGCGCAATATGGGCGACAAACAGACGGTGTACGCAGCCCTGGCGGCGGCGGTAGCCGAACAACCACAAGTGCTGAAAGACACGACGACCCCGGAGGCGCATCTGAAGGAGTCGAAACAACTCGCGAATTTGCAGACGCAGTTCGGTGGCGCGCTGGCGGCGCTGAACCGCCATGTCGAAGCCGGCGAGTGGTATGTGCGCGCAGAACAGCTGCAGGCTGAAAACTACGCGACCGAAAGAGCGCACGTCGAAAAAAGCATGGCCGACATGACGGCCACGATGCAGGCGAAGATTAACGCCAGCACCGATGAAGGCTTTCGAAAAGCAGCGGCCGGCACGTTGGAAAGTTACCTTGACGGCATGCTCACCTATCTCGACGGCCTGGCCACCGCGCGAGGTGACAATGCTGAGAACGCCCGGATTGCTGAAGAGCGTTTGAAATTGGCGCGGAGTGGGGGCGACGAAAACAAGATCGCGCACGGACTGGAACAGGTGGCCAGCGCCTATCGCAGAGCAGGTGACTACGCGAAAGCGAAATCAACCGCCCAAGAATCGTTGGCGCTGCGTTTAAAAGATCCGCGTCATCGTTGGATCTATGAAACCTATTTTTTGCTGGGCCAGATTGCCGACGATGCGGACGATTGGAATGACGCCATCGCGCAGTATCGAAAGGTGATCGAGTACACCAAACCCGGTGTTCTGCCGCCGGTCCATGACCTTGCTGCGGCGGAGCCGGACTTTCGCGCGCTGCTTCAGCCGATGATTAATCTGGATCTGCTCAATCGCGCGAGTAAAGGACTCGATGCGCGCACCGCTATCGGGAAGATCATTGCGCACCGCGGTAATTACGCTGAGGCTGATCGCGAATATCAGTCGGTGCTGGATGATCTGCCAAAACTCTATGCCGCCGGTGCGCCGGATGAAGCCGAACTTTCCATTTGGATCAATTCAAGAGGCAAGAGCGAGCTCAAACCTTTGGATGTGGCCACGCATCGACGCCAGACCGGGTTCACTCCGGACAAAGATGAACAGCAGCGATCCGATCTGGCCGCGATAATGGCGAATTCACATCGCTCTATGATTTTCAGTTACCGGGCGATGCTCTTCGAGGATGAGAACGATCTCGACAATGCCGTGAAGGCGTACGAGGCGGCGGATGCTTTGAGCAGCAGTCTGGTGGGTGGCGCGTTTTCGCTTTCCGGAATTTATGTGGCGCTGGCCCGGATTGAGCGCGAGCGCGGCAACTACGCCGCGGCTGAGCCGGCCATCGAGTTAGCCCTGGCTGAGTTCGTGCGTCGCAACGAAGCGTGGGGCATCGCCAGCATTCTCGCGTTCAAGAGCGCACTGTGGCGCGACGAAGGGAAGCTCACCGAATCAAAACAATTTGCGGAGGACGCTTTGAGAATTGCGCAGCCGCTGGGCCAACGATCGCAAACCGCGGCGATGCTGCGCACGCTGGGCCGGACGGAAAGCGAGCTCGGCGGGCCGGCGCTGAAACCTTCTGAACAGCATTTGCGTGAGGCGCTGCAAATCTGGCGCGATCTGGGTCTGCGCGGTCATGTCGCCTACACGTTGGACAGTCTCGGTCTGACTTTAGAGCGGCAGGGACGCGAGGATGAAGCTTTGGCCGCTTATATCGAAGGTGTCGGCATTATCGAAACGCTGGTGGGATCGTTATCAGCAAACGTCAGCTCAGAAACTTTTAATGCCAGTCGCGGGAACCGCGATCTCTACGATCACTTAATCAAGTTATTAATCAGAAGAGGCCGGGCCGCAGAAGCGCTGGCCTATCTTGAGCGCGCCAAATCGAAGTCGCTGGTGGATGCGCTGGCGGGCGCAAACGTCAGAGCGAATGACGCGGCGGTGGCCGCGCTCATCGCGGAAGTGCGGCTGCGGAGCGATGCGTTGCGCGTAGCCGAGCGTGAACTCGAAGTCGAATTGGCGAAGCCCGCGGCCAATCGCGATCAGGCGAAAATCGCCGCCGCGCGCGCGAAGCTGAATGAAGCACAGGCGAGCTATCTCACCGCGGTGGAAAACATCAAGCGCGCGAACCCATCGTATGCAAGTCTGGTCGCCGTCAATCCCACTGATCTGGTGAAGGTGCGCAAGAGCCTGCCGGACAAAACGGTGCTGCTTGAATATTTTCCCACCGACACGGAGCTGTATATCTTTGTGGTGACGCGTGACGCCGAGCCCGCCATTCGGACCGTTTCAATCAAGCGCGAAGATCTGGCCCAGCTCGTCATTAAGTATCGGGAAAGTTTGGATAGCGCGACCGAGCCTGGCGTGATCGAGCGTTCGGCGCGGGGCGAGCTGTGGAAAGATGATGGCAAGCCGGATTTCAAAGCGAACATTGCGCCAATTAAGGAAACTACGCTTCGTCTTTACGATCTGCTGATCGCGCCGGCGCAGGCGGAAGTCGACGGTGCCGACACGGTAATTCTGGTTCCGGCCGCGGAGCTCTACTACCTGCCGATTCACGCACTGGGTCGCGCCACGGCGGATGGCTCGCTCAACTTTTTGATCGAACAAAAAAGATTTGCTTACCTTGCGTCGGCCGATCTGCTAAACACCGTGGCCGCGGTGAGCGAAACCAGTGGCGCGCAAGCGACGCGGCCGATGCTCGCCCTGGGAAATCCGGACGGCAGCCTGCCCGCAGCCACCGAAGAGGTCACGACAGTCAGCAAGCTGTTTCAGCACTCCACTGTAGTCACCGGCAAAGACGCGACCGTTGCGTACGTCGCTCAATCGACCGCCGGAACTTCTTACATTCATTTCGCCACGCATGGCTTCATCAACAGCATGGATCCGAAGGAGAGCTATCTTTTGCTCGCGGGCGATCCCGGTCGTCTTTCCGTTAAGGACATCGTCGAAGACAACTACAAACTTTCGTTCATTGGAACGCGTTTGGTGACCTTGTCGGCGTGCGAAACAAACCTGGGCGGCTTCGACCCCAGCGCGGTTTACAGCAGCCTCTCGCGCGCGTTTGCGAAAGCGGGCGCGCCTACCGTCATCGCTTCTTTGTGGAGCGTTAACGATGTTTCGACGAAACAGACGATGCAGGAATTCTACAAAGAGCTGTCGGGCGGAGGGACCAAGGCAGAGAGCTTACGCCGCGCCCAACTTAAGGTCATGCACGACCCGCGCTTTGCTCATCCTTATTTCTGGGCCCCCTTCGTGGTGCTGGGCGACTGGCGCTAAATCCACAGATTACGCAGATTAAAGATCGAACGAATAGACGGCTTACGATTTAATTCGTTGATTTCGTGTGTTTCGTGCGCCACGAAATCACACTAAGGTTTACACCCTCTCAATTAGATCTGGCCTCACAGACAATTTCCCGGTATAGACTCCCTCGGAATCTGGCTCTTGTTAATGATGACTGGAGCGCAAGCGTCTCGGTTGCTTCTTATGTTCTTGTAAACTGCCCCATGCAAGCGAGATGCTTGCGCTCCAGTCTAAAATTTCACCGCGCATGAATGACATTGGCTCGCTAATCGCAAAAATAAAGAACCCGGACGATTGCTTGGCTGAGCAGGAAGAGGCATTCGCGATGTTGGTGCGCCTGTTTCAGGATCGGGCTTATGCTTGCGCGTACGCGATCCTGGGTGATTGGCACCTGGCGGAGGACGCGGCGCAGGCGGCGTTCATTTCGGCGTGGCAAAAACTCTCGCAGCTGCGTGATCCGGCCGCGTTTTCGGGTTGGTTTCGGCGGCTGGTCGTCACCGAATGTCACCGAATTATTCGGCGCCAACGGGTGCTGACGGTACCGCTCGATGAAGCGAACGAGGCAGAGCCAGCGCCTGCAAATTCTGCGGCGCCGGCCTCTGCAAAGGACGCTCAGCAAATCCTGGAAGAAACCGAATTAGCGAAGTCTGTGCTCCGGGCGGTCCAGCGGCTCACCGAAAGCCAGCGACTGGTCGTGATGCTGTTTTACCTCGATCAGCAGACGCAACCTGAGATCGCGCGGTTTCTCGGAGTGCCGCTGACGACGGTGGCAAAACGGCTTTACACGGCGAGAGAGCGTTTGCGCGGCGAGTTGGTCAATGTGCTGCAACAGAACTTCGCGGCGCACCGGCCGTCGCGTAACCAGACGTTCGCCGAGAAAGTCAGGGCCGGCATCTATGACGAATATGTCGGGCAGTACCGCTTCGACCAGCGTCCTGATCTGCTCGTCACTATCCGTCGCGAAGGCGACAAGTTGTTTGGTGAAGGCGGTGGCCAGACTAACTGTCTGGCCGCGAACCGTAATGCTGATCACGAGTTGGTTACCAAAGAGTTTGATGGGCGCGGAAGATTTGTGAGAGGTCGTGGGGGCCGTGTGTCTCATTTGATCTATTACGAGTTCGGCAAAGAGATGGGCCGGGCGCGGAAAATTGGGTGAGTGTCAGAAGCCCGAGCGTCAGCGAGGGCAATTCGGGTTGAAATTAATCTTGAGATTGGTGCGGCTTGCCCTCCCTAACGGTCGGGCTTTTTGACACGTAACCTAAGCACGAAAACGAACCGCGAAAAGACACGAATGAAAAAACACCTCGGAACTTTGACGCTGCTCGCTGCAGTTGCGGGTATCACATCCGCAACAATGGAGCACGCCGGAGGTGTGCGTTCTGAATCTTCTCAGGAAAAACCCGCGGAGCAGGTCTACAAAAATATTCAGGTCCTTAAAGGTGTGCCGGCCGTACAACTATTGGGAGCGATGAATTACATGGCGGGCGCGCTCGGTGTGTCGTGCAATCACTGTCATGTGCCGAACCAGTTCGTAAAAGACGATAAGCCTGCGAAACTGTTGGCCCGCCGGCACATCTTGATGACCCGCACTCTTAACGAAAGTACGTTTGAAAATCAGCAGACCATCAACTGCATCACTTGTCATCGCGGTGAGCCGCGACCAACTACCAGGCTTCAATTAACCGCACATGTTTTGGAGCCGCCGCCAACAGTGGCCGCCGCGCCGCTGCCGTCAGTCGATCAGGTACTAGAGCGATACGCGAAGGCCCTGGGCGGGGAAGCGCAGATCGAAAAGCTGAAGTCGCTGCGCATTAGCGGCACTCGCGTCACGACCATGGGCCGTGACCCGTCGCAAACCGAGCAGCTCGAAATCTTGCGCAAAGCGCCGAACAAACTGCGCATGACGTTCTCGCGTCAGGGCAGTGATTCAACCCAGGCCTTTGACGGGCAGACAGGATGGCGCAGTTTCAACGGCCGCGTCAGTGCGATTTCCGGGCCCGACCTGGTCGGCGCGCAACGTGACGCGAACTTCTATAAGGACAGCCGGCTGCGCGAGCAATATTCACAGCTGACCGTCACGGGCAGGGAAACTATCGACGGCCGCGACTGCGTAGTGATCGAAGCAGCGCTGCCGGAACAGCATCCGGCGCGCGTGATGTTTGGAATCCAAAGCGAGAAATTGTATTTCGACGCGCAGACCGGGCTGCTCGTGCGCCGGTACATGGAGTACAAAACGCTGTTCGGGCCGCTGCCTGAAGCGACCGACTATGCGGACTATCGAAAGGTGAAGGGCGTGATGATGCCTTTTGTCGTCACTCTGTCACGGCCGCCGATGCAGGTAGTTCAAAAGGCGGAAGTGATTAAGATTGACGGGACGATTGGCGATGAGATGTTTGATAAGCCGAAGTAGGGAAATCCGCAGATTACACAGATTACAATTCGTCCGTTTTGGTGTGAATTTCGTGTTTGTTCGTGGTTACGTTCTTTGTCGAAGAGATCTAAGAGGGGCAGTTGAAAACTTTCATGATCGAGTTTTCGGCAAGTAGGTGACCACGAAAGCACACGAAACGAAAAGGAGAAATTACCTGAAATAATTCTCTTATTGCGGATGAGACGTTCGCGTCCCCACCCTGATCGACTTTGCGGCGCGCGCGGCGCCTTTCAAACTATTCAGACGTTTTGGATACAAGGTGAGTGAACGCTTATAAGCAGCCAACGCTCCTGGAAAATCTTTCTGTTCCATCAGCAGATCACCCAGGAGCTCTTCGGCCGGTAAGGTTGGACCCGGCGTCACGGGATGTTTTGGCGTCGACGCTTCCAGGGCGGCCGCTTCGCGCATTAATGAAACACTCTTGGCCTTAAGCGCAGCGTCACCACCCGCGTTTTGCGCTTCGACCTGCGCGATCCATGAGTCCAATTCCAGCCACAGCACGCGAATGTTGCGCGCGAACAGATTTTCACCCGCCTTGGTGGTCGCGATTTCAAGTTGATTGAGCCTTTCGCCTTCTATCTTTGCTTCATCAAGCTGACCCAGGTGCGCCGCGCCCAGGCCGCGGGCAAAGCGCCCCACCGCCTCGGCCCACGGATAGCGATCCCAATCCAACTCAGCCGGTTCACGCAGTTTGATCTGCGTCGCTTCTTGCCACGCGTGCCGCTCCAGAGTGAAACGCGCCTGCGACGACATCAGATGAAAAGCAGTTTTGAAACTCGGCTCGAGCCGCTTGGTTGACTGCAAACGGTGTAACTGCGCCGCGGCCGCCTGCACCTCACCTTTCTGCAGGTAACCATAAATCAAGTACTCCATCGCGTGACAGAACTCGTCCCAGACAAACTCTTTCTTTTCGCCCGCCGGATATTGCAGAGCCGCCCGGGCCGCGCGGAGGTTGCCGCGAATCACGCCGTCCCAATCGCCCAGGCGCACATAGATGTGCGTCGGCATATGCAGCGCATGCGGATTGTTCGGCGCGATGCGATCGTACTTGCGCGTAATCGCCAGCAGTTCGCGCTCGCGTCCGGGCACATCGTTGGCATGCACCAGATAGTGCATCGCACCGGGATGATTCGGGTTCTTTCGATAGATCTGCAGCAGGATGGCGGCGGCGCGATCGGCATTAGCGCGCGTGATCTTGTCCGCTGGCGTTACTGCCAGGTGCGACAACGCGTAGAAAGCGGCGGCTTCAGTATCTTCGGGAAAAGCCACATAGACTTTTTCCATCGCTTGTTCCCAGCGGCGGATGCGCAGCCAGTAGTCGTTCGACTCCGGATCAAGATAAAACGCTTCGGTTGCTGCGATGAAAAGCTGTTCGCGGTTTGTCGCGGAAGAGACGGCTTTGGCCTGTTCAACCTCGCGCCAACCAAGCGCCCGCGCGGCGGGGCCGGGCCGGGTGGGCCAGAGCGGCTGAAACAAAGTCATCGCCACGCCCCAATGGGCCATCGCACATTTCGGATCGATGGTGGAGACTTGCTCAAAAGCCGCGCGCGCCTGGGGGTACGTCATGTGATGAAGCAGCGTAACGGCGCGATTGAATTCGGCTTGAGCGGCGGGCGTACAACTGACTTTGAAATTGACCGCGCCGGACGAGTGGCCGGCGTGTTGCGCTGTAACTGGAAAAGCGAAGAGAAGAATGCAAATCAAACGAGCCGGTCGCATGGCTGAATAGTTTAGCGCGACTTCGGACTAAGTGACGATATCAGCGGAGTGCGTGTTCGGTAGTTGAAGTCAGCACCGGGAGCGGTAGCCACCGGGGAATCCTAATGGGGCACACTGCTTCAGCTTCACCCGGTCGCTACCGCTCTTGGCACTGGCTTCACCTCGCGACTGTCACTTCGGCAGGACTCTGAATCGTAACGCGCTGGGTCGCACCGCATCGTGATAAATGGTTTGTTGCGCAGCCACCATCTTCGTGGCATTCGCGATCGGCTCGCCCGTATTCAGGTTGCGTGCATAACCCGGAAAGGCGTCGCTGGTAATTATCAGCGCCAGACGATGCCCTTTCTTCACCTGATGTGCAGCGTCCCAAAGCTCGATCGTCGCCTTATACGGCTTGCCCGGCGTCAGCAGCGAAGGCTTTTCCCAACCACTTAGATAACGCGCGCGAATCTTTCCGGTGATACCGATGGCCCGCATCGTACCGGTTTCATCAATGTCCACGATCGAAGCAAAAAAGTCGGTGTCCTTCGCGCTGGTCGCAAAATGCAGATCCACTTCGATGGGGCCGCCGATTTCGAGCGGCTCAGTCATTGGTGCGGTACGGTAGATAAGCACACCATTTTCCTTCGGATCGATCTTCACCACGGTGGAAGCGGCGGCCAGCAGATCTCCGAAGTCCTTGATGTTTTTCATTTCTTTTGGCAGGTCCGCAGCGGCGGGATCATAAGTGTATTGATCGGGCTTTTGTTTTTTGGGAGCGGCTGAGACCAGCTCGCCGACGCTCGCCATTCCGTTGGCGGGACCGCGCGCACTAAGAAAAAGTGTTTGCTCGCGCGAGCGTCCATCGGGCCAGTCATTCAGCTCACGCCATTGATTAATCCCGGTGACAAACGCCCGTACCTTCGGTTGTTTCTCCCAACCGACCTGTTTGTGCTTCAACCAGGTATCGAAGAAGCGCAGATAGATCGAGTCGAGATCGATTATGGCGTCAGGCCCGTAATCGACGTCTCCCATGCGCGAAGTGCTGTTAAAGATGTGGGTCCATGGACCATAAATCAACCACTGGTCCTTGTGTCCCAGCGTCCGCATCCTGGCCCAGTTGAGTTTCGTTCCGATCCCATCGCCGTCCCACCAGCCGCTGATGTGCAGCACCGGGATTTTGACCTTGTCCATGTCGGACAAGAAGTTTGCATCGCCAAAATCGGACGGTCTTTGCTTGTCCAGCCACTCGTTAAAGAAGGGAATGTCGCGGCCGAAAGTTTCGTCATCGACTTTTAGCAGCGGCAGGGTCTTTAGCTTTTCCAGATCCTTTGGCGTTGCGGGCACGGCCGGCACTTTCTTGTCCTTAACATAGTTGGACCACCAGAGCGCGCCAAACAACATCGGGACTCCATGATCGATCGGGAAGTTAAAGAAAGGATCCGTCGGCGAGACCTGCGGCACGATGCACTTGAGGGCTGGATGCGTTTCGACCGCGGCTGACCATTGCACCGAACCGAGGTAGCTGCCACCAATCATACCGACATTGCCATCAGACCAACTCTGCTTCGCAATCCAGTCGATCGTGTCGTAGCCGTCTTTTCGCTCATGCACGAACGGCCGCCACTCCCCGGCGCTATCATTCCGTCCGCGTACATCCTGCACGATATGCACATAACCACGCTTGGCCCACCATTCACCTTCCAATTGCGACATCACTTCGCGGCCATACGGTGTCCGTTCGAGGATGACCGGATGTTTGGCGTCGTCGGCCGGCCGCACGATATCAGCGACTAGTTCGACTCCGTCACGCATTTTGATCTTTACGGCTTTCTCGGCGCGCGTCGTCATTACCGGTTGACTGAGCTCGGGATAAAGCGTGCTGGGATCGACCAGGAAATTCTCGCGGCCGGCTGCAACCGCTTGCAGCTTCTGCGAAGGAACGTCCCACGCGGCGAACTTCGCATCTTCGCCGAGATAAATATCGAACTCGACTGTCGCCAGTCGCGCCAGGTAGACATTGGCCACCTGTTTTTTTCCGCCCACCTCGATGGTGCGCGCTTTCTTCCTGGTCACTTCAACTTTGACGGTAGTGGCCGCATCAAGCACAAACACGTCGATGTTCTGAACGCCGTCTTTGGCGGGATCGAGGACTTTGGCCCACGTTTCAGTAAGCACCGGATGAAGATTTCCGAACAGCACGCTGGCTGGTTTGTAGTCAATGTTTCGGCTGTTGGCGCCAACTGTGATTTTCGCCTTGCCGTCTTTCGCTGAGACTTTCACCTCGGTGCCTGACTGTTGCGTCACCATCTCAAACTCAGTGATCTGGCCGTCGACGAGTTTGCCCGTGAGCCGGCTTTTGATCGACTGGCCCAGCAAATTGAGCTCGGTGACCGATTCGAAAGTCCCGTCCGGCCGCGACGTGTAGCTGCCACTGCCCGCCTCGTTACCACCGAATTTCCACTTGATGGTTTGCGCATTCTGCACGGGTGCTTCGGATTGAGCCCGACTTCGGGCGATGAGCGGCGCCCGGAAGGCCGATACCAAAGTCAACAGAACGAACCACGCCACGGTCTTGGTTAAGGGTTTCATAGGGGTCCTTTGTCCTTCTTTATGATAGTGCGGTTTTTATCGGGACGAATGGATTGCTCAGCGACTCGCTGATAGTACGCCGCTGGGCGCCGCAAGGTTGCTCAGAAACTGGCCCGGCTTAAGAGTCAACGGGTTGACCCGGAGGATCAGCGTCAACTATTTGGTATCCCGAGCGCCAGCGAGGGGATCCAAGGATCGACTATGGACGGGTCACGTTGTTTTTTTCACCTTGAACGAACATAACCACGGATACAGTTCGGCCCGAGTGGCCCGTCTTAATCTAACTATTTAGCAGGGCGCATGATCAAAAACGTTCTTACCCGGGTTGAGCGTCCGATCCCCTCGCTATGCTTGGGTTACCAAACGGTTGCGTCTCAATCCGCTCGCTTGCGTTCGTGGCGAGGGGTCGAGCGACGGCCGCTTGGCCGGCCCCTCCCTTAATCCCTCCCCGCATGCCCGGAGGGGAATTATGTTGCAACGCTTACCGTGTTAACTTCTAGCGGCGCTCGGACGTCTTAGGGTATGAATCCATAGACGGATCCTTCTCTGCTTTTCTGCGGGAAACTCTGAAATTACCAAAGACAAATACTATGAAACTAACGATCACCTTCTTTTACAGGGCTTTTCTGACAGTCGTTCTCACCGGCGCCGCTGCCGTGGCCCAGGTCCCCGACCAGGCCAAAGTGGTTGCTGCGGCCGACCGCGCGTTCGAAAAAGTAATCAAAAGCGTGGCCATGCCGGCCCCCGGCTGCGCCGCCGCGGTATCGGTTAACGGACAGCCGGTGTTTGAGAAAGCTTTTGGCCTGGCCGAGATGGAACACAATGTTCCCAACACGCCGCAAACGATCTTCGAGTCGGGTTCCGTCGCGAAGCAATTTACTGCCGCCGCGATCCTGCTGCTGCAACAGGATGGAAAGCTAAGCCTTGACGATCCCGTGCGGAAGTACATTCCGGAGCTGCCCGATTACGGCTCGCCGTTGACGATTCGTCATCTGCTGAACCATACGGCGGGACTGCGCGATTGGGGATCGGTAATGGCGCTCACCGGCGCCGGTCGCGGTGACCGTGTCGTCACTCAGGATCTGGCTCTGGATGTGATTGTTCATCAGAAAGCGCTCAACTTTAAGTCCGGATCTGAATACTCATATTCGAACAGCGGTTACAACCTGGCGGCGATTATCGTCGAGCGGGTCTCGAAGCAAAAGTTCGCGGCGTTTCTGCAGGAGCGGCTTTTCAAACCGTTGGGCATGACGAACAGTTCGATTCGCGACGATTACCAGCGGCTGGTGCCCGGGCGCGCGCAGGCTTATGCGCGCGAAGGGAATAATGCGCCGTGGCGTTTGAACATGCCGTTCATGAATGTTTACGGCAACGGCGGCATGCTTACGACCGTCGGCGATTGGTTGAAATGGAACGCGATGCTCGATTCGCGTTCGCTGGGCGCGTCTTTGGTGGAAGCGCTGGAAACGCGCGGCGTGTTGAATGACGGGCGCAAGATTGCGTACGCACTCGGACTGGAAGTTGGCAAGTACAAGGGTCTGAAGGATGTATCGCATGGCGGCTCGACGGCAGGCTATCAGACATTTCTGGCGCGTTATCCCGACCAGAAGGTTTCCATCGCCGTGATGTGCAATGGCACCTCACCGAGCGCCGGCGAAGTGGCCGCAAATATTACCGACGAGATCTTTGGCCCGTATCCGGCAACTCCGCAACCGGAACTCATTAAGCTGCCGGAGGAACAGTTAAAGAAGTACGTTGGTCTCTGGCGCAACGAAAAAACGCATTACCCGGGCAGGTTTGTACTTGAGAACGGCGTCCTCAGATTCGGCAACACGCCGGTAAGAACGTTGGCCGACGGTTCACTTTCGCTCGGTGCGTCCAAACTCAAATTTTCATTTGATAACGCCGGCGTGGCGACGTCGCTGCAGGCCGTCGATCCGGATGGCGAAACCATGACCTTTATCGCGGAAAAGGAATGGACGCCGGCTGCGGCCGAGCTGGCAAGCTATGCGGGCGAGTGGTACAGCGAAGAGGCCGGCGCGACCCTCACGTTCGTGGTTGAAGGTGACAAGGCTTTCCTCACCCAGCGGCCTACATCAAAATTTCCACTGCGCCCGCTGTACAAAGACCACTTCACTTCGATGGGTTACACAATCTGGGCGACCCGCGATGGATCAGGCAAAGTAGAAAAGCTGCACATCGGCGTCCCACGCATGCGGGACATGCCGTTTTCGAGAGTGCGTTGACGGGCAAGCACCAAGTCGTTACGGCAATCAATTAGGTTAACTTTTTCGGTTGACACAATTGGCGGCCAGGAATATCGTGCGCAGCGGTCCCAAGAGGCTGAATTCCCCCGAGCCTGCTGTTCCTCGTATCTCGCTGAATCCAGCCGGAGGCAACCGAGTAAACTTCCTCGGGGTCTCGCGCCGTTAACGTTAACTCAAAAGCTATTCCCGCTTCGCTTCCTATACTGGAGTTGAATGTTGATGACCAAATTCCTCAATTGGTTCTTACAGCTTTTCGTGCCCTATGCTCTGCTGATTTGCGGTTTTATGGTCATGCGCGGGGGCGAGAATAAGAGCAGAGCGGACAAGGGATTCGACATAGGCTTCGACGCTTGCATTTTGGGATTTGGAATTGCGGCGGTTTTCCTCGGTGGCCCCTTCGTTCCCATCTTCCAAGCCAATGCTGCTGTAATTCCGTTGGCGATCGGTGGCCCTTTTATAGGAATGTTTTTTCATCTCAACCGCTCAGGGTTCTCAGCGCAAACCAAAGCGAGAGTTGCGATAATAGCCAGCACATTGATTTTCGGCGCAAATACCTCGTTGGTGACCTGGCTGAACGAGGCTAGCGTCAGACCAACAATCATTTGGGGATTGGTCGCGTGGCTGGTGCCATGCGCGTTCTTCTTTTTTGTGGTCTGAATCTTTTGTCGGCGTCATAAAACAACAACAGCCATCGTCGCCGATGGCTGTAAATAATTGGTGGAGCAGAGGGGGATCGAACCCCTGACCTCCGCATTGCGAAAGCACATTATACATGACTGCATTGAATGTCATGTAGTGACATAAATCATCATTTAGTTACAGGTTGCAGCCGTTACAGGAGAGTTCTCGTGCGAAAGGATTGACATCAATTCTCATCGATTGTTCCAGAGTCGAGTGACGAATCGGTGACATTTGCTGTGGCGGTCTTGCGTCAGACTGGCGAATGTTGGGCGTATTATTTGAAACATTTTGAAACGGCATGAAACAAAAAGAGATGCGATTTGAACGAGCTGTCCTCGCTGTTTTGAGCCATCCCCGGCTAGAGGATGCCGCGCGGGAGCTGGGCGTCAGTAGAACAACTCTTTGGCGGATGATGCAGGATGAAGAGTTTCAAGAACGGCTTGATGAAGTTCGAGAACAACAGAGTCAGCAAATCTTAGATAGCCTTCAGGCGAATGCGCTGGCAGCCGTCAAGTTCCTCGCTGACATCGCCGATGACAAACAAGCTCCCTTAACGACGCGCGTGCAGGCCTCAGGAAAGATTCTCGATTACTGGTTTAGAGCAAGTCAGCGACTCGATTCAAAGGCCCGGCTTGAGATTGCTCAACAGAATTCTGATGCCGCGGCATTTAAAGAGTTCTGCTGACCCCCCGCCGACGGAGCCAGCGCGGTTCCCCGTACAGAACTCAGATAGCGCGGTTATTTTAAGTGCCCAATACGTCGGCTTGTACCTTCACTAAGCTGCCGAGCAACACCTGTCCAGCCTACTCAAGAGTGCTTTGAGCTTTGGCAAATAGATAAAACTCAAAAGATTCAGTTCGAGAAGCAACTGGAACGCAACTTCTCGCAACAAAGTCGCTTCCCGATGGAGCGTTGTAGTAGGTTCCGCTTCCTTCAACCTCACAGAAAGTCACAAAACTACTCAAGTCGGAGAAGCTGGGAGACATCCGGGGGCAGCTGTTCAGGAATGCCCACATCCCGCTAGGAGTTTCGGATGAGACTTCCAGGAAATTGAGTTTTGTAAGCCAGATTACTGCTCGCGTGGACGGATGTTACATAGGTGGGACGAGTAACTAGCGGTCTCCTAACTGCTGATGCTGCCGCGAGTTCCGCGACTCGCCGACTCAAGCACTCGAACAAGGATATGGGTTTGGCCTGAGAAACTCCGTTTCGCGATCAAATGAATGAGAGGTGCGATTTAAGATGGACACATTAACTAGAAGGTACCGATCTAATCTGGGTATGGTGATCGGCTTTGCCGCAATACTTTTGTTAGCTACGGCGCAAGCTACGTCAGCGCAGCAGAGCGTCACGTGGAGCAACCCCGATCCCAATTCCTATTCGGTTCAGGGCAATAGCATCCAAAAGACGGGAGCTAATTATTGGGGCGGCGGACCATCATCAACGCAGACCATTGACTCAGGTGATGGCTATGTGGAGTTCACGGCTACCGAAACAGACACGACCCGCATTTGTGGTCTCTCCCACACGACTGGCTCGATCGACTTCGGCATCTTCATGTACGGCGGTTCACTCTGGGTGGTGGAATCTGGGAACTATCCATATCAACAGGGGACTGTTACCGCAGGCCATCACTACAAAGTGGCTGTCGAAGGGGGCGCGGTGAAGTACTACGATAACGGTACGCAGTTTTATCCCAGCACTGCGGGTGCACCGACCTATCCTTTGAAGGTAGTAACCTCGTTCTATACCAGTGGAGGCACGATTACCAACGCTGTTATGGGCACGGCTAACATCCCCCCAACGGTCACCCTTACGGCGCCAGCGAACAACGCCACGTTTGCCAGCGGTTCGAATATCCCATTGACTGCCACCGCCGCTGACACTGATGGCACGATCGCTAAAGTGGAGTTTTATCAAGGCAACGCGAAACTCGGCGAGTCCCTGGGCCCCCAATATTCTTTCACTTGGACGCCTCTTACGGTTGGGACTTATTCAGTTACCGCCAAGGCGTTCGATAATTTGGGCAGCTCAACTACTTCCAGCGCGCCAAGTATTACGATTGCCGATATGCCTCCCCAATGGGCAACCACTGGCAACAACATTTTCAACATCAATACAGGGAACGTTGGGATTGGCACTTCCAATCCAACGGCAAAACTTGATGTGAATGGCAGCATTAACGTTGCGGGAAACATCAACGCGAAGTACCAGGACGTGGCGGAATGGGTTTTTTCTTCGCAGAGTCTGGCCGTCGGAAGTGTAGTAATCCTCGATCCGGCAAGGTCCAATCAGGTTATTTCATCAGCGCGTACCTATGACACGCGGGTAGCAGGAGTGATCTCAGAACAGCCAGGTCTGACTCTTGGCGAGCGAGGTGAGGGAAAGGTATTGGTTGCCACCACTGGACGTGTATTGGTGAGCGTCGATGCTACGAAAGGCCCAATTCGTGTGGGAGACCTGCTTGTAACCAGTGACGTTCCGGGCGTAGCCATGAAATCCCAACCTATCAAGGTCGGCGGCGTCTTTATTCATCGTCCCGGCACGATCGTTGGCAAAGCGCTCGAACCTCTCGCTAAAGGCTCGGGAAAGATTTTAGTGTTATTGAGCTTGCAGTAGGCGGACACCAGTCATGAAGGTAATTCTAACGCGGTTGTTTGCTGCCAGAACGTTGTCAGCGTTACATAAGTACAGACGCACCCTATACGTCTTGCTAACCGGACTTGCATTGCTCTGCGCAATCTTTGTCTTGCCCATCTCACGAGCATCGCGACTCATTAATCGCTCTTCCGTCAGCCTTTCAGCGCCGCTCTCAGAGAGCACGTCCCGCACCGTCAAAAGGAGTGACTACACTTCTCCAGCGCTCGTGCCAGTGACAGAGGCACCGACAAATCTCGCGGTCGGATTAACTTCCAACACAATTATTCGCCTTATCTGGACGGCTCCGCAGGGTTCAGTATCACAGTACCGAATTGAGCGCAGCCAAAGTATTTCTGGTCCATTTACCGTAATAGGCAACACCACTAATACAACGTTCGATGACACGAGCGTCGGCACCGTTACCAGCTATCTCTACAGGGTCCGAGCAGTAGACGGGGCTGGTGCGCTTTCGTCTCCAAGCAACATTGCGGTAGGCACGGCGGTCTCTTTCACTGATCCTGAGCTTCAGGCTGGGGTGACTGAAATCAAAGCAGCTCATCTTACTCAATTAAGGCAAGCTGTTAATGCAATGCGCCAGGCTTCCGGATTGTCAAATGCTTCCTGGGCTCATCCAAACCTCAGTAATGCTGTTATCTACGCGAGCGATGTGCAAGAGCTTCGTGATCAGTTGGCACCGGCTTTGACGGCCCTCAGCATACCGGCCTCTTCGTATTCTGATTCGCAGTTATCAGCACAGATCACTCTAATCAAGAAAGTTCATATCGAGCAGCTACGCCAGCGAGCCACTATGGGGAGCAGCACCAGTTCCGGCCTGTCCGATCCTCCCACCGATACTAATGCGCGTCTGGACCCGCTGAACCGCACCGGTGGCTCTGGTGAAGATCCTCTTTCCCGTAATTTCAACTGGACTGTTCCTTTGGTCAGTCTGCCAGGTCGTGCAGGATTGGACTTGGGGTTGTCGCTAAGCTACAACTCACTCGCGACGTGGACCAGACAGGGAAGCTCAATTTCGTTTGACGACGACAATGGGTTTCCCGCGCCAGGTTTTCGACTTGGTTTTCCGATAATTGAATCTGCCTACTACAGTTCACAGACAGGTAAGCATTCATTCCTGATGATCACTCCGTCGGGTGCGCGCGTGGAGCTGAGGCAGGTGGGCACGTCAGACCTTTATCAAGCTGTCGATTCCTCCTACCTTTTGCTGGATGTCAATACGATGGTTCTGCGCACAACCGACGGCACAAAGCTTCAGTACGCTTGGAGGGGCGATGGCTACAAGTGTACGCAAATCAAAGATCGCAACGGCAACTTCATTACAATCAACTACGATCCCTCGACCAATCGGCTGGCCTCTGTAATCGACACGCTTAACCGCACGATTGCCTTTAACTATGACGCCAATGATCTGACCTCAATCACTCAATCATGGTACGGGCAAACCCACTACTGGGCGAGATTCACTTATGGCGACAAAACGATTCAGACGAGTTTTGCTGGATTGACCGTGTATGGTCCGGCAAACAACACGGCGATTCACGCACTTACGCAGGTGAAGCTGGCAGATGACTCACACTATGACTTTGACTACACGTCCTGGGGACAGGTCTGGAAGATTAGTGAATATACGAACGAGAGCTCTCCCCACTTGCTGAACTACCGTTCGTATGATCTTCCGGTTAATGCCACTAACCCGCAGAGTGATTGCCCTCGCTTTACGCAGCGCCATGATTGGGCTGAGAACTGGAATCTCGACTCAGGCGGAAATGCCCAAGAAGTTCTAACCTACTTTGACGCGCCGCTTGACATCGCCATGCCCGACAATTCTTTGCAAACGGTAAGCATGGCAAAAGTTACGACTCCTGACGGAACCTCGCAAAGGCTCTACTACGCGGGAAGTGTGAATGGAGGAGCGGGCTCAGCGCCTGCGTGGCAACGCGGATTACTGCTTCGGGCGGATACTTATGAAGCCGGCAATTCAGCGGCACAACGCTCGTCCGTAACCACCTGGGAGCAGGACGACGAAAGTGTCGCTTATTCCCTCAATCCGCGTGTGAAAGAGACCAATATCTCTGATCCATCCGGGAATCATGCTCGCACTTGCATTGAGTACATTGCGTTCAATCTAGCTGACGGGACGACGGTACGTCTTCCAGAGAATGTGAAGGACTATCAAGCAGATGCTTCCACTGTTCTCCGCCGCACCCATATAACTTACCGGACTGACTCTAGCAATTCGGTGCTACTCGATCCCGTATACGCGAATTTGCGCATCATAGGACTGGTGAGTGAAAAGACGCTTTACGAAGTGAATCCCGGTACCGGCGCTGAAACCCTGATGTCCAGAGTGAGCTACGGATACGACGAGTCAGGGTCGCTGCAAGGCTCTGATGCGCCGATTCAACACGACAACACAAACTTCAGCTCAAGCTTTGTGAGCGGGCGCGCGAACGTTTCCAGCGTCACCCGTCATAATGTGGAAACATCGCAATCCACTACCTCGACTATCAAGTACAACACCGCCGGCGCAGTTGTTAAGACGACTGACCCTCTTGGTCATAGCGTCAGCGTTGACTATACCGATCAGTTTTCGGCAAACGGACAAGATCTGGATTCGTCTGGCGGTTTCAGCACTCTGGCTTATCCCACTACCGTCACCGATCCAGATGGGTTTACTTCGACCACGCGTTACAACTATGCGTTTGGCGGCGCTACGCGGAAGCAGACTCCTCGGCCAAATGAGACGACTACTCAAGCGGGGAATCAGAACGGACCAGAACAGATCACCGAATACGATTCCTTTGGTAGGTTGATAAAGATTCGGAATACTTTCAACGGGGCCTACACTCGTTTCGAATATCATCCAACCTATACCGAAGCGTTTGCTACGGTTAAGACACTGGGCGACGACGCACATTCAATGCAGTTCTTCGACGGCGCGGGACGCATAATTGGCAAAGTCAGGAATCATCCCGATAGCGTGGGAGGATTTAGTGCTCAGCGCATTTACTACGACAAAATGGGACGAATCGTTAAGCAATCCAATCCGACGGAAACGAACGCTTCCGGTACAAATCCCTATGCCTGGAGCGCAACAGGTGATGATGATCCTGCGAACGGCGGCTTAAGTTGGAAATACTCACAGCAAACTTATGACTGGAAGGGTCGTCCGCTGGTGACGACGCACCCCGATAACACGACGAAATCTTTTAATTATGCAGGCTGCGGCTGCGCGGGCGGCGAAGTAGTGACACTGACGGACGAAGGCACAATCGACGGTGTCGGTGTTGCCAAAAGGCGGCAACAGAGGATCTATTCGGATGTTCTGGGACGCAAGATAAAAACAGAATTGCTAAATTGGGAAGGCGGTGCTGTGTATTCAGCCACCGTGAATACTTACAACGCCCGCGATCAAATTACGGTCGTGAGGCAATGGGCCGGAGTGGAGAATGGCAGCGGCGTTGTCTATCAAGATACGACGATGGGTTACGACGGCTATGGCCGGCTTGAGACAAAACATCTGCCGGAATATGACTTTGGAACTAATACCACCTTTGCCTATAACGACGATGACACGGTTCATTCCGTCACAGACCCACGGGGAGCCAGCGCAACCTACGGCTATAACAACAATCGGCACCTCGTGACGTCGATAGTGTATTCCGCGCCGTACGGCATCATTTCCAGTCCGAACGTCGCTTTCAGTTACGACGCCGCGGGCAACAGGGTTTTGATGACCGATGGCTTAGGCAGTCAAAGTTACAGCTATAACCAGTTATCGCAAATGACCAGCGAGACTCGCACTTTTGCGGCGCCGTTTAACCATTCCTATACCCTTGGCTACGAGTACAACTACGCTGGCGAAGTAAAGATTTTTACGAATTCAGTTGGCGAGACGCTTACTTATGACTATGACCTCGCGGGAAGAGCTCAGAGCATTGCTAACAATTACAATCAATCTTATTCGCACTTTCTTTCCAGCGCTCAATACCGCGCTTGGGGAGGAATGAAGTCTGCTACGTTCGGCGATAGCGTCACCGAAAGCGCCACCTATAACGCGAATTTGGAAATGACGAGTCGCCGAGTGCTAAGGGCGGGCGCAGAAGTAGCCGCAACTTCCTCTTACGAGTACTACGCTGACGGTGCGCTGCGTTACAGCAAATCGCAGGACCAACGCTTTAACCGGGCGTTCGCCTATGATCATACGGCGCGAATCACGGAAGCATATTCAGGTTTAGAAGCGGACCAAAGAAACAACATCGCCAATAGTGAGGCGCCTATGGGCCCGTATCGGCAGAGTTATCAGTACAACGGCTTCAGTCAGACGACATATCAGGTCGATCGCATATGGAGTCAAAGCCAAACGACCAACAATACCTACGTCAACAATCGGCTTCAGGGCTGGACATATGACGCTGCAGGTGGGGTCACAAACAATGGCACTTACAATTACGATCGCGACGCCGCAGGTCGACCGGTGCAGTTTGGATCTGGCGGCTTCTACTCAATCAAGAAATATGACGGGGATGGGAACCTAGCCGCGACCGGTTTTACAAACGTGTACGGACAAGACCCAATCCGCAGCTATTACTTGTACTCCTCCGTGTTGGGTACGGTAGTGTCAAAGCTCTACGCGAGTAACGGTCAGCGGGAAGAGAGCTACGTTTACGCGGCAGGTCAGAAGATAGCCACCGCGTCGCCTTGGCAAGCCATATTTACTCACCAAGATCCAGTGACCGGCAGCACCGCGCAAGCAGAATTTAATGCGGATGGAATTAACGTGGGATTCGCAGAGCCCACTGCACCAACTGAAGACGATGATGTTGGGTTCAAGTATCCCGAGATCGCTGGAGGCTCGACCTGCTCGGTTGGCAACCCGAATTGCGTCAGCTTTTTTGTTGACGGTCTCCCCGAGCCGAACTGGGGACGGATCAAAGACCTGGCACTGGGCGGGGCACTCGCTTTGCGGATGAGGGATGGCTCCTATCAGCCTCTCGATGTTCAACTGGGTCAATTAGGCGTCGTCAGTGTATACGCTAGGTATCGTGAAACACATGACGCGAATGAGATTGAATTTGACAGATATGTTTACGGTTTTAACATGCTAGATGTGCCAACCGCAGGGCCGCAGAACTCAACAGTCGTTCCACTAGGTAATCTCGAAGACAACCTCAATTCCCTACTGAAGCATGGTGATTGCGAGGCTTTCACTAATCGCGTCTTGGCAGCACTCGCGGAGAAATACGCGCAACCTGCTCATTTCGGACACATTAACAGCATCATGCAGGGTTACAACATGATTCAAGCTCAAGGCAAGTACGTGCTGGAGCCAAGTGGCATTTCCACTGTACGAGGAGATTTATTTAATAGTCCATCTAACTATGACGCAGGACCTGGGACAGTTGTTATCGCACAAAACGACCAGCGTTTTAGAATTCCGACAGCGGCGCAAACAGCCGTCTACCAAGCGTTGTACGCCTTCGCAGCCCTGCACGAAACATTTCATCTTGGTAAACGAGGTGGGTATACGGACGAGCAGGTAGCGAGGATAATGATGGGGTTCGACGGCGTCGAAGTACCCGATAAGTTAAGATCTGATGGCACTCTCCTGTCATCGCTGCCCACAACAGATTTCAGGAGAATAGCTCTCTTCAGTAACGAGGTCGATCAAGCTCTTAAGCGGCACTGTGGGTATCCCACAACTCCGCTCGCGAAATAGGTCTGTTATGAGAATAAGCATAATCGCATGGCTCATGTTAAGTGTCACAGTCACCGCTACTAGTGCTCGGGCTCAAGGCTGGCACGGTATAGTGCCGTTGCATTCCACTCGCGCGGATGTAGAACGTTTGTTAGGCCCGCCGTCTGAAGGTGCGAGATCCTACACGGTGTTCTATCAGACGGATACGGAGTCGGTGACAATCGCCTACGCCCCAGGTCTTTCCTGCGGGATAGGCGCGAAGTACAGCCAATGGAAAGTTCCTCGAAACACAGTTCTGACCATTTCGGTCACCTTGTTACGACCGCTTCCGTTTTCCAAGCTTGCAATCGATGAGACGAAGTATACGAAAACAAGCGGCGGGCATAGACCCCAGGATATTTACTATATCAAGAACGGAGGGGGCGAGAGCGTGCGCGTGTTCGGAGGCGAGGTTCAGGACATTGATTACTATCCAGCCAAATCTGATTACTCACTCGCTTGCAGTCTGACACCGACACAGGATTCAGGTTGCGAAGGGTTAACTCCACCGCATTTCGATTTCTATGGCAACATTCGGTTCACCGATGAGAAAGCCCGACTCGACAACTTCTTGGTGGCACTAACGAGAGAGAAGGATCGAACGGGCTATATCATCGCTTACGCGGGAAAGACTGCCCGTCGTGGTGAGGCCAGCGCGCGTGCACTACGCGCCCGAAATTATTTAGTTAATGTTCGGCATTTTCCCGCCTCCCGCATTAAAGCGATAGATGGTGGCTATCGCGAACAAGCAGAAGTAGATCTGTATGTTGTACCCAATGGCATTTGTCCGCCTAGTCCAGCCCCTACGGTGGACCCTAGAGATGTGAAGATCGGGGGCCAAGCCCGCAGGTAGGCGCAACGTCGGTTACTTTGTTGCGGCCGCGTCTCCTCAGAGGAAACAAGGATAGAATTTGACCGCATAATCGTGCAATTCTTTCGAGCTATCGCCCGTAGTGATGCAGCCCTTGGGTTGGGCAGTTCGCTGTTATTAGCTAGCGGGAATGTTCCTCTTCCGAAAATGTTGCGTTAGTCCTAGAGCAAGTGTTCTTGAATAGCGTTTAGCGACCGTCTTTCGACGGTAATAGATTTTCTAGCTGATCCACCTTGCCCGGAAGAGAGGTTATCCTGATTTTTATACAGATACCGAAGTTGCCGACGCCGCGTACAAGATGGGAGCGTGCGATTTGCGATTTACAACCCGGTCAATGTTGCCTTGACACGCGGCCACGTTGGATTTCTCGACCGATGCAAATGGCAACTTTCCCGGAATCAGCGTCCTCCTCCGAAACTCACGATAAGAGAAGTTACCGTTGCGCAGATACTGGGAGATAAAAACCCCCCAAGTGTCTTTCGAGATCAATGGCAGACCAACGCAAGTCTCAGGTGAGGTTCTCGGCCCTGACAAGAAGCTACGAATTACGGCGGTCCTAACCGTCACCTATTCTGTCGAAGGTAACGAAAAATCGTCGCGTTACTCACGCCTAAAGCCTTGCCGATTTCTGAGATTCGTAGACCCTGACCTCGCAGAGCGCGCGCTCTGTGATTCATGAGATCATTCACAATGCGCCAAACGATTCAACGAATTACGGCCGATTATACGAACACGACGAAATGAATAACGCCGTGAACGAATTAGATAATAAGTTGAGTACACTTGATCAATATATTAAAAAGCATTGTATTCCCGAAAAATACCGTTGACATCATGAGAGTACTGGTTTTTCTTTCAATCTTCGCAGGGATTACGCTTGCCGGACATTCTCAGCCCTTCTGGCAAAATACATTAGGTGTAGTGCCGTTGCACTCAACCCGTAAGGATGTTGAACGCCTGTATGGTGTATCAACCGATTCATGTCGGTGTAACTTTGCGGCATCGCAAGGGGCTATTCATGTCGAGTTTGCGTCCGCGCCCTGCGTGGGGCCGACTTACGGCTGGAATGTTCCTAAAGACACAGTATTAAAGGTTACCTTTACACCGAAGACTCCTCTTCGGTACCCCGAAATGGCGGCAGATGTAAATGGCTTCGTTAAACGTAATAGTCCAGGAGATGCTGCGACCACTTATTATACAAACGTCGACAAAGGCAGGAGGTGAAGGATCCATTTTGTTGCGACGATTACGCCTCTGACCAGGTGAAACAAGCTTGGGCTGTCTTCGTTAAGGAAGGCCAGTATCGATTGGCATTGCCGAACGATTCGAAAGGCGAGGCGGCTTTACGCCGTCCTTACACATTCACTTGGGGGGATCTCGGTTTCGACAGAGATCCGTCGCAGAACTACCACTTCGCCGCCATCGTTGTAGAAGTCACTCGTAAAGATGACAGTCGGTTTGCCTTAGTGGTCTTCAGCGCCCCACGCGGCAGTAACGGGGCTTATCGGCCATATTGGGTAATGCTAGATAAAGATCTCTCTGAGGCATTCTTTTCTGGTAATAGCGGGTATTTGGAACTTGTTAATGCGAAAGACCCCTCTGGTGGATGCGATATTCATTGGAATGTTAAGCAAATGAAGTATTCGTGCCGTCAATGATAGGTGCATCTGAAGCGGGCTGGCAGATAAAAAATTGCACTTGATCCGGAAAGTTGCCATTGCTCGGTCAGAAATCTAACCTTGGCGGCGTCTCAAAGCGACATTGACCGGCACCCAAATCGCAAGCTTGGCTATACTTGCGAAAGTGAACCGCCGCTAGGTTCGAAGGTACCGGAAAATGGTTGCCTCACTAACTTCTAACGCTTTACCGATCTCGGAAATCTTCAGCCCTTGCTTTCGGAGAGCCTTAGCTCTGTCGGGACTAGACACAACCGAGCCTCTTTGCCGGCCTAGGTAAGCGCCCCGCTTCTTTGCTTGTTCAATCCCTGCCCGCTGACGTTCCTTAATGTAAGAATGCTCAATCTCCGCCAGCCCCAGGAGCAATGCCGCAATCGTTCGGCCGATTATTCCGTTAAGCTCAAGCTGTTGAGTAACGACAACGATCTTAAGACCCTTCTCGGCCCAGTCCGCTAAGACATTCACCCCATCGCGTAGCGACCGGCTCAAGCGATCCAATTTCCAGAGGACTATCGTCTTTACTTTGCCAGAGAAGATGTCTTTTTGTAGCCGATCGAACTCGGGTCTTTTTAGCGTGGTTCCAGTTTCTCTATCCTCGTACCACTGCACTTCCTTCGCGCGAAAACCGTTCGCGCGCAGCCACTTCTGTATCTCTGCTCGTTGAGCATTAGTTGTTTGGTCTTGCGTGGAAACTCTCGTGTAGGCAGCTATCATGGTCGGTTTCCTGCTTTCATTTAGGTTGGAACTCTAACTGATAGCATCATACAGCATCTGTCAAGTAGGGTGGACTCTATTTGATACTAGAAATTTGCCCTTAGAAACTTCAAACGCCGGACATTTGTAAGCATGCTTCCGGTGAACCCTAAATGATAGTGAGCAAGTTCGGGAATAATGAACGCTACCGACTGGAGAAATCACCAAGGACAAGAAAAAAGGGGCGTTTTGTAAGAGCGTATTCACATGAGAAGAAGTGATGAAGGAAGGCCTTTCCGTAGCGCCAACGCTCCTTCCCCCTCGTAGCGTTAAAGAGAAGACGGGCCAACTTCCATGCTTCCGAGTGACTTCCCATCACTTCAATCAGACAGAAACACTTCTTGATTTCGTCGACGGTGTTAGTCGTCAGAGTCCCAGAACGAAATTCCGCCCAGGCACGGTCACGTTTCGACATTATCAAAGCCAACTGATAACCGAGCTGCTGATAACCTTGGCGCGATGGAGGTGGTTCGAAGTAACTGACGGACCTGACTTCATCATCTGCAAGCCCCAGTCTTTCCGACCAAAATCTGAACTGTTGAAAGTCGTACCACAACCCGTTGGCTATCGCGAGATCCTTTCCTTCTTTGATCCACTTGATCACCAGATCACGCGACCGGTTCGCGCTCTTGTACATACGCAGCAGCTGGTATAGCCGAATCCAATGTCGCTGAATGAGAGTGCGCTTAAGAAGCTCTAGAGCCCGAACTGATTTAGCGTCCGGCATCGAAGAATCCAATTGGCGCATGGCTGTATCAATTATTCGCTTCGCCTTCCGCCACCGACCATAGCATCGAACGGCATCGCTCTCTGCGAGCATGATGCTTCTGCGCGTCATATCATTCGAACTGAGCTGTGCAGCGTGGCGATACCATTTCGCAGAGCTTTTATATGCTCCGGCGTGATGCCAACTGTCAGCGTACTCTCGCGAAACCAACCAATTTGGGTTTTCTGTCGGTTTTAGCGCTTCCAGTGCCTGTCTGGCCAAGCGCGTACAGGCCATGCTGTTTAGAACTCGCGCCCTCCACAAAAGTAGATCGTCAGTAGTGAAGCGTTCACGTAAGAGCGCCTCAAGTTCTTTTCGATGGCTTAGCGTGGAACGCTCAACAGGCACTGCGGCACCTGTCAATGGCCCTAGCAAATCTCGCATATCCCCGATCACGGCGGTTACTTTCACGCCCGCGGCTATCAACCTTTTTAGTCCTGGTGACCTTTCCAGATCCTCGCGCTTAAAGAAGTTCCAAATCACGTTGGCGGGCTGAGTCGCTGGTATTTCTGGACATACTTCGAAGTCGAGTCCCGAATACCCAAGAATGAGCAGGGTTCGATTAGAAAAGAGTGACGCGAGAAGATTACGCTTCCACGGGGCCAAGGCACCTTCAAGCCGAAGACTATAAACCAGCGTTGATTCACAGCCGGGCTCAGCGCTCCCATGTATTTTGAAATAAGTCTTTAGCGCTCGAATTGCGGGCGGCCGCGAAACGACAAATTGCATGGTTGGTTCAGCAGCATGTAACGCGGCGTCTTGCCCCAAGTCGTAGTTGGTAGTCGTGATTGAAGACACGACCCCCGAAGATACCAACATTGCGAGTGCTTCATGGACGGGGTTTGGATTTCCCGGCCCACCAAACAACTCAAATATCAGTTGTCGCAGCTTATCTTCGGCAGGGCAACGCTCCATTACAGCTTCGAATGGGAGATCGGGCAGGAACTCATCAAGCGTAGCGAGATCACCGACGGCAATTTGAGGAAGATCTCCGCTGCGAAACAGTAAATCAAAAATTGTTTCAGTGAGTTCCTGTCCGGTTGGAAGATTTGTAGGTTGCCACAATGATATTCCGGATCCAGCAAGAACAGCTATTGATTTGTCACCAATGCGATCACGCAAGTCATCCGAAGTAATAGATGTGAGGTCGAGTATTTCCATTGGGAGGTCTGGCTGTGGAGTGGGCTAACTGGTCTGCTTCGTCATAGCTATTTTACGCACACCATTATTGGACTGGTGGAGATCTAGTTTGTAATCGCGCTTAACTCCCGGAGGAGTTCTTGCACTTTGTCAACGACCTTAACACCAAATTTCTTATCGTATCCAAGCTCGTTCGAAATCAAGTGGTGCAAACCGGCATCTGTGGCGAAATAGTCGTAATAAAACAACGCTGCACTTGCATGACCAAAGTCATGTAAGTCGTTGCCTTTGTATAAGCGGCCACGATTCCATCGAATGGCCGCATAAAGGCCCGACTTGATTACAACTGAAGGTAACTGGTTTCCTAATGTTCCCTTCGCAAACGCGTCGCGAAAAATCCATACCAGCTTCCGCGCGTCATCTTCTGAAGCCAGTTCAGAATAATCATCCGGGTGAAGTCCCAAAGCCTGACTTGTTACTTTGCCAATGATCTGTCTAATCATTTCTATGAACCCATCAAGATATCCGACAAACTCATCCACCTGGACTTGCTTAAACGATTTTGGAGTACCGCCGTGCTTCTCGGTCGCACGGTTAATATTTTCGGCAATACGATCCCAACTTCGATCGAATTCAGTTGGCGCTTCTCCAAGTATTAAGATCTTCTGTGAAAACGGAATGTTCCAGAAATCATCCGTACGATTTCTGCAACGCCAGCATCTCGGCCTCGCCGATTCCGTCAAACGTCGGGAAGGTATAGCCAAGTAGGTAAGAAACTGAGGTCCACACAAGCCGCTCCAATGGCTCTAAAGCATCGGCTCCCAATTGACTTCTCAGAAAACAATGATGGATTTCGGTTCCGATTCGTTCGTCCTCAGGTTGTATTGCTATTCCCAAGGATAGCTCATCGATTAATTTGGCAGTTGCCAATCGCGTTGTCTCATCACGTTGTTTTAAGATTTCGGCAAAGATGTTCGCATTGATTGGACATATAGCATGACCTCCTCGCACGAGGTCGATGAGCGTTCTTAGTAGCTCCTCGTAAGTAGGGTCACGCCGTCGCCCCAAGCGGACTTCACGCAGATCGACCCAGAACCTTGTATCGAGATAGATTCTTTTTCGCGCCAACACACGATCTGCAGTCTCCAGCACTTTCGCCCGAACGTGACGCTCCAGCGAGATCTCAGGGTGAAGTAGGTGGTGGCTAAACGTACTGCCGAAAGAACCGCTATCTATTTTGAATTGGATCTTACTCACCCATTAACTCTTGTCGTGACTGTCTGGTTCATAGCCATATTGTACCGCTGTTTTAAGCATGTGATTCCCGCGCGATTTGGCGGTTGCTGCTCAGGGAGATAGATGCTGCATCAAAGAAGCGATTCGTCCTCGACCATTGGCGGACCACATATGCGCGAGCAACCGCGTCCACTTCACCACCAGCGGCAAGCATCATTGATCGCTGTTACGACCTCGGAGAGCGCTCGAAGGCCGCCAACTTGAATAATGATCGGCGAAAGAGCGGTCACATCTGAGAGCAGATGTCGGCGTGAGCGTTTTGCGAGATGATGAAGACTGGAGGTCCAAAATGCATACAGCGTTGTCGGCGGGAGTCGTTCGCCATAGGTGACTAAGGCGGAGAGCGCTTTTCTGCGATCACATTCTTCTTCGATCTTCACAGCCAACCCATAAGCCTCCGCGAACGAATCATCCGGAAGGTACGGTGCCACACACTCCAAGGCTTCTGCTTGCCACCAACCTTGACCCTCGCCAAATGCGCCCTGCATGTTGTTTACGATAGCCAGCGCATGCTGAATAGCTCGAATCTGCGTTGCGTGGCCTGCATACTTCGCGACACGCGCCGCTGCAAGCGCTGCATGCAGCGGGGCTTTCGTTTCGGCGATTAAAACTTCCGCGACTCTCTCATTCCCAAGCTCGGCGAATCTAGGTGCAAGCATTGCGAAGACTGAATACTTTCGTCCTTCAAAATCAAAAGATTCAGAAGTTTGTAATACTTGGGCTAACCATTCCTCTGGTAAGTGGGGAATAATTCCTTCAAAGATGTTGGTGCGACAGAGTTCGTCTTCATTAGATAGAGCGAAGAAAAACGCTTCTTCGCTGTGTCCTAATGAAGCGAGCCGGGTGGCAATGGCAATTTGTATGTTGCACTTAGAGAATTGGTCTCCGGCTCGATCAATTTCGCTAAAATAGTGTTCACGTAAGGTAATCTCTGAAACATAGGGAGCGAGGCTACAAAGAGTTCTGATTCGCCCGCCATTCCAATTCATGTGGCTAGCCAACATTATTGTTCGTGACGAAGATTCCTCATAGAGCGGGCGTCCGAGTTCCGAGATAATATCGGCTTGCTGAACCTCATTGCCGCACTTCTCAAGCAGAACAAATACCTTCTCAAGTTGTTCCTTTCGCTCGCGACCTTCAAAGTGAGTGAGTAGACTTGAGAGACCCTTTGCAAACGCCTTCCATGGTCTAATTTTCCAAATTAATTCTAAGGCCTCTTTCGTTTGCCCCATCTCGAGGAGCAACGGTATCAAAAGGACACTAGTGTCGCCTCGTTCGGATTCAATTCTCAATCGCGACGTCTCTTCGACCAACCGGTGTAAGACAGCGTCTTTCCATTCATCCTCTACGCCATTTATCAAGCGAACTACAGTTTGAAGCTGTTGAGCGCGATCACCGATCTTCTTTGATGCGTCGAATAGACGCTGTACAAAGGAATTGGGCAAAAGCTTTACCAAGTCGTCCAAAAAATCGATGTTCTCGTACGACAGGTTGTCTGTGAGTGCTGACGTGGCCAAATCCAGAACATCATCCTTGTCAACCTGATGCAGCCGGGGAGCCAGTGCGGCGAATAACCGTGCGCGAGCAATAGGATCCCGGAGTTTTTTGGCACGCGCTAATGCCTTAATAGTCAAGTCGTGTGACAAATGGGGAACCATTCCGGCAAGCGCACGGGAGCGCTGTTCGTCCGTTAGAATTTCGACAGCCATTCTAAAAGCGCGGCGTAAACCATCTTCTGACAAACAATCACTACTCTCAGCTATGGCTACGGCTCGTTGTTTACCGTACTTCTCGGGCGAAATACTCCTAATCAAGTTCAGCGCGGCTTCTTCATTGCCTTGGGAAGAAAGCCTGCCAGCTAGCGGTGATAGTGCTGTTATGCGAGATTCCTCCATTTCCAGGTTCAGGGCCAAACTGTGAGCACGTTCAAGCATTGGGTCGGGTGCAAAACGAATGAACTTCTCAATCGTCTCTCCCAGCTGGTAATTCGGTTCCATGACCTCTAACAAGCCGAGGGCACGCTCAAGGAGCACGGGTTGTTGCGATGATGGAAGTTCAGCAGCCAGCGAGATAAGGGCGTCCGCTCGATAATAATCGCTGCTGAGCTCTGCCATGAGAGCTATGGCTTGTTCTATTGCTTTGTTCTTGTTATCGCCTGTTAGCGGCCGAATGAGCGCAAGTAACGCGCTTAGCCGGTCATTTGGAAATAGTATTTCGGATGCAATCTCAACTGCGTCGAGTAATTGAGGTCCTGCTAATTGACTTGCCAAGGCAACTAACGTTGCGGACCGTTTCATTTGATCTGCAATTGTTTGAGTGGCTAATAGCGCCTCCGCCACAGCGGATCTGTGAGAAGGCTCGTCTAAGTGAGGAGCAACGGCAGCCAGGGCGAGAGCCTTTTGCTGAAGGTTGGGGGTATTGCGTGCGTATGCAAGCGCCTGCGAAGGCGTAATCAAAGACCGCTCTACGGCTGAGGCAAGCAGCGGTGGCGGAATATTGCCAGCTAGATTATTGACGGACGAGCTGATAATTGCGTAACGAAATTCGAGCGCTATGCCGGCAATTAACTCAGGATTGTTTAGGTGAGTAACGTTCGCTTGCTCGGCTAGACGCCAACAGCGAGCGACATCGGATAGGAAACTCTCGGTCTCACCGATTTCTTCATGAGCAGAATACCACGCGTTTGAAACATGCCACTCTCCGGGTAGTGATGTTTCTGGTCGTTGATACCATTTCTTTGCTGACGGTTCGCAATGTTTGCGCTCACGACGAAGGACTTTATGAACATCGACGCCGCGTTGAGCATTCTCTAAGTGTTCCAAGTAATGTCGTAAATCATATCTATCAAATCTGCCGTAGGGATTTTCATTAACGGCCTCCATAGTGATTAACCTTTTGATCCATGTGAGTGGCGATTAAGCTGTTGTACTGAGTCAAACCAACCGCTTCTCTTAAAAAGTCCCGAAAGCTGGTATGGTAGATCCTGTAAAGTGAGCCGCCGCCTTCCATATGTTCCTCATTTAGAAATTCGCGCCACTCCGTTATAGCGCGCTGAACTTCGCCAAACGTCAGATGTGTCCACTCCTTCAGTTGATCCAAGGAAACGGCCTCGCCCGCAGATGCCAGGACGCAAATGACCTGCTGATGGAGGTTCTCGAATACCTCTGGATTTACGGATCTCATCATCTTCCAGTGGCGTTCGTAATAGTTGCGCAATCCAACCGGCAGATCACGCAATTTGCCAATGTTTGTTGAGTTCAATCTCCCGGCCCGGATGTCCGCGAGAACATAGACGAGATACATGAAGTTGCCTTCACTTTTTTCGGTAATGATTTCGACAAAGTCCGCTTCTTCTAATACCCAACTTGCGATGGCATTCTTCATAGCCGCTGGGTGTTCAAAAATGAATGCCCTGACATAATTTCTCACGTCTTCAACATTGCGTGGATCCGTCTCGTTGATATAAATCTCCCGCTTCTGATCGACTTGAAGTTGCACTTCGTTAGATTCGCGAGTAGTCACTACAAAGAAGACGCTTTGCGGCAACGCGGGAGGCAGCAACAGCGTATTAGCGGTCGGATTATTAATAACTTCCGACTCGTCTAAGGCATCAACTACAACTATTACATTTTGCTGAGACTTGTCGACGGCTTGTGCAAGAAGCTCCACGAGGAAGCCACTATCAGCTGTAACTTGCGGCAACGGTAGAGTTGAGTAAGGCAGGTCATACCGAATGATCAGCTGGGCGGAGATGTTCTTAAGAAAAGCATCCGTAGAATTGATTTGTTGCTGACTAATATTGAAATGATGCGCATACCCTCTTTGCTCAACTAGCTTTGCAATTAGAGCGGTTTTTCCAATACCGGGCTCGCCTTTGAGAACGATGTAACCTGACCCGAAGATCTGATCGGCCATGTGCCCGTCAATGGCCTGGAAGATGTAATCACGGCCAACGAATGAGCGTGTGCGTTCTTCGACCAGGCTCCGAAATTGCTGAATTCTAATAAAACTAGATATTTCTTGAGGCGCCTCTGCAAACAAGAAGAAGATACCGGTGTTCACCAAGCTGTCTCTAATCTGTTCAGCAGAGACGCTGCGATCGCCTAATGCTCTTATATCTTTCACGTTACTTGTTGCCCTATTTCGAAATGTCGCCAGTATTGATAGTGCTGTTGATGATATCGCCGCCTGTCGCCACGCTACGTTCGCCGCTGGCAATAACTCTGACGCCAGGTCGCTTCAGACCGTCGAGGATCCGGCCCAGCTCATCGGCAAATTCCAAGTCGGCAGCTAAAGTCTTTCTTACCTGAACCCGTGCCGCCACTTGAAGATCCTCATCGGTCGGGCTCTTACCTAAGTCCTCAAGGGCGTCTCGTAACCCGGGCTTGTCGTCCATCTTGGAACGAAGTTTTTGCCAAAGCGCCTGCGCCCCATTCCAGGCACTTTCGCCAAACTTCTTGGCCGCTGCTCCTGCCGCATACTTTCCCGCTTCTAACAGGTAAGGTACAAAGGGCGTCAAATAAGCTGTAACTTCATTTGCGATCGTCGAATGGTCCATGAGTTAAATTCCTTGTTGTTTAATGGTCTCCTACCGATGAGTATAATTGCAAAGAATTGGTGACCATTGTAAATGATTGGGCTAGTTGTTTGCAGTACAACAGGTTTCCAATGGAGAGCTTCAACAGGCATACGCGTGTGGCACGCTCTACATACCAGTCAGTAAAGCAGTCCTAACGTCTCCTTATGGTCCTTAACAGCAAGCCAGAAGTTCAAGCTGAGAGTTTCGACAAGCGACCGGACGAACAGGCGATGGATCTTGTTGATGCTGGAGGCCCCAAGGAATCGACAGCCACGGGTTCGCGAAGCGTTTCCATCGGTGGAAATTCATTTCACACGATAGTCTCGACCGGCGATTACAGCCAGATTTTTGTCGGTGACTATCAACGGCTTAAAGACGCCTACATTGATCCACGATCCGTTTTCGAACGGGTCACACTCGATAGGTTTATAGGACGAACCTGGCTCAAGGCGCTTGTAGACTCGTTCATTGAGAGAAATGAGCGTGGCTATTTGGTCATTGAAGCGCCTGCGGGTTTCGGGAAAACTACGTTTGCCGCGCACCTAGTGAAAGAACGAGGCTACATCCATCATTTTGTTGAACTCGCGCCAGGTTCAGACGGTCTCGCAACGGGCTTACGAAGTTTAGTCGCGCAAATTGTCGGCGGCTTCCGATTAAATCCCAACAGAGTTGACGAGGTAGTTCCCGGCGCCGCAAATCGTCCCGACTATTTGCAAACTCTTCTTTTTGAAGCTGTCGAAGCACAATCCAAGGATAAGATAGTGATTGTCATCGACGGCACTGACGAAGCTGGTCTGTTCACAGGCATGAATGTTTTGGGACTTCCGAAGATACTTCCTAAGGGGGTGTTTTTCATACTCACGCAAAGACCGGTACGAGTGCCGCTTTACGTGGACTCTCCCAGGGAAGTCTTTCGGTTTGAAGTCAACGATGAAAGAAATCTTTCTGACATGAGGGCGTTTCTGGAGTCTGTTGCATTAGGCGACCCTTTTTCATCATTGATTGCCGGCAGCGTTTACACCGCTGAACAATTTGTAGAGGTTCTTCTTTCTAAGTGTGAAGGGCTGTGGATATATCTCCATTATGTTTTAAGTGAAATCGAGCTGGGCGAGCGCTCACCGCTCGATCTCTCCTCATTGCCCCAAGGGATCTGGCAGTACTACGCACAGTATTGGCAACGGCTGAGAGATGAAGCCGGCGCAGATTGGAATCAAATCTACCTCCCGGTTTTGGCTACGATGGCTGCTGCCCAGGAAGGCCTTCCTTTCGAATGGCTTTGCTTATTTGCCGGTGTTAACGGCAACGAAGGTTTGCGGAGATTGTTGACTGAAACATGGCGTCCATTCATCGCAGGTAGCCGCGACGAGAATCAAGAGTTCAGACTCTACCATGCGAGTCTACGCGAGTTTTTTGATGGCCGTTCGAATGCCGATCGACTAACAACACAGGAGAACTCGCTTGCCGTCGAACTCTCAAAGGCGACCGCTCAGGCACATTCCCGAATCGCGAACTACTACTTGATGAAGTGGGGAGGCTTGGAAAATGGACTGCCTTCCCTCGGGCGAGCTGAGGACGAATTATATGGAGCCCGACACATCGTATCTCATTTGGATCGTGCTGGTCGCACAGACGAGGTGCATAACCTTCTGCGATTGGAACGAGCTCCTACTGAAGACAGGTCACAACCGGCGGATTCAATTGCCTTAGCGCTAAGGGAAAAATGGTCGCCATTTGACGGCACTCCCCGCTCAATTCGTGTGCGCCCCATTAATCACTGGTACGCGTTTCGAGAAAGTAGAAATGATACATCCGGCTACTTAAGTGATGTGTCGCGAGCATGGCAGATCGCCATGGAAAATGCCGGAGCGCGCGACTTCGATTCCGGACTTGCTCTGCAATTGCGTTATGCGTTGATCACAGCGTCGCTTCACAGCCTAGCCGGACGTATTCCCGCTCCGCTAATCGTGGCGTCAGTCCAGAAGGGGGTGTGGTCGGAGTCTCAAGCCGTGATCATTGCTCGTCACATGACAGATCCGAAACACCGTGCTGAAGCACTAATCCTATTACTCCCTTTCCTTCCGGCGAATACCGCAGCTGAAGTTAAGACTGAAGCACTGTTCGCTGTGATTTCTATTCCATACAAAGCTGACCCGGAAATCGATCATGAGTCTGAACGTGTCAAGCTCTTTATTGAGCTAGCGAAATTCGAGAATGAACCTGGCGCGCGTGATCGCATATTTGACGAGGCTTTGAGCAATTGTCGCAGGGTCGAAAAAGAAACCATTCGTGGTCGCGCGCTTAAGCTTTTAGTGCCGCATTTTCCACATAGAGTGGAAGAGATTCTTTCGGCTGCAAGGGAGATTGCCGACCTCAATGTTCAAATGGATGTTATCTGTGAGCTCATTCCGATTTTGCCGGAGAAGCTCATGCGCACAGTTCTCAATCAGATTCTTAATCTCGGAAGCCCGAATTTGCGAACGCTCATGCTTAACGAGATCATTATGGAACCGCCGCTCGTTACGGATGTCGATCTGATTCGCGAAGCTCTTTCTTCCGGAAAGACAATCGAGGGCGCCCATCAGAAAGTTCAAGCATTAAGCCGTCTTCTTCCTGCTCTAAAGGAGGACGAAAAACTTGCAGTCGCAAATGAAATGAGTGAGGCGGCACGTCACGCCGCCGACGAGTATCTTAGCCTGTGGTTGCTTTCCGAATTGCCTTTACTTCTTCATGGTCATGTCTCCGAAGAGACGATGGCAAATAGGGTGCAAGAAGCGATAGAAGCAGCTCGTAAGCTAGAACATGTCATGGATCGGGCAGTCAAGTTAGAGCGCCTTATTCCATTCGTTCCCGAGGACCAGAAAGATTCTATTCAGGACGAAGTCATGGCAATGATCCGTACTGAACCAAGTGAGTCGTCACGGGTCAGTCTGCTGCAAATAATTTCCTATCACGCGCCGCCCAACAAAAAGCTCGAGGCCCTCTGCGAAGCTTTAGATCTAGCGTTTTCGATTTCCGACTCGCACGATCGCGAGCGCATGCTCTCTGACCTCATCCCTAGCTTCAATGTGGAAGGCGGTAAAAATGTTTTAAAAACCCTGGTTTCTTTCTCCGTTCCGGCACCGGCTAAACAGGTAAGTCCCACGATATTGGGCCAAGCGCTGGTTGTTGCCAGCGAACGGGAGTTGTACAACTCCCATTCTCTCTCGTTCATTGATCTGCTTTCCATGATACCTGCCGCATCTCAGCAGATGGTCCTGCAAGAAGCGTTGGTCGCCGGTCTCTCTATGCTCGGCAGTAATCACCGCAATCGGGCGCTAAACGCAATTTGTAGTCATCTCACCGCCGAAACGATTAGGGCTGCTGTAAAGGCGGTGCAGGAAGTAGGCGACGAATATCAAATTGGATCAGCGCTCGCGATGCTGCAGGTTTTCCCATCTGAGGGAGCAGTAAATGGCGTGATTGAGGGAGTCATCGAGTCAGCCGACGCCATGCATGACGCCAGCCGCGCGTTAAATTTCTTATTGCCCGTCGCAGCTAAAGTGACTGGGGATGAAAGAGCGAGACTGTTGGACTATACGCTTTCACTCATTCAGTCGATCTCGGACAATGACAAGCGGACGCACGCACTGGTTAGAGCTGTTTCAGTATTAACGTCAGATATTAAAGAAGAGTTTGCTAATCGAGCTTTGAATGGGATCGACGAAATGGAAGACGATAGGGCTCGCCTGAATAATCTGATGCCACTCCTTCCCCACTTACCAGGGAAGCAAAAAGAAAAGGCGGTGGAAGAAAGCTTCAATTTGGCGAGGTCTATAGTGGACGCGGAGCAAAAGACATCGACAATGAGAAATCTGATTCCGCATCTGTCGGATAGTCAAAGAATAATCGCCGTTAACGAAGGAGTGGCCGCAGCTCAAACAATCGCTCCTAGCGGAAAGAAGGCTCGAACGCTCAGTATTTTATTGCCTTACGTGGAGGAGGAAGATAAGGCAACGGTGTTAGCAGAGGCAATGACCTCAGCTCTCGCGTCCAACGACGAAAGCGATAGATCCTGGTCCCTAAGAGCGCTGCTCAGTCACGCATCGGCAAATTTCCTTTCAGATATCCTAGCAATTGCAGTTGTCATGAAGCAGGTTATGCCAAAAGCGGAGCTTCTAACAGGTTTGTTGCAGCATTTCCCCGCAAAAGGAGAAGAGATTTATGAAGAAACATTGAAGGCGTGTGACACAGCGAACGATGAAGGCGACAAGACGGTGATATTGATGTCGATTGCGAATTCACCGTACCCCTATAACATGAACGATCTTGTACTAAGAGCTGGGCAATTGAGTGGCCATGGTCGCGCCTACGTCTTATCCACTTTAATCAAGAACTGCGATCCCGACAATAAAATAGGTTTAGTGACAGAGACGGTTCAGGCAATTCGATCCATTGCCAATCAATCGGATCGCGCAACCGTTGTTCTCTACTTAACGCCGTTTCTCGTCCAAGAACTTAAGCAGATTCGTATGCCGAATGCGGCCCTAGGCGACACTGTGCCGGTGTTTAGGGCAATCCAATCATTATTCGAAGAGAGCATGCATATCTTCGCGAGTAAAACACGCCACGAAATGCTTAGAGAAATGGATGCGATCGCGGCAGCGGTTCTGGCAATTAGTGGCGAGAACACAATTGAGGAAATTGCCAGGGCTATTCGCGATGTCGGCAGATGGTGGCCTTAATATGATTACGTTTGAAATCAGCCACATTAATCGTCTTGATATCACCGGGTACCTCGGGGTGTTGCCTCGAATTAGATTTTTGTTCCACTCATTACGGCTGACACAGCGATCTGTATCCCGGATAACTATGGATCAATCGTCGGAGTTTCCAGAGCCCGTCCGCACAAAGCTACGATCTGACCAACTCTTTGAAGAAAGTAGTAGAGGCGACTGGTAGGTCGGAACCTTCGAATTGACGCAGCCAACGACGCGAACCTATGCTGGGCATAGTGGGTGCAGGGCAACCAGGCGTATTGAATTTCATTCGCGCCTTCAGACATCACGTGGTTGTGATATTGGGTGGTGGTGGCGCGGTCGTTCTGCTGGGCCTTGGAGAGCGATTCTTTGGTTACAGTCTCCCGCGTTGGGCATATGGCCTCTTTGTTGCGGCGCTAGCGGTCCTCGCTTCCTACCGGGCATGGAAAGATGAACGGGCTCGAACGAACGAGCTTGAAACAAGGCTAACAGCCTGCCAACGAACGTTAGAGGATTCACAAAGGAAGCCAGCCAATCCGTTACCGCTGCTCACGGTTGAAATCGATGAAGCGATCCTGTCGCCTGTTCTACATAACGGTTTGAAATGTTTCGTGCGAGTTACGGTACACAATTCAGTTGAGGGCGCTCCGTGCATTGTAGAACGCACTTCCCTGGCCGTTCGCATCGGCGAGAATTGGTACACGAGCCGCGCGTCCATTGACGCAGGCACAGTGGAGTTGGCCACGTATGAGCAACTGTACGATACGTCTGAAGTGCCGATGAATACGCCGTATCACCTTGAAGATGAACTTCCAGTGATAGAGGTCGGCCGAGAAGACGCGCCGAGCCTGTTTGCACAGATCGGCGAAGATCACCCGTTGCGTCGGGGCTTTCCAAAGGCGGGCTGGCTGGGGTTCTTGTTTCGAGAGCTACCAACGTGGCCAACGAAAACGGAACGCATTGGTGAAGTATTCACCGAGATCGATCGAGAGACCGGTGAAGAGAGTTATGTCGACGAAACTAGGATTATTCGCACCACGAGAACAGTGGAGGAAATCTCGCTCACAATCACTGATGGACATGGAACAAGCCATTCAGCGAAGAAGGTGCGGCCGTTTGGTACGTGGAGCCGGAGAATAGAGGCTCGTCGCGAGCGTGAGTTGAAAATGTACTAACTAATCCCAGATTGCCTCATCAACGCCATCGAATTCCGTGTGCCTGTAACGGTTTCAGCAACCAAAAATCGAGGATCTTGCTCGAAGCTTGGACGCGTAAGGTTAGTGGCGAATTTATGTCTTGGGCATATTGTCCGCGAAACCCTTGGCGGACTAGTCGCTGCGTCTGTTAATGGCTATGTCAGTTGTCTGGGGAGTCTGAATGTCGTTGCACTCGCGCGACGAGTTCGGAACGACTAGACGGTCGATGTAGTCTGCCGCTCTTAATAGGACGGATGTATGAACCTGTCGGTTAATTTCCCTGACCAAATCTATCTTGAACAAATTCGGCACCACCTTTGGAGCGGGCGCGAGTTTGGACGCGCAGCCGTGATGGTAGGTGCTGGATTCAGCAGAAACGCGGAAAAGGCCATGCCGAGCATTCCTGAGTTTCCTTTATGGACGGAGATTGCAGAAAAGATGTTCGATGGTCTTTACCCAGCTGGCACTCTGGACGAGTCCAAGCGACAAAGGTTGAGGATCAGCCTAACTTCGGGAGCGCCGCTAAGACTAGCGAGCGAATATGAAGCAGCGTTTAAGCGGCCCGCGTTGGATGATTTGCTGCTCAACTCGATCGTGGATCACGGTTACCATCCAGGAAACCTTCATCGCATGTTGCTCTCCTTGCCGTGGGCAGACGTCTTCACAACAAACTATGACACCCTTCTGGAGAGAACCCGAGTGTTCATTCATGATCGGAAATACGATCTCATTGTTGACACCTCTGACATTCCGGTCGCCAGTCGTCCGCGGATTGTGAAGCTGCACGGGTCGTTTCCTTCGCACCGACCTTTTATGATTACTGAAGAGGATTTTCGAAAGTACCCAAATCAATTCTCGCCGTTCGTAAATCTTGTCCAGCAGAGCATTATGGAAAACGTTTTTTGCCTGCTTGGTTTCTCCGGTGACGATCCAAACTTTTTGAACTGGACCGGATGGGTACGTGATCGTTTAGGCAATCATACTCAGCCTATCTACCTCTGTGGCATCTTGAACCTATCGCCATTTCAGAGGAGGTTGTTAGAAGGCCGCCATGTCATTCCGGTTGACCTTTCACCACTCTTCCCAGAATCGACATGGCTTGACCGCGCAGTGCGTCACAACAAGTCCTTGGAATGGTTATTATTGACGCTGCTACGCGGCGCGCCAACGAACGTCATCCACTGGCCGAAGACCGTTATCGCTAGCGCTTGGGAACAGACGCCAGATTTGCCGCCGACATTGCCCGCTTCTCGTCCGCTATCACCGCTCGGAGAGCGGTCGCCTAGAGCAAATAGTGGACGCTTACCAGAGTCACAGGTGGCTGAAATTCACGATCGCTGGAAACAGAAACGCCTGGAATACCCCGGTTGGGTAGTGCTCCCGGAAGATAACCGAGAGTCACTTTGGGAGTACACGAAATACTGGTTAGAGCCGGTGCTTAGTTCAATCAACCAAGTGTCGGCGCCGAATGATCTTTTATTGCTATTTGAACTAAATTGGCGGATGGAAAGAACTCTTTCGCCGTATCTGGCACCCCACGCAGAAAAAACTCTGCGGGTCATCGATCAGTACAATCCCTTTTTGGCCGGCGACGCGAATGCCGGCCGCTTTCGTCCCGACAGCGACGAGTTTGCCGAATGGGCATGGGCCGAAATAACTAATTCTTGGATTCAACTCAGCTTCGCCTTGGTCAGGTACTGGCGAGAGACTCTAAACGAGCAGCAGTTCCTGACTGCGATGGAGCGATTAAGGGAGCCTGTGAGGCAAAAAGTGGATTGGCAGTCACGTTGGTACTACGAATATTGCCTTTTCTTTCTAGCACAGGCCGACTTTCCTCGCGTACGTCAATTCGTGCGCGACTGGAACACGGGTTCAGCACCCCCTCTGTGGAAGACGAGGAAAGCCGCTGTGCAAGCAGAGACAGGAGACCTAGATGGGGCTCTTGGACTTGCTGAAGAGGCATTGACAACCATCAGATCTCAACTAATCCCGGGTGAAATAGATCACGCGCTGCTATCGCAAGAAGGCTGGACAATGCTTCTTCTGCGGAGCATCCGAAGGAACCGCTTAGGCGAAGATACAGCCTATCTGGAGCAGTTTACCGATCGATGGGAGAAGCTAACGACCTACCGCTGCAATCCATGGATCGACCTCGAGGGACTGGAACGGGTTGTGAAAGGCATGATGCCCTTCAGGGATATTCAAAAATCGACCCGACGAGGATACCACCCCAAGACTGAACATGTGAGCTACCAAATCATCGGTGAAACAGCATATTCACAGCTACGACCAGCATTCAATTTCCTGCGAATGTTTGAAGAAGGCGGCCTGCCTATCAGAGCTGGAGCCACTGCTCTATTTACAGAGGCAGTCCTCAATGGCGCTGACTACATCCGGAGATTTGCGCCGGCATTGTCATTGAGTTTCCGGCTCCGGGCAGCCAACTCACCAGAAGATGACAACTGGCTCGACTTAGCCACGGTGGGTGCACTTAGCGACGAAGAAGCCAACTCTTTGTATCACATCTTTAGAGAGTCATTGGTGGACTCGTTGAATTATCTTGCGCAGCACCCAGGCGAGGTTGGCGGTTTAATAGCCTCAACTGCTTTCAGACGAGCGCAAACGTTCTCGGAGTTGCTTTCCCGCCTTCTGGCGCGCGTATCAGAACGTCAAATTGAAGAGGTGATTCAACTAGCCGTTAGCGCCTATTTAGCCCCAGTAGTGCGAAGTCATCCAAGTTTGCAGAAGTGCCAAGGCGTGTTATTCCAGCGAGCATTGGAAGCGGCTTCCTCGGAACTCCAGCTCCGCGTGTTGCCCAATTTGCTTGGCTTGCCATTACCTGGCGAAGGTGGTTTTGAGGTTAGCACCGAGGAACGATGGGATGATCCGTTTGAGTATGTTCAGATCCGGCTTAACGCCGTTGCTCTTTCTGCCATTGATCATGCTGCTCTAGAGCCCATTATTGCGAACCTAATCAGGATCATAGCGAGTGGAAACATTCAATCGCGATGGCGGGCAATCTTACGTTTGTCACATTTATATGAACTCAAGATTCTTACAGAAGAGGAAAGCAAGGAATTTGGCGCAGCATTATGGGCTCGCCTCGACGAGAGCAATCTACCAACTGATAACCATGCGCTGAAAACGGCAAGTTTGCTGTTACCCCAACCAGAACCTGGGTTGGCAAGAGAGAGAGTAAAGGCCTATCTACTTGCACAAGATTTCTACCGGCAGGCGAGGAGACATGAGGGGCCAGACCAAGGCGTATCGTTCGGCATTACCGTCGGTTTGCAAAACTTGATTCTTGAATGGTGTCGCGCGACGATCCAAGTGCCCGTGAAGGCCCAACCTGCGTCACCTCATCAGATCGATTGGACTGCTGATGAAGCTATTATTCTGCTAGAGAAAACCGTTGCATGGTGGGACGAGCAGAAGCAATTCTTAGGTGATGCAGCTGGCCTTCCAATGATATCCGATGGACTGCGTCGCGATTTCGCAGGAGTAATAGACCTGCTGATGAAGGTCATTCTGCCGCGATTAAGAACCGACACTGATAAGGCCGTTGCCCTTGCGGTTAGACTGGTCACTGAACTCGATAATATCGGAATTGTTGTTCTTCCGGTCTTACCACGCTTTCTTTTTTTGCAGCCCGAACGTTACCAGGAAGTCGCTACCAGGATCCAAGCCGGCTTGTTTTCCAAGGAGCCCGCAGAGATAGATGGAGCGCTACTAGGTCTGAGAGACTGGATAATTTACTCGAGGGAAGGAAACCTGCCTGCGCCTCCGGGACATTTCCTCGACCATTTCGTGGGATACGTTGCCGCGCGCCTGCCGATCGGTATTGATCGAGCGCTAATGTATCTTACCGACCTTTTCATAACAGTGCCCGAAGTCGTCGAAGCTAAACACCTTGAGTTGATCTTGCTCGGCCTTCAAAACTTAATCTCGGAAACTGATGTAAGGGTCTCAGCTACGGCGGGCGAAATTGAGACTCCTGATAAACCGCACGTCAGGATTAAGGCAGCGAGGCTCGCTCGGCAACTTGCGAGTTATTACCAAGATCGAGACGCACAGCTGCCCTCAACCATTGAACAGTGGCGAATCGCGTGCGAGAACGATCCTCTCGCCCAAGTCCGAAGAGTCTGGAATAACGCGCAGTGAACGTCCGTGTCTCGAGTTTGGCTCCCCCGGGGGTTGTCATTAAAAACCCTCTCAGTCAGAGCGGGCAGCACGACATAGGACAGTTGAGATGGGGACGACTCGCCAACATGAAAAATTATCGGCAACCCACTGCAATGGTCTAACCCACACCAACGCTACACTCCGGGCCCTGAGCCTCCGAGACTGTAGTTGACTCACCTCAGACTTGAATCAAAACTGTGGTTAACCTCTACGAGGGAGATGTTATCAGAAACCACGGAATGGTCTCCACGTCCGTTCCAGATCGTGAGCCGATATGAAATGCTAAATTTCTTTGCAGGAATCTTTTACCAGTCGCTGCGCGATCTCAGAGACTACGAGAAACGACTGGAAACACTCGACCTGTCAGGCAATCCGTTCTTAAACAAAGGACAAGTTTCGAGAATCCATCGCGTCATGGAAGACTTGCAATATGTTAGAAAACACACGCCGTTCTTAGATCACATTTTTGACGGGCCGCTCTTTACGGACCTGTCCATCATAATCCCAGACACGGCGAATACTGCGCGCTTGGCTGAAACACGAGGCCAATTGACCGCGCTAAGAAAGGCTATTGAACATGAGCTATGGATGAATGTCTTCCTGTACATTCCACGAGACGACGCAAATTTTTATGAAGGAATCCGACAATCTGGTTACATGCTCAAGCATCGTCGGGAACAAACATCCCCGCCAGACATCGAAATGTTGTTCGGCCAGGGAGTACACGATAACTTCCCCAGCGCCCGACAGGATGTGAACGAAGCCGGAAATTGCTATGCGACCGGGCGCGACACTGCTTGCGTTTTCCACTGTATGAGGTCGCTTGAACATGCCTTGCGTGCGCTGGCGAAAAAACTACGGGTAAAACTCCCCAAGAATCTCAGAGTTGATTTGGCTGAGTGGGCGGGGTTGATTCAAAGCATTGAAAGCGAAATCAGCAAAATTGAGCAAGCGAAACGCACAGCTCGGAGGGATAAGGCTTTAGAGTTTTACCACAGTGCTGCCGCTCAATTCCGACATTTCAAGAATGCCTGGCGAAATCACGTGATGCACAGTCGCGCGTCATACGATCATGATGATGCCGAGAGGGTAATGCGACACGTGCGAGAGTTCATGCAACATCTCGCGGCCAACGGCTTAAAGGAGCCGAAACAGCGGAGGAATGCAAACTAAGCTTTAGACGGTCGTACCTATTCGGCTCTTAGAGTTCGTCTAAGAGATTTGACTTCACTTCCACTCAGACGGCCGGTATGAGCAAAAATGATTTGGATCTACCGGTCTCGCGCTCCTAGCTCCAACGTTACAAATGTCTCGATTTGATTCGAGCTCTTACACGATTAAGACCGTCTAATATTTTCCTGTTGCCCGGAGCTCGTTCGAGCGCAAAACCGTAGAATGACTGAGCTTCCAATGGGTCGTTCCGCTTCTCTGCTCTGCGCCCCTCTTTGAACCAACCGGCAGCAGCCTCCATCTCAGCCTTCTCACTATCAGGTTTGTTGAGGCACGCGACTCCGAAAACAGAATCGTGAATGCTTTCAGGGATGATTCGTTGCCACTTTTGACTCTCGTTAAGACTGTTCATAGGGTTGCCGTCGTTACTGTAGTGGTGACTTTCCATAACTCTGGCGAGATTTTGGCCACAGTCATATTCATTGAGATCAATCCAGTAAGACTCCACAATTCTGTCCACCGATTTTTCAGTTCTTATCCATACCTGCCTGATACCATCGAAGGGAGGCAAAGAAGAATCAGGATCAAGCCACCTTGGACGAAAAGGGGGACTTACTCGGGCTCTATCGTAGAAGATTGAGAGTTGTCCTTCAGAACTAGGTGAAGTTCGCGCTATCAGTCGCCACCCTCCTCGCTCTGTTATCCGAACGTAATCAGCTTGATCAAACAAGATCTCATCTTGAGGAACTCGACGCGATGGCTTACGTTGCGAATGTGTGAATTGTGGCAAATAACAAAGAAAACCGGTTAGAATTGAAACAATGACAGTTACCCTCCTCATGGGCGGACCTCCATAATGATGGCCGCCCGGACAGAAGAATTCCGGGCGGATAAAGTCGAGACGTCGAGGCTAGTACGGAATAGTACTAGACGCAAGGCTATGCCATCAGCGGGAGGTCTGTTCTGATGGGATTAGCTAGACGCCCTGCGAGTCTCAAGCTCTCGAGCAAGCTGCTTCAGGTTCGAGAAAAGTTGGGTCTATCTCAGAACGAGATGCTTAAACGAATGGGGTTGGAAGAAGACTATGATCGGGCAACGATTTCTGGCTACGAGCGAGGTGAGCGCCAGCCGCCTCTTCCCGTGCTTTTGAGATATGCGAGAGTTGCTAACGTTTGCCTCGACGTTTTTGCAGACGATGATTTGGAGCTGCCTACCACGCTTCCTGCAAAACGACGACTGCACTAAGTTGGTTAAGTGGACACTCGCAAAAACTGGAAGAAAAAATGCTTGACTCAATTACAATTCTGTATTACCTCTAGCATGTCTGAAATGTCGTAATTGCAGCATGCTAATGCTGCCTTTGATAGGCTCCAGCGAAGCCAAAAGCAATTGGTCTTGGTGGAAGTCATAGCAAGCGGTCCTAGCAAGCCTGGCACAAGAATGCTTTGGTGTTAGGTCCCGCTTAGGCTAGATCATTCCAAGCCAGTTAAGCCACACGCCGTTAGAACCTTCCGAAGTTATCGTTCGCTCTAGCAACCGTTTCTTACAATTCTAAGTCTTCGGGCTAGTGCGTGCGCCCTCGTCCACATTGACCGTTTCCGAGTCGGAGGTCTGAGATCACACGGCCCCGGCTGCGCGAATGTTCAATGCAACGTACTTGGAGCGGAATCATGAGAACTAACGAGCGGGTTCCCGTTTATCTCACACTGAAAGAAGTCGCGAGCCTTCTCAAGGTTAAGCCACGCACTATCTATGGTTGGGTCAGCGCCAATCGGATTCCCTTCGAACGGAAGGGTGGGCTTTTGAGATTTCGCCTTGATGAAATTCTCGCGTGGAATGAACCCTGTCGCTAAGAGACGGATGGAAAAGCCCAAAGCGGTTTGATATTCTCAGCGCCGCTCCTGATACGGCTGCAACCGGAAAGGAGCAACATGTCAGTTCGTAAACGAAGGGGTAGATGGTTCTGCGATATTACGATCGACGGCAAACGCGTCCAGCGCGTGCTTAAAAAGGCGCGCAATGAACAACAGGCGATTAAGGCCGCGGTGGTAATGCAGAATGAGCTCTTTGAAAACCGGTACAGTCTGAAGAAGAAGGCGGAGGTTCGATTCGACAAGTTTTTAAGGGAGAACTTTTTGCCTTACTCGAGAGCCAACAAAAAGTCGTATTTGGACGACGTTAAGCATTGCGAGATGCTTAACCAACACTTCGGTCGGCTGAATCTATCTGAGATTTCTCCTCCGATGATTGAAACGTTCAAGCAACGACGGCTTGAGGGAATAACGATCTACAAACGGAAGCGGAACCCGGCGACTGTGAATAGGGAGCTATCAGTACTATCGAAGACTCTCTCACTCGCTTTCGACGCTGGGCTAATCGACAATAATCCTTGTCGGCGAGTTCGGAAATTTACCACTAATTGCCGGCGCACCCGTTACCTGACCTACGATGAAGAGGCGAGACTGTTCGCAAAGCTCGAAGGTCACGACTGGGTGAAGCGGATTGTTGCGATGGCGATTAACACAGGCATGAGGCAGGGCGAGATTTTCAACCTCATGTGGTTCGATGTGGACTTCGCACGCGACTTGATTCACGTGCGCGTCTCAAAAAACGGCAGGGATCGTTTCGTCCCGATTAACCGGGCGGTTCGGAGGATCTTGGAGGAACTTGCGCGTACTAGTGAATACGTTTTTGCAAGCCCTAAGACCAAGGGTCGCCTGGTCGATGTGAAATTTCGGTTCGATAAGGCCAGAAAAGATGCGGGTCTCTTCGATTTTCGTTTCCACGACCTTCGCCACACGGCAGCCACTCGTATGGCTGAGGAGGGTGCCGACGCGTTTACTCTGGCGGCGATCTTCGGTTGGTCTGATATTCGGATGGCTTTGCGGTACACACACGCCACCGATGAGGCAAAGCGCCGGGCCGTCGAGAACCTGGTTCGCTCGAACCGAGCAAGTGACGAATCGGTGACAAATGAAAAAGGCAAGGTCGCTGCCTTGCCCTAAGTCATTGATTCTATTGGTGGAGCAGAGGGGGATCGAACCCCTGACCTCCGCATTGCGAACGCGGCGCTCTGCCAAACTGAGCTACTGCCCCACGGAAAGCGATACTACCGTTTCGAGTTTCAGGTTTCAAGTTGGAGAAGAATCCACAGATTACGCAGATTACACGAAGGAATAGAAAGGATTTACCAGATTTGTCATTTGAGTTTAGGATCCCCTCGCTGGGCTCGGAGTACCAAATCGTTGGGCCTTTCCCCCTCGGTCGCTGCTGGTTCATTTTGGGGCTAAGGAAGATTTTTGAGGCCAAGCTCTTTTGCGGTGAATCCTGTGAATCCTGTCCATTTTCGTTTTTCTAATCTGCGTAATCTGCGGATTAAGCCAACGCTCCCGCAATCTGCGCCGCGACCCGCGCGTTGTTTTTCAGGAGCGCGATATTAGCGCGCAGGGTTGCGCCGTGGCTCGCTGAGGCCATGCTCGATAACAAAAATGGGGTCACGTCACGGCCGCCGATCTGCTGATTCTCGGCGTCGCGAAGTGATGTCTCCAGCACGCTCTGCAGCATGGCACTCTCAACTTCATCCGACTCCGGGACCGGCACCGTCACCAGCAACGCCGAACTCAATTCCAATTCGCGCTGCGCTTTGAAGATGCGCACCACATCGTCGGGGGTGTCGCACCGGATATCGATCGGGAGCCCGCTTTGGCGCGAATAGAACGCGGGCAATTCATCACAGCCATAACCGATCACTGTGACGCTTTGCGTTTCCAGCCATTCGCGCGTTGCTGGAAGATCCAGAACGATCTTCGCACCGGAACAAACGACGATCATCGGTGTGCGCGCGAGTTCAGGGAGATCGGCCGAGACGTCCGGGAGATCACCACGATGCACTCCGCCAATTCCACCGGTCGCGAAAACTTTGACACCGGCGCGATGCGCAATCCACATGGTCGAGGCCACGGTGGTCGCGCCATTCCAGTTTTGCGCCAGCGCGATCGGGAGATCCCGAATACTCAATTTTTTAATGTCGCCACTGGAGGCGAGAAGTTTCAGGTCGGCCTCATTCACTCCCGCGTGAAAATGTCCGTCAAGCACCGCAATCGTCGCCGGCGTCGCATCTTCCTCACGAACAATCTGTTCAAGTTGGTGCGCGGTTTCGAGATTTTGCGGACGCGGCAGGCCGTGAGCAATTACCGTCGATTCAAGGGCAACGACAGGTTTGTTATTGGCAAGCGCGGATTGGACTTCGGAACTGAGTTTAATGGCCATGGTTGGTGAAATTCTAGCTATTTGACCCGGTCGCTACCGCTCCCGGTACTGACCTCATGCCGCTCGAGACTGACCTCATGCCGCTGGCGGTAGTGATCTCGTGAGGTAATGCCTAGCTACGCGATTCGTTCGGTAACCCGGATTGCGCAGCTTCTGTTACCGACGCTGACTTAGACAAACGGAACACCGTGCCACCGCCGTTGCTGCGCTGCCAATCGACCTCGGCGCCGATCATATTGGCGCGGGCGCGAATGTTTGCTAAGCCACGGCCGGCCTTTTTCTTCGGATCGCCATCGAAACCGCGCCCATCGTCCGCGATCGTTAATTCGAAAACCTCGCCGGCCGGAACTGCGGCGCTCATCTTCACATGTTTCGCGCCGGAGTGACGGCAGATATTACTGAGCGCTTCCTGGGCAATCCGGTAGATTTGAATTTGCGTGCTCACCGGCAACTGTAATTTTTCGTCCAACGCATCGTCGCAACCGAACTCATAATCGAAACGGCAACCCGGCGCGGCATGCTCAACCGCATGCGACAAAGCGAATTCAAGCGCCGCCGACAATCCCACATTCTCCAGCGCCGAAGGACTGAGGTCTTCACAGATGCGCCGCACCTCCTGCGAAATTGATTCAATCTCATTGCGCAGAGAGCTGGGCGCAGAGGGCGCTCGGTTCGGCCGCATACCGTCGCGCTGCGCCGGGAGTTGATCGACCAGCAACGCGAGATTGCGGAGATCAGCAAGTGTTTGATCGTGCAGATCGCGGGCAATGCGGCGGCGCTCGGTTTCGGTCTCGTTCGCGAGCTGCAGCCGTGCCTCCGCGAGATCACGATTGGCTCCCGCCAGTGCAGCACTCGTGCGATGAATGCGACGGTTTTGAAAATAGCCCCAGCCAAGCGCGATCAATGCGAGCAACAGCAAGACCGCGAGCGCCGTCGAGGTCCACGGAAAAGGAGCCTTAGCTACCGTGAATTCGAACGATAGAGGCGCGGCCGGCGTCAGATCTTTGGTGAAAGCCCGCGCGACAACCTTGTAGGTACCGGGCGACAGTTTTTCCATCGCAAACTGCGAATCGTGCGCCACCTTCTCGCGAATGATTTTTCCCGAGTTGTCATAAAGCGCGAAGGCATATTGAAACTGCTCGGGAAAGGTACGGCTGCTAATCGCCGTCACATCAAGCAGCAAACTGTTCTGCGGATAATCGAGCAGCAAACGCTGTTTCAATTCACTTGGCTGATGGATGCGCTGGCCAATCACACGCGCGGGCAACACGGTCGGTGCGACGTGCCCGGGTTGATATCGCACCAGTCCGCGGTTCGTGCCGGCGATCAGGTTTTCGACACCGTTCGCGCTGTCGGACCAGACGGCAAAGACTCTCTGCGAAGGCAGGCCTTGTTCAACGTCAAAGCGCGAAACGATCGGTCCAAATTGATCTTCCAGAGCGACTTTCAGTAAACCGTTACCGGAAGTTCCGCACCAGATCTGTTTTGCGCGGGTGCTGTCGGTACTGAGACTCAGGCTGCGGGCACTGATTCCGGGAGCCACATCTTTAAGTTTCCCTGACTGATAAAGAAAGAGCCCTTTCGCGGATGCGATCCAAAGATCTGATCCCTCAGTCAAAACCGACCAGACTGCATCGCCTTTCAATTTGTCTAACGCGCCATCAACTTTGGGGCCCTTTTCGGTCAGAAAAAAGATCCCGGCGCTGGCTGTCCCGATGAGCAGATTATTGTTTGCATCCTTGCCGAGGGAGGTCACTTCGCGCATGCGCGCGTCGTCATTCGTATTCGGCCATACCAAAGTGCGCTGCGTTCCCTGGACGCGCTCGACACCGTAGCCATAGGTCGCGACGTAGGTCGCGCCGGCGACGGCGGCAATCGCGCGCACGCTATCGCCTTGCGGCAGTTCACCGGTGCTCGCCGGTAACCGTAAGAAAGTATCGCTGCCGTCTTTCCCGGCAAACAGGCCGGCGGATGTCGCTATCAAAACGTTTCCGTTCGCATCGCTGTTAATTGCGTAGATAATTCGGCGACCAAGTTCCGGAACCGGGCGCCACTTCTTTGCCTGGTCAGAGATGAATAGGCCGGCGTTGGTGCCCGCAATCACGCGCCCATTGGTCGCGTACAGCGCCCGCACATAGTTAGCGTTCGGATCTTCACTGACAACTTCGGTGCGCATGGCGTTGGGGTCGTAACGACAGACGCCTTTATCGGTCGCGAACCAAACTACTTCTTCCCGATCGACAAAGATTCCGAAGATATGATCCGAACGAAGCGCGCCACCGGTGCCTTCAAAAGTAAACTTCTCGATCATCTTGCCGTTCTGAAAGCGAAAAGCGCCGCGGCCGTCGGTCGCGACCCACACATCATCGCCGGTGCCGCGCACGATGGCCGAGACGGTGCCGGTGGGGGCCGAGGCCTTCGCCGGCTTCATCAGATCGTTGTTGTCAAATAACCCGCTATCATCGCCGCGCGCCCGCGCGCCTACCCACAGACGACCGGCGCCATCCGTCGTCATGGCATTGATGAAATAACTGCGGGGCTTGCTGATCACCTCTTTCGCTTCGCCGTTTTCGATCAGGATCACGCCGCGGCTTTGCGTGCCCGCGTAAAGTTTTTCTCCTACCATGGCCAGGGCGGTAAACTTCAAAGGCCCGGGTTGATCTCGATCGGCGCTCTGCAGCGGCTGATTCAGCAGCGGCCGCACCAGCAGATCGAGATGCGCTGAGCCTTCACCTTCGCGAACTGGAGAGGTTTGGTTCTGCTTTACCTGGCAGTCGAAAATCTGGCCGCTGTCAGTGGCCATAATCACGTGATCGGCCGCGGGCGAGATGATGGCGTTAATGGAGACGCCTTTGGTTTCCTTCACCTCGTCGAACGTGCCGTTCGACATGCGCGCGGCGCCATTGTCGGTGCCAATCCACAGCGCTCCCGAGGGATCAGTTTTCAGCACCAGCACGCGGCCCGTGGGTAGACCTTCGGCATTGATGGCGTTGGTGCGGCGTCCGTCATAGCGCGCCAGTCCGCCGTCGGTGGCAAACCAGGTAACCCCAAACTCAGTCTGCGCAATCGCGTGAGTGCGATCTGAAGGCAGGCCATGGAAGGAAGTGACGGCGCCCCACTGATGCAGGTTTGGCGGCGGCGTAGGTGAAGGCGACGGTGATGGAGCGGGTGACGGCGATGGGGTTGGTTGTGGCTGAGTTGGTGGTTGGTTCTGGGAGAAAGCAGAAGGCAGTAGGCAGAAGGCAGCAAGCAGGAAAAGCGTGAGCAGTGCGACTCTGCCACGACCGAGTTTGCGGCGATCATCTGCGGCGGTTCGCCCACCATCACGCCGCTTCAGCCAGATGATCGAATGTCTGGCCCCGGCGCCAGTCCGCGGAGCGGACGACGGCATAAAGCCCGGGGTGCAGCGAGCGAAGCGAGAAACCCCCGGGACACGAGCAAAAAACAGTTTAAGAGCCCGCGCGGGCGGTGGCTGAGTCATTTGAAGATCGAATTCGCACGAGTGACTCGGTTGAATTCCGTAGTTATTTGCAGCAGGCTATCGCCCGCTCCGCCGCCTAAATTGTTTTGCGCTGGCGGTCCCGGGGTTTGCTCGCTTCGCTTCGCTGCACCCCGGCTTTATGCCGCCGGGCGCTCAGCGCACTCGTTCGTTCCCTAATGGGCCAACCCACACTCCAAAGGAGGCGCTATTGCAAATCCGCCTTTTCACTTTCGCCGTGTCTTTGCTTCTTCCCGCTTCTGCTCTTCCACAAACTTCTTACGGTCGCGTTCGATCCAGCTTTCAAGATCGGCGGCGGCCTTTTCCAACTCGTCGTTATTCAGCAGGCCGCGGCGCAGCGCTTCGAAAAATGCGCGGGTGCGCACGTTGTAAGCAAGTTTCTCGTAGGCTTCGTGCTCCGTACCTTCGGGAATTGAAACGAAGAGTTTTTCGTAGAGGGTAGCCAGGCGGCTTTCCACCCCGCGCAAGCTCAGGGAGCATTTGCGCGCGATGGCCCAATTGGAAAGACCCAGCGCGAGATAATAGAGAGCTTCGGCTTCGAATTCAGTCAGCAAGGGACGTTTGAATGAATCTTTGAAAGCCGGATCGATCATGTCGGCGCCGTCTTCCAAAACCGCGGCGACGAAACGCAGAAAACGGGACTCAGGATTATTCTTGTGAATGAAGCCGTAGGCCGGCGGCGGATCGACCGACTTCACGATCTTGCGAATCTCATTGATGTAGATCTCATGCGGAAACTGCGTCCAGAAAATGATCCGCGCTTCCGGATAGTCGCGCCAGATGGCCCGCGCGGCTTTGACGCCGGACAGCTTGGGCATCTGAATGTCGAGGATGCAGACTTCCGGTTTTTGGGCCAGCGCCAGCTTGACCGTTTCTTCGCCGTCGCCCGCTTCGATCACCGGCTGGTGCGCCGGAAAATCGCGCTCGAGGATCTCGCGCAGGTAGGCCCGCTGGGCCACATTGTCTTCAGCAATCAGGATGGACATGGACATGATTCTAACTTAAACCTGCGGGTACGCACGCGTCCCGCGTGCTGCCTGGGAAAATGGAGCACGCCGGAGGCGTGCGTACCTAGCGCAGCGCCGTCGACAGCGCTTTCTTCTCATCCGTGTCGCGGCATTCGGTGAGGAACCGTTGCAGCCACTTCCGGGCTTTGGTGGGGCGGCCTTTGGCAATAGCGGTCAAGCGCGGCAGGTTGTACTTCAGAAACACTTCGTAGCCGCCGCCAACAAAACTTTTCGCGTCGGAATAGAAAGTCGTCTCGCCGATCTTTGTTCCGTCTTTCGGGGTTTCCTCAGTTTCAATGTTGGCAATGGCGTTGATCTCTTTTTCAGAGATGTTCGACCGCTGCGGATCGATTGCGAACTTTCTCAATTGGCTGTCCCATTGGAAAACAACCTGATGTTGATTTTCGAAATTCAACTTTAGCTCTTCACCTTCATAACCACCGGCTTCGTAACCAACGCTGAATTGGATGACCACGCCGCCGGGTTTTTTCAGCTCCGCGCGGCTGGTGGTTTTGAATGATCTCGCCAAGCCGGCCGGCCAGGGAAATGTGTGTCCGTCGGATGGATAAGACAGGACGGGCTTAGCTCCGTTGTCGCTGACTTCGTACCAGGATTCGACGTACAACTCATAGCCGCTGCCGGAGCCTTCCTGGCCGCGAATCACCAAAAATGGTTTGCCGTTGATAGACGCAATCCGATGGCGCGCCATCTCGTACCGATTGAAGTCATGATCGACATAAGCGAGAAACTTCCAGGCTCGCTCGTTTCGACCAAAGACCAGATAGCGGACCGACTCCAGGCGCGACAACTTAATTACCACTTCAGGTCCCGGATTTGGGCTGAGTTCATTCCGATAAATTTTCGCGGCGCAGTCACTACTGCATTCCGCGAAAGAGCCGCCGTCAATGCTGAGCTTTTGCCAGGTCTCGGCCAGGGAAACGTCCTTGCCGGTCCGTTGTATGTTGTTGATTGATCGCGCCAGCGCGAACGGTGACACCGACTCTGAACGGGCTTGCGTCTGGTTGAATCGGAGATTTGATGTAGGGACAGGCCTTGCGCCTGCCCAGGCCTCGCGGGCAGGAACCAGCCCTGCCCCGACAACCGCGGCGGCCGCAACTCCAAAGATGACTGCAAACATACGCGTCAACATATCACGTTAATACGTCTAATTGAGGCCCGCATCAATGTGGTTTTCCACAACGGTCCACGGGTGTGGACGCGGAGTGTCCCTGTTGATCTCAACGTGTCCGGCGCATCCGGTTTAATCGATACTCGGCCAGTCAGAAGCATTCCGAAACGTTATGTCACTTGCTCTTCCATCTCTGCCTGTGCGGCTGGTCACGTCGAAATACACGGTCTTCTTCTGCGCGGGTTTTTTGCTGATGGCCGCGGCGGTAGTGATATCCAAAGTCCAACGGAAACCGAGCGCATGGCGAGTTAAAGCGGTGCTGCTGGCGATGACATCGGCCGCAGCGCCGGCACCACCGCCTCAACCTAACTCGCCGTTGATTGTCGGCATCTTTCGCGAAGACGGGTTCATCGTTCCTTTTGCTCAGTACGCAAGTCGAAAGTGGAGTAATCCGTGGGGCCTAACCAGGACAACCGAGCCGCAAACCGTCGCCGATCTTCCGTATCCGTGGTACCTGGCCCAGACCCAGCTGCTACATGCCTGGCCCTTGTTGGTTTCATCAACTGCGGTGCAAAGCGTCATGCCGGCAAAGAGCGTCCAGGTTTGTTCCCATTGCCAGCAGGTTTGGGGCTTGCCCACTGATTATCCGAACGCACAAGCCCCCGAGCCGAACAGCTGCACCAGCAATTTAGGAATCGCACTGAGTAGAAACGTGACCGGGCAGGTAATCAATCTGGTTAAGAATGAGGATGCTGATTGGATGCGGGTGACAAAATTCGTGGCCGGCCGTTTTGATCAAGCTGAAGCGGCCGGCCTGCGCAAGGTGATAAGCCCTCAGTACCTGGCGCAGATCCCGCCACAGGCACAGAGAAAGAAAGTACCACTCAAGCTGTTGCATCTTTACCGTGCGCAATTGGCCCGGGGGCAAACTATTTTCTTTTTTGAGGTGAGTAAAGAATATTCCGGCGCCGTGAATCCTGGCGATCCCGGCTGCCATCCCATTTCGCTCCTGGCCGGCTGGATCGTTCAGGAAGACGGGCAACTCACGCTAGTGAAAACCGATTTCTCACCGACCGATTGCGACGGGAAGGAAGGCGGTACCTCGAGGCCCTACGCCATCCTACAATTGGACGGCAAACAGTTCGCCGTCGTGGAGGAAGACAGTTATGAAGGCGAGAGCTATGTGATCTTCCAAATTCATCCGCGAGGTCTGCGACGAGTGTTGGAAACCTATGCGGGCAGTTGTTGAGTGCGACTGTTAGTCAATTGAAACCAGGTAAGCCGGCTCAGCCGTCCTCGGCACAATCGTTATGGCTCCGCCACGATGATGCGCGGTAAGTCTCCGACTTACCGACCTGCCAGCCCAAAAAGATATCGCGGTCTATGACCGCGCGGCGGGTCAGAGACTCTCATGCAGGGGGGATACGGTTACGGCAAGTCCGAGACTTGCCGCGCATCCGCGTGGCAGAGCCAGTTGTCGGGATGAACTCTGACCCCCAGCAGTGCTCGCGCTCCTGTACAGCTTCGAATACAACCCTCTTTGTGGTAAATCTCTACGCCATGAAAAGAGGATTGTCGCCATTTATCTCTTGCCTGGTCGCGCTGGCGATCAACGCTGCAGCCATTCCGGCCGGCGCGCAAAACAACAACCCGAAACCGAAAACAACTCAGGGAACTTCACGCAAGCAGACTCAGGGAACAACCACTCAGGCGAAAGCGAAACCATCGCCACGGGCGGTTGCCTCACCGCCGCGCAGGAGTTCGGCGGAGAAGACTACGCCCAAAGGCAATGAATCTCTGCAGCAACGAGCTCTCGCCATCCAGCGGCGCGCGATTGTGGTCGACACTCACAACGACATCACGACGCCGATGACCAACGACGACTTCGATCTGGGCGGCGACCCGCCCGTGCCCTATCGCACCAATATTGAGCGAATGAAGAAAGGGGGTCTGAACGCGATCTTCTTTTCGCTCTACATCAAACCCTGGTACGTCAAGAACGGTGGCGCGGCACGACGAACGCTCGACATGATCGATTCGGTTTATCGCGCGGTTGAGCGTCACCCCAACGAGTTGATGCTGGCAAATTCGGCGGCCGATATTCGCCGGGCCAAATTCCAGTTCAAGATTGCCTGTTTGATGGGCATCGAGGGTGGCCATGCGATTGAGAATTCGCTGCCCACGCTGCGCGAATTTTACCGGCTGGGCGTGCGCTACATGACGCTTACCTGGAACAACACGAACGATTGGGCGGACGCCCGCGGGGACAACACGCACAACGGTCTGACTGATTTCGGTCGAGAAGTGGTGCGCGAGATGAACCGGCTGGGCATGCTGGTGGACATCTCTCACGTTTCGGACAAAACGATGAGTGACGTGCTGGACGTATCCAAGGCGCCGGTAATCGCCTCGCATTCTTCGGCGCGGGCCCTCAGCAATGTGCAGCGGAACATTCCCGACGATCTGTTAAAGCGAATCGCCAAAAACGGCGGGGTGGTGCAGGTCAACTTCTACAGCCTGTTCGTGGATCAGAAGACAGTGGCGCCGCAAGCTGATGCGCGTGGCGAAAAGCTGCGCGCGCAACAGGAGGCCTTGAGTACGAAATACGCAAACGATCCGGAACGACTGGCGGAAGAGAGTGATAAGCTCGAGGCGCAGTACCCGCTGCCACCGTTGCCGATCTCGAAGCTGATCGATCACATCGATCACATCGTGGAGGTTGCAGGCATCGATCACGTTGGCCTGGGACCTGACTTTGACGGCGCGAATGATTTTCCGCAGGGCGCGCGCGATGTTTCAATGCTGCCGAATATTACGGTTGAACTGCTTAAGCGGGGATACAGTGAGCAGGATATCCAGAAGATCCTCGGCGGAAACTTTCTACGCGTGTTCTCGCAGGCAGAGATGGTGGCGCGTAAGATGAGCCGAACGATCAGTGGCGGCGGCAGCACCAGGAGAATAAATAGATAGTTAGGAGTGCGGCGACTTGTCGCCGCTTTTATCCGCAGATTACGCAGATTAGATTTTTGGCAACTCGGATGACCGTTTGGTCAAGCAAGTTAGCTGTCGCATCCACTTACTCTCCGTAATCTGCGGATGCGACTCTGATCAAAGCGCCGACCAGTCGGCGCATTCCAAAAGACAGCAAGGCCCACGCGTGAATCTCCTTTCGAAGCTTCACCCCGTGGGCCTCGGGTGTGGACAGCACCACTTTAATTAACGTCTGGTCTGCTCGTTCTGACCGCCTTCTTTGTAACTGCCGCCGTCGCCGCCGCGGCTCGGATCAAAGTCTCCCTGCTGGTTCTTCTCTCGATCTGGTTGGTTCTCGCCGCGTTGGCCGGCCGAGCGGTCGTCCTGCGGATTACGGCCCGGGGCGTGTTGTCCACTGCCTTCACCCGTTCCTTGTTTCATTCCCTGATTTCTCTCTCTGTCGTCTGCCATGTCGTCCCCCCTAAGTATTTTAATTAGGCAATTAGGCGTGTCGGAGAAATCACCGACGGCGATCGAGATATCAAGCAACGTGCCAGTAAAAAAGATCAGATTTTTCAACGCCTCGCCGCGCAAGTCCGCATCGAAGTAAGCATTCAAACGGTACACGCAGCATAGAACCGTTACAGCACATGACCGCAAATGAATACGTCTCATCTGTCCCATTCGCACCCTGCGACGCTTGAGACGTATGGGACAAATGTGACATATACTGCGCGACACTTCGGACCGACTGCGAATGCAAAACGGAGGGACCACATGAAACACACCCTGATTTTGATTGCCGCAATTTGCGCTTTGCTGGCCGGCGCTATCCTGGCTTTCGGTGATATTGCCCGCCCGAAACCGAGCCCGGCGCAACCAAAGCCGATTTTCTACAGCGGGCTGACCATTGTGTCCGACCCAAAGGACTTTGAGGCCCGCCTGATCATCTCAGAAGCCACCCTGAAGCGCTTGCAGGAAGCAGCCGGGAATAGTGCCAATGCTTCTTTCACTGAGCGCATGATGCACAGCTCGACTCGGACGATGATGGCGGGCGTTTTCATGTTCCTCGCGGTTTCATTCGGCGGAGTCTGGTTGGCGCGATCGGGCCAGCGACGAAATCACAAAGCCCTGGTGGCGGTGCTGCTGGCCGCGGCGGCGTTCGGCGTGGGCACCGTGATTGTGCGCGCGAATGCCGGACCGCCGGGATACATTCGCTGGCAGAATTTGCCGCAGGCTTTGAAGGACGGAAAAGAAACTTCCGGCGGCGTCCAAATTGAGGTGGTGCCCGGTGACGAGATTATGAAACTGGTCATTCCGTTACGAAATCAAAAGAAGACCGGGGAATAGGTAGTTACGCACGCCTCTGGCGCGCAAGCCACCAAGACAGCACGCCAGCGGCGTGCATACCCAAATGCAACGAGCTGACCAAATTCCATGGGTCGCCCCGTGGCGCGCGCGATCCGCAGCGCGCGTTTCAGCGCGAACTTTTGCCGCGCTCGTCATCGGCAGCGCGGTCGCTTCGGCCGCGCTCGCGAGTTGGTTGCCGCTGCAAGTATCGATCGCGACCGTTTTTCTTTTCGCCGGCCCTCACAACTGGTTCGAAGCTCGTTACTTTCTCATGCGTCTGCCGGCGCGATTTGGACGATCGCGGAATTTCTTCATCGTCGCCTTTGCCGGCATCGGCCTCCTGACACTCGCCTACATCGCGCTGCCGCTCCTTTATTACAGTAACGTCTGGTCAGGCGCTAATTGGCCGCTTGCGATCGCGGCGTGGAACACCGCGATGGTGCTGTGGATCGCCGGTCTGGTGCTGATGCGGGCCCGTCAGAAATCGAAAGGCGATTGGTTGTGGATCGTACCCATCGCTTTCACCATCTGCGCCGTTAACTGGTTGTCACCGGAGTTGTTCAGTCTGGCCATCGTCTATGCCCATCCGCTGGTGGCGCTCTGGTTTTTAGATCGGCACTTGCGACGCACACGGCCTGAGTGGCTGAGCGTCTATCGCCGTTGTTTGCTGCTCTTACCACTTCTTTTGGCAGGCCTGTTCTGGCAGCTGTCGCGGACACCGGCACTCGCTGATGACAACGGACTCTTCTGGCGAATCACCCAACATGCAGGCGCTGAGTTGCTGCCGAATGTCTCGAGTCATCTGTTGGTATCGGCTCATCTGTTTCTCGAGATGCTGCATTATGCAGTTTGGATTCTGGCGCTGCCGCTGATTGGGGCCACCGGCGCAGTCTGGAAAGTGAAAACGATTCCCGTCGCCGGTCACTCGCGCGGCTTTCCGAAACTGATCGGCGCTTTCATGATATTCGGGCTCACTTTGGTGGCTGTACTGTGGCTTGGATTTTCAGTCGATTACGCAGTCACGCGCGACATCTATTTCACCGTGGCGATTGCCCATGTCCTGGCTGAGGCGCCGTTTCTTCTAAGGATGATCTGAATCCGATTAACCACAGAATTAACCACAGAGGTCACGGAGGAAAGCAGTAAGTAATTTGACTGGATCCACCGATCCAGCTGCATCTGCAAAATAAGATTGGGTCGGGGGTTCGCTTTTTGTGGTTTTTCCTTTACGTGAATTTGCTAATGCGCAACTGATATTATCCACCGCCTATCGAGCACCAACTGACCCGACTGAAAAAATTACGTGAAATTCGGCTGCCGTTCTTAGGCGGTTTGTTTTTCCTCTGTGTCCTCTGTGGTTACTCATAAACTTCCAAAATGTCCTCGTACGAACTCTGGCGTTTCCTTCCGATCGGCTATCTCTTCACCATTCTGATCGAAACACCCGTCCTGCTCATTGGATTGTCACGGCATCACTCGATCAAGCGGCGAATGTTAGCCGGAGTCTGGCTCACCGCCTGCACCTATCCAATTGTGGTGCTGGTGTTGCCCGCGGTCTTTATTAACTCTTCACGCGCGCTTTATTTGGTAGTGGCGGAAGTCTTCGCGCCGGCGGCTGAGTGCACTCTGTTCTGGCTGGCTTACGGCGAGCCGGAGTTTTTCGGAACCAGATCGATGTGGCAGGACATGGCAGCAATTGTCATCGCCAATCTTGCTTCGTTTCTCGGTGGTGAAGTCTTGAATGCTTACGGATGGTTTGGACTATTCAGCTGATGCCTGCGGCGGGCTAAAGCCGGGTGAATTAAATTTCGGGCTTGCCGCACTAAAGCACTTACCCGAGCCTCCCAAAGGTAACTATATAATTGACTCACCAAGGCACAGCCGTCCAGTTCCTAAGATTCACCAAATTAGTACCCCGTGCGTGGCGAGGGGATCCGACACACAACTTTGAACGACTCGAACAAGTTGAGTGAAAGATCCCTTCGCTCGCGGGGACTCAAATATATAAATCCTCTCCCAAACGTGAGAGGGACTCAACCTGGTACCGGTCTGTTACATCTGAGAGCGCTTGCGGCGGCGATCTCGGATGCTCCGTTCAACGTTATGAAACTGCTCTTTTAACTCCCTGCGTTGCAGCTCTCCAGCTTTGGGAGGATATCGTTCAGGTTCTTTCAACATAAGTTCGATCATCTGAACTAAGGCCGCTTGTTTCCCTTCAACATCGCGAGAGCGATTCCCCTCATGCAGCCTTACATAGACCAGCGGTAGTTCAACCATTGCCAACGGAAATCTGGCCATGACCCGCATGAAAAATTCGAGCTCATCGTTGTAGGGTAAATCCTCATTAAAGGGGCCCACGCAGGAAAGGACTTCCCGCTGAAACAGGGCCGTCGGCGACTTCGGGCAAAATCGTTTCATGATGTCGCCCGGGGGGTTGGCAATAAAAATTCCGTGACGGCCGCGCACTGGCGGCGCAGACATGTCTTTCCAGCGATTTGTCAGAACGCTGTCCGGAATTTTTGAAACCGCATCGTCTCGCACAAAGTAGTTGTCGCAGGAAATCAGCGCGGCGGCAGGAAATTCTTCAGCCAGTCGCCATTGCCGTTCGATCTTATCCGGGGTCCACCAATCGTCGGCATCCAGAAAAGCAATCCATGGTTGGCCGGCGGCGCGAATGCCGGCGTTGCGGGCAATCGACAAACCCTTTTTGGATTCGGTCACCACGCGCACGCCCAAGTCGCGGGCAATCTCGGACGTTCGATCAGAACTGTCGTTGGCAACGACGATGATTTCAGCGGGAAGCAGACTCTGGGCCTGCACACTTTTGATGGCCGCTGCGATGAATTGTTCAGCGTTACGGGCCGGTATGATTACCGAAATAGGTGCGGACGAACTATGCCCCAACACAGCAACCGCTAACACAGGAAAATCCAGTCGGACAGTCGAAGCTGTAAGTGCAGGGGGTGCCGCCGCCACAGGACGCAGCCTGGGCCGGGGTGGGTGCGGTGATTGAAATGATTACCGGAAGCGCCAGCGCGATCGCTCCATATTTCAACACCAGGTTACGTCGAGAGACGGTTGGAGATTTTCGCGGGCGGGCGACCAGATGAAAACGTTGCAGCTCTTTGACGGCCAACCAAACTAGATCCGGGTCCACCGGTGAATCCAACTCACCTCGTAGACTCCGCGCCGCCTGTGCGGCGGTTGTCTTTCCGTCGCATTGTTTCCACACCAGGGCGGCGGTTTGGTTAAGGCAGTGCGCCTCATCTCGCTCCTTATCATAAACGAGTGTTTCATCGTCGAGTTCGCGGATCACCAAATTCTGAGTCAGAGCGTGTGGCAGTCGATTAGCACCGTTCATGGAACCCTCGTGTTGTTATTGGCAAGTTGCCCTTTGTCTTACCCTCGTTCGGCAATTAAGTCAATGTTTCTCGGTCTTTACCTCACGATCCGGTTGTGTTTTTTTGGTTGCGGCTCGCTAAGAAGCGCTCCCTCACGTGAAACTGACGCTTTAGATACTCGCGATAGGCCGCACCCGCACCTGGTGGATATTCACTCGGTCGTTTAAGCATGCGTTCAATCATCGTCACATAAAAATCCCAATACCCTTCCGGGTCGCGGGTGTGATTGGCTTCATGGGCCCGTTGATAAACCAGCCGTTTCTCAACAAAGGCCAACGGATAATGGCAAAGTACTCGGGAGAAAAACTCAATCGTCTGCCAAAACTTTAGGGTCTCATCCAACGGGCCCGCCCGGTTAATTGTGTCTCGCCGCACGATGACCCGTGACGTTTGCAAATAGAATCTGGTGAAAAAATCTCCATTAACTGACGGGATGTACTGGCACGTTCGGGTTGAGATCCGGTCCGCCAGCCCAGTCCACCGGTCCTTGCCGCGCTGACCAGAATCAAAGGTCCTTCCTTCGAACACGGTGTAGCAATCGCACGCGACTAAACCGGCGTCAGGAAACTTCTCGATTGCTTTCCATTGCAGCGCGATCTTCTCACGATGCCAGAAATCATCTGCGTCGAGAAACGCGATCCACGGTTGGGTGCTGGCGCGAATACCGCGGTTGAGGGCCGCGGCCATGTTTCGGCGTCGCGATTTGATCACTGTGGCGCCGAGTTCAGCAGCAATTTCTGCGGTGCGGTCGTGACAGGCATCAGCCACCACAATGAGTTCAGACACCGGCAAAGTCTGTTTGTGAACGCTGCGGATGGCTTCCCCAAGAAAACGCTCTTCATTGTGGGCTGGAATGATGACTGAGATGGGCGCGGCTTTCATGATGGCCCGGAGGGAAGCTTGCGCTCCCATCACCTAAGGAACGGTTTCAACTGAAGATTCTAATTGGCAATGACTCGCCGGTGGCATAGTAACGATTCATTCCTTCGCCGGCGCCGCAGCAAATAAAGGATACCTACGACTCCGGCTGCAAAAATCGCAAAGCACACGACCGCGATTACTTCTAAAGTTATTAGGCTTACCGGATCGGGTGTGATTGGCCCGGGCGTAACGTCAAACAGCATCATCAGAGATATTCGCTTTCTCCGCGAGGACACTAACAAGAACATCGGGATCGATATTCCCACCCGACACGATAATACCGATGCGCTTCACTGAGTCGGGAATCTTTCGATGCAGCACCGCCGCGGCGGCCGCGGCTCCCGAGGGTTCAACCAGCATTTTCATGCGAAACAGCATGAAGCGAATCGTAGCGCGGATTTCATCATCGCTGACGGTCAGAACGGCATCGGCGTTGGCCCGCGTGATCGGAAAAGTGAGCTCGCCGGGTATCTGCACCCGCAGTCCATCGGCGATGGTCGGCGGCGGCGGAATCTTTACGCGCGCGCCTTGTGCGACCGACCGTTGGGTGTCGTTGGCGGTGTCCGGCTCAACCGCAAAACATTTGATGGAAGGGTGCATCGATTTCGCAGCAGTGCTAACGCCTGAGAACAATCCGCCACCGCTGCAGGGCGTCATCACACAATCAAGATCAGTGACGTCTTCGAGCAGCTCGAGCCCCGCCGTCCCCTGACCGGCCATGATCAAATAATCATCGTACGCCGGCACCATCACCAGGTTTTCACGCTCGGCAATCTCGCGGCCAAAAGCATCGCGATCATCCTGGTGACGGTTAAAAAAGCGAATGTCCGCGCCGTAGCCGCGGGTCGCGGCGATCTTCATTTTCGGCGCATCGTCCGGCAAGCAGATGACGGCCTGCGTGCCGGCTTCGCGAGCCGCCAGCGATACCGCCTGGGCATGATTGCCGGAAGAAACGGCGATCACGCCGCGGGTTTTTTCGGCTTCGGTTAGCGAAAGGATTTTGTTCGTTGCGCCACGCGCTTTGAAGGCCCCAGCGCGTTGCAGGTTTTCGCATTTGAAAAAGACTTCGACGCCGGCGGCTTCATTGAAGGCTTGCGAAGTCACGACCGGCGTGCGGTGCACGCGTCCCGCGATGCGAGTGGCAGCTTGTTGAATTAATTCGAAGGTAAGCATGTCATGCTATTCATAACGTCACAGCTGGGAGCAATAGCCCTCGGGCTACGAGGTCAGTACCGGGAGCGGTAGCGACCGGTGCTTATCCTGTCAACGTTGCGATTGATGACGCTGTGACCCGGTCGCTAACGCTCCCGGTACTGACGTCGCAACGCATCTCAAATACTTCGGCAAAGCGTTCGACAATCCGATCCTCGACGAGTCTTAGATCAATCTCACGCGCGAGCAATTCTTTCATCGAAGTTACGGGCTCGCCCTCACACGCAATGATCAGATTGAAATAGCTAAGATCTGTATTCACGTTAAGGGCAAAACCGTGGGTGGTCACCCAGCGCGCGATGTGCACCCCGATGGCTGCGACCTTGCCGCGCGTAGTATGCACTCCGGTCAGGCCCGGAATTCGAAAGGCCTCGATGTTGAAGTCGCTCATGGCGCGAATCAGCACCTCTTCCAGGTCCCGCACATAACGATGAACGTCCTCGCGATCCGGACTCAGTTTGATGATTGGATAACCAACGATCTGGCCGAGGCCGTGATAAGTGGTTTTCCCGCCCCGATTGGTTTCAAAGACGGTCACGCCACGCGACTCCAGCATCGCTTCAGGCGCCAGAATTCCAGTCTGCGTGGATCGGCGGCCGAGTGTCAGCGTGTGCGGATGCTCGAGCAGAACTTTCCAGCACAGTGGGATCCGAAGCTTGGAATTCACGTGACTTGAAGTCGCGGC
>JADMIO011398556.1_pt1 | contig 129404 bp, 101 predicted proteins | sample 8958161 | NCBI WGS metagenome assembly JADMIO01 (sample SAMN16585339, study PRJNA669376) | soil metagenome | isolation source: Crop rotation soil | place: USA: Cullars Rotation, Alabama | collected 2011
CCGCGACTTCAAGTCACGTGAATTCCAAGCTTCGGATCCCACTGTGCTGGAAAGGCGGACATTCCGGCGTTTGTTCCTGACTACTTCGGTGGACAGTTCTGGGAAGTGATGGATCTCTATCAAAAGCATTCACCGATGTTCAACGTCAAGAACGTGACGACGCCGACGATGATTCAACACGGCGAAGCGGACATCCGCGTCCCGATCTCGCAAGGTTACGAGTTTTACAACGCGCTCAAAGTGAGAGGTGTGCCGACCCGAATGATCGTGTTGCCGCGCCAGCCGCACGGACCAACCGAGCCGAAGATGCAATTAGCCGTGATGAAAGCGAACCTCGAGTGGTTTGAAAAATACATCGGCTCGAAGCGCGAGACGTCGCGCAATTGATTTGTGCCTTTTTGTGGCTATTCTTGGTGAGTGAAGATTCATATCGGCACTTCAGGATGGCACTACAAACATTGGCTCGGTAATTTTTATCCGGCCGGGACGACCGGCGCGGAGATGTTCGACTGGTACGCGCGACATTTCGACACCGTCGAAATCAACAACAGCTTCTATCGACTGCCCTCGGAGAAGACGTTTGAGTCGTGGAGAGAATCGTCGGCGCGCAAATTTTGCTTTGCGGTGAAGGCGAGCCGCTTCACGACGCACATGAAGAAGCTGAAGGATCCGAAGAGCTCGTCGGAGAAGTTTTTCCTGGCGGCGGAGCGGTTGGAGGAGAAGCTGGGTCCGATTCTGTTTCAACTGCCGCCGCGGTGGAAGTTGAATATGGAGCGGCTGGCGGAGTTTCTCGAGGCGCTGCCGCCGGAGCACAAGTACGTGTTTGAGTTTCGCGAGGAGAGTTGGCTGGTGAAGCCGGTGTTTGAGTTGTTGCGGAAGTACAACGCGGCCCATTGTATTCATGACTTTGCGGAGATGAAGGTTACGCACGAGATCACGGCTGACTTTTCTTACATACGTTTTCACGGGCCGACGAGCGCGAAGTATTGGGGGTGGTATTCGACGCGTGAGCTTCAGGCGTGGGCGAAACGGATCGAGAGCTGGCGCGAACGGTTGAAGGTGGTTTACGTCTACTTCAACAACGATCCGGAAGGCGCGGCGGTGAAGAACGCGCTGGAGCTGAAGGAACTGCTGCGTGTGTAAGGATGCCACGGGCTTGTCCCGTGGCATCTCTAGATTTTGCAAAGCTCTATCGGAGCGAGAAGCGGGCGCCGAGACGAAAGAGCACGGGAGGGCCGACGGTGAAGACGGGTGTACTGCTGAGTTGGTAGCGGCTGCCCGTCAAATTCTGAAAGGCGACAAACACGCGCACACGTTCCGAAACGGCTCGAGAGATCTGCGCGTCCATCGTGAAGAACCTTTCGAGCGGCAACGTGTTCTGATCGTCGTCAAACTGCTGACCTACGAATCGTCCCTGCGCTCCGACTAACCACTCAGCCTTCGCGTACGTCACCTGGAAATTGAACTGATGTCGCGGAACCTGCGGCACCAGCAACCCCTCCAAACTCCGATTCGCCGGAAAACGCAGCACCGTGCTGTCAGTCAACAAATACTCACTCGCAACTTCCCAATGCCTCGCAACCTTCGCGGTCGCCGCCAGCTCGACTCCACGAGCACGAATCGCCCCGAGGTTCTGCCGTTGTCGCGTGATTAGCGCGGGCGTTGTCGAGAGCGTGACGTTCGCAATCGAGTCGTCGATCTCGCTCCAGAACAAATTGCCACGCACAAACAGCCGCTCACGAAACTTCTGTAACCCAACGCCAACCTCACCCCCGGTAAGCCTCTCCGCCCGCAACGACGCATTCGCATTCGTAACCACGTTCCCAACGCGGAAATTCCGGTAAAGCTCATTGAGCGTCGGCGCGCGGAAGGCACGATACGCCGAAGCGCTCAAAGAAAAACCGCCATCGAAGCGCTTCATCAGCGAAACGCGCGGGCTAAACGCGGTTTCCGATCGGTCCGCAAAAGCATTCAGCGACGGCGCTCCCGCAACCGGAATTCGATTCGAGAACCCACGACTATTCGACCAGCGATCGAAGCGCGACCCGAAACTCAACAACCACGAACGACCACGCACCGAATCCGCCGCGAACACGCCAAACGTTCTCTGCCTGCCGCCCGCATCTACAATCGCCGTGACTCTCGAATTATTAAACGTCGTCTCCGCGCTGTGACCGCGCACGTCACGACCCTCGACACCCGCCGAGATCGTTTGGTCGTGGGCAAACCCCTTGCGCCACTGAAACGCAAACCCGGCCTGTTGCGACGGATTGCGCTGCCGGTTAGTCAACGCTTCCGAGCTACGATCAGCAGCAACCGCCGAGAAGTTCTGATTGAAGTTCTCACTCGATCCGTACAATCGAACCGACAAGTCGCCTGCCGTTTCATCGCTCCAGTCAGTTCCGAGATCGATCGACGAGATACGCGTGTCGTTCAGTTGAACCGGCGTTCCATTGCGACGGCTCTCACCGAACGAACTCATACGCGCGAAAGCATGTCCCTGCGACCCCAACGTTCTTGAGAGAGTCAACGAACCTGAGAGATCCTCCGTACCCGCAGGCGTATCGACCAAACCACGCTGATTCTCAGGCACGAGCACGTAGCCATCGGTTCGCAGCGCCTGACCCGAGAACAGCACGCCCCACTTGCCAAACGCCTTTCCACCACTGAACGACGTCGCCGCTGTCGCCTTATTCCCGCCCGACGCTTCGACGTCAAGAAAAGTCGCAGGCGTCGTGTTGCTCCTTATATTAATGACGCCTCCGAGTGCGCCGCTGCCGTAAAGATCCGACGTCCCGCCGTTATATACCTGCACATTTTCAATACTTACCCGCGGCAGCCGGTTCCAGTAAACCCAGCCGCCAAACGGGCTATTCAAAGGCACGCCATCAACCAGCACGACCGCGCGGCTCGCCCCGTTCGCGCCCACTCCCCTCAGCGAGACGCCCTGCGACGTCGGATTCGCAGACAAGCTTCCCGATCGACGAAATAGCGAGAACCCCGGCGCTTGTCGCAATACGTCGTCAATCGTGAGTGCTCCGGCTACCCCAATCTCTCTCTGGCTGATCGCGAACTGGCTCGCCGGTGTCGAAGATATCCGCTCGTCGTCGGCAGTGATGGAGATTCTTTCGATCACACCTGCCGGATCGAGACGTATGCGGAGTGGTTCATTTGTTTTTGAAACGTCGATCTTGATCGTGTTGAAGCCCGGTGAACTGATCGAGAGAGTTCCGTACGACGCCGTACCCAACACCGTAAAATTTCCTGCGACGTCAGTCGCCGTGTGCATTGAAGTTCCGTTGGCTTCGAACTCTACCGACGCATTCGGAATAGCAGCGCCATTCGAATCAGACACGACGCCCGAGATCTTGTTGACCGGTTGTTGAGCGACAGCGCTTACGACCGCGATGAGACACAACACGACGACAAAACCTTGTCGGCTTCTCGTACACAAACATACTGGTCCTGTTCTGTTTCTCACTTTGCGATCGAAGCTTTTGCTCGGAGTGCCTGGTCCTAAGTTGCCAATAAAGCAACGATAATACCTAGACTCGCCCAGTAGGACCACCAGCAAAATGGAATTGCACAGCTTTTGTATGTAGGTGGCATACCCACAAGTACTTAACGAACCGGGGCGGGAAAGTGAAACAAAATCTGTCAATCAATTTCCGCGGTGCGGTGCTGTTGGCTTGCGTCTTACTGCTCGCAACTGCCTGCACGAAGAAAAACAATCCAACACAGACTGCCAGCCAGAATCGCACTCTTACGGCGCCGACCGGCGCGACCGTCACTGCCGAACCAGAAGACGGCCAGTGGACGATGCCGGCCAAGAACTACGCCAGTACGCGCTTCAGCGGCCTCGAAGACATCAACACCGGTAACGCCGCGAGCCTGAAACTCGCGTGGTCCTTCTCGACCGGTGTGGTGCGTGGTCACGAAGCGGCACCCATCATCGCGCAAAACACGATGTTCATCGTGACGCCTTTTCCCAATACCGTCTACGCGCTCGATCTGACACAACCCGGTGGGCCAGTGAAATGGAAATACGAACCGAATCCGCTGTCGTCATCGCAGGGAGTCGCTTGCTGCGATGTTGTTAACCGTGGGGGCGTCTATTCGAACGGAAGGTTATTTTTCAACACGCTCGACAACCAGACGATCGCGCTCGATGCCGCAACTGGCAAAGAGATCTGGAAGACGAAGGTCGGCGATATTAATCAAGGCGAGTCTATAACGATGGCGCCGCTGGTTGTTAAAGACAAAGTGCTCGTCGGCAACAGCGGCGGCGAGTTTGGCGTGCGTGGCTGGTTGACGGCACTGAACGCAGCGGACGGAAAGATCGTCTGGCGCGCGTATCACACTGGGCCTGACAAAGACGTTCTCATCGGCGCGAACTTTCATCCGTACTACGCGCAGGACCAGGGCAAGGAACTCGGCGTCACCAGTTGGCCCCCCGACGCGTGGAAGATCGGCGGCGGCACCATGTGGGGCTGGATCTCTTACGATCCGGAACAGAACCTGATCTTTTACGGCACTGGCAATCCTGGTCCATGGAACCCGGATCAGCGACCGGGTGACAACAAGTGGACCTCGGGAATCTTCGCGCGCGACCCGGACACGGGAGAGGCACGCTGGTTCTATCAGTTGAGTCCGCACGATCTGCACGACTACGACGGCATCAACGAACAGATCCTGATGGACGTGCCGTTCAACGGCCAGATACGCAAGGTCCTGGTGCGGCCTGAACGCAACGGTTATTTCTACGTGATGGACCGCACGAACGGCCAGGTGCTTTCAGCGAATCCGTTCGGCTACATCACGACTTCAAAAGGCGTCGATCTAAACACGGGACGGCTCATTTACAACGACGAGAAGAAGCCGGAAGTCGGCAAGGTCGTGCGCGAGATCTGTCCCGCGGCGCCGGGCGCGAAAGACTGGCAGCCGTCGGCGTTCTCGCCGAGGACGGGACTTGTTTACATCCCGCACCAGAACCTCTGCATGGATTTCGAAGGGATGGAGGCGAACTACATCGCCGGCACGCCGTACGTCGGCGCGAACGTGCGCATGTACGCAGGGCCGGGTGGAAACCGCGGCGAGTTTCTCGCGTGGGATCCGGTGAAGAATGAAAAGGTTTGGGCGGTGACGGAAAACTTTCCGGTGTGGAGTGGCGCGCTGGTTACGGCGGGCGACGTAGTGTTCTACGGGACGATGGACGGTTGGTTCAAAGCGCTCGATGCGAAGAATGGAAACTTGTTGTGGCAGTTCAAATGCGGCTCGGGGATCATCGGGCAACCGGTCTCGTATCGCGCTCCTGACGGGAAGCAGTACATAGCGATCCTTGCGGGTGTGGGTGGTTGGTCGGGAGCGGTCGTTGCGGGCGCGCTCGATCCGCGCGACGCCACGGCGGCGCTCGGCTTCGCAGGCGCAATGGCCGACTTGCCGAATTACACGACGAGAGGAGGCATGCTTTATGTGTTCTCGCTTCCTTAAGTTGTGCCTTTTGTGCCTCTTCGTGGCCTATCTGGATGGGTGTGCAGAAAATAAATCTGCTCCTGTTGCCATGGCGGCGCCGCAGATCACTCGTCCCGCCGGCGTGCTTCGCGTCTGTGCCGATCCGAACAATCTGCCGTTTTCCAATCAACGCGGTGAGGGGTTTGAAAACAAGATCGCGGAACTGTTGGCCCAGGACATGGGCGAGCGGGTCGAGTACACGTGGTGGGCGCAGCGACGCGGTTTCTTTCGCAACACGCTGAAGGCAGGTTCGTGCGACGTCGTCATCGGCGTCCCTGCGGGATTCGAGATGGCTTTGACGACGAAGCCGTACTATCGCTCGACCTACGTCTTTCTTTCTCGCAAAGATCGCCATCTCAACGTGAGCTCGTTTGACGACCCTCAGCTCAAGAAACTTCGCATCGGTGTGCAGATCATCGGCGACGACTTCAGCAACGCGCCGCCGGCTCACGCGCTCACACGCCGCAACATCATCGACAACGTCAAAGGTTTCACCGTCTACGGCGACTACAGCCAGCCCGATCCGCCGGCGCGCATCGTCGATGCCGTCGAGAACGGCGACGTCGATCTCGCGATCGTCTGGGGCCCGCTGGCCGGTTACTTCGCGAAGCAGTCGCGTGTGCCGCTGGAAGTGGTTCCAGTCTCGCCGCAGATCGATCAACCGTTCCTGCCGTTTGTATTCGATATTTCGATGGGCGTGCGACGCGGCGATCAGGATTTGAGAGACCAGGTCGAACAGATCATGGAGCGGCGGCGTGGCGAGATCGATCGCATTCTTGAAGATTACAGAGTGCCGCGCGTCGATGAGCAGAAAGGAGCCGCCGGTGCTTAGACAAATCTTTCTTTGTGTCTTTGTGTGCCTTTTCGTGACCTCGTGCAAGCGCGAGCAGCGGCAGTTCTCGCAGCCGCCTGCGAACTTCAAAGCCTACGACGTTACGATGAGCGACCTTCATCCCGGCACGCCGGGATTGCAGCAGCCAGTGCAAAACCCTTCGGACCAGCGCGCTTTTGATACTAACGAAGGCAAGCGTCTCTTTAGTCAGTACAACTGCGCCGGCTGTCACTTCAACGGCGGTGGCGGTATTGGACCACCGTTGATGGATGAGAAATGGATCTACGGCGAGAACCCGGAAAACATTTACGCGACCATCGTCGAGGGTCGCCCGAACGGCATGCCTTCGTTCCGGCAAAAGATTCCCGACAGCCAGGTGCAGCAGCTCGTCGCTTACGTTCGCTCGATGAGTGGACAGTTGAGAAAAGACGTGGAGCCGACTCGAAACGACACGATGAACGCGCGTCGCTCCGAGCAGCGCACAGAAAGGGAAAAGCCACAGCATTCGAGTCCGACGCTAAATCCATAGTCAAATGATTAAGACAACGAACACAACCTCGCGCGTGTTCGGGCGCCTGCTGGCGTTGAGCGTCGCGCTGTGCCTTTCGTCGTGCGGTGGCGGCATTCAAAGCGCGGTCAACCCCGCTGGTCCATACGCCGGCAGCATCAGCCGGCTCTGGTGGACGTTTTTCTGGGTCTGCACGATCGTTTTTGTGCTGGTCATGATTGCGCTGCTGCTCTCATTGAGAAAGAGGACGCGCGAGTCGGAACTCGCTCCGCCGATTTTAGAGCCGCCCGCTGAGGAAGAGCGACGGCGGCGAAACGTTGTCATCAGCGCGGTCACGATCAGCGGCATCATCCTGTTTGTGCTTTTGATCGACAATTTCATAACAGGTCGTGCGTTGACGGCGGAGCAGGGCCACAAGAACGGTCTGAACATCGACGTCACCGGACATCAGTGGTGGTGGGAAGTTCGTTACAAGGACGTCGATGCGAGCAACATCTTTACAACCGCGAATGAGATCCACATTCCGGTTGGCGTGCCCGTTCTGTTCAATTTGCAGGGGGCTGACGTGATTCACAGTTTCTGGGTGCCCAACCTGGCCGGGAAGAAAGATCTTATTCCCGGAAAGATCAACAGCATCTGGTTACAGGCGGACAAACCGGGAGTTTATCGCGGTCAGTGCGCTGAATACTGCGGCATGCAACACGCAAAGATGGCGTTTTGGGTGGTCGCCGAGCCGCAGGAGCAATTCAACGCGTGGCGACAAAATCAGACGCAAGGATCAATTCCGCCAATGACGGATTCGCAGAAACGCGGGCAACAGATCTTTCTCTCGACCACGTGCGTGATGTGTCACGCGATCAACGGCACGCCGGCGGGTTCGAACATTGGTCCAAACCTGACCCACATCGCGAGCCGGCAGATGATCGGATCGGCAACGCTCGAGAACACGCGCGATCACCTCGCTCAGTGGGTCAGGGATTCGCAGTCAGTGAAACCCGGCAACAGGATGCCGCAGAACAATTATTCACAAGAAGATCTACAAGCATTGTTGGATTATTTGCAGAGTTTGAAATGAGTCAAGAAGAACAACAAAAGAGACGCAACAAGGCATACTCGCGACAAGAAAAACAGCCGTCAAGAGGCACGATGACGGAGCAGGAGCTTGACGCTGCGATGGCGCGCGAGCGTGAGGAGCTCGAGCGCACGTGGGCGCGTCCGACGGGTTTGCGCGGCTTCTTTACTGATACGGATCACAAAAGGATCGCGATGCTCTACATCAAAACCGCCTTCGCGTTCTTTTTGCTTGGCGGCATGGAAGCGGTATTGATGCGTATTCAACTCGCGCGGCCCGAGAATCACTTCCTCAGTCCGGATCGGTACAACCAGATCTTCACTGTTCACGGCACAACGATGATGTTTCTGTTTGCCGTGCCGATCATGACGGCAATGGGGATCTATCTGGTGCCGCTGATGATTGGCGCGCGCGACGTGGCATTTCCGCGACTCAATCTTTTCGGCTATTTCATCTATCTAATCGGCGGAATCTTCCTGTACGTCGGATTTTTCCTGAACACTGGACCAGACGCAGGCTGGTTCGCGTACGTACCTTTGTCAGGGCCGGCTTACTCTCCCGGAAAACGTGTCGACGTTTGGGCGCAGATGATCACGTTTACTGAAATCTCCGCGCTTGTCGGCGCAATTGTCGTCATCGGCACCGCGTTCAAAATGCGCGCGCCGGGCATGACGCTCAACCGCATCCCGCTATTTGTCTGGGCACAGGTGGTGACATCGTTCATGATCATCTTTGCGATGCCCTCCGTGATGCTCGCGAGCGGATTTCTCGCCAGCGATCGATTGATCGATACGCACTTCTTCAATCCGGCAGAAGGTGGCGATACCATTCTTTATCAACATCTTTTCTGGTTCTTCGGGCATCCGGAGGTCTACATCATCTTCATTCCCGCGCTCGGATTTATTTCTCCGATCATCATCACGTTCGCACGTAGAAAGGTCTTCGGCCATCTGGCGCTGGTATTGTCGCTGATCTCGACCGCTTTTATTGGGTTCGGTTTGTGGGTCCATCACATGTTTGCCACGCCGATACCGCAGATGGGCCAAAGCTTGTTTTCCGCGGCGAGCATGATGATCGCCATACCGAGCGGCGTACAGATCTTCTGTTGGATTGCAACTCTCTGGGGCGGCAAGTTGAACATCAAAACGCCGCTGCTTTTCGTGCTCGGGTTTTTCGCGATCTTCATTCTCGGTGGCCTGACCGGCGTGATGCTGGCTTCAGTGCCACTCGATCTGCAAATTCACGACACGTTCTTTGTCGTAGCGCATCTTCACTACGTTCTGATTGGCGGCTCGGTCTTTCCACTGTTTGGCGCGTTCTATTACTGGTTTCCGAAGTGGACCGGCCGCATGTTGAGCGAGAGTGCGGGACGTTGGAATTTCTGGTTGATGTTCATCGGGTTCAATCTGGTCTTCTTTCCAATGCATCAACTCGGACTCAACGGCATGCCGCGTCGCGTCTACACGTATTTGCCGGAGACCGGTTGGGGAACGCTGAACCTGATTGCGTCAATGGGCGCACTGATTCTTGGTGCGGGCGTGTTGGTATTCCTGGCGAACGTGATTTGGGCACGGCGCGCGGGAGTTGTTGCCGGCCATAATCCCTGGGCGGCTGACTCGCTCGAGTGGAGTATTCCTTCACCGCCACCGAATTACAACTTTCACAACATCCCGGTGGTCCAGGGTCGTTATCCGATCTGGCAGGCCACTGAAGATGCGCCGGTGGTGCGAGGGTTGAGCTCGACGAAACGAGAAACGCTCATCACGAGTGTGATGGACGCGCAGCCGGAGCTAAAGTTCGACATTCCTGGTCCATCGATCTGGCCGGTGCTGGTCGCGCTGGGAGCGACAGTTGCACTCATCCCAGGCATCTTTACGCCGTGGGCGTTTCCGGTTGGCGCAATCCTAACCGGGGCGGTGCTTACGTGTTGGTTCTTTGGCGATCCGAATTACGAAAACAAGACTGCACGCGAAACGGGCGAGCGCTCGGAGTCAGTTCCGCGCGCGCCTGAATTGCAACCAAAGGAAGTATGAGCACACGAGCTGTCATCGACGTTTCTGAACTACCGCACCACGAGTTCGATACATACGATCCGGTGTGGTGGGGAAACAATCTTCTGCTCGCGATCGAGACGTCGATGTTTGCGATCCTGATCGCGACTTACTTTTACCTGCGGCAGAACTTTGAATTGTGGCCGCCGCCGGTGGCCCAACTAACGGCGACTCTCAGGCCGCTGCCGGAGCTCGGTTACGGCACTGCGAATACGATTCTTCTGTTACTCGGCTGCATCCCGATGGTGCTTGCCGATCTCTCGGCGCGGCGCGACAACAGAGAGATGGCGAAGCTCGGGTTGGTGATCTGTGCAATCATCGGATTCGTCGCACTCGTGTTGCGCGGTTTTGAGTTCTCTGCAGTTTACTTTCGTTGGGACAGTAATGCCTACGGTTCGGTCGTATGGTTCATGCTGGGCATGCACATGCTTCACCTGATGATACTGACGACTGAAACGGTGTTGCTGACGGTCTGGGTTTTCAAGCGTAAGTTTGACATGAAGCACCGCGTCGATATCGTGACTGTCGCTGTTTACTGGTATTGGGTGGTGGCTATTTGGCTGATTCTTTACGCGATCATCTATTTCACGCCCCGATTGGGATGAGCGATGGAAGAGGAAGTTCGGGCAACAACTCCAAAAGCGTTATGGCTGCTGCTGGTAGCGGGGCCAATCATTGTAGCCATCGAGCAGCAGGCCAATTACGTGTTGGTGGCCCAGGCTTGTACCGCACAGCGTAACATCGCGTTGTATGCAGTGAGCATCGCATCGATCGCGCTAATACTTGCGACAGCGGCGATTGCGTTTGTGACCTGGAAGGTGGAAGGCACAACCTGGCCCACCGAGAAGACGGACTTGCCGGCACGCGTACGATTTATCGCGGTTCTGGGAATGCTGAGTAGCGGCATGTCGCTGCTGGTTGTCATAGCGCAGGGCATCGCGACGGTGCTGTTCAATCCATGCCAGTTGTGATTACGATGATGCTTCTTCTGCTTCACGAGGGCCAACCACACAACTGGCACGACCTCGCGCGCGCGTGGAGCTTCGAGCCACTCGTCGTAATCTCACTCACGATCACAGCGTCGCTCTTCGCCATCGGATTGCACCGTCTCTGGCGTGAGTCGTCCAGGCGCAGATCGATTCGCACCTGGGAAGCTGTGTGTTTCGCACTCGGCTGGCTGGCACTGTTCGTCGCTTTAGTTTCGCCGATGCACGCGTGGGGCCAGGTTCTGTTCTCAGCGCACATGACTCAGCACGAGATGCTCATGCTCGTCGCAGCGCCGCTGCTCGTCCTCGGACGACCACTAATCGCATTTCTTTGGGCCCTCCCGTTGAACTGGTCACGAAACCTCGGCAACGTCGCGAAGATCCGTTGGATCAATCGTGCCTGGCACACACTCACGATCCCGCTCGTGGCGTGGCTGGTCCATGCTGTCGCTCTGTGGATCTGGCACATTCCCGTGTTGTTCGAAGCAGTGTTGCACTACGAATCCGTACACACGGCACAACACCTCTCCTTCCTGCTCTCGGCGTTGTTGTTTTGGTGGGCACTGTTTTACGGCCCACAAGGCGCGATGGGTTACGGCGCCGGAGTGCTCTATCTCTTCACGACTTCGGTTCATAGCGGCGTGCTCGGAGCGCTTATCACTCTCGCTGGATCGGTCTGGTATCCCTCGTACGTAGGTCTCACGAACTCATGGGGACTCACCCCGCTCGAAGACCAACAAATCGGTGGACTGATCATGTGGATTCCCGCGGGCCTTGTTTACGTAATCGCAGGTCTGGCGCTGTTTGCCGCCTGGCTGCGTGAATCCGATCTGCGGGCGGCCAGGCGAGAACGCTTGGAGCCGGCTCCATGAAAAAGATCCTCGAGATCGCGCTCGGCATCGTGACGAGCGTCGGTGGGTTCCTTGAAATCGGATCGATCGCCACTGCCGCACAAGCAGGCGCTGAGTTTTCCTTTCGACTGATCTGGGCCATCCTGCTCGGCGGCATCTGCATAATCTTTCTCGTCGAACAGGCCGGACGCTTCGCGGCGGTCAGCGGCCGCACGATACCCGACGCGATTCGCGAACGCTTCGGCTTCAACTACTTTGCGTTTCTCTACCTGGTACTCGCGCTCGTGAGTCTGCTGGTGCTGTCCGCGGAAATCGGCGGCGTTTGCATCGCGCTCGAACTCGGCACGGGCATCGGCTTTCAGTGGTGGGCGATTCCGGCAGCTGTCTTGATTTGGCTGGTCATCTGGAAAGGGACGTTTGGCATAATTGAAAAAGGTGTTTCGATACTGGGTCTGGTGACATTGTGTTTCGTCGTGGGCGCGATCGTCATACACCCGCCGTGGTCGCAGGTTGTTAGAGGCGCGTTGCCGTCGTTGCCGCCGCACGATTCGGCACGTTATTGGTTCATCGCAGTTTCGATCCTGGGCGCCACAATCTCGCCGTACCTCTACTTCTTCTATTCGTCAGGCGCAATTGAAGACGAGTGGAACGAGGGCTACGTCGGGATCAATCGCATCATCGCGACAGGAGGGATGACTTTCGGTTCGTTGATCTCCATTGCGGTGTTAATACTCGCGGCGATGATCTTCGCACCGCAGGGCGTCAAGATCGAACACTACTCACAACTGCCGACACTACTGACACCTGTCTTCGGCCACTGGGGATTCTGGCTGTTAATTGCTTCAGTAGGCATATCGTGTCTGGGCGCAGCGCTGGAGATCACGCTCGAGATTGCATATCTCACGGCGCAGGGGTTTGGCTGGAACTGGAGCGAGAACCAGCGACCGCTCGATGAGGCGCGCTTCAGCACTGTTTACACGGCGACCGTTATTCTCGGCGCGCTCGCGAGTCTCGTGGGTATGGATCCTTTGACGATGACGATTTTTTCGATGGCTATGACGGCGGCAACCCTACCGGTTTCGATCGTTCCGTTTCTGTTTTTGATGAACGACTACAGCTACGTTCGTGTGTATCGCAACGGCTGGTTCTCTAACGCAGTCGTGCTGGTAATCATCGGTATTGCGTTCGTGCTCGCAGTGGTGGCGATTCCTTTGCAGATCTTCGGAGGTGGCTGATGGATTTGATGAGAGACTGTCTCGACAAGCAGCTCGACGATCGCAGCAAGCGCCGAATGGGGCGCGTGGATGGAATCATTCTCGAGCTCGAAACGGGTCGGCCGCCGCGCGTTGCTTATGTCGAAGTCGGAGTCACGACGTTGATGAATCGTTTGAGTCTTCGTTTGGGAAGGATGACGGGGCGGTTAATGAAACGTTTTGATATCTCGCCCGATCCGTATCGCATTGCGTGGGGCAAAGTCAGAGTTGGTTTGAACAATGTGGAGGCTGACGTCGAAGCGGAGAAGACGCCGGCGTTGGAGTGGGAGCTTTGGTTGCGAAAGAAAGTGATTGGACGTATTCCGGGGGCTTAGATGACAAGGCAGCAGCTACACGTAGAGCTTTTGTTGGGTGAGAAAGTGTTTGCACTGAACGGAAAGCCGATTGGTCGTTTGGAGGAGATCCGTACCGAGGTTAATCGAGGACATTATTTTGTGTCGGAGTTTCTCGTCGGAAACTATGCGATGTTTGAGCGTTTGGCAGCATGGCGAGTCGGGCGCGCGGTGCTGCGTGTTCTCGGTGTGGGCAGGAGAGAGGGTTATCGAATACGTTGGGACCAGTTGGATCTCTCCGATCCCGAGCGCCCGCGCTTGCTGTGCGACGTCGACGAATTGACGCCGTTGAGACAGGAGCTGTATCCGTCGTGAGATATGCTCTTTTGCTGTTGATTGCATTTGCGGGTTGCACTGCAAGGCCTTCCGGGCCGCTCGCCTTTGTCACCAACGAACGCGACGGCACGATCACCGTAATCGACACTGGCACGGACCAGGTCTTCTCAACCATTAAAGTCGGTGGGCGCTTGCGCGGGATACATTTGAGCCCCGACAAGAAACGGATTTGGGTGGCCATCAGTTATCCGACCAATCAAACAGAGAATGAAGACACGATCGCCGAGCTCGATTTCAACGGCAAGATCGTCGCGAGGCATGCATCCGGCAGTGACCCTGAAAACTTCGTCATCGACGACAACGCGACGCGGCTCTACATCGCCAACGAAGACGCCGGCACAGCTTCAATCACCGATGTAAAAGCGAATCGCATCATCAACACGATGCCGGTCGGCCTCGAACCGGAAGGCGCGGCTATCAGTCCTGACGGGCGATGGGTTTACATCACCTCGGAAACGAGCAGCAGCGTGAGCGTGATCGACACGCAGAGCGGTCAGGTTGTGAAGCAGTTTCTGGTTGGCGCTCGGCCGCGCGAAGCGACGTTTACGCCTGACAGCGCGCGGGCGTACGTCACCGCAGAGAATGGAAACGTCGTGTCCGTGGTCGATACGAGGGATCATTCGGTGATTAAGACGATCGAGTTGCCGCGTGGTGAGGTGTCGTCACAACTGAAGCCGAAAGGCGTGGTAGTTTCACCCGACGGGAAGCGTGTTTATGTCGCAACGGGGCGCGGCAACAGCGTGGCCGTGATCGACGGGGAACAATTAACGTTGCTCACGCTGATTCCTGTGGGCCAACGCCCCTGGGGCCTCGCATTAACCCGGGACGGCCGCAAGCTCTACACCGCAAACGGCATCTCAAACGACGTCACCGTCATCGACACGACCACCAACAAAGTAATCGCAACCATCAAAGCAGGCGACGGCCCCTGGGGCATAGCGATTTAAGCTCCTATCTATATAAAACCCAAGTATGGTATAAAATCCTTCCCCCTTTCCCCTGAATCATCATCTACCCAGTCTCGGTGGCTTGGAGGAGCCTGAGTGATCAGAGAGAACCGTCGTAACCGTCACAAACCACTGGAAAGTCTGCCCAAAAAACGCACGGGAATCCCCGGATTCGATGAAATCACGCGCGGGGGTTTGCCCGCGGGTCGCCCCACGCTCATCTGCGGCAGCGCCGGCGCCGGCAAGACCCTGTTCGCCATGGAATTTCTCGTCCGTGGCGCGACCCTCTTCAACGAGCCCGGCGTCTTCATATCGTTCGAAGAGACGGATCGGGAACTCGCTACCAACGTCGCTTCGCTCGGCTTCGATCTGCGACAACTCATCGCAGACAAAAAGCTGGTGCTCGACTACGTTTTCATCGAGCGCTCTGAAATCGAGGAGACCGGCGAATACGATCTCGAAGGACTGTTTCTCAGGCTCGGTCATGCGATCGATTCGATTGGCGCAAAACGCGTCGTCCTCGACACGCTCGAAGCACTCTTCTCCGCGTTACCCAACGAAGCAATCATCCGCGCCGAACTCCGCCGGCTGTTCCGCTGGCTGAAAGAAAAAGAAGTAACGGCCGTCATAACCTGCGAGCGCGGCGAGGGCACGTTGACTCGCTACGGTCTCGAAGAGTACGTCGCCGACTGTGTGATTCTTCTCGATCACCGCGTGCATAACCAGATTTCGACGCGACGCATGCGGATCGTGAAGTACCGCGGCACATCGCACGGCACAAATGAGTATCCCTTCCTGATCGACGAGAAGGGCTTTTCTGTCCTCCCGATTACGTCGCTCGGTTTGAGTCACAAGGCGTCCACGGAATTCGTCTCGTCCGGGATTCCACGTCTTGACGCGATGCTTAACGGGCAAGGCTTCTACCGCGGCAGCTCGATATTGGTTTCGGGAACAGCCGGTACTGGCAAGAGCACACTCGGCGCGCACTTCATCGAGGCTGCGTGCGCGCGCGGTGAGAAAGCGCTGTTCTTTGCGTTTGAAGAGTCGCAGGATCAGATCGTTCGCAACATGCGCTCGGTCGGGATCGAACTGGAAAAGTTCGTGAAGAAGGGGTTATTGAAGTTTCACAATTCGCGACCCTCAGCCTGGGGACTGGAAGTACACCTTGCGATGATTCACAAAGTGATTAGTGAATTTGCGCCGTCGATTGTCGTGGTCGATCCGATCACGAATTTTCTGGCTGTCGGCGATACAATCGAAACCAAGTCAATGCTCACGCGGTTGATTGACTTCCTGAAGACGAAGCAGATTACAGGCATGTTTACCAGTTTGACCTCCGCTGCAACTAACCTCGAGGACTCGGGAGTAGACGTTTCGTCGCTGATGGATGCATGGCTGCTGGTAAAAAACATCGAGTCTAATGGCGAGCGAAATCGCGGACTTTACATTCTGAAGGCCCGCGGAATTGCGCACTCAAACCAGGTGCGCGAATTTTTGGTAACCGGTCATGGTGTCGAGTTGATCGATGCGTATATCGGCTCGGAGGGAGTTTTGATGGGTACGGCGCGTTCATTGCAAATTGCGCGTGAACGGGCTGCTGAGGCCGACCGGCAATTCGCAGTGGAACGCCAACAACGCGAGCTACGTCGTAAGCAGGAGCTCTACGAAGCACAGTTAGTCACCTTGAAGGGACAGTATGAAACCGAGCGCGATGTTATTCTCAGAGAGCTGGACCAGGAAAAGCAGCGGCAGAAAGTTATGACCGACCAGCGACTCGAGATAGCGCGCCTGCGTAAGGCCGACGATAATGGAGACGTACAGGCCGAAGAAAACGGTATTCGGAAGGCACGGAAAGGAACGGCTAGATGAAAACCACCCCCTCGAAGAAGTTACGCAAACCCGGCAATGGGCAACCTGCCAGCGACGGCGATTCAGCGCGCTGGAACTTACGCCTCTACGTTGCCGGGCAAACCCCTCGCTCACTCACAGCCTTCAAAAATCTGAAAGATATTTGTGAAGAATATCTGAAGGGCGAGTATCACATTGAAGTAATCGATCTGATGGAGAACCCGACGCTGGCGCGGGGAGACCAGATTCTGGCTATTCCAACGTTGGTGCGAAAGTTGCCACAACCGATTAGAAAGATCATTGGCGACCTTTCCAATACCGAGCGGGTTCTGGTTGGTTTGGATATCAAACCTAGTTAACAATGAAGCGTGCTTAATGACAAATGAAAACTCCAAAAACGGCGGCAAAAGTCCCCTAAAAACAACGTTGCGCAACGCCACGGAAGCGTTCGAAGGAGCTTTGACAGGTCGGGCGCTAACGCGTGCGAAATACATATTGCGACTGTATGTAACCGGGTCATCTGCACGATCGTTGAAGGCTATTTCCAACCTGAAGAAAATATGTGAAGAGAATTTTCCGGACGACTACGATTTGGAAGTGATTGATATCTGCGAGAACCCGACCGCGGCTCGCGAAGAGCAGATTATTGCCGTGCCTACCCTGGTCAAGAAACTCCCACACCCCTTGCGAAAGTTTGTCGGCGATTTGTCCAACACGCAGAAAATCCTGATTGGGTTAGACATCTACACGCGACAAGGACCTGAGGACCAGCTCAACGGCGCTAGCTGACGCTGGCCCATACTTATCGGGACATGGCTAAGTTAAAAGAGAGTTCAAAAAACGGCGAGAATGAAATCATCGAACTACAGCGCCGCCTCGAGGAAGCGGAAGAAACGCTGCGCGCGATCCGGCAAGGCGAAATCGATGCGCTGGTGATCGATGATCCCAAGGGCGAAGTCATCTACACGTTGACCAGCGCCGATTATCCTTACCGGCTCATGATCGACGAAATGAACGAAGGAGCAGTAAGCGTCTCTCCCGACGCCTACATCCTTTACAGCAATCGCAACTTTGCCCACATCCTCGGCTTGAACGAATCGAACGCCAGTGGTTTGCCTTTTGGCGACTTCCTTACGCCCGCGCTGTGCGAACAGTTTCTTAAAGACCTGGAACGCGCGAAAACGCAGAGCATCCGGCGCGAATACACGCTGACTCCAGGCAACGACCGCGAAGTTCCCGTGCTGATGTCGTTTGCCAAACTCCAGCCGCAAACAAATTCGATCAGCATCGTCGTCACCGACCTCACGTCACAAAAAGCACTCGAAGAAAAACTGCGCCAGGCCAAGAACAATCTTGAAGAGCAGGTCGCCGAACGAACGAAGGAATTGCGTGAGAGCGAAGCGCGCCTCTTCGGGATTCTGGAGCACAGTGCTGCTGACCTGAAGGCGATGAGACGCCTCAACGAGATCGGTGCTTATTGTGCCCAGCAGGGAAACGATACTGTAGCTTGTCTCGACGAAGTTCTTAAAGTTGCGATCGAGATCAGCGGAGCAGATAAAGGCAATATTCAGTTGCTCGACGCTGAAACGGGCGCGCTCAATATCGCTACTCAGAGTGGTTTCGAGGAGCTGTTTGTGGAGTTTTTCGAGAGTGTTATCGCGGGAGATACAGCGTGCAGTGTGGCCTTGTCAACGAAACAACGGGTGATTGTGGAGGACATCACCGAGAGTGAGATCTATGCAGACACGTCGGCGCTCATAGCCATGCGCGAAGCGGACGTGCTCGCCGTGCAATCACTCCCGTTGATGAGCAGCTCCGGCAAAGTTCTCGGAATTATTTCCACGCATTTCAGCACTGTTCACCGGCCGAGTGAACAGGAGTTGCGCTTGATGGACCTGTTGGCGCGCCAGACCGCCGACTATCTCGAGCGCAAACGCGTCGAAGGGGAACGAGAACAGTTGCTGGAACGCGAGCACGAGTTGCGCCAGACCGCCGAGGAAGCTAATCGCCTGAAGGATGAGTTTCTGGCGATTATGTCGCACGAATTACGCAACCCGCTCAATGTGATTCTTGGGTACGCAGAGCTGCTCCTGCGCATGGACGAGATCAAGGCGTCGCCAAATTTGCACCGCATGGCCGATGCGGTTAAGCGCAACGCAGTGGCGCAGTCAAAACTGATTCGGGATCTGTTGGATCTCTCACGTCTGCGCAGCGGCAAACTCGAATTAAATCGTGAGACTGTTTCACCCGTTGCTTCGATCGAGAATGCGATCGAAACGGTGCGCCTCGACGCTGATAGCAAAGATATCAAGATACACGTGGTGGCCCCCGATGAGCCGTTGTTTGTTCAGGCCGATCCAGTCAGGCTCGAACAGATAATCTGGAATCTGCTGAACAATTCAGTGAAGTTTACGCCGCAGGGCGGGCGCATCGAAGTTCGGCTGGAAGAAGATGACAACGACATCGTGCTCACGGTGTCTGACAACGGGCTGGGAATCGATTCGTCGTTTCTGCCGCACATCTTCGAGATCTTTCGACAGGCCGATTCCGGCACCAGCCGCGCGCAGTCAGGCATGGGTATTGGCCTCGCCGTGGTCCAACAACTGGTTGAATTGCACCGCGGGACGGTGAGTGCCTCTTCGGAGGGGCTGGGTAAAGGCTCGACGTTTACGATTCGACTCCCGCGCAGCGTCGACACGAAACGACCGCTGACGCCGGTGCTTGATTTAGGGACGCTCCAGGGAATGGAAGTCCTGGTAGTTGATGATTCTGAAGACACGACGGAGATGGTGCGTCACTTGTTGGAGATTGGTGGCGCGTCAGTCTGTTCGGCGACGAGTGGTCCTGAAGCACTGCGCCTCGCGCGCGAAAGAGAGTTTGACGTTGTGTTGTCAGACATCTCAATGCCTGAGATGGACGGCTTTGAGTTTTTGAGCAAGTTGCGCACGCTGCCTGGTAAAGAAGATCTACCGGCGGTGGCGTTGACGGGTTTCGGCCGCCCCGAAGACGTGCAGCGTGCCTCAGACAAGGGCTTCTACGCGCACCTCACAAAACCCTTCGACCTGCAAACCCTGGCCCGATTGCTCCAAAAAATCCCACGCAAGAAAGCGGTTAGCTAGCCACAAAAAAGCACAAAAAGCACAAAAGATTTACTGAACTTACTGTTTGTGCCTTTTGTGCCTTTTTGTGGCTCTCTGGACGTAGGACAGTAGTCGCCACGGTGATCAGGTAATTTGCGCGCTGTAGTGGTTGCTCGATTTTGTTTGCAGTCAGTCTTGACTGCATGTAGTCCTGCATTACCAAAGGTCGAATCTGGCTGAAGTCAATTGAATCCAAAGTCGCATCGTTGGTGGCCGTCATTTCCGCACCGTTGAGCACTGTATAAGTCTTGATTCGCAAAAGCGCGGGCTTAGTGAGTACTGAGCGAGGCACCTCTTTCTCATCCTTCATTCGATTCAAGGTTGTGATTGCTGTACCGAGCGTAGCGAACGCGCGGATGGCGTCAAACCGCGCGAACTGTTCGGCGGTATGCAATAGTGCCAGCACCTTATCAGCGCTGTCATCACTCTTAACCGCGACATTGGTTGCTTCCGTGAGCAATTCGCCGGATTGCACTGCATCTTTATTGTCAGACCAGATCTTAGACGCTATTTGGACCAGGACCTTAGCTCGGAAAACAGGGTTATTGAATTTCGACGACGTCTTGCGCGCTTCATCGTAAGATCGTGAATAAAAGTACTGTTGGATCTTAACCAGATTGATATCGTCTTCCGTTGCCATTCTCACGCCGGCATCGTCAATCTTTGCGCTTACGGCAAGAGCTTTCTCCGCGTCCTGTCGCATCAGGGCGTGCGCAATGCTATTGAAAAGAGCATCACGCACCTGCACATCCTTTTCTTTTTCAGCCCGTTCGATCTGCTCATCGATGCTATAGCTATTTCTGCCGGCAACCGTGCTTTGCTGCTGCTGGGCCGATCTCAGCAAGCTTGTATGCTGAAGCTGCTCCGGTGTTAGTCTGGAGGCCATCCGAGTCATTTGACCGCGTAACTCGGGAAGTCGATCAGGAGCATATCGCTCGACTAGTGGTACTGCTCGCGTCTCGAGCAAACCGTAGAAACTCGCACTCGACGGCGAGAGTGGTGCCCCTTCACCATCTCCCTGTCGCCACGCTGCATCGACAAAATAGTTAACCAACAACTGGGCTTCGGGCAGATTTGTCTTCGAAAGCAGCTCGTCGCTGGAAGGGAAAAGATAATTGCACATTGCAATCAATGCGGGGTCGTGCACATAGTTGTTGCGCCGCAATGTTGAAATTGCTGCACGGAACAGATTGTCACTTATCGTTCGGTCCTGGTTCGCCACTGCAAATAACAGTCGACCAAAGCCACTGGGAATAGCCGCGCCGGAGAGTGACGTAATCCCCAACCTGACTGCTCGCTCAGGATCTGTTGGCGCAATCTCGATTGCAATCTGCATCAACAGTTCGAGTTGCGGCGTGTCAATCTTTCCCGCTGAGTTTTTGGAAACGCGTTCGTCTTCAAACGTCTTTAGCCATGCTTCTGCTCGTTTGCTGTCATGGCCGCCCAGCCTTCGCAAGACTTCGTTTACAGTACTGGCCTGTCGCACGAGGTAATCAGACCGCTTAGTCTCGGAGATTCCCTCGGGCATCGGTTGCGAGACAGCGTCAAAGGCCCAACGGAAAACGTCTCTCGCGAAGGGCTCGTCATACACCCATAATTCGTCGGCAATTCGAGCTTGAAGTCTTCCTGCTGCAAGCTTGTCAGGTTCGGACTTAAGGTTTTGAGCCAGAGTGTGCAGGAGATCGAGCGCATCCTGCTGTTCAGTTGATAGGACAGGAACATCAGTCGACTTCGCACGGGGACTTCGCTGCGCCACAATTAGCGCCGGTGAAACTGCGAGCATTATAAAAAGCGAGAACAATCGAGATGCTTTCATGGCTTTCATCTCCTGCGTCTTGCGCTATTCGCCGTTGTACTGAAAGAACTTTTCGAGTTGCTCGAAGCCCTTCGCTCGCTCGTATTTTCTGATTCCATCCCACCTGTGTAAGACCTTACCGTCACGTGCAAAGAGCAAGTATGAAGGCACGAAGTTGATTTTTAATGCTGGTCCAATCCGATGGCTGGGATCGAAGAGTACGGGCAGAGTTTCAAGCTTGTATGCGGCAACGAGTTTCTTCAATGCCTCGTTGTCGTCACCTACATCGATAATATAGAACGCTATTCCTCGTTTTATTGACTCGTCCCTGAGATCTCTCCACAGTTCGACATCCTTCGCACAACCAGAGCAGGAAGGACTGAAAAACACACAGAGCATTCTCTTTTCTTTTAACTGACCGAGCGGAACGGACTGACCGACAAGCGTCGATAGAGTGGGTAGACTGACAACGTCGCCTTCGTTTAGACCAGCGACGCCCGGAAGCTTGTCCGTAGACTGTTGTTGCGGTGCTTCCGTGCGCCGTGGTGAAAATGAAAAGTAAACAGCCCCAGCCGCTATCACGAAGATAGCGATGGGAAGAAGAACACTTAACGGGCCTTTAGCAGCCATGAGAATGCTTCAAGACGAAGAGGCGACACTCGTTTGAGTGTCGCCTCTTCAAATTGTTCTAGTCGTTAAGCGGGCAGCTATTTACGAAAAAGCAGTCCACGTTGTCTAATTTGCCATTTTCATCATAAGACATCATGCATCCGGCAAAATCAGAAAGGCAGCCGTTCTTCATGGTGTGGTCGGCGCAATAACCTTGACAGGCTGCCTTAACAGCGGGTGTTGCCAGGAGAGTGGCCCCCAAAAAAATGCCTGCCACGAGTGAGAAGATGGTTCGTCTGATCATTTTCATACTCCTTCGAGGAATTGGTGAGTAACGAACTCTCTCCAAAAATGAGAGAGAAAACTTGAATGATGGTCCATATCATTCCTGTTGGTCGTAACTGTCGAGACGAAATGGGGGTTTGTTTCTCAACAGATACAAGTTGCCATTCCCGGCCACTACACGATGAAAACTATGATCCAGTGTCAGGGTTTTTAAAACCTGACCCTTGCTGTTTGCCACCACCAGCTTTCGTGTTCCTTCGTTAAGTGCCGGTACCTTGTTTTTCCCTGAGATCAAGAGATAAAGGCGTCCACGACCGTCAGCGGTCATATCAAGTACAAGAATCTGGTATTTAGAATTAACGGAAACTGCGTTACCAACCGAACGAACAGTAATGTTAGGAGGAGCGATTGGGACGTCCGACTCTGGCTTGAATTCATGGATGAGTCGTCCTGTCCTGCCGTAGTGACGAATCAGCGGAGGATAATTGAAGCTGAAAAAGAAACCGCCTTCCTTATCAGGCACGATGTGCCCATCACTCAATTCACTCGTGGCGACTTCCTCCGGGTACTGTATTCTTTCGCCAAAACTGCGCAGCAGCTTTCCTCGTGGACTAAACAGTGCGAAGAGCGACGGTCCCGTTTCATATAAGACGATCACCTCTCCGAAGCTATTGGTCCCAATCCTTAATGATGAGTTCGGAAGAGTTATCTCTTCTGAAACCGCGCATTGTCGGTTGAGCTTCGAGATTCTCGAACCGTTATTATTCAGGACCCACAGTTGGCCCTTAACGTCCACGCTTATGTCTGAGGGTGAGCGTATGGCTTCCGCTCCGCACAAAGGTTTTATGTTTCCGCTTTTGAGATCCTGAACGAAGATGCTGGAGAGAGTTGTATCCAGAAAATAGATATCGTTGTTTCGTCCAACTACTACTTTCTCCGGAAACGAGAAAGGGGCATTCTTCCCCAACACTTCAGAATGGGCGCGAACCGTTTCCTGCGCCTGAATGGCGACGGCGAGCAGGCACACGCAAGCAAACAGTAAAGTAAGTGATTTGACTGGATTAAGAATGAGGAAAGCCATATATGAGGTTATGCGAAGTAATACACCCTCCAGCGTCCGATTACGACCTTGAGCAAACATGAACGTCTCCGCCGACCTGGCGGGCGTTTCACCCTACGTTTGTTCTGGGCTTACTTTTCCCGTGAGTGGGTTTCGTGGGTTGAGAGAAGTCTAGGCAAAGGCCCTTCAAGTGTCAACGACTTTTTTCGGATCTCTCACCTTTAATTTTAGACGGCACTCTCGGGTGAGAGAGTATTCCAAATCAGCTTGATGGGAGAAGTCTGGGTAGTGCGTTCGCGCGGGTAGCGGACCGCGTTCTGAACGTAGCGGACGCCGTCGATGACGATGTCAACATTTGTGTGCGTGTGACCACAGATGTGCGCGACTGAGTTGAGCGTTCGAATCTGATCGTCGAGCGCCGCACAGATCGAGATGCTTTCCAACCACTCAAATTTCAAGTACTCCTTCGGCGGCAAAAGATCCGCGCGTGGTACGAAGTGTGAAAAGGTCACGACAGGGGCATCGTAAGACTTGAGATGCGGTTCGTTCATGCGCAGAAAGTAATCGGGAAGCGGAGCGGCGTCTGCGGGCCACTTGCACAAATGAAAATCGACCCACGATTGCCGCGCTGTCCGCTGGTGCTCCTCGGAATGAAAGACGCCGTCGTACCAGGAGAAAAGCGGAACGACCCAGAGGTTATCCAATCGCAGCGGCTTGGTGGTTACGTCGAGCTCATCACAGACCTTCAGAACGCGACGAAGCTTTTCGATGGAATCGAATGTTTCGTTCCGCACCCAGAGCTCGTGATTGCCCGGCGTGAAGAGCAGGTAACGAAACTTCGCGCGCAGCAAACGAAGAGTCTCGCGAATGATCTCCATGCGGTCGGAGATATCGCCCGCGACGATCAACGCGTCATCGCGATAAGCAGTGTTCGACAGCTCTTTGAGCCAGCGGAAGTTTTCCGCGTAGTCCGTGTGTAAATCCGATGTCGCAAATAAACGCATGCGACGTCTATATTAGCCACGGACTACTTCGCTGTCGAAGTGCTCGAAGGACCCGCGGCCTTCTTGATGTATTTGTCATACCACGCAAGATATCGCTCCATCCGATCGCGCTGGTAACTCGGCCTTTGAATGCCATGGTTCTCGTTTGGGTAAATGATCAGTTGCGTGTCGATTCCGAGACTGCGCAGCGCCTGGTACATCTGCTGGCTGCCCTGAACGGGAACGTTGAAGTCGCGTTCGCCGCCGAGGAAGAGCGTCGGCGTTTGAATACGATCGGCGTGCAGGAACGGATACGAGATCTTCACGTACGTCTCCCACGCTTTCGGATTCCACGGTGGACCAATCTCGTGTTCGTACTGAATGATGTACTGATCGGTGCCGTAGAAGGCGACCGTGAACGCAGTGCCCGCGCCGCTCGTCGCGGCTTTGAAACGATTGTCAGTCGCGATCAGGTAATCGGTGAGGATGCCGCCGTAACTCCAGCCACCGACGCCGAGTCGATCGGGATCGGCAACGCCCATCTTGATCACGTGATCGACCCCGGCGAGTAGATCCTGAACTTCGTAGTTGCCCCAGTCGGCAAAGATCGCGCGCGAAAACTTTTGCCCGCGACCGGAGCTGCCGCGATAGTTGACTGACAGCACGGCGTAACCGTTGGCAGCAAACATCTGCCGCTCGAGAGCGAACGAGTGCTGGTCCTGACCGTTTGGACCACCGTGAATCCGCAGCAGCAGCGGAACCTTCGTTCCTTTTACATAGCCGACGGGATATGTCAGCAGCGCACCCACCTGCGTGCCGTCTTTGCTCTTGAATTCAATCGCTTCAGTGACGGGTAGATCCAACTCCGCGAAGAGCGCGTCGTTCTGGTGTGTGAGCTGGCGCAGCGATTTTCCTTCCCAAACGTAGATCTCGCTGGCTTTGTTGTCGTCGCCGGAGATTGCCACAGATTGTCCGCCGCCGAAATTCCAACTCGAGATCACGACTGGAGGCGAGAGCAGTCTTTCAGCAGCGCCGCCCGACAAGCTCGCCCGCATCGGATAAACGGAGCGATCGTCAGTGACCAGAAAACGAATCGATTTGCCGTCGGGACTGAAGCGCGGCGAGGAAATACCACGATCGAGATCCTCGGTCGCTTTGAATCGAGTGGGCGCGCTACTGCCGTCGGACGGAACGAGCGCGAGATGGTCCATGTTGTAAGCGCCGTACTTTCTCTCGTCACCTTCAATGTACGCGATCCACTTTGAATCCGGACTCCATTCGGGCCGCGAACGTCCCGCGCGCGTGGTTTCCGCCGTCAACAGCTTCTCGGTGGCTCCGGGTTTGGCGTCAGCGACATAGAGTTGCGCTATAGGATCGCGATCCGGATCGTCCGAGTGGTTGCTCATGAAAGCGATGCGAGTGCCGTCCGGCGACCAGGCCGGCGAGCTCTCATCCCATTTGCTCTTCGTGAGTCGCTCGAGTTTCTTTGACTCGATGTCGTAGAGATAGATGTACGTGTTGCGGCCTCGCAGGAGATAGCCCTGGCCGTCCTGCTTGAATCGATAACGGTCGATGACGATCGGCTTGGGAACGCGCGGTGTTGCGCCAGGTTGCGGCGAGGGGTTGGGGTCCGCCTCCGGATCGGGATCGCCGATTAGCAGAGCCAGCCGTTTTGAATCGGGAGACCATTCGTGTCCCTGCAAACGTCCTTTGAGCTCGGTGAGCTGCATCGCCTCGCCACCGTTGCGATCGAGAAGCCACACCTGATTGCCGCGCGCCTTGCCCGGTCGTGATGACGTGAAAGACAGATACTTGCCGTCAGGGCTCCAGCGCGGTGAACTCTCGCTCTCACTGCTGAAAGTGATCTGTCGATCGTTGCTGCCGTCGATGTTCGCCATCCAGATGTGGGAATTCGATTTGTCTTCTTTCGCGTCGGTGCTGCCGACGACGTACGCGACAAGCTTACCGTCAGGCGAGATCTGCGGATCGCCTACGTTACGAAAGCGAGCCAGGTCGTCGAGCTTGAGCGGACGCCGTGCGGTTTGTGCCGTGACCGAGAAGGCGAAGGCAAGGATCAGGAGCAGTGAGAGACAGTTCAGCCGTCTTTGGAACATAGGAGCCTCCTAAATGTTTGGTTAGATCGGGCGCGCGCAGAGAGGGGCAGTTTAGCAGGGGCAGGGAAGAATTGAAAGCAATAGGTCCTATAGGACTATAGGACCTATCTTTGATTTGAAATCTATTCACCGCGGACGGCGTATTGCCGGCCGGGAGCGTAGTTGATCCGGCGGAGCTCTTGCATGCGGCCGTCGTCGAGTTTGCCTTCGACGATCTCGTAACCCAGCAGCGCAAACACTCTCCCGCGCAGGAACAGCGGTCGCGCGTTGCCATACCAATCGATGCACGACGCACGACACTGATCGTCAACCGCTTTATCCGGCTGCGAACCGAGCTCGCCGACTTCGCGAAACTGTAGCGAGTCGTTTCTCAGAAAGAGAATCGCCGCCGAATTCTGAAACAGGTGCTTGTACCCGGCGCGGCCCGGCAAGCTGATCGGCAGACCAAGTGTGCCAGTGTCATCGCCGTCCGGTTTGTAAAAGAAACCATGACTCCGCAGCTCGCCTTGCGACGCTTCTTTCCGCGTGTACCGTGAGACGATCTCCGGCCACTGGCCCAGGCGCAGGGAAGAGAAGTGCAGGTTTTGACCATCAGTGCCGACGATCACGGCGTCGGAGCCCATCTGCTCGATCCGATCGACACCGTGTGGCAACGTCAACTGGTGCGAGTTGCCGCGCGCCCAATCGACGATAAAGAGGTTCGATTGTTCCGCTTGTTTAGTCGGATAACCCCAGCCGCTGCCAGTGCCGTAGATCAGGTAATCGCCGACAAACCGGTTCTGGAACGTATAGCCTTCCGGCTTCGGCAGTCGCCGATAGCTCGACGCCGGCACTATCTCACTGCCATCCGAAAAACTCACGATCGGGATGCGCATCAGTGCAGTATCGCCGTCGGTAACTTCGGCCTTCCACATTCCATCGCCGTGTGCACGCGAACGCACCAGCACGTTGAGATATTGATCTTCACTCTGCAGGAATGAAAACTGATCGACAGGACTTCCCGAAGCGCGCAACGCGCTTGGACCAGAACCATCCAGCGGCATTCGGAACAGCAGCGCGCTGGCCCGGTCGTTGCGGTTCCACGTGCTGGTCCAAACGTAGACTGAATCAGGCGAGACGTAGAACACGTGTCCCGGAGGTCCAATTACACTCGTGGCCTGGCAATCGAAACCACCATCGGCGAGATCGCAAACGGTGACCGTGTGCAGCGCCATGCCATACGCGTCATTGAACTCTGTTTGCGGCCGGTAGACTCGTGTCGCGGGCGCGATTCGCTGGAACTCTTCCGCGGTGGCGCCCTTGTGCCATTTCCTCACTGCCGGAAATGATTCGAAAGGAGCTCCGTAATACAGATATTGAGGAGCGTAAAAGATCAGTTTGTTGCCGATGAGGCGGCTCGCGTAGTTGCGCGAAGAATAGTAGTCGTTGGAGCGCAGGTGATATGTCGAACGATACGAGAGTTGCCCGTCGTCAGTGATATCAAACAGTCCGACTTCTGTGCCGCCGCGTTGATAGCTATAGCCAATCACTACGACGGTGTTGCCGGAGATGAGCATCTCGTCGTACCAGGTGCTGCGTGGATCGATGTCCGGCGCGAAGGCGTCAACTGCGGATATCGGTCTCAACGCGCCATCGCCGATGGCCACGGTGAACAGCCGGCCACGACGCAAGACGACGAGGTGATCGCCATGGACCTTCACGATGCCGCCTTCATCAACGCCCGTGTGCTGAACGTTGGTTACCGACTCCTCACTTTTTTCTTTCGCCACCGGCGCGCTTTCGGCCATCGTGACCGGGGCGGCATTTGAATCAGCAGCCACGGTTTTCTCGAGCCGGCGTTCGATCTGCTTTTGTTTTTCGGCCAGCTCACGGAAGTAGCGCGCCATCTCCTCCTCGGAGCCGAACGCCTTCATCGTCCTTTTGATTGGAGTCAGGCCGGATGCGGAAACCGGCGGGATGGTATCGGTAGTAACTGCCGTACAGGCCAACAGTCCGGAAGTAGTGATTACAGCGCTGAGCGTTAGGAGTAAAAAGGTCTTCATATCGGATTCCCTCGCATTCAATCTAACGAGCTATTCCGATGAACGAAGACCCGGCGGGAAACTTGCACCACGGATCCCCCCGCGCACCACGGGTGTAGTTAGAGTCCTACCTGCGCGGAAACAGAGCACGACGAAATCCCCAACACGGCTGTAATCACATATTGCATAATCCCGGAAGATTTGCGAGCATTTCTCCCAGTTGATTTAATTACTAACTCTGATGCTCTGATGTTAATCAACTGTTATCTTCACGACCCTATCGATTTGACTCTTACGAGCGGACTCATCCAGCGACGATTATCAATTGATTACACGCCTGTGTATTTTCAACCCCCAGGCCATGGTCGAACGAGAATGTCTAATGCCGGACTACAATCTATCAGCCTTATCCCCACGTTCATTTGAGCAGCTAATCCAAGCTATCGCCGTCAATGTAATCGGCCCGGGGACAGTTATTTTTGGCGACGGGCCAGACGGTGGTCGTGAAGCAACTTTTGAAGGGCTGATTCCCTTTCCGTCAAGATCGAATCCCTGGAACGGATATGGAATCGTACAGGCCAAGTTTAAGCAGCGTTCTGAGGGTGTGGAGCTGGACGGAAAGTGGGCCGCTCAACAATTGCGCAAAGAATTTTCGAATTTAATCCAACGTAGCCCCGGCAGTCGTCGTCCTGATTACTATATCTTCGCAACCAACGTCGTGTTGACACCCGTGCAGACGACGGGATCGAAAGACAAGCTGATGTCGATTTTTGCAGAGTTTGGCCCACAACTATCACTGAAGTCCTACGACATCTGGGACTACGACAAGATTCGTACGTTTCTCGATAGTTATCCGGACCTGCGCCGAGCAAATGCGGCCTGGATAACGCCCGGTGACGTGCTGTCTGAAGTTATCGAGAAGCTTAAGACGACCAAATTCCTTTCCGCGGGAGAAGTAGCCGATATTGTTGATCCAGGATCTTCTAAGAACAAGGTTGGCCTGGATACGTTCATGGAACGCGTCGACAGCAAGCGCCAAAATCTTCCGCTTAGCGTTCAAGATGAAATAGGGATTATGGCTGTGAGAATTCGGGAGTTACAGAGAAAACAGATACTGTTTGGCCAGACCACCGATCGCGACGCTCAAATATGGGAACTGGTCTACAACCTGAACCGCTATTTCTTTGATCATTTCGGAGTTTCTTTGCTGTACGAATCCTACTCATAAGCGATTCTGTTTCGGTGCTCTATGGATCGACTACTTTTCATGAAGGGTGCTTTACGAGAGTTGAATCCGGAAGTAGATCCGTCTCTCAGACAAGAGTTGGAGCTCTTTGCAACCCGATATGAAAAGGCTCTGCAAGACGTTATTAAGTTTGGTCCAAAAACGGATTGGCAAGCGGAAATGAATCAGACCTACCATCACTTCCGCACCACCTTCGAGAACAACAAGCTGCATAAGCACATCTCGCTTGATGAGTTGCATGAAATCGCCAGGAAGGAGGAACTGTTTGGGAAATCAAGCGATGAGGAACGTGAAAAGGCCTATCTAAGGAAAATCGGGGACGTGTTGCATCAGCAACTCTCGTCACACGATGCGGATGACATCATGTATGTTCCCCTTCATGCCATGTACTTGCCTTACGGTGTGATGAAATCGGGCAAGGGAAAACCCAAGAGATCGCGGAAAACGCGCCTGGTTGAACGGTTAATTAACGGGAAGGAGAGTATCGTCATTGTTAGAGGTCTTCCGGGAACAGGCAAGAGCGTAGCGATGAGACAGATGGCCTATCGACTGGCCAGCAAAGCACTACACTTCGAGAAGGGTAACATTCCAATTCTGATACCGTTAGCCGAAGCGCGAAAAGATATCAGCGAAGACAAGGATTGGGTCCTGGAGATAGTAAGAGAATTCCTGATGGGTAAGAGTTTCGAAGACCGAGAGCTAAGATTTATGATGCGTTATCTTGAGCAGCGACTAACGTCTCTCTTGAACTCGGGACGCTGCACCATCATTTTCGATGGAATGGACGAACTACCGAGACGGCTTTATGACGAGAGGTGCAGGGCGCTGCTGAGGTTTGCAACAGAATGGACCAGAAATCGGAATAATAAGTTTGTTTTCTCTTGTCGCGAGTTCGACTATCCCAGAGAATTACAAATCGATAGCCTGGTGTTGTTTCCTTTCAACTGGAATGATGTCGAGTCTTTTCTTCAGACTCATCTGCCTGCCCCAATCTTTGAACAAAGAAGAAAAGAGGCAAGACAAGCATGGGAGCAGGGTGGACCAGCCAAGGCGTTGCTCGATAATCCGTTCTTCCTGCACCTTGCGACACGCCACATTCTTGATCGGCCCACCGAGTTGCTCCCGCTAAACCGGGGGATGTTATTCGATGCTTATGTTAAGCGTATCTTTAGATTTGAGAATGAGCTGGATGCGACTGAGCGATCCAGACGTGAGAAGGTTGCGGAGCTGGTTGAGACGTTGGCGCTGTGGATCTCGGATCGCAAGATTTCCGGAACCAGAGCTGTCTGGTCCGATCTGGCAAGCGAAACAGAAGGGCAACTGATAGCTTCGGAGCTGCGCAAGCTGCAAGACGACAGCACGTTGCCATATTTCATCTCAATCGATTCTGATGGCCTGACTTTTCGACATCACCGACTTCGAGAATTCTTCGCCGCTCGAGCTCTCAAAAGAACGGTGTTTCTCGATAACTCCCCAACCATGAACTAACTTCCATGACAATCTCACACAGTTGTGGTCCCGACTCTGATTATCTAACTCTCATTACCGGTGACATTTGGTACTACGAGACCATTGTCTTACTGGCATCGCTCCTGGAACAGTCCCAATTGAGCGTGCTCATCAACGCTATTCTGAAAAAACCTGAAGATGAAACCAACCTGGCCTATCGAGCCCTATTAGCTGCGGAAGCACTTCAATCCTCCCGCTCCAGAAGTAACCCTGCACTAACGCACCAGGTATTTCAGGCATTGAAAATTTCAATGCTGGATAAAACGACGACCGAGCCTTACAAAGTTGAATGTTGGCAGACGTTGGGCAGACTACAACTCGGTGGCATACAACTCACAGGGCTGGAGCAAATGCTCGACGATGAAAGTCGTTTCGTCCGTGAGGAAGCACTCAAGATAGTTGCATCATTATCGACTGACCCTCTGCCGGAGTGCAGGCCGGCAGCACGTCGGTTAATTACCAGCGCGGCAAAAAACTTTTCACTGGACCGGCTGAAACAATATCGGCAATGGATTCTTTCCCCTCCCCTGAGGTGCGCCAGCCTGAGTGTGACCTATGTAGCCGCTGCAATAGTGTCATTCTTGTTCTGGTTTATACCGTGGGCCATATCGGTGTTTGTGGCAAGCAAGTACATTGGTTATTCCTTGTTTTGGTGGGTGGCGCCAATTGTCGCAAGCTACCTTCTTATATTCCAGCTTTTTCTTTGGTTGAATGAAGACAAGCGTTCATTAAAAAAGGTCATTGCGGCAGCTAAGAGTTTTCCTGCGCGTTTGCGCTCCGGAGATCGTACCGAGAGACTGCTGGCCAAAAGTTTTCTTTGCTTGTGGCTCATCATGAATTTGTTGACCGTTTGTGTATTAGGCGTAGGTCTTTGGATCAGACATCAAAAAAGGGTCAGAGAGTTTGAACTGGAGGCGCAAAGGCAAGCTGAAAAACAAAAGAAAGAGCGATCTGAAGCCGCTAAACTCATCCCACTTTCAGAAATAGGATATCGAAAGGATGATGAGAAACCCACAGCTTTTGACGAGCAATTCTTTGGAACAGTCGCTTATGACTACATTGTTTCGGTTGCAAGCGAACTCTCGACGGCAACCGATGTTAAAAAATTCCTGCTTTCCAAAGGTCTGCACTCTGATCGAAGACAGATTGACAAGCTCTCTTCTGACCCGGCGCTGCAAGAACAACTGAGTCAACAACTCTACAAGTTTGCATCGTACATAGATGAGAGCGCTGAAATCGGCTATGAGGTAAATAAGGATTCCGTTACGCTCCTGATCGAGCGCGTTGTGGCTGGTGAATCAGATCCCGCAAGAGAGATCGCTTTTTCGCTTCGTCGTGAAGCGAGAGAACACGGAAACTTCGATCATTTGAGCTTTGCAGTGCGGAATAAGAAAAAGCTTGAAAATATAGAGGAGTATCCGGAGCAGGTAATAGCTGATGAATGGGTCTTTCTAACGAAGAAATTTGGGCCACATACATATCTGCACAATCTATGGGTTAACGGATTACTCAGTACCGATGACATGAGTCGCTCCGAAAATGCCGGTGACGATGAATGGTTAGCAAAAGCTTCTCGGAAGCTATTACTCAAGATTCAAGAAACAGCAACGAATGATGCGCAGCCGGTCCCACGAGAGTCCGTTTTGGCTGGTATGAAAGAATTAGAGCCAGGCATCGGTGGTAACACGGATTCACATACTGACGCTGAACGGTCTGCCTTTGTTGCCTTTGAACAAATCCGCACTAAGTGGCTTGCAAGTATGCGTGCAGCTGAAGAGGCTCGCTTGCTTATTGAGGAAAACCGACAGAAGGCGCGAGCCGCTAGATTCAAGGCCCTTCAGTATGGTGCGCTGAGTTTGTTTGTATTCTTTTGTGCGTTAGTGTTGTTCCTTCGATACGTCCTTCCGCGCATTCGGCTGTCTCGTTTGGATGCGTCACTGTCAGGAAATATATCGGAGTTATTGAGTCTGGCTTGCAGCAGCGACCGCGATTTGGCATTGCGCAAAGCGGCCATAGGAAAGCTGGCGAATTCAGATGAGGAGAGAGCGCTTGAAGGGATTCTATCCATTATTCAAGACCCAAAATCAGCAGAGCCGATACGGACGGAGGCAAACCGCGCGGTCTATCAAATACAGAGACGCAATTTGAGAAGAGTCAATGCAGAATAGATGCGGAATTAGCTTTGGGCTTTAGCGAGAACTCCAACAGATTTTTAGCAGCCGTGAATGACAATTTGCGGATGCCGCCGCGATAGCGCACTCAATACAAATCCCTCTGTCAAAATCGCGATCAAGGCACCAAACACTCTGAGTCGGCTGTTTAGAAGCCGTAATGTCTTTATTTTCACCGACGCGTCGTTGGCTATCTATTAAAAGGAAATTCGTTTATCCAGTGAAAACCGCGGTCAGTTAGCAGAAACTTACGCTCTTCAGAGCGGCGCAACCGCGCATTCATTTCTGATCCGTTGAGTGCGCCCGCAAGTATTACGACTCCGGGACTCACTTGTTCGTAAGTCAGGACCGTACGCCAGTTCGGATCTTCCCGCTTGCGCAAAGTCAGTGTTCGCTTATCCTCGTCAAGCTGTAAACCAAAACGTTCATGTAGATCCGTCGCTGTTTCGACGATTACCCGGCCCGGTGAGTCAAAAATCATCCGCCGCCAATGCTGAGCAGCCGCTGTTGGTGTCGCCTGTCCCACGCTAAATTCCTCAACCTCCCAGACCCCATACAGCGGCGAACGCGCACTAATGAAGCTCCGGCGCTGATCGTAGGATTGATACAAAGATAGACCAACGACAGCAATCGCGAAGAGACTCGCAAACACCAGCGCGCCGCGCTGCCAAGCGGTGCGGCGAAACAAAGGTTCAATCCTGACGCACTCAACCGGACGGTTCAAAATCAAGAAGTTCGCAAGCCGGCGTGCATCGGGTAACACCAGAAAAATGGCCTCAGCCAATAGATGTGAAGAATAGAGTTTGACGGGAACGTCGTAACTAAAATTAAGAGCAACGACATTGCTTAAAACGCCAATCGACATCAGCGCACCGAGTGTCGACGTCTTACGCGAGAACAACAAGACGCCGGAAATCATCTCGGCAAACCCGACAAACCTGGTATAGGCTTCGGAAGCACCCATGAATGTCCACAGCAATCCCATTGGTGAGGAGTCGCCATAGGATTGCACCAATCGCTCCAGGGTCGGCGGCGGAAACTGACTGCTAATAACTTTGAATGCGCTATAACCAATCATCGTCGTGGCCAGAGCAAAACGCACGTAAAGGTTTAACCACCGGTAGAGCGTTGGATAACTAAGTCGCTTGCGGTCGAAGAACGTCCAAATAACGGTAATGACCAACGCGATGAGAAGCAGACAAGCTACCAAAAGGAAATCGTAGGTTCGATCTCCACTACCGTTGACTACAGTAGAAACCTCTTGATTGAAAGCAGCTCGTGCAAGGCGTGGCACGAGCCAGGTCCAAAGCGAGTCGTAGAACGAGCCTACCTTGTCGACGTAAGGAAATATGTTCAACGGAAAGGGCAGGTTGTAAAGCAAGAGATACACGAAGGCAAAGCGAAACGCTGTGCGAGTGAACGGATGCCAGCGCTGCTGAGAGTGTTCATTAGGTGTTTGGGACATTAGGTGTACCTCCGTGGGATGGGGATACGACGGCTCGAGTACGGAAACGATTGCGACAGCCAAAGACAAGAGCCGTCATCGAGCGAGTTACCCTTTGGGCTCGGTACAAAAGGATCGTACCGCAGCCTGACGGGAATGCAAGGAATTATGCTGGTGAGTGTTTATGTGGGGCGCAGAATTGTGTCGTCAAGGGAATGCTGGTTTCCTAAAACTCCGATCGCAAATTCTTATTTCGGTCTGATAACGACTACCGAATCCAGGCGGCCGTTCCCGTCATCTTCAGTAACTGGGTTGGTTGGATCGTTTAAACTCACGCCATCTACGAGGAACTTGTAGGTATACTTGCCCGGCGCCAGATCAATACGACAGACCCATCCCTCGCCTTCTTTTGCACAATAGTTCTTAGTCTGGCTCCAATTGTTGAAAGACCCGTAGATCGCCACAGCCTCCGCGTCGGTGTGCCCCGTCAACTTGAAAGTTGTGTTGCCGGTGAGACTCGCCACTGGCGGCGGCATCTTTTTCACCAGCATGTCCCCTTGTCCACTGTTGAGCGTGAGACCAGTGACGTTGCCGCTTTCGTCTTTGATAAAAGCGAGGTGCAGATCCGGAATCTCGCTGTCAGAGAACTTTGACTCGGATTCGGCTATGACCTGACGCGGCCTGAGGTATGAAGGCCTGACCCACAGAGAATCATCCTTAACGCTCAGATAGAGGACGAAATCATGTGTGAACTTCGGGTCCAGTTCATATCTGCCAACGTATTGTCGCAGCAGCGCGGGAGCAACTTTGACTTGAGATAATTTTTTCGGAATCGAGGTTAGCACTGTGGGTGTTCTGTCCCGCTGAGAAATCTTAGGAGCGGGTTTGATACCAACGAGCGCTATCAAGTGACTCGCCAGCGTCCCGCGCCAATTCAAGAAACCATGATTACCGTTAAACTCGGTGTAGTGGACCGCGTATCCTTTGCTCTGGAGCGTGTCTCGCAAATTGCGGTTAGCCGCGAGCAGTGTAGGATCTATCACGGGCGGTCCATTGGGTGACACGGGAACAAGGGAACGCCACCACCAAGTCCCTTCCAACAGTCCGGCTTCGAATGAGAAGTGCAAAGGCAAACGCGGGCTGGCGGTGAACTGGCGGTTCAGCCATTCATACTCCTTTTCGCCATCGGGCTTCCACGGAAAAGAACCCGATTGGGAAAGCACGTTGCCGAAAACCTCTGGGTGCTTGAGACCTACGAAAGCCGCCTGCAATCCGCCCAAACTCGCGCCGCCGATGATCGTCTGCTCGGGACGGTCGGTCGCGTGGTAGTTAGCGCGCGCCCAGGGAACGATCTCCTGGGCCAAAAAATCGGCATAACTTGAATTGCATGACAACTCGCGCCAGCGATCAGGGTTTTCTACCATCACGGCGACCAGCGGCGGGATCAGACCTGCTGCGATCAGGTTATCGAGAGTGGTTGCTACGCGCGCCGTGTTTACGTATTGACCGCCGTCGGTAAGTACTAGCAAACCATAAGGCTTCTTACCGGCAGCGTGGCCGTGCGGAGTGTAAATCCAAATTGCTCTTTCGTTGCCGAGGAGTTTGCTCCGGAATTTGTCACGCTGCACTCGTCCGGTAGGAACGTTCGGACGGACGACGTTCCAACTTTGCGGCTCGGCGGAGGGCAGTTCGACTGCCGAGAAGGAATTCCCTTCATACGGATTGAGCTCGTTATAGTGCTCGGTGAACTGAAGCGGATTCAACGGGTCGTTCCGGACGACGCCAGCAAAGCGAGTGACGCCACCCCACGTTTTCGGATCGGGAAGGTTTGTGGCGAGTTGATAGATAAAGCGCGCGTCCTTCTGAAGCTGGAATGTTTTGTACCACAAGTCAGTGTCGAGCAACCGCGTCATTGGCTTATTGACGTCGCCGAGACGAAAGACGAAAACGTTTCTCGTTTCTTCCCTGGCTCGCCAAAGCATCGTTACGAGCATCTCTCGGTTGTTGTCCGTCGCGGACTCAATCATCGGCGCGCCGTGTTGCTCGATCTCTTTCCAAAAACTATCGAGTGCATCCCGGTCACCGGACTCGAGCCGATCCTGAAGAGCCGCTAGCCGCGGACTTAAGGGCCGGCCGTCAACGTAGGCACTCGCCAGGCTCAGAGTCAATACCAGGATTGTCGACACACGTATGACAATCTTCGGGGCAACGCGAACTCGCATGGTCCGTTCTCCTTTAGTTGTTAATTAGAGGGTGTCTATTGTTTTCTGCGACCGACCAGGAACGAGCGCATCAATACGGCAATGGCGACTAACTGCCATAAAACGCTGAACGGGTTATGGTGCGGAAGGTTGACGGCAACCAGAGCGACGCCACCGGCGAGACAGGCGATGGCAATGTAGAGTCCCATTCTTATAGGTTTCAAATCGAAGGGGAAGTCCCGCTTGATTTCACAGCAACTTGCCTTGATTTGGTCGAAGTCGCCGAAGCTTTGTGTGGCAGCGAGTTGTGCTTCGTGTGGCGCCATTCCTTCCTCGATGTAGGCGCTCATTCGCATCTGCACGTGGAAGCGCAATTCTTCCTCTACCTCGTCCGCGATTTCGTCGGGATGTTGCCAGGCGTGAATGAAATTTACTGTGTCTTTGACTCGAGACATTGGTTCTCACGTCCGTTCAGTTCGCCCGCAGAGCCTTCATGGTCGCATTCGCTAGTCGCTCCCAGTTCTGCTCTTCGATAACTAGTTGTTTCCGGCCCGCGCGTGTCAGCTTGTAGAATTTCGCGCGCTGATTGTTTGCCGAGATGTCCCACTCCGATTCGATCCACCCGCGCCGCTCGAGCCGGTACAGTCCCGGATAGAGCGAACCTTCCTCGATCTTCAGCTCGTCGCCGGAGATTTGGGCAATGCGCTGACCGATGCCGTAGCCGTGCAGAGGACCAGGGAACAGGGCCTTCAAAATCAACATGTCCAACGTTCCCTGAAGTAAGCCTGCCTTCGCTTTACTCACCAAGCTGCACCTCCTAGATAATCTAGGGCTTCAGCATATCACGCACTACCCAGACTGTCTAGAGCCTCGTTGAAGCCGCCATCTGTTATTGACCTGCTCTTCCATTTACTCTAAATAGTATGCTCTTTCTAAATCTCTATCCTGAAGGTGTCTTATGAATCCTGCACTTCTCCGCCTGATTGGAATCCTGCTCCTTGTTGCGGCAGTTGCAGCGGCTATACTTAATCTGCATCGGGTAGCGGATCTCCGCATGCCCTGGCTGGCCCCTCTGCTGCTGGTGTTAGGAGCAGCTTTCATAGCCTTTGCGCGGAGGCGTCAAAGGTAATTTTATAACTATGACAAAAAATAAATTACTACGAATGGACAATGTCCTCCTTGTTGTCAACGACCTCAAGGCTGCGATCGCGTTCTTTAGCGAACTTGGTCTGGAGCTTGAGGGCGAGACGACCGTCGAGGGAGAGTGGGTAGACCGCATCGTCGGGCTCGACGGCGTCCGCAGCGACATCGCGATGATGCGGACCCCGGACGGCCACGGGCGGCTCGAGCTGGACAAGTTTCACACGCCCAAGGCAGTCAGGGCTGAGCCAGAAGACGCACCGGTGAACACGCTGGGCATCCGTCGCATTATGTTCGCTGTCACGGACCTCGACGACGTCGTTGCGCGCCTGCAGAAACATGGGGCTGAACTCATTGGCGAGGTGACACAGTACGAGGACATGTATCGACTCTGCTACCTCCGCGGCCCCGAGGGCATTATTGTCGCACTGGCCGAACAGCTCGGTAGTAAATCGCAAATAAGACCGTAACTTTTTCCCGACTCGCCAGTTTAATTACCAGAAACCGGCGTTGTGAGGACTGGTTAGATTTGAGTCAGACAACTGAATCCGAAGAACGGCTCCTGATCAAAGCCGCTCAGAATGACCCGAGCCGCTTTGCCGAGCTGTATGAGCTGAACTTTCACCGCGTGTATGCCTACGTTGCGCGGCGAGTTCGCGATCGCGCGGAAATCCAGGATCTCACCGCCCAGGTCTTTCATAAAGCACTCGCCAACCTCGGAAAGTTCAAATGGAGAGGCTCACCATTCGCCGCGTGGCTCTATCGGATCGCTGCGAACGAGATTGCCGATCAGACCAAGCGGAAGATGCGTGCGTCCATCGATCAACCAAGCCTCTCGTCCGCAAGCTCTACCGCAACGGATCTGGAAGAAGTGGAACGTCGCGCTCGTTTGTTTTGCGCAGTCGACAAACTGCCGGAAGACCAACGTCGTGTGATAGTGATGCGGTTCGCAGATGAAAAGAGTATCCGTGAAATTGCCGCTGAGCTGGGACGCAGTGAAGGTGCTGTAAAACAACTCCAGTTTCGCGCGCTGGAGAATTTGCGCAATCGACTAAACAAGAAGTAATACCGATGTCCGAACGCTCAATCATTGACCAACTGGATGACGCTGTCGCGGCCCTGGCTGAAGGGCGTCAATCCGATCTGACGGATCTTGGATCGGAATTGTCTGCGCTCGTCGAGGTTGCGCAGGATCTTATTGGTCTGCCTCGCGAGGCGTTCAAGGCTGAACTTCAACAGCAATTGATAAGGAGTGATTCTATGTCCGTTGAGGAAGTGCAAAAGGAATTGAATAAGGGGACGCAAGAACAGCCGGCAAAGAAATCCCATGAAGCTGGTTACGTGAAAGAGCCTGAGATGAGGCGCGAAAACCGCCGTGCCGTCACTCCATACATAACCGTCCATCAACCGGCGGAACTCATTGACTTCCTTACCAACGCATTCGATGCGATCGAGCATTTCCGGGCCACCGGTTCAGCGGGCGGAATGCACGCCGAACTATCGATCGGTGATTCCATCGTAATGGTTGGTGGCGCCGAGCACATCGAGCCGATGCCTACCGCAATTCATCTCTACCTGCCTGACGTCGATCAGGCTTATGAACGAGCGCTCAACGCCGGCGCGAAATCTTTAATGCCGGTTGCCGATCAACCGTATGGAGAACGTTCTGGTGGAGTTGAAGACGACCACGGAAATCGATGGTACATTGCGACGCCGTTCGTACCATTACAAACAATCGCTCAGGATCTTCACACTGTAACCGTCTACTTCCATCCAATTGGAGCTCAACGTTTCATCGATTTCGTTACCCAGGCCTTCGATGGGAAGGAACTAATGCGACATGCAGAGGGTGATATGATCATGCACGCAAAGGTGCAAATCGGCGATTCAGTGATTGAGCTGGGCGAAGCTCGCTATCCAACACAACCGCTGCCCACCGCTATCTACCTCTACGTGAACGACGTTGATGCGATGTATGAACAGGCGTTAAAGGCAGGAGGAACTTCAATGCTGACTCCCACCGATCAACCTTACGGGGATCGAAGCGCGTGGGTAAAGGATCCGTTTGATAACGTGTGGTATATAGCCGCGCCGGTGAAGGGTAGAGCCGGCGCCTCGTAAGTGCTCGCTATCGCGTCTTACCAGAAGCGCCACCATGGTTTGGGCTTCGACGCGGAAAGACGCAATGATCTCCACGTGGCAACGGCCCAGTCTCGATCGGTTTCTTCCGCGAAGCTGATCACGCAAGTCGCCACACAGCCGTCAACGCAAGTGAAGCCCTTCAGATCGAAGCCGGTGTCAGTCTGGGTGATCTGAGCTCCAGCGTTCAGACCTGGTTCCTCGAATGAATGGCGCTCCGCTTCGGAAGGCGGCGCCAGTTTCCTGGAAGCCGTGGCGAAGAGTACGGCGGCGGGAACAGGGCCGTTTGCATCAGCGACCCTCATCGAACTCACGTAGACGCATCGCATCCCTGAGTGCGCCTGCCAACTGTCACCGTTATCGATCTCGGCGAAGTTCCTCGGCACGACGATCGTCCAGCCGTCCATCGCACGGCACTGCTTGGTATCCTCCGCCATTCGACCCTCTAAGATGGCGCCTGCATCAGAATTCAGTCGTTCACGAGCGCCGATATGAAGTTTGAAGCTACTGACTTATCGTTGTTGCTGAGCTGATTGATCTCCGAAGATCAAATCGGCTGATGCTGATAACTCTTGAGTGTATTCAACTCCGCAAAGAGATTTCAGCTGCTGCCTGCGTCAGTAGAGCCGAAGTATTTCCATCATTTTTGAAGCTAACAACAAGCAGCGGAAATTCCCGACCAGTGCTGTCCTTTCGTCCTGGAAACGGAAGGAGGTGGTCTGCTTTCACGCCGGCTATACTCAGCACAGGTCGATTGTTCCCGTCGTGGATGATTTTGTTTACCAGAGGTTGAGGCAAGCCGTTCAGGATTAGGTAAGCGGCAAGCTGTACTAGTAGCACCGCAACCCAAACCACCATTGTCCCCTTCACCTTCGTGACGGCCGCTGGGTAGTCGGCATCCTGCGTAACGCGCGACCTGTTGCGGTACAGCCACCAGGCGCCATAGGCAAACGCGATGAATGGGCCTACGACCAAAGATTCGATAAGACTCCGATTCATATACAGGTGGAAAAGTGCGAATCCTGCCAGCAGCACCGCAGCGCGCGTTGAAAGGCTGAACGTGTTAGCTTGCGCAACGGCCGTGGTGACTCGCTGGCTTTCAGTCAGCAGTCGTTGCGCAGTATTCACGTCGATCGGCACATGGCAGAAACGGCAGTCCGAGGCATCAGCAGAAATCGTCTCGTTACATTCGGGACACGGATACATCCGGATGTGAGTGGGCGCTTCTTTCCAGAACGAATATGGGTCACGCATTTTTTTTTACCTGTAAGAAGACCCTTAGGCGCAAGTTATATACCGTTTTGTAATAAAGGAAGAACTGGTCAAAAACACGAGGTTTGATGGGAAAGTACGAATGAGGTGTCTATTTTAGTAGACACCATAGTGAACGTTTGAATACTTCTCACGGGTTGAAGGTTTAGAGTGTGATCGTCTAATGTGCCCACATGGCTACAATTGATCACTTAATACTTAACGTCAATGAAATAGCCTCGAGCGTGGATTTTTACGTCAACGTCCTGGGTTTTGAGCTGGAAGGTGAGGACGGACCGTTCACGGTAATCAGAGTTAGCGACGATTTCACTCTGCAGTTGGCGCCATGGGGCACAGGAGGGAATGAACATCTTGCCTTTGCTTTGTCACGCGAAGCCTTTGATAACGCATTCGCGCGCGTGAAAGCTAAGGGAATCCCATATGGCGATTCGTTCCATACGGTTGGTAACAATCTCGGTCCAGGAGTTGAATCCGGCGCCCGAGGTCCGGCGCCCACTCTTTACATGAATGATCCGAATAGGCATTTAATAGAAATTCGAACTTACGACTGAGCTCACGCTGCGCCCAAATAACCGCCTCTCAAGCAGTATCCAAGTCGGTCCACTATTCAGCCAAACGGAGGTGCATACATGATGCAAGTCAAAAAATGGTGGCTTGGCGTTGTCTGCCTTATCACACTCTGTGCCTGCGCCACAGTTAAAGCCCAGGATCGAACAATCGTTATCAGCGGTACTGTGGTCACTCCGGAAAAGATTCTCAATAACAATCGCACGCATTGATGACAAGGTAGGAACTATTCAGGCGGGACTGTTTGCTGACTTATTTTTACTGCGCGGAGACGCAACCCGGCCATTCGATAGCCTGGTCCAATCAAAGCCTCAGGACGTTTCGCTCGTCTTGGTGAACGGTGTCCCTATCTATGGCGATGCGAAATTAATGAGCACGTTCAGTATAAAAACAGATTGTCTTCATAGAGTGCTGTAAAACGGTTGGTGCTGAGTCCTTTGGTATTGCTCTTGTCGAAGCCGGTGAGGCGCACGCCGTCGAAGCGCACCAGCCCGTCGAAAGTCGTCAGCCACAAATAATCGTCCCGCGTTTGAATGATTGAACGGACGGAGTTCTGGGGCAGTCCGTTGTGCCGTGATGACTTGAGGGCAGAGAAACAGGAGCACACTTGCAGTCAAACTCCGGGGCAGAGTGACTACGTTAACCAGCTTGTTCCGGGACAGTGGAACACTATGATAACCATCGTGACCTGTCAACCATTTGATTTCGTCTGACACAAAATGGCCCAGGAGGATCATAGGTAGTAAGCATCGTCTTGTTAGGCGAGCCAGAATTTAACCTAATTTTCGGAGGAGACTATGGAAACACAGGCACAAACGGCAAAACTCAGCAATCGGAACGGCCGCGCTGTTGAGGTACTGCGCCGTCTCAACGATATTGGCGCTATCAATCTCGAAGTGATGATCTCAAAAGCAGACGAAATAAGAGCTGTAACCAGGGGCGGTGGTGGTGCGAGTGGCGCCGCGTTCGAATTGGATCCGGAAGATGGAATTTGCTACCCCTTCTACATCAAAGTTGGACCGCGACTCGACATCGACATCGTTTCAGTTGCGGGCGAGCTACGGTCATTGGGTTTTGAGGTCAAACGGTTCGCCAAATGATGACTCCCATTTGCGATATGACCATAGAACGAAATCAAGGCGCCGATTTAAGGCGCCTTGACGACCTGCGTAATTATGTTCGCTCCGCACTTCACATGGCGCGTTTGGTTGTCGACGAAGTTCTCGCGGTGCGCTTTAGTGACGAGGAGCCGGGCGAATATCATCGACTCGTCGGCAAAGCAGGCGGTGAGCTTGCGATGCTGCTCCGCCTCGCGAATCGCGCGTTGCCGGCTGAAGAAGTTGCCGCGGAGATTTTCGGATTAGCACGCGACCTTGCTCCACTCGCTCGCTCGCGTCATGTTTACCGAACCCTGATTTCCCGGCCGTCCAGGGCATCGATGTATTCACTGGCCCATCTTTGCCTCGTCGAGTTGGGTTTCCCGGACGACAATCTTGATCGGCTCGCCCGGCTGGCACTCCAGTCATCTGTGTGCGCTGCCAACGAAAGAGTTCCTTACCGCATACTCGACGCGGCCTGGACGCGTCACATCGCTTTTGGAGACGCTGAGCTCGATCACCCTGCGCTCTCGCTTTCACCGCTGGGAACCGGCGTCGATCTTCTCGAGGCGACGACTAGTGACGCTTACGCATTTACGCACGCACTTCCGTACGCTACCGACTTTGGACGCGTTGCTCTTCCGGAATATCTCGATCGACACAACCTCCTCGGCATTGCAGAAGCGCTTGCTGTGAAAGCCCTCGATGAAGACGATCTCGACCTATTGGCTGAGGTGCTGATGGCGCCCGCCATCCTGAAACTGGATTGGACGCCGACATTGTCTTTTGCGTGGGAAGTACTGGAACGAGTCTGGAAAGAATTTGGATTTGTTCCTGGTCCAGGTCTACCGCCGTCTGCGAGCAACGAGACGCGAACTCAGACTGTAAGACGTGTCCTGGGCACCGTCTATCACACAACTTTTGCGGCTGGACTCTGTTGCGCCACCCTCATTGACTCTCAAGCCATACCTCCGGAAGTCGAATCCGGCCCAGCGGGCGATCTGGAAATTCCTCCGGGTAAGGGAGCGGCGTGGAAAGTCAATTGGACCACCTCGACACGCGACGTTCAGGAGAATCTGCGTTTCCTGTCCCTGGCCTTCTCGTTGCGTCGCGCTCTCGAAGATGTCGATCTCGTACGGGTGCGTGAGATACTCGAGTCCGCCGCCGAAATCGGTTTACTGGAGCATCCCCTCTTCACACAAACCCTCGAGTTCCTCGAGCGAGCAACCGCCGCACACGTCCTTCCTTAAAACACTGCCAAAATAAAATAGAGAAAAGCGGATAATTATGACAGGATGGGCTCGGCGATCCGCTCAACGTCGACGTTGGTGGCGAAATCGGGAACATGGCGAAGATATTCATAAGTTATGCCAGAGAAGATCATCAGATAGCTAAGCGGCTATATGACTACTTATTATCTCAACATCAAGAGCCCTGGCTTGATACAGAGTGCATACTCCCAGGTCAAAATTGGAGGAGTGCTATAAGAAAAGCCATAGGTGAGGGTAACTTCTTCCTGGCGCTTCTGTCTCCTAATTCTATTGCGAAACGGGGTTATGTTCAGAAAGAACTCAGGATTGGATTAGAGATTCTCGATCAGGTTCCTGACTCTCAAATCTTTCTTGTTCCTATTAAGGTCGGTGAGTGTGAACCGACAAACGAACGCTTGTCTGAGCTTCAATGGCTTGATCTATATTCGGATTGGGAAGATGGAATCAGGCGTCTTAATAAATTGTTTGAACCCTGATGGACGCAAGATTGAAATATAGTTCATAGGCTTTGCACGAAAAGTGGTTTTTGGCATGTATTCTCAATGCGCAGTGCTCCAGAGGAGCACCATGTTTATAGCCTTACAAAACCAATACCTGTGCGCTCCAGCGGAGCGCCATGTGTCTTGAGCGTCCAAGTTACATGCCGCTCCTAACGGAGCGGGATAGATCAGGAATTTGGGGCTATAAACATGTTGCTCCTCCGGAGCAAGAACAAATATGTTGCTCCTCCGGAGCAAGAACCTCGTTACCGATGATGACCACTTTCGTGCAGAGACGAGGATTAATCACATTTTTACTTCGGCTGCTGAAGTATATCTTTCAGATCGTCCTTAGTGATTGTGGAGTACTTCGTTTTCAGTTTCATCGCCTGGTTGTATTCCACTCTTGCTTCATCATAGCGCTGCTGATAGGCCAGCGCCTTAGCCAATCCATAATGGTAATGGGCATCGCTCGCGAAGTTAGGCGCCAACTTGATCGTTTCCCTGAATTCAGCTTCCGCCTCGCTATACCGGCCCTGATTTAGTAAGGCGGTGGCGAGTTGAGAGTGGACCTGGCCGTCTTTAAGAGTGTCCGGGTCAGATTTGATCGCTTCTCTCAGTTCTGCTTCCGCTTCTTTCGGTCGCTCCAAAACGTTCAGGATGAGAGCCAGGTTCGTACGAACCGGCGCCAAATCCGGCCTCGTTCTCAAGGCTTCACGATATTCCTTCTCAGCTTCCTGAAGCTTTCCGGCAGCAAGGAGAATGTTTCCCAGACCGTTGTGCGATTCAGCATAATCAGGATCAAGCTTTAACGATTCCCGGTACTCAAACTCTGCTTCCTTGTGTCTCTGTTGCGTCCACAGTGCAAGTCCGAGGTTGCCACGAGTCACCGCACTCATCGCAACCTTTTGGTCAACCTTGATGGCTTCTCTGAGCACGTGTTCCGCTTCTGATGGCTTTCCCGCCATTAGTAGCACTATGCCCAACCTTTCATAGGCGAGGCCGTACCCTGGATCGAGTCTTATCGCATCGCGACATCTTTCCTCAGCTTCCTGGTACCTTCGTTGTTCCTGCAGAACCTCAGCAAAAGAATAGTGAAAGTTGGCGTCACTGCCCAGGTTATTGTCTGTTGCCAGCGCCTTTCGGTATTCACCCTCTGATTCGGCATACTTTTTCTGCTCTGAAAAGTAAACCGCGAGGTTGAGGTGGGCCTTACTATAATTCGGATCTATCCTCAAAGCCTCCCCAAGCTCGGCTTCACCCTCCGGGCCCCTTTTCTGATTGAAGAGGACAACGGCGAGTGCGTTGTGAGCAACCGCATAATTTGGGTCAAGCTTTATTGCCTGTCGAAATGCTTTTTCGGCTTCAGGAACTTTGTCCTGTTTGAATAGTGAAAGACCCAGTCCGTTGTGCGCGATCGCGTAAGATGGGTCAGTCTTAATAGCCTCTTGATAGAGGGACGTAGCCTCAGCGTGTTTTTGTTCGCCTTCGAGCACTAATGCTTTATCGCTCAGGGACATCGCGAGGGCACGACGCTGTTGATTGTCCCGATTTCTTTTCGCATATAAGAAGGCTGCGATACTTACTCCCAGTACGATCACAATCAGAGTGAACAGAAGAGTTAACTTGCGCTTTTTACCTTTGACTCGAGGTAATTGTTCATTGAGGGTTTCCTGCATGAGGACTCCTTTGTCTAGTTTCGAGAATTTCGCAACTCGTCGAGGGTTTTGAACATGACGAAGTTCGGGGCAACTCTCCTTGCTTCCCTGAGTGCAAGGTCAGCTTCGAGATCCCTCTTTTGAGCAGCGAGAGTAAGGGCCAGGGCGTTATTAGCAATCGGATCGTTGGGATTGAGCGTGGCAGCTAGTCTGAACTGATCGCTTGCTTCAGCAAACTTCTGTTGACGGCCGCACAAGCTTAGACCAAGTAAAAAGTGAAATCTTGCAGTATTTGAATAATTCGGATCGCTTCGTACCGCATTTCTTAATGCGACTTCGGCATTTTCATCCTCTCCCTGCAATAACAACGCAACCCCGAAATTGTAATGGGCCTCGGCAAAGTTGGGATCGAGCCTGGCGGCTTCTCTAAACTCCGCTACTGCACCGGGGATGTCGTTCTGTTGCAGCAGGGCCATGCCCAGGCCGTTGTGCGACGGTGGAAAATTATAGCGAGCGAGTGCACTTCTAAACGCAACAGCAGCCTGTGGGTACTTTCCTTCCTTATTTAAAACCATACCGAGCCCGTTGAACGGAGCCGGAAATCTGGAGTCAAGCTCTATGGACCGATTGAAATGTTCCTCAGCCTCGGGGTAACGGTCCTGATTAAACAGGGCAAAGGCGAGGTTATTGTGAGCTTCGGCATAATTGGGAACAAGTTTGATGGCTTCTTTGAGTGCAGCTTCTGCTTCCTGATATCGTTTCAGCTCGTTCAATGTCTGGCCCAGCCCCTGGTGAGCAATGTAGTAATTCGGATCGATTCTGATAGCTTGCCTGAACTCAGTTTCAGCCTCAGGAAATTTCCCCTGGTTCCCCAGGGCCTGGCCCAGGTCATTATGAACAACTGCTGAATTCGGAGTGATTTTGAGAGCTTCTCGGAACTCAATCTCGGCTTCGGCATACTTCCGATCGTTAGCTAAGGTGAGGCCCAGATTGTGATGCATGGTGCTGGTACCACTCGATGTCCTACTGATGAGATTCTGCACCGTAAACCAAATCGCACCAACCAGCAGCGCGCTGATCACAACTATACTCGCAATCCTGAATGCCGATAGCCAGCGTTTAGGCTTGGCACGTTCAGTTGGCGTCAACGGTTCTGAAGGGCTTTCGCTTGGTGATACTTGCTGCAAGACGGTGTGATTGGAGTCGGCAGTATTTGGCTGCTCCTCGGTCGCAATCCCGAGTTCGTGCGCGCGTTTTTGTAAGGAAGCTACCAGGCGTTCGAATCCGTTTGCCTCGTATAGATTGACCCACTGCCACTCAGACAAGCGATCCGGCACCTTACAGTTTTCAAGTCTGACCGGAATCAGAAATATGGTTCCTTCGGGTTGTTCATCAGCCGCGTCAAGCGCGAACTTGATCTCTTTCTGTACGTACCCCTTCTTGTTAATTGAGCCGGATGACAAGCATATGAGCACCACGTCGCTCTCGTGTACTGCCTTTGGAATTTCTCTTTGCCAGAATTGTCCTGGCAATAAATCGATTTCATCCAGCCAGAGGTGAAATGCAGGCCTCATGAGTCGGGATGAGAGAGCGCGGACCACATCTTTGTCGCCAGAGGAATGACAGAGGAAAACACGCAATCGGCGAGGCAAAGCGGAGGGTTCAGTCATACGGCGGCATTTTACACTCCAGGGCAGGTTGCACGTGAGAAAAACTGATAATGGGCCATAATTTCCAGGTTGCACGGCCACAGCGCCTTTCTCTATCTATTGACAACCGCTCTTATTCGGCATAGAAGTATCGTACATTCTCATTTGTTCCCCCCGACGGTGAAGAGTCTCCACATCCCGCGCCCAATCACCTCCTAATCACCAAGGAGTTTCTATGCACTCAGCTCGTAAAATCCAATGCGGTGTCGGACTCTTTTTTCTGTTGCTGTGCATGGCGCGCGTGGGCGCTGCACAGACTTGCGCTTCGCCATGGAATTCAACGTCGGTCTATACGGCCGGCATGACGGCGAGCCTTAACGGGATCAACTACACGGCAAATTTCTGGACGCAGGGTCAAAGCCCGGCCACTAACAATGGCGGGCCTGGCAGTGGCCAGCCATGGACCAGCAATGGACCGTGTAGTGGATCGGGTGGTGGAGGCGGTGGCGGTTCATGCGCGTCAACCTGGAACAGTACCAGTGTTTACACTGCCGGCATGACGGCAAGTCTTAACGGCGTGAACTATCAGGCTAATTTTTGGACACAGGGCCAGAACCCTTCGACAAATAACGGTGGGCCAGGAAGTGGTGCGCCCTGGACCATCATCGGAACCTGCAGTGCCTGCACTACAGTTCCCAGCGTGCCTACAGGACTACAAGCCTCTGGAACTACAAGTAACAGCACGAACCTGAGTTGGACCGCTTCGACGGTAGCCGTCAACTGCGTCTTAACCGGCTACACTGTTTTTAGAAACGGTGTTGCGATTGGCACTACAAACAGCCCCAACATGTCAGTCACCGGCTTGTCTCCCGTGACTACTTACAGTTTCAGGGTTGCAGCAACAGACGCTGCGGGAAGTTCCGCACAGAGCACTGCGATCAACGTAACCACTTTGAATGGTCCACCTCCGCCGCCGCCATCCGCGAAAGTGTTCGCGCCGTATGTGGACATGGGCCTTACGGTTGATTGGCAGCTCGCAAACATTCAGCAGCAATCGGGAATCAAGGTCTTTACCATGGGATTCGTAGTTGGTAATGGCGGCTGCACGCCCACCTGGGGCGGGGTCGGAGCCACGGTGGCGAATGACACGCTGCCCAATGGCACAACAATACTTTCGCAGGTCCAGGCCATACGTGCTGCCGGCGGCGATGTGATCATCTCCTTTGGCGGCGCTTCGGGGACTGAGCTGGCACAGGGATGTACGACCGTGAGTAGTCTGCAAGCTGCTTACCAGGCGGTGCTCACGAAATACAGCGTCAACTCCAGCACACCGGTGCGACTCGACTTCGATATCGAAGGAGGAGCGACTACTGACCAGGCCTCGATCACACGTCGCAATCAGGCGTTGAAGAACCTCAAGAGCGCGAATCCAGGTCTCGTTATCTCCTACACTCTGCCGGTTCTGCCCACGGGATTAGTGCAGAGCGGTGTAAACATTCTGAATAGCGTGAAAGCTGATGGCCTTAGCCTGAACGTCGTCAATGTCATGGCCATGGACTACGGCTCGGCCAACGACAATGGCGGTCAGATGGGGCTCAGTGCTCAACAAGCCGCGAGCAACACTCATAACCAGGTAGTGGCGGCCGGCTTGAGCGCGACTATCGGAGTGACTCCGATGATCGGTGTGAACGACACCAACACCGAGATCTTTCAATTGAGCGATGCGCAATCGCTGTTGAACTTCGCGAATGCAAACAGCTACATCACCCGAATCGCGATGTGGTCTGTAGCGCGTGATAACGGCAGTTGTGCCGGGCAGGGCTTTGCTTCGCCTACTTGTAGCGGCATTTCGCAGAGCAATTGGGCGTTCTCGAATATATTCAAGCCGTTTCACTGATTAATGGATCCCACTCGCGGCGGAGGAGGCCGTAGAAGAGTGCATCCTGGATTTCGCCGTTAACGTGCCAGCGTTCGCGCAGGAAGCCCTCGCGTTGAAAGCCGAGCCGTTCGAGCGTGCGTATTGAGGCAATGTTGCGTGGATCGACGTCGGCTTCGAGGCGGCGCAGTTTCATCACGTCGAAGGCGTGTGACACCAAAGCCCGAAGCGCTTCGTTCATGTAGCCTTTGCCCCAGTACGCGCGGCTCATTGCATAGCCGAGCTCTGCGCGGCCGTTGTCGAGGTTGAGGTTGAAGAGGGTTGCGGTGCCGATGACGGTGTTGGAGTCGCGTAAAGCGAGTCCCCACTTGAACACGTGATCGCTCTCGTTGCCGTCGGCGATCTCGCGCTGCAACTGTGCCGCAGCTTCTCGGTCCGCGAGTGGAGCAGTGCTCCAGTAACGCATTACGTGGGCATTGGAAAAGATTTCGTAGAGGCTGTCGATGTCGTCTTCGGAAATCCAACGCAGGACTACGCGTGGCGTGGTGATGATGGGGAGTGTTTCGGAATTCATCGGGGGATTATAGCGCCTCTTTGGAGTGCGGCCGCCGCACTCCAAGGAGACGCCTATACAAACTTACTTGTCGTCGTCAGGAGGAATGACGAGCTGCTGGCCGACCTGGATCTTGTCCGGATCGTTCAGCTTGTCGCGGTTTGCGTAGAAGATCCGCATGTACTCGTTCGCGTCACCGTAGAACTGTTTGCTGATCTTCGAGAGGTTGTCGCCACTCTTCACTTCGTACGTCTGGCCACCGGCGCCCTGGCCGCCGCCCGCAGCTGCGCCCATCGCGCGGCTCGAGTCGACAGAGATGTCGGCGGTGATGTCGTCGGCGTTTGGATTGACGAGTTTGATCTGATCCCAGAATTTGTTCTTCGCCTCTTCCGACGGCGCGATCGCTCGGATAAAGAGTTTATTGTCTTGCACGTGCAGGTTTAGAAATTGGATCCGTTCATTGTCGGCTGTCGTGAGAACGGTTTGATACTTTTGTTTGAGCTCGTTGAAGCGCTGCTGGGCACCTTGCTGCTGCTGGGCTTCCGACGCGCCGCGTCCGAACATTTTGTCAAAGAGTCCCATGATAATTTCCTTTCAATCTTGTAGTGATTAAGCCCTGTAGGGGAATTAAAGAGGGAAATTTCGCAGGGGTTGAGGAATACTACTTACTAAATTTTGCGAAAATGTCTTCGAATTAACTCAACTCTCTTTGATCAATCGATCGACGCAGGAGCAGGAAGACCTCCTGCTCCTGCTAAGTGCTGCTGTTTACTGCTGCGTCGTCGTGCTCCTCGATGGTTCGCCGAGGTCGTACTCCGGTTTCGGAACGCCCATGATCCACTTGTCGAACCAACCGACAATGTGTTCCAACCGCTCGATGCGATGCCACGGTTGGCCGGAACGCGACAACTCGTGCGACTCGTTCGGAAAGCGCACCATCACTGTCGGAATCTTCCGATACTTCAACGCGCGAAACATTGCTTCACCGCCCGGACCGGTCGGCGTGCGCCAGTCTGCTTCACCGAGAATCAACATCAACGGCGTCTGGATCTTGTTGACGTAAGTGATTGGCGAACGGCGTACGTAGTCTTGCGGATCTTCAAACGGCGGCGCCTTGAACCACGATGGTTGGAAGAGCGTGAAGTCGGCCGTGTACCACCAGTCAGACCAACTCGCGATGTCGCGTTGCGAAACGGCGGCCGCGAAGCGCGTCGTCTGTGTGATGGTCCAGTTTGTCAGCAACCCGCCGCCGCTGCCGCCCGTCACACCCATCTTCTTATCATCGATGTAACCACGCCGTATCAACTCGTCGACGCCCGCCATCAAGTCTTTGTAATCATCGCCAGGATAGTTGTGCTGGATGATGTTTCCAAACTCCTGCCCGTAGCTCGTACTGCCACGCGGGTTTGGATAAAGCACGACGTAACCTTTCGCCGCCATCCACTGAAACTCGTGATCGAAGACAAACCCGTAAGCGGCGTGTGGTCCACCATGAATGTTCAGAATCAACGGGTACTTCTTGTTCGCATCGAAATCGGGTGGTTTCTGAATCCATGCCTGGATCTTCTTGCCGTCAAAGCTTGTGTGCCAGATTTCCTCGGGCTCGGTGAGATTCAGTTTTGAAAACAGCTCGTCGTTGAGACGCGTCAGTTGTTTTGGCTGGCCGCCGGGCTTGTCGAGCCAGAAGAGATCGCCGATGCGAGTCGGAGTCGAGATCAGAAGCACAAACTTCGACGCATCAGGCAATGCGCGGAAGTTAACCACAGCCTGATTGCCGGTTGTGACGTCTGACTCCCGTCCACTGGCAACATCAAACGATCCGACATTCGCTTTGCCCTCCTTGACGTAAAGCATGTTGATGCTGCGTCCATCCGACGACCACACGGGTATGTTGCCGCCACCGCCTCTCGGTGCAACGTTGTCGCCAGTCAATCCGCCGCCGACGTCGAAATCAAAATCGGCAGTGAGGTTTCGTGGCTTGGCATTCGTCGCGAGATCCATCACCCAGAGATCAGGCTGCGAATAAGAACGCACGGGCTGGCTGACTGAAGCGATGAAAGCGAGCTGCTTGCCGTCAGGGCTCACGCTGTATCCGCCCGCGCCCATGTCAAACGAAGTGAGTTTTGAAGGCTCGCCGCCGGTTACTGCAATCGAGTAAAGATCGGTGCGCGGCAGTTCGTAATAAGGTTCGTCGGTAAAGTCAGTATCGAAATAGAGTCGCGAGCTGTCCTTCGCCCAGACCGCGCCGCCGTCGTCGAAGTGGCCGCGCGTTAACTGTTTTGGAGTGACTTTTTCGTCGCCTGTCTTCGGCGCGTTGACGACCCAGATGTGCTGCGGATGTTTGAAGTCGAGATAGCCGGTGCCGTTCGCACGATACACCGCGCGATTGATGACGCGCACGTCGCTCTCGCGTTCGGGTAGACTCGGGCTCGCGCCCGGGCTTGGACTCGGACTTGGTTCAGCTTTACTTTTTTCTGCTTTCGCGAGTTCTTCCGCGGTGGCGGAGTTGTAGAAAGCGATCATCTTGCCGTCAGGCGACCACTGCGGTCCACCGGCGCCGCGCGGCAGAGTCGTGAACTGAAACGGCTCTCCACCCGCCATCGCCAACATGAACAACTGCGCCGATTCGACGCGGCCACTGACCTCCGGAACACGCACGAAAGCGAGATACTTTCCGTCGGGCGACCAGCGCGGCGTCGTATCGCGTGGTCCATTGGTTAACTGGCGTGTTTCGCCAGTCGCGGTAGACACGATCCAGAGCGCGGTGTTGTAACCGTCCTTCTTGTCATTCACCGTTACGCGCACGAACGCGACGTGCGAACCGTCTGGCGAGACTTGCGAATCGCCAATCCAGACGAAGTTGAAGAGATCCTTTTCAGTGATGTTGCGTTTCTGCGCGACTGCAGGTGCGATCAGGAAGACGACAGTAATCAGGAGCAGCGAGACACGAAAGCGCATGATGTTTTCCTTTCGGGACGGTGTGGCAGCGCGGGTATTCTACTAGAAGCCTGCGACGCACGCGAAGGCATACAACCAGTTCTAAGAAACCTTAGGATACAATTCTCGAAAGGAGACAAGTATGTGGAAAAACCTCGGCGGCCGCCTGGTCGCAGCAACGATTTTATTATTTGCAGCATTGAGCGTTGAGCCTCTCGGCGCCTTCGCACAGACCAAGTCCCAAAACGATTTAGATTTGACGACGGCTTATAATGACGCGATTTATGATGCGTCGGTTTACAAGTTCTCTAATCTTAGGCCATTGAAGAGACTCGACTTCAATCCCCAAACGCATACCGCTCGCGTTGTGACCCTTACCTCTTTCGCATATACGCTGGGAGTGACGAAACCGCTGTCTGTCGACGTGTGGGTGACGGCAGTACCGGAGGTATGGGGCATCCGAATTCGTGATCCCGCGAGGGTCCGTCGTGACGGTGGAAGAGATTATCCCATACGAAACGTACTGTAAGTCGAGATAATCTCAATCTTATTCAAGAGTCATGCGAAGTCAGCGTGAGCCATCGCTGCGTTTGATGAATCGTTATTTGCTCTAGCGGATCGGTGGGCGAGTAACGCGACTGGTAATCCCACTAGAAGAGCGTGGCCGATGAGCTCTGTGATCAGAATTGGTAGACGCGGCAGAGTCCCTCTCGCACCAATAGCTGAGAGCGGTGTGATTATGTACTTCATTCCAAAATACGCTACCACTCCATAAATCAATCCACTAACAACCGGATGGCGAATTAAAACCGGCAATACAAGGGTCGCGAGATAGTAAACGGCGGCAATGCACGTCGCAACCAGGAAATGAAGAAGGATGCCGAGTAAGAAAGTTGGTACTCCACCCGCATACGCTCTTGGTCTGCCAAGGACTCCAGCAGCCACAGTCTGAAAAATCCTCAGTATTGGAACACCTAAAATCAAGCCATAAAACGTGAAAGCAAATGTCAGGTCAAACAAACCAATGAGCAGGCCACCCAAAGGTATGGTGTCGATGGCACGTGCACGTGCTACGAAGGCATTATTGCTTGTCATACGCACCTCGGCTTCTTTGTGCGACCCCCGACTCGCAGCGTTTCCATGGTTGAAGGTCTCTTTTCCGCCACGACACACACTGCCAGTGCGGGGATCACACAAAGGTCTTCAATTCAGACCGCTTAGTCTGACTTCCGGTTTCTCAGTTGTGAATCAATATGTGACGAGCATCGATTCGGCGTGACGTAACACGTCAGATTGATGACGACTGTAACCGAGTTGCCTCAGAAGCCGTCTTATTCTCACCGGGCTTTAGCCCGGTGCTAAACGCGAGGCATCAGCAGAAAACCGTTTCAACGGTTTTCGCAGTTCGGAAACCGTTAAAACGGTTTCTCAGTAATGTAAGCGCCCTTTCACCGGGCTGAAGCCCGGTGAGAATGAGAAGTAAACCCCGTGAGCATGAGAAGTAAGCCCGGTGAGAATGAGAGCAATCCCTGTAACCATCAGAACTCTTCAGGCGCCTAACTTGATGAACTTTTCGAAATGCTGTCGATAACCGCGACTAAGAGTGTAATGGGCGCCGGTGGATAGCACGACGCGGTACTCCCCTCGTGCCCATGTTTGCACTTCCTTCACACGATTAATATTGACGATCGTGCGTCGATGAATCCGAACAAACATCCGCGGATTAATTTGCGATTCGATGTTGTTCAGAGTGTCACGAAGCAAATGGGACGAGCCGGCGAGACTAAGACGCACGTAGTTGCCCTCAGCTTCAATTGCATCTACATCTTCGGCGCGGACAAAGAAGATCGTCTCACCATTCTTGACGGCGAATCGCTCCAGGTACCTTGCGCCGGCTCGGAGCTCTTGCAGCATGTTGAGGATCCGCGCGGTGTCAGGTTCTTTCGCCCCTTTCATGAAAACCTTTGCGTGATCGACAGCCTCTGCGAAGCGTTTTCGATCGAACGGTTTCGTCAGGTAGTCGACAGCGTGTACATCGAAGGCACGCAGGGCATGCTGATCATACGCTGTAACAAAAATGATTAGAGGGAGTTGCTCAACATTGAGATTTTGCAGAACGTCGAACCCGTCGAGGTCGGGCATCTGTACATCCAGGAAGACGAGGTCCGGGTTATGATTCACAACCGAATCAATTGCTTCCCGTCCATTCCTCGCTTCTCCAATTACTTTAACCTCAGGGTGCTCCTTTAGCAGCTCGCGAATCCGGTCGCGTGCAAGCGGTTCATCGTCAACAATCAAGGCCTTGATCCGCAAACGCTACTCACCTTCGATTTGCACAAATGCAGGAACATCCAATGTCACACTTGCGCCACGCTCTGCAGAGTCTGTGATTTGAAAACTAAAGTCGCTGCCGTAGAACTGTTCCAACCGCGCGCGAGTGTTGCTTATTCCGATTCCCGAACCATTAGATTTCCCTTTCAACCCCGGTCCGTTGTCCTCTACTCGCATGATTAGTCGTTCACCCTCTCGGCGCGCACGGATCGTAATGTGTCCGGGATGTGTTTGTCTCGCCACACCGTGCCTCACCGCGTTTTCCACAATCGGTTGCAGGATCAGATTCGGGACCATCGCCGTTAGGGCATGGCTGTCGATGTCCAACTCGACTGTGAGTCGATCCTGAAAACGGATGTGTTCGATGTCGAGATAACATTTGAGAAACTCCAGCTCTTGTTGAAAATCTACGATCTGTGCGTCTGAGCTTTTCAGGGTGAGTCTGAGAAAGTCTCCGAGCCGGGCGATCATTCTATCTGCGGCTTCGACGTCTTTGTGCAGAAGGGCAGCAATTGAATTGAGCGTATTAAAAAGAAAATGCGGATGGATCTGCATCTTCAGAGCTTGCAATTGCGCCTGGGCCAATTGAGCCGTGAGTCTTGCTGTTTGCGCTTCTCCTTGACGAAGTCCGCGGTAGTAGTAGAGGGCATGGGCAACGACGAGGGTGGTCCAGTAAATCGTCAGGCCCTGGTGGAAGTAATACGCGCTGAATGCGTTGTTGCGCCAGAGTATGGCGAGTGTGGGATTGCGCACCGTGTTAACGTAACCGAGATACCAGACTAATGGCGACGCCGCCGAAATCACAAAACCAGAGAGCACTACACTGGCACCGAGATGAATGAGCACATTCCGTGGAAAATGCTTACGAAGCTCAAATCGTCTTGCCAGCAGGAAGATTAACGGCGACAGCATTCCCCACAAATAAAAGTCAGCCAGATACCCGGAGAGGATTCTTTCCCATGATATCTGGACGTTGTCCTGACGCGCGCCAAGATAAGTACTGAGTGCGAAGGAGACTCCCAGCAAGGTCCACACGCAAAAAAAGAAACACCACCGCAGCCACCAGCGGTGCCTGGCATAGAAACTCAGGGTTCGACGTTGAAACATCACTCAATCAATTCAGTAGTGTTCTTCATCGGTTCGGAGTCAGTAGGAAGCTGAGATTCCTGACTGGGCTCAGTAGGCTCGGCCTCATTGTTCGGCGTCTCGTATACATGTTGCGACGTTGTCGGGCGAGTTGCGGTCATTATATCTGCGAGGTTTAGACTTACCATCACCCTCATAAAGTTTGCCTCATTCATTTTCTGACCAGTTTGAATGAGCGCTTAGCAATCTTGAATAAATAAGTGACGGACGCCAATTTAACGGGTCGAAGGGTGTCAATCTGAGGATGAATTCCCGTACCCACTGGTTTGTCAGGGGCAATCGACAAAAGCCGGGTTCTTTTCAATCATGAATGGCATGGGAATAGAAGTTATAGGATCTGACCATAGATAACCCTTGGTTTTCCACCGTTCGCGCCACTCTATATTCGACGCTCGCGGGTGGTACCAAGTTTCTACGACCATCTGCAAAACATGATAGCCGCGCAAGGGTTTAGAGCCATCATTATCCGAATCGGCGCTAATGTCGCAGGTAAGCACCTGAATAGAACTATACGTTTCACCAGATTTCAAGATGACGAATTGTGACTCGTCTAGAACTGAATCCATGGTCATCCCATCCAGTCCGAAAAAAAATTCCCCTTCAGTCTCATACTTTTTTTTAATCGCATTCTTGAAGTTGCGACTGATCATATAACGTGGTACGGCGGTATTTCTTTTGTCGAGGATGACAGCATTTTTACCCTTATTCGTGAAGTTCAGGCGCAAGGTGAATTGCAGTTGCTCCCCCGAACAGGCCTGTAGTTTGATGGGCTCCATAGTGAATTCCAAATGAGCGTATAGTGGATCTAGACCCTGTGTCATTCTCACTCCACCACCATCGGGACTCGTCTGTGCGTTGACTTTCACAACGAAAGCCAAACACAGTACCACCAAAAAATGCCACCGTTTCATTAGTTCCTCCAAAGTGTCACTGTGCTGAGGTGATCACAAGTCCCTCCGCAACGTCACGAGAGTTACCTGTACCATAGTAATTGGCATTACAACGGCCCCTGCTACGGATTAGGTTGTAATTCCCCGAAGCACGCTGCTCGAATCTTCTCGTTATTAGCCCCAGTTGGTAGATTGTCGTACTGAGAACCGCCGTCATTGTCATACTTTCCATAGATCTTGGTTCTGTGACCAAGTTCGTGTAGTAATATAAAAGCACCGAAGGTTGTGCCAGTGAGTGTAAGGGTCCCCAGCGTGAACGAAGTGGACGGATAACCTTGCACAGTGGATTCTTTGATATTACTTGCGAATGCCAGCTTGCCACCTTGTGCGGTGAAACGACCGCTGTCAAGCGTTACATCCTTGCCTTCGATCTTAGCAATGTTTCCGGTTTTCAAGGTTCCAGGTTTAAAGTTCAACTCGTTGAGCTTCTTAACAGCATTCTTCTCTCCGCCGAAGAGCTTAGCGCATTCGGGATTCTGTAACCGCCTCCTTACTTCGTCAAGTGCGTCGGTTAAAAATTGCTGATTCTGCAGTCCTTCGCGGAAGTTAAGTGATGTTTGACTAAGGTGCCTGGCATTATCGAAAAGGCCGCTTCCGCTCATAATCAGAGTGCTGATGCCGTCATCAAAGCTTCCATTGACGGTCACACTTCCCAAAGTTCCTCCGTTGACCGGCGGAGGATCATCTGGATCCAATCCGCTCGGATCCACGAGGTTTACCGGATCGTTGTTGACATATGCATACCGATTGAACGACTGCGGATCGGTTAAGTCGTAGCTGCCGTCATAAGGATCGGGCTGCTCGAAGCGGCTGGACCAGCGATTGTAGCGCCGGTGCATGGCGTCGTCGCTGCCGATCGCGTCGCGTGTGTAAGTCGTAAACTTCTGCGGCTGGAAGGCCTCGTTGCTGCTGCGATTCGTCTCGCCACCCCAGGGGTCCAGCTCCACCACGCTAACAACAGTTCCAGCACTATTAGTGATGCGCTTGCTCTTTACAAACGGATCCTCATGGACCCAATAAACCCCGGCTTGCTGCACTGCCAACAGCTCGCTACCTAAATAAACATAACCACGCGCCCAATCGCTATTCGCAGCAATTTCGGCCACGATCTGGCCGCCCAGCACACTACTGCGCAGGTAGTAAGTAGTAACTCCATATTCCGTCTTCTTGCCTCGTAGCCGATCGCCGTCGTAGACATTCTGCACGTTGCCAATCGCGCTCGTGGCTTGTTGGCCTGTGGCGTCATAGGTGAAGGCCCAACCGCCGCCAGCGTCAGTCAGATTACCAGCCGAGTCATAGATCATCCCATTCATCTTGTTGTTCGTGAACGTAGCGGTGTATTGCGGATTGGCCCCACCCCAACCAGTGCGCGAGGTCATGTTTCCCCACACATCATAAACATTGTCGTGCATGGCGTATGGTCCATCAGAAGCCCAACTGCTGCCAATGCCCACGTGCGCTCGCGCCGCTGAACCGGTGAACGACGACTGCAATCTCCCGAAAGCATCGTTGTGGAAGCTGCGGTCCAGTGTCGGGTCGTTGAGGTTTTGAGCATAGGTCACGCGTCCGGTGTTCTCGCCAAAGTAGTTGTACGCATAGTTCCAGCCCATCACGCCGGGAATGTTCCACTGCGTCGCGCGCATCCGGTTGTCATATTGCAGTGAGAGGGTGCGGCCGTTGCCGTAGCTCATTTGCTTGAGACCAAAGGCGCGGTACGACAGGCTATTGACGTAACTGGAAACACCGGAGTAGTTGGCACCCGAGACACCCGTGGGCCGGCCCGTCGAGTCGTAGTTATAACCAACCTGTGCGCCCCACGGATTAGTGATCGAAGTTAACTCGCCGGCAAAATTATAAGCGTAGCTCAACATGTATGAGCCGACGCCCGTGAACGTGCGCGTTTCGCTAGTCAGTCGCGAAAGCCGATCGTAGACATAGCTTACCGAACCCAGGCCGTCAGTCATTGACGTGCGATTACCTGCGGCGTCATAGCCAAAGCTGACGTTTGGTGTCGCTGCTACGCCTGCAGGGACGCCAAAGCTGATGCCCGTCACGAGATTCCGGCTGTTGTAACTGAAGTTTGTTGTAGCTCCACGAGCATCTGTGATGGTCTGTATTGTGTCGTTCGCGAAATAACTGTAGGTCGTGACGCCCTGCTCAGGTGTCGTGCGAGTCAGAAGACGCCCATGGCCGTCGTAAGTGAAGCTGCGTATCTGTCCTGTTTGATTGATCTGGGTAAGCTGATCGCGCACGTTGTAACTGTAAGTCGTGGTCGCATAAACACTCTGGTCCCAGTTCAACTCATTAACCTGTTTCAACCTGCCCAGCACGTCCATGGTGAATTTCTGGCGACGACCTCGTTCGTCTCGGACAGTCGTAACTTCGCCACCCGCACAGCCACAGCCACCGTAAGTATTCTCTCGTGTGGCTCCATCAGGCATCGTCGTCAGCGTGGGCCGGCCCTTCCAATCATAAGCCTGCACTGTATAAACCCAGGCGGCATCGTCACCAACCGGCACCCAGCTTCCCGTGATTTCCGTCGGCTTGGTTTGCTGGATGGCGCGTCCCATCACATCGTAGGTCGTGAGTTGTCCGATATAGCCGCCGGTGCTGCCCGGATGGTTGGCAGACTGAGCGGTGATACGACCGGCGCCATCGAAGATTTGGCACGAGTATGCATCGTCACCGGCGGTGTTGACGCTGGAAAAACTCTGCACGTAGTTTGATCCATAGACATAACGCGTGTAAGAGAGTGTAGGTGCAGTGGTCACTTGTATTAATCGCGCTACATTGTCGTAAGTAAAGGTTTGAATCGGACCCTGAGTCTGTCCGGCCGGCGGTGGACCCTGGGTTCGTGTCACCGCACCTAAGTCAAAGTTGTACTGCACCGTCGATGAGAAGTTATCGGCGTCGGTGACGGTGGTGGGATAAGCAAACGTGTTGTGGTTGGTAGTATCAGAAAACGAATCCTGGTAACTGAAGTTCGTCTGGCGCCACAGGTGATCGCGTGTGAAAGCCAGCGACCCGTTGGTGTTGTAACCATACTTATATTCTGTCGCTTTGCCTGCCGTGTTTTCAGGATCTGTGAGATCGTAACGCAAAACCAGCACGAGATTGGCACGACCTGCCACGAAATTAATGTCGTAGCTGCTGTCGTGCTGAACGGCATTCTGCGGGGTAGCGACGAGAAGTTCCGAAGTGGCGGGCCAGTCGTAGTCGAACCAGGTTTTACTAGCCAACGCGCCGCCGCCGTCATAAACCGACCGTAACGACGGTAGTCCGATGATGCGCCGATTTATGTATGCAGAATCGAATCGATAGTCTGTGTGAGTGCGGCGCAGAACCGTGCTTCCATTGGCTTCATATTCGTAAACGTCACTCGGCAAACTGCACAGGGATCCACTTGGCAACGAAAATGTCGTGTAAGTGATGGTTGTCCTGCGGCGATTGCCTTCAGCGTCATAAATGTTTGTTTCAGTGATGCGTGGGTTCTTCTGATAACTTAAGCCCGTGTCGTCCTGCGTCCAGCTAAGCGTGGTCCATTTCTTCTTTACACCGCCGGACCAGATCTCGGTCATGGTCGTGAGTCCTGTCTGCCAGCCTGACGTGGCAAAGAACTCTTTGTAAATCGTGCCATCTGGCGTTGTCTGCTGCGACCATGAGCCATCACCAGCGACGCTGTAGTTCGTCGTGGCTTCTTCGCTTATGGCCGGCGACCCGTCGGTATCGCCGTTCCACAGCTTTGCCCACTCGCGTCGAGCAGTAACTCTCGGACACTCCGTCTGCCCGGCGGCGGTGTTCAGGTTGTGATAGATGTAATTGAGAATTCCGCCGTCTGGTCCATAGTGTTTGATCTGCGCGACCTGTGCGAACGCCTCGTTGTAGTCGAATACAAAGTATGAACCGTCGAGCAGCGTCACCTGTTTTAGTACGGTGGTGTAGTTGTTGTTTGGACCATTAATCCTTAAGCCACCACCAAAAGCGGGCGCGACGTAAGCCTGGCCGTAAATAAACGTGGCCCAATCACGATCGATCCCGCCAGCCCAGGTTTGCCGGATTGCCTGGAGGTTACCGTCGGCGCCGTAGACGAATGTAATCACCCGTCCAAGCGTATCCGTGATCGACATCAAGTGACCGTTACTGGTGTTATAACTGGCCGAGATGTAATTCCCGTTGCGATCTTTAATCTTCGTGCAACGATACTCGCTGTTGTTCGTCACGGGCACGAAGGTGAGTTGGGTGCCATCGTTCGTGCGCAGCAACATCGAATCTTGATTGCTTGCGTCCAGTTGTGTGTAGCTGCTGTCCTGCGACTCATAAATGTTCGACGTACCAACCTGACGCAGCTCAACACGCCCGCCTGACGGCGTAACCAGTATGTACGCATAGATCCCTGTCTGCGAATTCAGGAATCGCTGTTGCAACGTGGGCAGACCGAGACGAAAACCTGGCGCAGGTGTGCCAAGATCTGCGTTGAACTTCATAAACGAACCGTCTTTGGTCCAAACGAGCGAATTGTAGGAAAGCGTGAGATTGAGGTCCATACCCGCGCGCCCCGCAAGCAAAACAAGCGGCAGACTCCAGTTGTAATTACGCGAACCAGGATTGACACCTGGTTGTCCTGTTTCATTAACCGGACGGCGACGTGCGGTCGAGAAGTTTGGGTCACCAGTCGGATAATTGCCGGCGCCTCCGCCGCCACCCTGTGGGTCGCAGTCTGCACACGGCAGGTTGGCTTGAATCGGAGCCGTGGTTTTCGGTGATTGCGGCGGCGCATTCCGGATCTGGTCCAGGTTTGGCAAATTCGCACCCGGTGTGCCACTAGTCGTTTGTGGAGGCGTGGTCGAGAAGCTTCCGCCCGGTCCGTTGCCGCCGCTGCCGATGCCCGGCGGAACGAAAGACGGTGGTTGGTGCGACGGGCCGTGTAGTTTTGCCAGTGCACCGGCAGCGCTCGCGACGCCGCCGCTCGCTACTTTTCCCGACAGTGACGCAACTTTACGTGCGCCGTCGGAGATTGCGTTCGCAATTAGTCGTGCATTGACTGCCGGACGAGAGGTCTTTAGTAATCCCGCTATGCCACTAACCAATGGCGCGGCTGCTGACGTTCCCGTCACGCTCCAATAGCCGCCACCACGTCGCGTAGTCAGAATGTTTGTTCCCGGTGCGGCAACAGTAACCTTGCGCGCGCTCCAGTTGGACCAGGTGGCCGGTTGATCGAGGTTGTCAATCGCGGCCACCGTGATTAGATCTTTCAAACCGAAGGACGCTGGATAATACGGACTCGTATCCAGATCCTGCCCGCTGTTGCCAGCAGAGCAGATAACTACCACATCGCGCCGCAGGGCGCGTTCAATAGCTTGTTTCAGTGCGAGCGACTCGCCGGTCGTGCCCCATGAAAGATTGATCACATGGGCGCCATGAGCAACTGCGTAATCGATTGCCTCAACAGCATTCGCAACGTCGCCCGTACCGGTGTTATCCAAAACTCGCAGACTCATTAAGCCCGCGCGCCACATGACGCCCGTCACACCCAGTGAGTTGTTGCCTTCCGCAGCAATGATGCCGGCCACAGCCGTGCCGTGTCCCTGTTCGTCTTGAATATTGGAGCTGTCGGCGATGAAGTCCCAGCCGTGCAGATCGCCCTGAGTACCTGGCATGAGATTAAGCCACTGATTGTTGACGAGATCCGGATGAGAGAAGTCAATGCCGCTGTCGATTACGGCAATCACGGTTGAGCGCGCTCCGGTAGTTGTGTTCCACGCGTCAATTGCGTTGATATCTGAACCCACCTGGCCCATGTTGCGCAGGGCCCACTGCTCGTCGAAGCGAGCATCGTTTGGAATCACATCGTCCTTAGCGATCAGAAAGTTGGGCTCGGCAAACTCAACTTGCGGATTCAGTAACAACTCCAGCGCGGCAGTTCGCACGTCGCGGCCGGTTGATATCTTCAATTTCTCAACGCCGGATTCCCCGTGCAGGTCATTCTTCTTTTGAGCACCATGTGCCACGATAATCGCATCTCGATCGCGCTGGGAAACGCCCGCCCGAAATCGGACCAGCAGTTCGCCGTCGCGGTGCGGTGGCGCAGGTTGTTGTGTTGGGTTCACTGTGAATGAGGACGCGGAAATAGTGAAGGGAAGACAAGTTAGGATGACAAGCAGGTACGCGAGGAATACGGTTACGACTACGCGCCAGCGGCAGGTAGAAGAGTGCATGGTAAGGTGCTCCTTGAGTTGAGGATCCGGACGCTGACAGCCTAAGGCTTCTTGTAAACGTAATACACTACGCCACTATAGTCGTCAGTCACGAGAAACGCATCTTTCCCGAAGCTAAAAACATCGGCGGGGCGGCCGTTGATTCGGGGCAATTCGAAGAAGCCGGTGATGAAATCCGTTGACCTGCCGCCAGGGTGGATTCTCACGACTTTATAACCTCGCAGCAGGCTCCTTTTTGTCGAGCCGTGTAACGCGACCAGGAAAGAGTCCGCTAGATCGGTAGCGTTGTTTGCATCGAAGTATTCCAAGCCGAGTGGCGAACTGTGTGCGGGAAACGGCGTCAACGCTTCAGGCACCTTGGTGCAGTCGAACTTCGTCCCGGCGGGATTGAATTTCGGATCCCAATACACTTTTGCCCCAGTCTGATAGCAGTAGGGCCAGCCGTAATTTTTCCCCTCTTCGATGGCGTAGAACGTGTCGGCGGGACGATTGTCGCCGAGATGATCTGAGCCCATGTTGGTCGCGTAAAGCTTGCGGTTGATGTCGGGCGATTGCGGTCATTATATCTGCGAGGTTTAGACTTACCATCACCCTCATAAGATTTGCCTCATTCATTTTTGCTGATCAGTTTGAATGCTTAGCAAGCTTGAATAAATAAGTGACGGACGCCAATTTAACGGGGCGAAGGGTGTCAATCTAGGATGAATTCCCCGTGCGTTTCTACAAAAGAGACCTGCGTGAACTGTAGGTGCTTTTGTTTCGGGTTGATCTAACTACCTGCTCTTTTCTACTCTCAGCGGCATCGGTACTGAAGTAATGTTCGAAGACCACAGATATCCTTCATCGCGCCATTCCTCACGATATGTAGCAGCATCAACGAAGTAGTACCACGTCGCAATTTTGAGCTGTAAGAAGTGGATACCTGGATGCAGATAGCCCTCCGTGTCCCTGGTTCCATCATAAAGTCGCAAGATTAGATCTTTCTTCAGGTTGTATGATTCTCCCGGTTTAAGCGTGATGAAGTCTTCTTTCTTCGGGGCACCCTCCACGCGTATCCCAGCGGTTTGCATCGAGCGCACATCAATGAATGACGAGGACTCATCGTATTCATACTTACTCTCGGTTGCTGCTTTGAGATTTTTGCTAACGAGTTTTCTATATACCAGCGAACTTTTTTTATCGAGCAGGATGGACCGATTTCCAGCGTTTGAATAGGTCAGATTCAGCGTCAAGTGTAACAGCCTGGAGCCCGCCTCCTCTGAGTACCGCTGCTCACTGACGCTGGTCGAGAGTTGTAACTCTGCTTCTGCACTTTGATCGGGGTTTGTCACGACATCCGGAGATTTTTGCGCATCAGCAACTGCAAGACCCAACGCCAAACAGAAAATCATCACAACCCACTTCATCGCTTCTCCTCTCACATCGGTCTCAAAAAATAGCATGCCTTTCTCGCTAACAACCAATGCTTACTGGAATCCAGGTGGCAGCGGCCCTACCGAAGGGGTTATGTCACCAAAGCAGGCTTTTTGAACAGCGCCATTATTCATTACCGTCAAGAAATTAAACGGGTCATTGCCATCAGACGGCAATTTACCCGCTCGGTGGGCTGTTTCATGAGCCAGAACGAATGCGGCTGCCTGAACGTTGTTTAGAGTTATGTAGTAACCTTGTCTGTCGCGCAGATTGAAGCCCACCTGAATGGTCTCAGATCCACTGCTACCCATGAAAAGGCCGTTTGGATCAATGATTACATTCTTCCCTAATATTTCAGCCGCTGCTCCGCCATCAGTTGGTCCAAATGAGAACTTCGTGCCCTTCAGCGCCTTTTCTGCATTCTTGACACCACCAAACAAATCCGCACATGGGTTCTTACCGTTGTTCGCATGTAGCCGTTTCCAGAATTCATTGAATGCATCATTGAATCGGCTCTGTTGATCTGGAGTTGCGTTCTTAACCGTTACAGAGTCCTGCAATCCGCGGCCCTCGCGGAAGTTAAGTGATGTTTGACTAAGGTGCCTGCCATTATCGAAAAGGCCGCTTCCGCTCATAATCAGGGCGCTAATGCCGTCATCAAAGCTTCCATTGACGGTCACACTTCCCAAAGTTCCTCCGTTGACCGGCGGAGGATCATCTGGATCCAATCCGCTCGGATCCACGAGGTTTACCGGATCGTTGTTGACATATGCATACCGATTGAACGACTGCGGATCGGTTAAGTCGTAGCTGCCGTCATAAGGATCGGGCTGCTCGAAGCGGCTGGACCAGCGATTGTAGCGCCGGTGCATGGCGTCGTCGCTGCCGATCGCGTCGCGTGTGTAAGTCGTAAACTTCTGCGGCTGGAAGGCCTCGTTGCTGCTGCGATTCGTCTCGCCACCCCAGGGGTCCAGCTCCACCACGCTAACAACAGTTCCAGCACTATTAGTGATGCGCTTGCTCTTTACAAACGGATCCTCATGGACCCAATAAACCCCGGCTTGCTGCACTGCCAACAGCTCGCTACCTAAATAAACATAACCACGCGCCCAATCGCTATTCGCAGCAATTTCGGCCACGATCTGGCCGCCCAGCACACTACTGCGCAGGTAGTAAGTAGTAACTCCATATTCCGTCTTCTTGCCTCGTAGCCGATCGCCGTCGTAGACATTCTGCACGTTGCCAATCGCGCTCGTGGCTTGTTGGCCTGTGGCGTCATAGGTGAAGGCCCAACCGCCGCCAGCGTCAGTCAGATTACCAGCCGAGTCATAGATCATCCCATTCATCTTGTTGTTCGTGAACGTAGCGGTGTATTGCGGATTGGCCCCACCCCAACCAGTGCGCGAGGTCATGTTTCCCCACACATCATAAACATTGTCGTGCATGGCGTATGGTCCATCAGAAGCCCAACTGCTGCCAATGCCCACGTGCGCTCGCGCCGCTGAACCGGTGAACGACGACTGCAATCTCCCGAAAGCATCGTTGTGGAAGCTGCGGTCCAGTGTCGGGTCGTTGAGGTTTTGAGCATAGGTCACGCGTCCGGTGTTCTCGCCAAAGTAGTTGTACGCATAGTTCCAGCCCATCACGCCGGGAATGTTCCACTGCGTCGCGCGCATCCGGTTGTCATATTGCAGTGAGAGGGTGCGGCCGTTGCCGTAGCTCATTTGCTTGAGACCAAAGGCGCGGTACGACAGGCTATTGACGTAACTGGAAACACCGGAGTAGTTGGCACCCGAGACACCCGTGGGCCGGCCCGTCGAGTCGTAGTTATAACCAACCTGTGCGCCCCACGGATTAGTGATCGAAGTTAACTCGCCGGCAAAATTATAAGCGTAGCTCAACATGTATGAGCCGACGCCCGTGAACGTGCGCGTTTCGCTAGTCAGTCGCGAAAGCCGATCGTAGACATAGCTTACCGAACCCAGGCCGTCAGTCATTGACGTGCGATTACCTGCGGCGTCATAGCCAAAGCTGACGTTTGGTGTCGCTGCTACGCCTGCAGGGACGCCAAAGCTGATGCCCGTCACGAGATTCCGGCTGTTGTAACTGAAGTTTGTTGTAGCTCCACGAGCATCTGTGATGGTCTGTATTGTGTCGTTCGCGAAATAACTGTAGGTCGTGACGCCCTGCTCAGGTGTCGTGCGAGTCAGAAGACGCCCATGGCCGTCGTAAGTGAAGCTGCGTATCTGTCCTGTTTGATTGATCTGGGTAAGCTGATCGCGCACGTTGTAACTGTAAGTCGTGGTCGCATAAACACTCTGGTCCCAGTTCAACTCATTAACCTGTTTCAACCTGCCCAGCACGTCCATGGTGAATTTCTGGCGACGACCTCGTTCGTCTCGGACAGTCGTAACTTCGCCACCCGCACAGCCACAGCCACCGTAAGTATTCTCTCGTGTGGCTCCATCAGGCATCGTCGTCAGCGTGGGCCGGCCCTTCCAATCATAAGCCTGCACTGTATAAACCCAGGCGGCATCGTCACCAACCGGCACCCAGCTTCCCGTGATTTCCGTCGGCTTGGTTTGCTGGATGGCGCGTCCCATCACATCGTAGGTCGTGAGTTGTCCGATATAGCCGCCGGTGCTGCCCGGATGGTTGGCAGACTGAGCGGTGATACGACCGGCGCCATCGAAGATTTGGCACGAGTATGCATCGTCACCGGCGGTGTTGACGCTGGAAAAACTCTGCACGTAGTTTGATCCATAGACATAACGCGTGTAAGAGAGTGTAGGTGCAGTGGTCACTTGTATTAATCGCGCTACATTGTCGTAAGTAAAGGTTTGAATCGGACCCTGAGTCTGTCCGGCCGGCGGTGGACCCTGGGTTCGTGTCACCGCACCTAAGTCAAAGTTGTACTGCACCGTCGATGAGAAGTTATCGGCGTCGGTGACGGTGGTGGGATAAGCAAACGTGTTGTGGTTGGTAGTATCAGAAAACGAATCCTGGTAACTGAAGTTCGTCTGGCGCCACAGGTGATCGCGTGTGAAAGCCAGCGACCCGTTGGTGTTGTAACCATACTTATATTCTGTCGCTTTGCCTGCCGTGTTTTCAGGATCTGTGAGATCGTAACGCAAAACCAGCACGAGATTGGCACGACCTGCCACGAAATTAATGTCGTAGCTGCTGTCGTGCTGAACGGCATTCTGCGGGGTAGCGACGAGAAGTTCCGAAGTGGCGGGCCAGTCGTAGTCGAACCAGGTTTTACTAGCCAACGCGCCGCCGCCGTCATAAACCGACCGTAACGACGGTAGTCCGATGATGCGCCGATTTATGTATGCAGAATCGAATCGATAGTCTGTGTGAGTGCGGCGCAGAACCGTGCTTCCATTGGCTTCATATTCGTAAACGTCACTCGGCAAACTGCACAGGGATCCACTTGGCAACGAAAATGTCGTGTAAGTGATGGTTGTCCTGCGGCGATTGCCTTCAGCGTCATAAATGTTTGTTTCAGTGATGCGTGGGTTCTTCTGATAACTTAAGCCCGTGTCGTCCTGCGTCCAGCTAAGCGTGGTCCATTTCTTCTTTACACCGCCGGACCAGATCTCGGTCATGGTCGTGAGTCCTGTCTGCCAGCCTGACGTGGCAAAGAACTCTTTGTAAATCGTGCCATCTGGCGTTGTCTGCTGCGACCATGAGCCATCACCAGCGACGCTGTAGTTCGTCGTGGCTTCTTCGCTTATGGCCGGCGACCCGTCGGTATCGCCGTTCCACAGCTTTGCCCACTCGCGTCGAGCAGTAACTCTCGGACACTCCGTCTGCCCGGCGGCGGTGTTCAGGTTGTGATAGATGTAATTGAGAATTCCGCCGTCTGGTCCATAGTGTTTGATCTGCGCGACCTGTGCGAACGCCTCGTTGTAGTCGAATACAAAGTATGAACCGTCGAGCAGCGTCACCTGTTTTAGTACGGTGGTGTAGTTGTTGTTTGGACCATTAATCCTTAAGCCACCACCAAAAGCGGGCGCGACGTAAGCCTGGCCGTAAATAAACGTGGCCCAATCACGATCGATCCCGCCAGCCCAGGTTTGCCGGATTGCCTGGAGGTTACCGTCGGCGCCGTAGACGAATGTAATCACCCGTCCAAGCGTATCCGTGATCGACATCAAGTGACCGTTACTGGTGTTATAACTGGCCGAGATGTAATTCCCGTTGCGATCTTTAATCTTCGTGCAACGATACTCGCTGTTGTTCGTCACGGGCACGAAGGTGAGTTGGGTGCCATCGTTCGTGCGCAGCAACATCGAATCTTGATTGCTTGCGTCCAGTTGTGTGTAGCTGCTGTCCTGCGACTCATAAATGTTCGACGTACCAACCTGACGCAGCTCAACACGCCCGCCTGACGGCGTAACCAGTATGTACGCATAGATCCCTGTCTGCGAATTCAGGAATCGCTGTTGCAACGTGGGCAGACCGAGACGAAAACCTGGCGCAGGTGTGCCAAGATCTGCGTTGAACTTCATAAACGAACCGTCTTTGGTCCAAACGAGCGAATTGTAGGAAAGCGTGAGATTGAGGTCCATACCCGCGCGCCCCGCAAGCAAAACAAGCGGCAGACTCCAGTTGTAATTACGCGAACCAGGATTGACACCTGGTTGTCCTGTTTCATTAACCGGACGGCGACGTGCGGTCGAGAAGTTTGGGTCACCAGTCGGATAATTGCCGGCGCCTCCGCCGCCACCCTGTGGGTCGCAGTCTGCACACGGCAGGTTGGCTTGAATCGGAGCCGTGGTTTTCGGTGATTGCGGCGGCGCATTCCGGATCTGGTCCAGGTTTGGCAAATTCGCACCCGGTGTGCCACTAGTCGTTTGTGGAGGCGTGGTCGAGAAGCTTCCGCCCGGTCCGTTGCCGCCGCTGCCGATGCCCGGCGGAACGAAAGACGGTGGTTGGTGCGACGGGCCGTGTAGTTTTGCCAGTGCACCGGCAGCGCTCGCGACGCCGCCGCTCGCTACTTTTCCCGACAGTGACGCAACTTTACGTGCGCCGTCGGAGATTGCGTTCGCAATTAGTCGTGCATTGACTGCCGGACGAGAGGTCTTTAGTAATCCCGCTATGCCACTAACCAATGGCGCGGCTGCTGACGTTCCCGTCACGCTCCAATAGCCGCCACCACGTCGCGTAGTCAGAATGTTTGTTCCCGGTGCGGCAACAGTAACCTTGCGCGCGCTCCAGTTGGACCAGGTGGCCGGTTGATCGAGGTTGTCAATCGCGGCCACCGTGATTAGATCTTTCAAACCGAAGGACGCTGGATAATACGGACTCGTATCCAGATCCTGCCCGCTGTTGCCAGCAGAGCAGATAACTACCACATCGCGCCGCAGGGCGCGTTCAATAGCTTGTTTCAGTGCGAGCGACTCGCCGGTCGTGCCCCATGAAAGATTGATCACATGGGCGCCATGAGCAACTGCGTAATCGATTGCCTCAACAGCATTCGCAACGTCGCCCGTACCGGTGTTATCCAAAACTCGCAGACTCATTAAGCCCGCGCGCCACATGACGCCCGTCACACCCAGTGAGTTGTTGCCTTCCGCAGCAATGATGCCGGCCACAGCCGTGCCGTGTCCCTGTTCGTCTTGAATATTGGAGCTGTCGGCGATGAAGTCCCAGCCGTGCAGATCGCCCTGAGTACCTGGCATGAGATTAAGCCACTGATTGTTGACGAGATCCGGATGAGAGAAGTCAATGCCGCTGTCGATTACGGCAATCACGGTTGAGCGCGCTCCGGTAGTTGTGTTCCACGCGTCAATTGCGTTGATATCTGAACCCACCTGGCCCATGTTGCGCAGGGCCCACTGCTCGTCGAAGCGAGCATCGTTTGGAATCACATCGTCCTTAGCGATCAGAAAGTTGGGCTCGGCAAACTCAACTTGCGGATTCAGTAACAACTCCAGCGCGGCAGTTCGCACGTCGCGGCCGGTTGATATCTTCAATTTCTCAACGCCGGATTCCCCGTGCAGGTCATTCTTCTTTTGAGCACCATGTGCCACGATAATCGCATCTCGATCGCGCTGGGAAACGCCCGCCCGAAATCGGACCAGCAGTTCGCCGTCGCGGTGCGGTGGCGCAGGTTGTTGTGTTGGGTTCACTGTGAATGAGGACGCGGAAATAGTGAAGGGAAGACAAGTTAGGATGACAAGCAGGTACGCGAGGAATACGGTTACGACTACGCGCCAGCGGCAGGTAGAAGAGTGCATGGTAAGGTGCTCCTTGAGTTGAGGATCCGGACGCTGACAGCCTAAGGCTTCTTGTAAACGTAATACACTACGCCACTATAGTCGTCAGTCACGAGAAACGCATCTTTCCCGAAGCTAAAAACATCGGCGGGGCGGCCGTTGATTCGGGGCAATTCGAAGAAGCCGGTGATGAAATCCGTTGACCTGCCGCCAGGGTGGATTCTCACGACTTTATAACCTCGCAGCAGGCTCCTTTTTGTCGAGCCGTGTAACGCGACCAGGAAAGAGTCCGCTAGATCGGTAGCGTTGTTTGCATCGAAGTATTCCAAGCCGAGTGGCGAACTGTGTGCGGGAAACGGCGTCAACGCTTCAGGCACCTTGGTGCAGTCGAACTTCGTCCCGGCGGGATTGAATTTCGGATCCCAATACACTTTTGCCCCAGTCTGATAGCAGTAAGGCCAGCCGTAATTCTTCCCGTCTTCGATGGCGTAGAACGTGTCGGCCGGACGATTGTCGCCGAGGTGATCTGAGCCCATGTTGGTCGCGTAAAGCTTGCTCCTGGTCCAACGAAGACCGACCGCGTTGCGCAAGCCGCGTGCGATGTAACGCTGGCCCGTGCCGTCAGGATTCATCTCCAGAATTGAGGCGCGAACTTCTTCCTTCTCCTCGCACGCGTTGCAACTGCTCCCGACCGACACGTAGATCTTTCCGTTGCCGCCGACGATCACCGTGCGTGTCAAGTGCCAACCGCCGTACTTGTAACCGAGCCCGTAATCAGGAAATGTCGCGAGCACCTGCGGCTCGCCGGAAGGCGCGTCCTTGCCCGCTTCATAGCGATAGCGAACGAGTCGATCGGTTAAAGCGAGATAGAACCAGTCTATTCCGTTTCGATCGGTGTAAAAGGCGACGCTGTTTGGATTGCGCAAGCCGGACATGTACTTCGTCACTTTTTTGAACCGGCGCGTGGCGCGATCGAATTGATCAAGAATGTAGACCACGCCGCGACGATTGTCGGCGAGGCTGTACATGTCGGTGACGAAGAGCCGGTTGTCCGGACTCAGCGTCATGAACCGGACGCGTTTGAGACCTTCCGCGGCGACGCTGATCTCGTAACCGTCAGGTAAGTTCAGCTCAAACGACTTTCCGTTCGCTAAGGAGATCGGATGTGGCGTTAGTTTTTGGGCTGTGGCTGTGGAATGAAGGAACAATACCAGGAGCGCGATGTGTGCGAGTCTTCTCGATGGTGTCATCGGCGAGCAAAATAACACAAGCCACAGATAAACGTGGATGAAGACAGATTAAATCCGTGTTTATCTGTGGCCTGACTGCTGTGTAAGTATAAAGTGCGCTCCGAGGAGCACCACGCTGCAACGCCGCGCGCGTCGCTACATGGCACCCCGACGGAGTTGAACGAAGCCAAAAGGCTCCTCACAAATAATAAACACTTGAGCCGCAAAGTTATTCCCGGGAATTTTCTTTGCGATGGCGTGTTACTCCTCTAGAATGCTGAGGGTCGAACTCCCAGACTCATGGACACCCACGTTAACAAGGTCGGTTTTTGCCAGGCTGCGCTCGAGCACCTCGATGCGCTCTACGGCTATGCCATGACCTTAACGCGCGACATGACTGAGGCTGAAGACCTGGTGCAGGAGACTTATCTGCGGGCCGCAAGCGCAGTTAACCGGCCGAATGGCGATAGCAATCTGAAAGGCTGGTTGTTCGTCATCATGCGCAATGCGTGGCTGAATCAGTTGCGTCACAAGAACAGCGGACCGCGTTTCGTCGATCTCGAGCCGAACGAACAGCCGGTCGACGAAACGCAGGAGACTCCGCACGTCGTTTATTTACGGAAGCTGGAACGGGAGCAGGTGCGGGAAGCAATTGAGAGTTTGCCTGACGCTTATCGCGAGATCGTTGTTTTGCGCGACATCGAAGGATTTAGTTACCAGGAGATCGCGATGGTGCTTAACTGCCCGGCCGGGACGGTGATGTCGCGGCTCGGCCGAGCGCGCGGAAAATTGCGAAAACTTCTTTCGAGCTGGCAAACCAGGACACGTATCAGAGCAGTCTGAAGGAAATGAGGCACTAACGTTTTGAGAAAGTGCGACGACATACGTGGACGATTGACGTTGTATCTCGACAACGAGTTGCAGGGAGACGAGCGTGCGACTGTCGAGGCGCACTTGTCGGAGTGTGAAGCCTGCGCTGCGATCTTCGCAAGAGAGCTCAGTTTTCTCGACACGGTAAGGAAGAGTGGACCGCTGCACGTCGCTTCACCTGAGTTGCGCCACAAGGTCCGGCACATTTTAAACGAAGGACGGCGAGTACCTGAAAAGCCGCGACGCCGGTTTAGGTGGGGTGTCGCGATTGCGGCGGGATTGCTGGTTTTGCTTCTGCCGGTGCTGGTCTGGCGCATCGCCCGGCAAACTGATCCGGCAGTGACGAACCCTTCGAGTTTTGCACTGATGGCAGCCGACACGCACTTACGCCACGTGCGCGGGCAGTTGCCGCTGGAAATGGAATCCGCCGATCCGCAGAAGATTTCCAGGTGGTTTGCAGGCAAGGTGAACTTCAGCGTGCAGCTTCCGAATTATCAGGAGTCGTCCGGGCAAGAGAAGGTTTACACGTTGGAAGGCGCGCGACTTGTCGGGCTTCAGAATGATTACGCCGCCTACGTTGCGTATCGGATGAAGGAGCGTCCGATAACTCTGGTTATCACTTCGGGTTCGGTGGCGAAGCCTTCGGGCGGCGAAGTGATCGCGTCGAAGGGCTTGCGGTTTCACTACAACGCCATCGACGGGCTCAAAGTGATCACCTGGTCCGACCGCGGTTTGACCTACGCGCTGGTGTCAGATCTCGAGGAGCGTGGACAGCAGTCGTGCATCGTCTGCCACGAGGGTACGAAGGATCAGGACTTCATCGAGCCACTTAAGCCACACTAAGTTTAGCCACAAAAAGGCACAAAAACACAAAATGAAATCTGAATCCGGGTTTACTTGTGTTTTTTGTGCCTTTTTGTGGCTAACTTGGTTTTGAGTACATCTTGATGATGCGCACGATCGCTTCGCGGCAGACTTTGCAGAAGTGATCGGTGCGGGAGAACATGATGCAATCGACTTCCGGGCGGTAGTACCCGCGCGCTTCGTACATCGCGCCTTCGAACGCTCCTACCTGTCCGAAGTGCTTCTCGGCTGCAAACATCTTCTGCTCGTGTTCCAACTCCTCACGGAACAGCGCTTCCATCTCTTCTTCGGGTCGCTTGTCTTTCCGCAACTGCGCGCGCCGTTTCTGGATCTCGCGTGAGTAGTTCTCGAATGCTTCCTTGTTCCAGGGCGTCGGAATCGGCGTGACGTTCGCAAAGGGCGAAGCCAGATGACGCCACTTCAGCGTGCTCACATCGAGCAGTGCGGTGACGTTCGGTTCCCACGGCTCGACGCGATCCGCCGCGGGAACATAGGCGACTGATGACGTGTAGTACTCGTCGGCGAGTCCGGCAAAGTGATGTCCAAACTCGTGTACGAAGACGTAGTTTGCGAACGCATTGTCGGAAGCGACAGTGCTGTAGAGATTGAAGATCCCGCCGCCACCGTAGGTCCGATTGTTAACCAATACTTCGATGAACTCGTACGGCGCAAACTGTGCGGTCTGCCGGAGCGCGCGATTGTCGAACGTCAGCACGTATCTTTCGGAGCCAAACGCGTCGTAAGTCGCTCCGAGCGGCGAGTCGCGATAGATGCCGGTTGAAGGCCGCGAAATGCCTGACTCGGCCGCGGGCGGACAGAGCGCCCAGACGTTGAAACTTTTGCGATTCTCTTTGAAAGGCGAAGTCGCGAAGAGCACTTCCGTGAGGCGTCGCGCGTCGGCTTCAAACTTTTTCGCTTCCGCAGCAGTGTAACCATCGCCGACAATCAGGAAGTCGACCTTCGTCTCTGGCTCGCCGGTTTTCTGAATCGTGATCAGAGGAGCGGGCGGCGTTGGTTTCGAGCGATCGACAAACATGTCTGCCGGATCGATCGTAGCGGTCCAAACGTCCTGAAACACGTTCTTCGTATCGCGCTTCTTCAAGACGACGCTAACCGGGGCTGTTGGGGCAGGGAAACGCAGCGACTCCTGAAACGTGCGCTTGATGGTTTTGGCCTCGTCAGTCGTCTCCCACTCACCGTAGATCGACGCGAACCCACGCGAATACAAAAGCTGTTTCGTCTTCGCGTCCCGAACCTCAAACAGATACTTCCCGAGATTCGACGTATCAATCGCCTGCGCCAAATCCCCCGGCCACGGCAGCGGCTCAATCACCACCCGGTCAACACTAAACACCTCCTGCGTCGCATCGCCGGTGTGGTAGTAATCCAACCGCATCGTCTGCGTTGAACTAGCCTTTACGATCGAGCTGGCGACTATTATCAAAACGAGTAAACTGAAAAGCTTGTTTGTTGTCATCGGTAGTTAAGTTCGCTAATAATGTTTGGTGCTTGATCGTATCCTCGTCCCGGAGGTCCCAGCCGTGGAGCCCAAGCTTTTCCGAGAATATCACGTCTTCCTCGCGTCGCCTGGAGACATGAACGCTGAACGAAAAGAAGTTCGAGAATTCTTCGAGCGATACAACCGCCACACTGCCTCAAAATGGAATATTCGCTTTACCGTCATTGACTACGATAACTATTCATCGATTGGCGTTGGTCGTCCTCAACAACTTATCACAGAACAGACGCTGCAAAAATTCTCTAAGTCGCTGGCTTTGGTAATCGGCATTATGGGTCAAAGATTTGGTTCGCCGACAGGAGACTACGAATCAGGCACGGAGGAAGAGTTCAGTTGGGCTTATCAATCGCATATTTCAACCGGCTTTCCAGAGATCAAATGGTTCTTCAAAAAGATCGAGACCTTCCAAGCCCCCGGTGATCCAAACGAAGTCGAAGAAGCTCTTAAACAATGGAAGCTGGTTCGGGCGTTCCAGGAAAAACTAAAAAACGGAACCCCACCGCTGTTTTATGAAACTTTTACTGATCTACTTGACTTCAGAGGGAAGCTCCAAGAAGACCTGTCATTGTGGCTATATGATGAGGGTCGGCCTTGGCATCAGGGACAGACACGCGTTGAAATTCCGCAGTTCGTCGATCTTCCGCTTGCGTATTACGAAGCTCTGGTAGAGCAATTCGGATCGTTGGACATCGGTGGGATCGACAATGATCGGGCCGTTGATATTCCTCTGCAAGACGTATATCTGCGTTTGCGAGTCATGGCCGACGAGGATACCGAGGCTGAAATAGAAAAACTTTCAGGCTCGACAGATGGTTCAATCGATATTCATACAGCCCTCGGCCTTTACAAACATTTAGTTATCGTTGGCGATCCCGGCAGTGGTAAATCGACATTTCTTAAATACATTGCCTTGATGTTAGCGAGGTCGCACACCGAGCAGAATCCAGCGCTTGCAATGACTAAGCTGAATCTACCGCCTCCCTTACCGGTTCCATTTTTTGTCTCCCTTTGGGATCTATCGGACGCTATCAAGCACGTCGAGGTGGCAAGTGTTCGCACCATCATCGATTTCATTTCAGCTCGTCTTTCGGACTACGGTATCAATCTGGATTCCGCTGAACTTCAAGGTCTGTTGGAGAGTGGCGCGTGTTGTCTGTTATTTGACGGTCTCGATGAAGTGCCAACCGAAGCAGGTCGGGCCTTGGTAAGCAGGCTGGTGGAGAAGTTTGTTACTTCATTTGGGAAGAATCGGTTTGTAGTCACATCTCGGGGACGTGGATACACCGGCGATGCAATTCTAAAGAGTGGTTTTGTTAGGTGCGATATCCAGGATCTCGATGAGATGGATCGGAAGGAGTTTTTACAAAACTGGTTCGCAGCGCTGTTGGGATTAGAACGTGACAAGGTCCTTGCAGATGGCAGCCAGGCCAAGCTGGAATTTGAAGCATTGTCACATTCGATTGAGACTAAAGATCGAATTCGAATGCTGGCTGTTAACCCGCTTCTGATGACGGTGATAGCTATAGTGCACTGGAATCGCAAACGTCTTCCTGACCAACGGGTTGAGCTGTATGACGAATGCGTCGATGTGCTGCTCGGACAAAGAAAGGCTGCGGAAAGGATCAGTAGGCTCCAACCGAGGAAAATCATGGACGAAGGTGTCGAGGATCTCACTCAATACGAGCAGTCCTGGACCCGCAAACGATTCTCCGAGATCGCGCTCAGCATTCTCGAGGGCGGGGCGGATGAAATCAATCGTGAAATGGTGGTTGAACTCCTGGTACCCAGGTTCCTGGACCGCGGTTCTTCCGACAAAGAGCATGCGCATCATGACGCTCTAGTTTTTCTGGAGAGGCAGGAGTTGAGAAGCGGTTTACTTGTTAGTAGACGTTCGCGGAGCTTCAGATTCGTCCATTTGACGTTTCAAGAGTATTTAGCGGCTTGGAATTTGGCTAATCAGTCCATGGATTCTATTGTATTGGCGATTGGACCAAGACTTAGAGACCCACAATGGTTTGAGCCTCTGCAGCTTCTCGGTGGCGAACTGGCCAAGGGATCTGATGAAAAGCTTGACGATTACGTGTCCTATCTCTTGAACGAGTTGGGTTACACAATTGCGCAGCAGGCCCCAGTAATTGCCCTCTGTGCGAATATCTTGAGAGATGTCAAGGGTGTTGCCAATATCAAGGCGGAAACCAAATCAAGATTTGAGCAAGCTTTGAGGGGTACTCTCGCAGCGTTTGAATTCAACTCAGGCGTCTCCACTAAGAACCAGCTAGAGGTTTTGAATGCGCTTGTACCGCTCGGCGGCAGCGTGAAAGAACATCTCATTGCGGCTACTAAGTCCTCTTACTATCAAGTTAGATCTGAGGCTCTGAATGTACTTGCTAAACACTTATCTGAGGATGACCTTTTCGAAAAGATGAGTCATGTCATGGAGGATCGAAGTCAAGACACGATCAGAGTCTATCTGTACGCGTTATTCGATCGAGATTCTGACCGGGCCGTGTCGTTCTTGAATTCACGGAGCGGCTTTAGCTACAAAGCTTGCAACGCTATTGCCCACGTTTTTCAAAGATACGGTGAGGTGATGGAAGCTGCTGTGTTGCTTTCTATAGTAGACCGAATATTGAAACATGCAGATTGGGGGGGTGACGCCTATCAAGCCATACGGCCGCTCAAAGATGAACATCGAATTAACTTAGGAACGTTTCTTACACAATGTTTGGAAAGAGAAGAGGATGTTACTGCCGTTGACAATGCGCTGTACGTGTTTTGTGAGCTTTATCCTCCACTAGACACCTTGCCGATCTTGCTTAGGATAGCGAAGAATGCGCCCCAACAATTCACGCGAGAACTGACCATAAAAAAAATTGTCGATAAGTACGAATATGTAAAAATTTGGGCAAACGACGCGCTAATCCATCTTGACTTAAAGCATCGAACGCAGGAGTTAATGAAAGCTCTTATACAGGATGCTTCTACATCTGTCAGGCGAGCTGCTTTTGAATTGCTCGCGAAGACGAACTTACAAAACCAGCCTGAGCTGATGAGATTGACCACCTGCGATCTCGATGGGATAGATCCTTTTTGGGATCCGAAAGACCCAATTAAGGTGAAACGGGTTGAGTTTTGTGCATTGAAGACATCACGCTCTCCGAAGGATATCTGGCAAAGCTATGAGAAGCTTGCAAAGATTTTGCCTTTGAAGCTAGAAAGAGGGTAATGATTGAGGCACCCGCCAGTCGGTCGAATAAGAAACTGTGGGCGTTCACCCATACTCGATGTATATTATGAGGTTACGCAGATCAACGTTGGACTGAGAGTAGAGTATTGATAAACGGTGGCTAGCGTCCTCGAGATCATCCCGCTCGGCGGTATCGGCGAGTTTGGAATGAATTGTATGGCTGTGCGTTACGGCGACGAGATGTTGATTCTCGACGCCGGGATGGGTTTTCCTGAGGAAACAGCTTATGGGGTCGATGTTTCCATCCCGAATTTTGCTTTCCTCGACGAGTATAAAGATGATATTACGGCGATAGTCCTCACGCACGGGCACGAGGATCACCTGGGCGCGCTGCCGTACCTGCTGAAGAAGTTCAACGTTCCTGTTTACTGTTCACATTTCACCGCCGGCCTGGCGGAGAGCAAACTCGAAGAACACGAGCTACTGGGCGATGTGCTGCTGCACCGCGTCGAGCCGCGAGACGTGGTTGATATCGGTGTCTTCCAGGTCGAGTTCATACGCGTTTCGCATTCACTCGTTGACTGCTTCTCACTCGGCATCAAGACGCCTGTCGGCACGATCATTCATACCGGCGACTACAAAGTTGACGAGACGCCCGTGATCGGAGAGCCGATCGATCTGCGCTCCTTTCGGCGTTACGGACAGGACGGTGTACTCGCCCTGCTCTCCGATTCAACGAATGCGACCGTTCCCGGTCGAACGCCGTCTGAAAGAGCTGTGATTCCAGCGTTTGAAGAGATCTTCTCCGAGGCGAAGGGACGCATCATCGTCGCGGCGTTTGCCTCGTCGATTCATCGTTTGCAGATCGTGCTCGACGTGGCCCAACAGTTCAATCGCCACGTCTGTGTGCTCGGCCGTTCGATGCAGAAGAACGTCGAGGTGGCGGAACGGCTTGGGTATCTCGACATTCCCGACGGCCTGCTCGTCTCGCTCAACGAAGCGAAGATGATGAGCGACGATGAGATCGTGTTTCTCGTCACGGGATCTCAGGGTGAATCGCGGGCGGCGCTGTCGCAGATGGCGACGCAGAGTTACAAGGGCCTGATGGTCGAGGAAGGCGACACGGTGGTGCTGTCGGCGCGCATCATTCCGGGCAACGAACGATTGATCTCGCGGATGATCGGGTTCATTTACAAACGCGGCGCCAACATCATTGAAGAAAAACGGCGACTGGTCCACGTCAGCGGTCATGCTTCGCAGGAAGACATCCGCATCATGACTGAGGCGGTGCGGCCGAAGTTCGTCGTGCCGATTCATGGCGAGTATCGCATGTTGTTTCGTCACAAGGAGTTTGTGAAGAACCATCTCGGATACGCTGAAGAGAATATCATACTGATCGAAAACGGCGATGTGCTCGAGCTCGATGGTGAGCGTGCGGCGGTGATCGATAAAAAGGAGATAGGCCGAACGTTCATCGACGAGAGCGGATTCAAGGAGATCGATAGCGAGACTGTGCGCGAGCGCAAGCAGTTGGCTTACGAGGGAGCCGTGACGGTTGTGGTCACGATTGACCAGGAGACAGGCAAACTCGATGGTGAACCGAAGATTGCCGCGCGTGGTGTGCGCGGGTTGAGTACGGGGAACGGTTTTGGTGTGCGACCGTTGGAGAATTATTTGCTTGCGGATGCGAAGCGAGTAGTGACGGCGGCGATTGCGGGCGCGTCGCGACAGACGCTCTCGGACGAAACGCTTTTGAAAGAGCACGTGCGCGTGGAGTTGAAGCGATTTATTCAGAAGCAGACCGGCGCGCGGCCGGTGATCACGCCGGTGATCGTATTGATTTAGCCACGGATTATACGGATTGGGTTATTGGACCAACAAAGTCGTGATGATCACGGGCGCGTCGTCCGGGATTGGGAAGGGAGTCGCGCTTGAGGTCGCGGCGCGTGGTGCGAACGTCGGGTTGTTGGCGCGGCGCGAGGAGCTGCTGAATGAGATCGTCGCGGAGATTGAGAAGCGTAACGTCAAGGCGGTTTCGGCTGCGGCGGACGTGCGCGACATTAAAGCAGTCCGAGAAGCTGCGGATCGTTTTCGAAATGAGCTCGGGCCGATTGATGTTTTAATAGCTAACGCCGGCATCGGCACCGCGAATCATGCCATTGGACTAACACCCGAACACGCTGCAAACGTTATCGGCATCAACGTGCTGGGCGCGGTGAATAGCGTTGCGGCGGTTATGCCGGAGATGGTTGAGCGTGGGCAAGGCCGGCTGGTTGCCATCTCGAGTTTGGCTGCATATCGTGGGCTGGCCAAGTCGGCGGCGTACTGCGCGAGCAAGGCGGCGCTATCGGCTTACTTTGAAAGTCTCAGAATCGATCTGCGCCACACGGGCGTCGGCGTGACGATTATTCATCCGGGCTTCATCAAGACAGACCTGACTGCCGGACGTCACGCGAAGATGCCGTACCTGATGGAGCTCGACTACGGGGTGAAGAAGATCGTCTCGGCCATCGAACGCGAGAAGAAGATTTATGCCTTCCCGTGGAAGCTCGCAACGATCGTGCGCGCGACCATGCTCATGCCACCGGCGATGTATGACTGGATTGCGGAGAGAAATTCATTTCGAGAATAGATTCCGATCACTATGACCATTCTTCAAGCTATCTTCCTCGGCATCGTTCAAGGTCTGACAGAATTCATCCCGGTTAGTTCAACGGCACATCTCGTTTTTGCAGCGCGCATCGTCAATCTTTATGGCGGCGTTGATAAGACGCTGCAAGCCGAACAGACCACCGCCACCATCGCCGTCATTCAACTCGGCACGTTGCTGGCCGTCCTGATCTACTTCGCGCGCGACATCGTCAACATCCTGCGCGCGTTTACTTCGGATCACATCGCATTGCTGCGCGGACGCACGGCGCCAGGTCAACCGAAACTGTCGCGCGACGCGTGGCTCGGGTGGCTCGTGATTATCGGGTCGATTCCGGTCGGAACCCTCGGCTTGGTCCTCAAAAAATTGATCGAGGGACCGTTCACGAAAAACTTGTGGGTTATTGCGACGATGATGATCGTCGTCGGGATATTGATGGCGATTGCCGAATGGGTCGGAACCAGGAATCGCGACATGAACCAGCTTACGATCGGCGACGCGTTGGCGGTTGGTTCGGCGCAGGTGCTGGCGCTGATTCCGGGTTCGAGTCGTTCGGGCTCGACGATCATGGGCGGGTTGTTTGCCGGACTCAATCGCGAGACGGCGGCGCGCTTCTCATTCCTGCTTTCGATTCCTGCGATTGCGGCGAGTGGCTTACTCGAATTGAAAGAAGCGATCGAGAAACTTCCGGCCGGCAGTTACGGCTCGCTGTTGGTGGCGACAGTGGTTTCGGGTGTGGTGGGCTATGCGTCCATCTGGTTTCTGTTGCGGTATCTGCGCACGCATTCGACGGGCGTGTTTATAGTGTATCGTGTGATTGTCGGAGGAGTGATCCTGGCGGCATTGTCGGTCGGCTATATTTCGGCGAGTATTTGAGCCACAGATTTACACGGATTGACACGGATATGAGTGACAAAGAAACATCGCAGCGACCTCGAAGCCCGCGCATTCCTGTCGAGTTTGATTTGGACGTGGAGGGTACGGATGCTTCCGGAAATGCTTTTCAAGCGAAAGCGAAGGCGACAAAAATCAGTAACCGCGGCGCAACGCTCCTCATCGACGTTGATGTCCCGACTGGTTCGACGGTAAGGTTGGCGCCAGCATCTGGCGGCAAGCTTACGGCGGAAGTTAATGGTTCATGGATCGATGATATCGATGGCAACAGGCGCATCGGTGTTAAGCTGCTGGATGCTAATGGATGGTTTGCTGAATAAATGAAAGCCAAACGCTGGATCGTGCGAGAGCACGATGCCGAAAGGGCCGCCTCACTGGCACGCGTTCTGGGTGTCTCACCAATTCTGGCTGCTCTTCTCATAAACCGTGGATACGGCGATGAGTCTTCTGCGCGGGTCTTTCTCTCGCCAACTTACGATCAACTTCACGAACCGTATGCCATGCTCGGCATGAAAGAGGCCGTCGCTCGTTTGCAGCGCGCGGTCGAAACACGCGAGCCTGTTTTGATCTACGGCGATTATGACGTCGATGGAACAACCGGAACCGCCGTGCTGCTACGCGCTTTGAAACTCCTCGGCGCGCAAGTCGGATTTCACATCCCGCACCGCTTCACCGAAGGTTACGGCATTCAGCAAGCCGCACTCGAAAAGGCTGTCGCCGACGGCTACAAACTCGTCGTCAGTATCGACTGCGGCATTCGCGCGCACGAACCACTCTACTGGGCGCGCGACAACGGTCTCGACGTGATCATCACCGATCACCATCTGCCGGACGAAAAAGAAGGTGCGCCGCCGGCGTTCGCCGTGCTGAATCCGAACCAGGCTGGATGTGAGTATCCGGACAAGCATCTTGCCGGCGTCGGTGTTGCTTTCAAGCTCGTTCACGCGTTGTTTCGAGAGTATGGGCGCGAGGCGCAAGTGCCCGCGTTTATGAAGGTTGTCGCGATTGGGACCGTCGCCGACGTGGCCAAACTCGTCGGCGAGAATCGCACCATCGTCTCGATCGGCTTGAAGGATCTCGCGCAGGTTGCCAATCCGGGTTTGCGTGCGTTGATCGACGTTGCCGGTTGCGGAGACGGCAAGGGCATGACAGCATACGATCTGGGATTCCGGCTTGGCCCACGCATCAACGCCGCCGGACGAATGGACGCGGCGCGTGCCGTGGTCGAGCTCTTTGATACTCGCAACTCCGACGAAGCGCGCCGGCTCGCGAATCATCTCGACGCACGCAACGAGGAACGCAAGATAGTGCAACAGCGGATAATCGATCTCGCCATTGCTGAGCTCAAAGGAGACTGTCATGTTGCGGTGATCGCCGGTGAGGGTTGGCATCGAGGAGTGATCGGGATCGCGGCGTCGAAGATTGCGGAACGGCTGAATCGTCCGTGCGTGGTGTTGTCGATCGATGGCGAAGTGGCCCACGGTTCCGGACGCAGCATCGAGGCGTATCACCTGTTGAACGGTTTGACTGCGTGTTCCGATCTGTTTGAGAAGTTTGGGGGGCACTCGCACGCCGCGGGCATCACGATTCGGCCGAACCGGATCGAAGAGCTTCGTCGCCGTTTGAATGAACATGCGGCCTCGTGTTTGACCACCGAGGATCTGGAGCCGTTAGTAAAAATCGATCTCGAACTGAAGCCCGAACACGTGACGTTTTCTTTAGCTCGCGAACTCAATGCTCTGGAGCCGTTCGGCGCGGGTAACCCGCGGCCCGTGTTTGTGACACGAAATTTGCGACGCTTGTCGGAGCCGCTTGTAATAAAGGACAAGCATTTGAAGTTTCGCCTCGCGGGGCCGCAGAACCGGCCGCTGGAAGTGGTTTGGTGGAATTGCGTGGAGACGCCGGGGCAAACTCCCGACTTAAACGGCAGCATCGAACTCGCCTACACGCTCGAGACAAGCGCCTGGAATGATGAGTATCGAATGCAGTTGAATGTTTTGGATTTGAAATGCAGGAACTGACTCGAAAACGTGCAATCGCGCTTGGCTTGCGTGCCAGGGTGCCGGTCATCGCGCGCCTCGTCGCTTTTGCGCTGCTCGCATCGGGGCTCGCCGTCGTCGGGATCTCTTACTACAAGCTGCGGAACGTCGAGAAGTTCAAGGCGAAGTCTGAGAAGGCGGAGCTGTCGAAAGAGGTCACAGGCATCGTCGAGGGTTACGAACGGCGTGTGACCAAGGACGATCGCTTGTACTTACTGGTGAAGGCTTCGCGTGATGTTACGTTCTCTGATGGTCATCACGAGCTCGAGAACATCAATATGGCGGTGTATCCGCCAGAGGGTGAGACGCCGGATCAGATCACTGCCGCGCGCGCCGTCTACCGTCCGGATACGAACGTTCTCTCATTTATGGGCAGCGTGAAGATCGAGACGAAAGACAAGATGAAGATTAACACTGAAGCGCTGTCTTTCGATCAGAATAGTGGCATTGGACAAACTGATTCACCGATCTCTTTCGAACGCGAGAACGTCTCAGGCACTTCGACGGGCGCTGTTGTCGAACAAAAAACGAAGCGACTCGAGTTGAAGAGCAATGTTCAGTTGACCGTGGCGCCCGCGCAATCCGGCGCGACAAAACGTGCTCGGCCGGTCACGATCAAAGCTGGTCGCGGCACGTTCGATCAGCACTCGATGCAACTCGCTTTTTCAGGCGGCGTGACGCTCGAACAGGAGAACGACATCCTGAGTGGCGACAACGTCAATGCTTTTTTGAATCAGCAAAAGCATCTCGAGCGGGCCGAGGTCAGAAACAACTCTTACATGCGCGTGATGGATCCGGGCCGTGCCACTGAAATCAAGTCGGTCAACATGGATTTTTTCATGGACAAGGACCAGCGTCTCGAACGTGCCCACGCGACCAACGAAGTCGTGGCGCGTACGCTCGAGGGCGATAGTGACGTGCAGATCACGGGAAGCAATTCGATCGAGGTCCTCTTCCAGGCTAAGGATGACGCGAGTTTGCTGAAACAGATGGTTGCGGATGGTCGATCGGTGATCACGATGAGTGCGCCGAAGTCGAAGGCGAGCGATCCGCGTGCCGCGAACAAGCGTTTGACTGCGGATGCGGTAAAACTGACGTGGCGCATCACCGGGCGCGACCTGGAAACAGCGCAAGCGAATGGTAATGCGGAGTTGTTTATCGAACCGGTTGTCCCCAGCGCGCGCGCTGAACGAAAGAAGCTGAACGCGCCGCAGTTTGATTGCGACTTCTTCGAAGCCGGCAACCTCGCACGCACCTGCAAAGCCACTGGCGGCGCGAAGGCCACTCTCGATCCGGTGCAGCAGGCGCAAAACCGCGGCACGCGAACCTTGACTTCGCAAATTATGACCGCAGTGTTTTTGAAAGACACACAGGACATCGAACGTGTCGACGCGCAGGGTGACAGTAAGTTCAACGAAAACGATCGCAACGGCGTCGCTGCGAATGTTTCGTACGTGGCTGCTAACGAAACTGTCATGCTGCGCGGCGGCGATCCGACAGTTTGGGATTCGCGTGGCCGCACCAAAGCGATCGAGCTCGACGCCGATCTCGCGAACGACGTTTCATACGCACGCGGCAAAACCACCACCACTTACTACAGCCAGGAACAGACTAACGGCGCCACGCCTTTCTCGAAGACGAAGAGCCCGGTTTACATCGCGAGCGAGCGCGGCGAGTTTCGTCACGAAAGCGGCCAGGCGATTTACACCGGCAATGCGCGCGCGTGGCAGGACGACAACTACGTTCGTGGCGACAAGCTCGTCATCTATATAAATGACAAGCGAATGGAAGCGACCGGCCACGTTCAGAGCGCGATCTACAACGCGAAGCGTCGCGCCGAAAACAGCGACACGGTGGTGCCGGTCTTCGCAGCCGCTGATTCGATGTTCTATTCAGATCCGGATCGCACGATTCATTACGAAGGCAATGTGGATATCAAGCAAGGCACGGATCGACTCACCGGCGGCGTCGCCGACGTTTATCTCGACAAAGAAACAAACGAGATGCAAAAGACCGTCGCGCAGCGCAACGTTGTGCTCACCCAACCGAGCAGGAAAGGCACAGGGGATTCGGTGGAGTACACGACCGCGAACGAGCTCGCGATCCTGAAAGGCAATCCGGCGCGCGTCGAGGACGTGGAGCAAGGCAACACGGAAGGCAATCGTTTGACGCTCTCGGTGCGGGACGGTAAAGTCACCGCCGACGATGCTCGTGGACCACTTTCTCCGGGCCGCGTCCGCTCCACCCACAAGATCCGAAAACCTTGAGCCACAGATGAACACGGATAAAAATCCGGATTTCATCCGTGTTCATCTGTGGCTAAATATACAGACGAATGAATGACCGATAGTGCCCTGCGCAGCTCACACCTTGTGAAAAATTATGGACGCCGTCGCGTGGTCGATGACGTCAGTTTGCAGGTCGAAAAAGGCGAGGTGGTTGGTCTACTCGGCGCGAACGGCGCCGGTAAGACTACGACGTTCTACATGATCGTTGGTCTCGAGCGGCCCGATTCCGGCAACGTCCTTCTCGGCGATCAGGACCTGACGAAACTGCCGATGTACTTGCGCGCGCGTCTCGGGATCGGATACCTGCCACAGGAACCTTCCGTCTTTCGCAAAATGACAACCGCGCAGAATATTCTCGCCGTGCTCGAAACCACCGGTCTGCGTCGTCGCGAACAACTCAAGCGCCTCGAAGAGCTGCTCGAAGAATTCGGCATCGCGCACGTGCGAAACACGCGTGGCGACGCGCTCTCAGGCGGCGAGCGGCGCCGCACGGAAATAGCCAGAGCCCTTGCAACCGAACCTCAGTACATCCTCCTCGACGAGCCTTTCGCGGGCATCGATCCAAAAGCAGTAGATGATATACAAAATGTAATACTCTACTTGCGGAATCGTGGTATTGGTATCCTCGTCACCGATCACAACGTACGCGAAACGCTTGGCGTAACTGACCGCGCGTATATAATGGCGGAGGGCAAGATCTTCCGCTCCGGACACCCACGCGAATTAACTGAAGACGCCGAAGTCCGTCGACTCTATCTCGGCGAAAAATTCCGTATGTGAAATGTTTGTGTCTTTGTATCTTCTGGTTAATTATCTTTCAGGTCACTGACGCAAAAATGGGGCCTGATAGGTTATAATCCTCCCGTGCGGTCAAAGCCGCGATAATCGAACAGACGAAATAGACGTAAGGCACCCTGATCTGAGGAATGTCTCTTAAGCTAACTACCAGCCTCTCCCAAAGACTTGTACTGACGCCACAGTTGCGCCAGCGCATCGAGATGCTGCAGATGACGTCGCTCGAGCTGACCGACCTCATTCAGCAACAGTTGTTGGAGAACCCTGTGCTCGAAGAAGTGCCGAGCCAGGAAGAAGTGCAGGAGATAGCCGAGAAGGTCCTCGATCATCTGGCCAGCGCCGATTCGGCAAACACGTTCGAAGAGCAAGCACCTGAAGCCGGTAGTCCGGCGACAAACGGTTCGGGTGATGTGGATGTGTTGTCGAGCTTACCCGCGGGCGAAGGTGAAGTTGACGGCAACGAGGCCGTCGCAGCCGGTGAACATGACGAAGGCGGTTCTGATGAGGGCAGCACTGACGAATCGCAGCGCGATGCTTTCGAGGAGATCGACTTCGGACGCGAATTCCAGGAGTATCTCGATCCCGGTTACAAGACACAGGAAATCGAGTACAAGGAAGACGCTCCCACTTTCGAACAATTTCTGACACGCCCGCCATCGCTGGCGGAACATCTCGAGTGGCAAGTCAACATGAGCTCTCTCGACGCCGATGTGCGCGAGGCTGCGGTTTGCGTGATCGGCAACCTGAATGCTGATGGCCGTCTGAACGCGACCAACGAAGAGATTGCGCAGGTTGAAAGGATTCCGGAAGACGTGGTTGAGCGTGCGCGTCAAGCCGTTATGCGTCTCGATCCGGTCGGCTGTGGCGCTCGCGAGGTAAAGGAATGTCTGTTGGTCCAACTCGAGGTGCTCGGCGAAAGCGATCGACTCGCGTCGAAGTTGATCAGCGAACACTTTGCCGACTTGCAGCAACACAAGCTGCCGCACTTGTCGAAACAGATCGGCGTCGATGTCGAGACGTTGCTGGAGGAGTTGCAGTTTATCCGGACGTTGGATCCGTATCCGGGCCGTCGTTATTCATCAGATGAACCGGTTTTGATCAGTCCCGAGATCTACATTGAAAAGCTCGACGAGAACGACGACGATTACGTAATCTATTTTGCTGACGATGGCAGCCCGCGCTTACGCGTGAGCCAGCAGTACCAGCAGATGCTGAGCCAGGGCGTCAGCAACGAGACGAAGAGTTTTATTCGTGAGAAGATGCGCTCCGCCGTGGACCTTTTGCGCAACATCGAACACCGCCGCCAGACGATTTACAAAGTGGTAGAGTCGATCGTGCAGCGCCAGAAAGAGTTCCTGGACCATGGCGTGCAGTACATCAAGCCGATGATGTTGAAAGACATTGCCGAAGACATCGGTATGCACCTTTCGACCGTTTCGCGCGTGGTGAATCGCAAGTATGCGCACACGCCGCAGGGCGTCATCGAGCTGCGCCGGTTCTTTACCGAGGGCATGCTCAACGAAGAGGGTGAGGAGATCTCTACCCGCATTATCAAATTGAAGATTAAGAAGCTCATCGAAGAAGAAGATTCTCATAATCCCATTACTGACGATCAGGTAGTTAAAATCCTGGCGAAGGATGGAATAAAATTATCGCGTAGAACTGTCGCGAAGTATCGCGATCAAATGCAGATCCCCGGGTCGCGAGAGCGTCGCGCAGTCGTTTAACGCCCCCTCTTAGCGCGACGCGAATCAAGTTTTAGTAATAACTGTTTGTTGTGTTAAGCCTGACGCGCGTTTGGTCAGACTCGCGCATTCGTATCTTTCACCCGTTCCGAGGAGGGCGACTGATGAAATTTGAATACACTGGCAGACATGTGGAGGTATCGCCGGCAATCCGGCGTCACGTAGAGGATCACTTCAAGAAGCTCGACCATATTTTCAACGGCGACTCAACTCTAAGCACTCACGTAATCATCGACGTTGAGAAGAATCGCCAGATCGGAGAGATCGTGGTCTCCTGGCGCGACCACACGCTGACGGCGAAAGACACAAACGCCGACATGTACATGGCTCTTACTAGGGCCATGGCGAAGATCGAGAAGCAGGCAGTCAAACTCAAAAAGAAACTCATCGACAGAACACAGAAGAGTGGGAAATCCGTCAGTCGAGTTGCACCGCAGCCTGACGGACACCTGGAAGCCACGCCTCGTCCGCCACGCATTATCGCGGCCCGGCGCTATGCAGTTAAACCGATGACGGCGGAAGAAGCCGCGCTGCGACTTTCTGGCGAAACAGATCAGTTCCTTGTGTTTCGCGATGCCGACACTTCACGCCTCGGCGTCATCTACAAACGCAACGACGGCAACTACGGCCTGATCGAACCATAGCCACGAAGAGGCACAAAAAGCACATGAATTACTTTTGTGCTTTTTGTGCCTTATTGTGGCCTTTAATTAACGAACGCCCAGGATGTGAGCAGCCCAGACGATGCAGTCTCCCTGCGACGAGTAGAGGACGTTGTAACTGTTTCCTCCTCCTGCCGCCAGGAAAGCGCCACTCCCGAACACGTCGGTATGTGAATCCCAGAGTTTGTTCAACGGTTCCCCATCGTAACCATTCCAATCTGAATCCCTGTTCTGCCCTCCGTCTCCTTTGATCTGAATCAGAGCCAGGTTGGCCGCGTTCTGAATCCAGGTCCTCTCGTTACTAAGTTGCGGAGTAGCTCTGAGGCCGCAGTTCAGTACGCCCACCTGTCCATCCGCTCCGATCCGGCTGTGCTTCAGATTCGGAAGGTTGCCGTTGATTGGCGGGAACGTCGGATGATTCACGGTGTGGTTGCCGAAGAACATCCTTGGCCCCAGCGAGATGTAAAGTTGCGCTGCTTTCGGGATACACGCGTTTGAGTAGATGACGATCAGGCTGGCGCCTTCGGAAAGCGTTAACGCATTGCCTGAGCCGGCACAGTTGCCGTCTCCCCACGGGCAACGATTATTCGTCAACGCGCTCTTCAGCCCTCTGACTCGATAGTCACCATTGATACCGGGAAGAATCTGAGCCGTGACGTTGACAATGTGACCAGCGTAAATACCGTTTGGATTCCAGCATGGTTGTGGAGCAGTACCATAAACTGCACTTGCGAAATTCGCTGCCGCCCCACAGTCGGGTTCGAATCCGATGTTATAACCAAGCGCGGGCGGCGTAGTAATTTCGCCCCAAACAAGAATTGCGCTCAGTAGCACCGAACCTGGCGGAACACCTCTGAGCCTGATGACTCCCTGTCCGGAATTTCTGGTTGCCACACCGGCCACCGCGTGATCGATTCCACCCGGTAATGGAATGGGTACAGCCTTGAACGAAACTGGAACCCTGCCGGTGCCAACTCTCGGGCTGCCGCCGGCTTGCTCTTCCGCAGCGAGTTTCTCCACTTCATCCGCATCGAGGTATAGATCGGTGTCTACTTTGTCGGTCGTGTCTGCGGCGACAACCGAGCTGGTGCCGTCGCTTTGCGTTGTTTGTTGCGCCAATACGGTGCTTGGTTCCACACCGATCAGGCGACGTTGGACGGTAGTCATCGTTGTGGCTGCCACGATGAACAGCACTACGACGACAGGTATTAGCCTCTGAATTCGCATCTGATGATCTCCTTTTCTGGCACACGTGTACGCGTACCCCACTCAACGAGCCCCTGCTCCGTGAGTGACATTGTGGTTGAGGCACAACTCAGACGATCGCTCGTCTGAAGTGAGTCTTTCGTTTAGCGTTAAAGTCGTTTACATGAGCTACTACAAAATGCGGGCTAATTCGTGCTCGAAGGGAGGACTTGTTTCACGTTGTGGGCAAGGAGGTGTGTGAACTATAGCGCCGCATTTTCGAATTTCAATAGGCAGATTTTGCTATTCGTTGGCGAGTTTTGTCTGTAGCTGGTAATCTCTGCGGCTTATATAAAGATGCACCCGGACATTGTAATCATTACTGGCTTGAGCGGCTCTGGAATGTCTTCCGCTATGAACGCATTTCAGGACCTCGGTTACTTCTCTGTGGACAATCTCCCGATCACGATGTTGCCGACCTTCGGACGCCTCGTTACCGACGATGAAGAAAAGGGAATCAGGCGTGCCGCGATCGTAATCGATATTCGCGAAGGCGGCTTTCTCGTCGATTTCGCAAAACAGCTCAAGGCACTGCGAGCTTCAGGCCTGAAAGTAACGGTTCTTTTCTTTGAAGCGTCTGACGACGTTTTGCAGTATCGCTTTAGCGAAACACGCCGGCCGCACCCGGCTGAAAAAGGCCAGGGACTACTCGCCGCGATTCGCGACGAGCGCGAGGCAATGTCGCGCATCCGCGCGCTCGCGGATCAGATCATCGACACTTCCGATCATACCGTTCACACGCTGCGCAAGTTCCTGCTCGAGCGATTCAGTCTCGACCGCGAGGGGGCGCCGATGCGTGTGGAGGTGAGGAGCTTTGGCCACAAATATGGCAGCCCGGGCGACATGGAGTTATTGTTTGACGTGAGACACTTGCCGAACCCACACTTCATTCCCGAATTGAAGCGACTTTCGGGACACGATCGGCGCGTGGTCAAGTTTCTTCGTGCTGACGATGAGGTGAAAGAGACGCTGAGGCGGTTTACGGATTTGCTTTCTTACCTGCTGCCGCTCTACAAACGGGAGGGCAAGTCGTACGTTACTGTTGGCATTGGCTGTACCGGCGGCCGGCATCGATCGGTGATGATTGCCAATGCTCTTGCGCGCGCGCTGCGGCAAGCGGGTTTTGACGCGCACGCTTCGCATCGCGACGTGCGAAAAAGAACGGATGGACGCAGATGAGTGCTGAAATGAAAAGAGTGGCCGGCGTTATCGTGACTCACGGCCATCTCGCGGGTGAGCTGCTGGCCGCCGCCGAGATGATCGTTGGCCCAATCTCACACATCGCCGCCGTCTCCATCGGCTGGCACGACGACGTCGATGCCGCGCGCGACGAAGTCCAGCGCGCGATCACCCGCGTGACGCAGGGAAGAGGCGTGTTATTACTCACCGACATGTTTGGCGGAACTCCGACCAACATCGCTTCCATGTTTCTGGAAGAAGGCTCAGTCGAAGTAATAACCGGAACAAACCTGCCCATGGTCATCAAACTCGCAACCGCATCACCGGAAGATTCGATGGCGGAAGTTGGTCGCAAGATCTGCGATCAGGGCCGGCAGGGAATCTATCTCGCAGGCGCTTTGCTCGCGCCGCCAACCAAAGCTGGAGCTGACTGAAAGTGGCCGAACGCAGACTCCAGGTCACCAGCCGCCTCGGTCTTCATGCTCGCGCTGCCGCCAACCTCGTCCGCGTCGCGAGCCAGTTCAAAAGTAGTCTCACTCTTCAACGTCTCGACGGAAACGCGGAGGAAGCCGACGCGAAGTCGATCCTCAGCATCCTGACGCTCGCTGCCAGTCGTGGAACGGATTTGAAGATCGTCGCGAGCGGCGAAGACGAACAGGAAGCGCTCGAAGCAGTTGTCGGACTCTTCTCGCGTGATTTTGATGAAACCGAGAAGGACGACGGCAAACACATTTCTCGAGCGATCAACGAGTTGCGCTGCAAAGGACTCGGCGTCTCGGATGGTATCGTGATCGGGCGCGTGCTGCGATTGCAGGAAGGCACGCGCAACGTCTACCGCGCTGAGATCGCCGAAGCAGATCTCGAACGCGAGCGCCGTCGTTTTCGTGCGGCAGTTAGGCTATCGCGGCGACAACTCGAAACCATCAAGGATCGTGCGGAAAAAGAGCTCGGTCGCGGACACGCCTATATCTTCGACGCACATCTGCTTTTTCTGCACGACGCAAAGCTCACGCGCGACGTCGAAGACTACATCGTCAAAGAACGCTCGAACGCTGAATGGGCGGCGAAAGTTGTCGGCGATCGCCTGCTATCGATCTACACGCAGATCACCGACGAATACCTGCGCGAGCGTGGTTCCGACATCGAAGACGTGATTCAACGTTTGCTCGCGAATTTGACGGGTGAAGGTCACAAGTATCCGAACCTGTCGGAAGACGCCGTGATCGTATCCACCGATCTGCTGCCGTCGACTGTTGCCGAGCTCAACCTCAACCACGTGAAGGCAATCGCAACCGACGCGGGCGGCTGGACTTCACACATGGCGATCATCGCACGCGGTTTGGGTCTTACCACTGTTGTCGGACTGCGTGACTTTTACCAGCGCACGCGAACCGGCGATCGAATCATTGTCGATGCTCGCCGTGGGGAAGTGATTCTGCACCCCGCTGAAGAGACGGTCGCGCAGTATCAGTTCACGAGCGGTGGTCCGACTTCGGCGGCGCCTGGTGTGGTCGAGTCCGGTCCTGTCAAGACTCTCGATGGCGTTTGGGTTTCGTTGCGAGCAAACGTCGAGCTTCCGACGGAGTTTCAGTCGGTGCGTGATTTTGGCGCGTGTGGGGTCGGGCTGTTTCGATCCGAGTTTCTTTTGTCGCGTCACGGTCTGATGACTTCGGACGTGGAGCAGTACGAGACGTATAAGTTACTCGCCGAGGCTGCGGGAGAGTACGGCGCCGTCGTGCGGTTGTTCGATGTTGGCGGCGAGGTTGGGACCGACGTGAAGGAGCGCGAGCGGAATCCTGCACTGGGGCTGCGGGCGGTGCGTTTCAGTTTGCGCCACAAGGACATCATGCGCACGCAGGTTCGTGCGATTCTGCGCGCGGCTGCTACGGGACCGCTCAGGCTCGTGATTCCGATGGTGGCGGACATGGGTGACGTGCGCCTCGCGAAGCGTGTTATCGACGAAGAGCTCGAACACCTGAATGCCGAGAACGTGCCGTGTTCTTCCGTGCAAATCGGAGCGATGATCGAAGTTCCTTCAGCAGTTCTGACGGCCGACAAGATCGCCGACGAAGTCGATTTCTTTGAGTTAGGGACAAACGATCTGGTCCAGTACACGCTCGCGGTCGATCGCGGGAATGACAAGGTGTCCGAATGGTTTCGCACCTTGCACCCGGCGGTGCTTTACGGCATCAACCGCACCTTGCAGGCAGCGGACGACGTAGCGATTCCGGTGATTGTTTGTGGTGAGATGGCGTCAACTCCGGCTTACGCGGTGTTGCTGGTGGGACTAGGAGCGATTGACCTGAGCATGACTCCCGCGATGATTCCTCGCGTCAGGGCTGTGCTGTCGCAAATAAACGCCAAGGAGGCGCGTGAGATCGCGCAGCGATGTCTGGAGGCAGCGACGGCGGATGAAGTTGAAGAGCTCGTGAGAAGTGAGTTCAAGGCACGCTGGCCGGATCTGTTTCCACCGAATTCTCTTCCGAAGGCGGCTGAACACTCGTGAAGAAGCCGCAGCTCGTCAATCTCTTAATCGCTAAATCCGTACTCGAGACGATTCTGGTAGGGACGATTGCGGTCGTGGTCTACGTGAAAGCGTTTCCGCCGACTTTTCATGGCTGGGGTGAAGCAGTCGCGGCGTCGCAGAGTATTTCCGGGTGGGTGGTGAGCGATGCGGATCCGTGGCGACGTATGGAAGTGCAATTGTTCGTAGATGGAAAGCTCGCGGGGACGCAGGTGGCCTATCTCTCGCGGCCTGATGTCGTTGCGGCTGGTTGGGCCAAAGATGAATGGCATGGCTACAGCTTTCAGGTTGCGGGTTTGAATCCTGGCACGCACGAGGCGAGAGTGTATGTGCTGCATTCGAGTGGCAACGGCGCGCGTTACACGTTGCAATTACTCGGCGACCCGATCCGATTCGAAGTTGGGAGCCACAGATGAACACGGATTTGCAACGGATTAACGCAGCAACACTCGCGCTGTGGGAGATCGTGTCGGTGGTTGTTTCCTGTTTGATCGCCGAATGGGTGGTCCTTGCTTTTCTCGGCACGAACAAGTTCGCGCTCGCTGTTCCGACGGCGCTGGCGTTGACCCTGATGATCTTTTCTCATCGCGCTTACGGTGAGACACTGCGCGACATCGGGTTTCGCACGGATAACTTCGTCGCGGCTGTGAAGCTGTTGCTTCCGCCTACGGTCCTCGCTATCGCGTTAATCGTGATCATCTCTCGTGTCTCGACGCTAGAGCGTCCGTTTGGCCCGCGATATTTGCTGGTGCCGTTCTGGGCACTGTTTCAGCAGTATGCGTTGCAGGGTTTCTTGAATCGTCGCGCTCAGATTATCGTTGGCACGGGTTGGAAGAGTGTGCTTCTTGTTGCGCTACTTTTTGCCGCCGTTCATCTGCCAAACCCGTTGCTCTGCGGGTTGACGTTTGTTGGCGGCGTGATCTGGGCCATCGTCTATCAAAAACAACCCAACCTCTACGCGCTCGCGCTGTCACATGCTCTCACGTCGGTAACGCTGGCGCTTTCTGTGCCCGCTCAATGGACGAACAGCCTCCGCGTCGGCTTCAAATACTTCGGCTAACGCGCATTTGACCTTGGCTATACCCGTTGAACCTCGTTTGCTATAATCCCAACGCCTTGCAAGAGAACAGGTCGGGCGGTCGCTGCCGGCGTCAAGCCGGGAGAGGAAAGTCCGAACACTATAGGGCAGCGAGCCCGCTAACGGCGGGGCGCCTGACCGGTCTGAAGGGTCAGATTCGGAAACGTTGGGCGACGACAAGTGCAACAGAAAATAAACCAGCCCTGAAAAGGGTGATGGGTGAAATGGTGCGGTAAGAGCGCACCGGCGCGTGTGGCGACATGCGCGGCCAGGCAAACTCCTCGCGGTGCAAGACCAAATAGGGAGGCGTTACAAGGGCTGCCCGCCCGAAGCGGATTTCGATTCGCTACGACCTCCGGGTAGGTCGCTCGATCCAGCCGGCAACGGCTGGACTAGATGAATGATCGCCACTTCGAGTTAATCGAAGTACAGAATTCGGCTTACAGACCTGTTCCGTAATTGCAGGGTTAGAATCTGACTAAGACAGAGAGGCGGATAGATGGCTAATCGCAAAGGAGTTTTCATCGGCGCATACGTTCCTAACCACCTGAAGGAATCACTCCGTCGCCGCGCGGCTGCCGAGCACCGGACGCTCTCGCAGGAGATCACTCGGATCCTGGAAGAGGCCGTACACGGTCGAGGGTTGCCACCTGGAAGTCTCGACCGCCGCACGAAAGAGTCTCAGCCTCGCCGTCGCGCGAGCGATCCGATGCCGCGTCGTCGCGCGCAGGATGAGCCTTACGGGAGTGGGAACGACCGCGGCTAGACAATGAAATACCTCATCATAGCCGCACTGCTAAGTATCATCTTCGTGCTTGTCTACAGCCGCGTGCGTCCATATCTCCAGCTGATTCAGAAAGTGATGCAGTCGTTTAATGTCGTCACGGACATCAACACGACGACAGCAACGCAGCAGAAGACGCCTTCGAGAAATAAGCTGGTTCGATGTGATAGTTGCGGGACGTGGATTCCGGCTGAACGCGCGCTCAGTCTCAACTCGGGCTTAGCGACTTACTGCTCGACGGAGTGTATGACCAAAAAACCCGCATCAAAACGCAAGCTCGCGGGTTAAGTTGTGTTAGCCTCTCTAACTCCTCGATCGGTATCGGTGGTCCATAGCACGATTAATCCCACCACGAAGAAGAAGACCAACGACAACAACGCTGTCCGGTAAGAGCCGGTGCGTGCGATCACGATGCTGAAGAGCAGCGGTCCCATCCACGAGGTGCCGCGCTCCGAAACCTCGTAGAGCCCAAAGAACGATGCTTCCTTACCTGCGGGAATCATGCGCGAGAAGAGCGAGCGTGAAAGCGCCTGCGAACCGCCCAACACGATCGCGATGATCGCCGCCATCACCCACGCTTCCGGCACGCTGTTTAGAAACGCATAAGCGTAGATCACGATTCCGGCCCAGATCACGAGCGACACGATGATCGCGTTCTTCGTCTTAATGAGGTATGCCAGACGTTCGAAGAGCAGCGCGCCCACGACAGCCACGAATTGCACCATTAGAAAAATCTCGAGCAGAAACACGGGATTGCCTTGTGGAAACAGTTCCTGTTCGAGAAACGCGCTCGCGGCGAAGATCACCGTCTGAATGCCGTCGTTATAGATCAGATATCCGAGCAGGTAACGCGTGGTCAGCGGCAGTCGTCGCAGTTCTTTGACCGTGGCGATGAGCTCCGAGAAGCCCGCTGAGATGTAATTCTTGCCCGGTGGCAAACTCTTTTTCTTTGGACGCGACTTCAGCAGCGCAAAAGTAATCAGCGCGAATCCGCCCCACCAAACACCTGACGACAACAGCGACAAACGCACCGCAAGCCCAGTCGACATCCCCAAATCTTCGGCTCGCAACACGAGCAGCAGATTGAGCACGAGAAGGAGCGCGCCGCCGAGATAACCGTACGCAAACCCACGACTCGAGACTTTGTCAGTCTGATCTTCAGTCGCGATCTCCGGCAGGAACGCGTTGTAGAAAACTATCGACGCCCCAAAACAAACATTCGCGATGATGAATAAAATCCCACCCAGAAGATACAGATTGTCTTTGACGAAAAACATCAGGCAGTTTGCAGTGACGGCGATGTAACAAAACACCGCCATCAGTCGCTTCTTCAAATCCGAGTAGTCGCCGAGGGCGCCGAGTATCGGCAGGAGAAACACCTGCGCGCCCACTGAAATCGAGACACACAACGTCGGCAGCGACTTCGCCGTGACCGCGCCCAGGGGACCGAGATCAAGGACCACGCCGTTCTCGCCGACCGCAGTCTGGGCCAGGCGCGTGATGTACGGGCTGAAGAGCGCGCCAACCACAGTCGTGTAGAAGGCGGAGTTGGCCCAGTCGTACATCTTCCACCCGAAGAGCTCGCGTGGATTGTTTTTATCGCTTGTGGAGGTAACTACTTCAGCCGGTGTCGTCGTCATGAAGAAGACCACGCTCGCGATACAGATTGAGCTTGTTGTGAAGAGTTTTCAGGCTGATGCCCAGCAACTCAGCCGCGCGGGTTTTGTTGTTCTTCGTCTTTTGCAGGGTGCGCATGATCATCTGTCGCTCGACCTCTTCGAGCGGCGTGCCCACCGGCAGCGACAGCGTGTCTTCATTGCGCAGGCGTTCGCGTTGTTCGATTGGATACGGAGCGAAATGATGGCGTTCGACTTGTTCGCCGGAGCAGATGATCACGGCGCGTTCGATCACGTTGCGGAGCTCGCGCACGTTGCCGGGCCACGAATGAAACTGCAACGCTTCGAGAGCCGCTGAGCTCAGGAAACGTGCCGGGCGCCCATGTTTCTCGGCGAGTTGAGTGACCAGGTGTTGTGCGAGCAGTGGCAAGTCTTCTTTTCGCTCGCGCAGCGATGGAAGCTGAATGCCGAAGACGTTGAGACGATAGAGCAGATCGCTGCGAAGTTTGCCTTCGGAAACGGCTTGTTGTGGATGACGATTAGTCGCAGCCAGGAGACGCACGTCGACTTCGATCTCTTTGCGGCTACCGAGACGCCTGACAGCGCGCTCTTCGATCACGCGCAAAAGCTTCGCCTGCAACAACGCCGGCATTTCGCCGATCTCGTCGAGCAGCAGAGTGCCGGTGTCGGCGATCTCAAAACATCCCTGGCGTCTTGAAGCGGCACCGGTGAACGCGCCTTTTTCGTGACCGAACAGTTCGGATTCCATCAACGACTCGGGAATCGCGGAACAGTTGATGGCGACGAACGGCTTGTCGTGACGCGGGCTCATTTTGTGAATCGTGCGCGCGACGAGCTCTTTGCCGGTGCCTGATTCGCCGGTTATCAAAACGGAAGCTGACGAAGGCGCGACTTGTTCGATCAGAAAGTAGACCTTCTGGATCGACTCTGACTTGCCGACGAGCTCGCCGTAAACGCTACGATCCTGATCAATCAGCGTAGACATCCGCGCCAGTGTAGCACACAGATTTACGCGGATTGGGAACGGATTTATTTCGAGTAGTAGTTGGCGATGGCCTGGGCCAGATCGGCGGTGGTGAACTGCTCAGGTTGAATGTCAACGTGAAGGCCGTATTCGGCGGCGGCGGCGCTTGTGACTGTGCCGATGCACGCGATCACGAGGCCGGGCAGGACTTTTCCGAGGTCGGGTGTGTCGAAGAGTTTTGCGAGGTTCTTGATGGTGGACGGGCTGGTGAAAGCGATGCAGTCTCCGCTCCCGGCGAGCATCGCGCTCAATCGACCGCGATCGAGATTTTCCGGAAGGACTGTTTGATAGGCCGGCACTACATCGACGCGCGCGCCCGCTTCTTCCAGCGCTTTCGGCAGATGTTCGCGTCCGACCAACGCACGCGGGAGGAGGATGTTGAGCCCGCGCAGATGCTCTGCATATTCGCTCAACGCTGCAAAGACGCCTTCGGCGGTTGATTGCGAAGGGACGATATCGACGTGAACGTGTGCATCGTGAAGTTTGTCGGCAGTGCGCTGGCCGATAGCGCAGACTTTAATCTCATCGAGATCTTCGATCTTCAAACCGCGCGCTGAGAGACGCTTGAGGAAAAACTCGACGCCGTTGGTGCTGGTGAGTATGAGCCAGTCGTAGCCGTAGAGGTGATCGAGTGCTTCGTCGAGTCGATCGTAGTTTTCGAGCTCACGGATTTCGATAGTCGGACAAACGATTACTTTGGCGCCGTAGCTCTCGAGCAGCGTGCTCAACTCGTCTGCCTGCGAAGCCGCGCGCGTGACTACGACCGTTCGTCCTTCCAGCGGCTTCGTCATCACAGTAGAGTGCTTGCGCCACGTTCGATTAGTGTCGAGGCGAGTGAGGCGCCAATCTCTTCGGCTTGTTCGGGAGAGCCGGACAAAGAATCCTGCAGTTTCTTTGTCCCATCAGGTTTGGCGACGAGACCGTCGAGCTTCAGCAGTTCGCCTTCGAAACGCGCGTGTCCCGCGATTGGTAATTGGCAACCACCGCCCATGCCGCGCAGAAACGCACGCTCCGCTAAACACGCCAGACGCGTTTCACGATGGTCCAGTTTGCGCGTCGTCTCGATCGCGAACTCATCATCGGCGCGGGTCTCGATCGCGATCGCCCCCTGGCCCACCGCGGGCAACATGTCGCTAATCGGAATCCGTAAAGAGATCCGGTCCTGCAAACCAAGCCGCACCAAACCTGCCGACGCAAGAATCAGCGCATCGTACTGACCTTCGTCGAGCTTTCGAATGCGCGTGTCAACGTTGCCACGCAGATCTTTGATTGTAAGAGCGTCTCCAAACCAACATCTTAACTGTGCAAGCCGGCGTTGACTCGACGTGCCTACTATCGCACCCCGAGGCAAATTTTCGAGTGCTGCGGCATCAAACTCCGAGCTTGCGGCGAGCACCAGCGCATCACGCGCATCTTCGCGCTCGCAGATCGCACTGATAGACAAACTATCAGGGAGGATCGTCGGCAGATCCTTCAGCGAATGGACCGCGATATCGATGCGACCATCGAGCAGCGCATCTTCCAGTTCTTTCGTGAAAACACCCTTGCCGCCAATCACCGACAAAGGCTCCTTCTTCACGTCGCCAGTGGTCTTGATGATCTCGATCCGAATGTCGAGCTGAGGATTTAGCTGCCGCAAACGATCGCGCGCGTGTTCAGCTTGCCAGAGAGCGAGTTTGGAGCCGCGCGAACCGATGACGAGAGAACGAGACATCGCGGTTCACTCCTCGTCAGGCTCGCTCGTCTCGTAAAAGCGACGCATCTGGCTCAGGATAGGATGTGAGATTTTATTGACGGTCGACATCAGCAGCGACTCGATCGCGGCTTCCTGTTCTTTTGTTAGTGGACCAAGCCGTTTGCGCTGCCGCGCCAACTCCGCACGCGCCACGTCTTGCATGTTCTGTCGCAGCGCGCCGATGCTTGGTCCAAAGTCCATCAACCGCAACTTCTGCTGAAACTGCATCACTTCCGACTGCACGATCAGCTCCGCACGTTCCGCTTCGCGCTCGCGCTCGCGAATATTCGAAGTGATAACTGACTCAAGGTCGTCGATGTCGAAAAGAAAGACGTTGGGGATCTTGCTGACCGCGGGATCGATGTTGCGCGGCACGCTGATGTCGATAAAACACGTCGGACGATTGCGACGGCGCTCGAGTGCTTTGCGCATCCGTTCTTCCGTGAGCACATAATCGGGCGCGCCGGTCGAGCAGATAACCACGTCGGCTTCTGAAAGAAACTGATCCAGTTTATCGAGCGAGACCGTGGTGGCGCCAAACTCCTCCGCGATTTGCCGGGCCGTCTCTTCGGTGCGATTTGCGATGATGACGCGCGAGACACCTGCATTCACGAGATGCCGCGCGGAGAGCTCGGCCATTTCGCCGGCGCCGATGAGCATCACGGCGCAGCCTTTGAGCGAGTCGAAAATCTTCTTGCCTAGCTCGACGGCCATGTAGCTGATCGAGACTGCGCTGGCCGCGATGCCAGTCTCATTTCTCACGCGTTTGGCGACGCGGAACGTATGGTGGACCAGTCGATTGAGAACGCGACCGGCAGTGCCGGCTTCGACGGCGAGCGAGTACGCGTGACGCACCTGGCCCAGCACCTGCGGCTCGCCGATGACCATCGAATCGAGTGAAGAAGCGACGCGAAACAGGTGTCGCACAGCGTCTTCATCCGTATGGCGGTAGAGATGTTTGTCGAGAAAGCCGGGAGGCAGGCTACCCGATGTGTCGAGAAACTGTCTCACACGTCCGGCGCTAAACTCGAGCTCGTCGCTCGACGTCGCGCCGAGGATCTCGACGCGATTGCACGTTGAAACGATCAGTCCTTCGCTCACGACCACGCCATCGACGAGTTGGCGCAGCCCATTGGCACACGCTTCGTCGTTGAAGGCGAGTCGCTCGCGGATCTCCACCGGAGCTGTCTTATGATTGACTCCTATGAGCAGTATGGACATTAATCCGTCTTCATCCGCGAAAATCCGTGTTACCCGAAAACATGGTAACTGTTCAGAAATCGAGTTCCCAAAAACGTCAACAGCACTAACGCAAAGCCCAGCACTCCGAGCCACGCCGCACTCCGCCCACGCCAGTTCGGCGTGAAGCGATAGATAATCAGGAACAGATAAAGTAACCACGTAAGTAACGCGAAAATTTCTTTGGGATCGTTTCGCCACGCGTGGCCAAAACGTGTCGATGACCAAATCATGCCACTCGCAATGCCTAGCGTCAGCAGCAACAAACCGAGGGCAGCAGCACTCGTGGCCAGTTCGTTGACTGTAGACAGGGCCGGCAGGCGATGAAAGATGGCGCCAAAGGTCTTGAGCTTGAGCTCACGTTCCTGGAGTAAGTACATCACGCTGGCCATGAAGGCGATGACAAATGCAGCGTAAGCAAAGATCAAGAGAGTTGTGTGAATTGGAAACAGCCAGGTCGCCGAGAAAGTCGCCGGAGCATTTGATGATGTTCCGGTTAGCAATGCGATGAGTGTCAGCACCGTGATCAGGGGCATTGTAAAAGCGCCGACCGCCTGCGTTCGGTAGCGATAGAGAACGACCGAATAAAGTGCTACGAGCGCCCACGCAAGAAACGACAGTGCTTCCCGCAACGAGAACAGCGGGTAATGGCCGTCGATCACCCAGTCGGCGATTAGTGCGCCGGTGTGCAGGATAAAACCGGCAGCAATCGACCATTCCGCAACGCGTTGCAGAATGCGGCGTTTGTTAACAAACGCCAGAATCGAATGGATCGCGGCGTTCAGATACGCCGCTAAGACTGCCAATAGTAAGGATCTCATCGGGGAAAAACTCGGAATAGGATTTTAGGAGAGTTCATTGCCAATTGCCAATTGCCAATTGCCGATTGGTAATGAAGCTGGGCAAACGTTATGCTTGCGGCCAACATCCTAGCGCCGGAATTAAGCCTTCTTCGCTTCGAACAAAGTTCAACTTGACTGTTTGGGAGGACTGAGATGCCTGCGTCGCGTCTTGCCGTTTCGATTTTCCTGGTGATCGGGATTACGTTGACCGCCGCGTTCGCCCAAACCAGACCGCGAAACCAGAAGCCGAATCCGAACCCGCCACAGCCTTCACCAACCCAGCCGGAAACCCCACCGGAAGAACCTCAGGACATCGAAACACTGAAGACCGACACCGATCTGGTGAGCGTGCCGCTGATCGCATCCGACAAGAACGGCGTCTCCATCACCGATCTACGCCAGGAAGAGTTTGCGATCTCCGAGGATGGAGTCGCGCAGCAGATTTCGTTCTTCGGAAAAGTCGCCGCTCCTTTTCACGTCGTGCTCATGCTCGATACCAGTTCCAGCACGCAGGACAAGCTCAAGCAAATCCAGCAGGCAGCTATTGCTTTCGTCGAACAGTTACAACCGGCGGATCGCGTGAAAGTAATCTCGTTCGACGACAGCGTGAAGGACCTGAACGAGTTCACCAGCAATCGCGAAACCCTGCGCTCCGCGATCTACAGCACGAGATCGGGACAGGGAACGAAGGTTTACGATGCCGTCGATCTGGCGCTGAACAACGTCCGGAAGATTCGTGGCCGCAAAGCGATCGTGATCTTCACCGACGGCATGGACTGGCACAGCGATCACGCAACCTTTGAAGGCACCGTGCGCTGGCTGGATGAAGAAGGCGTGATGGTCTATCCGATTCGTTACGACACGCGCGCAACCACCGAGAGACTAGCGCGCGAACAGTCTGAAGGAGGGCCGGCGTTACCGACGATCTCTGTCATCCGACAACCACCTCCGGGCGGCACAACGGCGCCGACGTTTCCGGGTGACGATCAAGTGCCGACGTCCGGAACGCGACCGAAGACTGGTCCATTCGGACTTCCACTTCCGGAAGAGATCATGCGCCGCCGTCGCGAAGAAGAACGCAACCGAGATCCCAACCGCGATCCCCGCATGCCGCCTTCCGAGGACCGACTGCCACGCCTACCCGGCTCGCCTCCGGACGATCGCACTACGAGCACAAGGACCAGTGGCCCCGATGACTCAATCAAGGCGATGCTCGATCTTGCTTACCTGACCGCCGATAGCTATCTCAAATCGTTAGCGGAAAAATCTGGTGGCCGGTTGTTGCGCGCCGACACGCTCGGCTCGCTGCCCGACGCGTTTGCACAGATCGCTGCCGAACTTCGTACGCAGTACCTGCTCGGCTACTACCCGCTCAACAAGGAGCGCGACGAACGCTATCGCCACATTAAAGTGACGACGACGCGCAAGAACGTCGTGATCCGTGCGCGCCCCGGCTATCTCGCCACGACTGCAAAATAAGCCACAAAAAGGCACAAAAGACACATAAAAATCTTTAAGCAATTGGCAGAAATCTTTTGTGTCCTTTTGTGCTTTTTTGTGGCTCGTGCTACAAAACTCACTCATGCCTGATCGAGCCGAAGCCTGGGAATTGTTGTGTGAATACACGAAGGGCGACAGCCTGCGCAAACACGCGCTCGCCGTCGAAGCTGCCATGCGCGCGTGTTCCAAACGCTACGCGGAAGGACCTGCGGATGAAGACGAATGGGGCTTAGTCGGACTGCTTCACGATTTCGACTACGAGATGTTTCCGTCAGCCGATCAGCATCCCTTTACCGGTGCAAACATCCTCTGCGGCCGCGGCTACTCCGACCGCATCATCCGAGCCATCATGGGCCACGCGACGTACACGGGTGTGCCTCGCGATACGGACATGGCTCGCGCGCTCTTTGCCACGGATGAATTGTGCGGCTTTCTCGTAGCGTGTGCGCTCGTCAGACCTTCTCGCAGTCTTGACGACATTGAAGTCTCATCAGTCAAGAAGAAGTTAAAGGACAAGGCGTTTGCGCGGTCTGTGAATCGCGACGACATCAAGCAAGGTGTCGAAGAACTGGGCGTGAACATCGACGAGCACATTCGCTTCGTGATCGATGCCTTGCGGCCAGTGCAAAAAGAGATTGGGTTAAATACGACTGCTTGAAGTCACGGCGATGTGTGGTCCAGCAGGCTGCGTGGGTTCGCTCGGACTTCTGCGCGCACTCAGAATCGAAGTCAAAACGAAGAGCGCAAGCGTGAGCAGTGTAGCCAGGACCACGGTTAGAAATGCCTGTAACCGCCGGCGCCGTGCAGTGTGACGATAGACGAAGATCGACGAGAAGATGATCGCCGCAATGGGCAATAAAAGAGTTGAGGTGACCAGTAAGCCGGGGCTGGATAATGCCCGCACCGAGAAGAGACCCAGCACGAGCGCGACGCAGGAACCAGCGCCCACAATTGCCGCAATCAGGGAAGCGATCACGACGAGCTTCAATCGCATCCGGGCAAGTTCCTTAGTCTGATGCTGCTGTGCAAAAGCTCCTCCTTGGTTGGTGAGAAAGGCGCCGCCAAGGATACCACAGGGACGGACCACAAATGATCACCAGAAGCGCGCTGATTTGGCTGTCCCGTCAGGAAGGGCTCAAGGATTTCGCCACTCGCTTTGGATTCTTCAAAAAACTCACTACTCGCTTCGTCGCGGGCGAGACTATCGACGAAGTCATTCCGTTTATTCGCCAGCTAAACTCCGAAAATGCGACGGCGTCGTTCGATCATTTGAACGAGTCAGTCGGAAGCGCTGCTGAGGCAGACCAGGAAGTCGCCGAGTATTCCAACATCCTGGCGAAGATCGACGAACAACGCATCCGTTCAAACGTCTCGATTAAGCTGACGCAGTTTGGCCTCGGTCTCGATCCGGAGCTCGCGTATCAGAACGCGCGCAAAGTTGTCGTCGAGGCTGAGCGACGTGGCAACTTCGTCAGAGTCGACATGGAAGACTCGAACGTTACGCAGATCACGATCGATATCTTCAAGCGACTGCGCGCTGAATTTGGTTTGAACACGGTCGGAATCGTGTTGCAGTCGTATTTGTACAGAACGTTCGCAGATGCGCAGGAGCTAGTGAAACTGCCCGCGCGCATTCGTATCTGCAAGGGCGCGTACAACGAACCGCCCGAAGTCGCGTTTGCAGAAAAGAAAGACGTCGACGCGAACTACATCAAGGTGATGCAACTGTTGTTGAGCAGCGGTATCTATCACGGCATCGCCACACACGATCCGAAGATGATCGACGCAACGCTCGAATTTGCGACGCGCGAAGGAATCGGCAAGGAGAAGTTCGAGTTTCAGATGCTCTACGGCATACGCCGCGACCTTCAGCATCAGCTCGCACGTGACGGTTTCAACGTGAGAATCTATGTTCCTTACGGAAAACACTGGTATCCTTATTTCATGCGCAGGCTGGCCGAACGCCCTGCGAACATCTGGTTCGTCATGAAGAATCTCGCGAAGGGTTGAGATGAGCGACTGGTTCTGGGTTCTCTGGTGCATCATCGGGGCGATATTGATTGTCGCCGAGATCTTCACGTCTGGATTTGTGCTGTTCTGGTTTGGAATCGGCGCGCTCGCCGCGGCTTTTGTCGGATTTATCGGCGTTGACAGTCTTGCGATTCAGTTTCTGATCTTCGCGGGTGTTTCGAGCGCGCTCACCGCATTGTCGAGAACGATCTTCATCAACTACTTTTCGCGGGAAAGAACCGGAGAGTCACTGCGCAGCGGCGTGGAGGCGATGCCTGGAAAGATCGGGACTGTCGTGTCGTCGAGCAAAGGCGCGCTTAACGAAGGCGCCGTCAAAGTATTTGGCTCGACCTGGACCGCGTATCCCGCGCCCGGCGAAGCTCCACTCGAAGCCGGTGAACGTGTTTCTGTCGAGAGCATCGAGGGTGCGTCGATCTACGTTAGGCGAATCGGCAGCGGCGAGCCTGACTGGCGCCAGGCGCCCGAGAAGGAAGGCTAAGCCACAGGAACGACGCAGACTTTGATATTTCTGTGTTGACCGGAAAAAGTGATTGACTTCGTAAGCGAACTGTACTAGAAGTTCGTTCGCTGAGACAACAAACTAGTCCGAGTTACCGTTACGGACAGTTCACCTCCAAAACTTGAAGCGACTACCGGAGTGGGTGCAATGCGTCAGGCAAGCTTTGCAATTTGCCTTGAGTCTCACCTTCAGCGGCATGAACCAGGACCATCCCTTCAGATCTGTTTCCCGACGTTCCGCAGTATATAAGGAGTAAAGCCATGAGATCTCTACGATTCCAGAAGCAAGTGTCTGTTGGCTTATTAAGACAACTCCCACTTGTTGTACTCGCCTTTATCCTGATAGGAGGGCTGTCGTACGAAGCATATGCTCAGGCGGTTTATGGGGGCATCTCCGGAACGATCACCGATCCGCAGGGGGCGTCGATATCTGCTGCAACTGTCACCGTGACCAATATCGCGCAGAACATCACGACAACTGCCAAAACAAACGACTCAGGCTTCTATGAAGTTACACATCTTATCCCTGGTACCTATCAGGTAAAGATCGAGCAACAAGGATATAAAACGGCTATCCAGGACGTAGTCGTTAGGGCAGACGTGGTGGCTAACACCGATGTACGTTTAGAAGTGGGAGCTTTAGCCGAGACGGTAACGATAACCAGCGTCGACCTCTCTCTAAAGACCGACAAAACAGACGTTGCAACGACCTTCAATCAACGGCAGGTTCAGGAACTGCCTACCTTCGATCGTAACTTCACCCGGTTCGTCCTGCTGTCACCGGGCACACAGCAACTTCCTGGTTGGAATCACGCTGCGAGTGAGAACCCACAAGGGTCGCTGCAGACCTTTGTTAACGGACAGCATTTCAGCGGCACTTCGTTTCAGCTTGATGGCACTGACAATCGCGATCCCATCCTCGGCATCATCGTCGTCAACCCAACACTCGAGTCTGTAACTGAAACGAAGATTACGACTCAGAACTACGATGCGGAGTTTGGCCAGGCTAATGCCGGAGTAGTGACGACGCAGACACGTTCGGGCTCAAACGATCCACACGGAAGCGCATTTATGTTCCGCCGCAATGATCTTACTCAGGCTCGTGATCCTTTCACTAACAGCGTACCGGACGTTGTTTCGGGAAAACTTCTTCCTGACAGCGTGTGGAGTCAGTTTGGAGGCTCCTTCGGATGGAAGTTAGTGACGGATAAAAACTTCATTTTCGGTGATTATCAGGGTACACGCAGCAAAGAAGGTGGCTCAGTGCTGACAACTGTGCCTACAGCTCTTGCCCGGAAGGGGAATTTTAGTGAGTACCCGGTCCTGATCTTCGATCCTGCAAGTGGTAACCCTGTCACCGGTCAGGGACGCGTAGCGTTTGCTGGGAACATTATTCCCCAGGGTCGTCTATCACCACAGGCGCTAAGCTTGCTTGGAAACATTCCTTTGCCCAACCTGCCCGGCATAGTTGATAACTTCAGCACGAGTGGCCCTGATGTTTTCAATGGGGATCAGTTTGACGTTCGTGATGACCAGTACGTCGGCGACAATTTACATATCTTTGGTCGCTACAGTTTTGCTCGATTCGAAAGAACGAAATCAGGAGCGTTTGGCCCTGAGATTGGCGGACCAGATCTGAGCGGCGCTCGTTTTGCCGGCAGCTCGAAAGTTCGCAACCAGTCGCTGGCCCTGGGTTTTGACTACACATTGAGTCCAAGCGTTGTCACGGACTTTCGCGTCGGTTACTTCCGCTATAGGGTGAATGTGTTGCCAGGCGGCGTAGGTACCAGTCCCGCTGCTGACGCCGGCATACCTGGTCTGAATCTTGATGACTTTTTCACTTCCGGAATGCCTGCCTTTGGCATAGAGACTCCGGGACATCGAGGTGACTTCGACGATCGGCGAGTATTCAAATTCGGATTCTCGCTATTTGCGAATGGCTGCAACTGTCCTTTGTCGCAATTGGAGCGGCAACTTCAGCTCGTCAATAACTGGACATTCCTTCGCGATAATCACAGTTACAGATTCGGTGGAGATCTTCGGTTCGCCAAGAATCTGCGTGTCCCCTCTGACTCGCATCGCGCCGGTCAGTTATTCTTCCGCGATGCCGGCACAGCTTTTGTGAATCCTGATTTGACTACAAGCGGCGGCACCGGGCTCGCGAGCTTCCTGCTCGGCAATGTAAGCGACTTCGGCCGTTTTGTGAGTACGGTTACCGATGCGCAAGAAAAGCAGCGCCGCTGGTATTTTTATGGGCAGGACACGTGGCGGTGGTCACCAAAGTTAACTCTCAGTTACGGTCTCAGGTGGGAATTGGTATTTCCCGAAAGCATCGATGAGCCGGGAACAGGAAGTTTGCTCAATCTTGAAACAGGTGAGCTCTTCGTCGGTGGCGTTGGCGACGTCAATAATCATTTCGACGTCAAACCCACCTATAAAGCATTTGCTCCGCGTCTGGGCCTGGCCTACCAATGGACAGATAAGACCGTTATTCGCGCGGGCTACGGTCGCAGTTTTGACATCGGTGTTTTCGGCTCGATCTTTGGGCACGCGGTCACTCAGAATCCGCCTGTGCTTGCCTTCCAGCAGCTCGATCAGGAAGATTTCAGAACCGTCTTCAACTTGAGTCAGGGACCACCGGCGCCTGTTTTTCCAGCGGTACCTTCTAACGGTCGCATACCATTACCTGATGGTATAAACGCACGCGCTCGTCCTTTCACAATGCGACTTCCAACGCTTGATGCGTGGAACGTAACCGTTCAACATCAGCTTTCAAACAACACCTCTTTCGAAGTGAGTTATGTCGGAAACAAGGGGACTCACGTCTTTGCCGGCGATGGTCCTGCGTATAACCCCAACCAGCCGGTAGCAGGACCAGGTCCTGAGAATCTCCGCAAACCGTTCTTCAGTCGTTTCGGCTGGACTCAGGGTATTAATTATTTCGGCAACGACGCTGACAATCGCTATAACGCGTTGCAGACGAAGTTTGAGCACAGGCTTCCAAGTCTGAACATTCTTGCTCACTACACACTCGCCGTGACCAGAAACAACGAGGATAATTATTTCATCCACAATCGGGAGCTTGGTCGTGGGCCAACCAGTTTTGATCGGAAGCACGTGTTCTTTTTCACTGAGGTGTGGGATCTTCCGATTGGCCGCGGCAAAAAATTCCTGACTGATACACCAAACGCGTTGGATTACGCGTTCGGAGGTTGGCAGTTAAACTCCACCACGTCCTGGCAGAGTGGCCTTCCTTTTACACCGACAGTATCCGGCGCAAACTGTTCGGTTAATTCCGGCCCCTGCAGGCCTGATCTGATAGGAGATCCGGATGTGAGTAATCCGAACCAGGATCAGTGGTTCCAGGGTGGAATCGGACCGGGCACACCATGGGCCAAAGCCGCTGCCGGCCAGTTTGGAAATGCGAAACGCGGCAGCTTGCGTGGGCCAACATTCTTCCAGACAGATCTTTCAATCTTCAAGAACTTCAGAATAACGGAGACCGTGAAGGCCGAGTTTCGCGCAGAGGTCTTTAACCTCTTCAACCACGTCAACCTCGGTCTACCTACTTCAGAAGTAGACAACCCAAACGCAGGAAAGATCACGGGGCTACAGTTTCCGAATGCCCGAATGCGTCAGTGGCAGTTCGGCGCGCGGATTAAGTTTTAGCAAGAGCGCTGCAATCGACATGAATGGTGGTCAGGAATCAACAAATTCCTGACCACTTTTATGTTTGGGCAGCAACCTCTGAAGAAACCGCCGAAATATTTTTCCCTCTATTCTCATTAGTCTGTGAGGTCAGCAACTAGCTCGAGACTATTCGGAAGCATGTGGATGCGGCACTCTCATCCGCAACTGCGGCGCGTAATCATTATTTCAAGGCGAAGAGTTCCCATGTTCGTAGAGTTCCATCTGCAGCAATCATATCAATGCGTTTGTCGGTTTAGTCATCCTCGTCAGAAATAGAAATCGCGTTTTCACCATTATGATCGGAGGCTCCCAAAAATGACTGAATCGATACCATTCTTACTGTTCCTCACTGCTGTCCTCGTTGTTGCCTTCTTTGTTGTGTGGATTCGGGCCAACGCCAAGGCGGATGACGGATCCTCGATGCCAATGGGGCAACGAGTGGTCCTGATTGGATATATGCTGCTGCTCGCCACTTTTCTCGCCTACATGTTGATCTCACTCAACTCCCTCGACTTCCCCGACACGGCGGCACTCCCACAACCTGTGGCTCTTCCCTCACCGTCCCCATCACCGTCTCCATCACCAAGCGGGGAAGGGGCGGGCACGACTGGCACTCCAACTCCCAGTCCCAGTCCGAGTCCATCACCAACGGTTCAACCACCAGTTTTGTATCGAGTAATTCCGCAAACGAGCACAAGCAGCCCGCCGACGGTGTCGTTGACGCTTTACGGAAAGAATTTCAACAGGGAATCGAAGGTCCGGTTCAATGCAGTCGATGCTCCTACAGATTTCGTCGCGGAAGACTTGATCACGGCCTATCTTGAGCCGGTGCACATGGTGAACGTCGGCGCCGTGACCGTCGATGTCGACAACAAGAACGGACTGCTATCAAACGGGATCAGTGTTCCTCTGAGGCGGGCAATAGTACCCCTGAACGTGTTTGGTTGGCACCCGTGGATCACTCGCGACGTTCAATTGCTGTTGCTCGCGATCTTCGCCGGCGCACTCGGCAGTATCTTCCACGCGTTGAAGTCGCTCGGTGATTTCATTGGGAACCGGACAGTGATCGCGAGTTGGTACTGGTGGTATATCTCGCGGCCATTCCTGGGAATGGCGCTCGCGCTCATCTTCTACGCCGTGCTTCGTGGGGGATTTGTGGTCGGCTCGCCAGCGGATGCCAAAGTGGTGAATCCTTTCGGGGTATTAGCAATCGGAGCATTGGTTGGTATGTTTGCGGACAAGGCCGCACAGAAACTTGCAGAAGTCTTCGATGTTGTCTTCAGGGCCGCGGATCAACGGAGCGGCAAATTGGATGCGCCGGTTATCGATCGCATAGAACCTGGGACGGTGACTACTGGCGACACAAAACCGGTGGTCATCAAAATCATCGGTGACCGTCTAGGAAAGGTTACGGTGCGTTTGAATTCGGAAGAGCGCAAACCGGATACAGTAACCGAGAAAGAGATCACCTTGAAACTCAAGCCTGAGGATGTAAAAACGGCGGGACAAATCAAGGTGACGGTGGTTAATCCGGATGGCGGCGCATCGGCCACGGCAACTCTTCACGTTTCGGATCTCGCCATCACTACCGCGGCTTTGCTTGATGCCAAAGTCGGTACTGACTACCGCCAGACAATGACCGTGAGTGGAGGCACTCCACCTTACAAGTGGTCACTTCTCAATCCGCCAAAATGGTTGAGCATCGTTGAGAGCAGCGGTGAGTTGCAAGGTAAGCCTGAAGCAGCCGACGCGAAAGACACGCCGGTAACCGTCAAAGTCGTTGAGAAAGACGGCGCGACTGCTTCAAAAGTCTTGACCTTGAAAGTCAGTCTGTAAGGTTCAATAGACAGACCAAGACGATTAACAGAGAAGCTATTAGAGATTCGTGAGGTGCTTGGCCTGTCTCAACGGGAAGTTGAAAGACTTAAATCGGAGACTGTTTTCGACCGTGATCTCCCAGTAGGTGAAGTGGATTGAATCTGAGCAACCAGGCCACGGAGGTATTCAAATGCCAGTCGATTTTCCAGATGAAATTTTTGGTTTTAAGGTAGAAAAACGTCTGATCCCGCGACCGGGTGGGAAGAAGTTTCTGTTCAATACACACACGCAGATCGGGGTTCTTCACACAACAGAAAATCCTTCGCTCGAAAGTTCATTTAAAACCCTCAAAAAGAACCACAGCGCCCCACACTTTATTGTTGGTGAAGGTCGGATCATTCAATGTCGCTCGCTGAATCATCAGGCCGCAGCCTTGGTCGGCAACGCACCGTTTTTTGCGAATGCTCAAGCTTCGATTCAAATAGAAATGGCGGCATTAGCCGGCGGTGGCAAGGACACCTCCACCACAACCGACGTTTGGCTTCCGAGGGACGAAGTACTCCAGCCTACGGTGGCCATTCTGGCGTTTTGTACAGCCAATGGCATTGACATCCCTCTCCAGGTTCCAACAGATGATTGGAGAGACGATAATTCAGACATGCCATTGCCGTGGGCGGGCGGGCCGACCAAAGCGAAGCCGAAGCGAAAAATGAATGTGCGGCGTATTAGAGCCGCGAAAGGCGATTTTCCAAAACTGAAAGGGTGGTGGATGCATGTTGAGATTCCAGGTCAGGCCGAGACGTGGCATCACGATTGTGGCGCCCTCAGGCGTAGAGACATGTTACGAATGGCGCAGGAACTACTGAACAAATAGTTTAGCGCCATTTCCTCACCGGACACTTCATGTGCTAAGGACAACCGATCCTTTCCGCGTTGACACCATTCGCTCGCAGGTGTATATACGACCAACCAACGTAAGTCCCCCGACTCCTTGCGTTATCCGGTTCGATATTTCCGAGTTTGCCTGCTGATAAGCTGTTCCCGGCTACCCACCAGGAATTTACCTATACAATCGCATAACAACAGCAGGTCAACATCAGAAGCTCAATCCTGGATAAGTTTTTCAAGTGAAGACCGCAGTGCCCAGTCGAACACATAAACAACCAGCAGTGTTGCAGTCTCTGATAGCACATCTCTGTGAGGTGAAACAGACCTTTTGCGCTAGAGCCGGATCATCGAAATGGGTTGCACATCTCTATACTCACCGCAAACTATGGGGCAGAATAGGTGCTATTTCCTTAGCGATAGCGGCTATCGTCGGAATTGCAACCATCAGGAATACCCGTGAAGGTTCAGTAGTTACGGCCGTCGGCACCCAAACTGAAATTACCCAAACCGCAAAGGCCGAAGCTGGTGCTGCGTCTAAACCGATAACGGACCCGAAGCTTCCGACAACGCCTCTAGTTGGTGACTTTGGTTTTTCATTGGAGCCAGCGGAACAATCCATTCCTGAGCGCCCAGCGATTAAAGCAAGGGAACCTCTTGCGACTGCTAAACCAGACTCCAGCCCATCACCGCCGCAGCCCGCCGCAGTTGCCGAAGCTCCTCGGCCGTCTCCAGAGCCAACCGCGGCCCGAAAAGAATTCGTCGAGATCACTGTCGAGCTGAAGATCGAAGATGGACGTGTTTCCGAAGCCCACGTAGGAAATCGACAGCCGGGATCAGAAGCATTCGAAGCAACCGCACTCCACATTGCCAGGCAGCGCCGCTATCCTCCAGGAACTTCACGCGCCGAAACACTCGTTCTACGGGTGGCCAACCAGTTCGGTAGAAAGGAACCATGAAGTATTTATTAATCCTCCTGATCGCGCTCTGTTCTTCCGCCTACCCCACCGGCGCGCAAACCAATGCCTCCGCTACGCCAGTAGCTGGAGCAACCAGCGGCAGTCGAGAACAAGATGGATTGAACGGTCCTGTTCGGCGCGTACGAGTGGAGGTGGCAAATGTCGTTACCAGAGAGGGCAAGCTGGTTGAATTACCAAGATCTCTCACAGAAGTGTCCACTTACGACGCTGTAGGACGAAAGACTGATTCCGTGGCCTACCCGGTCGAAGGCGCAAGTGCGCCAGGAAAGGAAGAATACAAGTACGACGACAAGGGCAACATTATAGAAATGACCTTGCGTGGCAATGATGGCTCAGTTCTCTCGAAAGAAAAATACACTTACGAATTTGATGAGTTTGGAAACTGGAAAAAGATGACCACGGCCGTGGCCATCTACGAGAATGGGGCCGTCTCGTATGAGCCTACTCAAGTCACCTACAGAACCCTGACCTATTATTATGGTCCATCGGTGCCCAAGCCGGGTGCTCCCGTTGTCGATGTTGCTGCAACTTCAAAGAAGCCTGCCAATGCTGAAGCGGAGGCTGCAAACAAGCCTGCCCCAACCCCGTCACCAAACGTTGCATCTGTACCACCTGTAAATGTCGCGGAGAAACCTACTCCGTCACCACCCGCGAGCGCCGAAGCAAACGCCGGCAAAGAAGAGGTAAAACCTCCGGTCATAGGAGTTTCTGAAGAAGTTCTCAGGAAGGCGGCAATTGAGATTCCGGAACCGCAGTATCCCGCGGATGCAGAGCTAGCGAGAGCCGCTGGTCCAGTCAAGGTGGAAGTAATTATCGATCAACACGGTGTTGTCAGAACGGCACGAGCCACTTCGGGTAATCCGATGCTCTTCGATGCAGCAACTTCAGCAGCAAGCAAAGCGCGTTTCTTAATGTCGAGTTTTTCGGATCAGCCGACGGGTGTGTACGGCGTTCTCACTTACAATTTTGCACGACCAGTGGAAATGGTTTCGATTCCGAGTAGCACATCTTCAACCACCACTGAGGTGCCGGTCGAAAAACCAACTCCTACCGCAACCAAGGCGGCGCCTTCACCGCTTCCTGAAAATCCCACAACCACTCTAGTACCGCCGCCAATAGCGAATAACAATCCCGCCGTAGCGGAGGCGAAATCGTTCCCCGATTATTTCAACAAAGGCATGGCCAACCTCGCATCCGCAAAATACAAGGACGCAGTTGAATCACTGAAGCAGGCTATAACCCTTAACCCGCAGGATGCGATTGCTTATACAAAGCTTGGACTCGCGTATTCGGCGCTCGACGAAAATAAATCTGCCATCACAGCTTTCAAACAGGCTATTAAGTTGAATCGTGCTTTTGTCGATGCAGATTCTTATTTCCGCCTCGGTATTGCTTATCTTGCACTGTCCGATTACGGGTCTGCGATCGATCCTCTGAAGCAAGCCTTATACGGTGTCAAAGCAAAACAGTTGGAAGATAGAACAAAATCGACCGCCGGGCCCAGTGAAACGGAAATCCACGACGCTCTGGGTCGCGCTTACTACGGTACCGGTTCTTATCGCGAAGCTGTGAAGGCGTTTGAAACTGCCGTTCGGCTTAAACCCAACTTCGCCTCGGCGCACTATGGGCTCGGGCTGTCGTATATGGAAATCGGTGACAAACGTTCAGCCGAAAAGGAAGAGCAGGTGCTGCGCAAGTTGAACTCACGTCTGGCGGATCGTTTGGCTGGAATGCTTCTCGTACCGGCAGGTCAGAGAAACAGAGTGTTTTGACGATCCTGATCAGCTGTGCCACCTGAAGAATACCTAAACTTGCCATGCAAAATTGGCAATCCCTCCCTTGTCCGGATCTTGCCATGTGACTACTCTCACTCAGCTCCCACCGCGCTGTCCTGTGCAGATGTCATCCACATCCAAACCCGAGAGTGCAGTGCTTCCTTGACATTAAAGGACGCGAAGTCGCCCAGAGTTTCCCTTCCTCGATGTGTTGGTCAACCAGCTCCCTGGTCCAAGCAGACGATGTCCGGTAACGAAGGTGGACAGCAACCTCATTTAATGCCAATACGGATCTTCGTGATTCCGTGATGCTCTTAGCTAACCATCCACACCCATCAAACCTTGGGGCGCTGCTCGCGCCCCAACGTTTTTGATAGGTTAGTGGTTTGACGGCTTCTGATTACTGCGTGACGTTGGGCACGATTGTGAAATCTATCCACTGTGAAGTCGTGGCATATTTATCTCCGGCAAGAAGGTCGGTTACGATTACCTGAAGAACGTATTCACCCGGAGACATATCAGCACCGAGCTTAATCGCGCTGGCGGCGGAGAGACGGCTAGTGTCTGGTGGATTGTTCAAGCTGAAGCGCTGCACTTTTCCAGTGAAAACAGGTTGGCCGTCGCGAAAAATTCTAGCTTGTGTTTGCAGTTGTGGCTGGCCCGTAGCTGGATCTAGATGCGGATTGTAGATTACAAAACTGTACCGCATGTTTTCTCCCTGACGAAACTGACGAACCGCAGCACTGTTTGCTGGATCGAGATCAGTCTGTGCCTGATCGTTTGGTAAGGGAGTCTGTGATTCTCGCGTGGCGCCAAGAAGGATGCCGGAGAGTTCAAGCCGGCGTTTTTTCATGTCCGGCACTTCGACGAACTGACTCGAAGAGCCCACTTGCTCGGAGCCCTGATCTCGCAACGCGACGCGCAGTTGATAAGCGCCGGGCTTCTTGATGGGCACAGTAAGCATGTAAACAAATCCCGCTTTGAGCACTCGCTGATATGCTTCGCCGCGTACTCGCAACCTGTCTACGCGGCCGACTTCATCGACAATAGTGCCATCCTCACCGATAGTCACCGCAACAACATCAAACTGCGCCTGGTGCCAGTCGTCAGGTTCGTCAGTAAATGTGAGAGCGCTGCCGTCGACGTGCAGCAGCGAACGCATAAAAGAACCTGTTTGGGCATCGTTGGCAAAGAGCGACGTGAGGCGAATGGGAACGCCTTCGGAGCCAAACGGAGAAATGAGTGCGTGCAAGATCTGTTCGCGTGCGCCCGCGGAATCAGGTCTCGATCTATCGTCACTAACGGCGCCATAAAAGCCGTTACGCATACGCACGTTGAACTGGCCCGCACGCAACACCTTTAATGACAGATGATGAAATGTGCGCCGGCCCGTCCGCGGATTGAAAGTCGTTTGGTCTGGTCGATAACCAATCAGATAATAACCCTTCTCGTCGATTACTTTTTTGATGCCGCCCGCGAGGTCGTTGGAATTATGAATTGCCATACCGCCGGTCTCGTCTGCCAGATAATCAAGACCTGACTGTAAGTCCAAAGCATCGTTGCCTCGATCGCGCAATGCTTGCTCGACTTGATCGGCGGTTCTGGCTCCGGATGAATTGCTGGCATCGGCCAGAGAGTCTTCGGCGCGCAGTGAAGAGAGTGCTTGTAGACCCGATGCGTTGATCGTATGGATTACAACCGAGGCACGGCTCGTTTGATCGATTAGTTGTTGCAATTTTTGCAGCGTTCTGTTGTTGCTGCTGGTGCGGCTCAGAGGGTCACGGTCCATTATTTTGAACCCGTCAGAGATCAACAAAATTGACTTGCGACCGGGAAGATCACTCAGACCTCTGACCACGTAGCTAATTGCTCCCAGAGTACCAACAGAAAACAAGTCGGAACGAAAATCTTCCAAGTCTTTATTCTGCGCGTCGATTTGAGGACCGAACGTGCCGGGTGTTGGTGGTCCAATCGGCACGAACGCGCCCACTTCACTGCGACCTCCGGGATACCACTTAATATGATCGATGGCAGCGTAAAGCTGGCGCTTATCGGACGTGAACTGCTGGAGCGCACCCATGCCGCCACTCGTGCGTATGATGGCAACGAGATCGCCGGCTTGCATCTGTTGGTCCACAAACTGTTTCAGCGCGCGCCGCACAAAGTGAGTGCTTTGAAATGAAAGTCCGAGGTCGTCAACTACGAGAGCAATAGTTCGTCGCACGTCTTCCGGGCGCAACCGAGCTGGAGGGACGCCTGGCGTTTTGTTATTCGATGGCGGTGGGGCAGCGGTGGTGTTGGCGGCAACGTAGGAGAAATGAGTAATCTTCTGTGCGCGATTGTCCTCAAGTAACTGTAGTTCCTCAGGTTTAAGATCGGTGATCAGCTTACCGCTCTTGTCCGTGACTACAGCATCAACCTGAACAAGATTCGTCGTGATGCGCACGACGTCCCCGTCAGACGGCTTTTGCTCCTGCCCGAATGAAACAGACACGAGACACAATCCGAGAACAACTGCGAGCAAGCGTTGGTTTTTCATAAGCTCATCCGACCAGCGGATAATATCTCTCTTTGATTATGTTCAGGTGATGGATTTGATGACCGATGATAGTGAAGCCCATCGCCAAAACCGAGATTTCATTCGGCCAATTCACTGATTTGCAGAGCAGTGCTTCATCATCAAAACCATCGAACAAAGATCTGGTCGCGGCTCGGGCGCTCATTATTTCATCAATCAATTCTTTAACTGAGCGGCGGTCGGCATTCGCATTTTCTACGTGCAGTTTTTCGTTAAAGCCGGGCGACACAGTCGCATCTTTTCGTGCCAGCATCAGTGCTTGATAAGACATAATTCTGTCGGAGTCTGCCAAGTGTTGCAGGATGTCTTTGACTGTCCACTTGTCCGGTGCGTATCTTTTGCCGTCGAGTCTTTCCAATAGACGCTGGTCCATTTCGTTTAGCTGGCGCATGCTTTCATCAAATGCCTCTCCTAGCTCAACGTCAGCGACGAGATTGATATACTTCGCGAAATTAGACGGCAGTGGATTGATGTCTGATCTTTTCATAGTGCTTTGCCTGCGGTACGGCAGTCCATCTAGTCAGCCCATCCTTTGTGCTTGCGAAAAGGCTTGATCGTACAACAGGATCTTGCAGACCCTCGCGCTGAACTTTACAGCTTTCAGCGTTCGCTTGAGTTGGCGAATCAGAATCATCTGAAATGATCTAGTGCTGAGGCACGGGCACTCCGCCTAACTCGAGGACATTCTGTTTCTCTCGTTCAGGCAATAGCGCGTACAGTTGAAGAAAAGCTGCATTGGTCCAACCGAAGCCGATCTCGTTGGATTTGTAGCCAAACTTCAGCCCTGCACTGACTTCCGATTCACGTCGCTCTACGTCGTATTTCTCAACGATGGTGTTGTGTTGAATGAACTCTTTCAGGATCAGAGAAAGGAAGTTTGCACTGATTCGATCGGCCTCTCGGTTGTAACCGTAACGGCGCAAACCCTCGATCGCGATCATCTCTGTCGGCGCCCAGCCAAAGGGAGCGTCCCATTGACTACCACTCACATTGGTACTTGTTAGCAGGCCACCCGGTCTCTCAAAGAGATGAAGGTTAGCGACGACTTTCGCGGCCTGTTGCTTATCGGCGAGGCCCACCCAAAGCGGATAGAAGGTCGTGATAAAGGGATAACGACGTAACCTCTTTTCAGTAAAACTATAGTCGTAGTAAAGACCATCCTTTTCATCCCACATCAACCGGTTGACTGTTTGGCGTCGCTGCTGAGATCGATCGGTCCAGACACGAGCCTGGTTAGCATTGCCAAGTGTTTTCAATATCTCGGCAGTATCCGTTTCCATCAGGTATAGCAACGAGTTTAGGCAGACCGGATCGTAATGAATGATGTCGATGTTGAATGGACCAAAGCGGTTAGACGGATCGAATCCCGATTCACGCATTGTGCGATCACCCTTGTAGAAGAGATCGGTAAACTGATCCTTCGCTTTGTCGTAATACTGGCCCAACTCATAATCTTTTACGTCGTGATTGCGGTAATAGTCCTTGACCAGATCGTAGTGATCTCTACCTTGCGTGTCTCGTTCACCCGATAAAACCTCCGGCGCCGGACCATTCCCCAGATCGAAATAACGAGAAAGCCCCGTCTCTTTGGTGAGGTGTGGCTCTTCAGTCCAGAAGCGGTAATACTTTTCGATCGCGGGAATCGTCGATTGCAGCCATGCTTTATCCGGCTGCTTGCGGTAGACGTTGAGGATCATTTGAGTGAGAAATGGAGGTTGGGAACGCGATAGATAATAAGTTCGGTTGGCATTTAGTATCCGGCCATAATGCTCGATCTGGTAAAGGAAGTTGTCGACCATGTTTTTGGCCAACTCCATCTCACCATCCTGCACGAGTCCCACTTGGGTAAAATAACTATCCCAACCATACATCTCGTTGAATCGTCCACCCGGTACGACGTACGGGTAAGGTAAATACAGCAGCCCGTGCTCTCGAATCTGACTCGTATCGTCCGGCAATTGGCGTAGCTCGATCTTCGCAAACTCTTCCGCCGGCATCTGCGACCGCAAGGATTGTTCGATCCGCTTGATGTCTTCGCGTCGAGAAACGTAGACAGGCCAGCGACCATCAGCCATTGGCTTGAATTTTGGATCCGGAGCGGCTTGTGCAAGCTGCGCGTTAGAGCGCTTCAGCGTTTGCCAGCTCTGTTTGATATACCTTTGCATCGCTTGAAGCTGATCGGGCGAGGCCTTGTCCGGCGCATTTCCGAAGACGGCTAGCAACACGATTGCTGTGATCAAGAAAAAGTATCTCGACATTTGTGAACCTCACCTTCGTATGAAGGGCAATGTAACATCCAGCCGTGAATAGTCGTCGGATGAACCTTTGAATTCGATCGTCAATTCCTGATCGGGACCATCGCTTCTTACGACCTTGACGCCCGTTGTCTCAGCCAATTGATGAGGACTGCGTGCAGACAATCTGTAACTACGTCCGCCACGGCCTTCAAGCAAGAGTCGCAAGCCATTTTCCTGCGCGGTTGAGCGTAGTACTCTCAACCCCTGACTTTCTGCGCCCGGCGCGGGAATCTCGGGTTTTAGATAAACATCGCTGCCTTCATCGTAAACAAACACGACCTCTACACTCGGTTCGCGCATTTCAAAATTCACTGACGCGCGTAATCGATCACCCATTCGCGAGGTTTGAAACTCGATATTACGCCCCTGGACCTGCACTGCGCGAACACGAGCATCAAGAGGAAACGATGGCGCAAGCGTAAGGTTCAATGTGTCAGGTCCAGAACGAGTGATGTTTAGTGTCATGCGGCCTGCGACTCGCTGCAGAGTGAGATCATACTTAGACTTTCCAACTAAAACTTTGCGCGCTTCCACACGATCCCAGTTGGCTGGTAACTGCGGCGCAAACCGAAGTTTCTTGCCCCCGTCGCTGACCTCAATTCCCAAAAGCCCGCGCACAACTGGCGTAACAACCATTGCTTCAGACCAAACCTGATGGTGCGATGAACGACCAAAAGGCTGATTAAAATCACCCGACAACAATTCGGTTACATAACCCAGAGCCGAAGTGTAAGTCAGCAGCGCATTGGCCATGAGGGCTTGATAGCCGACGTGCGGCCGGCCATATGCGTAGGCACCCATGCTGGCCCAACCGGTGAAAAGAGGCCACACCGAACCATTGTGATAAGACAGTGGATCATACAATCTACTCTGATTTGAAATGATCCGCGTCCCCCAGTCGGTCGCCATAAACCCGCTTCCCAAATGGTCCAACTCCGACTGCGCGCGATCGTCTCGCATCGTTCGCCACCAGAGAGGCACAGCGGGCAACACCGTATCCTCGTCAATGATGCTGGCCTTTGCCAGTTCCAGCATCCTGGCCAGGCGGCGCGCGCGGTTTGGACCAGGGTCTGCTTTGGGAGGCTCGTCGGGCGGCCGCTTGGTTGCGAAAGCATAAAAGCCGTCTTTGCCGAGCCAATAGGTTTGTTCCATCGCGGTGCGCGTTTGTTCCGCGTTGGTGAGCGCCATTTCGGCGAGTTTGTTATCACCCATGATTCTCGCCATCTCAGCAAGATTGCGTGAGGCCTCGATCCAGAGACCCTGCATATAGATCTCTTCGTGTGGCGGGTACAGCCCGCCGTCCTCAACCCAGCCGTGACCAAACTTTGTCTTCTTTGAATTCTCGATCAATCGATTGCGATCGGTGTCCGACGCCGCAGAGAAGCGATACGCTTTGACTATCGATTCCCAATTTCTTCGCAGAAAATCCTCGTCTCCGCTGTTTCGCCAGTAATCGAAATGGGCAATTACATAAAGCGGCGTGGCGTCGGCGCTGGCCCATGGATAATCGTAGTCGGTAAACCAGGGGATGAGCGAAGCACTTTGAGAGATCTCGTGCGGGATCTTGCCATCAGCTCTCTGAAACTTTTTCAGAAATTCCAGCGCTGCTCTTGTGGTTGCAAAATCACCGTACGAGTTTATGGCCAGTGAGGTCCAGAGAGCATCCCGTCCGAAAAACCAGGCAAACCCGGGTCTTTCGCTATCACCTGAAGTGCGAAAGCCGGCTACCAGTCCTGTACCCAGAAACGGATTGGTGGCGATGCCTTTATCGGTGCCAACCTTCGCCCACTGAAATGCCTCGTTGAGACGTTCGTCGGGCGTGTCGATGCTGGTCGTTTCGCTCTGCAAACGCTGGTAGTAAGCCACGTTTTGATCGTAGAGAGTCGGAATGGACGACAGTAGGCGCTGGTAAGTAGCTTTCGCTTTATCTCTCCCTTCAACGCCGCCGGTGATGACAATTGGTATGAAGTGAGACTTGAGTGCTTCAGCAGAAGCTGCGACTGAAAATTGCACGGGCACGTCACGTGGCTCCTCCTGATAAGGCATAACCGAAACGTCGCGCGCTGCCGGCGACCCAATCATGCCCACGAACCGTTTTGACTCTTCGGTGATGAAGTAGGCGTGCAGCTTCTCGTCCCATTCGAGATTGCCGGTCATCAACCCTGCGGGCCAGGCTAGTTTGAGGCGCGGTCGAAATGAGACGGTGACGGTCATCGGAAGCACCGATTGCACGTCGAGCAGCATGATGATTCCGGGTTCATCAACCGGCGCAAAAATAGTCTGTCTTACAGTGAAAGCTGCATGTGAATAGGTAAGTACTGTGGCTTCGGGCCGGGAGTTGATCAGAACTGCGATGTCGCGCCCACGAAAGGGAAGTGGATAACCCTCGATTGTGAAATTGCACTCGAAGTCATCCAGGATCTTGAGCGGGTAAACCCAAGCCTCCATCGCCCGGTTTTCATATCCCAGCGCAACTGACTTATGACCGACAACGTCGAAGAACGTCCCTGGTTGCGTACGGCGCTCGAGTGCGAGCCCGCTTTCTTTCAAATCGAATTTTCTTAACAGCGACTTGTCCATTCCATCCTGCGCCTGCGCCGTCGCGGCGCTTACGAAAACAAGAATCAAGTAGAGCAGTAGTTTGTCGCTCCTGCGATCCATCGTTGTCATCTCCAGTTTCTCTGCGGCCTCTGCGTATCTCTGTGTTCTCTGCGTAAAAATAATCTTTAACGCAAAGAACGCAGAGATACGCAGAGGGCCGCAGAGTTATGCTTGACGCATCCGAGTCTCGTGATTATAAGCTTGAAGACGTATTCTGACTTCCCCGGCCGCAAAAATTTTGCTGAAAACGCTTGTCCTGATTATTTGCTTGTTGGTCGCGGGCAGCACTATGTCCGGCCAAACAAGGACGGATGAAGGCGTGGGGGTCAAGTTTACCAATGTGGCGCAGCAAGCCGGTCTCAACATAAGCACGATCTACGGTGATGAACATCGGAATCGTTACCTCCTGGAAACCACCGGCAGCGGCGCGGCTTTCATAGATTATGACAACGACGGCTGGCAGGACATTTTTTTAGTCAGCGGAACCCGCCTCGATGGCTTGCCGCCGAATCTCAATTCCACAAATCGCCTCTTCCACAACACTGGCGACGGAAAGTTTACCGACGTCACCGCGAAAGCGGGACTCGTTCGCACGGGCTGGGGACAAAGTGTTTGCATCGGAGACTATGACAACGACGGCTACACAGATTTTTTTGTAAGTAGCTACGGCAAGAACGCTCTCTATCATAACAATCGAAACAGCACGTTCACCGAGCTCGCCGAGAAGGCGGGCGTTGCCAATAACCGTACAAGATGGGGTTCAGGATGCGCCTTCCTCGACTACGACCACGACGGCTTATTAGATCTCTTTGTCGCCAGCTACATCGATCTCGATCTTAAGACTGCGCCTTTACCTGAAACTGGTCCCTGCCTGTATAAGGGCGTTATGGTAGCGTGTGGGCCACCGGGATTGACGGGCGGATCGAATACACTCTATCACAACAACGGAAACGGCACGTTTTCAGATGTCTCAGAAAAATCCGGAATTACCAAGGCCAACGGAACGTACGGTCTCGGCGTACTTACCGCTGATTTCGACAACGATGGCTGGACGGATATCTACGTAGCCAACGATTCGGCTCCGGCAGCGCTCTACCGCAACAATAAGAACGGAACTTTCACGGACATCGGCATCGAAGCAGGTTGCGCTTTGAGTATCGACGGCAAGCCACAGGCAGGCATGGGCGTAACAGCAGGGGATTACAATCATGATGGGTGGCTCGATATCTTCAAGACTAACTTCTCCGGTGATACTTCTTCGCTCTATCGAAACAGCGGCAAAGCGACGTTCGACGACGTCACCTTTCCAGCAGGAATGGGATTGAACACGCGCTGGCTTGGCTGGGGTTGTGGTTTCATCGATGTCGACAATGACGGATGGGCTGATATCTTTCTGGTGAATGGTCATGTTTATCCGGAAGTGGAAAAACTGACCACTGAAGCCGGCTATGCTCAACCGAAAGTGCTTTACCGCAATCTGCAAAACGGTAGCTTCGCTGATGTTTCTCAGAAAGCGGGTGTTAGTAGTCCCAACGCTTCTCGCGGCGCTGCCTTTGGCGACTACGATAACGATGGCGATGTTGACATTCTGATCAATTCAGTCAACAGTCCTCCCGAGCTGCTTCGCGCCGACTCGCTTAATCAAAACAACTGGATAAAGATCAAGCTTGTCGGCGTTAAGTCCAATCGAGACGGCATCGGAGCGCGGATCAAATGCGTCACTGAGAGCGCTACTCAGATCGACGAGGTGCGCAGCGGAGGTAGTTATTACTCGCAAAACGATCTGCGGGTCCATTTCGGATTAGGGAAAGCTCAGCGGGTAGAGAGCCTCGAGATCAGTTGGCCTGGTGGTAAAGTTGAAACGTTTCGAAACCTTGCTGCCAATCAACTCGTCGTTGTGAAAGAAGGGCAAGGCATCATACAAACGACGACATTCAAAAAGTAATGATGTATCACTTTGCAAAACTGGGCCACGCCTCACTGGTATTACTTCTGCTTTTCTCCGTCACCGTAAACAGCCAGCAACGTACTTCGGCACGCCAGGCACAGCAGCATTACCAAAACGGCCTGGAACTTCTGAAAAAGGGCGATCTCGATGGTTCTATTGAAGCTTTCAAAAAAGTGATCTTGTTAAGACCGAACGAGGCGGGGGCGCATTACTATCTCGGATACGCGCTTGGTATCAAAGGACAGTTGGCCGACGCAACCGTGGAGTTACAAAAGGCGATTAGCCTGAATCCCGCGCTGGGAGAGGCTCATTACTATCTCGGAGCGGCTCGCTGGTTCTCGAAGGATGTCGACGGCGCTATTGATGCGCTGAGGGCTGCCGTACGACTGATGCCGCGGCACGCCAATGCCCACTATTACCTCGGCTTGTCTTTGCAAAAGAAAGGAGATTCGCAGTCAGCGATCGCGGAACTAAGAAAGGCTATTGAGCTGGCGCCGGAGATGGCCGAGGCGCAGCATGCACTCGGCCTGAGCTTGCAACAAGAAGGTGAACTGGATGAAGCAGTTGAGGCTTTCCGAGCTGCTATCAAGGTCAAGCCCAACATGCCTCGCGCTTACAACGATCTTGGTCTGGCGTTGATGCAGAAACGTGATCCGGATGGCGCGATTGCCGCGTTCAACGAAGCGCTTAAACTGGATTCCAGCAACATGGTGGCCCAGCTCAATCTCGGGATGGTACTCATTCAGAAAGGTGATTACGCGGCGGCTGTCGATCAGTACCGGCGGATTATTGTATACGCTCCCGAAAGTGCGGAAGCGCACTACAATCTGGGACTGGCTCTAAAGCAAAAGGATGAACTCGCGGACGCTGAGGTCGAGCTGCGAAAGGCTACCGAACTACAGCCACGCTTGCATGAAGCACATTACATTCTCGGCATATTGTTGCTGCAGCAGTCGAAACTCGAAGATGCCGCGGCTGCTTTAAGAAAAGCGGTCGAGGTAAAACCGGATTACCCGGAAGCGCACTTTGCGCTCGGTACAGTCATGCAACAGCAGGGCAATTTCGCCGGCGCCGTAGCGGCCCTGCGCCAGGCTCTCCACTACGCGCCCAATGCGCCTGAGATACATAACGCACTCGGCACTGCCCTGCGCCAAACGGGGGATATCGATTCTGCTCGATCGGAATTTCAGGAAGCGGCGCGGCTTAACAAACTTAAGTCGAACCAGCAGGCAGCAATGTTTGCTACGAACACCGGCCTCGCCAAACTGAAGGAAGGCAAGCTCGACGAAGCCATTGAAACATTTCAGCGAGCAGTGCAGCTTGACCCGACAAACGCACAAGCCTACTACAACCTCGCCAAGGCCTTTCAGAAAAAAGGACAGCGAGAAGCCGCGCGTACCGCAGAGCAAAAAGCCAGAGAGCTGGATCCCCGAATTAAGCCACTGCCTTAAGTGTTCTTTGCTCCGGAGGAGCAACATGTTTATAGCCTCAGACCAACATTCCCTCTCGCTCCGCTAGGAGCGACATGTCACATCGCGCTCCTAACGGAGCGCAGTCTCTTTGGTGACCAGGGTCTATAAACATTGCACTCCTACGGAGTGCGCACGATTCCGCTGCCTTCTTTAATATTCACAATCTTATTTGCGGGGACGTTGTTTAGAACCTCTCGGTCGCCGCTCGGCCAAAGGATCTCGATCGAGTCGGCTTTCTTGTTCTGGCCCAATCCAAAGTGCAGTCGATGGTCGTTGTGAGAGTAGTAGCTTGATTGACTGGTGACTTCCTGAAACTGGAGTTGTGTACCAGTCTTCAGTGTGACTCGAGCGCCGATAGCGCTGCGGTTTGACTTAGTCCCTATCAAATTCAACATCAGCCAGTTATTCGATCCGCGATTATCGTTGCGTAACAACAGCGGAGGTTCATTCATGTTCATCACCAGGACATCGACGTCTCCGTCATTATCAAAATCTCCGAACGCAGAACCCCGGCTCGATTTCGGTGACAGGATGGCCGGGCCCATCGAGGCAGTTACGTCACGAAAGCGCCCGTTACGAAGATTTTGATAAATCAAACGCGGTCCGCGGTGGGGATACTCTTTGAAAATCTTCTCGACTTCCGGATACACACTGCCCGTAACGATCAGAACCTCACACCAGCCGTCATTATCAAAGTCGACGAGGCCTGCTCCCCACTCAACGTATCGCGTAATATCAAAGCCTGCGGCTCTCGACGCGTCTTCAAAGAAACCACGACCACTGTTCTTGTAGAGCGCCGGTAAGTCGTCAGAGAAGTGGGTTTTAAAAATGTCGACGAGGCCGTCGCCGTTGTAGTCGCCGGTAGCCACGCCCATACCAGCTTGCGCTTGTCCATCTTCGCTGTAAGCGCAGCCGGCTTCAACGGCTACATCCGTAAACGTACCGTCGTGGTTGTTGCGGTAAAGTGTGCTCGCACTTGAATCGCAAGCTACATAGATATCCGTCCAGCCATCCCGATCGAAATCGAGAGTGGTGGCTGTCATCGAATAGCGGCCCTGAACCTTCGCAATACCGGAAGATTCCGAGACGTCCGTAAAAGTTCCATCACCGTTGTTGTGGTAGAGCAGGTTTGTATCAGTCGGGAGTCCCTTTGGGCCACAGTTGACAGGTACGCCTTTCCAGGTGCAATTCGCTCCCTTGCCCTTTCCAGCACATTGGGATCCTAAGCTTAGAATTCCACGTGGACAAGTTGTCGC